>Ga0208154_10006_pt1 | contig 163389 bp, 137 predicted proteins | sample Wag4S2014_11_5_FD_187354 | JGI IMG/M metagenome (GOLD analysis project Ga0208154, IMG submission 187354) | Deep subsurface shale carbon reservoir microbial communities from Ohio, USA - Utica-2 Time Series 2014_11_5 (SPAdes) (version 2) ...
TTTTAACACTATTTACATCTTAAAACTTTTGACATTCTGAATATTTTTATTATAATTAAAATTAGTGGTGATCTATTACTATTTACTTACATTTTATGGTAACTATCATATTTTATTTGACGTTATCCAATAGTTTAACATATTTCTTAAAGTTCTTTATTGCATACTAAATTATATTATATTAATCTTAAAATGTAAAAAAATGATTAAGTACTTATTTCTTTTTATAATTAATAAACAATCTGATATAATAAAATAGAGATTTTTAAAATCTGAGGAGGTATTGTATTGAGCAGCAAAAAAGTAAAAAAATCAATTTTAGAAACCAAAAAAATTATTGTATTTAAAAACATTAAAGAAAATGAATTAATTTTAAATTTAAAAGAACATTTAAATGATAATGATAATGAATTTCCTAAACTTGAAGTGGAAGATTTAATCTATAAATTAATTGAAATATCGATTAAAGAAGGACTGCAGGGAGATATTTGGCATAATTATTTAAAAAAACAGCTTATTGAATCAGAAAATATTTTTACATTAGAAGCCGAAATGGATTTAATAAATAAAAACGACAGCCTTTATCAAATTGCCTTAAATGATATAAAAATAATGGCTGATTTATTCTCTTTTTCTTTTAGTGATTTAACTCAAAAATTGTCTGAAGAAAATTTCTCTTATTTACAAAATTTCAGAAATAATAAGTTAAAAATTAATAATGAAAAACTTGAAATTTATAATTCTTTATTTAATTATAATTCCACTCAAAAAAACTTGGAAAGTCTAATCAAATTTTATCAGAAACACGGTACAGGAATTTTAAATCAGAGCAAAGCTTTTTACTGGGAAAATAAAGGTTTAAAAAAAATAAATAATCCTGATCCAATTAGCTTTAATGATTTAATTTCATATCAAAGAGAAAAAAGAAAATTAATAGAAAACACAAAAAGTTTTTTAAAGGGCTATCAGGCTCATAATGTGCTGCTTTACGGTGATAGTGGTACTGGTAAATCTTCTTCAGTTAAAGCACTTTTAAACAAATTTCATGGCCAAGGTTTGCGTTTAATTGAAATCAACAGTTCACAGATAAAAGAGCTGCCAGATATAATTGATTATTTAGGTCAAAGAGGTCTATATTTTATAATTTTTATGGATGATCTTTCTTTTGAGGAGTTTGAAACTGACTATAAATATCTAAAAGCTGTGATGGAAGGTGGAGTAGAATCAAGACCGGCCAATGTGCTTTTCTATGCCACCAGTAATCGCAGGCATCTAGTCAGAGAAAAATGGCAAGATCGGGAATCTGAAATCCATGAAAATGATATATTAAACGAAAAATTATCTCTTTCTGAAAGATTTGGCTTAACTTTGATGTTTAATAATCCATCTCAAGCACAATATTTAAAGATAGTTAAAGAATTAGCAAATAACGAAGGTTTAGATATTAAATCAGAAAAATTAAAGAATAAAGCTTTAAAATGGAGCAAATGGAATAATGGCCGTTCTGGACGCTCTGCTAGACAGTTTATAAATCAATTACTAAAAGAACAAAATTTAAAACTAAATAATAACCATAATATTTAATTTAAAATAATACTTTTTATAGATAACGAAAAATTAAATTTTTAGTATAACCAAATTAAAGCAGCAGTGAATTTTGACTCTTGATTAAGAAAGCTCCCTAATTAGGGAGCTTTCTTAAAATTTATAAGTATTAATCTTCTATAAAGCTTTTAATTTTGTTAGTCGCATCTAAAATCGGACTGACTGAATCATCATAATTTACAGTATCAATCAGCAGTGATATTAGTTTCGACATATCAACTTCCTCAAACCAATCTGAATCTTTAAACTTCTGTGGCACATAGGTCAAATTAGTTGAAAATAATTTTTTAATATATCCTTTTTCATAGTATTCATCCATTTTTTCAATACCATTAGTAAAGAAAGTGAATGAAACAGCTACATAAACATTTCTTGCATTTTTATTTTTTAATTCTTTGGCAATATCAAAAACAGATCCACCAGATGCTATCATATCATCGACTATTAAAATGTCTTTACCTGCAACATCTGCTCCCATATATTCATGTTGAATAATTGGATTTCTGCCATCTACAATTTTTTTATAATCTCTTCGTTTGTAAAATAAACCAACATCCAGACCTAAGACACCTGCATAATAAATTGCCCTGTCCATAGCACCTGTGTCAGGTGAAATCACCATCATTTCATCTTTATCAAAATGAATTTCTGCCTCTGAATTATTCATTGCTTTAATAATTTGATATGTAGAGTGAAGACTTTCAAAACCAGTTTGTGGAATAGCATTTTGAACTCTTGTTTCGTGTGCATCAAATGTGAAAATGTTTTCAACACCCATATTTTCTAATTCCTGCAGAGCCATAGCGCAATCTAATGATTCCCTACTATTTCTCTTATCCTGACGGCTTTCATATAAAAGAGGCATAATAAGATGGATCCTTCTAGCCTTGCCTGCAATCGCAGATATCAAACGTTTAATATCCTGGAAATGATCATCAGGACTCATGCGGTTTTTAATTCCAAACATATTATAGGTTACACTATAATTGCCAATATCGGCCAAAATAAAAATATCTTTACCCCTAATTGTTTCCTTTAGGTGTCCTTTGGCCTCACCATTAGAAAAACGAATGATCTCATTATCAATAATATATGACTCTTTAATTTCTTCTAAATGATATTCACTACAGCTATTGGCAAATTCCTCTTTTCTTCTTTCAACAATGTAATCATCAACCTTTTTTCCCAGCTCTTTACAGCTCTCATGAATAATAATCCCCAGCTGCCCAAATGGTATCTTAGTTATTGTTTTATCTTCCACTTTTAGTATAGCACCTCATTTGTATATTTATTTTGCTGTCCCTAATAATATTTCAAGATTTAAGCAGAAAATCCTTTATCTATTCTCTAAAAAATAAAGTTTATATATTTATTATATTCACATATTGATATATTATTCCAATTCAAAAAGGTTTAACTTATATTAAATAGATTAAGAAAGTTTTAGCTAAGCCTAAAAAGACAAAGAAACCAAAAACATCTGTAACTGTTGTTACAAATATAGCTGATGCTAAAGCAGGGTCAATTCCAAGTGACTGTAGTGAGAGTGGAATCAAAAAGCCAAACATACCTGCAATCAGCAGATTTAAGATCATAGCTAGAAAAATTATAAGTCCTAGATAATAATTGCCATACATTAAATATAAGATAAGTCCAGTAACTAATCCAGTAGCAGTCCCATTGATGATTCCAACCATAGCTTCTTTAAAAAGCAGCTTCCAATTATCCTTAAAATCTATTTCTCCCAAAGCTATACCTCTGATTACAATAGAAAGAGTCTGAGTACCGGCATTTCCACCCATTCCTGCAACTATCGGCATTGCTGCTGCTAAAGCAACAACTTGAGAAATCACATCTTCAAAAATGGCTACAGTAAAGGTTGCTAAAAACGCTGTCGCTAGGTTAATAAACATCCAGGGTAATCTGCTTTGAACTGACTGCATTAAAGTCGCATTAGAACTTTCTTCTTCATCCACACCATGCATTTTATATAAATCCTCGGTGTTTTCTGCTTCAATAACATCAATAATATCATCAACTGTGATAATTCCAATTAAAATTCCACTGTTATTAATTACTGGAATTACAGTAAGGTCATATTTTGCTACCTGTTGAGCAACTATTTCCTGATCAACATCTGCTGTAACTTTGACAATATTGTCATCCATTAATTCTTCTAAAATTTTATTATCATCAGAACTTAAGATATCTCTTAAGTCAACACTTCCTACAAGCTTTTTATTATCATCTGAAATAAAAATAGTATCAATAATTTCAGTATCAGGTGCAATGTTTTTTAATTTTTTCAAAGCCTCAGTTGTCGTTAAATTTTTATTTAATAGAAGATATTCGGTGGTCATTATTCCACCGGCAGATTCTTTATCATATCCCAGCAGATTTTTAACTACTAAAGCATCATCCTGTTTCATATGGCGCAGTAATTTTTTTCGCTTCTGAATTGGCAGTAATCCTAATATATCAGTTATATCATCAGCTGCCATATGAGAAAAAATTTCAATTATTTCTTGAGAACTCTTGCATTTTAAAATATCAATCTGAAGTTCTTTTTCAGATTCTTCAAAGATATCTGCAAGGTCTTCAGTTTCTATTAATTTAGTGAAGTTATTTATTTCTGAGGCTTCTAACTCAGATAGTGCTTCAGCAATATCTATTGGGTGATTATCTTCGATCCATTCTTCCTGAATATTTTTTGATTGACTTAAGTAATTATTGATATCCTTTTTAATATTTTCAATTTTTTTCTCCATCTGATCACCTCTTTCTAATATTATTTATTAGCATTTAAACTGCAAAGTATTATTATAGTTTTTTAAACAACTGTTTAAAGACTTAAATGAGAAATTAGTTTTTGGCTGCTGCTTAATTCAAAATTACCAACTTCTAACTTCCAGTATTGAGCAGAATTAGATATTTCACTTATATATTTAACTAAATGAGGGTGACAGCTTAAAATAAAAATTTGATGGTTGTTTGATAAATTAGAAATTATTTCAGCTGTGTTATATAAATGCTTACTGTCAAAATTAACTAATGAATCATCTAGTATAAGTGGTAAAGGTGGTTTGATTTCTTTAATTCTGCTGATTCTGACAGCTAGAAACAGCTGTTCCAGACTACCTTGACTTAACTGTTCTCCACTGTTGAATTTTTTCCCAGATTTAGTAACTGCCTGAAACTCTGAAGCTTCCAAATCAGATCCGGTTTCTAATTTATTATAATAATTATCAGTAATTTCAGCCAAAATATTCGAGGCAGGTTTCAGTAATTCCTTTTCGGCTTTTTCTACCATTCTTTCCCTTAATTTCTTTAAAATAAAATAAACACTCTTATTTACAGCATACCTCTGGGCTCTTTTTTCTAAATTGTTTTGAGCCTGATCAATCTTAATTTGAGCATTTTCAATTTTTGAAGAACTTGCAAGCTCTTCAATTTTATTTTTAAGAGTAATTATTTTTTCTTCTAGCTTATTCTTTTTCTTTTTTGATGAAAACAGCAGTTCTTCATAAGACTTCTTTTCTGATTCAACTGCATTTAGGGAAGAGAAATCGCGATATAATTTTAGAAAAAGCTGATAATAATTTTTATCAGAATCCTTTTGATTTAAAATTTTTTTAGTTTTATCTGAAGCTGCTAAAATATGTTTTATTTGAGATTTTTGACTGTCATAATTCTTTTTATTTTTTTTATATTCAGCAGCTGCCTCTGCCTTTTTTCGATAAGATTCTAATCTTAATTCTAATTTATTTTCTCTTTCAAAATCACCTAGGAATTCATAAATCTGATTTTGTAAAAGCTCAAATTCTCTTTTTTTGTCTAAATATTTTTCAGCAAGTTCCTTCATCTCAGATAATTTATTCAACTCTTTAAATAAAAATTGTGATTTAGAAATTAAATCAGAAGTTTTAGTTTCTAGGACAGAACTCAGCATAAATTGGTCATTATAGTAATTAGCTGTTTCTTTAATTAAATCATATATATTTTTTAAATCAAGTAATATTTCATCTTTGAGCTTAGATTTCTCTTCTTCCTCTATTTTTAGCTTTTTATATCTTCTTTTTTTAGCTTTGATTTCTAAAAAATAGGATTTTAAATAACTTAAATTCCCATTAACTTCAATATTTTCCAGTCCCAGGAGGTTAGAAAAATCACTTAAATTATTTTGAACTTTTTTTAAATTTTTATTTTTTCGGGTCAGATCTTTTCTATATAAATTTAATTTATCATTCTTTTGGCTGAGCTCCTTTTCTAATTTATTAGCTTTTTCTTTTTCTAATTTAGAACTTTTATAATTAGAACTATAGTAAATAAAGGCGGCCCCGCCAATTAGTAGAGCAAAATATTTAATTTGACTGTAATCGATAAAGAAAGAGCTGCTCAAAACAAAAAATGATAAAATTAAAATAGAATAAGTAGTTTTCAAAATTGAATTTGGTTTTTTATAGTCAAAAGCACTGATATCAGCTTCGATATTTCTGATTTCATTTCCTAATTTATCAATTTCTGCTGTTATACTTTTGACCTCCGCTTTTAATGTTTCATTTTTGTTTAAATAATTATTAAACTTTTCTGCTTCAATTAAATCTAAATTTATTGTCTCTAATTTTTTTAAAGGCTGCTGCCAGTTAGAATTTAGATTTTCTAATTCTAAAATTAAAGTCTGGTATTCATTAGTTATTTTCATTTTTTGAGTTCTAAAATTTTTTATTTTTTCATTAAGCAAATCTATCTTTTGCTGCTGATTATTTATCTGGTTTTTATTGTTTTTAATAAATTCTAAGAATTTTTTTGAATAACTGCTTTTTACTGACTTATTTAAATCATTTCTTTTAGATTTAAGTTCTTTTTTTATTTTATCAAAATTTTGCTGATAATTGACAATTTGATCAAGTTCGAAATAATTATTACAGTCCTGATCCTGAACTGATGATTGCTCCAGTTTGACCTGTAAATTTTCTATTTTTTCAAGAATAGAATAATTATTTTTGAGCAGATCAAGTAAAAAAATCTCATTCTCAAATCCAATAATTTTTTGATTTATTGCTTCTAAATTCTGCTTTGCTGTATTTAACTTTTCTTTTTTAAGATTAAATTCTTTAATTTCTAATAATGCTTGATCTCTTAATGCTTCAGCCTCTTGAATCTCGTTAAAATAGGGCTTAAATGAGGCAACTGAAGGGTCACCTAAAGTACCCCCTATATTTTTAGCATAGTTATAATATTTATCTGCTAATTCCGGAACTTTAACTAATTCGGATAGACCAGCTCCCAGCAAAATAGAAAATAAGCGTTTTTCTTTCTTTTTTCCTTTAGTAATTTTAGATAATTGCTGTAGTTCATCCAGACTAATTGTAAAAAGCTGCTGATAGCTAAGCTGATCTAAATAATTAAAAATTTCTGCTGCTTTAATTTTATTTTGTTTTTCATCTAAAATTTTGGGGGCGGCATAACCTTCTAAAAATAAGTTGTAACTTTTAGATTCCCGTTTCATCTCAGCTTCAATATAATATTGGTTACTAGCAGGAGGTATTGAACTATCCTGAGGTAAACCAAAAGGCAGATGACGCAGCAGCTTTAAAAAGCTGCTCTTTCCGGCTCTATTATGACCTCCAATAACAACCAGCTTCTTAGAAATATCTTTTAAATTTTGATTACTAAATATTCCAAAATCACGAATATAAATATTTTTATAAAACATTTAATCTCCGCCTTCTAGTAACTCAGATATAATAATTTTTTCCGATTCCTCTAAGATATCTGCCAGTGTTTTTTTATCAGCAAAAAATTTATGATTTTCTCTATCTTCAGGATTCTGATCTCCCTGCCAAATCTGTCCCCATTCAGCTATTAACTCTCGTTTTAGTTCTGAATCAGCTAAAATATCATTTATTAACTGATCAATATTTTGGTAAAGCTCACTGCCTTTTTTAAGTGCTTCTAAATTTTTTATAGGAGCAGCGGTTCTTAAGACTATAGAATGCAGCCAGATAGTCGGACTTTCTACTCTAAATCTACTTCTGAGATCCTTTAAAAGTGTTTCTTCAAGTTCGTCTCTATTGGCTTCTACATACTGATGAAGTTCAGTTCTACCTTTGATATTTAAACGAAGTACAAGCACCTTAAGTTTAAATTTTTTTGATTTGTTTTCGAATCTAATATTTTTATTATAATTTTCTAGGCGGCTGTTTATCAGCTGCTTAAGCTCAGTCAGATTATCAAGCTCATCGTATTGATCTAGATTGATTACAATTTCATTAAAAACAACAGGTGCCAGCGGAATAAAATTTTCTTTAACCTTTAAATTAGAATCTACTTCTACTAAAATTGCCCCTTTATTACCCTCTTCACTAATATTGTGAGCCTGCAGAGTACCAGAAAAATTTATCGAAGGTTTGTGATTAAGTTTTTGATATTGATGAATATGGCCCAAAGCCCAGTAATGAATTTCGCTTTTAGTTAAGAGTTCACTTTTATTTACTGGTACATAACGATTATTATCCTTATTTAAGGCAGTATGAAGTAAAGAAATATTAAAAACGGAATTATCGGGAACTGTATAATAATTATACATTGTTCTATTCTCAAATTTTTGTCTGTAAGACTGGCCTAAAATTCTAGCTGCTAATTTACCGTCTTTTTTAAATTTTAGGGTTTCTACATTTTCACTAGAAAAATATTTTACATTTTCAGGAAGCTCAAAAACTTCATTTTCTACTCCTGCAGGGTCATGGTTGCCTGATATAATATATATTGTAATACCCTTTTTATTTAAAAATTCAGCCTGTTCTAAAAAGAAGCGGCTAGATTTAATTGATCTAGCTTTTCGATCATAAAGGTCACCCGCAATTAAAATAAAATCAACTTTTTCCTCAACTGCCAGTTCAACTAAATTTTTAAAAGCCTGCTCAGTAGCATTAAATAAAAGTTTATTTACTTTCATATCAGCTGTAGTATTACAGCTTAATTTTTTACCTAAATGTATATCTGCTGTATGAATAAATTTGATAGCATTTGCCATAATTGCCTCCAAAATTAGCTGTAATCTCTTTCAGTCCTATTTTCCCATTTAACAAAAAACCAGCTGAAAACAGAAATTTCAACTGTATATTTAATAAATGCAATTGCATGTTCTACTAAAGTGGTGTTAGTATAAATTAAACCCTCAATTGAGCCCGGAATTGGAGCCGCTGCTCCGATAAAAGAAAAACCCCAGATTATAAAAAATAATTTTTGCCAGGCATATTCACTTTTAATAATAGTGTCATAAAAAGGATATAAAATGAAAGCGAAAAAGGCACCTCTAAAAATTTGAAAAACTGATGCTATCCTAAAAAGGGCAGGCTCTGATGCTTTAAAATCATAATAAGTATCTACATTAATAAATGTCCCAACATAATTTTCAAAATTTTTAAAGATAACCCCTATGAAAATATAAACTAAGATATGAACTAGAATAAAGCGTATTGTAAAATAAACAAACTTTTTAGACGGTTTAAGCATCTTATTCCCCTTTTTCTTTATTTTTTATTCCCTTTATTTTTTACTCACTATTTATATTTCTATATAAATAAACTAAATCCTGTAAATTTATATTTTTAAATAAAATTAAAGCAGCCTGTAGAAATTAAATTCTCTACAGGCTTTTATTTTAGACTCTGATAAATGTTAAATTTGTCCTGGTATTATATAATGTTGATAAATAAGAAAAAATGTCCATATTAATTCTTTCTTATTTATTTTTTTCTTCAAAACTTTCACCAAAAGTTAATTCCTCTGCTAAATTACCTATAAAAGGTAGTTTAAATATCTCTCCATTATAGGCTTTATACATTAATAAAAACCAGAGAACTGTTCCAATAAAGGTTATTAAAGAAGAAATCATAACTCCAATTACAGGGATTACTAAAATTAAAGAAGATGCAATAAACAAGGAAAAAAAGGTGATTAAAGACTGCATAGCATGAAAACGGACATGATTATTTTCCTTTTCAATAAATAGAAAAATCAAACCTGTGACCCAAATACCTGCATAGGTTAAAATTGACTCAATATTTTCATCCAGACCAAGACTGGTTTTTTTGTGATACATAAAATTGAGATAATTATCTAATTAGATAATATCTCTTCCCCCTTTCCCACTTTTATTTAGTTTATAAAATATTGCTTAACTTCTTCTAATCCTATTTTAACATAATAATGTAAATTAAAAAAGTAGTAAATTTTAAATAAAAAACCCGTCTGTACGCTCTTTAAGATTGAGACTACAAACGGGTATTCAAGATCAGATTATTCTAATTCTAAGATTAGTTCACCTGATTCAAGCTGCTGACCTGCCTGAGCATGAATCGCTGCAACTTTTCCAGCTGCAGGGGCAGTTATATTTGTTTCCATTTTCATAGCTTCCATAATCACCAGACTCTGATTTTCTTCAACTTCTTCCCCTTCTTCAATTAAAATTTCTACTATATTACCGGGGAGACTGGCGCCAATTTCCATTTCATTTTTAGGATCAGCCATTTGTTTAACTGCAGAATCAACTTTAGCTGTACTTGCTTCGTCATAGATTTTGATTTCTCTTCTAAAACCATTAACCTCAAAAACAAGTCTGCGGAAACCTTGGTCATCAACCTTAGCAATTTCAAGTAATTTAACAATTAAAGTTTTACCTTCTTCAACTTTAATCTCACTGGTTTCCCCTTCACGCAGTGCATGGAAGTAAACATCACTTCCCATATGACTAAGATCACCGTATTCTTCAAGGTATTCTAAATAATCTTTATATACTTTGGGATATAAAGCATATGCTAAAAGTTCCTTTTGAGTCGGCTCAAAATCATATTCTTCTTTTAGTTCTGCAGCTGCAGTCTCAAAATCATAATCCTCAAGTAAGGTGCCAGGTCTGACAGTAATTGGTTCCTCTCCTTTTAGAACAATTTTTTGTATATCTTCCGGAAAACCTCCAGGAGGCTGACCGAGCATTCCTTTGAAGTAAGCCTCTACCGAATCTGGGAAGGCCATATTTTTGCCTTTTTCACAGATGTTATCAGGTGTTAAATCATTTTTAACCATAAAGATTGCTAAATCTCCTACCATTTTAGAAGAAGGAGTAACCTTTGGTATATCACCCAACATAAAATTAACTTTACGATACATTTCTTTAAATTCTTTGAAACGGTGACCCAAACCAACACTTTCTACCTGTGGTTTTAAATTAGAATATTGGCCTCCGGGTATTTCATATTTATAGATTTCTGCAGTACCAGACTTTAACTCAGATTCAAACTGAGAATAAACCGGTCTTACAGCACCCCAGTAATTTGAGATTTTCTGAATATCTTCAATATTAATTTTGGGATCACGATAAGTATTGGTTAAAGCTGCCACAATTGAGTTCAGAGGTGGCTGACTTGTCAAACCTGCCATTGTATTAAAGGCAGTATCAATAATATCTACTCCTGCTTCTGCAGCCATTAATAAAGTAGCTCCACCATTACCACTAGTATCATGAGTGTGTAAGTGAATTGGAATAGATATCTCAGCTTTTAGAGCCTTTATTAGTTCATAGGCAGCATATGGCTTTAAAAGTCCTGCCATATCTTTAATTCCCAGAATATGTGCACCCATTGCCTCTATTCCTTTAGCTAAATCTAAATAATAATCAAGATCATATTTATCTCTTTTATCATTCAGTATATCACCGGTATAACACATTGAAACTTCAGCAATCTTACCCTGTTTAACTACTTCATCTATAGAAACTTCCATTGCAGGCAGCCAGTTTAGAGAATCAAAAATTCTAAAAACATCTATGCCGGCATCCGCAGCTTCTGCTACCAGATTACGAATTACATTATCCGGATAATTTTTATATCCAACACCATTTGAACCTCTTAAAAGCATCTGGAATAAAATATTAGGTATTTTTTCACGCAGACGCTCAATCCTCTCCCAGGGAGACTCTTTTAAGAATCTATAAGAAACATCAAAAGTTGCTCCTCCCCACATTTCAAGTGAGAATAAATCTTTAGCTAAATGAGATGTTGCTTCCGCAATTTTTTCCATATCAACTGTTCTCATTCTAGTTGCCATCAGTGACTGATGAGCATCTCTATAGGTTGTATCTGTTAGAAGAATTTCTTCCTTGTCTTTAATCCACTCTACAACTGCTTCTGGTCCACCCTGATCTAAGATCTGTTTAGTACCCTCCAGACCATTAATTTTTTCAAATTCTGGTACTTTAGGCACGTCAAAATTCGGTTTTTTACCTCTTGTTTCATTAACAATTTTCTCACCAAGATAGCTTAAAATCTTCTGTTCCTGGTCAGAACCGGGTCTAACATCAAGCAGTTCCGGATTATTGGAAATAAAACCAGTATCACAGGTTCCTTTTTGAAATTCTTTGTGATTTAAAACATTAATTAAAAATGAGGCGTTTGTTTTAACACCACGGACTTTCATTTCTTCAACTGAGCGCATTGCTTTTCTGATTGCATCAGGGAAAGTCCTGGACCAAGATATAGTTTTAACCAGCAGACTATCATAATAGGGGTTAATTATAGCACCTGTATAGCCGTTACCTCCATCAAGTCTGATTCCATAACCTGAGCCTGTCCGATAATGATCTAAACGTCCGGTATCAGGAATAAAATTATTAGCAGGATCCTCAGTTGTAACTCTACACTGAATAGAATATCCATTAACTTTAATCGATTCCTGATTAGGAATATTTATTTCTTCAGAATCAAGTCTATATCCCTCAGCAACTAAAACCTGACTCTGGACGATATCAATTCCGGTAACCATTTCACTGACAGTATGCTCAACCTGAATTCTGGGGTTAACTTCTATAAAATAATGGTTGTCATATTTATCAACTAAAAATTCCACTGTACCAGCATTTTTATATCCAGCACCTTCACATAATTTTAAAGCATCTTTCAAAATTGCCTGTCTTTTCTCATCACTTAAGGCAACTGCAGGTGTAAATTCTACAAGTTTTTGGTGACGTCTCTGAATTGAGCAGTCTCTTTCAAATAAATGGACAAGATTTCCATGTTCATCTCCAAGAATCTGAACTTCTATGTGTTTTGGATTTTCAAGATATCTTTCTACAAAAATATCGTCAACGCCAAAAGCTTTACGGGCTTCTTCCTTAGCATCTCTAAACTGAGCAATTAATTCATCATCAGAGCGAACTATTCTCATTCCCCGTCCACCACCACCAGCGGCAGCTTTGAGGATTAGGGGATAGCCATGTTTTTCAGCAAATTGCTTGATTTCTTCTTCTTTTTTAATTGGCTTTTCTAAACCAGGAATAGTCGGCACCCCAAACTCCTGTGCCAAAATCTTAGACTTAATCTTGTCTCCTAACTTCTCCATTACTGCTGCATCAGGTCCAATAAACTTTATTCCGGCTGCCTCACATTGTCTAACAAACTCTGGATTTTCGGATAAAAATCCATAACCGGGATGAATTGCATCAACATCCTTTTTAATAGCTAAATCAATAATTTCGTCAATTGCCAGATAAGCTTCGATTGGTCCTTTATTATTTCCAATCTGATAAGCTTCGTCTGCTTTGGTTCTAAAGAGGGCAGTTCTATCCTCCTCAGAATAAATTGCTACAGTTCTAATGCCCAACTCCTTACAGGCTCTAATTACTCGAATTGCTATTTCCCCACGATTGGCCACTAAAACTCTCTTAAATTTTTTCGACATTCTCTAATCTCCCTTCTTTAATTCTTTAATGATAGAAAGTATTTATATTTAATAAAATTCTACCCAAGTAGATAAGGTAGAAATTATTAATAAATTATTTTCAGTTAGAGAATTTTCCCTAAAAACTGATAAAAATTAGTAATTAACTTATATTCCATTAAAGTATACCACAATTCTTAACTAATATCTAATTAAAGCTTATATTATTAATTTTTTGAATTATCTTTTATTTTGTCTGAAATAAATTAAAAGTGCTCCAACTCCTATTAAAACAATAGGTATTAAATAATTTAAATAATTTAAGTTTTGCATAAACTGACTGTTATCTATGAAAATTACGAAAAGACCAAAAATAATTAATGATCCTCCAGGATACAGCGGCCAATCCCAATTTTCAAAAGCACTGCTGTGAATCAAGATAATTAAAAATGACATACCCAGAAGAATAAAAAAGACTCCACCACCAAGATTGTTGATAAAATCAATTCTCTGCAGATCGGTAGCTAAAGCTATAGAAGTTAGAATCGAAGCAGGCATTAAAAACCCGATATTTCTGTAATGTTTCCTGCCCCCTAATAAAATGTAGCTGATTAAAAATCCAGCACTTAATAAATAAAGAAAAATGTTATCACTAACTAAATCAAATGTGTTGAGCAGCATAAAAATTCCAATTGTTATTAATAAAATCCCTGATTTAAGCTTATCCATATTATCTCCCCTTTTTTGGTCTATATACACTTTAATTATAACAAAAATTATTTATTCAGCAAATATTTATTTTTAATTCAGTGAAGGATATTTTTTTTATTTAAAGAATATAACAAATAAGAAAGAAAAATAATAAAAGAGGTGGCGCCCATGAGGTATATAGATAAATTCTTAAAAAATACAAAAACGCTGATCTCTTTCGACCTGATTTTATTATTTATAAAAAGAGTTTACCAGAAGTCCAGAGAAAATGATATCTTCATTCATGCCATGGGAATGGTTTACATTACAATCTTATCCATAGTTCCCTTTTTGATTTTTTCTTTTTATATAATGACTTTATTTAATTTTTTTGGTAAAATGGATACTATTGTTGATGAAATAAAGGCTCTCATTTTAAATAATCTAGCAGCTGGTACTGGAGAAAGCCTTATTAATTATTTAGAAATATATATTTTAAATGTCGATATCGAACAGCTTGGTATAATTAGTTTTATTTCTCTAATTTTTATTATTGTTTTTATGCTGGCCAGAGTAGAAATGACATTTAACAACATTTGGAATGTAAAAGAACATCGTGATTTGTTTAAAAGATTTGTTTCATTTTGGACTTTTATCACTTTAGGCACCTTTACTATAACTATGCTTTTGACTTTAAGTCTGCTTTTTGCAGAAAGATATTTGGGGTTATGGCTGAGTGGTGAACAAATCAGCCAGAGCAGTATTTTTAGTCATATTCTGTTTTCTTTCAATTTTTTAGTATTTATTATTTTCTATTATTTTGTACCAAATACAGAAGTAACACCTGCTGCCGCTATTTTTGCTGGGTTTTTTAGTGGATTTTTATTTATTTTATCTAAAAATTTATATGCAATTTATACTTCTAATATGATAACTTACAATCAGGTTTATGGACCGTTATCCATAATTCCAATTTTCTTGCTTTGGCTCTATTTGATCTGGCTAATAGTGCTTTTAGGAGCTGTAATTTCTTATGTTTTTCAGCATCGAAGCAGCCTGAAATATATGCTAAACCGCAAGAAAATTAATCAGGGCTTGAGGGGGTTAATACCAACAGCTATTTTATTAGTTTTATTTAAAAATTATAAACAGAAGGATACCCAAGCTCTCTCCTTTTCTAATTTGATTGATCAGATTAATCTTCCGGCTGAAGATATAGAATTTGAAATTGAAAAATTAAAGGAAAAAAATTTTATTGCTGAAACAGAAGCTGGGAATTTCATTCCCCTTGTAAAAGCAGAAAATATTTCTGTTTGGGATATTTATCAAAATAATTATTTGGATGAAGATTTTAAAATTCAATATATTTTTCGAGATTTGGAACTGCAGAAACTCTATGAAGAAATTAAAAAACAGGAAAAAAATAGTTTTGAGGAGCTTAAATTTGAAAACTTTTTAAATTAATTTTATTAAAAGCTTTAAATTTTGAAGTTTTTGTGTTACAATTAATGATTGTGTCAGGCATTATGCATTGAGGAGGAATTTAAATGGTTAAAAAAGCTAATAACGAAAATAATGATAACCAGAATGACAGTACTGAAGAAGAAGAAAATGAATTAGATCTTTCCATACCTGATGGAGCCGGTATTGATGATTCCGTTCGCGTTTATTTAAAAGAAATGGGTAAAGTTGATCTGCTTGACAAAGAGGAAGAAGTTGAACTCGCAAAAAGAATTGAACAGGGTGATCAGGAAGCTAGGGCACAGCTGACTGAAGCTAACTTAAGACTTGTAGTTAGTATTGCCAAAAAATATATAGGACAGGGTATGTCTTTTCTGGATTTAATTCAGGAGGGCAATAAAGGATTAATGAAGGCAGTAGAAAAATTTGATTATACAAAAGGTTATAAATTCAGTACCTATGCAACTTGGTGGATCAGACAGTCGATCACCAGAGCTCTTGCTGATCAGGCAAGAACTATTAGAATACCTGTGCATATGGTAGAAACTATGAATAAATTAAGAAGGATTGAAAAAAGACTTAAAAAAGATTTGGAAAGGGAGCCAACTATAGAAGAAATTGGTAAAGAAATGAATATGGAGCCGGAAAAAGTGCTTGAAATTCAGAAGCTGGTCATGAATCAACAGCCGACTTCTTTAGACACTCCTATTGGCGAAGAAAAAGACAGCCATTTGAAAGATTTTATTGAAGATCAAGATGCACCTGCACCAGAAATGCTTGCTTCTTCCGAACTTTTAAAAGATCAGTTAGAAACTGTATTAGATACTCTAACAGATCGAGAAAAAAGAATTATTAAATTAAGATTTGGTCTTGAAGACGGTCGTCAGAGAACTCTTAAAGAAGTTGGAAGTCAGTTTGGCGTAACTAGAGAAAGAATTAGACAGATTCAGGCTAAAGCCTTAAGAAAACTCAGACATCCTACCCGGAGTAAAGAGTTAAAAGGATATTTAAATAACTAAACTTGAAGAGAAAAAGGCTGAAATAACCCGTAACGGTTAGTTTCAGCCTTTTTCTATTTAATTATTTTTTTGCCAGAGAACCCATTGGATCCCATGGTTTTAGGATGACCGGATCTTTTTGATATGATTTAAGATCTTCATCAGATAAATATTTTTTATGAATAACTACCTCATAGTTAAATTCCTTAAACCAGTCATTACTCATTATGAAAAATCCTTCATCACCAACTTTTTCTCCCCAGCTGTTCTGAACCTTCCAGCGTTCAGCTTGATTTTGGTCATCAAGATTGACTCCGGTAAAGACCATTGCATGAGTTAAAATACTTTCTCCATACTGCAGGCGTTCACCTTTATCCAAAGAAAAGTTAGTGTCTAAAACTGATTCATAGTTAAATAAATTTGTGTCCATGATTCCTAAATCTCTGTTAGACCACTGCCCTACATCACAGCCAAACCAGACAGGTTCACCATCTTTTAAATGGATTGTACTGTAATCAATTAATTTTTCAATAGGAAGATTTAAATAATGGATCTGCTGACCTTCTTTAACATTACCAAGGAATTCGACTGTGTAAGTCTGGTCAAATGGTTTATCTTTAGTTGGAGCATTTATGATACTCACATAATCAGCCATCTTAACTTTAGAATATTGATTATAAAATTCTTTCGGAGTTAGACCACTGTCACGATAAAATTCACCATCTTTATCTTTATACTCAAAATCAAATTTTTGTGGAGGTTCTCCTAAAAAGTAAGCTAGAATAGAATAAATTTCAGCTAACATAGCTTCTTTCTCTTCTCTTAAACTTTCTTTATCTGCACCTAATTTAAAATCATTTCTTAGAGTTTTTGTCAAATCTCTTAGTTTTAAACTTAATATTTTATTCATATAAGGGGAATTGCTGCTGTGATAAGTCTCAGGCATTACATATTTAGGCACAATCCCATACTTCTCGATTAAAGCGGTAAACATATCCCACTGACCACCATCACTTGTCGGTTCATTTAAGAGCCACATTACCCGACGGCTGTCAAGATCCAGCTCAACTGTTGAGATAATATTTTCCAGAAAGTAGTTTGCCTTTTCCAGCTTATCCCAGAACATTGTATAAGACTGAGATAATTCAAAATCATGATCTTTAATATTTAAATTTTTAGAAATACTGTAGCGAATATTATTTAAAGCTGCAAACATCCAGCAGCGGCCGCTTTTTTCCTGATTTGTAACTTTGCCAACATCAATTTCTTCAGAAAAATCATAATGCATATTTTTAACAGACTTATTATTCAAAGCGGTATCATTAATACCATTTTTAATGACTGCATTAGCAATAATCTCACTATTTTCTCTTTTTTTAAAATAGGCTGAAAAATCTTCTAGATTTTTTTGATCTATACTTTGTCTATTCATTTTAAAACCTCCATTAATTTAATTTTGGCTGCTGATATCTAATTATTAATAAATATGCTTAAGATCTGCATTAAATTATGCTCGGAAATATATAACTCATCAAATGCTAAATCATCTGCTGTTTTTTCAAGCTCTTCTTTTTTATAATCAAATTTTTCTGCTAAAACTGTTAAATCTTTATTTTTAGCATAAGTATTATATAATAAATAGTCATTTTGCTCCCAGGAAAATTTAATTTTATCAATTAAGAGCAGGGGTGTATTTAAACTTTTATTAATTAATTCATTATCTGTAGAAATATAAGTTTTAAACTGCCTATTTTGACCAATAAAATCTAATAGACTATCAGCTTTTTTGAATAACTTTTCTTTATTATCTGGATATTCGCCGAATTCAACTTCAGTGATAGTAATTGCAAGTCTAATCTTTAAAGGTAATAAAACTGCTCTTAATTCTCTTAAAAAATCAATTATATTTAAATCTTGAGCAAATATTCCTCGGATCTCATCTCCGTTAACTATTTCAAATTTACTTATTACTGCTTTAGCATAAGTAATTTGATTTACCTTTTCTGCAAATACATCAGCAAAGTTATCAATAGTTTTAGATTTAATTATATCTCCTTTGATTGTTATGTATTTATTCATCAAATTCACCTCTAAAATATTTTCGTTTTATCTAATTGTACATTTTTCTTCATTATTTAGTGATTTATAAGCTGGACGAATTATTTTATGGTCACTAACAAGCTGCTCAATTCGATGAGCACACCAGCTGGCAATTCTAGCAGTTGCAAATAGTGGCGTAAATAATTCTTTCGGAATATTTAATAACTGATAAACAAAACCGGAATAAAGATCCACATTTGCACAGATTATACAATCATCTCCTCTCTTTTCTTTAAAAATTTCTTTAGTTAAATTTTCAATATTATGATAAAGTTCAAATTCTTCCATTCTTCCTTTAGCTGCAGCTAATTCTTTTGCTTTTTCCTTTAAAATTACAGCCCTGGGATCACTTTTAGTATAAACTGCATGTCCCATTCCATAAATTAAGCCCTTTTGATCAAAAACCTCACCCATTAAAATTCTTTCTAAATATTTCTTTAACTCTTCTTTATCTGAATAATCAGCAAGATTTTCTTTAATATTATCAACCATTGATTTCACTCTTAGATTAGCACCACCATGTTTGGGACCTTTTAAACTTCCAACAGCAGCTCCGACAGCAGAATAAGTGTCAGTACCACTTGAAGAAACAACATGGGTTGTAAAAGCCGAATTATTACCGCCACCGTGTTCAGCGTGTAAGATTAATAAAAGATCCAGAGTATCTTTTTCCAGCTTAGTGTACTTATTATTAGATCTGATCATATGCAGAATATTAGCTGCTGTACCCAGACCATCTACAGGATTATGGAGATAAAGACTTTGTTCATCAAAATAATGTGCTTTAGCTTGATAGCCATATGCAATAATTGTTGGAAATCCAGCAATTAACTTTAGACTCTGAATCAAAATTTTATTAATATCAAGTGAGTCAGGGTAATCATCATAAGAATAAAGGACAAGAATTGCCCTCTGTAATTTATTCATTACATCTCGACTTGGACTATTTAGAATAGTGTTCTCGGTGAAATGTGGAGGCAGTTTTCTAAAACCATCTAAAATAACATTAAATTTTTCCAATTCCTCTTCATCAGGAAGTTCACCAAACAACAAGAGATAAACAATGCTTTCAAAACCAAATTTCCCTGCATTTTTAATTAAATCATCAATCTCTATATCTCTATAAAATAGTCTGCCTTCAATTGGAGTTTTAACACCATCACAATACGTATAACCATGGACAGAACCAATTTTAGTAAAGCCAACAACAACACCAGTTCCATCAGAATTTCTGAGCCCCTGTTTAATATCATACTGCTTATAAAATCCTTTATCAATTTTGTTATTTTTTTCTGCTTTTACTGCTCTATCCTCAAGCCAATCTTCTTTTAAATCTTGAATTAACCAATCTTTAGTATTCATATTCTCACTCCTCTACTCAATCTATAGAACTAATTAGTTCTATAGCTGTATCTCTACCATTTAAAAAATCTTCAAACTCTTTTTCTACCATAATATCTGGATATAAAGAATCAGGATCACTGTTTTCTAGTATTCTATAATATTTAGTAGAATAACTTATTTTAAGTTTTGAATTTGGAAGGCTAAAATTTTTGGCTCCTCCAAAATGATTTATTTTAGTTAAAGTTGGATATCCAACTAAATACGCATTTAATTTATATTTAAAATTTAAAGCATGCAGGATTCCAGTGGAATAAGTAGCTTTACCAATAATCACATAAAAATTTAACTCGTCTTTATAAGCCTCCAATTTTTCAGCCAGTTCTAGACCTGCTTGATATTCACCACCAGTAATTCAGTTTATTGATTAAAATATACTTTAAATATCATCTTCAACTCTAATTACACTGTTGATTTCAATTACGTCATCAAGTTCCTTAATTTTTGCTAGCGATTTTTTAAGATTCTTTTCTTTTACATGATGGGTAATAAAAACTAAGGGTACAATCGGGTTATTTTTCTGTTTTTGAAGAACTGAAGCTAAGCTGACGTTATTATCACCAAAAATTTTAGTGATATGAGACAGCACCCCTGGCTTATCCTTTACTTCAAAACGTAAATAAAAGCTGTTTTCGATTTCATCAATATCAGTTACATTGCTTTCTAAAAAGGATTCCATTCGCTGAACTTCACGCTGATCATGATTTATATCTTTTGCAACCTGAATAATATCAGCTGTTACAGCACTTCCAGTAGGCATTTGACCGGCTCCTCTGGCAGTTGACATTACCTGTCCTACAGCATCACCATGTAAATAAACACAGTTATAAGTTCCATTAATCATAGAAATTGGGTGATCTTCAGGAACAAAAGCTGGATGGACCCTAATATCAACACCATCAAGACCATTTTTAGCAATAGCCAGCAGTTTAATTACATATCCCATTTCATGGGCAATTTCTAAATCAGCACTTTTAATCTCTCTGATTCCTTCAACATATACATCTCTAACATCCACAAATCTTTCAAAAGCCAGAGAAGATAAAATAGTTATTTTATAAGCTGCATCATGACCATCTATATCTGAGCTGGGATCTGCCTCAGCAAAGCCTAGTTTTTGAGCATTTTTTAAAGACTCATCAAAATCTTTTTGGTTTTTACTCATATCAGTTAAAATATAATTTGTAGTTCCATTTAAAATACCATAAATTTTTTCTATTCTATTAGCAGCCAGTGAATTCTGCAGAGGTCTAATAATCGGCAATCCTCCAGCTACACTTCCTTCATAACAAACCTGAACATTATTTTCATCTGCTTTTCTAAAAATTCTTTTACCATATTTAGCAATTACAAGTTTGTTGGCAGTTACTATGCTTTTACCATTTTCGATAGATCGAATAATGTAATCATAAGCAGGCTGCTCACCACCTATTAATTCTACGACAATATCAATCTCTGGGTTATCAATAATATCTTCAACCTTATTAGTTAATAAATCCCTATTAATTTCAATGTCTCTTTCTTTTTCAAGGTTGTTAACAAGTATCTTTTTTATTTTAACCTCTGTTCCAACCTTATTTTTTATGTTTTCAGCGTTCTTCTCTAAAATCTTGACTACTCCACTACCCACTGTTCCTAATCCTAAAATTCCTAATCTAAGCAATTTTATACCCTCCCTCTTTAAATTAAAGTTATCTCTTTAATACTCGCTTATTCGCAGTTTTTCATTTTTCTTTGAATTAGAAAAATAGAAACTTAAGACATAAATATTAATTTTTGGAAATATAGAGACGACCTTATTAAAAAATCAATCTTTTTTCTAAAAAATTCCTCTATGGTCGCTTTGGATCTCCACATGACCATGGTGGTCTTACCTCCCATATCTCCCAGGATCTATGTCCCAACATTCCTTCGTTCTACCTTTCCATGGGTGGAGGCCGGTTCTGCTCCTATACCGGGTCTTAACTTCTGTTAAGCCCTAATGGAAAAATATATTCCGGCTAATCCAGTCTTCCTCTTTCAAAGTTCTACTACTAAACTTTAAACAAGCTTTCTTAAATCAATACACTTATTAACTCATTAAAAACAATACACTTAATACTTAGGCTGCTTCCTGTAAATCTAAATTTCTCTCAATATCGTTCATCAGTTTTTCACCATCATACATAACATGTTTTTGACCAAGTGCAAAAAATATTCTAATCAGTTTGCAGGCTAAGGCTATCATTGATTGTTTAGGTTTCAAAGGATTATCCCTTCGAGTAGTATAGTATTCATGCAGCTGTTTAAACTCCTGATTATTGGCCAGTATCGGCAGCATTACTCTGTACAGCAATGCTCTTAATTTGGGTCTTCCCCTTTTAGTTATCCTGGTTTGACCCAAATGCTTACCTGAGCTGTGTTCTTTTAAGTTTAAACCTGCAAGTTTCTGTATCTGTTTTGGATGATTATAATCTTTTATGTCTCCAACTTCTGCAATGAATCCTGCTACTGTAATTAGGCCTACACCTTTTACCGATTCCATATACTTAGCTTCTTCCATATTCTCAAGCAGTTTTTCTACTTTTTCTTCAAGCAGTTCTTTCTGCTTAGTTAAAAGCTCATACTGCTCAATTAAATTATTTAATTCTAATCGAGCAAATTCTCCACCTTCTTTAATACCAATTGAACTTAAAGCTGCTTTTTTAAGCTTTCTAGCTCTTTTAATGCCTACAGCTCTATTAGCACCTTTTCTGAAGATCTCAACTATTTCTTCTTCAGTTTTTTCAAGTATCAATTCAGGTAAAAAAAGTTCTTTTAAAACTGCAGCTGAAGCTTTTCCATCCCATTTTTTAAAAACAGTGCTATACTCAGGAAAATATTTATCTATCAGCTGCTGTATTTTATTTGAAAGATTTACTATATCTTTAACCAGTCTTTCCCTATGAGTCATTGCTACTCTTAGATCTGCATACTCTTTTTCCGGCATATGTGGTACTGAATATCTGCCATCTATTACAAGTTTGGCAATGACTTTAGCATCTTTTCTGTCTGTTTTAGTAGGTGAGTTATCATCTAAAGACTTGCTCTTTTTGACATGAGCAGGATTTACTACTACTCTCAAAAAGTCTGTCTTTCTTCTTAGATATTCCTCTAACGGTAACCAATAATGACCTGTAGGTTCCATCCCAACTATTACATTAGTCTTATTTTCCTTCTCACTTACTTTTTTAATCCAGTGTAGAAGTTTTTTAAAGCCTGCTTCATTGTTTTCAAAAAAGATTGCCTTATCATATTCTATTCCTCTAAAATTGAAGGCCCTTGCAGCATGTTTATTCTTTGCGATATCCACTCCAACAACCAATGTTGAATTTTTCACTTGCATAATCTTTTCGTTTTGAGTATAATTCATATTAGATACCTCCTTGGTTTTTTTAGAGATCAGAATGACCTCTGATACTCCGTATTATACCAAGGGGGTATCTTTTTGTCGATATTGATTTTAATTCATTACAGGAATGCTCCTGTAATCTTATATTGCTTGCTTCTAGCTTCTGCATTACTAAATATTATATCAATAAGCTGCTTAAATGTCGAACATTTAGGAAAATTTATATTTGTTTTTTAAGAAATTTTGTTTACTGGAATACAATTATCAAAAATAGTTATTATTATTGATAAATTTATTTGACAAATATATATTATATTTAACAAAATTAAATTACAACTCAAAAACTCTTCTCGAATATTATGAGAAGAGTTTTTATCAGCAATCATTTATTTTTAAACTAAGCTTAGTTTAAAAACTAAAAAATTCTAAGAAAGTTCTAATTACACTAGCTCCACCAACAGCAGTTCCAATTACACTGCCTAAATTAGCAAGAATAACAATTAAAAGAATGTGAGTAACTTTATTTGTATAAATTTCTTTAATCGTAATTCCCTGAGATAATTTCTGAAAGTCTTTTACCTGTGGTTTTTTAAGATAAGCTTCTGCTAAACCAGCAAACCATCCTGCTGCTAAAGCAGGATTCAAAGAACTTAATGGTGCTACTATAAAAGCTGTGATAATAGTCAAAATATGACCCCTACCTAAAAGCACACCTAGAGCAGATAAAGATCCATTCCAAATTATCCAGGCTTTAGTGACTTTAATACCGGTGCTGATATTATTGATAAAACTAGAGATAATAATAACTAAAATTACTGTTGGAATTCCCCAGGAAAAAATTTTTCCCCATTTAGGTTTGGGAGGTATTTTAGTTATCTTTGCTAAATTTTGTTCTTTGAAAATTTCTTTTTGAACGCCGGGTACATGAGCCGCACCTAAAACAGCAACAATTTTTTCTCCGGGAGCATTCTTTATTTTATTTGCTAAATATTGATCTCTTTCATCAAGCAGATGTTTTTTAATTCCAGGAAAACTCTTCCCCATTTCCTCCAACATCATATTTAAGGCATTTTCATTTTTCAATTCATCTAATTCGGCTTCTGATATTTCTTCATCAACAAAAAGCATAGTTATAATTTGAAAAATAAGCTTTAATTTTTCCCAGAGACCAAGTCCAGCCCAAACTCTTTTAAATGTGATTTGAATATTACGGTCAGCAAGCACCAGTTCAGCTCCTATCTTTTCAGCTGACTTAATTCCCTGGCGCATCTCTTCTCCTGATTTAATCCCCAGTTTTTCAGCCATTCGACTCTGAAATGAACTAATAATTAAATTGACCAGTAATAAAAGAGACTTTTTTTCTTTGATGACCTGAAAGATGTTCATTTCATTCCAGTTATCTTCATCATTAATAGAACTATATCTTTGTTCATCTAATTCTACACATACAGTATCAGGTTCTTCAGTTTCAATTACTTCTTTTACCTGTTCTGCACTTTTTTTAGAAATATGAGCAGTAGGAATTAATATAATCTCTTTTCCCTCATACTCAAGTCTTTGAATATTGTCTTCGTCCATAAAAACAGCTCCTTCTTAAATTTCTCTCACTTATTTATTATATCATTAATGAAAGAATTATCAAAAAAACTTATTGGTAAAAAAGTCATATAGTCGATCTGACAGCAGCCAGCGGAAAAATAAAATCAGTTTAGCGTGAGCTGGAACTGCATATCTGGCTTTGGGTCGTGAACTCTGAGCAGCTTTGACTATCGCCTCAGCAACACTTTCAGGTTGAGCAGCTATTCCACCTTCACCATACATTTTTTCATATTTTGCAGCTTTTCTTTGAGCTTGTTTTTGATAGATTCCAGACCCAGAATTTTCAATTAAGTTTTCCCCTGCTGTTTCAGCCCAGTTAGTCTCAATTGCACCTGGCTCAATTAAAACCACATCAATTCCAAATTCTCTTAATTCATTTCTGAGGCAGTCACTCAATCCTTCTAGGGCAAATTTGCTGGCATGATACCAACCTCCTAATGGAGTCCAAATTTTGCCAGCAATCGAAGATATATTAATTATTCGACCCTGATTTTCATTTCTCATATGTGGAATCACTAATTTAGTTAGCTCGGATAAACCAAAAATATTTACTTCAAACTGGGCTTTTGCCTTTTCGAGAGGTACTTCTTCTACTGCACCATAGGCTCCATAACCAGCATTGTTCACTAAAATATCAATTTTCTCTTCATTCTTAATAATTTGATCTATACAATTTTTTCTCATTTCAGCATCTGTAATATCCATTAAAATATAATGACCATTCTGATAATCAGTTAAATATTTAAGATCTAATTCAGTTCTAGCAGCTCCATAAACTATATAGCCCTGTTCAATAAATTTTTTAGCTGCTGCACGTCCAATACCACTTGAGGCACCGGTTATTAAAACTACTTTTTTATTCATAAATAAATCTTCCTTTCTTTTAATTATTATTTCATTTAGCTTGTTTAGATTTTTTTCTTTTAGATAATTTTTCTAGATATGTGTAATATAAATGTCAGGAAAGCTGTCTAAATGAAATTGAATCTGTTAAGAAAAATGGTGCTGATTCCAAAATAGAAGAAGTTGAAATTGATTAATATATGAAAAAATTTCAGAGTAATTAAAAAGCAGGTTAAAACCTGCTTTTTAATATTTAATCTTCCTGATAAAATTTGTTAATTTCTGAAATAGTTTTCTCATTTTTATTTTTTATAAAAGTGCCATTATCAAGTTCCTGGGAAGCAGTCCTTAATTCTTCTCTGCTGTTCATTACAATTGGTCCACCCCAAGCAATAGGCTCTTCAAGTTTTTTTCCAGCTAAAAACAAAAAGCGAGCCTTTTCAGCTGCAGTATTAACCTTGATTTTGCTTCCATTTTCATACAATACCCCTTGAGGATAACTGCGGAAATCTTCTTTTTCAGGCTCAAAATTAGCTTCACCTCGAATTAAAAAAGCATAAGCATTAAATTCTTTTGGTAACTCAAATATAAACTCACTTTCTGGTTCTAATTCAATATCAAAAAAAGTGGGTTTTGTATCAGCTCTCTGAATGTCACCACTTAAACCGTCATATTCTCCAGCAATAATATGAATTTTTTTCTGCTCATCTTGATAAACCGGAATCATATCTGAAGTAATATCTCCATATTGAGGTTCAGTCATTTTATTATCTGCTGCTAAGTTCAACCAAACTTGAACTCCTAGCATTTCTTCGGCCGGCTGAGGTAGTTCCTGATGCAGAATTCCCGAACCAGCTGTCATCCACTGACATTCACCATCTCGAATCACACCACTATTGCCAATACTGTCTCCATGTTCAATTTCCCCTTTAATTAAGTAAGTAACAGTTTCAATGCCTCGATGTGGATGCCAGGGAAATCCTTTGCTGTAATCATCAGGATTAGTAGAATCAAAAAAATCCATCATTAAAAACGGATCAAAATCAGGAATTTGATGATAGCCAAAACAGCGTCTTAGTTTAACACCAGCTCCATCTTTTGTTTCTCGACCCTTAAAATATTCTTTAATTTTTCTATACATTAAAATTCCTTCTTCCTCTAATTATTTTTATTTTGACGAAATTTTTCAACCTCTTCTGATAATGTGTTAAATTCTCGATCAGCAATCTCAAGCATACCTGCTAAAGCATAAAATCTCCGCTGTAAATGTTTTGGTAGTTTCCCTTTAAACTTATAATTGCGGTCATGTTCTATTTCTGCCCAGGCATGCTGCAGAATACTTCTAATTTGGATCTCAAATTTAATTCCGGAAAAACTTTCTAAATCTGTAGCATAAATTTTTTCTTGACTTAGTTCTGCAATGTAATGGATTGATTTATAGCCCATTTTATCAGCATCAAGTAAATCTGATTTGTCTTCACTTTTCTCATAATCAATTTTGAATAATTCTTTAATAATATCACTAATTTGATGTATCTCTTTTTCAAAAAGAGTTATAATTCTAATCCCTGTTAAATCAGTTATTTCAGTTACTGGATCATCATATTTTTCGCGAAGAGCTTTTTCTCTAAAACTATTCACCGACTTAACTCTGCTTTCTATACTGTGAAAAATTATCTCATTTTCATTTAACGCTTCTTTTAGAATCTTTTCTACCTCTGCTTTTAAGTTTATGTATTTAGATCTTTCTTTTTGATACCATTTAACTGCTTCATTTACTTTTTTCCTGTTTGCCATAGCAATTGCCCCCAATTAAATGAAAGTTGTACTTTATTATTAATAATTCAACATCCTAGTTAAAATTCCTTTTTTAAACAAAAAATCTCTAAGTTCAATTAAGAAAATAGAGATTGAAAATGGTTAAAAATTAAAGAGCCCAGCAAATAAATGCCGGGCCTTAAGGTCTTAAATTATTTAATTATTAAGTGCTGCTATATTATGACCACATTTGGACTAGAAAAGCACCATATGCTGATATAGCACCTACGGCTGCACCTGCACCTGCAGATTTTTTCATGATTTCTTTCATGATTATCACCCTTTCTTATAAACTTATAGAATTATTATAGGTTTTATATTAACCGTAAGTACATTATATAACTTTTTCTAACTAAGTCAAGTAAAGTACTATACTTTTTAAATATATTTAATTTATTTTAAAAAAAAATTTCAGCAATAACTTCTTTAAATTCAGCATACATTTTTAAACCTTCCAATTCTTTAAGACTTTTAACTAATGACTCATAATACCACTGCTGTTTTTCTTTGGGAGCAGTAAACCTCTGCCAGAAATCTTTAGGATCTTTTTCAAGGTCCCGTAAAATACTGCGTGCATTACTTAATTTATCTGCACAGGCAATTGCTTTGTTGATAAAGCTCGCTTCCTGACTGAGATAATTAATTGTCTGTTCTTTTCTTGACTGCCAGCTTCTTTTTTCTCTTCCTTTCAGTTTTTCTGAAGCGGAGATAACCAATTCTAAAATCTCAGTTCCAAACTCTTCCTTCAAATCTGATTTTGAAACTTCTGTATCTTCCAATAAGTCATGCAGTAGACCAGCTGCTACTACTTTATCTTCAAAAGAATTTTCTTTTAAAATCATTGCAACTTCAAAAGGATGAACAATATAAGGAATATCTCCACCTTTGCGCGTCCCACCCCGATGATACTGAGCAGCATATTCCATTGCTCGAGCTACTAATTTATTTGCGTACATAAAACCACCTCTCAGACATAATAAAATTAAATTTTTCATATAATTTAACTTAAAGCAAATTCAACTGCCTTTTTTGCATGCAGCTCAGTTGTATTAAAGAGCAGTAGATTCCCAACTCATTCCTCCAATTAACCCAATTTTCTTCACTATAATTCCTCCTCTGAAGTTAATTTTAATTTAACTAGACTTAAAGTTAGATAAAGGTCTTAAAATTTCAAGTATTTATAAGCACACTACTGATGATAATTGCAGACCTGCAGCCCAAAATTGCGAGAACCACAGAACCACTGTGTATAACCAGAAATTTATCTCCCTTTTTAAAGTTGTTCTACTATGACTAGTGTATTATTAGTGTAGCATTAATATAATTTACTGTAAATAATTTAATTAACATTAATTAAAAAAGATTTTATTTTCTGAAAATTAACGCTATAATTAGTATTTGTTTAAAAATGGAAGATATTTAGCTTTAATCTTATTAAATCGACATTTTTCGACCTTGCGTTTTAGAGTAAAGAAGTCTATAATGTACTTACAAGGTTCTGAGGAAGTCCTAAGATTAAATGTTTACAAGTAGTGTTTTGAAATTCTTATTTAAGTAACTTTATTTAAGATTTAGTAGAAGTTCAAAGGAACATTAAAATTGATCAAGTGTTAATTAAGTTTAATAATGATCAATTCCAAAGAAGTTACTATTAATGGTAAGCAAAAAGAAATTGTTAAGGGATCGCTTTCTTTAATGATAACTTTAAGTAAATCAAAGATAGTAATGGAGGACTAAATCTAAAATAAAACGAAAAAATAAGAAAAGTAAAAAAACAAACTGTAAACAGGAGATCGAGAAAGATTCGTCAGAACCTTGACTTTTTTATATCAAATTTTAATAAATTCACAATTTATCGCATATATATATATGCGATTTTTTTATGTTAATTTACTCTTCTACTTGAATTAAATTTCCTTTAAGTTCAGCTGCTGTTTTGGGATCACAGGTTGTATATATTATTTGATATTTTTTTTGATATTCATTAATAATCTTTATGGCATTTTTCCTGCGTTTTGGATCTAAATTAACAAGACAGTCATCTAAAATTATAAAACCACCATAGTTAGCAAATAAATTATCAAAAATCGCAAATCTAAAAGCTAAGGCTGCTGCATCATAGGTTCCATATGATAAGAGATCTAGATTGCCAGGGAGTTCTCTCCTCTGCTTGGACTGCAGCTTTATTGAAAAATCTTTTTCTATTAGAGCCTGACTGTATTTTCCAGCTGTCAGCTGCTCTAAATTGCTGTTAAAACTTTTGACTAAAGGCTCAAATGAATTTTCATCCATCTCTTTTAGTTTCTTTTCAAAAATTTCTTTAATTTTAAGTAAACTATCTGCTTTATTTTTTAACTTTATAAAATTTTCTTCCAACTCTTTTAATTCATTTTCCATTTCTCTGCTGCTGGTCTCAGGTAAGCTGTTTTCCAAACCTTTATGTTCTTCTAACTTTTCTCTTAAACTTTGATTTATCTTTTCTCTTCTTTCTCTTTTATCTTTCAAATCATCTATAAACTCATCAGCATTCTGATAGGCTTCTGGTAAAGAGGAAAGATTTTCGAGTTCTTTTTCAAGTTTTATTTTTTTTTCTTTTTTCTTTGTTAAATCTAATTTAAGTTCGTCCAAACTCTGGTATTCTTCTTTCCATTCTTCAATTTTATTTTTCTTAATTTTAATTTCAGTGTTCAATTCTGTAGTCTCATTTTTTAATGATTCAAGCTCTTTATTTATTTTTTCTAAGTCTCGGGCAGCTTCTATATTATTTAAGTTTTGCAATTTCTCTTCTAAATCTTCCAATTTATCTGCTGCTAATAATTCTTCAACTCTATCTTCTTTTTCTTCAATTTTTCTTTTTAAAGTATTTAATTCTGCCAGTTCTGTTCTGGCCTCAGCTAAACCTTCAATTTTTAGTTTATCTTTAAGCTGTGAGAATTTATTTTTATTAGCTTCATATTCTTGTTTTAATTTAGAAAAATCTATTTCAGCAGACTCAATTTCAATGTCAAACTGATCAGTTTTAATTCGCAAATAACCATCTGCTTCTATAATTTCTCCTTCAACAATATTTTTTTCACCATCTACACCGGTAATTATTTTGATATTATCTGAGGCTGAAAAATTAATTTTAGCTTTCAATCTGGAAGCTTTAATAGCTGCTCTGCTTTCAGCAATTTTATTCTTATATTTTTCTAAATTATTAACTATCTCATCATTAATAACTGCCTCAGAAATTGTCTTTTTCATTGTTTTAATTTCAGCATTGAGTTCTTTAATTTTAGCAGTTCTTTTTTCTAACTCTTGTTTTGTTGCTAATTTTTCTGCTCTATTCTTTTCAGCTTCTAATTCTTTCATTTTTTCTGTTTTAGCAGCTGATTTTTTCTCGATTTCTGCAAGTTCTTTATTAAATTCAGGCCATTTTTTTGCGTCTCTAGCCAGTTTTTGAATTTTTTCATTTAAATTATTTAATTCTAATTCAACTGCTGCCCGCTGATTAATTTCAGCTTCTAGTGCAGAAAGCTCTTCAATTTTTTCAATTAATTCTCTTTCTTCAGCTTTTAGATCTTTTATTTCGCATCCTAATTTTTCAAATTTTTTTTCATTAATCTTACTTTCTTTTAGTCTTTGTCTTAACTTTTCTTTAGCTATATAACTATTATAAATTTCTCCGGTTCCAACCTGATAGGGATTATTTACTCCTCGAGCACTATTTTCAATTGAATCAGATGCTAAATCCCATTTTTTTGTCAGCTGCTCAAGCTCAGATTCTAAACGGCTGCGAAACTTATCAATAGAAACACCATCTAATTCCATTACAGCCTTTCTTAAAAAAGAATTAATGGTATCAATTAATTCAGGGTTCTCCGCAGAATTAATTCTCTCTAAGGTAGATTTAATATTCTGCTGGCTGCTGAAAACAATATTGTTATAGGTGCTTTTAGCATAAGGTAAAATGTCTTTTTTATAATCAGCAATTTTTGCAGGAGCTTCTATTCTCCTACCGTCAGCCAACTCAAGATAGCCAGCATAATTACTATTGCTCCATTTTTTATAAAATTTATATTCTGAATTATCTGCTTCAATTTTTAATTGAGCCTCTGCAAAATCTCCATCTGGATAGGGCAGGAATTTTTCGTCAAAATCTTTTCCCTCTTTTGTATTTAACTTCAGCTGGGGCTGAATAAATAAAGAAGCATAAATTGCATTTATAATAGTACTTTTACCTGCTTCATTATCTCCTAATAAAATATTTAAGCCATCTTTAAACTGATAGCTTCTATTATTTATACCGGCAAATATTTCGAGATCAAAACTTTTTATTTTCACTCCTGAACCTCCTTCAGCATTTTATAGGCTAAATGCAGAGCCTGATTATCGTCTTCTAATTCAGTTAAAAGTTGATAAGGAAATGAGTTCTCAGAAAATTCTTCTCTCATAATTTCTCGATCTATTTTCATTTCTAAATTACTTTGATCGATTTTAGTGTAAAAACAGCTGTCCCTTAGTTTTCTGAGGATTTGATCTTTCCTTTCAAATTCTTCTCGAGCCAGTTCTCCTTTGAGCTGCAGCCGCAAAATCTTAGTTTCTGGCTGATCATTAAGAATCTGCTCAACTAAGTTTTCCAGTTCAGCCTGATTATTGACTTCTTTTTCTAAATCTGAAAAATGATAATTTCCTGTTAAAATTCTTTCTGCTTTAATTTCCTTTGTTTGATTTAATTCAATATACCAGGCATAACCTGGGTGGCTGCAGTCCATTCCATCTGGCTCCGGAGTTCCATTATTAAATATTTTATGATTGATAACTTTGTCCTGATTGGGATAGGAAAGATGAGAATGTCCCAATAGCCAGAGATCCATTTCAATGTCTAATAATTCTTCTCGACTCATTTTAAAATAATTGTCGTTTAAATCAGGTGAAAAACCTGCCAGGGCTCCGTGGGCTAGAGCTATTTGATAATCCGCCTTAACTCTGCTTTCTAAATTCTTAATCCAGCCCAAGTTATTCTCAGCAGAAAGTTTTGTTTCACAGGGAGCGGGATAAACAGCAGCTGGAATTTGAAAATCATGAAGCTCATATATCTTTTTCTCATCCAAAATAAGTATCCTCCCTGTCAGTTTTTCTCTAAATTTATCCCAAAGTTTAGTTATTCCATCACTATAATCATGATTACCGGGAAGTATCAGAACCGCATCTCCTGCAAAGCTATCTAAAATATCGATAGTTCTTTTGAGATCAGCACTGCTGATATTTGTTTTATCAAAAAGATCTCCGGCTACTGCCAGCAGATTTGTATTCCTTTTGTTTGCTTCTTTTATTACATTCTCTAAAGCCTGATATCTTGCATTTTCAAGCTGCTTACTAATTTGAGGATATTGATTAAATTTCATTCCCAGATGAATATCACCAGTATGCATTATCTTTAAAACCATTTTTTACACCTCTTAGCCCAATAATAATTTTGAGATTTCGTTGTATTTATTCTTCAACCTGCATCATTGTAATAAAATAGCTAAGTAATAAAATACCTAATAAAAGTTTAATTACTTAGTCATCTGTTTTAAATCCATTGTGATAATGAGTACAGTCACAAAACGGTTTGTTTTCCGATTTTCCACATCTGCAGAGAGCTACAGAATTTCTAGTTTCATAAATTTCACCATCAGCAGCTTCAATTTCAATATTCCCTTTAACTATAATTGCTGAACTGCAGTCCTTTTCTGGATCCTGAAGAACTTCAACAGCAGGTTCAAAATCTTTTTCCAGAATTTCTCCACTTTTAGAGACAGCAGTTAATCTGCCGGCAAGACATTCTTCAGCAGATTTTTTTGCTAGTTCTTTTTTTTCTTTTTTATCTGATTCTTCGATTAAATTCCAGGTTGTACCTTTTTCGGTGTGACAAAAACGCAGGTAAGCACAGCGGTGATCATCCATTAAATCTATTTCTTTTCCTTTCAGCAGTTCAGCTCTAGCCTCATAGCTGTCTCTAGCTGCTGTCTCTGTGCCGTCAAAATCTATTTCCTGATGGTAACCATCACAAAAAGGTGGGGTTTTTGTCTGACCACAGCGGCAGAGAGAATAATTTTCTGATTGAGGAAGTTCCCTTCCTTCTCGGTACTCATAGTGAGCACCAACTGGAGTAATTATTTTCTCCTTTAAAGGAATCGCTCCAAAAACACAATAAGCTCCATCTTTTATTATTTTAATTCTAGCTTTATTTTTATTCAAAATTTTAAACACCTCTTACTAATTATTCTTCGAATTTTTAAATGCTTTCCAGGCAACAAATCCACCCTTGAGACTCTTTGCTTTTTCATAACCATTTTCATTTAAAATTCTTGCAATTTTAATACTTGAGATACCGCTAACACAGCAAACTGCTATTTCTCTATTCTTGTTAACTTCTTTAATTTTTGGATTATTAATATCAAATTCTCTGAAAGGAATATTAATTGCTCCCGGTATATGTTCCTCATCATATTTATTTTTTTCTCTAATATCAATTACAGGAATCTTTTTTCCATTAAGTTCTTCAACTGTAATTTTTTTGACTCCAATTCCTAAAAGATTTTTAAAAAAATCTAATAACATTAAATCTCCTCCTGTTACCTCTATTTAAATTTAATTTCTTGCTCAAATTTATCACATTCTAGATTACTGCAGTGGGCTGTTTTAACTTTATAAACAGCATTTTTTTGCAAATATTCAAGCTCATAGTCCATAATCTGACCACAGCTATCACATCTTAATTTTTTTCTGATCTGATTTAAATATTCAATCTGAGAACCCAAACTTTTTAGATATTCAGCTAAAGATTTAAATTGACTTTCTTCAAATAAATTTAAGTTTTCAAAGTCTATTGCAATTGAATAATTATCAAAAACTTCAATCAAAGAATAATTATTCATTTCTAATTCAGCCTGAAGTGATAAATCGCTTCTTGCAGAATCACCGTGGGGAATAACAGGATTTAGATTAATAGCATTGTCTTTCTCTAAAGCATATTTTGTCAGCTCATCTATTAATTCATAGTGAAATTTTTCAAACAAATTATTAAGACTTTCTTCTTCTTCATCTGCTGCTTCCGTTATAAAATCAAAAAGTACTGTGTTTAGAATCTTCTGATTCCTGGTCTGCAGATAGATTGCATAGTTTTTAAAATTAATCTTTCCTTTATTTATTAGCTTAGTAATTTTATCTCTAATTTCAGCAGGAATATCAAACCAAAAATCGGCTGTTTTTTGATCAATTGTTTTTATTTTGTTGTCTGCAAACTGCAGCAGCATCTTATAATAATCATTTTTTGGATAAGCAGGTATGGCCTCTAAATCCCAATATTTTAATATTAATTCGGCAGTTAAATCCTGATCTATATTATCATTTTCCCAGAAAGCAGCCGCAGTAAAAATATCATCTTTTAACATTTTAATAATTTCTAAATCAATCTCTCTATCATCTGCTTTAAAAAGTATTAAGGAATCAATAAAATCTTTGAGACTTGATAAATCATAAGCATAATCAAAATTTGAAATATACATCTTTTTACTGCTTAATTTCCATTTTTGATCTCCATCTAAAAACTCAACCTTAATTTCTTGGCCAGTCTGTGAATTTATAAGGTGCTGGATACTAGGATCAGTATCCTGCAGCTGATAGTCAACAGCTAAATTATATTCTGCAGGATTAATTTTATTTTTTATTATTAGTACATTTTTTACCTCTTTAGGCCTTTTTAAAGTACAGAGCATTGCTTTATTCATATAATCCCCCTATTACTTAGTTTAAAATAAATATATCTTTTAGTTTAAAAAATTTTATTAGTAAATTTTTAAGCTCTATATCTTAATGTAAATTACCTTCTCTGTGGACTGCATCATAGGCAAATAGAGCATAACCAATTTCAGCAGTAGGAGTAGGGAGTGCCAATCCCCTTTAGACTTGTATATAAAGCCAAACAGCAGAAATCATCATAGAGTTGATAGGCGGCTTCTGTTACTTTTTCAACTCTACTAGCCGGATTCTTTTTGACATGATAAGAACTCCTGGTAGAATTTAAATGTGCAGCCTAAAACCAGAAGTAATGAAATCAGAGAATTTGCAGATACGCACGGAATACAATTGGTTGAAGACTTCATTTATGCCCGCTTATAGGTTAGAACTACTGGCTCCACCATCAACTACAATCGAATCCCCGTTAATATGAGCTGATTTGGGTGATGACAAAAAGGCAATTAGATCACCCAGATTTTCGGGATCACCTATTTTATTTAAAGGCACACTTTTACTTTTAGCACTCAATCCTTCTTGGTAGTTATCATATAAACCATTTTCAACTTCAGAATTAATCAGTTCTTTAATTCTGCTTGTTTCATGTGATCCCGGCAGCACAGCATTTACTCTAATTTCAGGAGCCAGTTCTTTGGCCAGGGTTTTCATTAAACCAATAACAGTCATCCGGACAGAATTAGAAAGAACTAAATTATTGATAGCCTCTTTAACACTAATGGAGGTTATATTTATAATTGTTCCTCCACCGTCAGCTTTTAAATATTCTAATGATTCTTTAACTAACCTGACTACACTCATCACAAGTAAGTCATAGGAATTATACCAATCAGCTTCAGTAGTTTCTACAAAACTTTTGGCAGGTGGACCTCCGGCAGAAGTTACTAAATGATCAATTCTACCAAAATTATCAACTGCTGTTTTTACCAGCTTTTCTATATCTTCTTTTTTGGTAATATCTCCCTGGCAGGCAATTACCTCACCACCATTTAAGGCCTTTAATTCTGCCAAAGTCTGGTCAAGTTTTTGCTGATCTCTCCCATTAATTACAACATTAACCCCTTCTCTGACTAAAGCAGCAGCGGAAGCTTTCCCTAAACCACTGCTGGAAGCAGTTATTATCGCCGAATTACCTCTGATTTTAAGATTCATAAGCTCACCCTTTCTTTTTAATTTAAGATTCCTTTTTTGATCATTCCATAATTTTCAAATCTGACTTATTATTACTTTAAAGTGGAGATTTAAAAGTACAGGACAGTCCCACTGAACACTTACCACAGACATCTGATAGACCTAAATCAAAAGGTATTTTTGAATTAAGTTTTCAATTTCTTTGTTATTCAAAATAGTTTTACCTTCATTTCATTTTCTTCACTATATTAATTATAGCATATGATAAGCAGGATGAAAAAAAGTCGAGAGAAAATTCTCGACTTTTTAGCTAAATTAATTTTTAATTATTTAAATAATCCAATGATTTTCAACAAATCCTAATTCAACATATTCAAAACTACCTATAGAGTCAAATTAAGACAATTTTATAATTGAATTAAATACTGCAGCCTATTTTCACTCAGAAAATCTTTCAACTTCAAAATATAAGCTCTTATCTTCATCAGCCTTAATAAAGTGGCTGTCTATATCCTGACCCCAGCTATTTTTTTCTACAGTTTCCCAGCTGCCTAAAGTAAATTTGAAGTTTAAAATTTCATCTCTTTTTAAGGTTAAAGCAGCTTTATAATATGATTTATCTAAGTGCTCCATCTCAAATTCCTGAGCATCATTTACTGCAAGATAAACAGTTCCAGCTTCTTTTTTAGCTGTCTTTTTTAGCTGAAGATAGATATCAATATTAACTTTGCTGCTTAGTTCTTTAACTATCTTAATCTTCTTCTGAGCTTGCTGACCAAAAACATTAAACTCAATTACTGCAGAACCTATTTTTTTTGGCTTTAAAACACCATTTTCATTTACTTTTAATAATTTAGGTCTTAGGGATCTAAATTCCCCTTCCAGGGCTGTCATTTTAAAGGAACTAGCAAAAGTTAGAACCGGATTTATTCTAATTTTAGGTCCCTTGAGACTGGTAAGATCTCTCCCAATTAACTCTATCTTCTCAATTTCTCCAACTTCTCCAAAAAAGTATAAGAGAGGGGAGTGCACACGAGCTGCCCAGGCTGATTCACTGTGGTGAGCGTCAGCTGCCTGATAATAGACAAGATCCATTGGCTCACAGCTTTGAATTTTTTTCAGCTCAGCAATAACACTTTCTGAAAATGACATGAATTTCCCTTCAGCATCACCGGTATCAAGCCAAATTTGAGATTCCAAGCCGTCATAATTATATGATCTTAATTTTTCTGCGGCATCACTTTTTCCCCACCAGAGTGAAGGAGACATAACTCCAAGTTTACCAAATAAATCTGGCCTTCTTAAACCCATATTAAATGTAACTAAGCCTCCCATTGAAGAACCCATTAGAGCTGTATCAGCAGGCCCTTTTTTTACCCGATACTTCTTTTCTATAAAGGGCATCAGCTCTTTGATAAAAAAGTTTTCATATTCTAAACCCCGAGCCTTAATTTTTTCTCCCTGAAAAACTCCATCCTGATGTGCATATTCACTTAATCTCTCTGAACCCATATTATCAACAGCAACTATTATTATTTCTTCGATCATCTCTTCTCTGATCAAATATTCTGCTGTCTGATGCAGCTGCCAGGACTCCCCGGAATATGATTCTTCAGCCGTAAAAATATTCTGGCCGTCGTGGACATACAAAACTGGATAAAATTTATTATTTTGAGCAGAATAAGAGGGGGGCAGATAAACCCGGATATTTCTTTTGTTGTGCAAAATTTTTGATTTAAAGTTTTTAATAATTTCTATCTCTATATTATTTTTCAAGATCAATGAACTCCTAATTAGTAAATTTTATTTGAGTAAACTGAGATTTTATCTTAATTTAAAAACACAACTACTATAATGAAGGGAAAAACTATCTTTTAACTAATTATAAAATATTTTTTTCCTTTAATAATTCTAAAAAATAAGGCATCTGTTTTCTCCACCAGGGCCAGTCGTGATCAGCATCATAACCCCAGTAATCAAACCAGGAAGGTATACCTTTTTCAGCAAGTATTGTATCTAAAAGTCTGGTATCCCTTAAAGTATCCTCTTCCCATCTTCCCTGACCAGCACAGATAATCAAGTCATTCTTTCGGTAATGATTTAAATACCATTCATCCTGCAGTTCTTTTAAATAATCTACCGGTGAATTAAGATAAACTTCCTGGTCCATATAACCTCCGGTAAAAAATCTAGCATCATAAATTCCACTTAAGGCAATACAGGTATCAATAGCATCAGGATGGTGAAAATAAAAGTTAACAGCATGGTAAGCTCCCATACTGCAGCCAGAACTAATTATTCCTCCCTGCCAGTTAGAATGATATTTAATCAAAGGCAGCATCTCATCAATAATATATCTATCATAATTGTTATGGATTACCGCTTTATCATGTGGATGCAGATCATGATTCAGCCAGGATTCATTGTCGATACTGCTGACTGTATAGACAGTAATTTCTCCATTTTCAATATAGGTCCAAATAGCATCGATCATATTAAAGTCTTCATATTCATGAAAACTGCCGCCAGATGATGGAAAAACAAGCATCGGCTTACCGGCATATCCATAAATTTTAAAGGGCATATTTTGATTTAAATTTGAACTGTAAAAATTTCTATATTCTATTTTCATCTAATTTATACTCCCTTCGAAGCATGTTCTATCGCATATTGAACTATTTCTTTACCTTTATCCAGATCTTTGGTTCTCAAAATAATTCCATAATCTCCAATTGCCGGTGCTAAAATGGGAGATATTTCTTCGTGCCTAATTATATAATCTCCATAATTATTAAGCAGTTCGCTTAGTGAATGTTTGTAATTAATAAAGTTTTTGCGTCCGATATAGAAGCAGTTATATTTTCTGCTGATATCTGATTCAAAGCTGTTAAAACGAACTACTCTACCATATTCTTGATAAACATCAATATCATTTGCATAGTTGAACATATCAAGAGTTAAACCACCAGGAGGCCGCACATTAACCTCTAAGGCAACTATTTTCCCATCGTCCATTTTAAAATATTCAAAGTGAAAAAATCTTTCTTTTAAGTCAAAGGCATCTACTGTTTTCAAACCGGACTCTACTATGTCCTCTGGTAGTTGACGGGGAATATAATAAAACATATCCAGGCCTTCATTTACAGTCTCCATAATCCCATCGTTAAAAATCATTGAAGAAGAAAAAACAATATTACCGTCCTGATCAGTTAAACCATCAAAGGTATAAATTTTACCCTGAATATATTCTTCCATTATATAATCAAGGTCCAACTTATTTTCGTAAAAATCTACTAATTCCTGATGGTTATTTAGCTTATGTGTATCAGCAGCTCCAACCCCATTATCAGGCTTGACAACAACTGGATAGCCAACTTCTCCGATAAATTCCTCTGCTTCTGCCAGCTGATCGATTACTTTACCGCGGGCTGTATTGAGACCTGCGCGATTGAAAACTTCTTTCATTTTTGACTTATATTTCATTGTCTCAATATCTTCCGGTTTTAGGCCCTGAACATTAAAGTCTTTTCTTAATCTGGCATCTGTCTCCAGCCAGTACTCATTATTTGATTCAATGCGGTCAATTTTCCCGTGTTTAAAAGTAAAATAGCCGCAGGCTTTAAGCATCTGAGAATAATCTTCCATATTATCTACTCGATAATATTCTGTCAGTGAATCCTTAAGCTCGCTTCTTAATTCCTCGTATGGTAAATCGCCAATTGCCAGAACATTAATACCTGCTTCTTTTAAACCTACACAAAAATTATAAAAATTATTCGGGAAATAAGGTGATAAAAATACAAAATTCATGAAATCCTCCCTTTCTCTACTTCTCGCTAATTTTCTACTATAAAAAATAAAAGTATAATTTTTAAATTGATATAATTTTATCACTTACAGCTAAATTTGTAAAATTATATAGTGAAAACTATGATCAGAATGGATTATCTTCCTTGTGCTTTTTTCCCTTTATTAATGCCTCTTTTCAATCTTTTGGTCAGCTATTTTGAATACAGAAAAAATTGAGGATGCTTTATCAGCATCCTCTTAGAATTTATATTTTTATTTTGGAATTATTATTTATTTAAGCATTCATAGCTGACAAATCAGTATTCAACTGTGCAAATACATAAATTGGAGCACAACCTGGATATTCAGTTACAGTTTCTGCAACTTCCATTGCTTTTTCTACTTCTGCGCTTGATTCAAATTTCTTCCAGCAGTCACCAACAACAAATAAGTGTTTGCCAGCCGCATCATTAAAATCCAGAGAAGGAACTCCACCAGCAATTACCATAACTTCACCATTTTCTTCTATAAATTTATCAGTATCCACACTCTGTTTGAAGCTGTCTAATGATCCCCGAATATACTTATAACAGCCGGGACAGGTCTGCTGAATCAAGACATCTATTCCTGGGATGAGCCCAACTGGATTACTAGCCGGACGCTTAAAGAAAGTTCTTACACTATCTGGATCAACACCAACAGCCTCTATTTTATCTAAATCCATTTCTCCCTGGCCTTCAGAAAAGGCAATTTGAGTTGAAGGTACTTCATGAGGCTCATAACCCATAATGTAGGAAGTAAGTGCATCTACTGCAACAGTATCTTCGCCTGCAATTAAGAGGTTCATTTCTAAAGGTGTACCTTCATGAGGTCCCTGGCCTTCCATAGCAATAATTCCATCAATAATTGTTAAATCTGCTTTTCTAATCCTTAAAAGATCCGCTATTTTTTGGTCAAGATCTATTCTATGAGTATCCTGCTGCTGTCCAGATGGATGCACATTTGGAATAATACCCTGCCAGTTTTTTAAGCCTAAAGTAACAGTTCCACCTAAATGAGTTTTCATCTTAGGCAGATTAATAACCACGTCTGCATCTAGAATTGGTCTAAAAACTGAAGCCTTTTTAAAAACTTTTGCCATTGGAATATCAACTTCTACCGAAGCTTCTTCGTCAAAGTACAATACTCTATCAGCTCCACCTCTATATGCTGCCTGTTCCATTTCAGCCGCTTTAAAGGCCGGTTTTGCTCTTCCAACATGTTTACCTAAGGAAGGATTATCTCCCACCCAGACTTCTCCTGCTTGAGATTCTTCTTTTAATAGAGCAACCAGAGCTTCAATTACCCGTGGATCTACTACAGAAAAACTTTCGGGTGGTGCCAAAAAAGCCAAATTTGGCTTAATCAAAACTCTATCACCATTTTTAATCAGCTTATCAATACTGCCCACACTTTTTTCGATTACCTCACGTAATTTTTCTTTGATTGCTGAAATATCTTCTTCATAACGCTTAAATTTACCACCGATAAATTCTTCATTTCCTTTCAAAGAATCAAATTTACTGATCGAAACTTTTGTACTCATTATATAACCCCCCGTGATAATTTAAATTTACCATTAATCCCAACTAAAGCTGCTTTAAAGAAAATATTTCGCCTATTTGTTTAACCCCCTTTTTATTTGAATTTTGAGAAAATTAATATTAAAAACATAAACTATCTCTATTATATATAAAATTAGACATAAAATAGATTATTCCTGCCTAAAAAATTTATTTATTAATTAAAAATGATTTAAAACCAGCTATTAAAATAGTTAATCCAACTCTTCTAAATCATTTTTGATGGCCAAAACTGTCAAGGTTAACTTTTGTTGATAGCGGAAATTATGAAACTATAAATATTATCCACAACAAACCATCAGGTATAATTTCCTGGTATTATATACTGTTGATAGATAAGAAAAGCCGGCCTAAACCGACTTTTTCGATTATTATTATACTATCTCCTTTAATTCTTTTTCTAACCAATCCAAGAATTCTTCTTTAACAGCTTCACCGTTATTTTGATCAGGCCAGTTATAACTACTAAGTACTGTGTCTGCTCCAGCCAGTATTGCTTCTAGCTTAAACTGCTTTCCGGTTAAAGAATTAGACAGCTTTGGAATTAAATCACTGTACATCGCATCAGAATATAAGGTGGCTTCTTCAATAGTTCCTGAAGCAAGTTTTAAATTTAATTCTACTTCTCCCCATTGAAAACGGTTGTTAAAAGAAACATCAAAATCCGGGGTTTTGCCCAGTCTCCAGTCCCAGGAAGAATATTTTTTATTTAGCTCCTGCAGCTGTTGATTTTCTTCGATTTTAATTTTATTTAAAGGCTGACCCTGATTATATAAATCTGCGAAACTATTTTTAATAGCCTCTTTTACTTCTGCTATCGAAATTTCTGCCTCTGTATCACTTAAGTTCATAACTCTAGATCTGACAGACTTGATTCCCTTAGATTTTATTTTAGCATCTGAGACATTCAGGTAAGAAACCAATTTTTCAAGATCGCTATCTACTAAAACTGTTCCATGAATATAGCCGGCCTTACTGCCGAGATAATATGCATTACCTGATATCTTTTTTCCACCACATATAATATCATTGCGTCCAGAAAACTCAGCAGCTATACCCAAATTCTGCAGAGCTTTCAAAATTATTTTCAGCTTTTCTTTTAGATCATATTCCTTTCTGGGCATTAAAAGGGTATAGTTTAGATTACCTAAGTCATGAAAAACTGCCCCACCTCCAGAAAGACGTCGGGCTAACTTTCCTCCATCAGCTTCTAAGTCACTAACTCTGCATTCCTGCCAGGCATTTTGATTACGTCCAATAACGACTGTGTTATCATTCTGCCAGAGATAAAGTATTATTTCATCTTCTTCTAAATTGTCTAATAGATATTCTTCTACCGCCAGATTATACCAGGGATTATATCCCTCTCCGATTACTAAACTGGCTTTTAAATTCTGTGTCATTAACTAAAACACTCCTTAAATTTACTAATTGATTAATTTTATATTTTTTTGCAAAAGTTATTGATTAATTCCAATATATCATTTAAACGTGCCAGCTGCTTAACCCATTTTTTTGGAATACTATTAAATCCATAATATATACCGGCTAAGCCCCCTGTAATTGCAGCAACAGTATCGGTATCTTCACCTAAATTGACTGCTTTTAAAACAGATTCTTGATAAGAATTGCTGTTTAAAAGAACCCAGAATACTGCCTCCAGGGTATCAACTACATAACCGGTTGACCTTATTTCATTTTCTGCTAAGTCCTTAATGTTTCCAGCGGCAATTCGATTATAATATTTTAGTTCTGAACTAAAATTATCTTTTGCTATAAATTGATTTACATGCTTTACTGTCTGCTCATAAGACTGCTGTAGACCAGCACCCATGATAAGTCTTTGAGCATAATCGAGGTATAGATAGCAGCCCAAAATTGAGCGAGGATGAGAATGAGTGAGTGAGCTAACTTCTTTAGTTTTTTTAAATTTTTCTGCTGAATCTACATCTATTAAATAAAAAGCAAGTGGTAAAATTCTCATCAAAGAACCATTCCCATTGTCTCTTTCTCCCCCTGCTCCAGCAGCTGTTGGTTCTATTCCCTGCCTTAGCTTGGCAATTGAAACCCGGGTTGTATTACCTACATCAAATGTCTCTCCACCTGCCGTCCAATAAGCATCATCAAGCCAGCTGATAAATTTTTCTGCCTGGTCATTCAAATTATACCCTTTTAGAAGCGATTCTAAGAGACAGAGAGTTAAAGAGCTGTCATCAGACCAGGTACCTGGAACTTGGTTATAAGTGCCATAGCCCTGCATATCGCTTACAGGATCTTTTTTTAATTCTTTTCTGCTCTTAAATTCTACCGGTACTCCAAGTGCATCACCAACTAAATGTCCTATAATTCCTGCTTTTAATTTATTTTTCAACATAAGCTTAATATTTCACCTCGCTGCTCGATTCTGTTTTCAAAGTTTTAATTATTTTAAGACTAAATCTGATGGTTAATTTTAGTTTTTTATTATTTCCATTATTTTTTGATGAGCATCTTTTGCTTCTGGAAGCGGCATTAATACAAAAACATGGTTCATTTTAGGATAAACATAAGTATTGTGAGCAGCCCCCTGTTCATTTAACTTCTGATCCAGCTTCATATTATCAGGAAACAGAGCCTCATGGGTACCTGTAAAAATAGATATTTTGCCCAGATTCTTTAAATCATCATAGAGAGGACTTATGATTGGATCATTTAAATCCTTATCATCTGACCAAATTTCTCTAACCACATCGAAACCTTTGGAAGCCAGCATAGGGTCTCTTCTTTCATAATCAAAAATAACCGGATTATCCAGGACCATATCAACTAAAGGTGATAGTAGAATAATGTCTTTACTTGGATTTTTTATTATTTAGACTAAAAACCTGCATATTTTGGTAGTTATCTTCTTCAATCTTAGTTTTAAATTTCATTTCAGGTAGTTTATAATCTTTTTTGTTTTTCTCCGCCTGTAAAGCCACCATCTTTTTTGTTTTTTCTCGGCTGGATAGATTTTCTTTTGTTTTAGATGTATATCTAAGATATTTTTCAAAGAGAAAACTTTTTAAAGAACGCCTTTTCTCATAAATTTTAAAAGTCACAGTAATTGCTCCTTTTTAATTTAAATTAGTTTCAAAATCTAAAAAGAGTTACCAAAACCGATATTAAAAATTGGATCAGAATTTAGATTATCAAAGCCAATATCAGCTCTAACAGGTCCTAAAAAAGAATAATATATTATTCCTATTCCAGCAGGATTTCTAATTTTTTGTTCAAATTTTTCTCCTACAGCAAAATCGAGCTGTTTTTCTACAAGGCTGGTATCACTTTTCTGCAGTCCTTTGATCTCAATTTCCGAGATTTAAGCTGCTCCCACAGGAAAAACTGCTGTTAAAATATAGATTGCAAATTTAATATACTTAAGCCAGGCTTCATTGATCGCTTCTGGAACAATTAATTGTAAAATTTTATAAATCGAATCATTAAATAGTTTGCTGACAATGTAACAGACCAATAAGGCAACCAGAAAGGTAACTATTAATAATAGATAAAACATAGATCTACCTCTTTTCTATTTGGGTTTAAGTTAAGTTTAAACTGAGTTTAAGCTTCCAAAAAACATTCAGGAATCTTATTTAATATTCCCTGATATCTGATCATCTCAATACTTTTATTCCACAATTTATTCTGCAGTTCCAATTTAGATGCAGCTGCTGACGGTTTCTTTCTCTGCTTATTGATAAAATAGCCACCGCTTTCTCCTTTAACTTCATCAGATAGTGCCAGATAAACCGGTGTTTCTGCACCTTTTTTAACAGAAGAACCTCCAGCTCCCCAACCTTTACGAAGTAGTTTAGTATTAATTACTCCGGGGTGGAGACAGTTGACTGATATATCCTCTAAAATTTTATCCAATTTAATAGTAAATAAGATCATTGCTAATTTAGAATCAGAATAAGACTGGCTGCCATTAAATTTAATTGGATCCCAGATGTCATCAACATCTAAATTGTGAGCATGAACCATTGAAGAAAAATTTGCTATTCTCGGATCAGCCAACTCTTTTGCTGTTTCTCTCCCTATTCCATCAGTCGAGCCGGTAATTAAAATAGTTTTCATCAGCTAACACCTCACTATTTTTAGTTCTAAAATTCTAGTTTAATTATTTTTCGTAATCAACTAAAACTCTTTTAGCAGCTGTTTTTTCTATAAAATCTTTAACCTTTTCGTGTTCTGAATGGATTTGGTACTGCTCAAGATCAGAAAGATTTTCAAATTCAGTAATTAAAACCAGCTCATAGGCTGCATCACTTTCATTAATATTTTTGCCTACTTCTAAAAATTTAATTTCATCAACTAAATCCTTAAGTAAAAGCAGTTTCTCTACTGCTATTTCAATATTTTCTTCTTTCAAATTTCCTGCAGCAAAATCTTTAAATTTCCACATTACAACATGTTTAATCATTTTTATGACCTCCATTATATTTTATATAAATATCAGACGAAGATGAAATTATTAATAATTTGAACTAAAATATCATTTTTTAAAAATGAATCAGAAAATTAAAGCTATTAAATTTAGAATTAGATAGATAATAATAACTATTTAGCAATTTGAGCCAAATAAAAAGAATTTCTTTTTTCTCTATCTACATCTTTTTTTGTTTTTTGATTCTGAGCTGTTTCATTAAATTCTTCAGCAGCATCTATATTTAAACTTTTGAGTAGTTCTTTAACCTTTTTATAATCATTTTCTGACACATAGAGTTCTATATTATAGGCAGAATAACCCATATAGATCACTGTATGGAGGTGATTTTTACATAAATTTAATAATTTTTTCTGTTTTATCAACCATTCTTTTTAATGAATCATTAACTCTTTCCTGATATGCTTTTTTATTTAAATATTCCCAGTCTATATCTTCATAATTAGTCACCATCATACCAAGGATCCATTCTTCCTGCCACTTTTCATTCCAGTGTACATATGCATTTAATCTATCAATTATTATATCTTCAATCCCAATAAAATAAGCAGTGTGCTGGCCGATTTCAAGCTCCATTAATTTATCATCTGCTCCCGCAAGTGGTCCTGATGGAGTCTCAACAGCTAAATCTAACTTATTTGAATCAAGAATCCAGTATTTATTATCTCTATAGAAACCTAATTTTTCTAGTATTTCTCCTATTTTTTTGGTAGAAGTCTCACAGACCATATCAACATCCATAGTCGCATATCCCCCACCAGTGTAAAATTCGACAGCCTGGCCACCAACTACTACTGGAGTAAGATTTAAATTTTCTTTAATAGCGGAAGTTAAAACGGCTATTATCTTTATCTTTTTAGAAAAATTATCAATATCTTCATTCAAAATGATATCTATTTCTTTTTTATAATCCATTTAAAGCACCTCAATTTTTAAGTTTATATTTTCTATTCCCTATTTTTTTAAGTTTATTTTCCCGGGATCTAATCATCATTTTAAATAAAAACATTTCTTTCTCTGGATTTCTTTCTCTGGATCCACTACGATAATTATTCCTTTCATTTATGTCAGATAACTGATTTTCTGAGGTCTTTTTATTAGCAGATTTTAAATAGTTTCTTATCTTTCTCATTTTGGACTGTTTATTTTTTTTATTATTTCTGTACTCAGCGAAAGTTTTTTTGGGCATTCTTAAAACCTCCCTACTACCTAATTATATGGCTGTTAGTCCTTTTTAACATTAATTTCATTTTGATTATATCACAGAAATTAGCATAATAAAATCATTTGTAAGTTGCAGTTTTTTGCTTTGTACAGCTTTATAAATTAATTTTAAGAAAAATAAAAGTTTGACATATGTTCATAATTGATTATATAGTAATATAGCTGTAGGTACAGTACCTACAATGATCTTTTACGGACTGCAGACAATTAGTCCTCAATATTTTTTTATCCTGGCATTTATTTCAACATCTCTAGTTTCCATGGCAGTTGGAACTGCTGTCGGAACTGCCAGTACAATTGGACTGGCCTTAATCAGCATTGCTCAGACGATAGGTCTCAGTCTACTTTTAGCTGCAGGAGCGATTATCTCCGGCTCTTATGTAGGAGACAGAATGTCACAGGTCTCTTCTATTGCCATTATCACAGCTCACAGTTCTGGTGCAAACCTGATGGATATGATTTATCATATGCTTAAAACAGCTATTTTACCATACCTGCTCACAGCTCTGGGATTTCTCTTTCTTGGTTTAAGAAATTTTTCCAGTACTACAAATATAGCTAATTTAGAATCATTGAGTAAAATGCGAATGAACATTTTCAGATCTCTTTCTGGCTGCTGCTGCCTCCAATCTTAATAATTGTGCTGGCAGTCTTAAAAGTACCCACTATTATCAACATTGCCCTAAATATTCTATTTTCTTTATTAATGGGGATTTATTTTACAGAAAGAGGCTGGTCAGAACTTTTAAATATTATGTTTAGAGGTTTCAATAATAGAACAGAAATCGTATTTATAGATAATATTCTGGACCGAGGTGGTTTGACAAGTATGCTAGAACTTATTTCTTTAATAATTTTTGCTGTGCTTTTAGGTGGACTTTTAGAAAAAATGGGGGTTCTTAACAGCCTCTTAAAACCATTCCTGCATCTGATCAAGAAAAAATTGCACCTGATTTCTGTTACAATCTTTTCCAGCATTCTTTCTGCTGCTTTAGGCTGTAATCAATTTCTGGCTTTCTTTTTATCTTTATTGACAAAATAACTCCCGCTTTCATCTTTAACTTGATTCGAAAAGGCAAGATAAACTGGAGTCCCTGCCAATGCCATCAGTTGAACCAGTGATTAAAATAGTTTTCATCAGAAAACACCTCCAATTGTCTACCCAAAATTATATTAAAAAATTAGAGTAATCAGATTTAAAAGCAGATAAAAAATTATTATTATTTTTGCTATCTGAGCCAGATAAAAAGAAAAACTTTTAACCTGATCACTGCTCTTTATTTCTTCTGTCTCTTGTTCTATTTCCGCAATTTCAGCTTCAGCATCTAAATTTAAATCTTTTAAAAGTTCTCTAGCCTGCTCATAATCTTTTTCTGCAACATATAGTTCAATATTATAGGCAGAATAACCCATATAGATCATGCTGTAGCCGCCAAATTCATCATGACGAACAATGACTTCTATATTATTGTCATTAAGCAGCGCTTCTATCATCTCTGCTTCTCTGACACCGGTTGTTATTAAATGCTGCAGTTTAAAATCAGTCATTTTTCTGCTCCTTATTGATAACCGTTTATTTAAAAACTAAATTCTATGGTTAAGGCTTCAATCCTATTTTTTATTAATAACTCTGCTGTAATATCACTTTTTTTGCTTCCATAATTTAAAATAATTTCAGCAATTTTAACGTTTATCCAGTTCTTCAGCCTCTATATTTTGATAATTATTATTTGTTGAGTAACAGGCATTGTTGGCCAAAATATCTGGAATAGTTAATTTATTTTTACCATCAGGCAGCATACCATTTGCAGGTCATTATTAGCCTCCTTATTTCTCTACTATGCCGCTGCCGTCTAACTGATAATAACTGCTCTCTGCACATTCCTTACACAAGACTTTATCATCTTTTTGAACAGCTTTTGGAGCCATTAGCTTTTCGCCACACCTACTGCACTGCTTGTTATCAAAAATAGGTGCATAATCAGGCAGCTCAATTTCAACATCTGCTTCAATTTTAAATAATTTATCAGGATCAGCTTCAATTATTTTAAATGCTGTCTCCTGCCAGAGTTCCTTCATTTTTTCCTCTTCTTCTCTGCTCCCATTTCTATCTGCTACAACTTTTTCAAATAATTCAGCTGCTTCTGGATATTCACGCTCAATCAAATCAGAGTCCTTAAAATAATATCTCAGATTCTTAGTCGAATCTCCTCTTTTGACAAAGGTAACTGCTGTTTTTCCAAAATCACGATAGATAAGTGAGTTATTGCCAAAAGTGGTGCCTGCCGTATATTGGATCCCATCACTAAAGCAGCTGTTGGTTTCCACTACAGCAAGCAGATCCTCCATCCCATCATTTTCTGCTCCAAATCTTTTTAGTACATCTGCAGCAGCCAGCACTCCCAGAGCAAGATAGGGGCAGTAATGTCCATGCAGTTCCCCCGCTTTAAGCAGTAGATCATGCTGATTCTGATATTTTATCAATTTATTAATCCGATAGCGCGGTGTCTTTTTCTGCAGAGATAATGTCGGCTGATCCATAAAAGAAGCGTAAGGTTTGATATCAATAACTGGAGTTCCATCTATCGCATCAAGACCATAGACATGCAGTTTATTACCCTCTCTTTTCAATAATTCTACTGTAGTAATTCCAATTGGTGTCGGTCTGCGGGGACTTCTCGAGGTAAAAAGACCTCTTTCTGGTCCCCTCCTTCTTTTGCTGATTAGGTCATAGCCTTCTGATTTATGAAAATAGAAAAGAATCTGCAGATATTCATAATCTTCTATCTGATCAAGGCCATCTACATATTCTGCTTCAACCTCAATAATGCTTTTAGTTTTTCTCATCTCATCCGGTCCAACAGGTTCTTTATATTTACTTCTAACTTCTCCTATTTTATTAATTTCCATAGTCATCTCCCTCTGATGTTCTAAAACTCATTATTAGCTTTAACTTTCCTTGCTTTAATTTTACCATTAAAAAAGATTTATTACAAAAAACAGCCTCGTAAATTGTTATCGAGGCTGCTCATTTATAAATATTTTTATTTTTAGTTGTTATAATGTTCTTTAACTAAATCAGCTAAATTTATATTTTCAAGTTTAGAAATTGGGGTCAGCATTGTTATATTAACTACCCCCGGAGCTCTTCCAATGCTGATATCTCCATTAATTGTGACTCGGTTTTTTACTTCATCAAGAGAATAATCTAAAAGTTCAGCCAGCTTATTTAAACCATCTGCAGCCGCTGAATTTAAATCAGCACCGCTTCCGATCATCTGGATTGGATACATTTCATCTTCAATATTATCCAGACCAATACTCTGAGCATCTTTATTAATTTTTTCTCTTTCGGAAGCAGTATAGGGCTTAGTTAAAGGGGTTAAATCCTCAATATTAGGAAGTATAATTGGCCCGAGATTATTTAAATTTTTGATTAAATCAACAGTAACTTCTACTTCTGCTGCAATATCAGTTGTGTGTCCGGCAATTTCTCCATCTCCCTGCATTGCATGAACATCACCAATATATACTCCAGCTCCTTTTGTTTTAACAGGAGCAATAACAACTGCACCTTCCCGAACTTCATTAACATCCATATGAGCATCAGTTCTATTATCAAGCTCATCTTCAGTACAGGCAAATTCGTGTTTCGCCCCCAATAAAAACTGAGCAAAATCACCTGCATTATGAGAAGAAGGCATATCCATTGCCGGCACTGTACCAATATTTCCTACCATTGGAATTACTCGGGCAGGAACTCCCGGCATATCATGTTTGGCAAATGCATTAATTGAATGCTGCATTCCCTCTGGAGTTAAATTGCTGTATTTATCAGCATTTTTAGAAATTTCACTGCTTAAATTTTCATCAATTGTGATTCCAAATTCTCTTTTTCGATCAAAATACATTGTATAGCCATGAGGCATCTTAAAAGGAACAACCGGGGAATCACAGTTTTTACATTTAACTGCATTTTCTCCAGTTCCATCTAAATATGTATCTGGATTTTTAGTGCCACAGTTAGGACAGTAACTATCAATTCCTGGATCACTTTCAAAATAATCTGACTGAGCCTCGTCAGTTCCAGAAGAGGTTGCTCGGGATAAAACATTTATATTTTCAATTTTTATTGCCACTGCATCGCCCACTTCTGCTCCTTCTACTCCAACTGGCTTACCAACTTCGTGCCAGCTTCTAATTTTAGGAGTAATCATGTTTCCTCAGCAGCCAGGATTGGTTCTGGTGATAAATTTTCCTCCAGAAACCAGTGTATCAATCATTTCTACTCCAGGACCAACAATATCAGTTGTTTCATCACAGTAAACTAATTTTTTCATTCTCCCACCTCCATTATATTGTGTTTATCAGATATATTATATTACGAAAATACAGAAAATTCAAATTAAAATATGATAAAAAACCTGAAATTAACTAATCTAAAATATAAATTTATTAATCTGCTCTGGATTTTTATCTTTTTTATTTTTAATAAAGCTTCCATTATCCAGCTCTCTGGAAGCTGCTGCCAGTTCTTCCCTGCTGTTCATTACAATTGGGCCCCCCAGGCAATCGGCTCTTCTAATTAAAAAAGCATTGGCATTAAAATCTGCCGGCAGTTCAAAGGTGAATTCACCCTACAGCGTCTGAGTTTAACTCCTGCTCCATCATAAAGTCTTGTTATTTTATTTTTCCCGCAGCGGAGAACTTTCCCCTGGCCAATCTTTTCATATTTAAAGAGTTTGGTCTTACATTTAGCACATTTTATTGTCAGCATACTATCAGTCCTCCGAGTGATAAATATAATAATTTTTGCGTGCAAAGTAAAATAAGGTGATCCAGATACCCATCGGCACTAAGGTTACACCAACTAAAAGAAGAGTAACCCAGAGCTTTAGTTCCATATATCTTGAATAATAGACCAGTGCAATAACATAAAAGATAACAGAAATAGTTCCGACCAGGTATAAATTACTATTTACACTGATTATTATATTAGAAATTATTAAAATTAGTATTGATATCAAATACAGTTTACCTGATTTATCTGAAGTAAAACCCTTAAATATTGATTTGAGCATTATCCAGCTCCCTTCTCTTTTTATATTTAAATTTAAAACAAAATGATCTGCAAATTTATCTAAATTATCACTGTAAGGATAGCTTGTCCTTTCCCTGAAGATTAAAGACCCAATCTGATCAATTCCATCTACTCTTCTAGGAGCAAATGTTTAATGATAAATAGTCTGCAGAAAGCTGATCTGTTAGATAAATATCTTCTGCAGTTTTATAAAAGTTCTGACCATCGTGATGAGCTTTGAGAGCTTCTATCTTAAAAATCACCGGCTGATTGGTTCTCCTTAAGGCCACTTTCTCAGCTTCTTTGACCCCAACACTTAAGTGAACATAATTTCTCCCCATCGGCTTCAGTCCGACATTCATTATTTTAGCCTGAACTTCTGGCCTTGTTCCGTGGTAGAGAATCGCGGGCGGCTTTACAGCCTGATAGTCAGGATTAACTCCCTCTATGCTGTGGCCGTAGTTGGCCCTGATTCTTTTTCGCCCCTCTAAAAAGCTAAAGCGGCCTTTTGCATCATTTTTTACTAATTCAATCAGATCAGCTTTAGTGATACCTTTAAATTTCCTCTGCAAAGCAGCTAAAAGTTCATCAGTTTTAACAGAAGCATCAGCTGCCAGTTTTAAATCAAAGTCCTCAGGATGGTGGCGTAAAATATAGGAAACAGTTTTTGAAAGTTTGGTTCTATTCATTTAAGATCACCTAAGTTTTAATTAGTAATTTATTTTTATTATAACATAGACTAAGGCTAACTGCGAAGATACTTATTCTTCTTTAAAACCAGGAAATAGACATAATCGAATATATTTTCAAAGTTTTTATAAATGTCATAATTTTTATATAATAGAAGGAAGGATAAAAATGACTTATTTAAAGAAATCGCTGGTTTTTGCTGCTTTACTAATTTTAATTTTGGGATTATCTTCGATTTCAATTCTAGCTCAGGAAAGTTCTGGCATTCCTTTTGACAAGCTTAAAACCCCTACCAAATTACAGGATATAGTTAATAATTTTGACAAACTTGAATATAAGTTTTCATCTTTCAAAGCAGGAGAAAAAATTCAACAAATAAACGTTAAATTTCAGTATCAGGGTAAAGAAAAGGTAGATAATCTTCAGACAGATAAAATTTTTATTGAAAGTTCAACAAATAAATCATCACAGATTTCTCAGATGACTTTCTGGTTAAATGATGGTCAAATTGTAAAGCTGATACAGGATAAACAGCAGATTCCTGCTACAATAGCTAACTCAATGAAGAATAAATTTCTGCAATCTATCTTCTTTCCTTTTTATCACTTTGAGGAATTAAACCTTAAAAAAATTGCTTCTGAAGCTAAAGTTACCAGAACACAGGAAATGATAGATGAAAAAGAAATTGATATAATTAAAATAGAATCAGACAATCTAGCAGAGTCTGGATTGGAATCAGGGTCTGTAAAACTGGCAGATTTTGAGGAATTTATGATGACAGTAGGTTTTACTTATTTAACTCTAGAAGAAGCTGAAGCAGAATATGACGAAGCTTTATTTGAAGTTACTGGGATTGAATTACGATAAATTTTATAACAGCAAAAGATCAGGAAATGTAAAGAAAAAGTTTCAGAATCACTTTTACTACCGGTCAAGAATTCTTAATTAAAAGGGAGGTTTAATAATATGTGTAAAAGTAAGAGAAAATTATTTTCTACAGTTTTGATAACTACAGTTCTTATTTTCATGTTTCTGACCCCGGTGCTGACATTTCCTGAAGACACACCAAATAAAGATGTTACAGGGAGTAGAGATCATCCTCTAATTTCCCGTTTTCCAGGCTCCTATATTAGATTTTATGAAAGCAAAGATTATGATGAATTCACTCTTCCTTTAAATAAACTGAATAAGGCAGAATTTGGTGATAAATACAAAGAATTTACTGAAAAAGGGCTGAGAGTTGAAGGTAAAATGACACAGAATTTCTATGTGGTACCTAAAAAGCATTCCACACTGAAAATATTTAGGAATTATGAACAGGCATTAAAGGGGAAAGATTTTGAAATAATAGCCAGGAAAAGTGGAGGTGTTGATGAGGGATTCAGATACCAACTTTATAACGGGATAGATTTTAAAGACGCTTCTGAAACCCACTTTGAGGGAGTGTGGGCAGATAAAGAAAGTGGCCGCTATCTGGCAGCAAAATTGAGTCAAGCTGAAGGTGATGTTTATATTTCTCTTTTCACTGCCAAACATGGATTTTATGGAGGAAAGTGGCCAGACGGACAGCCTGCAGTCTTCCAGGTTATTATTGAAGAAACAAATCTTGAGACAGATTTGATCAATGTTGAAAGTGTTATGCAGGATATTAATAGTAAAGGTAAGGCGGCTATTTATGGTATCCAGTTTGATGTCGATAGTGCTGAGATAAAGGAAGAATCAGAACCAACAATTAACAAAATTGCAGAGCTTTTAAAAGAAAATCCTGATCTTAATCTCAATGTTGTGGGTCATACAGATAGCACCGGTAATTTAGACTATAATATAGATCTATCCGAAAGAAGAGCCGAATCTCTGGTAGAATTCCTTGTTAATAATTACAATATTGATCAAAACCGACTTAATTCCTTTGGAGTTGGTCCCCTGGCTCCTAAAGCAACCAATGAGACTGAAAATGGAAGAGCCAAAAATCGCCGCGTAGAACTGGTTAAAAAATAAATTAATCCAATAAAAATTAAACAAAAAACTTTTATCCCTACTGTAATAATATTTTCATTCAGTAGGGTTTTTTTGCAAAATTAAAAACCTCAATTTTCTTTTATACTCACTAATTTTAATAAGCTTCTTAAAATAATCATAGTTAATGAAACTGAGAAAAACATTGCTCGTAACCCCAACAGATCAGCTGTATATCCAATTATCGGAGCGGCAGCAACAATAAATATAGTCCTAAATTGAGACTCAATTGATAGCATGGTTGCTCGTTCTTTTTCTTCAATTATATTAGCAATATAATCAAGCATTATTGGTCTTCTTAAATTTCGAATAACATAAAAAATTATAAAGAGAATAATAATTAGATAGGTAAAACCGCTGTTAATCATTAAACCAATGATGGCAATTATGAAAACTGTTAGGATATAGGTTAGATTTAAACTTTTACTGCTTTCATTAAATTTATTTTTTATCTTAAAAGCATTGCGGCTCGCATAAGAACTAATCAGATAAATAACTGCATATGATAATCCAAGCAGGACTGAAAGTCTTTTTTCTTTTGCAAAGCTGAGCAGCAGCGGCAGTGAAATAATTTCAAGCTTTAATACAGGCTGCAGATAATCTTTTAAAATTTTAAAAAATCCATCATAAACGCCAGAATTTATAATTCCCTTTCTTAAATCCTTCAACTGAAGCATCAGTTTTTTAAAACTTTCTAATCCAGAAAGGAGAAAAACTTTTAAATCCAAAACATTAGTAGTTTTTCCATCTAAATAATCAGGATAGGTAGAAATTAGAATAAAATCCAGTATATAAGGTAATATGGAAAATAAAAAGATTAATCTGTAATTTGATTCAATAAAAACTATCAAGCCCCCAATTACTGCAGAAATCGCTGAGCCGATTAAAGAGTACGATTTTGTTCTCCCATAAACCTCTGTCTTTTTTTCTGCAATATTATTTTGGTCAAGATATAAAAAGATAATTGCCTTATGAGTTCCACTTCTAAAAGCTTCTCCGATCCCAAATAAAACCATTGCCAGACCAATGCTTAAATAGATACTACTGTAGTAAAAAAGAATGAATGAAAAAATATAGAAAACAAAACATATCTGCAGACTTTTTTTGCGGCCGTAGTTATCAGCAAAAATACCTGAAGGTACTTCTAAAATATTTTTTGTGATTTCTCGAATCGAAATTAAACTTCCAATTTGAAAATATGAAAATCCGAGACTTAAGAAAAATATATAGAGAAATGGCTCAAAGAATTTAAGATTTTTTAAGAGTCCATAAAAACCAAATTTTTTTATGTTTTTATCCTTTTTAATATTCATCTATAATTCTCCTAAATTAGCTAATTTCTATTATATATAATTCTTGATTATCAGCATGATATCAATCCTTTCAAAATAGTTATCACTGTGGACATAGCCTTTTGCAGATGCTAATCGTCAGCTTCTGCCTCAAAAAGCCCCATAATCTTATTCAAAATGGCTCTTGGATTTTGCAAAAAATCTGACTGAGAAAATTCCAGCCGTTTTGTTTTTAATTTAGCCAGTAGTTTATCTTCTTTGAACTTAATCGTTACTTCTCCAATCTTAAAACCTTCAATCTCTTTATTTTGATCTAAATTATTATTCTTAAATTTAAGCTTAATATTTTCCTTGAGCCGCTTCAACTCCAACCAGAGCCGCCACTCTTTTAGAGAGCGGATGCTAAGTTCAGGCAGAGTATCTGCTTTTTTGAGCAGCATCAGGTTGGAATAAATATGGCTGCCGCTGACTCCATAACCCTCTGCTTTAATTTTTTTACCGAGCTGCTGCCAGCTTTCAACTTCAAAAAGCAGATAATCCTGATCAGAATTTTTGCTGTTGGAAGGAAAATCAATTTCTTCTCTTTTGATTATTTTTTTATTCTTAATTTTGCCGTAATAGCGGACTCCACTCTCTCTGCCAAACTTTGCTTTACTCTGAAAAATAGCTATGTACTCTAAATTATAGTTTAATACTGACTGCTGCAGCGGTAGATAATAGAGTTTATTGTCAAGCAGATACTTCAGCTGCTTTTTGCTGCGCAGTGATCCGAGCAGCAGATCAACCTTAAATTCAGGCTCAGGTCTGAATTCATCCGCAGCAGCCGGCAGCAGGTTGCGCTCAAAATTGCTCTGAGCTGATTCGTCAATTATATTTTCTAAAAAGTCAGCTAGCAGTTCTGTGCTGCCGGGTAAAAAGGGAAAGGCTCCAATATTGACCTGAACAATGCTCTGGTAGAATTTGTGTTCTTTAAACTTTTCCTGATCGTGGTAGGGAAAGAGCACATAGGCCCCAACCATTGTCCGCCGGTAGTCTTCTCCCATTTCTGCGGCTACTGCATCCCGGTAGCGGTGCATGGTATTGATATCTGATTCTTCCGGGCCAGGAATTCCGTTGTACCTTTTGCCATATCCTGTACCTTCTTCTGCATTATTGAGCCTGTATTTAGCATCAAAAATGAACTTATACTGATTGTCAGAATCATTTTTGCTGAGTGAAAGAATATTATCCGGCTTCTGATTGGTGGTAATAGAATCTCCGCTTGCTCTGTTATAGCTTAAAGTAAAGTTCTCCCCGGTGATTGGATTCTGATATTCGACCTCTGCCGAAGCTCCTTGAGAAAGGGTAACATTGATCCCGCTGTAATCCAGCTCAATGATGTTGTTTTTAACCATCCTATATTTATCCTGGAGCAGACTATTTAATTTAAGAAAAGTCCAGTATTCATATAGCTGCCAGAGTTCCTTAATTGAAAGCCTGAAGATATCGCCATTCAGAGAAAGCCCCTTTAAAAGCATCAGGTAGTATTTATATAATTCCTTGTAGCCGGGGGCCATCTGCAGCACCAAAGAAATCGAATCAATCTTCTGCAGCTCACCCACTTCAGCCAAGAATGAATGCTTGAGTTTTAATTTAAGCTTTCTGATCATCTTATCGATTTCAGCAATCAAATCCTGATCCGGATTAAGCTTGGAACTGCGGTAATTTACTTTAAAATGTTTAAGTCTTTTGATCAGCTCTGAGAAACTCCACTTGATAAACTTATTTTCAAAATTATCATAGCTTAACTCCTTTTCCACTGCCAGCATCTTTTCCGGCAGCTTGAGCTCCTGGTCATAATGGCGGCTGTTTTTATTCAACCACTTGAGGCTCTGTCGGCCCACTTTTTTGACTCTCGCGGCAGGCCTAACATTACGCTTTCGAATAATCCTGTGGTGTGGTGACTCTTCTACTCTTTTAAGTGCTTTAAATAAATCTTCAAAAATATTTTCAATAATTACAAAAAATTCAGCTTCGGTGATATTCTGCTTTTCGGAAATTTTCATCTGCTGGTAGGTCTTTCTCAAAAAATCATAAGCCAAATTATATACTTCCTTATTGACTTCCTCTAAAAGCTGATTGTAGTCCTTTTGGTAGTCAATTTTACTCGGAAAAACTTCCAGTTTGAAAGTTAAAACCACCTGAGAGTTACTGCGAATTTCAAACTCAGAATAACCGATATCACTGCCGAAGTTGATGCTGCCGTAAAGCACATTGGGATTATCATTAGGATGTGACAGAGATTCTCTGATCTCGCGATTGGGATGGTAGATCTCAATCGGCATTTCGGCTTCCAGATAAAAATCATAGTTTTGATATTCAAAAAAGAGGGGATAGCTTTTAATAGAATTATAAGGGCTCAACTTGAGCTGATCTATTTCTGGATCGTGATATTTAAAATCAAAGTTCTCTTTTAAAGTTGAGCTGAAGCTGCAGACAGCCTGAGCTTTATTTGCCTCCGGGAACTCCTTTTCGTGATCAGGATGCAGAGGTTTACCCTTGATGTTTAAAGAAAGTTTATCATTTTTAACTGTGATCAAATCTATCTTTTTAGCAGCCATTTTATCACCTTAATATCATAATTAATTTTCTCGAAACTCAATATTATTTTCTTCACACCACTCAATTGCTATATCCTTATATTTCTGACCTTTATAATCATACCACTGATCTTCTATCTCATACTGATAAATCTTATCTTTAAACATTCTAAAGGCACCATTTCCTCGAATAGCATAAAGAAGTTCCTCTCTTAGTTCTTCATCTTCGATTGAATAGCAAAAATCTTCCATAATACTATAGTCATCAATTTCATAGTCATCCGGAAGTCTTATATAGTCATCAGTTGAGATAATATCAACTGCAGCCTTAATATTCTCCCGCTGCCATTCTGGAAATTTATCAAGGTCAGGATCTTCCTCTCCAGCTCTTAATTCATCATCCATTATCATGAAAACTTCACCAGTTTTTTTATAATAAAAATAATTGCTCTCTCTGGTTCTAAGTTCTAAAGCTTCTAATACATCCTCTAAATCAACTTTAAGTTTCATTTTTTAACACCTCTATTCTTGAAAATAATCAAAAAGGTAAATCAAAATGATTTTCCATGTTATAGCTGTTATATTTTTTGAAGATTTCTCTAGCTATCTTTTTTAACTCCTTTGCAAAATCCTTGAGAAATAATATTTAACTTCCAGAATAAGCACAGACTCCAACTCGGGGAGAATTAACAACCGGCAGTAGATTATCAGTTTCTCTCATACAGTCATTTTCTTCATGTTTATCAAGGCAGTCACTGCAGTACCAACCACCATTATAACAACTTGAACAGACAAATTCAGCAAGATTATCACAGTGACTGCACTTAATTTCAGGCTGGTGATTCCTTGCCAGAACACTGATCTTTTCTTCTCTTTCCTCTGCTTTAAATACATTAACTACATTCAAATCCAATTTAGTATAAGAACCAAAATCATAGATATATGAAAATTTAGTTTTTTCTCTTAAAACATCTTTGATTTTATGATTCATATTAAGTCCACTGAATGTAAAGTGCTGCTCATTAATTTCAAATTCACTCAGATGATTACAGCATTCGAGCCAGATATCACGCAAAAACTTGTCAAAATCACTTAACTTAGCGTCTGCTTTAACCTGCAGCTGCAGCCAGTAGTCTGACCAATTTGTACCCTTGACATAAATATGATAATATTTGATTTCCTGAGACTGACCTTCTTCAATTATCTTTTCATAATTCTTATTTAGACATGATTTTAAATGTCTGGACATTCCTGATTGAGTATATTCATTTGCACAAATTTTGCATTTGCCTTTCATAAAAATTAACCCTCCAAATTATTTTTTTGATATATTAAAAATAACGTTCAAGCTCAGACTTTATCTCTTGCTGATCAACTTTAAGTATCGACAGTATTCCTTTTTCTGCCAGAGATATTCAATCTCTTTAATACCTAACTCAATTATATATTATCAACAACTTAAATGAAAGTTAAACAGACTGATAAGCAAAATATAACTTGCTGATATAAATCTAATTTTATATAATATAACAGAGGTGATTTATATGAGTCTTTCGATAGAAGATTTAGAAAAAATGGCAGCAGAGCAGTCTTTTCAAAAAGGAATAAACTATTACCAAATGAATCTAGTTAATAATCCACTTATTGACGGAAACACTATTAAAGCTGAAGTATCAGGAAGCAGTTTTTCTTTATATGATGTTGAAATGAATATTGATGATCCTTCCAGTAATCACTGCAGCTGTCCTTATGATTGGGGTGGAATTTGCAAGCACCTGGTTGCCCTTGGGTTATACTGGTGCAATGATAAAGAAGCTTTCCGGAAAGTTAAAAAAGAAAAAGCCAAATTAAAAAATGAACTGGATCGGCTTTTTAAGTCTTTAACTAGAGAAGAGCTAACAGAACTGCTTGGTGAATTTGTTTATGAAAATGATAATTCTAAATCTAAAGTTTTAAATTTTATTCAGGATAAGGGTAAAATGAGTAATGAATTATACCTTGAAAAGCTTAAAAGTTTAAAAAACCAGGCATTTGCTATTCTAATGGAGTTCAATCAATATGGTGGAGGTCCTATCAACGAAGAAAATAATTTTTTTGAGTTTATTAATGAAATGGAGAAATTAATTAACAAATTAGATATCCCTTCTTCTTTACGACATGAAATTATCAATGAATTTATGGGAGAATATTTAATAGGTAATTCTGGCTTAGATGACCCGACCCTTGATATTGTATATAGTACAGCCCGGAACAAAGATGACTGGGAATTAATAATTCAGCATCTAAAAAAATCTGGTAGTAGATATGATCAGGAATTAATAATGAAAATATATTTGAATAAATTACATAATGAAGAAAAATATTTAAAACTCAGAAAAAAACAACTTAAATATGGAATGGATTATTATAAGTTAGCTTGCTATTATCAAGATATTGACCAGGAAGAAAAAGCAGTTCAAATTGCCTTAAAAGGTGAAAAAGAGGGAGAAGGACGCATTATAGATAATATTACTTTCCTGAAAAAATATTATCAGAAACAAAATAATTACCAGAAAACTCTGGAATATCTAATCAAAGAATATAAAGAGTCCCCCTCATTTGAAAAATATCTATCTGTTTTGGATAACTGCAAAAAAGATGATAAAAAACAGATAAAAAATGATTTAATAAGTTATTTAAAAGAAAGTAAATATTCCAGATATAATAATGAGCTTGCTTTAATATATGAATCTCAAAAAAATTACGAAGAAATACTAAAATTAGTAATGGCCAACAAAATATATCCTGATAATTTCAGTGAATTACTAATCAATAAATTCCCACACGAAATGATAGATTACTATAGTCAGAAAGTACAAGGTTATATAAATAACAAAAACCGTTCTAGTTACCAAAGCGGTGCCCAAATTGCTTTAATTATAAAAGAAATATATACAAAAATTCTAAAATCTTCATCAAAATGGGAAGATTATATCCAAAATATTCTTGAAAAATATCCTCGTCATCCAGCACTTCAAGAAGAATTTAAAAAAATTTTCTAAATTAGGAAAGAAACTTTCTAATAAAATAAATAGAATTGAAATATGAAGATTAGACAAATTTAAATCGCCGGTTTCCCGGCGTTATTTTTTATCAGCTTTATGTCGCAAACAAGCGTTTTTAAACTCCGCTTAAGTTATTGAAGCCTGATAGATTTTAGATACTGCATCTTTAAGCACCTGATTAAATTTTTCGTCTGACTGATCAACTTTCAGGTCCTGAAGTAGAGCTCTGGAAAAACTTGCAATCATATTATGATTTTTAGAAAGCTTATCTACAGCTTCCTTCTGACTATAACCACCAGATAAAGCTACCAACCTAACTACATTTGGATGTTCAATAATTTCCTTATAAAAATCTGGCTGACTTGGAATTGAAAGTTTGAATATATACTGCTCATAATCTAAGGTTTCAAGCAGCTTTAAGATTTCCTCTTTTAAAATTTTCTCAGATTCAAGCTTATCATCACTTTCTATATTTACTTCTGGTTCTAAAATTGGGATAAATCCGGCTTCATAGATCTTTTTACCATATTCAAACTGCTGTGCTGCAATTTCTTTAATTCCTTTGGGATTTGCACTATGAATCACAGATCTCATTTTAGTTCCAAAAATATTATGCTTCTTTGCTTCCTCGAGCAGATTATCCAGTTCAGTCATTGGCTTCATCAGCTGAACTCCATTTTCTTTTTCTTCTGTACCCTGATCAACTTTAAGTATCGGCAGTATTCCTTTTTCCTGCCAGAGATATTCAGCAGTATATTTGCCCTCCATTTTGTTATTCATGGTATGTTTGAATAAGATTGCCCCTAAAATATAATCTGAACTAAAAGAAGGACTTGTGATGACCCTGGTCCTCATTGCCTGAACAAGCTCAAACATTTCTGCTTTAGTTTCATATTCAGTCTCTTTAATACCATAATCTGCTAAAGCTCCTGGGGTACTACCACCGCTCTGATCCATTGCCGCAATAAAACCTCTGCCATTTTTCATTAAATCAATTTGCTTTTTGTCCATTATTTTCTCCTCCATTTATTTTAGTTGGTTTGGTCCCAAAAAGCCTAAATAAATAACTTTAATTAAAAAATAATTAAAGTTTTGAACCAGAAAAGCTATATTATAAAGAATCTTTGCATCTTCTAAAAGCTTTTGGGGTTTAGATTTAGTTTCATCCTTTCTCTGATTTCTTAACTTAATTATATCAAATAAATCCTTTCATAAAAAGGACTAAGGTGGATTAATTAAATTAATATTATTTTTTGCTTATCAGGAATTAATAAAAATATCGGCTGTTAGTTTATCAATAACAAAAAAACAGCTGCATCTAAAAATAGAAACTGTCTTAAGTTTATATCTTTTTCTATTTTTTTTTAATAGAATCAGTTGAAATTTAAATCAATAAATATTTTCACTAAAAGTGGATCAAACTGAATACCAGAACTTACCGTTAGCTCTTCAATAATTTCTTGATCACTCATTGCTGGTTTGTAATTTCGTCCATATTTCATTACATCATAGGCATCAACTACGGCAATTATCCTGGCTGCCAGAGGTATATCTTCTCCTTTTAAAGCCAGAGGATAACCACTCCCATCCCACCATTCATGATGAGTTAATATTCCTTCTGCTACATCGACCATATCTAAAGAAGTATAGGCAATCTGAAAACCTGTCACCGGATGTTCTTTAATCTGCTGCCACTCACTTTCATTTAAAGGACCATCATTAACCAGAATATCATTCGAAATAATTATTTTTCCCAGGTCATGAAGCTCAGCCAGCAGCATTAGATCCCCCAGCTTGTCATTTTCAAGCTCCAGTTCTTCCCCCAGTAACAAAGCTGGTGCTTTTAAACGCTGACTGTGCAAATATGTATTATAATCAGCCTCCTTAATCATCTTTTTCAAAAGACTAGAATAACTGTAATCAAATTTTAAATTTTTAGCATAACTCAAATTTTCCATTCGACTTTTCCATCCTCCTGTCTTTAATAAAATTACTCCCCGGCATTTCTTTTACTTTTTTCTTTAATTCTGCAGCCCTGTCGCTAATTTCTAGATGATTTTTTAACTTTCTATCACTATTCGAAACTATCGCAATTGAAATTGAAGTCAGAGGAGTATTAACTATTTGATGCTGCCGATCAAGACAAACTATATAACCCCTTAGTAAATCTTTGTTTTTAAAAAAATTTCGAATTCCCCTGTCAAATTCTTCTATAATCAACTCTGCCAGGTATTGATCATCTTCGGCAGCGGTGATAATTACAAAATCATCTCCGCCAATATGGCCAACAAATGTGTTTGTCACCATTTTTTGAGCACAGTTATTAAGCACTTCTGCTGTATAATTAATCACCTGATCACCTTTACGATAACCATAGCTGTCATTATAGGCTTTAAAATTATCAAGATCCAGATAAAGAACAGAAAATTTTTCTTCTCTTCTAATTCTTTCTTTAATTTCGGATTCAATGCTTAAATTGCCAGGTAATCCAGTTAAGGGGTTGGCATTTTTAGCAGTTTCTATCTTTAATTCTGACACTTCTATTAACAGATCTTTGATCGATAAAATGCCGTAATATTTATCATTTTTAGTAATTATTATTGAATCATATATCTTTTCCTGTGGACGTTTCATCGCTATTTTTGAAACTTTTAAAATAGACTCTTCAAAATCTATAATTAGCGGCTCTGAATCCATTACTGCCTCCACATTTTTCTGCATATAAAGGTTATAACCAAATCTGCTGCCCAGACGATAAAAAAGCTTATCCCGCATAACTAGACCGGCTGTCTGCTCTTCTTTGAGTACAACTATACTCTGAATATTATTGCGGTTAAAAATATCGACCAATGTTTTTGTCTTAGTAGAAACCGGCACTGTTACTACTCTATTCTCACTACAAATATCTCCTATTTTTATTGATTTCATTAATATCACCTACTTTTTTTCTTATTAATTAAATCATATCACATTATTATTACGATAGTGTAAATTAGAAATTAACAGTCTGTAAATAATTTTCTGAAAATGTTAAACGGTTTTTAGAAATCAGCTCCTATAAATAGTACAATTAAGACAGAAAAAATTTGATTTTTAATTCCTAAATCTGGAGGTAATAGATATGAAAAATAAAATTATTTAGAATTAGATATTGATTCTCGAGGAGAAGGTGGCTTAATGGGAATGGTCCATCATCCAGATTTTCCAGAAACACCATATATTTATCTGATGTATACCTACACCAGCAGTAACGGCCAGTTATATAACAGAGTTTCTAGATTTACCGATCAGGGGAACCAGGCAGTTGAAGAAGAAATTATCATTGATCAAATTCCTGCCGGGAACAACCATAATGGAGGACGCATTGCCTTTGGACCGGATGGAATGCTCTATATTACAACTGGAGAAACTTTTACCCGAAAAATTGCACAGGATTTAGACAATCTGGGAGGAAAAATTCTACGCCTTACACCTGAGGGAAATATTCCTGATGATAATCCATTTGGAAACTCGCCTGTTTACAGTTTAGGTCACCGCAATCCACAGGGAATTGCCTGGCATCCAGAAACAGGAGATCTCTTTATTTCTGACCACGGTCCTTCCGGTGAAGATGGCTTAAGAGCAAAAGATAGAATTAAAGTTGTTGAAGCAGGGAGTAATTTCGGCTGGCCTGATAAAATTGGTTATTTTGAAGATGGAGAATATGCAAATCCACTCATTATGTGGGAAAATGCTGTTCCTCCTTCTGGAATGAGCTTTTATCAGGGTAATTTATATGTGGGAACCCTGCGCAGCGAATCGCTGGTCAGAATTGGTCTTAATAGAAACAGCGATGAATATAATGTGGAAAGTATTGAACATCTCTTCAATGACGGCAGTGGTAATGCAGCTTATGGTCGGATTAGAAAAGCAGTTGTGGGCCCTGATGGTTATCTTTACTTTTTAACCAATAATCGTGATGGCCGAGGCAGACCGCGCGAGAATGATGATCAGATTTTGAGATTCAAGCTAGAAGAATAACTACAAATTACAATTAGATGTAAATTTTAATGACAGCTAAAGAGATATTGCTTAGAGAGTTGGGAATTTTATCTCTGTATTAGATATGATAAAATATAAGTATAAAGTCAAAAACTAATTATTATAAGGAGTGAACAAACAATGGATTCCCAACTCAAAAAAGCAGTGATTAATCACCAGCAGGAAAAGATCGAAGAATATCTCAAAAAGTTAGAAACTGACAACAGTTTTTCGCTGGCCTCATTAATTGAAGATTTACTATCATTAATGCTGATGGAATGCAGCCTGCGCTACGGATCTTTTCACTTTGTAAAAATGAGTCTTTTTCTGAGAGAACTTTCGCAAAAGAATTATTTTAGCAGAGAATCAGAACTGGAAATTGCAGGGGTTGTAGTGCTTGGATTATCTGAAAGACATTTTATTAATCTAGAAGCAGACAGCAGTGGCTATAAAGAAAAAGAGGTTAATCAAAGAACCTATACTAAACTGGGCGAAGAAATTAATAATGGGAACTCTCATAACGCCTTTTATTATGCTCTTGGAATTCTGGAAAAGCAGCCGGAGCAGCTAAAAGAATATCTACTTAACCTTGGTATGGAAAGAATTCCAGATAGTCTGGGCCACAGTGTAAGCTGTTTTTTCCCAGTTATGCGCGATCTAGTCAATCATCACAAAGATGTTTCAGCAACTGGTGTTTTAAGTTATATAATGTATCTCTGCCGCTACAGCTACCAGGGTAAATATAATTCTGATCAGGAAAAACGCAAAAAACTATCTCAGGAAGAGCTAGAGGATTTAGGATTAAAAGCAGCTTCTGGTAGTGGAATAGTTAATCTGCACCATATGATCACTTATTATACCTTTTTTATGCTGGAAGACAGCTCATTTTATCAGCAAATTCCTCCCTACCGTATCCTGGAAAATTACTTTAGCAGTAAAAACATTGATCAAAAACGCCTGAAACTTGTTGATTCAAATAATAAAGAAAAAACTCAAATCGCAGAAAGTTATCAGCAGTTTAAAGATAATTTTTCTCCAGCAAATTATAAGGATAAGCTAGATTTTCTTTTTTATAACTTGGATCAGAATTATAAGGAAACTGTCAATTATCTCCACCGCTTATTTGCCGAATATTATAACCCCAGTTGGAATCCACATTACTATACCGGTCTCTACTGTGCACTGGGACTTTATAAATCAGAAAAAATTAACGATAATAAAGTTAAAAAAATGGCCGTGATTCAGGCCGTTGAATATTTTGCGGATAATGTACTTTAATATCTAAAAAGCCTTCTTTGAAGTTATTTAACATAAATTAATGTGTTAAAATAACTAAAAGAAGGCTTAATTTTTTATTTAATTTCTTCTACCGCAGCTGCATCTGTACCGGCAAAGACCAGTGCCCATTTCTTTAAATCTTTTCTATTTTTAAACTCAGCTGCTCTGCCGTAACGCTCCAGCTGTGCAGAAGCTTCTTTGAGTTTTTGCTCAACTAAAGCTTCTCCTTTTTCTTTATAATCAGCAGCTTTAATATATTTAAGCTCTATTAAAGCATCATAATTACCTTTTTCCGTATTTCTTCTCAGTAAAGCTAAATCCAGATATCCTTCTGCTACCTCATACTCACTTTTAACTATCGAAAGCTGGGTTAGATTAAGATAGGAAAAAATTAAAACTTTAATATATTTCTCATCAAATTTAATATAGTTCCTGTTAGAAAGTGCAGCCAGAGTGGCTTCGACTTTCTCAATAAACGGATTAATCTCTCCATTTTTTAGAATTTCTACCACTGACGCTTCAATCTCCAGGGAATCAAATGAAGTTTCTTCGCTGATTATAGAATTAAAATAATCAAAATAGATCTCTTTAACCGCATAATTGGGAACTCTAAAATAAATAAATCCATCCTCTTCTCGATCAATGGTTAAAAACCCTAGATAAAACAATAAAGATAAAAAATCCTTTTTGGTAAATCTCCGCTGCAGGTTAAATTCCACTGTTACCTTTCCCCTCTGATCATTTCCGGCCAGAATATCTTCTAAGATTTCATAATTTTGTTTTTTATCTTTAAGACTGAAAAGATTCTGCAGTTTGGAATAATCACTCGAAATATTGCTGTCAATCAAATCTGAAGGCTCAGTATTATCAATTAGATATTCGCTGACATAATATAAAAGCATATCTGTATTAAAAACCCGTTCACTAGCCCGGGGAGTAAATAAATAGCCGTCATAGTATTCCTTTAACTTCTCCAGCATTGAATCAAGATCATAATCAGGCAGAGTCTGTTTAATCAAATAGCGAGCTTCTTTTTCAGTAAAGCCCATCATTGTATTTAAATTGCTGTCCATAGTCTTATTTTTAGCTATGTTAAAACCGCTGGTCATACTGTCTAAGGTAATTGGACTGACACCGGTAACAAAAAGACGATCAATTATTGAACCTGTTTTCTTTTTAATGACCTCAAAAAATTTACGTAAAAATCCCTGTTTGCTAACTGTATCTTCAAATCTATCTATTGAGGTAAAACTTAAAATTTCATTGGCAAAATGATCGTACTCATCTATTAAAAGATATATTTTATTGTCAATTTCATATTGTACTGCTTCTAAAAAACTTGATAGGGTAGCTATTGCACTCCCCGGTGCCTCTCGATATTCAACTTCAATTTGATATTTATTAATAAAAGTACTGATTGCTTCCAGAATTAAATGGTTAAAGTTATCATATATCTTTTCTGGCTCTGAAGTTTCAACCCCAGAAAAATCAAATTTAAGTATATAATAATTATTGGCAAGCTCAGTTTTGTTCTGGCCAATATATAAGTCTCCAAAAAGTTCAGTAAAATTTTCTTTTTCCTGAATATCATAATAGTGCTCTAAGGTTGATAGAAAAAGTGTCTTTCCAAATCTCCTCGGCCTTAAAAAAAATATATATGGTTCACCATAACTCTCTAAAGTCTCAATGTGTTTTGTTTTATCAATATAGATATAATTATCTTTTTGTAGACGAGAAAAACTACTGACTCCATATGGTATTCTGGACATTTTGAGCAGCCTCCCTTTTCTTTGTACTTAATTTTATTATATATCAGCAGCTGCTAAAATGAAAGTTAAAGAAACAGCTCATTAGTTATTTGCGTCTCTAACTCATTTTTCGCAAACACCCTTTTTGTGGACACATCATTTATAAATAGTTTTTTACACATCTAACAATTTAAATTTCAGCTCTTTACCAAATAAAGATTCAAAGCCATCTGCAGCCTCCATCGCATCTTCAATTTCCAGGCGCAAATCATAGCTGGAATAAACTTTAAACAGAATATGATCCACTTTGCTTTCTACCTCGACCCGCTGTACCAGTCCTTTTCGATTAAGATCCAGGCTCTCAGAAATTTCTAAAATAATACCACTTTTACGGATTAATTCTTTATCATTACCCTTGCGGCTAATAATATCTTTAAAACTTTTTCGGTTTAAATTATATTTGTGCAGACTGTATTTGTTGTGGCGGTGAGAGGCGGAAATATAAGCTGCTAAAAGAAGCTCTCTATGTGTTAATCCATATAAATCTGCATTTAAAATCACATAAAAAGAATGTTCATGGTGATCATAATAGTTTATATTAGTACCTACATCATGCAGTAAGGCTGCTGTTTTAATTATTCTGCTGATTCGATCTGGAAATTCATCAAAGGCGAAAGAAAACTCAGATTCTAATTGGTAAAAAATATTTTTATTAAGTTCATTTACCCTGGCAGCGTGCTTTTCATTTAAATCAAAATTATGAAGCAAATTTTTAATTGAGTAGTCTAAAACATCAGCAACAGGTAACTTATCCTCAAGTAAAAAATCATATACCAGACCTTCTCTAATTCCTTTACCACTAATAATTAAATTCTCAATCCCTGTAAAATCCATCAAATAATTCACCAGCCCACTGGCTCCAATAAATATATCCGCTCTTTTACTGGAAAGACCTGATATTTCTTTTCTTTCTTCAATACTTTTTTTCGAGACTTTTTTATAGACTGAGTTAACATTTTCTGCATTAAGATTATAATAGTGCAGAATTTCTAAAGAATAATTATTTTTTCTCTGCCAGATCTTAGCTATATTTCTGATAGTACCACCAACACCTATTAGAGGAATGTTTTTTAGATTCTTCAGCCATTCAAGCTTAGAAAATTCCTGATGTAGATGTTTTTTAATATCTTTGTCTCTATTGTTTTCATCATAAAGCTCAAACTTCTCTGTGATAGTTAAAGCACCAAAAGGAAGGCTGACACTTTTCTTAACCATTCTATCTTCCATTAAAACAAGTTCTACACTACCACCACCAACATCCATTATCAATCCTGAGTCTAAATCAAAACTATTAACAACACCTTTGTAATCATAATAAGCTTCCTCTTTACCAGCAAGTACTCTTATTTCAAGTCCAGTCTGTTTATATACCCGATCTAAAAACTTCTGCTGATTAGCTGCCTCTCTCACAGCTGCTGTAGCTACTGCAATTATCTCATCAACTTCAACAGCATCACATAAATTTTTAAACAAAGTTAAAGTCTGCAGGGCTTTCTGAATTCTATCCTCTTTCAAATAAGAATTCTTATGCATTCCCTCTCCAAGACGAACTGTTTCTTTCAATTCATCTATTATTCGAAATGACTTATCCCCTCTATAGTCAACTAAAATCATCTTAATTGAGTTAGAGCCAATATCCATTATTGCTAATTTATTCATTTAGTTACCTCCAGCTTTATGATTTTAAACACCACTATGTAAATTTTAGATTAATTTTAGGTAAAATCTATGTCCTTTTTTTTTATCATATGCTAAAATTAAAGTATAGTAAAGCAGTTTTAAGAAAATTTACATAAATTTAAAATAGGGTGGTTAAGAATGTTTAATCGAGTTGCAACTATTTATATTGCTTCCAGTGACATTATTATGAAAATTGCTGAGAAAAAAGAAAAAGAAGTAATGATCTTAGAAGAGTTATTTTATCCAATAAATCTGGGCCATGATACATTTTCCAGTTCTGCTGTTACTTTTGAAAAAATAAAAAACTTAAATCAGGCTATTAATAATTTTAAAAAAATTGCCGAAGAATATCAGGTAGAAAAAATAAAGGTTTTTGCAACAGCTGCCTTAAGAGAAGCCCTTAATAAAGATTATATCATCTATCAAATTAAAAACAATAATAACCTAAATATAGAAATTTTTGGTAATGTTGAAGAACATCAGCTGATTTATCAAGGAATCAGAAATACAAACAAAAACCTCAAAGGCGATAACCTTTTTGCCTATATCGGAACCGGCAGCCTTGGTATTGCAGTCACTAATCAAAATTATATAGTTAAAAGTCAAAGCATTACTTTGGGCTCTCTAAAAATAAATGAGATCTTAAAAGGGCTCCAGCACAAGACTGATGAATTTCACATTGTAATCGATGGGTATTTAAGTGGTTATATTTACAATCTTGATCTCTTTATCAAAAAACTTAATATAAATAACTTTTATGCTTCTGGAAAAGAAATAGAATTGATAGCAAAACTTGCTGGAATTACTAAAAAGTCAAATAATTTTAATATTTCTAGAGCTTCTTTTTATCGGCTCTACAATGATGTAAAAAGTAAAACTCCCAAACAACTGCTGGAAAAATACGATCTGGGTGAAGCTGCAGCTGAAACACTTCTGCCTTCAATGACAATTTATAAAAACCTAATGAATTTAACTCAGAGCAGCCAAATAATTGGCAGTACTGTAACTATAGAAACAGAAGTGATTAGAAATATGCTTTTTGATAATCGGCACAGAGAATTAAAAAAACAGAGCTTTAAAAATATTATAGCTTCATCACGTTCAGTAGCTAAAAAATATAATTATAATCAGGAACATGCAGAAACTATAGAAAAAATAGCTTTAGATATCTTTGATGCTTTAAAAGAGCGTTTTCAGCTCTCAGAAAAAGAAAGAGTTCTGCTTCAGGCAGCTGTGATACTCCATGATATTGGTAAGTATATGAATCTAAAAAAACACTATGAACACTCCTATTATTTAATAAGGAATAGTGATATTGCAGACTTAAATTCTTATGATAAAAATATTATTGCTCATATATCCTTAAATCACAGTCAGAGTTCTACTACAAACCTCAAAATCAAGGATAATACCCTTAAAAATCACTCGGATAGAGTTCTAATTGCCAAATTAACTGCAATTTTAAAAATTGCAGATTCTCTCGATAAAAGCCACAAAGAGCCATTTTCTGAGCTTGAAATAAATCTTGAAGAAAATGAACTTGAATTAATAATTAATACAGAAAAAGATATCTTTTTGGAAAAATGGGCCTTCAGTAATAAATCAAGAATCTTCAAAGAGATATTTGGCATTGACGTTTCATTAAACAAAAAGAATACTTTACTTTAAGGAGCCGTGAAATAATGAATTTTGATGATCCACAATTTTATTTTAACAAACAGCTGAGCTGGTTAAAATTTAATATTAGAGTTTTAGAAGAGGCAAATTCTGATGAAGAGGAAACACCTCTTTTAGAAAAATTAAAATATCTAGCAATTACTGCTACAAATCTGGATGAGTTTTTTATGGTGAGAGTTTCCAGGATCAAAGATGATATTGAATCTGGTTTTAATGAGGCAGATAAATCTGGTTACAGACCAAAAGAATTATTTAATGAGATCTCTAAAACCATTCATAAAATCTATAATAACCAATATAAGTATTTTAACAAAACAATAAAAAAACTGGAAACTGAAAAAGTTTATTTCAAAAAATATAATGAACTAAAGAATAAAGAAAAAGAATATGCAAAAAAATACTTTAATGAAATTATTTTGCCTGTCTTAACTCCTGTAGCAATTGATCCCAGCCATCCTTTTCCACTAATTTCAAATAAGAGTTTAAACCTGGGTATACTCCTGCAAAAAAATGAAGATGAAAACGTCTTTTCCAATATTAAAGAAAAACAGATATTTTCAGTTGTTGAAGTCCCCTCAAATCTACAGAGGTTCATAAAGTTACCTTCTTCAGGCAAGAAAAATGTCTTTATTTATCTAGAAGATATTATTAAGGCGAACCTTGACCAGCTATTTAGTGGTAATCAGATTGTAGCAGTTGATACCTTTCGCATTACAAGAAATGCAGAAGTAATTCTTGATGAAGAAAGCAAAAATCTTCTCTCAGAAATGAAAAGATATGTCAAAAGAAGACGCTGGGGATTTGTTGTAAGGCTTGAAATCAACTCAAATTATAATAATTATATTTTAAATTTTCTTAAAGATAAACTAAATCTTGAGCAAGATGACATCTATAAAGTCAATGGACCTGTCAACCCTGGTTCTTTTATGGACTTTGCTTCAAAACTTGACAATCATGAGCACCTGAAGTTTAAAAAAATTATACCTCAGCCCAATCCTAAAATTTATAACGCTGATGATATATTTGAATTATTAAAAGAAGAAGATGTTATTCTACACCACCCTTTTGAAAGTTTTGATCCTGTAATTGAAATTGTAAAAAAAGCTGCGGTAGATTCAAAAGTGCTTGCTATCAAACAGAGCTTATATCGGGTAAGTGGTAATTCTCCCCTGATTAAACATCTAACAACAGCTGCTGAAAATGGTAAACAGGTAACTGTCCTGGTAGAGTTAAAAGCCAGATTTGATGAAGAACAGAATATTGCCTGGGCCAAGAAACTTGAAGAGGCCGGCTGTCATGTTATTTATGGAATCAAGGGTTTAAAAGTACATGCCAAAGCTCTTTTAATTGTCAGAGCGGAAAAAGAAGGTATCAAACGTTATGTTCATATGAGTTCAGGTAATTACAATGATAAAACAGCTGAATTATATACAGATATGGCACTAATGACCTCTAAAGACAATTTTGCCAGTGATATTGCAGGACTTTTTAATCTGCTGACAGGTTATTCTAAACCACCTGAGTGGAAGCTTCTCTCTGTTGCACCTCTTGATTTACGAGATGATTTTCTTAAATTAATTGAGGGTGAAATTAATAATGCTAAAAATAGTTTGGAAGCAAAGATTATTGCCAAAATGAATTCCCTTGTGGACAGTAAAATAATAAAAAAACTATATCAAGCATCTCAGGCCGGTGTAAAAATTGAGCTTATTGTCAGAGGAATCTGCTGTCTTGTTCCTGGAATAAAAGGTGTTAGTGAAAATATTACTGTGAGAAGTATAATTGGTAAACTGCTCGAACACAGCCGAATTTTTTATTTTTATAATAACAATCAGCCACTTGTATTTTTATCAAGTGCTGACTGGCGCCCTAGAAATCTTGACCGCCGGGTAGAAATTTCTTTTCCGATTGAAGACCCAGAGAAAAAAGAAAAGGTAATTAATGTACTTAAAACAGTTTTAAATGACAGTCAAAAAGCACATCTGCTCCAGAGTAACGGGGAATACAAAAAGATTGATGATGGTAATAATTATGAATCACAGCTTGAATTATTTGAAATGGCCAAAACTTCTTTTCAAAAAGAGGTTTTAAACAAACAGTTTAAAGTTCCACAGGATTATATATTTTAATAATTTTTCCAATCAGTTTTCCCCTAAAAAGGATACTGAACAAAATTTTCACCTTTGGAATCAATAATCTCCGCCTGCTCCAGTTCTACTTCATCCAGAATAGCCATACTATTATTAGGATCAACTATTAGACTGAAATCTTCAATTTTTTTGCTATTGTTAACACAAAATTAATCTTTTAGAAACATTAACCTGTTAAAATGACATTGATCCAATAAAATAGACAAATGGGAGGATTTAATGTGATTAAATTTAAAAGTATTCAGCACAAGCTGCTGCTTACAGTTTCAGTAGTAGTACTAATAATAATTTCTGTCAGCTCGTTTCTTTATTACAACAGCTCAAAAACAATTTTAAAAAACATAATAATTGAGGAAGCAGAAAAGTCTGCTCAAGATAATGCAGACAATATAGATCAGTGGTTAAAAGAAAAACAGCTCTTACTAGAAACACTGACCAATATCAACAGTGTTCAGGGGTTAAACTGGAATTCTGCCCAGCTTATTTTACGAAGAACTCAGGAAAAAACAAATTTTATGGATATAATGTTAGTTGAAGAGAATGGTAGATTTAAAGCCACTTCAGGTAGTTTTGGTGATATTTCTGAAAAGGAATATTTTAAACAGGCTTTGGAGCAGCAAAAAAGTGTTTTTTCAAAAATTTATGTTGATTTCTTTACTGAAGAAAGTGTTTTTGCAGTTGCAGCTCCAATTACAGATGACTATGATAAGTTACAGGGATTTTTAGTGGGAGTGCTTAAATTAAGTGATATCCAGAATCTAATAACCGATTTAAATTTAAATGGCAGTGGTTATGGCATGATTTTAAATCAGAAGTCAGAACTTTTAGCTCATCCAGAAAAAGAACTAATTGGAGCCCAGGATTATTATCAAAACTCCAGCTCAGAATTAAAAAAAGTTTTAGATCTAATTAGAGAAAATGATAGATACACAGGTAATTTCAAGATTAATAATCAAAATAACATAATTACCGCTGCCAGAATAAACACAACTAAGTGGTCCCTGGCACTAACTGCAGCAGAATCAGCTATACTATCTGAGCTTCAAATCTTTAAACAATACACCACTTACATTGGCCTGGCCGCCTTTATTTTTGCCTTAATAGTAATTTACATAATCAGCAGAGAAATCACAGCACCAATTATTAATTTAGTTGAGATTATCAAAAAAACATCAGATGGTAAATTAAATCTAACAGTGAAAGAAAAATATCTAAATAGAACTGATGAGATTGGCATCCTCTCTCGTTCAATCGAAAACTTAATTAGCAGTCTTGATAAAATTGTCCACAGTATTTCTCATGTCTCAAAACAATTGTCAGCAGCCAGTCATGAACTCCAGGATAATAGTGAAGAAATATCAACTTCAGCCAGAGAGGTTGGGAATTCCACCCATGAGATGGCAGCAGCAATGGAAGAACAGTCAGCTCAGGTAGATGAAACTAAAGCTAATATAATAGAACTCAGCCAGGAAATAAAAAATATAGATAATAAGAGTGTTAATATGGAACAGCAGTCCAGAATTGTGATAAATAACATTGAAAACGGAAATAACTCAATTAAGAATTCAATTAAAGAAATAAAAAATGTTAGAGAAAAATCCCATCGGGTTGAAAACACAGTCAATGAACTGGGAGAATCTTCAGATAAGATTGGAGATATAATCCAATTAATCAGCAGTATTTCTTCCCAGACTAATCTGCTTGCTTTAAATGCAGCTATCGAAGCTGCCAGAGCCGGAGAGGCTGGAAGAGGTTTTTCAGTAGTTGCTGATGAAATAAGAAATTTAGCTGAGGAAAGTTCCCAGGCTACAGAGGAAATTTCTAAATTAATTACTGACATTCAGGGTGGTGTTAAACATACAGTCGAAAATATGAATGCTACCAGAGAAGCTGTAGAAAATAGCGTGCAGGCTATCCAGAACAGTGAAAATTCATTTGCAGAAATTGATAGAGCAGCTGTTGAATTGAAAAAATTAATTAATGAAATTTCTGAGGCCGCCCTCAATATGAGTCAGAACAGTGAGGAAGTGCAGCTTTCAATTAAAGATATTGCTGAGGTTAGCGAAAAAACCGCCAGTTCTGCTGAAGAAATCGCAGCCAGCAGCCAGGAACAGAGCTCTGCCACCCATGAAATAACAGAATCAACCCGCAGTTTAGCTGCAATGTCCAGAAAATTACTTCAAAGCATTAAACACTTTGAAATTTAATTTTTTTCCTCGGCAGTTGTGCTATGAGAAGAACAAATATATTTTTTACAACCAGTAAGAAGTAAAACCATCTTCTTCAAAGCGCCGCAGCATATATGCTGTTTTTTCTGCTGACTCCGGATACTTAAAGCTTTCCTGATTTGCCTGATAATAGTTCCAGACTCCTGCAGACAGCTGGCCGTTTTCTTGACTAAAGCTGCTTCCACTAAAGAAATCAAATAATTCCAGCAGTATTTCTTTAATGATGGCTGAACTACCCTGAATCCGGGGTAATACTTTTTGTAGAATTTCTTTATCAAAGGCAGTGTTTTTAGCGAGCAGTTCTTTATCCAGAGCTTCAACTATGTAGAAGTTAATCTCATCTCTGATTCTGTAACCTACCTGCAGATTTGCCTTTTTAAGAATCTCATTTAATCTTTCCAATTCTTCTGTTGTTCTTCTGACTTCATCTTTTTTAACAGGCAGCAGATCTTTTAGATTTAGATACTCAGTTTTTAGAAATTGATTAGTTATTTTTAAGCTCTGAGCCTGCACTGAATAATCTTCCTCTAAAAAGGCTGTTAAATCAATCTGATTGAACTCAATTGTATTTGCTCTATCTAATACCTTTTTGCTGAATGGATGGGTTGTTTCGTCCATATTAACCGTTCCAATGAGATAGAGGTTGTCCGGGATATGTAGATTTGAGTATTTAGCTTTAGAATCATTGCTGTCATTTTGATCAAAATCATTTTCATTTAATAATCTATCTGTTTTTATCTGATCACCAGCATAGTGGCGGGTTTCCATCTTTGATAAAAAGTCACTGAAATAATATTCTACTCGAGCCAGGTTCATTTCATCAAGACAGACCAAATAGGGATTAGCAGGATCTTCAGCTGCTTTTTTAATTATTTCTAAAATCGGGCCAGGCTGAAAGTCTCCTCTGATATTGCTGTAACCTAAGAGGTCTGCACTGTCATTCCAGTCGGGTTTAACTGAAATCAACTTAAAGCGATCATTCTCTGAACTGCAGCCAATAGCTTTAGCAAATAGTTCTACCAGTTTTGTTTTACCTGTACCTGAGATACCTGCCAGCAGGACAAAAGGTTTTGTTTTTAGAGAAAGATAGAAGTTTTCAATTAAATTGTCAGGATAGGTGTATCCTTGGGCTTTGATGTAATTTTTGATTTGGTTTAGTTTTTGTTTTGTTGTTAAGTCATCCATATTTTCAGAAACTCCTTCTCCTGTTTCAATTTCAGCTGCATCTAATTCTAAATAGTAGTTTTCATAATATTTTTGATAGATTTTCATTATTTCAATTAAATCTTCTATTAGTTCTTTTTCTGAAATTTGATTGTTAATTAATTGCTCAGCTTTGTATTTCTGATAACAAATATTTGATAACTCATAAGCTTTACCTTTACCAGATTCAGCAAGGTCAATTTCATTATCAGTTTTAAAATCACCTAAATCCATCTTAGCTCTTAATTTATCACGGTTATTTGTAAATTCTTCTTTGGTGCTGCGAGTTACTCCTTGATTAAAGGTTAAGTAGACTCTCTCCATATCTTGAGAAAAAAGATAAACTACATAGACTCCTTCTTGAGTTGTAGTTGTTATATCTTTATTCATTATTGCAAGCCAGGGAACTTTAGCCCAATTGCCCATTCCAATTGAACCTTTGATTATATAATTATCTATTTTATAATTTGAAGAAAGCTTTTCTTCTAGATATTCTGGCAGCTGATGTCGCATTAAGTCTCCTAGGTAATGGCCGGCAAATTCCTCATGTAATCTTGCATCTTTATATTCTGAAACTATTTTGATTAAGTAATCTTTAATTGATGACATTGTATCTACCTCTTTTTATTTTCCCGTATAATATTCTGAAATTTACAGAAATTTATTTCCTTTTTATAGAAATTATGTTATAATTAATATAATTTAATGGAGGTGAACCAAATATGAGTTTTTCTGATGATGTGAAGGAAGCTAAAGCTACGCTCAAAAAAATTAAAAACTATGATATTAACGGTTTTGCTAGAGAATTAAAATATTGGATTAGAGAACTACACTTTTTTTACAATATAATTGTTCCAAACGAAACGAATGATCCATCAACCTCTTTTTATAAAATAAAACCAGCAACTAGGCCAACCACAGGACAAATTGCATATTTTAATTTAAGAAGAGAATATCCAAAAGAAATTTATGGTGGTCATTACTGCTATATATTAAAAGATTTTGGATCAAAATATTTGGTTATTCCTACAACATCAGTAAAAGAAAATTCTAATCCTCCTAATTCTAAAATTGAAATTGATATTAAAATTAAAGATTTTAAAAATGATAAAACTTCTCGACTTCATTTAAGTGATATGAGAGCAATTGATATCCAGCGAATTAATGAACAAAAATCTATATATGACATCAAAGAAAAACCAGCAGATCTTAACCAAAAAATAAGTGAATTTTTGTTTGAAACTGCTTGACAATTGACTGATAAAATAGTATTATTAATTTAGAAAATAAAATTATAAAGAGTCCTTAAATGGGCAAAATTAAAATTATGAAGGCACCTGATATTTTATCAGGTGTTTTTTCTTTTTTATAATTAAAATTTATTCTTCATTAGGCTGTTCAAATTCTTTTAAGGTCATTCCATTTTTTAATTTCCATTCTCTTAAACCATTAGCATTTCTCCCCATAACAATTGCAGCTGCTAATGTTATTATAAAAAAATCTATTTGAAATATCTGCTATTTGAGGTACCATTCTGTATTGAATATCTAGTAATGAAACTTTTCCCTTTTTTAATGCTTTATCTACCCTATTCAGTGAACTAATTTTAATTGAAATATTATCTTTTCCTTTTTCTAATTTTTCAGAATTTAATGTAGAAAAAACTTACGTACTTTTCCGTAATTATTGACACTTCATTATTTAAATAATTAAAAATAGCATCTTTTTGAGATTGATTTGGAACCTTATCTGAGATTGTATAGTTAGGTTCAATGTTTGAATTATTATTCTTAAAGTTAAAACCAAACAATTTATCACTAGTTTTAAATCTATTTTGTTTGATTTTATTCTCTTCAAATTTGTCTTTTAATCTCTCTAATAAAAACCATAAATTAGTATTAATAATAGCTTTGGGAATAGAAACTCCTAATTTTTCTTCAATTGCAATATCAACTTCTAACCCTTTAACTGAAATTATTTGTCCCTTATAATTTTTATTATTAATTATTATTTCAACAGGGGTATCATCCATAACACTAAGAAAATTTTCTAGCTTAAAAGTGTAAATATATAGATTATTTATTTTTCTTTTGAATTTTCCATTGAATATAGGAACAATATTACCATAAGTTCCCTTTTTTAAGCTCTTTATTTCAGAATCTAGTGCTTTTATAAATTCATCAATATATTTTTTTGACACATATCCCCCCTTGATACTTTCTATTATTAACCTCAGTATTCTCTTTTCTCAATATATTTATAGATCTCATAAAGTCTATCTAATGTCTTTAAAATATGTTTATATTCTTTTTCAGTTAAGAATTCATCAGCTTCTTTTTTGAAAATAGTTCCCATAAATATAAACATACCTCGATCAATAAGATGATCTTCAATTTTTTCAATTGGATAATTAGAACTCCTATTATAATCTTCATCATGATGAAACATCATTAAATCATCAAACTTATCAAGATTTTTTTCAATATAATTATTATAAATTTTTATTCTAGGTTTAAAAATTGAAACTGGATCAGTAACAGATCTACTTGGCTCTATAGAAAAAGCAAAACCAGCTCTAAATTCATTTCTAAATTTTTCATAACCTACATTGACTTGAAATTCTTTTCTACCAGCAGAATGAAAAATATACGAGTTATCAGGATCATCATCCATAATAGTTCTTTTTGAAAATAATTTATATGTATTTGGATGTTGAATATCTTTATATTCTTTTCTAAAATATTGAAGATTTCCAACTTTATAATCCTTGCTTTTCTCATTAATGACATCTGCAACATGGTCAATATCCATTAATTAACACCTCTTAATTAAAAATATTTAGATTAAAATCTTTATTTTCCATTTCATCTAAAAGCTTTTCGATATTCAAGCCCTGGACTATTACTTCAACTTTGATTTCTCTAGCCAAATTATTAAGTGAAAATGTTTTAGATTCAATTTTAGAACCTGGATAAAATAAATAAACTTGATTAATCTTTCCTTTGTTGGCTAATGCATAAGCTGTTAACTGATATAAATCAGAAACTGACACTTTTTTCTGCTCATAATTTTTATATTTGGCATCAGCTATTCTTACTAACTTTCTATCTTCAAAAAACTGATAATCAGGAATTAAATTATATGATAATTTATCAGATCTAAATTTATTTTTTAAACTCTTTTGAGCTTTAACCTTAACGCCTGGAGATAATTTACTCTTAAAATATTTTTTTAAAAATCTTTCAAATAAAAGATTCATATCTAATAAAAACCCTGGAAAGTCATTATCTTGCTCACCTAATAAATTAAAATCCTCTTTTCTTAAAAGCAACTCAACTAATCTAAAAAGATTCTTATAACTATTATTTAAACGATCATTATTATTTAAACCTTTAGTTAATAATTGATTAGATAATGGCTTTAAACTGACTTCAATTTTAATTTTAGAAAATAGAATATTTAACTTTTTCTTTAACTTTCTATTATTTGTATTTGCTAATAATAATCTTAAAGCAGCCAAAACGATTTGATTTTCCTCTATATCAACAGTTAATTCCTGATATCTACAAGGTAGTGTTACAGAAGAGGAAGAATTCTTAGCTAGTTTATTAAAATTTATTTTACCTCTACAGGAGGCTATATCTTCTTCTTTTTCCTGATATCTTTTTCTTAAACCTTGATAAAATATATTTTCTGTTTCTTTTAGAAAAATTAAAGAAATAATATCTGAAATATTTGCTTTATCAGTTGCTAATTCATTAAGCTCATTTAATATTTCAATGCTTTCTAAATCATAGGCAAAGGCAATCATTTTAGCTAGATTAAAATTTGTTATTTTAGGAGAAATTATGATTTGAAAGTTATTTAATTTAACTACTCCTACATAAGAATTACTTTCTATCTCTATACCATTACTCAACTGTCTAATTTTTAATTTGTTTTCTATTTCATTAATTAATTTAAAATCAGAGTTAACAAGCTGTCTGAGATTATATTTTTTCCTCAATTCTTCTGCACTTAATTTGGACCACTCCGATATATATACTGTTTTTAGATCATTCATTTGTTTTTTCCTCAGCTAATATGCTTTTTAAACTATCTAAGATGAGTTCTTTACCTGCTGAAGAAAATATTTCTTCATTAAATCTACCTTGTTCTAAATTAAATAATTTAGGACCCAATATTTCTTCTAAAGTACTAAAGTCATCAAAACAGTATTCCTGCAGCAGTGGAAGTATTTCATCTTTTATCCTACTAATTAACTGCTCTTCTGTTTTAATTGCTTTTTCATTTTTCATTAAATATGAATGTCCAATCTGTAAATTTTTGTCTATTTTTTCTATGATCCTATTATTTAAATGATTTAAAAGTTCTGATAAATTAATTTCTGCTATAGTTTGATTTTCTAATAATTCAGGCTTAGGTAGTAATTCTCTAAAACCAAATCTTCTTCTAAGTGCAATATCTAATAAGGCAATACTTTTATCTGCTGTATTCATTGTTGCTATGATGTTAACATTCTCTGGAACAGTAAAGTTTTCTTGAGAAGCTGGCAAAGTAAGTGAAATATAATCTTCTTCATTGTTTTTGCTCCATCTTTTATCTGCTTCTAAAAGAGTAATTAACTCCCCAAAAATTCTAGGAATATCTCCTCTATTAATTTCATCAATAATCAAAACATAAGTTTGTTCTGGATTTTCTCTAGCATCATTACAGATTTTTTTAAAGATACCATCCTGTAGTTCAAAAATAGCTTTTCCTGTTTCTGATAAGGCCGGTCTATACCCTTCCATGAATTCTTCGTAACCATAAGCTGGATGAAAAGTACAGAAACGAAGATATTTTTGAGAATTACCATTATTTTTAGCTGTTCCAAGTTGTAATTTATCTTTTTCTAAAGCGGTTAATTGCGAATAATCCTTTTCAAAATTATCCTGAGAAATTATGGCTCTAGCTAATTTTTTAGCATAATATGTTTTTCCTGTTCCAGGAGGTCCATATAATATTATCTGCTTTTTATTTCTTAAAGTTTTAACAAGTTCATCTAAAAATGGATCTTCTTCCACTTGCTCATCTGTAGTATACTCCTCATCATTCTCCTCTTTTACCTTATTTTTTCCTCTCCATCGCTCTTGGAATTGCGGTGCATAAAAATTTAATTTTTCATCTACTAATTCTTTTTCTTCTAGATAATTTCTAATAGCTAATAGCTTTTGGTCCAAATTAGCTTCGGAATCAATTTGATCTTTAATTTTATCTTCATAATATTTAACAGCCTTCTTTTTATCACTTAGACTGATCATTCTTTCATATTTTTCTGGATAGCCTAAATGTAAAATGGCGTTTAACATACCGTAAGATCTATCATTAGGATTAATATCATCAATTATCTTATATAACTCTTCTCTTACTGCTAAATGATCATCTAAAAATTCTGTTCTGTCTTCTTTTTCTTTGACTTTAATTGCAAAAAGAAAAATTACCCAGAGCTGTTTATATTTCTGATGATATTGAATAGCTGTTCTCGTAAAACCCTGGTTTAAAACATCCCACATATCCTCTTTAAAATCAGGTAATTCTAAATTCCTCTTCTCACACACCTTATTTATATATTCATATTTCTTTTCTGGTTTCATATAAGTTGAAGGCAACGTATAGACAAAAAATGCATCTGCCAAAATACGCCAGCAGTCATCATTCAAATCAGAAAATTGGTTAAAAAGTTTATCCCAAAATTCACCACCCATAATCGGATTATCTATAAAATTAACCTTTATTTTCTTCAAATTTTCTAAAGTCCAGACATTTTTTTCAGGCCAGATTAAACTTTGATCATTTAAAAGACATCTATCCATAAAATCTGAAAAAACTTCGTAACTTTGAGGACAGTTAGAATAACGGGCCATAATTTATGCTCCTTTCAAAAATTATTTAAAATCCTTCTGGTACTAAACCAAGTTTATTGATAGATTCATTTACCCTGGCTAATCTTTCATGATTATCAAGAACTTCAGTATAATTCCAGAACTTTAATTTGTTTTCTAAAGTTGATATATCAGCAACATTCTTTTTGATTTTTTCTAATTGTTTAGGATCAGAAACTGCTATAACTCCTTGAACTGCAGGATTATTTAAGGATTTAAGTAAATTCATTGATAAACTATCAATAGAACCTTTAGTCTGGACTTCAAAAACATATATAATACGGCCCATATTACCAACAGTAGATTCCCAAACTGTATCTACAACAGAACCAGAAGCCACCCTGGTTTCAGTATAAGTTTTAAATCCTAACCACTCACCAATTTCAGCTAATTTTTCTTTGATCTCATCATGAACAAAGCCTCGCTTGTCCTCCTCTGTTATTTTAGCTAATTCTTCATCATCTTCTGGAGTATCTGTTTCAACAGCAGTTTTTATCTGCAATTCGTCCCAAATGAAATAATTGACAGTTAATAAATTAACATCTTTAAGTTCACTTCCTCTTTCTAAAAATTCAGCAATTTTTTGTTCTATTTGACAAATTTCTTTATATTTTTTACCATCAAGTTGATAATTGTATTTTGGAAGATCATCTAGCCCTAAGTAGTTTAAACCTGTCAAAGTTTTGCTGTTCCAAATTATATATTTATCAGGATGAAAATGACATAAAAGTTCACTCATAATAGCTGGACCAAAACCTTTCATATCTTTTCTGAATTTATCCCATCGCTTTTCTATATCTCTTTCACTCCATAAAAATTCTGCTATTCTTGACTTTAATTTGTCAATTCCATTTCCATCAATTATTTTATCTACAGCATATTTCTTATTACCCCAGATTACCATCGCCCACAGTTTAGAAAAAAATTCATATAGGTCTTCTCTTGTCATCTCTAAAATTTTATCTTTAGTCCAGGAACGATAATATTTTATCCGCTTATCTTGTTCTAAAAGATCTTCACTAACTATTTCTGGTGAACTGTTAAATTTTTCGTTATATTTTTTTATATGTTCTTTTAATAGGCTTTCATTCATGATTTTTGCTCCTTTTATTTGACATTAATAAATTAAAAATCTAATATCTTTTAATCTATTTTTTAAATTATTTTTCTTAATTTTTCTAAAGAATATCTATTATTTTTATTAATATCAATTTCTGAGTAATAAATCCTATTATTTATTAGTTCATTTGCTAAGTCTTTATATAAAATTACTGAAACATTATTATGTTTAGCACTAGAGACAGTTTGCTTAGTCATTTTTTCGGAAGTTGATATTACAACCAACTTATCAATCTCTTTATCTAAGCTATTTGCATAAATGTTTTTTGCACCTATTAATTCATTAATTGCTGTTCGTGGCATATTACTATTTTTATCTGTCATTTTACATTGAATTAACGTAATTTTATTATCCTTAAGACATACCACATCAACTCCATTATCACCTGATTGAACTGTGGTAAATGTTTTATAACTTTTCTGTTCATATAATTTACTAATCAATATTTCAAATTCTGAAGGATTTAAAAAATCAAATATATTATTTATAGTTAAATAATCATTATTTGAATCCTCGTCATTATCAAATTGACTGAGATCAATTTTTGTTTCACCTGCAGCGAAAAAGAAATTCATTAATAGATTTTTCTTATCTACCAATAATTTATTTAATTTCTCTTCAGGACTAGCTTTTCTTATATCTGCATCCAAAAATTGATTTACATATTCTTTTTCGTTTTTAAAATGACTTTCATAATCTTCATCTAAACTTAAAATTGGATAATATACATGAACATCTTTATGCTGGCCTATTCTATATATTCTATCAGTAGCTTGATCTTCCTTAGCAGGGTTCCACATTCTGGTATAGTGAATTACATGGTTAGCCTCAACAAGATTTATTCCTACTCCAGCTACTTCTGGAGATAAAACTATAATATTAAACCCTTCACTATTTCTAAACTCATTAAAGATTTTTGTCCTTTTATTTTGAGCTGTTTCACCGTTTATTACTTTTGGCATAAAACCATACCATTTAGATATAGTCTTAACTAAAATTTTTTGCATCTTCTTGAAGATCGTGAATATTAAGACCTTTTCTTCTTTTTCTTTAATAGGATTAATTAGTTTTCGTAAATGTCTTAATTTCGTAGAGCTTTTTAAATAATTATTCACATCTGATTTTTCGAAAAGACTTTTACTAATTAGTGCTGGATGACTGCATAAAGAAATCTTTTTTTGAATTAATGGTAAGTGATTATGCCCCATCTTTTTTAATTCATTTAATCTATTAATCTTATCTTTTTCATTTTCATTTGCCTGAAAACCATAAATATGAATTAATTTATTTGGTAAATCTTCTATATGATCTTTTTTATTTCTTCTTAGAAAGTTTTTTTCAACTTTCTCAACTAAAACATCATTTATTTGTTTTCTTTGCTCATTAGAAATATCTTCATCAGCTAAATTATTTACATATGTTTTTTTAAAGTCATCTCTAGCTCCTAAAATCCCTGGAACAGCATAATCAGCAATATTCCATAAATCTAAAAGAGAATTTTCAATTGGTGTTGCACTACAAGCAATTTTAAATTTTGCATTCTGAGATTTAACTGCAACACTTACTTGAGTAGTCGAATTCTTAACTTTTTGAGCTTCATCACAAATCATAACATCCCATTTTATTTGGCCTAATAAAACATGATTTATTCTTAAAGAAGTGTAAGATGTAAAAACAATATCATGATTTTTTAAATTTTCTAATTCATTAGAATTAATTCTACCTTTTAATTTATATGTATCAAATAAATCATAAGGAAAAAACTTCTGTATTTCTCCTTTGTCTAAAGGGTTAGCATTATCCCAATTATTAATTAATGTTGTTGGAGCAACTATTAAAACAGAATTAAGTTCATTTCTTTCTTTTATCCAAGCTAAAAATGTTAATAATTGTAAAGTTTTACCTAAGCCCATATCATCAGCTAACAACATTCCATTCATCTTTTTAGCTAGATATAAGTTTTGTAATTTTTTTAATCCCGTTTTCTGATGAGGGAATAATTTCCCCTTTAATTTGCCGGGAATTTCTAGTTTATCCAAAGTTAATTGCTTAGATTCTTCTGTATATTCAACTTTACCTATGTTTTCATATGTTAATAAAGATTCTTTTTTACTTTGTTTTTCTTTTGCCTCATTTTCTTTATTTCCATTTCTTTCTAATTGCTTTCTTATATATTCTAAATTATATACTTTTATATACTTGCCATTGTATTCAATAAAACCATTTTGAATACCATTATCTGCAATATCTAGTATTTCCTTTAAAGTATCAACTGATTTGATGTCAGTAATGTCAATAATAGCATTATTAATTTTTTTAATTTCATCAACCAATTGGTCTTCATCTAAAGGCACTTTATATTTCTTATTCATATCGTCTGCAAATACTACCTCAATTAATTCATTATTACTTTCTTTTAACTGTCTTAATTTGGCCTCTAATTCTTCCTTGTCTTCTGGTTTTAAAATAATGCTGTTTGTGTTGGTATACAATTTTGGTAATTCAGGTTCTTTATCTAAATCAAACCAACTCAAATCTCGACTTTCATTTGCCCAATCATTTGCACGATAATTTAAATATCCAAAGCCTTTGACTCTAGGCCCATATTTTGATAAATCTAACTTATCATCTTCCCAAATTTCATTTTTACCTTGATAAAACTTGAGTTCATCATCTCCAGTAAGAAACCTATTCCTTTTTATTTTTTCAGCAGATTCTTTATTTTTAAATATAACCTTTTTGGATTTACCATGTTCTTTTATATTATAAAAATTTCTTACTTTCTGGGAACGATCAAATTTATTTAATAATTCTTTATTAAATTCTTCATCTTTTGCAGAAACAATTGGATAAATTTCAAGACCATCTTCTGTTTTGTTAAAATCTAAAGTTATTTCATCAATTATTATTGGCTTTTCTTCATCTCTTAACCGCGAATGTAACAATACATTAGTCTTTTCAGCATAATCTTTAATAGTCTTAAAACACTCAAATTGTTTTACTAAATCACTATAACTAATTTCATCATTATTATATTGACCAATAGCATTAACAAGTTCATACATTTCTTTAGGAAGTAATTTTTTGGTTTGATTATCTATTAAAATATTATTTTTATAAATTTTTATATTATAATTTGTTCTATTAGTTAAATCTTTGAAAGAAAAACTATATTTAACTATTTTATCTTGTCTAAAATTACCAATATTATCAATATTTATGTAGCCATTAAACAAATTGGGTAGTCCCAATAGTTGATAATCATTTATCAGCTCATTATCATCAGTATAATATAAATCATAAATATTTTCATAGCTTATTTTAAGATGCTTTTTATCATCAGAAAGTTCTAAATTAGTTAAACTTAAAAGCAAAACTATATCTTCATTTTTAGATTCCTCTATTTTTATCTTTTCATTTTTTGTATATAAAAATATTTTAATAAAATTATCATTTTTATAATCTGGCTTAAAATATAGATTTTTATCTCTATTGTTTAAAATATTATTTAATAATTCACTTATTCCCATTTTTTTCACCTCGGTTTATAACCAAATTTAATAAGTTTTTTTGCAAAATTTGATTCCCAACTATTAAAGTAATGTGTTAATGCAAGAATTTGTTTATAGCGTTCTTTGGTATAATAATTATCTCCGCCATGTTTTAGAACATCCTTAAGAACTGTTTTGCTGAATTTTTTTCGAAAGTTCATTACTTTTTTTATATTAATTTCTTTAAGATCATACAAAATAAATTTACCACTTGCTCTATCTGAAAATTCCACAAATAAGTGTTCTTTTGTTTCTAAAAGAATAATTAAATCATATAGATATTCAATTCTATAAAAATGATGAGCATATTGTTTCCAAAATTTTAATCTTCTATTATCCCCAGAAATATCTTCGAAAAACTCTGTTATTTTATGGTTTGCAAGCCAATTTTTAAATACATCTCTAGCTTCTTCAATGATATCTCTCCATTTAGCACTGCTTTTACCGTAAGGATTACCCATTTTTTCAGAAATTAACTTAAACCACTTTGAAGAAGACTTAGAAAGATCATCAAAATAAATATCTTTATGAATTAATAAAAAATCTTCAAAAACCACTTTTTGTTTTTCCCATGACAGATAATTATTTAAGATAAAGAGCATTAATTCAGTTTTTTTATTTATCAAATTTATTTTTAAGTTTTTTCTAAAATATTTAAGAAAAAGGTCTTCTAAAAATTTATTTTTATCATTTATCAAAAGTTTACTTTTGAATTTTAACAAGTCATCTTTTGTAGAAATATTATTGATTTCTTTAAGCGTGTTATAAAATAATTCACCAACAGTATTATTATTAGATACTTTACTTTTCACATAGTTCATCTCGTCTTTCCAATTAATATTATTCTTTAATATTAACTTCAATAGTCTAAGAAGTTTATTATTATAAATGTCATAGAAACTAGATAATAAAGCTTTAAAATGATATAAGTACCTGCCATCTTCATTAAAAAACATTTCTGAATTACTAATCAATCTATCCATGAGAAATTCACTTTCATCATTATCAAATATCTGTAAATTATAAAATAATATTTTATAGTCATTACGAGATAATCTATGCTTAGATTTTAACTTTTCTATTGCTCTATCTAATCTAGTATCACTTTGAGGAATCATGATCTTATCAATATTTCTATCTACTTTTTCTGCTATTCTCTTTACCTTTTTGGGCTGGAAATAGCTGAAATCTGGTAATTTATATGTAGTATTCATATAATCATCCCTTTATGGATTTGGAATTCCCTCTAAAGCTTTTTTAATTTTTTCTAATGTTCTTAGTTCAAATTTAAACTCAACTCGTCTGCTTTCATCGCTTAAAATTTCACCATTATCAGATTTTTTCACTTCTGTTTCACTTCTACCAATTGCTTCAATATATTTTTCTACCTCTTTCTTATAAGGAGTTTTTATTTGTTCAGAAAAAATATAATTTACTACCTCTAAAGCCCTTAATTGACTAAGTTCAAGATTATATAAATAATCTCCCTTAGCATCAGTATGTCCAACAACTAGAATTCTATAAAGATTATCTTTTATTTCTTTGTCTCCAATCATAACATCTAGATATCGGGGAATAAAATCTTCTAAAAAATTCTTACCTTTTTCTTTTAATTCATATTCATCAAAATCAAATAAAATATCACTTTTTACAACTATATCTCCTGTATCTTCATTAATTTCAATCTCTTCCCCAAATTCTTTTTCTAATTTATCAATAACTTTGTTAGTCTGATCTATTTCTTTTATTTGAACTTGTATTGCTTCTAATTCTTCTTGACTCACCTTAAATTGAAGTATATTGTATGCTAGTATTAAAATAAATATAATTAATAAAGCAGCCATTAAATCACTATATGATAACCAATAACTTACTTCTTCTTTATTTTTCTTTCGTGGATTAAAGTTATTCATATATTAATTTCTCCTCTGCTGATTATCCCATTCATATAAAAAATCATTCATTTCATCTATACTGTCGTTTAATCTTTCTATTAAATCATAAAACTTTTCTATTGTACTACCTAATTGATTATCATAATCTGATAGCAATTCATTAGTCCTTTTTCGAACAGCATTTGTATAATCATTAACCCCAGAATTTATCTCATTATTTAAATCATCAAAACTATCTTGATAAGAAGACCAAATTTCTTGTGTACTTTTTTCTACCTGACTAAATTGCTCAAATCGATCTATTATTTTTGAACTATTATTACTAAATTCATTCAGTTCACTTGTTATTTTATTATATTTATCATTAATATCATTTAAATTGGTTATAATTTCTTCCTGTAGTGTATTAACTGCTTTATCAAATTTATTAGTGGCGATCTCAAGTGAATCATTGATTTTATTATAATGGCTATCTACTTTTTCAATTGTATCAGTATAATTACTATTGATATTAGCAGAAAGTTCTTCAAATTTATTTAGATTATTATCAAGTTTTTTAAGGGTTGAACTAAATTGAGTATTAAAAGTGTTTAAATTTTTACTGGTACTATTTAAATCTTGATAAATTTCTTTTTGAGCATTAGATACTTTTAAATTTTCTTCAAAAGTTAAAGATATCATTTTGTTCATTTTACTTTGTTGCTCCATATAATCATTCATATCTTCTAACATTTTAGAAAAATCATTAAATGATGTCTGCTGTTTTTCTGAAAAGTTCGAAAACCCCTGCATTACATTCTCCAATTCATCACTAATCTCTAATATTGAAGAATTAGTTTCTTTAACATTTGAAGCAGATTTGTTTGTCTGGTTTATTATTTTTTCTTGATTTGAAATTAGATCTTCTATTTTATCTATTGAATTTCCCAAATTATTGAACAATTTTTCATTTCTTTGAGTAACTCCATTTAATGAAGTAGTTAAATTTTCAAGCTCATCTTTAGTAGCACTAGAAATAATTTCTCCAGTATTTTCTAAAATACTATTTATTACCTCTTGATTATTATTTTGAGATGCTTCAACAGAGTCAACTAATTTTTCTAAAAGTGGTTTGAAGTTTTTCTCCATTGAATTAGAAATTTTTTCATCTAATACTTCAGCTAGATTTGTTGCTAAACTTTCTAAAGAAGATGTTTGTCTTTCTAATTCAAAATGTAATTCTTTTACACCATCATCTTGAGTATTCTTAGGAAATAAGCTATTTATAATACCAGCTAAAGAATAAATTTTGTTTTCGATATTTCCTAATAGCCATCTTTTATAAAATGTTAATAAAATTGAATGACTAACACCATATAAACTTGTAACAAAAGAAAGTTTTACTCCATCAATTAGTATTCTAATACTTTCCTGAGTTGTCTCTGAAGTTTCTAAGTTTAAACCATTTAAACCTAGAACTAAACCTAAGAAAGTTCCAAAAATTCCAATTGCAATTAATGCTTGAGGAAAATAATTATACAATCTATAGTTATATTTGTTTTCTAATAAATTTTCATTGAAAAAATATTCAGATTCTATAGTTGCTAAATATTTATTTTTTTCTTCTCCTGCTGCACTTATTTTAATACTCCTAATTGTTTTTTCAAATTGTTTCCAAGCTGTTTTCAAATGTTTTACCTTATTAAAATATCCATCAATATCCATAAATTCTTCGTCTATGTTCTTATTCTGTTTTTCAAGCAAATAATTTTTGGTGTTAACTATTTCTTTACTTAAAGATCTAAATTTAAAAAACAGTCTTGTTATAGAAATTATAGTAATCGAAATTATTATTGAATAAGCAAAGATAATAATCTTATTATTAAGTGGAATTAATCTAAAATCTTGAATTGAATTAAATTTAAAGCCTTTAATAAAAGGTGGAAATTTCATATAAATAAATGCATAATTTATTCCGATAAACAAAATTATTGAAAAAATAAAAATATGAGCATTCGTTTTTTTGAACCAGTTTCTCAAAATTATTCCTCCCCTAATTAAAACAACACACTTTATTAAATATATAATGTTAAGGCTAAGTTATTTCCATTCGATTATTTTCTTTCAACTCTTTAATATTATAATATAGTTCAAATTTTCCTATCTAATTGATATCAATTCATTTTTACCCCACACCTAACGCCTTATAAACAGCATCAATAGGATCTTCATAAAAAGAAATCTGGAATTTAGCAAATAGTTCTGAAGGTACTGTAGAAATATCAGAAGCAGATGACATGGGCAGTAATACCTTTTTTGCTCCTGCGTCAAAGGCGACCTGTAATACATTTGCTAATGAAGACACCTTTTTAATTGTTCCGCCAATACTCATCGAACCTAAGATAACCATTCTCTCCTGCACAGGCCTCTGCATAGCCCCAGAACACATTGCAACAAAGGCAGCAAGGGTTAACTCTGGTGTTAATCCTACTCCCTGCAAATCCTGTACATGAAGCAGATAATTGTTTTTTGAGGTGCTTATACTATTACTGATACTTTTTGAGTTTGCCTTAAAATAATTGAAAGCCATATCAATATTTTCTCTAGCCAATCTATTTGAACTCAAACCTGATTTGGTAAATTTACCTTTACCACTAACTACTTCAACTTCAATCTTATAAACACCAATAATACCAGATTCGGTATCACCTACAGTATAAACATGACCTGGTTTACCCTGGCCTTCAGGAATTAACTTGTTTCCACCCTGTTCAGGTACTGAAACAAATTCTTCTTCATTACTTTCAGTATCAATATAGGAAAAATGCACATCATAAAATTCCATTCCTCCTATTTTTTTAAGCTGTTCTTTAACTCTTCTTCTACCGACAAGGGCATATTGCAGAATTTCTTCTAAATTCTCTTTATTAAAATTACCATTAGGATATATAAGTTTTATTAATCCTGAAACTGTTTTTCTAACAGCAATAACATCTCTTTGATTTAAATTATTTCCTAACTTAAAGTGTTTATCAATAGAATCTGAATAGGAGAACTTCCTCATCTCTTTAAAAAACTCAGATAAGTAATCACTGATAAACCCATATTGATCAGTAATATATTCTGGCCTCATTTTAGGGATTTCCCAACCAGGCAGATAGTAGTGAATTCTATCAAAAAAGGCAGAATCATAGGATATTTCATCGGGAAATGGATCAAACAAATGAGAAGTTTTTAAAAGAACTTTTACATCCTGATTAATATTACCGATATAAACCATGGAAGCATTAGCACTCTTTTCTTCTCTACCACGGGCAAAAGAACCTGAAGCCATAAAGTCTTTTAAAATCTGGATACCATCTTTATCTTTAAATTTAATACCTGCTACTTCATCAAAAGCTACAGTATCCCAAAGCCCTACTAAACCAATTTTTCTGGTATTCATATTATAAAATAGATTTGCCACTGTACTCTGGCCGCCAGAAACTAAAATTGTATTTGGAGATATTTCTTTATAAATATGAGATTTTCCTGTGCCTCTTGGCCCTAATTCGACTAAATTATAATTATTCTCTACTAAGGGGACTAGTCGTTCTAATAGATGCCATTTAGCATCATTTTCAAATTGAGTTGGCTCTAAACCGACTGATCTAATTAAAGCATCCATCCACTCATCTTTAGTAAATTCGTTTCTACCATCAAATATCTCACTTAAATCCATATTAGGCATCTGAATAGGAGTAAGAGTCTTTATACCGAAAGGATTTCTATCTTTAGCTTCTTCATCAAAAAAATACTCCATCTTTAAAATACACCAGATACCACCAGAAAGAAGCTTATTATACTGTTTAACAAAATTACTAGATATAGTAACTCCACTAATTCCCAGATTAGAAAATCTGGCCTGATATTCATCCTTTTTCTCATTTAATTTAACAGTTACTTTATCTATTACCGTATAAACTGCATTTTCTCTAATTTTTGATTTTATCTTTTCAGCTTCATCAGGCCGAACAAAGTTAGAGGATAAAATATCTTTTACCCTCTGAACTCCTTCTTCTATACTATCTTCATCATCTGTAGCAGCATACATGCCAAGTAAATATTCTAAAACATAAACTGGAACATTAGCTCCTTCTTTTATTTTTTGAGTAAGATCTTTTCTTACTACTCGACCTGAAAATACTTTGTTTAATTTATCATTTAGAAAGTCTTCCATAAATTCACCTTCTTTAAGATTAAAGTGTATTAAAATCCAAAGTCATTAGTTATTGCTAGACTTATTTTAAAAGCAATTTTTTCATAAATTTTCTCAACTGACTCATCCTGGTCTTCAAGTATTAGATAATAGTCTTTATTTTCATCATACTGCTGGTTTTTGAGAGTGAATTTCTCTTTATAATTTCTCTTTTTAGCATCCTCTTCTTTGCTGTCAGCAATAATAATGTTCTCATTAGATATTTTATTTCCTTCATCATCAACAAAGTAAGCTAATACCTTACGAGGAGTTATTTTTTCACTTATAGAATCAGTCTGAAAAAATTCTAATCTAAATATGCTGTTGGTTATCTTTCTTGAGATATTAGTTAGCTTTAAATCCACTTTAGAAGCTTTATATTTTCCCTTTCTGTCGTACTTAAACTTAATTATAGGTATTACTATTTCCTGTAAAGAAGACCCTCCATGGACATAGTTTAGGCTGCCTCCACGGGTTGAAAATCTATTAGCACCCCTGGGAACTGAAACATATAAGTCATTATCTTCAGCTAAGTAATTAAGGCTGAAAGTTAAAGCTCCATCTACATCCTGCTTTTCTTTATTTATTAAATAGCGTTTGCTTTCTTTATTAGAATCTTTTGCATTATGTTTTGTCTTATCACTTGCTTCTAACTTTCTTCTTCTATAAATAAAACCATGATCAGCAGTGATAAAAATATTGCTGGCACTAACATTATTTTTTAAAGCATTAATTAATGTTTTTAAATCTGCAAAAGTATCATTAACTGCTTCAAAGACTTTTTGTTCTGTTTGGTGGCTTTCTCCCATTGTATCAATTAAATCATGGTAAACATAAACCAGGTTTTTACCAAAGATGACTTCTCTCATTTCATCTCTTGTCATCTGCAGTAATTCTTTAGCACTTAAGACAACTGATTTTTCAACATAAGAATTTAAAACTTTTTCTCTGTTTTTAGATGAATTAGTAGGCATTCCATCTACTAATATTTGATTGAATTCCTGATCAATATTAATTTTATTATTTGGAAGTAGGCTGGCCATCCCTAAACTCGTTTCACTGGGAATACTACCCTGATAGGCCATTAATTCTGTTGGTGATTTAAATTCTTTTTGCAGCTGTTCATTTAATTCTTGAGCTGCTTCATATCTAAACCCATCTGAAATAATAACAAAGGTTCTTTCTTCTTTATCCATTTTCTTTCTAATATTATTGTAATAAAATTTCTGCTGCTGTTTTACAGAGCCGATCTTCCATTCTTTTTTATCAGCTAAACTGTTTGAAAACTTAATTGATAATTCCTGGATAAACCAGTTAGAATAAAGATTTTCTATTCTTTCCTTTAATTCAGCTAGAATACCTTTATTTTTCACCTGATCATAGGCTAAATAAAAATGACGGTAGGCTTTATCAAATTGATAATATTCTTCTTTATATTTCTCAAAAAATTGCTCAGCCTTTAATTGGGGAATATCTCCAACTTCTTTTTTTAGTCTTAACAGCTCAATTGCAGAATCAACTGCCTGATAAGTATTATTAAAATATTGATACCAGTGTTTTGTTTTACGAATTGAAATGATTTCTTTAAAATTATTAAACTCTTCTGAACCAGATACTAAGTTATCAACTATTTTTTTGATGATCATTTCATCAAATGCTCTAAAACTTTCACACTGCAGATAATCATTAATATCCCAATTCTTTAAATAATCTTTTAGACTTAAATCTTCCTGCAGCTTATCTGCCTTTTGATCAAATTCTTTATAATCTTTAGCATGGTTCATCCAGTTACTCAAAAAGACCACACAGTTAGCCTCTTCTGTAGATAATTCATTCTGCCAGTTTTCTGGCAAATCTCTTTTTAGATTGTGTCTGATATTAGTGATTAAAAACATCAGCATTAACTGTTTTAATGATTTTTCTTCTTTAACATACCCATATTTTTTGGAAATAAGGTCCCAGATACTTTGACTATAACTGAACTTATTTAACTTCTCCCAGATACTATTATCTTCATTTAAAACATCTTTTAAAAGTTCTTTTACTGCTCTTTCTAAATTTGGTGTTTTTAGTTTAGCTAAAGCTGAAAAGATTGCAATATCTAATTTTTCTTGATTAAAATCTTTGATATCATAATCTTTAAGTCTGTTATATCTTTGTTTGTTATTAAAAAACTTTTCATGTTTTTCAAATGCTGGCCGCATATATTCTTCTTCTACGCCAAAGTCTCTCATTATTAAAGTTGTTTTATCTGCAGTAAATTCCTGTGAATATCTATAAATATCTAAAAGCCAATTTTTCTTTTTGTCTGGTTTAGCCTGGCTGGAATAGATTAAATAATTTGATTTAGTATCTTCAACTTCCAGCTGATATTTAGTTCTAAAGTTATTATTATCTTTTAACTTCCAGATCTTTGCATTATCTATTTCTAAATCATCTATCTCTTCAACAAAATCAGCATTAGTGTCATACCAAAAAATGATATGACGCCCCTTTTCTTTAGTTGCTTGATTGAATTCTTTTTCTAGTAAATTTTTTATTTCATCTAAGTTCATAACTTCACCCCTAAATCTTCTTCAATACTTCATCAAACTTAGCATAGTTTTCTTTTACTCCATCATCTAAATCTATTTCTATCTGCTGATTTGCTAAGTGATTTAATTTCTGATCGTACTCTTTTAGCTCTGCTGTCTGCTTTTCTAAGGTTTCTAATTCTTTTTTAGCCTGTGTTCTCTGGCGACCTGAAAGATCGGAATTAATTATATTTTGCAGTCTAACCTTTTCTGATTCTATTTTATTCTGCAGTTCATGTAGATAATCAGTTCTTACTCTGGATACAGTACCTTTATCATAACGATGCATATATATTAGAGCATTAAAAGCTTTACCTCTACCATCTGACTGGAATAGCCAGTAAATAGGACACTTATTATATTCAGAAGTATGGTCTTTAATGAAGTCAAAGAGGAAGTAGCGTCTAATGGTTTCTCTTGCTGTATCCTGGCCACTTGTTCCACCTTCAATTAAGGCATCAGCTATATATTTGAGATTTTCTTCTGAGTTTTCTTCACCAAAGATTACCCTAACAAATTCAACAAATCTAGCTACTATATCATCATCAAAGTATTCTTTATCTAAAACAGGAATTATACCATCCTTATCTACTTTAAATGTTTCATATTTTGAATGATCAAATTCTCCTCCTGCATAAACTAGACCTTCTTCATCTAGAGAATATCTTCCTAACATACACCCAACTGCATAAGACATGAATGATCTTATATCTCTTGCTCTATCTGCTTTTCTTACTGTTACATCTTTTTCTTTTACTTCGGGATTTAATTCACCTTCTAAACCATATATTTTTATAAATATTTCATTTAATTTTTCTTCATTTTCTTTTAAATGATAAAATTGTTCTTCTGCAAACTCTGACCAATTATTGAAAGCTTCTTTTATTGTGTCGGCTTCATTTTTATATGTTAATATTGGATGTTTTCTGAAGTCCCAGGATGTTTCAAAAGAATCCCAGTCTCTTTTAGAAATATTAATATTATCTATTACAATTTCTTTATTAAATTTTGATTCATTAAATTTTACTGGTATTTTGCTAACTGAACCAGATCCATAATTCAAAGTTGGATTAATAATTTCTAAAAATTTGTTTATTAATTTAGTATTTGATAATCCTAAATAATAAAATATATTATTTTGATCTGGAAACATTGAAGAACCTGATGAATCAAAAATACTATTATATTTAGAATATCTAAAACTTGTTTTTGAAGATGTTAAAGCACTCCAAGTAATAGACTTTTTAAAATACAAATGTTTGCTTCTCAAATTAGCTTTACTATGTTTTAAATCATAGCCATTATTTGACCAATCAATCACATATTCGTTATTTCCAAACCACTTTCTATAAGCCCCACCTTTATCATACGGAATCCATTTCTTATTATTTTTTATTGTATCTTTACCATTTTCTAAATTTAAACCTATAAGATCATTGTTCACTTCATACCAATATCTTAAAAACAAAGAATTATTTCCCGTATCCATACCTTTTTTTACGGGTATCATATCACCTAATAATTTGCTATTAGAAAAAATATTTAGTATCGATTCACTTGCCCAAAAAGCTATAGGATTACTCGGGATTTGATTAAAGCTCTGAGTTAATGTTGAATATCGATATTCAACATTAGGATTTTTTATTGACTGTTTAACTTTTATTGGTTGATTATGAGAACCTTTAAAATTAGTAAGTTTAATAAACTCACCAGATATATCAGCTTTATAATTCCTCAATGTAAATGTACAAATTGGAACTGTAGCTCCAGAAAAACCAGAATATTCCAATTGAACTAAACTACTTATATTTTTATTGGTGATCATATTTTTTCTTAGTTTTTCAAAAGAGGTTATAAACATCCAAACAAAAGGAGACATGAATCCTAAATGTCCTCTTGCTTTAGTATAAATATAATTTCTTTCAATAAAAGCAGAAAATAAATCTTTTTTTACATCTTTATAATTATTATTCAGAAATTTTTTTAATTTCTTCTCCATATTTCTATTCCCCATATAAGGAGGATTTGTAATAACAACATCATATTGGTTCTCAATTATTAATTCTGATTGTTTTATTAATTTCGGAAGTAAATAAAGTAATTTACTTCTGATTTGTTCTTTAAACATATTTCTTTCATGATAATTACTAATATTTTTATATAAGTTATTAAAAAATTCTTTATCAAATTCTTCTAACTTTATAAGAGAGCCAAATATTTTAGCATCATAAAAATTATTTATAAAATTTCTTATTTTTTTAGAATTATTTTCGTTTTGACTTTCAATCAAATAATTAATTTCTTCATTACTTAGTTCATTAGTTTCTCGAATTGAAGAAATGTTAATTTTTAAATCATTAGCTTGAATCTCTTGCAAAAATCTATTATTATATTCTAGCCCTTTCATAATAACTGACAAACAAGATAGTTGATAGGCTCTATCATCAATTTCAAGTCCATATAAATTATTTTCAATAATTAATCTAGGTATTTTTTCTTTTATATAACCTGCTCTTTGGTAAATCTGATATAAAATATCAAATACATAAACTAAAATATGACCTGAGCCACAAGCAGGATCAAATACTTTAACTTCTTCAATCTTCATAGTTGGATCTAAATATTGTTCTATTTCTTTTGAAGGAAGTTCGGTTTGCCTTTCTAAATAAAACTCCCAATTTTTTTTTAATTCATGATCTTCAGGATGAGATTCTAACCAATATCTTCCTAAAGAGTTTTCAACCATATATCTAACTATCCAATCAGGAGTAAATAATTGTGTTGCTGCTGGTATTTCATTTTTTTTATATTTCTTTTTAGACTCCATTATTTTATCTTTTTTCTCTGAAATATAATATTGATAAAGCCAACCTATTATTTCAACATCCTGCCAGTCTTTATTATCAATATTTTCTACTAGATTTCTAATAACTGAGTCTTCCTTTAAAAGTTCATTTGGTAGTAATATTTCTGTATAATCTGCTATTTTTTCAAAAATAAATGGCATAATATCATTTAAAGAATTACACTGTTTAATTAACAGATAACGATATAAACCATTGGTATCATTATTGTCTTCATACTGATGAACTTTTTCTGCTTCAATATCCAAATCAATATTTAAGGCTTCTTGAATAATATCAGGTTCTATTTTACTTTCTGTTTTAGAAGAAAGAACTCTAACACCTGTAGGTAAGTAACCATTCACTTCCATAAATCTTAAAGCCACAAATCTATTAAACCAAGTATAAGCTACTTCATCTATAACCTGTTCATAACCTTTTTGTTCTATCTCTTCAATTAACTTATTTCTCTGATTTATCTCAGTTGAATTTAAAGTTCTCCCATGTATTTGAGCATTATTTTCTAAACTATGAATTTTATCTTTTTCTATACCTATTTCATAAGCCTTCTGATCAATTTCTTTTATTAACTGATTTCTTGCTTGAACAGCAAACTTTTTTATAGCCGATTTATTCATTATTTTATGCTCCCCACTATATTAATTTAATATTTTTATCTTCATCTAAAATTTTCTTTAGTTCAATTCTAATGTCATTTAAAAATTCTTCTATATCATCTTCATTTTCAATAGCTTTAGTAGTTTTAAACAAATCATTCATAGTAACATTTTTAATTTCTTTTTCCTGCTTTTCTTCAGGTTCTACTTTTCCATCTCCAGAACCCTCAGCTATACCTCTAGTTTCTGGACCTTCCTTTTCTTTATTAAATTCTTTAATTTTTTCATCAATTTCTTTAAAACATTTTTTCTTTATAACTTCACTTTCTTGCGGCATAGCAATAATTTCATTAATATTATTAGATTCATCTAGTTTTTTAAGAAGTTCATCAAAACGAGATAATAATCTATTTCTAAAGTAAAGTTCAAAATTATAATCTCTGTTTTCAAATTCACTCTTAACTTTCTCTTTATCAGCTTCAATTGTTTCTTTAACTGGTTTACTCCTTTGATCTAGAATATCACCAACAAATATTTTATTGAACTTATCTCTTAAATCTGGAATGGAATGAATTTGACCATAGGGGTTTTCAGAATTAACTATTGAATTTAATTCTTCTGCTGTATTAATAAGTTTCTCATTTTCAATATAGGTTTTATTTTTACCATAAAGCCGAAGAGTCTCTAGAGCTCTATCAAAATGTTTTCTTTGATTTTCAAAAAACCCAAATATCCTATCTAGTTTTCTTCCAGTTTCTTTTAGTTCTTCACTTTGCTCATCAAGTTCTTTATAAAACTGATAAGAGTCATCAATATTTTCAATCTTGTTAAACAGCTTTTGGGCAGATTCCAGTTCTTTTTTACCTGGATACCTTTTTTCTTCATGATATTCTCTTAAAGTATATTTGATATTAGATAGATATTCATTATTAATTAAATGCTCCAATTCTTCTTTTAACTTATCTTCATCGTCATGTAAGGTGCTTTTATTAAATAATTCTCTACCCAAGCTTTTAGCATTATTAATTAAATGCTGATCTACTTTAACTCTCTTTTTGATAACTAATTTTTCCTGATGCCTTTTTTTAGTTAAATACTCAGTTAAGTCTTTATTATTTAGACTAATATTTTCACTATTGTATTGGAGATTAATTTCTTTAGCTTTTAACAACTGGATTATTACAGCTGCTAAGTCTAATTCTCTCCAACCATAAGGCACAGAAGTAAATTTATCTACTAAGTTTTTAAAACTAACACGCATATTTTGTTTATTTTTTCTATCCAAATAATTCTTTACTTCATCATAGGCCAGTTTGTTATTTTTGTCTCCTAATTCTAACTGCAATTTATCAGAGTTAATTAAATCATCTAAATCACTTTGAGATTCATAGTGTTTATTAATATAATGGAGTTTTTCATAAAGAGATTCAATTAAATATCTGAAACTCTCATTAATTTTTTTAACTGGATCAGTAGTTCCAATATTAGGAGAGCTATTTCTAACAAATACTTTAGATTCACCTAAATTATCTTCAATTAAAGATTGAATTCTTTTTTTGCGATTTGTTTGGTCTCTTTGAATACGGCTTATAATATCTTCATAAGCGTTAGTTTTATTCTGACTGCTTCTCTTTCTTAAATATTTTTCTATTTTTAGGGTCTGCTCTATCTCATCTATGAAATTAGTATTATCAGGCATTTTGACAATGATATTATTTTCACCTGAAGACTCTAATAATAGCTGACGATCATCAACTGCTGGATAATATGGCGTTAAAATCTTAATCCCAATATCTTCAGTTTGACGACCTCTATTCATTTCATCAATTATTTGATTAAAAGCAAAATCATATTTCTTATTATATCTATACTTTTTATCAGTATAAATTTCTTCAAAAATAATATCTCCAACATATTTTAGAATCTTAGAATTGTCAACATCCATAGAATTAATTTCTCTATTAATATCCTGTTCTTCATTAGTTAAAAAGAAATATTCTTCACCATTTCTCTGAATTAATGTTTCTTTGAGTAAACGGCGTAGAGATTCTTCAATATTCTTTTTAAGCTCTATTTTATCTTCATCAATTTGAGAAACTAAAAGAGTAGTAATATTTTCTATATTAGCTGGAACTCCGTTAACATACCTTATTAAAAATAATAGTTTTAAAACTTCAACATCATAATCTCTTAAATTATCATTACTCTTAGCATTTTCTATTACTCTTCTAATATTAGAATCCAAAAATGATTCAATTGGTCTATAAAAGGTTGAAAATGGTATTATTTCACCTTCATCAGAATCAGTAATAGTTTGAGCTGCTTCCTGAAAAGCACTTAATAAAGATCTCTCTCCTTCAGATAAATGTTTGCCTGTTGCTCCATGTCTTCTTATTTCTTCGAAAACCTGCTGTAAAAGTTTAAATTGATAAGGCACAAACGGGTAAACTTCTGCAAATTCTGCAGCATCTTTATAGTTTTCCATAAATCTGGTACCCTCACTGAAGGTGATTATATTTTTTAAAACAGCACTTTTATCATTATATAGAAGTTTTAAAGTATCAATTGCTGTTTCATTTTTAGCAAGAATACGCTGTTTAATAACTTCATCAACATTAGCCCCAGATAAGTTTAATCTGGTATCAAACCTTCCTATGATTTTAGAAAAATCCATACCTTTAATCCGTTTAACAGTTTTTCCTAATTCTTCTTGTGATGTTACCATGACCCAGGCTTTTCCACCACAGTGAATACCCAGGTCTTCAGCTACAGTCTGCAAGTTAAGCATTAACTGTCCATCATCGCCAATATACTGACCAATCTCATCAACTAAAAATAATACATGGTGATTATCTTCTTTTTCTGCTATATATTCTTTAACACTTGTTGCAAACTTTTCTATACTAATACTGTAATTATCTTCAGAAGTTTCATACCAGTGCTTAGCCGATTCTTTGTTCATTTTGGTGGATCTAACTAAAGCCTCAATAATTGCTTCTTCTTCAAAATAGAAATCTTCTCTTTTATTCTCCCATTTATCTCCTGCAATATCTGCAAATTCATTTTTGAAGTTTTGAAAGTTATTTTCTTGATCTAATCTTCTTTCTAAATCTGCAAGCCAGGGAATACTACCACAATAACCTTGATGTTCGTTAAAAACCTTCATGAAAACTTTAACAATTGCTTCTTTATCAGCTTTGCTGTCAGAATCACTTTTAGAATCAACATTGAATAAAATGACATCAGAAGGAATTTCACTTGCTCTCTGCATATCTGCAAGCAGCATTGGATCATTTATCTTTTCATTAAAAAATTCTCTTGCTTTTTTATTTTTAACTTCACGATTATCTAATATGTAAGAAAGTATCTTTAGGAAATGTGATTTACCAGATCCAAAGAAACCTGAGATCCAGACTCCCATCTTATCTGTATAATCGTCAATTCCTTTTTTATATGCTTCAAAAAAGTCCTGGAAGTGCATTTCTAATTCATTTGTAACAACATATTCTTCTAATTCATTTTCAACTATTTTTTCATCATTCTGGGCAACCTTAATAACTCCTCTAATTTCTCTATTAATGTCTTTTTTAAACATGTTTTCAATTCTCATAAATTTAACCTCCTAAATGACTGAATCATTTCTGGGTACTAAAGAAAAAGCTCTATAATAATTATCATCATGAATATCTCCAAATAGGCTTAAACTGGCTCCATCATAGTTTCCTGGAAAAAACATTACTAATGGATTGTCCTCTATTTCAGGATGTAAATTATTTAAAACTGTATGTGATCTTACAATCGGCCAGGCCTTACCGACTCCTGTGATGAATATTATCTGATTTTCTGCAATTCTTTCAGAAATGTAATTGGTAAATAAACGAGCATTACTTTTTAAACTTATAGTAGTTTTAATTTTTTTTATCATTTTTTGACTGCCGCTTTTTTCTTCCATCTTAAAAGCCTTATCCAAATAACCTTTATCTTCAAGAATTTCTATCATAATATTAAAAAGATCAAATTCTACTATATCTGCTGTGTCTGGATTATTATTCATCTTGCGAATTAAAAAATCAATATGATCTCTGACTATTAATTCATCTTCAGGATCATAATCAAATAAATAAAATCCTATTTCATTACCCAAGCCTTTATTATTTAAAAAATCTTTCTTTTTTATTTCTGGTAGTATTTGATCTAATCTTTTTCTTATCTGGCTCATTATTCTCCCCCCAGCATAGCTTCTAAATATACTTTATCTCCGATATTAATTAAATGATCTTCAAGTTCTGGACTAATTAAGGGTTTATTTATTTCTCTTTCATCCTGATCTTTGATAAAATTAGCTTCAAATAGGATTCTTATATAAACTTGTTTTAGCTTATAATAAGTATAATCAACCCATTTAGCGACTCTTTCACTCTGTTCGGCCTTATGCTGAAAGAATATATTAAAGTCTTTATCTCTTAAATATGGGTCTCTCACTTGGTATTTATCTTTATAAACTTCATTCATAAATTCAAAAAAGAGTCGATCGGTTTTTAAGATAGAATAAACTGTTATTTGCTTACCACTATCTATGGTCCCGTTTAATAATTTATCTATTAAAAAATCATCTAAAACTTTTAGTCGCTTAAAAAGTGCAGAAGCTACTTCCTTTTTGCGGTTAGTTGAATCAAATTGAAATATGTTTTCTTCTACAGTTTTCTTTTTTAAATCTCTGATAGAGTGGTCGGGCTGCTCTAACATAAGCTCGGCAGCCTTTTTAAACTCTACATACAGGAAGGGTTTAGACTTAATTCCTGAACTATATTTTAGTTTTTCTTTCATCAAATATCACTTCTCCTTGTAAATCGGGCCAATTAAACTCCTACTTGTTATATTATACATAAGTTAACTAATCCCTGCAATAACAAGAATAATAATGATATTATTCAGAAATTGGTGAATTTGATGTTATTGTTATAGCTGCAGCAGATTGTGTTTAAAGATGAAATATTTAATTCTACATCAAATCTGACAAATCTCCCAATTCTTCAATCAAGGGCAATATAATCTGAGAAATGGGCTTAGTAGTTTTTTGAATCACTTTTTCTTTATCCTGCTCATCTTCTAACTGAGAGTAGATAGAAAAGCCTATTAAACCTAGTGCTATTTTAAATCTTTCTTCATAGAGCTCTATTTCACTCTGATCTAATTTTTTAGTTTTTAAAGTTCTCTTTAAATTAACATTATCTCTATTTACATAAATATCTAAGTCTTTATCTGACTCTTTAATTAAAATTGTACTATCTTCACTCCATTTTTCAGGCCAATCCTCTTTTTCTAATAAAGAAATATTAGGTAAATTTAAATTATCATTTTTATCTTTAGGTTTATTAGTTTTAGTCTTCTTTTTCTTTCCTTTATCAGTTTCAGTTATATTTAAAATAAAACTATCCACAAAAGTAGGTGCAGCACCAAAACTGTCTAGTTCAACATCAATCGTAATCCTATCTCCCTCTTTTAAGGAAATTAATTCTGGAACTACTGTTAGAGTAAGCTTGCCGTTTCTTAGTCTCCTACTTTTAATTAGACTATCATTAGAAATTCTTAGTTCACCAGGATCATTAGCTCTATCTAAAAATTCATTTTCTACATCTGTCTCAAAAACAACCCGACAGTAACTATTTTCTGGACAATTCTTTTTACCGTCTTTAGGATTTATCAATTCAAAATATGTTGGAAATCTTTTTCCTTCATATTGATCCTCGTTATCTCCAATTTTCCAGGGATTGGCTAATTTCTTTCCCTGGCCAAATAAAATAGCTATTTCTGAGTTTTTCTTAACTAATTCCTGGAAAAGATCTTTTGTTTCCTCAGCTTTCTTTTCTAAAGTTTTTTTCATTTTTTCTTCTTTTCTTTTTATATTCCATTTTTTTAATAAAACATCATTTTTTAATAGATTTTCTAATTCCTTTTCTAACTTTTTACTTAATTTATCCCCAGTTCGTAATCTATCTCTAGAACCCATAAAAAGATCTTCTCTAACATCTTTAGAAAAATCACTGCAGTCTAGATGAACCAACAATGAATTTTTAATCCAATCCTTTTTTACTCTTTTTCTATAAGATTATATATATCTGGATTGTTTGCTATTCTAGCTGTCATTCCAGTTAAAGTAGTCTCAGTTAGATCTCCTTTATAATTTCTAGCATCTACTAAACGGACAGGAATCGGCATATTGAATAATATTCTGTTTAAGCTATAATATAAATCAAAAGTAATTAAAGTTCTATCAGTTATATCATACTCATATAGCTTAATTAGAGTTCCATAATTTATTTTGTTCTTATATTTTCCAGACTTGCTATCAGGTAATATATCTAAGCTGTCAGCTTTAAAACTTGCAATTTTTTGATCTGGTGCAAAATATTCATAAACCGAAGATTTTTCTCCATCCTTGGGGCGCCTTCTTCTAACTAAAGTAAAGCCCCATTCATTATTTGAATCATCAATTTCAGGATGTTTTCGAGACATAACAAACTGATAATTTTTATGACCACAAAAAGGAAGGGCACCAGTACCACCCATATTAAATCTACCCTGAACAAATAAAATTTTGTCTTTGTTTGATTTATGTAAACTTAATAGAGTATCCGGAAAGTCTTCTGGTCTTTGCCCCTCACCTTTATCATAAATAATATAAGATGGATTTCGGCGCGATCCTGTTGCAATCAAGTTTATTTTTTCAGCTAGTTTAGTTTGTTCTTTTGAACTAAGAAGAGAAATTTCACCATCTTGAATATTAAAGAACTTTTCAACTGCTTGGTTCATAGTTTTAGGAGCAGCATCACTATTAGGATCTATACCGTTTTTTTTAGCTTCAGATATTAAAACTGCATCTATACTATTGATTATTTTTTCTACTAAAGCTAAAGTAGAATCACTCTGTTGATTACCAATAGTGCCAAAGTTATTATCTAAATCACCATAATTTCGCCAGTTATTATCATCAGCAAAAATTTCATGTTTATTTAAGATAGAATCAATTTCTTTTTCTGTTTCCGCTTTAATAAAGTCTATTGCTAATTTTTTATAATTAATTTGATTATCAAAACCTAGATTCATTTTTTGATAATTCATAACTGCTCCTTTCTGCTAAAATCAACTTGGCCTAATCAAATCAACATCTTCGATCTTCCACTTTTCAATCTTGCCTGATTCGTTAATAACAATCAGATGATCATTTTTAATATCATAAACTTTTCCTGTTCTACCATCAAAATTTTCTACAATATCGTGTAGATCAAACTCATCAATATCTTCTTCATAACTTTCTCCAAAATCAAGCTGTAGATTTAAATCTTCATTTTCAGTAATTTCTTTTTGACTGCTAATTACTTGAAAACTCTTAGATTCAACTTCAACATTTTCATTATCCTTTTCTTGATTCTGTTCTTTTAATCTATCCTGATTCTTATTATTCTTTTCAATTTCTTTAGGCTCTTCTTCAAACTTTTCTTCTCTTTTTTGAGGCTTTATATTTAAAGAATTAAGTATTTTAATTACAGAACTCATTGCCTGATCTGGATCATTATAAAAAGCAGAACCTGATACGCGCCAGAAGGTCCAGCCAACTCTTTCTAATTGATGCTGTCGCATTTTATCAGCCCACCATTTTTCTGGTGGATGCCAGCGGTCACCATCACATTCTACAGCCAGTCTGTTATTTTCTCCTTCAACAACCAGATCAATTCTATAAGCACCAACTTCTACCTGAGGTGTAACTTCATATCCACGTTTAGTTAACCAGTCATAAACATCTTCTTCAAATACAGAATCACATTTTTTCTTTTTATTTTCATCTAAATCTTTTTCTGTAATTCCATTTTTAATATAATTCAATAATTTATAGCGCAGATCATCCTGATTGTTAAGATCAGTTCCCAATTGCACAGAATGAAATAAGATTAATTTATCTTTAGCCCGGCTGGTTGCAACATTAATTCGCTGTTCATAGGTTTTACCGGATAAAGCTCGATAATTATCATCCTGACCACCAACAACCATTGATAAAATAATTATATCTCTTTCATCACCCTGAAAATCATAAGCATCACCAGCATGGAATCTTATTTTCTCCTGCTTTTTGGTGCTAATATAATTATCAATTAAATTATAGATATGTTTGGCCTGATCTCTTCCGGTTAAAGAGATAACACCAAAGGTTTTATCTCGATATTTATTTTTTTTTATTAACTCTGCTATTTTTTTACAAATTGCTTCTGCCTCTACTTTATTAACTTTATTTTTTCTATAACCATCTTTTACATAAACATTTTCTAAAACAGGCTCTAATTTTTCGCTCTGAGCCGGATTTCTTAATGGAATTATTTTATTTTGATAAAAAAGATCATTATTAAAAGATATAATCTCAGGTAAACATCTAAAATGTTCTTTTAACATCAATTTCTTTGTCCCAAAAAATATTTCTGCTAACTCAAAAATACTAGTTTCTAAGTCAAAGTTATCACTAAAAGGAATATCACCTAAATAACGAGTAATATAATCTAAAACTTTCTGCTTATCTCTACCTACTGCAGAAGGAGTAATCTGTTTTTCATCTCCAACAATAATTGCTTTTTTAGCTCGCAAAAGGGCCAGTAAACTAGTTACATTAGATTGACTTGCCTCATCAATAATGACAACATCAAAAGTTGACATTTTTTTCACTGTTGTCTCAGAAACCTTATAGACAGGCATTATCCAGGCAGGTACAGAATCTCTAGCTTCTTTCATATATTTACGGGCTTTGGCAGCATATTTACTGGCATATTTACCATAACCCTTTCCAATTTTTTTGACCATACTTTTCCAGCTTTTTAAGGCCCCTATATTCTTTTGAGTAATATTATTGATCAAACTAATTTTGGTAGTCACTTCCACAATGTCTTCTTTTAATTCTCTAATCTTATCCTGATTTTCTTTAAGTTCAGCTTCTAATTTAGACATTTTCTCATTTTTATCTGCTATATCTTTTAGATAAGATTTTAGAATATTAAATTTCCAGGCTTCTTTCCAGTTATCTGGTTTAAGCTCATTAGAATCAATTTCAGAATCTAACCAATCCTGATACCAGCGAAAAGCTTCTTTTTTAAGAATCTCTAAATAACTTTTCATTCCCTGCAGCTTTTTTTGATCTTTATCTAATTTAACTAATTGATTATAATGTTCTCCCCAGCTATCTACATGATCTCTGAATTCTGCAAAATCTTTTTCTAAGATTTCAAACAATTTTAAAGCTGTAGGATGAACATTTTTATTTTTAAATTTCAATAAATATTCTTTTTGCTTGCTATATTTATCATCAGCCTGATTCAACTTTAAATTATCTATTTTAAGCTCTAAAACCTCTAATATATTTGTAAATTCTTTTTCTAGATTATTTAGAATTATTTTTCCAGAACCATAGATCACTTTATTTAATTTCATTTTTAATTGATTTTTTAAGGATTTATTATAGTTAAAGGCATTAACAATTTTGTTAACAATTGAATTCACTTTTTTCGCCTTGTCTTCTATTTTTATTTCAGGCAAATTATTATCTATAAAATTAGCAGCAAAATTATCCCATTTGACAATAAGTTCTTTTTGAATAATTTTGCTTTCAATATATGCTTTAATCTTTTCCCAACCTTCTTTTGTTTCTGGAAGTTCTTGATTTAAACGGACAGATTTAATAGCCTCTTTTTGTCCTTTATCAAGTAAACCAAATAAACTTAGGGTATTCCAGGGATTTTTATCATTATCAACTCTCTCAAGAGCCTGATCAATAAACTTCTGATAACTCTCGTAATCATATTTATCATTAAGCTCTATATTATCTGTAAAACTTAATTTTGCTGCCTCTTTTTGCATTTTATTATTTAACTCATTTATTTCTTTTAAACTTTTTTCAATATTATCCATCTCTTTTTTATTGTTTTCAATAAACTCCAGAGCCCAGCTTTCTTCAATATCAGAATAAATCTCATTTACTTCTTGAGTAAAATTATATGCTTCTTTTAAATCATCTAAATTATTTTTTAACTCTAAGCCCTCAAAATATTTATTAATATCTGCTTCTTTTTTTGCAATTTCATACTTGTTTTCTGCAATCTTTTCAAATTCTGCTTTGGTTATTATTTGATTTAGATCAGGTAACTTATAATTTACCAAATCTTCCAGATTATCTTCAATATCTTTTCTAATTTTTAAAGCTTCACTGAGACTTTCAGCTGAAGGAATATTTGTCGAATGTAGTTTTATGATCTCTTCAAATTTAGTTCTTTTTTCTTCTATTTCATAGGCAGGAAAATCATTAAACCATTGATATTTATGTTCTTCATTTTTAACAAATCTCTGAGCATCAGCTGGATATAATTCTTTTTCCATTGGCTCTATAAATACTGCCTTATCAGCATTAGATAATTTTTTCATATCTGCTTTGATAGACTCTAATTTCTTTCTTTTATGTTCAAATGATTTTTCCAGATTTGATCTCTTTTCAAATAATTGGGCTTCAGATGAGTTGGAAACTATATTAGTGATATTATCTATTACTCTTTCTAACCTCTTAATCCTGTCATCATCATTTGATAAAACAGTCATACTTAATTTTTCAACAGCATCAGGCAGCATATCAGATAACACTCTTAAAGCCTGTTCTTTTTCACTGGTCACTAATACTCTTTTCCCACTGGCGACAAAATGAGAGACAAGATTGGCAATCGTGTGACTTTTACCAGTACCAGGAGGTCCCTGGACTACAACTCCCTGACTCTGCTGCAGATAATCTAAAATACGTACCTGTTCCTGATTGATTTTCTTAGGAAATAAGACCTTCTTATCCAAAGTGCTGTCCCACTCGGTGTGGGTATCAATTTGACTGTGATCAATTTTTTTATCTTCCGGTGGAGTTAAAATTTGTTCTAAAATTGGATTATCAATAGCTGAAGCATTTTTTATTTCCTTTTTAAATTCATCAATATCCTTTATCTGTTCAACAATTGTTTTTTTGCGGGTAAATAAAAGCCAGCCGTCAAAAATTTTTAAATCCTGACTAATCTTAGCTGAATCTAATTTGTCTATTTTTTTGACTTCCGCACCTGGAGCCAGTCCTTTTAAAAAATATAATAAATCAAGAAATCCCTCTTCAGTAGGATCTGAACTTACTAATTCATTGAAGACCTTTTTTATACTTTCTCTTTCTGACATAGATGTAAATTCTGAAAGTTGCTCGTCCTGTAACATCCAGCTTGCATCATCTGGATATGTAATTTTTATTTCATTTGATTTACCATCATAATTAATAGTCATATTGTGGGTAATAACTGGATAATTGAGGAATGAATTATCTTTCTGCCACTGCATTAAACCATAACCAACTACAAACTCAATATTATCCTGATAATCCAGAGCTTTTCTTTCCTGGAATAACTTATTATAAATATCTCTGATTTTTAAAACCGGCTCAATTTCTTCTAACCAATTTTCTAATTTATTTACATACTTCTGATAGCTTTCAATTCTTTGATCCTCATCAGAAAAATATATCTCTTCTTCCTCTCCAGTTTCATTAACAACAGATTTTTTATTTATTTTAGTTGGCAGAATGTATTTATCATTTTCTTCAAATTCAATCCATCCTTTTAATATTTCTGGTATTTCCGGTCTCTCTGGCTCATCTGGCCTCTTAATTGTTATTACTGGAGGAGATAATTCTGTTTCTTTTTCTATAGTAATAAATTCTTCAGACTGAAACTGATATTCGTATAATAAAAGGTTGTTGTAGTTATCAACATTATAGGTTACCTTATAACTCAATCGAATGACTTCTTCTAAATATTTAAAAAGATTTAATCCATTTTTTACAATATCCTGCATATATCATCTCTCCAATATAATTATTTAATAAACTTCTTTATTTTTTTCTTCTTTTTCTAATAACGGCCTCTGAAAGATAAACTCAAAAGTATTACCACTTTTAATAACTTTTCTAAATTCATCATACATCGGGAAATCACCAATACCACTGACTTCTAACCAACCTTTAGTTCTGCTTAGAGCTACAAACAATTGGTTTCTTAAGGCAAAATTACTTTCATCTTCTGCAATTTTATCCAGACCAATTACATAGACCATATAAGCTTCATTACCCTTGGCTCTGTAAGTAGTTGTAAAGGTAACTCCACCCTCATTCCAAAATTTATTTCTATCTTCATTAGGAAATTTGGGATAAAAAATATTATTTTTCAGTGCTTTAGGAATATAAATATCAAATCCTTCTTTATTGAGCCTTTTAGCAGCTCTGACTTTTAGATTATATGCTTCTCTACTCTCTCCTAAAGCAATAACTAAAATATCTCTACTTGGTGAGAGGCCATCGACTTCAATATTATATTTTATTTTTTCCACTAAATTGTTAAGCTCTTCCTTACGGGTGTTATAGCTGTTAAATTTTATAATATCCTCCGGCCATAGTTCCGGTACCCGGTTGGGAGTCATTTCTTTAGGACGATGTAAGACTACTTTCTGTCCTACTGGATTAAAGCTTCCTTCTTTTATTTGATAACCAATATTCTCCCAGTCTTCCTGAGTTGTATAACCTCTAAGCATTCCGTCTTTTCTTAAAAGCCCCATTCCTATTGCATGAGCTGCAGTTAAAATTGGGCCAGGAGTCCTGTAGCATTTATTCATAATTTCACTTTTTCTAATTCCACCGGGATGAAAACCACTGACCAATCTTTTAAAATGCGGATCATCCCCAAATAGCTGTGGTGCAGTAGGTATATTTAGTGAATTCAGACTCTGTGCTTCATCATAAGCCCAGATCAGACGTTTATCCTTATCTTTATCGATTGTTTTTAAGCTCTGATAAGCAAGCCAGTAAAATGGCTGTTTATTCTCATATTTTATTTCTTCATTATCAACTACTAAATCCTGAGCTTCATCTATTAAAACTGCATCATAAATTTCTTTTATTTCAGCAACATCTTCCAACAAATATTTGCAGGCATGAACTAACTTTTCATTTGGGGCTCCATCTACTAATTTTTTTCTTCTAGCACTTAATGGTTTTTTACCATGAGCCTTACACAATTCTCTATAAAATCCTGGCTGATCCTTAGCTCCCCAGGCGTGTAATACTTGTAAATTATTATTATTTGGATCATATTCAACCTTGCCATTACTAAATCTTTTAAGCCATTTATTTACCTCTTCGATGACGCTATCATATAGGCTGCGGGTAAAAAATACTAAAGCTATTTTCCAGTCAGGATGTTTCAAATGCATATGAGCAGCTTTTTGAGCTAAAAGTACAGTTTTACCTGAACCAGCAATTCCTCTAATCCGCTGGGGACCGGGTGGTATTGTTTTACCAATTACCTCCTGCTGCATATCTACTTCATAAAGATCCTCTTTAATTTTCTGTTTTATCTGACTGCGCTTTTTCAATTTATCCGTTTTACTGGTCTGCTCTTCATTATTTGAATTAATATCTGTAGAGCTTTGAATACTATGAGTAATCTGACCTGTTAATATCATTAAGATATCATTCCAGGCTTCACTGCTCAACTTTTCATTTCCTGCTAAAGTATCAATTTCTTCAATTCTATTCAAAAATTTCTTCGGTGTTAATTGATCTTTAAAAATAATTTTTTTATCATCAAAGTCTTGTTCTAACCATTGCTCTTTAGTTATCTCAGGTAAAATCACTGCAGAACTCTCTTTAATTCTTCTTAGGTTTCTATTACCCTGATAAAGACCCTTTAGTTCATATAAGTTATCTTCAACTTTATAGATCACTTCCTGGCTGCTGCCATTTTTAAAATTCCAGCGCTCATACTGAGCATTAGTCAGTTCATCTAATTTAATATCAATTATTTCTAAGACTACAACACCTAAATCTTTATCAATTATTGTAATATCAGGTTCTTTATGTTTTTCGCCTCGTTTAGAAAAAAGCGGATAACGCCAGTAGGCAAGACACTGTCTGCCACTAAAAGCTCTTCTTACAGCATCCCATGAGTTCTTATAAGCTGATGTTTTATCTTCAATAGTATCTGTAGTTATAAACTTATATTCTGAACTAATTTCAATGCTGTTATCTTTATTAATTTTAATAATATTATTTTCATCAGCATTAAATACTAAATTGCTGCTTATTTCTCTACTTTTTTCTTTTCTGCCTTCTATTTCCTGACTGTTCTGATTTTTTTTCAAATCATCTATTTCCTGCTGTAGTTCTTCAATCAGACTATCATATTTATTTTCAAGTGCTGTTAAGTCTGTTTTTTGCTCATCATTTTTTTCGGGAAGTTTAAATTCTTCTGCTTCATAATTCCAGTCTCCATAAAGCTGCATAAACCAGACAGCAAGTTTATGGCTTAAAGAAAGCAGGGTTTTAGCAGTTTCAGTCGAATCTAAAGACTCATGTACACCTTTATTTCCTTCAATCCTTAAAGTATGGAATACATCTTCAATTTCTCCTTGAATTAATTCTTCTCTTTCCAGTAATTTTAATTTATTAAAAAAACTGTTTTCTTCAGGTTCTTCTAAATTATCATAGGCATATATATAATCTACAATCTGTTCTGTAAACATCCTTAATTTGACAATTGTAGTATTTGGGTCCTGATATAAGTTTTCTTCTGCCAGTTCAGCTATTTCTGCTAAATTTGACCACTTCGTCTTTAAAAAAGAGAAGTTACTCTGCATTTTAAACCACCTCATTCTAAATATTATGTCGATTAAAGTCGTAATTTGTCACATATATTTTTTATAATAACTTTTATTTCCTAATATTAAATATTCGTTAAATATTGGTGTTTTCCTGCTTTGAAGGTGTTTTTCTTTAGCCTAACATAAGGGTATGACAGCCTTATGTCGCGAACTGGTGTATAAATGCAAAAAACCCTCCTCAAATGAGAAGGGATAATTATAAATTATTCAAAATTAATTCAAATGCTTTTTCTTCAAGTTTTTCACTTATCCAAATACCATTGTTTCTCATATTATTAATAGCCTTTTTAAGACCAATATTCTCTCCATTATTTATTGCAGAAATAATTTAACAGCCATTGCCATTTTTGCTTCTCTTTCAAAAACTTCTGAACTTTCTTGAAGCAAATCAGGTAATGTGTCAGGATACTCTATTTCAATTTTTTTGTTCATATTAATTACCCCCATCAATACTTTTGATTTCTTATATTTATACTATAGCATTTATAGTTTATTTATAGTTTAAATGCAACAAGAAATTCTTAGCATTATTATTGATTTTAAATTAGTAGATCAAACATAATATTAAAATTATTGAGCTAAATCTATCCTGTAATCCATCAGCTTTTTTTCTATAATAATCAGAAAAATTCTTTTCAATAAAATCAACTAAATCCTCCTGTCTGGCCTGCCCAAAAGCCATTCTGTAGACTGCCAGTGATTTTTATTTTTTCAGTTGCTCTTAAGTGGCTGCTTTCCCTGCTCATCGGATAACAGGGGATATGTCTTTCTATTGCATAATTTTCTTCCTCTTCATTTTCAAAAATTCAGAATGGTTCTAGATCATTCATCTCTTCTTTTCTATCTTCAGCTGTCTGACTTCCATAGATGTCAGTACTTCGATAATAGGGGAAAGAAGGGGGCATCCAGATTATAATCCCCAACCCCTTTGATATTTTCGCTGTGTAGCTTTGTTATAGGATGAAATTTTAATATACACTTCCAGTATACAGTATCAATTTATCCTGGTCATAGACCGCCTCCTCCAGTATTTCTTCAAAGTATTGAAAAACATTTTCATGAGCTGCTATTACATCAGCTGTGGTTAATGGTCTATCAAACCATTCTACATATTTGTAGCGAGAATGGGAGAGAACAAAAGCTATCAGATAGAGAGTTTATCCTGTTAATTCATCTGCTTTGTAGACCCATTTTCACCCATATCAGCCTGCATCTGCTGTCCCATTGCTGGATCTTCAACTGCCTCATAATCTCTGGTGTGCCTTGATCTGGGAATATCATGTTCTTTTCTTAAATATCTGATGTAGTTTCTGAGAGTACCTTCAGTAAATCCAGGATAACCCTGAGCTAGTTCTTCAATTCGATCATATATTACAGATGAGAGAATGTTAGGATGTTTTTTAAGCAAATCTAAGATTTCATCGTGATATTTATCTGCCTTTTTAGCTCTGGTATTCATTGATTCAAGTATTTCGTCAATTTCTTCCAGTGATAAATCATAGTACTTATTGAGTGTTGGCCGACTAATTTTAAGCTTTCTTGCAATATGGGATTTGCTGAACCCCATTTCTTTTAATTGCTGGAGTTGTATATACATTTTATATCCATTTACTTTACTCAATATTTCTGCCTCCTTTTAGGATTATTTAAAGAATATTATATCCTAAAAGAGCAGATTATGATACTGGATTAATTTAACATATTTACCATCATAAAATTTATTTTTTACATTATCTAGCAAAATCAGTAAAATCTTATTTATTGTCTACATCAATTTTACTGCTATACTTATATTTGTCCAAATCATCATTTTTTTTAGGTTTTCTGAAAACAAACAAATGCTCATGTTTAATTAAATAAAAATTATAATTTTTGATTTTGTTTTGCCAATAAGAACTTCTTTTACAGTTGTGCTGTAATTTAATTATTTCTTCTTTTAAAATAAATCCCTTCTTCAAAAATATATTCAATAAATAATAAGATAAAGGCACGTAGTGACTGTGTTTTCTGGTATCACCAATTAAAATTGCACAATAGCAATTATTTTTTAAAACTCTATATAACTCAGCTGTAGCCTTAGAAATTTCTTTTAAAAATATTTCTAGTCTATTTATTGTAGATAAATCATTTTTAATTTTACCTTGAGAATAGTTAATTATATTAAAATAGGGTGGATGAGTTATTATTAAATCAATACTCCTGGATTTAATAACAGTTAAATCTCTAACATCACCTAGTATTATTTTAGGCTGATATTTGTAATCATCTTCAAATTTTAATTTATTTTCAGTTATTTTAACAGCTTCGGGATTGATATCAATACCAATACTGCGCCTATTTAAAAGTTTAGATTCAATTAAAGTAGTGCCACCGCCCATCATAGGATCTAGTATAAGATCTCCTTTTTTAGAATAATTCAAAATAATATTTCTAGGAACTTGAGGTGCAAAATTACCTCTATATTCAGAACTATGTGTTTTCCAACTTCCTCTTTTAGGAAATGACCAGACAGTTGTATTCTCTCTTTTGAAATTAGTATTAGTCATATTATCGCCCCTCTTAATATTTTTTACTATTATACCATTATTTGTAAAAAATAGCAAAAGAAAAAGACATATTAAATTGTGTGCCTTTAAAATAATTTTAACTTCCTACTAAATTCTTTATGTCTTTTTGTTGTAAGATCAAGATACTCTTCTTCTAAATCAATACCAATATACTTTCTACCTAAATCTGCTGCAGCCATTCCAGTTGTTCCACTTCCGTTAAATGGATCTAGTATTATCATATCTCTTTCAGTTGAAGCCTGAATAATCCTTTTTAATAAATTTATTGGTTTTTGAGTAGGATGTTTGCCATGCTTTTTTTCTTTTTTTCTCAATGAACCAATCATCCAGACATCTTTCATCTGCTTATTATTATTCATTGATTTCATTAAATCATAATTGAAATAATGATTGCTATCTTCAGATCTTTTAGCCCAAATAATTGTTTCGTTAGAATGAGTAAAAGTTCTACATCCTAAATTAGGTGGTGGATTTTTCTTAAACCAGACCACATTATTTAAAATTTTGAAATCCATTTGTTGTAAAGCCATTCCTAAAGAATAAATATTATGATAAGTTCCTGAAATCCAGATAGTTCCATCTTCAGTTAAAATTCTTCGTGCTTCTTTGATCCATAAAGTGTTAAATTCATGAATTTCATCAATATTATCTTTTTTATCCCAATCTCCTTTATTTACTGATACCATTTTGCCTGACTTACAGGTTATGCCATCATTGGAAAGAAAATAGGGTGGATCAGCAAAAATCATATCAATCGATTTTTCTTTTAAATTCTTCATTAACTCTATGCTATCACCTTTAAGTAAGGTGAAATTCTTTTTATTATAATATATATTTCCTTTATCAATTAATTTTAATATTTCGTTCATAATTATCCCACTTTCATTATAAGTAAATTCTATTATTGCTACAATTATAATACAATAAGTTAAAGTAATACGGTAAGATGTCAAGAGCAAAATAAGAAATAATTTAATTTATTTGGCTGAAATTAGTTGAATTAGGCATAGTTCCATCCGCCTAGCCTGAATAGTAATTTTTTACCAATTCAGCCCATGACTAAATAATAGTTCTGATAGAAAATAAAGTAAACAGACTAATTTGCAATAATTATCTACCTCCGTGGTTGATATATTTCGCCTTTGCTCAGCAAAGCAAAAACGAGACGGACAAATTTACGTGCTGTAAGCACGAGGGCTCTTTTGTGCTTGTGCTTTGGAACTTCATTATACTTTTTGTAGTAGTAGCTTTTGTACCTATCATTGTGTACTCTCAATGAATTAGCAGCTTCTACCAGGTAATATCTAAGGTATTTATTACCCTTTTTAGTTAAATGAGTTTCCTCAGCAGTAAAAGAGCCTGATTGATACTGGGACCAGGTAAGACCAGCATATGAGGCGAGATTAGTTTCTTTGTCAAAACGATTGATATCACCAATTTCAGAGATTATTCCAGCTGTTAGAACTGGACCAATTCCATCTACTGTAATTAAAGTTTGAGGTATTGCTTTTAGCTGTCTCTTAAGGACCTTTTTGAGTCTTTTATTCTGACTCTGATAAAATCTAATGTTATCAAAGGTCATAGAAAGTGTCTGGGTGATTGCCTGATCTATTTCGGGTTTTAAGCGGTATGAATTGCGAGCAGCTTTTTTGAGTGCAGTGGTTATTTTTTCAATTGGAGTAGAACCACCTAATCGATTGTTGCTGTTTTGATGGAGAAATTCAGCCAGCTCATGGATATCAGTATTAACTATTTCCCTAAGTGTGTAGTTTTCCAGCAAAGCCATAGAGGCTTTAGTAAAAGTTCCAAAAGGAGACTTTTGAGTGAAATCTGAGAACTTAAGGAAAACCAGATTTAAAGCTCTAGCTTTTTCAGCTTTAATGTGCTGAGCTAGTTTGAATTTATGACGGGTAATCTGTCTTAGAGCCCTGTAGAGAGCTTCAGGAGAAGATGAATTTTCAACTCTGCCAAAGCGTATTCTATCAGCGATTACCCAGGCATCAACATTATCATTTTTAGGCAGATCTGTGTATGCTTTTTTGAAATTGCTAACTACTTTAGGATTGACTGTATATAATTGGAGTTTGAAATTGGAGTTTAACTTTTCATGGTTTTTAATGAGTCGGTAGCAGTGTTCCCAGAAAACATTGGTAGCTTCCATGCCAACTTTAATAATATCAGGTTTAAGGAGATTGGCATTATCAGCAATTAGATTAATCAGTTTTAAACAACCTGGTCTGTTGTTTTCAACTGAATAGGAGGGGAAAACATCTTCACCCTGATCATCCATTGCACAGGCTACAAGAGAGTCTTTGGCAACATCAATACCGACAAACATTTTATTAATATGAATCACCTCCTTTGGTTTGGGAGTCTAAAAAAGATAACCAGATTTAGTCCCTGAAAAACTGAGAGATCGACAGCCTCGCCATTAGTGTTCACCAGTAAGTTTTGAGTACAGAGGCAGCTGCCTGCTAAAGCAGCAGAAAACAGATGGGACACAGCATACGGGTTAGGAGTTCATGTCAGCCTCAGGGGATCAAACTTTTAAAGTAGTCATGTAAATACATGCTACAGGAGGAATACTAGATCTACCCTGGATATCTTTTGATATCATTATATCAGGGACTAAATCTAAAATTAATAGAAACAAGCAAATTTATTTAAATTAGTGATGAATATTTTATATCACTAAGTATATTATACGAGGAGGTAAATTTATGAAATATAACAAAATGTTTGAAATAGTTAAAGAGCTTGAATTTGATAATGAATTTGTTGTAAAAAAAATTAATGATATTAATAAAAACTTCCAAATCTTTTTGCGTAATCAAGATAGACATTTTAGACCTAACCACTTGCGCGTGTTAATCGATCTCAATTTAAGAGTTAGATCGCGTCCTGATCTCAAAAAAGAAATGGCTAAAGTTTTTGATAATATTTATTACAAAAAAGACCCTGATCAAGAAATACAATCTTTATTAGAGCAAGAATTTGAACATTTTCTAAATCCTCTTGAAATAATTGCTAATCTATCACAACTATTTATAATTGAGCAGGACTACTGTTACAATAAAGAAAGTAACTTTAAGCCATCTATATTATTTTATCAAGGATGGGTCAGACAATTTATTGATAATCTCAAAGAAATTGATAATTTAACAATGAGTGTTTGTAATAGACAACCACCCAGAGTACAGTATACAAAAAAAGAAAACAAAAAACATAAAAGTTTTCAAGAGGATTTAGATTCTCTATGGTACCTAAAATAACTTTAAATTTTTAATAATTCTTAATAACCAATTCAGTGATTTCTCCTCTTTTAGCAGCGTTAGAATTGATTGATCTCTTAGCTGAAACCTCTGAAATACTAAATTCATAATATAATTCTTCAAAAAAATTATCTTCTGGGTCTGTATTTTTTGGATTAGAATTACTAAGCATTAAATAAGCATCTTCACTAATTTTTTCTGCCCAATCAGCTAATCTGTTTTGACTTTCTTCATTGAAATCTGCTCTAGCATATTTAGTAAAACTTTTAGTTCCTGGTAACGGTCTATATGGGGGATCAATATAAATAAATGTCTGATCTTCTATATATTTTTCTGTTTTTTCAAAATCACCAGAAGTTAAAATAACATTTTCTAATGCTTTACTGGCTGCTATTAAGTTTTCTTCATTACAAATAGTCGGGTTTTTATAACGTCCAATTGGAACATTAAATTCTCCACTCTGATTTTGTCTATAAAGACCATTAAAACAAGTTCTATTTAAAAATATAAATTTAGCAGCATGCTCTATATGAGCTTTAGTGAATTTATTAAAATTAAGTTCTTTTTTTTCGGCATTAAATTTATCTCTTCTTGCATAATAAATTTCTTTTCTTTTTTCAAGATCTAAAGGTAAGTATTCTTCTTCCATTTCTTTTAGCCGCTCAATAACTGCATTTACTTCATTTTTTACAGATTTGTAAGTGTTTATTAATTCATGATTTGCATCATTTAATACTATCTTTTCAAAATTATAGTGTTTTATAAGTTCAAAAAATACTGCCCCTCCACCTACAAAGGGCTCAATATATGTTTTGATCTCATTATTTTTTAAAGACTCCGGATACTCTAATTCAAACTGCTCAAGTAGCTGTCTTTTGCCTCCAGCCCACTTTAAAAATGGTTTTGCTTCAATTTCAGTAGCTAACATAAATAATTCCTCCCATTCAAAACTTCCTTATTTATTCTAACATATTTTATACTTTCTGTCTGTTATTTTATCATATTTTCACTATAAGTGAAAGATAATTCCTTGAATTTATATTATAATATCATTGTAGGTGATAATATTGGAAAAAAGAAATGAAATTTACAATCAAATTGGTCAAAAAATAAAAAAATATAGAAAAGAAAAAAAGCTAACTCAGGTAGAGTTAGCAGAAAAACTGGATATAAGTATCAGTTATCTTTCAAAAATTGAAGCAAAAAACTGTAGAAAAAGCTTCTCTTTAGATCTTTTAGTTAACATTGCAGAAACATTAGAAATAGACATAAAAGATTTTTTTGATTAACTATCTTAATACTTCTTCTAATGCTCCCTCTGCAATTAATTTTGTTGTAAACAAATAATCAATTTTAGCAAAAGTTTCTCTTAATGGTCTTTTTGCAGTTTTCCAACCTTTACCATCAGTGATCCAAATAAAAGCTTCTACATTATTCTTAGGTTTTAAAAGATTATTTAAAGAAATATATTCTCCAGCTACAGATTTCAATTTTGAACCACCAGTAGTATAAAAATTAGTTTCAATTAAAACAACTTTATTTCCTTTTTTTATTGCAAAATCATATCTTCTAGAGCTTTTATCAACTGGTGTTTCTATATTCCATTTTTTCATCATTTTCTTTTGACTGGCCTGCTCAAGATATTCTAATCCTAATTTATTACATTCTTTTTCTATGTACCATTTTGTGATTTTCTCCATTAAAAAACCACTTCTGTTTTTTCTACCATTAGTTCCAATCCCAACTTCTAAGCCTATCATATAATCTACAATATTTTTAATTTGCTTATTTTTTAATAATTCTAAGAGCCCAATTCCATCACAAAATTCTATTATATCTTCAATCTCTTTTTCTGTATAGCTACTCTTTTTTCTAAAACTATATTTTTTATACTTCCAGTCATCTCCACGATAATCAACTAAAACTTCTACACTTTTCTTTCTAATTGCAACAAGTATGGGGATTACATTTACTACTGATGGATGTTTTTTTATTAATTTTTTAAATTCTATTTTAATATCCTCTTTCCCAATTAAATAATTTAGCAAATTTAATTCCATTTCGATATTATTAACTTTATGAAATACCTTTGACCAATCAATAAAATAGTCAAAAGTCCGATTTGAATGTCTTAAATTATCAATTATATATTTAAAAACCCCGTCTTTACTATCAGCAATTTTAGAATAACAACTTAAATTTTGCAAATTATCTCCTCCAAATTTTATTTTTTAATAAACTTTGCACTTCTATAAATTAAATTATTAGTTAAGATTAGTCTATTTTGTTAATTAATATTTACTTCTTTTATGATGTTTTTTTTAGCTTAACATATTGAGGTGACAGACTTAAGTCAAAAAATATTGCTATTTATCAGATTCATTTAATTCTTCAGTTAAATAAAACTTAAATGTGTCATCTGCTTCATGTTCAATAATAGTTATTTTTTCATGATTTCTTAAAAATTCCAAAAGTGTTGATTCTGCAGTATCATAGGGATGAGGAGAAAGATAGTTTAATAAATCTCTAAAATCTCTAAAATCCAAAATTCTCTCATATACAACTTCTAAGCTGCTGTTTTCTTCCATTAATGATTCAACATGATATGTAATTAATTCCATTTTGTGCTGGCCGCAGTAATCAACAGCATCTTTTAAATTAAAAGTTGATCTGAATTCTGTGGCGCCCAGCCATTCTAAAACATAACTTTTTAATAATTTAGTTAAGATTCTTTTAGTATATTTTTCTGAATCAATTGAGTTTATGTACATTATACTCACCTTTATTTAATGGATATTTTATTAATAACTCTAAATATTCTGTCGATTTAAGTCGTAATTTGTCAATAATATTTGCTTGCAATAACTTTTATTTCATAATAATATTATTCGTCAAAAAATACTTAAAACCTCCTTTTCAGTTTATTATATACTAACATAGAAGGATGACAGCCTTATGTCGCGAACTGATGTATAATGCGAAAACTCCTCCTCAAAATAAGAAGGAGTCTTAATAATTAGTATTTAATAAATTTATTGATTTTCTTCTCTTTTCTTTTTGGCTGCATTTCTCATATTTCTAAAATAGATACCTGCTCCACCAATTTCAGCCGTCATCTGTCCATCAATAATATAATCAATTTTATCTTTGATCTTTTTTATTGAATTATCAAGTTCTTCACCTTTTAAATTATAGAGATTATCTTTAATTTTTCTTATATCACACTTTAATTCCTCAACTGGCGGTTTAACTAAAAATTTCTTTCCATTTAATAATTTAATTACTGTCATTTCAAACTCAATTAATTTCATTTCAATTTCAAAAGTCTCCAACCCCTTATATTCCTTCTCCAACTCAGCAATATCTTTCTGTAGTTCTAATAACATTTAATCATCTCCTAATATTATTTTTAATATTAGAGAGATGGACCCGACTGAGCCAAAATCTTTATAGTCTAAACTAATAAAAACTCTTCTCAATAAGAGAAGAGCTCATAGATAATCATCAGCTTCTTTCTTATCTTTCAGCACAACTGCTGCGGAAATTAGCACCTTCCCTGACGGGGGTTGCTGGGTTTCACCGGGTCCGTTCCCTCCACCACTCTTAATAAGAGTAGAATTATTAAATTGTAATTATATATTAACATGGAAGTTAATAAATAGCAAAATATTTTTAATCAGCTTTATTATTAATCATTTTATTAGATTCAATTTTTATTATACTTTCTTGATTAGGATTTAAATTAATATTAGCATCTAAAGCTTTAGTTAATTTAAGTAATGTACTTAATTTAGGCAGCACTTCTTCTGACTCCAGTCTAGCAATTGCTGATTGTTTTAGGCCAGATTTTTCCGCCAAATCTGTTTGAGTCATATTTTGTTCAAGTCTTAATCTTATTAAATCAGCTGAAATTTTAGATATTAAAATATGACGCTCATACTCTTCTTCTGACATAGATGACTTTACTATTTGATCAAATTCATCCCAATTTTTCATTATATTAGCCCCCTAATCTACTTTCAATATCTTCATCCATCATAATAAACCAGCTGCTTCTTCAGCCTTCTAATTCCACCTCTAGGATTATCAATATCTCCTTCATAGCGGGGTATAATATGCTGATGGATGTGCATTACAGTCTGGCCGCCGGCATAATTAATATTGAACCCGATATTGTAACCATCAGGAGTATATTCTTCCTCTAAGATCTTTTTGCACTCCTTTGTCAGTTGAAAAATGGCCATAATTTCTGCTTCAGTCGCTTCAAAATAATTGGCAAAATGCCGCTTTGAAATCACCAGTATATGCCCTTCATTGACTGGAAATTTATCATATATCGCAAATGACAGCTCATTTTCTATAATATAATCTTTCTCTGGATACTCACAAAATACACAGCTCATTGTATTCTCACCTCTATTTTAAACGTCTATTGTAATATTTTAGTTTTCTAAGTTCTACTATATCTTTAAAATGCTCAGTTAAATCCTGGTTAATAAATTCTTCCAGCTTCTGATTTAAATAAAATTCCTTATTTACCTCATCATAATTAAAGAACTTCCGTTTAGAAAGATATTTTACAGGATTCTTTTCCGCTTCTTTGATAAATCTCTGCTGATCCCACTGCTGCCAGCCCTGATGTTTTTTCCCATCCAGATCTTTCTGCATTCTGGGATTATCGTGATAAAAGTTCAAAAATGACTGGCCAACTTCTTCTATCGGAGCCTTCATTCTTAACTTACCATCCTTAATCAGTGCTTTTAAAACTGGAATCTTATATAATTTGTTCATTCTTGTACTTTCTATTTCAACTAAAAACTCTTCCGCAATTGTATCAAACCAGCTTTTTTCAGCTGCAGTTAACTCATCTATTTCAGCCAGAAATCTTAAATACCCTTTGTCATAATAGCGGCTGTTTAAAAATTTTTTAATCTCAAGATCAGTTCCCTGATATAAATCAAGCCTCATCGGTCTTCTATTCAGTTCAGACTTTAATCTGAAGTATTCATTTTTCATTCTCTCTTCCAGAGGATCATTTTTCTTCATTTCTGCAAATAAATCTAAAAGCTGGAAATCAAAATTAACCCGACAGCCTTCAGGATATTCAAATTCTTCCGCCTGCTGATATCTCTTATTATCAGCTTCCATTGGGTTTTCTCCAGCTAAGAGCAGGGGCAGATAATGAGCCCGCTTATAATTACCGATAAAATCTAAAACTTTAAGCTTTTCCTTCCTTTCAACCTTGCGCAGACCCCTTCCCAGCTGCTGTAAGAAGACAACATAAGATTCTGTCGGTCTCAGAAAGAGTACCGTATCAAGTTCAGGTATATCTACACCCTCATTAAAGATATCAACCGCAAAAATCATTTCAATCTCAGCCTGACGCAGTTTTTTAACAGCCTCTTTACGCTCCATAAAATATGGACCCTGATCAGCCCCGGAATGAACTGTTACTGCCTTGACTCCCTGCTGATTAAAATACTCTGTCATATATTTAGCATGCTCAATTGAAGAACAGAAGCCTAAAGTTCTTTTACCGGATCTCTTCCTGTAATTATTATGGATTAAATCAGCTCTTTTGTGGGTAGAAAGTGCCTTTTCCAGCTCTTTTCCATTATATTTACCATTCTGATAGCTGATCCCTTCATAATCGACTTCCTGGTCATAGATACCAAAATATTCAAAGGGAACCAGCAGGTCCCGGTTGATTGCAGTCCTTAAGTCAATCTCATAGATCTTGTTATTGCTGCAGAGTTCAAAAATATCCTTGTTATCCATTCTGTAGGGAGTTGCTGTCAAACCGAGTAGAAAATCTGGTTCAAAATATTCCAGTACATTTAGATAGCTGTCAGATAAGTTTTCCCGACTCCCGTCGCAGCTGCCACAATTCCTTCCTGATATCCTTCTTCCCGGGCCAGCCTGAGCTCATAAAGAGCCTCTATCTGGGCTCCCCGGGGTTTAGGTTTTTGCTTCTCTTTCTGAACTTTATCTTTATGATCCTGATAATCTTTTTCCTTTTTTATGTAAGCTGCTTTATCAACTTCTCTGCTGATTGAAGGTTTAACCCAATCTGCAGCATAGTTCTTTAAAAGCTGATCTGTAATTTCTACTGAATAGTTATTATAGAGGTCATTAAATTCCTCTGTAAACTCCTTAAAAGCCTCCTCATCTTTTTCTCTTTCCAGTCGGTAGTTCCACTCAATTCCACCGTGAAGGGCAGAATAAGAAATATTTGAGGACCCAATAAATATAATTTCTTCACTTTTATTTTTAAAAAAATAGGCCTTGGGGTGAAAAGAAATATCCTGAGAATCCCTTTCCTGATCAGCAAAAAACTTAAGTTCTGCCAGATCTCCCAGTTTATCTTTTAAAAGATAGAGAGCTGATGGTTCAGTTATGTTTAAATATCTCGAAGTAAGGATTTTAATATTAGCTCCATTTTTTAGAGCTGCTTTTTTTAAGGGCCCTGCCAGAAGGTGAGCCCCAGATTCTCTTAAAAATGAAACAATGATTTTTATTTCTTCTGCCACGGTTATACCTCCTAAAATCTCTGCTAATATAATTATTCTTCAAAAAGAAATCTATTCCTTTTTTATTGATGATGATTAAAAGATAGTATAATAACTTTTTGAATAAGATTGTCTATAAATGAAAAAACCCTCCTCAAATGAGAAGGGTGCTTAAATAGTATTTTAAATATTTTTAGTGTTTAATATAATTAATAAATTCTTCTTCTGAATCAACAGTTAATATTTTTTCACTCAACTCTTCGATTTTCTCTAATTTAGCATTATTAATTAAAGAGATAGTTTCAGGATCTAAATTACCAAACTTAAAATTTATCTGTTTCAGTAAAATCCTTTTTGCTTCCTTAGTTCTTAATTTATCAGCTGCAGATATCACAATATCAGCCTCCTTTTTCATGCCTTCATATTTTAGTCTTTCATTTAAAATATAATAATTAAATTCCTCTCTACTATCAGCAATATAATTTAAGCCTAGATAAAAAATATCCCTATCTACACCATTTTCACTAATTACAAAAGAGATTATTTCCTGATAAACTACTTTTATATCTTTTATCTTTGAAATCTTAAAGAATTTTAAAGTCAACCGTACTTTTCTATCTCCTAATAAATTTAAATTAGCATCATTGGAAAAATCATAAAATACTGTTTCGAAATCTGGAAGATACTTGTTTAAATCATAATTTTCTATCATATTTTGATCAAAATATTCTGCAAAACTTTTTATTACTAGACTGCCGTTACCTCCGTGGTAAAATAAAATTGGAATAATAAAAGATAAGCTTTTTATTCTTTTAGTTCGTTTTTCGCGCATCCAGATTCTAGCCAAGTAATTAAAAATCTGCATTACTGACCATTTATCATTATAACTTTTGTGTTCAAACAGAAAATAAACTCCATATTTCTTATCTCCAATTTTTGACTTAAATAATAAATCAGAGTAATAACTATTCTTTCCAGTATACGAAATTGGTCTGGGATCAAGTTCACTGAAGTCAACAAATTCTCTCAAATTCTGCGGTAGATAACTCTGTAAAAAATTTCTGCTGATATCTACTCTGCCAAAAGTTTTCTTAAAAAAATCATCATGAGGTGTATTTGATTTTTCAGGCACGGCAATTTTCCCTTCTAAATATATTTTACCATAACTTAAAGCTCAAGTTCAATGATAATATAAATATTATACCATTAATTGTAAATTATAGCAAAATTTATTTATTCGTTATAATATACCATAATATATCAGATAATAATCAAAAGGCCCTATTAATTATTTTAATTCAGCAGTATAATTAGATATATAAAACAAAATTAAGGGGGATTAATAAAAATGAGAATTATATTAAATTCATTTTCAGTAGTAATAATTATCCTGATATTTATCTTAATCATAAAAACAACTGCACTGGCCCATATACCATTAGATACTTCTGATTCTGCAACTAAAGCAGAGCCAATATTTGTTGAGGATCATCAAATTTCCTGGGCCGCCTACAATCAATTAGATAATGCAGATAATGTTGATTATTCCAGTTTTAAGGCTGAGCAGGACCAGGGCAAATACACCCTTGCTATTGGCCGCAGAGAAGTCTGGACCTTCAGTGATCTGATCAAAATGCCAAAAATCTGGTGGGATACCAGAATATTTGTAGAAAAAGAGAATTCGACTTATATAATTTCAGCTTTATTTATAGCAGTAAGCTCCTTTATTTTATATAAATTTATTTTTTAAGAATAATCAATAATGTTTTTTAACAATCCCAGCTGCTAGTTTAGAAAGCCTGCATACAGAACTCACAAAAATTCAAGGTGGTGATAAAATGAGTGATAAATTAGTAGTAAAAGTAGATGCAAGAGGAAAGATCACAATTCCTAAAGAAGCGCTTAAAGCAGGTGATATTCTCTTTATAAATTTAAGCCCGGGCAAAGTAGAATTAACCCGAGCTATTGAAGACCCACTGGTAGAATTAGCCTCCTATGCAGAAAAAGAATATAAGAACGGGAACACTCAAAACCTAAGAGACTTCGCTGCGGAAGAAGGTATTAATCTAGATGACTGATTATACAATTGAAATTATCAATTCTGTAAAAAATGATTTATTTGGAAGCAAAAAGAAGAGTTGAAGTCTTAAAAAAATTAGATTAAATATTTAACTTATTGTAAATTTCTGGTATTTCCCAGCCAGTAATAATCCCCTGCAGTACTTCCTCTTTTTTTCCGTTTTCAGTTATTAAAAAAGCATCAATTTTATTTCCCGCTTTAATAATTGACTCATGCTTATCAATTAAGATATCCAGTTTGCTGTCTTTTGAAATAAATTCGCAGACTTCATCTTCTTCTGCATATTTTACAACTTCTTTTATCTGAGCATCTTCAATAATCAGATTACCGCCTTGATCTGACTTTAAATCTCCCATCCATCTAATGATCGTATTTGTGGTCAGTAATTCAATATACTTTCCCTTTTGATCTACTACTGGAATTTGAGTATAGTCATATTTATTCATATCTTTTATTGTTTTAATTATTGAGTTATCCTCTTTTATTACCATTAAATTATCATCAATAAAATCAATAATTTTAGGAGAATCTATTACTTTTTCTAAAATTTCTTCTAATAAAGTGTATAAGGAGCTGCTGGGTAAAAAATAATATTCATTGTTGTGGGCAATCGAGTTTCTAACTTTCCTTACCGTGTCAAGTTCATCTCTGTACTTTTTAATTATATAATCATTTTTTCGGCCTTTATACAGCAGACTGTAAAAAGAAGTCTCCCAGTCATTAACTTCTTTTAGATGTTCATAGAGTTCATTAAACATTTCGATAAATTTATCTTTTTTACTTTCCATAATTAGCACCTCTCATTTCAGTATAAGGAATAATATGCTGATAAAATTACATTAAAGTCTGTCCCCAAAATACAAAATTCATTTTATCCCTTCTACCTTAGTTAAATTTTTTTCTATTATAATTATTCTTCAAAAAGAAATCTATTCCTTTATTTCACCTCTAATTAAACAGTTCTTTAAAGGAGGAAAAGTAATAATTTTGAAGAATATAATTAATAGATAACAATAAAATAATATAGATAAAATAATGTAAATTATAAACATAAAACATAAGGAGGCAGACTATGAAAAGTATACAGGAATTTAATTTAAAAGAAATTACTGAAACAAGAGAATATCAAAAATCGCCGGAAGCATGGGATGAACAGATTTTTTATTTTCTGCTTGTAGATAGATTTGCATCTGAAAAAGAATATCCTCTCTATGACGAGAAAACTGATTATGAAAATGCATTGAAAACAGATAAAGATAAGCAGAACTGGCTGGACAGCGGAGAAAAATGGATCGGAGGCACTTTAAAAGGAATAACAGATAAACTTGACTATCTCAAAGAATTGGGAGTAAGTGTCCTCTGGATAAGCCCGGTCCTTAAACAGCCTGTTTACTCAGATAATTATCACGGCTATGGAACTCAGAACTTTTTACAGATTGATCCTCATTTTGGCAGTAAAGATGAGCTCAAAAATCTGGTTGATGAGGCACATAAAAGAGGAATCTATATTATCCTTGATGTAATAATAAACCACACAGCTGATGTATTTCTTTATGATGCAGCAGATCCCTTCTATACCGGTCAGGAATATCCTGTTAAAGCATTCAGAGATAAAGATGGAAAAGCAGTTATTGACCCCAATAATCCTGACTACAGCACTGTCTGGCCTGAAGGAGGAGTCTGGCCTGAAGAAATTTTCAACTTAGCTACCTTCAGCAAAAAAGGTTATATTAGAGACTGGGAAAGTGACCCGGAATATAGGGAGGGAGATTTTTTTTCCTTAAAAAATATTAATACTGGTTCTGGAAAGACAGATGCCTATAAACCCTCAGAAGCTTTAAAAATTTTAACAGAATGCTATAAATACTGGATAGCATATGCAGACTTAGACGGCTTTAGAATGGACACAGTAAAACACCTGGATCCGGGTGCTGTACGTTTTTTTGTAACAGAAATTAAAGAATTTACTCAAACTCTAGGAAAAAAGGATTTTTATATATTAGGAGAAATTACAGGTGGTATGGAATTTGCAAAGTCCATCTGTGAAAACACAGGTCTTGATGCAGCTCTCGGCATCAACAAAATTCCGGAAATCCTTGAAAATGTAGCCAAGGGATATTCCTCAGCAGAAAACTATTTCTCGATTTTTACAAATTCTCAAATTTTAAGTGAAGGTGAAAACCAGTGGTATCATAAAAGAGTCATTACAATGTTTGACGACCATGATATGGTATATAAGCCTCAGCATAAGGAGCGTTTTACAGCAGATAAAAAAACAGCCCCTCTTCTTAAAAATGCTGTCTTCTTAAACTTTTTCACCGCTGGAGTTCCCTGCATCTATTATGGAACTGAACAGGGATTTGACGGCAGTGGAGACCATGACAAGTATGTTAGAGAATCAATGTTTGGAGGAGAGTTTGGTGCATTTAGAACCCGAAACAAAAGCTTTTTTAACAGGGAACATCCTGTATATAAGGAAATGAAAAAACTGGCTGGACTTAGAAACGAGTATATCCACCTCAGATTGGGCAGGCAGTATTTAAGGGAAATATCAGAACTAAAAACTAACAATTTCCACCTGCCTCAGGCAGATCAAACAAGATGCAGAGAAATTATTGCCTGGTCAAGGATCTTCAGCCAGGATGAATTTTTATTAGCAATAAACTGTGAATTAGAAAAAGCCCAAAAAACAAAAGTTTTAATTGACAGTGAAATTCATCTACCCGGCGAAAAATTTATCTGTGTCTACTCATCTGATGAGAAGAAAATTGGAGAAGAAATTGAGATAAAAGAAGCTGATAAAGGTAAAAATTATTTGGAATTAGAGATCCCGGCCAAAGGAAGGGCTATTTATAGGTCTTTTTAAGCTGCAGTTAATTTTTAATTAATCTCTGCTGCATTTTCTGCAAGCTCTATTATCTCAAAATGAGGCTCTATCTTTTCTTTCATATTATAATAGCTATCTTCTATATTTACTTCTATTACCTTTCCATTTTTGATTTCTTAATAAAATCTTCGTTAAAGATCGGTCGTTTCCTGCTTAATCAATCTTAACTTAAAAACATAATCATCCATGTAAAAGCCATTACCCCTATGTGTTAGGATAGTTGTCATGGGGTGTTTTAAACCAGCTTCATTATTAATCATTTTATTAGATTCAATTTTTATTATACTTTCTTGATTAGGATTTAAATTAATATTCGCATCTAAAGCTTTAGCTAATTTAAGTAATGTACTTAATTTAGGCAGCACTTCCTCTTTGCTCCCATTTTCTACTGGTAACTTATGCCTTTTAGTTCCTGTTCCTCAAACCGCAGCTTTGCCTCCAACTTCTTTCAGATTCCACCTCACAATGGACACCCTTGTCTTCCTAGCGGTTGCACTATTAACCGCCACATCAGACTTGCACTGATTGGCAAATATTCATGCCAGGCAAATTAAAAACTCTTCTCAATAAGAGAAGAGCTCATAGATAGTCATCAGCAATAAATTCATTTTAATCTTAATCGTTTTGATAAATATATTCTCTAGTCAGCGGCAGCTCAGTATTTTTCCCTTTTGAAAAAAGAATTTGATGAACTGAAGTTGAAGCATAACGGAAGGTAAAAACAACCCCCATTAAAAATGTCCTCCACATTCTATAAAAATGATCATCAAATTTTTCTTTAACCTGATCACTCACTTTTTCATAATTATCCAGCCATCTTTCTGCTGTTAAAGAATAATGATAACCAATATCTTCAGCATCTAAAAGATGAAAATTATTTTCCGGCAGCTCCCAGACTATTTCTCTTAGTGATGGAATATAGCCCCAGGGGAAGATATATTTCTGCAGCCAGGGATGAGCTGGTTGTTCTTTTAAATGAGTAATAGAATGCAGTAGTGACAAACCCTTATTTTTTAATAATTTATCAATTACTTCAAAATAAATTGGAATATTTTCTTTCCCAACATGTTCAAACATCCCCACACTTACTATTTTATCAAATTGTTCATCTTCCTCAGCTAAATTTCTATAATCCTGTCTTCTAATTTCAATTTTATCTGCAAGTCCAGCTTTAGCAACTCGTTTTTTAGCTTCAATTTCCTGTTCCTTACTTAAGGTTATTCCCATTACATCTACTCCATATTTTTCTGCTGCTCTTAAAGCAAGTGAACCCCAGCCACAGCCAATATCAAGCAGTCTTTCCCCTGCTTTCAAATTTAATTTTTTTAAAATATGATCAATTTTCTGCAGCTGTGCAGCTTTTAGATCATCATCTTCATTCTTAAAATAGGCACAGGAGTAGGTCATTGTCTCATCCTGCCAGAGTTTAAAGAAATCATTTCCAATATCATAATGCTCTCGGACTCCTTTTTCCTCTTCAGCTGGAGACTCAGAAGTCTGGAAGTCTAGAACCTGATCAATTTTGTACTTTTCAATTTCTTCCTTAAGCTCAAAAACATTCTCACCAGCTGTCTCAATTAACTTTTTAATACTTCCCTCAAAGTTAATTTTGCCGTCCATATATGCTTCACCCATTTTGAGCTGTGGACTTTTTCTGATCTCATTAAGACTCAATTTTTCCGCAAAAATTATCTTAAAAGCGGGATCTGACTGCAGCTGCTGATTAAAAACTTTAGTTTCTCCATCCCAGTATTCTATTTCAAATTTCTGACCGTCAACTCTTTTAAATATAGCATCCAAAATTTTCTTTGTTAACATTATTAAAACCTCCATCTTTGATTTAATAATTATCTTTGAATTAGAACAAAATGTCCTTCGGACAATCTGTAATACAGTAAGGTTAAATTTTGTTGATAGCGGAAATTATGAAAACTATAAATATTATCCACAACAAACCATCACGTATAATTCCCTAGCTAATAAGAAAATCTACGCCCAATTTTAATAACAATTTTTTTCCATCCACCAGGCATCTAGGAAAGTATCTTTTAGAATCAGCTGCAGCTTTTTTAAAAATTCTATTTATTTTCAATTACTTCCTCAACCCAGCTGGAACGGAGCTCCCAGACTGCTGCTCCTTTTATTTTAGAATTAAAGCCATCATATTCAACTTGAAAAAACTTCTGCCAGCTCTGCTTAATTTTATTTTTCAGAACAGGATAGTGGGGAGAAAGCATAACTTCTGAATCATCAGCTATCCCCATTTTTTCTAAAATATCCTGGTGCTGGTCTAAATCTTTTTTGTTCTCAGCAATATAGCTGAGATTTAAAATCTGATTCCATTTCTTTTTATCAAAAAATATTATTTTTTCTTTAGGAACCTGCAGTTTAATTAAAAAACCTTCCCCACCACTCAGTGCATTTTCTGGATCAGCTGCAGCCCAGAATGGATACTCAGCATCTTTAGGTTTTGCAACTATTTTTTTAGCTTTTTTAACAAAAAAATCATATGCTTTTAGAAATATCTCAGCTTCTGAACCATACTTCTGTTTGATATATCTTTTCTTAACCGTCACTCTTTCTTCTTTAAATAATAAGTTTTTGACCTTTCTGCTCTGCTGAGTCCAAATTTCAACCTCTGTACTCATAATCAACCACCCATTCCTCTTTCAGTTCCCAGCTTACTGCCACTTTTTTATCTGAAAGCTCTATATCTGAATCAAAAAGTCTCTCCCAGCTTGAAGTCATTTCTCTTTTCAACCTCGGATAAAAGTCCTGCAGATAAATATCAGACTCAACATTAATATTATTCTTTTCAAGTTTTTCTCTAAACCTTTTTCTATCCTCTTTATTTTTTGGCAGGTAGAGATAATTAACTATATAATCCCATTTCAAGAGATCAAAGATCATAATTTCTGCTTCTGGAATCTCAAGCTCAAAAAAGACCATCCCCTCTGCTGTAGGGAGTTTAAGTTTTTCTTCTGTGCTGAGCCAGATCGGATATTTTAATTCTTCTTTGATATCCATTCTTTTAGCTGCCTGATTCCGCAGCCATCTGTAAACATCAAGATAAATATCAGCACAGTCAGCAAGTTTTTTTCTAATATACCTTTCTTTTACTCTATAAGTCCCTTTTTCTTTAAGTATTTTTAGGACATTTTTGTGCTGTCTGGTCCAGACTCTAAACTTCAGCTTTCCATTTTCATCCGTTATTTTTTCCATAATCTGACCCACCCTCAGCATTATTTTTAAGAAATCTTAATTAAAAAGTACTCTTTTATCTCCATTCTTTTTAATCATTCTTTCTTTTTCAAATTTTTTCAGCAGAGCTAAAGCATATTTTCTGCTGCTTTCAATTAGATCTCTAAATTCACCCAGCTCTATTGCAGAATTTTCTTCTAAATACTCTTTTAATAATTTTTCTGCTCCCTCTACAGCCTGACTGTGAATTAATATCTCATTATTTAATCTGATTATAACATCATTAAGAATCAAATAATTAATAATTGAATTATACTTTTCTTCTTTTTGTTGGTCTATATCTAATTTATCCTTAATTTCTGCTGAACTTGGAGGAGTATATAAATTTATTTTAAACTCTTTAATAATTCTATCTTTCAACTCTTTTTCTGATTTATTAAAACTAATCTCAAAATCTAAAAGTGCTAAAGCATTTTCTTTTTCTTTAATTAGCTTCTTGGAAATTAAAATTTTAATAATTTTGTTAAATTCCTGATTATCAAAATTAAATTTAATTTTTGACCTCAGCTCTTCTTTACTGATGCCAGGCTCCAGATGATTTTTTTGATGATAGGAAGCAATAAATTCAAGTATTTGTTCTTCAACTTCTGCAAATTTATCAACATGAATCCATAAGCTGTTGTTAGCCTCTTTAAGGCAGATTATTTTTCCAACAGCTTCTAATTTGCTGAGAATTTTTTTAAGCTCAGTTTCTTTCAGTGATGATTTTTTCAATAAATACTCTTTGGAAGCCGATTCATACTTTTTAGAATTAATAAAAATTTCTATTTTTTTTTCCCAATCTCCTGCTTCAATTTTTTTAAGCATTTTAGTTATCTGCTTATCATTTCTTTTTCTTGGAGGTGGGTCAACAATTATTACCCGGCCACCGCCAATAAGATCCATTGGTGAATATCTCCTAATCACAAATTTTTCTCCTAAGAAAGCTGCAATCTCCTCTTCCAAACTAAATAAAACATAAGCTTCTTCTTCAGGAAATAGTTGTTTTTGATCATAAATGTAGACTCTGCCGATAATTTCTTTGGCTCCAATATGAAATCGTATCTGGTCACCATTTTTGAGAACAAAATTTAAATCTTTGAGCATTTTTAAGTTTGCCTCAAAATATTTTGTCTTAAAAAGTGAATTAACTTCTGCGAGTACATCTCCCCTCTGCAGCTCATCTTTATCAATACCTGAAATATTGATCCCTACTCTCTGACCCGGATATACTTTCTGAACCTGATCATTGTGAACCTGCAGACTCCTAACTCTAATTTTTTTAGACTGAGGATAAAGTTCAAGCTCATCTTCTACCTCAATAACTCCTCTAAAAAGTGTTCCGGTTACTATTGTTCCAAAGCCTTTAAGAGTAAAGACTCTATCTATTGGGAAATAGGTGTTGTTGTCAGTTTTTTTAGTGCTAATATTTTTAATAATTCTATTTAATTCCGCTTTTAAAGCATCTATCCCATTTTTTTCTACAGCAGAAACAGGAATTATTTTTGCCTCTTCTAAAAAGGAACCAGCCAGCTTTTCTCGAGTGTCATCCAGAACCAACTCCTGCCACTCTGCATCTACTTTGTCAGTTTTAGTAAGGGCCACAACTCCGTGTTTAACTCCCAGCAGATCAAGAATTGCCAGATGTTCTTTGGACTGAGGCATCATCCCCTCATCTGCAGCAACCACTAAAATTGCAAGATCAACTCCAGCAGCTCCAGCCAGCATGTTTTTTATAAATTTTTCATGGCCGGGAACATCAATAATTCCTACCTGATTCTCGTTAGAAAGTTTAAAAGAGGTAAAACCAAGCTCAATTGAAATTCCGCGTTCTTTTTCCTGCTGCAGTCTATCTGTATCTGCACCGGTAAGGGCCTTAATTAAAGTCGTTTTCCCGTGATCGATATGTCCGGCTGTACCAATAATAAGATTCTTATCATTCATCAGACTTCCTCCTCCAGAATCTGATTAATCTCTGCAGCGAGTAATTCAATTTCAGCTGGCTGTACTGTTTTTAAATCAATTATTAACTTCTGATCTTTTATTCTGCTGAAAATCGGCATCTCTGCCTGACGTAATTTATAAGCTAATTTTTCTGAAGAAATCAGCTTGGAGTCAATTGTCAAAACATAGGTCTTGATTTCAGTCAGCGGATAACTACCTCCACCTATTCGTGCTGTACCTTTTTTAATTTTAAATTTAAATTTTTCATTTCTTTCCAGCAGATCGTACAGTTTTTCAGCTCTTTCCCTGATTTTTTCATCTGTCTCTGTCAGCATTTTAAGAGTTGGAATTTTAGCTAAAGCCTCTTCAAAGTTGCGGTACAATTTAAGTGTGGCTTCAAGTGCTGCCAGAGTAAATTTATCAACTCTCAAGGCTCTTAATAACGGATGGTATTCTAATTTCTCAATATATTCTTTCTTACCCACAATTATCCCGGCTTGAGGTCCTCCAAGCAGTTTATCTCCACTAAAGGTTACTAAATCAATACCTGCATCTATACTTTCTTTGACTGTAGGTTCATACGGCAGTCCATAAGACTGCAGATCAAAAATTATACCACTGCCTAAATCTTCTATAACAGGAATATCTCTCTGGTGGGCATCATTGACCAGTTCCTCAGCCTCAACAACCGCTGTAAATCCTTTAATTCTATAATTACTGGTATGTACTTTTAAAAAAGCACCAGTCTCTTCTGTAACAGCATTTATATAGTCCTTTAAATAGACTTTATTGGTTGACCCAACTTCTACTAACTTGGCTCCACTCTGCTCCATAACTTCTGGAACTCTAAATGACCCTCCAATTTCTACAAGTTCTCCTCGAGAAATCACTACTTCTTTATCTGCAGCCACAGCAGCCAGGACAAGAGTTACTGCAGCTGCATTATTATTAACCACCAGAGCGGCTTCAGCTCCAGTTAATTTTTTTATAATATTCTGAACTGAAGAATAGCGGTCACCTCTTTCCCCACTTTCTCTATCAATTTCTAAAGTAGAATAGTGAGTGGCAACATTATTAACCGCCTCTGCAGCACTATCTGCAAGCAGAGATCTGCCTAGATTTGTATGTATCACCACACCAGTTGCATTAATGGCAGCTGACATTTCTGGCTTATATATCTTTTTTAAATAATCTCTGGCTGAATCTAAAATATTTTCTGTCTTTAGTTTATCATTATCGAAATCAGCCTGCAAAAAATCATCAGCTAAAATCTTAGTTCTCAATTTATCAGTTACAAATCTGATTCCTTCCAATAAATCAGATCTAGAATAATCATTTTTTATTTTTTCTGCCTTTTTGTTATTCAGTATATCATTTACGGCAGGTATTGATTTTAAAAGCTCTTTCTTGCTCATAACCACTTCCTCCTAAAGTTAATAGCTCCTCTGCTAAAAAAATACATCTAAAAAGATTGTATAATCTAAGATAGATGTCAGAAAGGTTACAGATTTTATTGGCGGGAATGGATGGGAATCGAACCCACCACAGACAGGTCCGCCTGCCTGCCGCTGGATTTGAAGTCCAGGATGCTCACCATGAACATAACCACTCCCATATATTTTATTATTAATATAATTATAGCATTTATTTATCTGTTTTACAATTTAAAAAGGAAAAACAGAGCCTATTTAAAAGTCAATAAAATAGACTCTTTCCCAATAAAATTAAATACTTCTTTAATTAGAATACTAAAAAATCAATTTTAAGCAGCAGCTTATTCAACAAAACCAGCTTTTTTTAGTTCTGCTCTTGCCTCTGCTTCATCTTCTTCTGCAATTAAAATTACTGGACCTGTACATCCCATTCCGGTTTCAGCATAAATATCTTTTTTCCAAAGAGTTTCTTTAGCAGCATCAATTTCTAGAATATCAATACCTGCTATTTCTTCATCTGTAATTTTTTTTGTTGGTTCTTTAACTGCTTCAGCTTCTGCAGTTGAACTGCTGTTTTTTATTTCAGATATTATATTTTTAAGACCAGCATTATTGGCAGCTTTCATCTCAATTTCAGTAATTTCTAATAAATTACCCTTACTTACTTCTGCCATAAATTTAATTGCATTAGCAATTACTGGTGCTCCCGAAGCCCGAGAAATTATTCCAATCAGCTTATCATAATCTTCTCCAACTCCAGGACCATAACCATAACCAACTGCTTCATACTGACCACCTGTATTAAAGGCTGAAAATACTTTCATCAGCATATTTCCAGTTAAAGTATCAGTAACCATTATATCTGGAACTCCTAAAAGTAGGTCATTTCCTCTCATCACTGAACCACCATCTGCTCTCACAGAAGTTGCAAATTCAAACTCATAACCATTTTCTTTTAGCTTCTGCAGATTTTTTTCTACAAGTCTTGCTCCTTCAACATTTAAAATACCTACAGTTGGCTTTTCAATCCCTAGAGATTTTGCAGCTGCAATACCATAAATAGTATTTTTAAGCATTGATGGCACTCGATTAGTATCGGTAGTACCTGTTGTTGTAGCAATCAGCATTTCTTTTCCCTGACCAGGAGTTACTACTCTACCTACTGTTGAAACACCTAAAGGAAAATTATAATGAAGGGTTACAGCTGCATCAATTTCGTTTTCTTCAAGCTTCTGATCCATAATTGAATGTGCATCTGCTAAACAGCTGCATTTGTCTCCCTCACAACCTATTAATTCTACTTCTAAATCATTATAGTTGTTTTCAGCCAGTCGAGCAGCCTTTTTTAATTCATCTATCCCATGTTCACTATCCAGTAAAGTTAAGCCAATTTTCTTTTTATCACCAAACTCACCCGATTCAATAGCTGCTGCAACCTGATTAAACACTCCGGCAACTCTTTTATTTACTTTATCTGTCATTTTATCCACCTCACTCGGTTTCGCCGAGAAGATTATCTGCCATCTGGCGCATAGCACCGGCGATCATATTTTTGATTTCTTTATCACTTACACTGTTTTCTTCTTTTTTTGCTCCAGAATTCTTTTCCATTACAAAAGAAATTCCATCAAATTGATTGGTCATTCTACCTAGGAAAAGACTACCCTTACCAATGATCATTGCTTTTTCGATTTGACCATTTTTCATCATTACTGAAGCTGGACCCACAAAAGGAACTCCTGAAGGTATATGTCCCTGAGTTGGAGCAAATCCGGGCATTCCGTGTTCTTTAACAAAGTTCATCAGTTCTTTTCTTTCTAAATCGCCGCGCTTGACTCCTAAAGCAGCAATCATCTTGTAATTTGATTCCGGAACATCTCCTGCACCAGCAGGTTTTGTAACTTCTGGATTCTGCATTTCTACAGAATATTTATCGATATCTTTAATATTTAAATCATTTTCATCTAAAGGATCAGTTACTAAAGAGCTGATTACAGCCTGAGGAGATGATCCTGTTCCTACTTTGTGACGACCGATAATATCAGTTCTAATAACTGGACTAACCCCATCATTTTTAGAAATTAAAATTGCGAATCCACCCAATGTATCTTCTAAAACAGGCATTTCTTTTTTGATGTGGTCTTTACCATTCATCCCTAGTTTTGCTACAGATCCACCTGCTGCAACTACAACATTATCATAGATTCCTGACTGAACTAAGGCAGCAGCATTAACAACAGCATGAGATGGTGCTGCACAGAAACTTCTAACATCTGAACCATTAGCGTTCTCACAGCCTGCCATTTCAGCTATAGCTTTAGCAAAGTTGCCTCCACCACGCTGATTAATATCTCCACATGCTTCTTCAGAACATTCAAGTACATAATCAACATCATTTAAGTCAATATTATTTTTTGCAGCTAGATTTTTCACTGATAATACTGCAGATGCTTTAGCAACTAAGTTCTCTAAAATAGTATGTGCATTCAGGTTGACATCACTTTCATGAGCTCTTTTTACACAACCTACTAGTTTTTTATCTAAATAAAGTGGTTCTGCATGATTTTTTAATAAATCCTTAAGCTCAGAGACATCTTCCCCTGCACCCAGTTCAATTTCCATTTCCTTTAAAATAGGGTGTTCTGCAACTTTGGGTTCAATCTCTTTAATGAATTCCTGGCTTAACTTTACTAAATCAAATACATCAACATGTTTCAGCAGAGCATAAAATTCATCTTCTGGCATAATTTCGCCAAAAATTCCAAAGCGTCCTCCCTCAATAAAGTTTTCTTCTTTATACCAGGGAGTTTCAATATCCTTCAGCTCATCAGGTAAAATATTACCTATATAAGCCTGATTAGGCGCATAAGCTACCATCTCTTCAAAAGTTCTTAAATAATCATCTAACTTCTTTAAATATTCATCATCAGGATTTTTAGCTCTGGTTGTTGTCTGAGTAGAACCTCCCTCTTTTAATATATTGGGAGTATGTACCAAAATATATCCCGAAGCTTTAATTACTGGAAAATCCATTCAACTCACCTCCAAATTTTTTGAACAATTTCTCTGCCTAATTCAAAATTAGGCAGAGAAATTATTATCAGCTTATCTATTTATTTATGCTCTTGCTTCTAATTCTTTTCTAATGTCTTCTGGTTCCAGGTCTTCACCACTTAAATGCTCTACTTTTTCCCCATTTTCATAGAAAACAATTGAGGGCAGACCTAAAACTTTCTGACCAATAGCAAGTCTTCTATTCCCTTTAATGTCTAACTTTGCAAATTTAAAGTCATCTGCAAATTCTTCAGCTAATTTTTTTACCTCAGGCATAATCTCCATACAGTGATCACAGCTTTCACTCCAAAAATCAACAACTACCTTACCATCAAAGTTAAGTACTTCTTCTTCAAAATTATCTTTGTTAAGTTCAATCATTTTTATTCCTCCTCAAATTTTTTAAATTAATTCTTTAATCTCTTCTTTTTCAGGTTTGACAAGTTTAGAAACTACCTCACCAGCTTTAATTTTAAGCAGAGTTGGTATTTCTTCTACATCATATCTGTCAGAAATCAGTCTGTTTTTATAGGTATCAATTTTCAAGAATTTATAACCTTTATTTTCAAGCTCCATAGCTTCCAGCTGACTGATTAGATCCATGCTTTCTTGATCAGTAACACTCCAAAAAGCTACCAGAGCTGGTTTATCAGCATTAACAACATGATTCTGCCAGTATTCTTCTTCTTCAATATAACTCTGGGCCATTACAGCAGCTGTTGCTCCGTCACCGGCAGCAGTTATTACCTGACGTACAACTTTATTTCTGACATCACCAACTGCATAAACTCCAGGCTGGTTTGTTTCCATCTGCTTTGTTGTTTTAACATAACCATGTTCAGTTAAATCAACAACACCTTCTAAAAAGTCAGTGCTGGGTACTCTCCCAACAAAGAAGAAAACTCCTGAACAGTCAATCTCAGATTTCTCGCCATTTTTGATGTTTTTAACTACAGCTTTTTCTACAATTCCCTCACCTTTAATTTCTTCTAAAACTGAGTTCCAGACAAATTCAATCTTGTCATTTTCCATTGCCTTTTCCTGCAGGATTTTTTCAGCATCCATTACACCTTCATCATGAATGACTATCATCGTAATCTTATTGACAAATTTAGTTAGATAAATTGATTCTTCAACAGCTGAGTTTCCATTACCAACTACAACAATATCTAAATCGGTAAATAAATCTGCATCACAGGTTGCACAGTAAGATACTCCCTTACCTTTAAATTCTTCTTCACCTTTAATTCCTAGTTTTCTAGGTTCAGCCCCTGTAGCAATAACAACACTTTTAGCCCTATACTCTTCGCCTTTTTTACATTTAATAATCTTTTCGAAACCATCAACTTCTAAAGATTTTACTTCACCTTTTTTAAACTCGGTTCCAAATTTTTCAGCGTGAGTGCGGAAATTTTCCATTAACTCTGAAGCAGTAGTCTCCGGCACACCAGGATAGTTTTCCATATCATGATATGTACTTGGCTGACCACCAGTTTTTCTCTTAGCTTCAAGTACCAGTGTTTTTAAACGTGAACGGGAGCCATAAATTGCTGAAGACATTCCAGCAGGTCCTCCGCCTAAAACAATTAAATCATATTTTTCGCTCATATTTTCCCTCCTAAAATAAATTCGTTACGTCAAATCTAATAGTTTTTTGAAAATATTTAAGTTTACAGATTTATATTCAGATGTTTTTTGAAATAAATATAATCTGCAGCATTCTTGCATTTTTTCAAAAGCTGTTGTATCCTTAAATACAGAATATTTAGCTTTTAAAACTTTTAAAGGATGTGTAATAATCATGATTGACTTTGATAATAAAGATATTAAGAAAAAACGAACACTTAAAGTGTTTATTGAAGCAGCTCGCGAACTAATTGAAGAAAAAGGCATTGAGCAAGTCACAATCCGAGAAGTTGCTAAAAAAGCTGGTTATAATAGTGCTACTATTTATAACTATTTTGATAACTGCAACCAGCTGATATTTTTTGCTTCACTTGATTTTCTGGGTGAATACAGCCGGGCAATGCCGGAATACATAGCAGATGCTGACGATGAAATTGATCGATTTATAAAGATGTGGGAATGCTTCTGTAAATATTCCTTTGAAAACCCCAAAATCTATTATGCAATTTTTTCAGATAATATTGGAGAGCATCCAGAAATTTTAATGAAAAAATACTTTAATATTTTTCCAGAAAAATTAGATACAGCCCCAAAAGATCTGCTGCCAATGCTCTTAGACCCTGATCTCTCTCACCGAGCTGCTATTGCTTCCAAGCCGCTGATCGAAAATGATTATCTCAGCAAAGAATTAGCCCGTCAAATGGATAATATGATAACCTATATTTATCACGGAATGTTAATCTTGATGGTCAATAAAAGAATTGCATACAGCAGTGATCAGGCTTTAAAAATTATCACTAAACAAATAAAATCAATTGTAGAAAATGCTATCTGCTGTCATCAAAAATAATTGGAAATAAACCCGGCATAATGCCGGGATTATTAATTTTTATTTCCAATTTATTGATATTTTAAATTCAGGATCTTTCTGCTGGAGCCAGTTCTTCTTCCTTCATATGATCAATTGAAACATCAGCCACAGAGTCTATATCAACAACACCTTCTACTGCAGCATCAGCCTTTAAAGCTTTGATCATAGCTAGCATTGCAAAAATCATGATAAAAGCAAAGGGAAAAGCTGCTACAATTGATCCGGTCTGCAGCATACCCAATCCTCCAGATAACATCAGTGCCACAGCTAAGCCAGACTGAATTATTCCCCAGGTTACCTTAAGCTTTGCTGATGGATTTTGATTACCTTTATCAGATAACATTCCCAACACAAAGGTAGCTGAATCTGCTGAAGTAATAAAGAATGTAATTAAAAGGATTACTGCTATAATTGAAATTAGTCCCCCAGCTGGATAATGCTGTATCACCTCGAAAAATGCTGTCTCGGTAGCGACAATAGCATCCTGAGCAACATCCATTCCAGTTTCCATTCCCAATGTACCTAGAATTGAAAACCAGACAAAAGAAGCAAGTGTGGGTGCAAATAATACTCCACCTATAAACTCTCTAATTGTTCTGCCTCTAGAAATTCTAGCAATAAATGTTGCCACAAAAGGTGCCCAGGCTATCCACCAGGCCCAGTAAAATATTGTCCAGGCCCCATACCAGGCTTCATTACCAATTTTGAAACTATCTCTAACTATACTTGAAAAATATAACCCAAAAGTATTGGTAAAGTTATTAATAATTAAGATGGTCGGACCAATAATTAAGCAGAGAACCATAATTATTCCTGCCAGAGAAATATTTGCATTAGATAAAAATTTAATTCCTCTATCAACACCAGTTATTGCAGAAATTATAAACAGCAGGGTAATAACTCCAATAACTATTAAGCGCACCAGGTTGGTTTCTGGTACTCCAAATAAAAAGTTGAAACCACTGGTAACCTGCAGTGTTGCCATTCCTAAAGAAGTTGCAACACCAGCAACAGTTGCAAAGATCGCCAATATATCAACAACTTTACCAATTGTTCCTCTTGCTTTTGCTTCTCCAATTAAAGGAATAAAAACACTGCTTATCTGAGCAGGTTTATCGTGTCTAAACTGCATATAAGCTAATGCCAGTGCTAAAACCCCATATGCTGACCAGGGATGAAGTCCCCAGTGTAAAAATGAAGTTTTTAAAGCAAAATCTGCTGCAGCTGCAGTTCCACCCTCCATACCCAGAGGATTAACAAAATGATTTAAAGGCTCTGCCACTCCCCAGAATACAAGTCCAACTCCCATTCCTGCACTAAATAACATTGCAAACCAGGAAATAGTACTAAATTCCGGTTTTTCATCAGGTTTTCCTAGTTTAATCTTTCCATAACGACTTAAAGCAACCCAGACACAAAATATTACAAAGAGAGTCATTGTTATCAAATAAAACCAGCCAAAATTGTTAGTCAGATAATTAAATAAACTGTTTGCAACTCCACTAAAGCTGTCAGGCATTGCTATCCCCCAGAGAACAATTGCAAAAACAACCACTAGTGAAATAACAAATACTTCTCTTCCTCTTTCTTTAATTATGTTCCCATGTGCATCTTTACGTTCTTCCATCTACTCCACCCCTTATAGAATGTGTTATATTTTTCACTTAAATCTTATTTAAAGACCCCTACCCTTCCCGTCCGGGAAGGGTAGAGACTTGATATTTGATTTACACTTCTACATCAAAGACTTTTTGCTCATCAATATCAGTTGTTAGAGCATCTAAAGCTACTCCAACCCTGTGATATCTTAGTTCCCACTGTTCTTCTTTACTTGTAGAAGGATCTCCTAATGGATAAGGGATAGAAATTGTTGGGACTATTCTATTAGCACCAACAGTTTTTGCTACAGGAATCAAGTTAGCCATCTGAACAATTGTAAAACCAGCTTTTTCAATTTCTTTCACCATTGTTGCACCGCAACGTGTACAGGTACCTCAAGTAGAAGTTAAAATAACTGCCTGAACATTGGCTTCCTGTAATTCTTGAGCTATTTCCTTACCCATTCTGGCAGCCTCTTTCTGAGTAGTACCAGTTCCTACTGTTGAATAGAAGTAATCATGTAATTTACCTATTTTACCTTCTTCTTCATATTTACGCATTGCATCAACAGGAACCACTACATTAGGATCAGCATCAGCTGCAGCGGGATCATAACCAGCGTGAATAGTTTTAAACATTCCAGAATCTCTATTTTCTAATTTATCCATACCACTAATATCATATTTACCCCATCTTGTAGCAGAGGCAGACTGGATTTTATCTGGATTGTCAACAGGTACAATACCTCCTGAAGTTACTAAAGCAATAGTTACCTCACTTAAATCTTCAATTGCGGGAGCAATTTCTACTCGATCTAATTCAGGTATGGGTAGTTCACTTTCAAATTCTTCACCATTAATCTTCTTCAGCAGCATATCAATTGCTCTCTCATATGCTGGAGTCTTATCTTCTAAAAAATATTGATGTCTGATACCGCGTTTATAATAACCTTCTTCTTCTGCAGGTAATAATTTTTCTCCATTAAGAATCTTATTACCAAAATCGGTCATCTTTTTAACGTCATCCCTCATTTTTGCAGCACTGTGTCCACCCGGGAAGATATAAATATCTTTTTTAAAGACTTCAACACCGGGGTTCTCAATATTCATTGATGAAATTACAGGTACATCAAATTCTTCTTTTACTGCTTTACCAATTTCACCACAGGCCATACCATAACGTCCAGCCTGAAAAGCAGGTCCGGCAAAAAAGATATCAAAATCTACATCTTTTAAGAAACCTAAAATAGTATCCACAGCTTCTTCAGTCCTGCTGCCCATAAAGTTATCTCCACAGATTACAGTATGAGTAACTTCTGCATCAAGCAGCTGATCATAAAGCATTGCTGCTCCAACTTTTTCTTCTCTTATTTCAGGAGCATGATCTGCAACATCTTCTCCACCTATCTGACCAAAAAATTGGTTTAAATATACGACTGCTTTTTTCATTTATTCCACCTCCCCGGTTTAAAATTCTTTCATTGTTTTTGGAGACCAGCCAGCAATTTGATCTCCACAGAACATTGCATTATTTTCCATAATAATTGAACCGTCTTCTTTAACTGAAGAGCCGAGAATCTCATCATCTTCCCAGCCTCCAGAAAGACCATCTCTGGCAAGTGACTCTAATTCGCCAATTACCTCATCCATCGGAGGTAATTCAATTAGTTCAGATACGTTTCCGGTAGAAACTAATGCATCTGCTTTGGGATCTAATGTTACTAATGGCTGTGAGCCCCCATCTCTTCCCGTTGCTTCATTACTAACACCGACTGTTTTTACTCCGGCGTCTTCTAAAGCTACAAGACAGCCGATGTAATCAGCATCTGGATTTCCGTACCCTTCTTCTGTTACTATTGCTGCATCAACACCAAGAGATTTGGCCATCTGAGCTACAAATAGTGCTGAACGCTCTTTCTGCTCAAGCGCAACATTTAAGTTTGACATAATCACACCAACAAAGTTAATTGTCTTTCCGTGTTCTTCATAAAGCCTCCTGATTAACGGAAAATTCTGAAAGTCATAAGTCGACCATTTTGAAGAACAGGGCATAAAGCTGCCTGAAATCATAGCTCCATCTAGAATCTCATTTGGATTCATCAGAGTTGGAAGCATTCTATTTGTATCCCAACCATAGTTCAGGTCATTATAACCTTTTTCTTCCATCTGAGATTGAGGCTGCATAACTATTGCCACATTTGGCAGTTCTGAAATTTCCTTAGATCTCTTAGTTAAAGGCTCAAGCTCATATGTATCTTTATCTTCTGGCTCTAAATCCTTAACTGCCTCACCTAAATATTCTGCAAGCCTCATTCCAGCCCATCTTAAGGCATGATTTTTTTTCTGCTGTTCCCGCTGCTCAAATTCTTCATCTGTATCAGCAACTAAAACAACATTTTTTAAAGAGGAAAAATAGGTATATTTTGCTCCTTCTCCTCCCATGTCAATTAGTCCGTCCTGGAAACCGCCCCAGTGTTTTCCTACAACTAAAACACTCATATCTTTCAAGCAGCGAGTTTCACCTTCACCAGCCTGCATAAGTTTTCCAGTCACACCAGGAAAAACAGGTCCTCCCCCTACGCGGAAGCGGGGTTCAATTGCTTCTTTAACTGGTACCAGACGAACCATATCTCCAGGCTTAACTATTCTCAAATCGGCCTCAGTAATATGCTTGTCTTTAAAAACTACTTCTAGTGCTTCTTCTTTATTGATGGTCAGTATCCCATCATTAAAAGCAGTTTTGGCACCGAACTCAATATCTTTTACATAAAAATTTCCGAGTTCAAGTTTCACCGCGGTCCACCCCTTTCTTAGTAATTATTTCACAATCTTATTCAGAATGGTCTTTTACTTATATTCTGAATACTTCTCGCGATAGGTTTTTACCTCTTCTATAATAGCATCAACATCTAATACCATTTCCATCATACTGATTTGATCATCATAAACCTGATCATCAATTTCAGCTTTAATCTCTGGCTCCACGACATGATAACACGCGAGTCCCAACGGAACTCCTGCTAATGGTCCTGCAAAGGTTGGATCACCATTTGTTACAGTTTCACAGGCTAATCCAGAAGCTTCTGCTTCTGCACCACCTAAGATAACTACAAGGTTCTCCGCACCGTGTTTATCAGCAAGATCTTTTATTCTCTGCTGATTTTCCAGGTCCATAGCTCCTGCGCTTGTTCAGACAAAGCACTCAGTTGTAGTAAATACAACTTCGTCTGCACCAGTTGTTTCTATGCATTCTTCAATAGCTGGCCCAGGAATTCCATCGCGATCACCTAAAATGGCAATCTTTTTACCTTCTAACATGAGTAACACCTCCTTTTCATCATTTTCACAATTTTATAATAACATAATCATGATTATATGTCAATCATGATTGTGATATTTTTTACTACTTTTTTAATAATTTTCTGTTTTTTTTAATTTAATTGATATCTTTAAATCTTTGTAGTAAACTGAAAGTTATAAAATAAAGATCTAATAACTCAAACTCCGCACTAGCAAAATGGTTATCTATGTGCGAAGTTTGAGTAACCTTCTTACTTATATTTTAGTCAAAATCTTATGCATCTAATAACTTTTTATCTTCCTCATCTATATATTCATTAAACTCTTTAAAAATAGAGGGGCTTAAAGCTAACACTGCTATTAGGTTAGGTACAATCATCAAACCATTCATAGCACTAGCAATAGCCCACACTACATCTAAATTACTAACTGCACCAAGAAAAACTGCTGCAACCCAAATGTAACGGTAAGGCATAATTACTTTTGAACCAAAGAAATATTCAAAAGACTTCTCTCCATAATAACTCCAAGTTAAAATAGTAGAGAAAGAGAAGAAAATTAATCCAAATGCAACAATAAAACCGCCAGGTCCAGGTAAACCTATATTAAAAGCTTTAGATGTTAAAGCTGCTCCAGTAATACCTGAATCCCAAGCTCCAGTCATAATAATTATTAAAGCTGTCATAGTACAAATAACAATTGTATCTAAAAATCCACCTAACATTGCAACGATACCCTGTTTAGCTGGTCTATCCACAGTAGTAGCAGCATGAGCAATAGCAGCACTACCAAGACCTGCCTCATTAGAGAAAACTCCACGAGAAACTCCATATCTAATTCCCTGTAATACAGCAGCTCCAGCAAAACCACCAGTAGCAGCATGTCCATTAAACGCACTATTAAAAATTAATTTAAATGCTGGAATTAAATCTTCAATATTGAAAAAGATAATAATAATGCTTCCTATTATATAAACACTTGCCATTATAGGCACCAATTTTTCTGTAACATCAGCAATTCTCTCAATACCACCAATAATTACCACATAAGTTAGAACAGCCAAGGCAATACCAGTCACATAACCAGGCACTCCAAAATTACTGTGTACTGCTTGAGCAACGGAATTTGACTGAACAGTACAACCGATTCCAAAAGCTGCCACTCCAGCAAAAAGAGCAAAAGCTGAACCTAGCCAGTTCCAATTATCTCCCATACCATTTTTAATGTAATACATTGGTCCTCCGGCAAACTTTCCTGTTTCTTCATTAAGTTCTCTGTGCATGACAGCCAAAACTGCTTCTCCCATTTTAATTGCCATTCCAAATAAAGCGGTAACCCACATCCAAAAAATTGCTCCAGGACCACCAAGAAAAATAGCAGTAGCTACTCCAGCAATATTACCAGTTCCTACTGTTGCCGCCAAAGATGTCATTAAACTCTGAAAAGGAGTAATATCTCCTTCACCTGTTTGACTATCTTTATCTCGACCAGCCATTAACATCTTAAAAGCCTGAGGAATTCTAGTTAATGTTCTAAATTTAACACCTATGGTTAGATAAACACCTGTACCTACTAAGAAAATTAACATATACGGACCCCAAACAAACCCACTGACAATATTAGCAATCTGCTTTAATAACTCCATTAATTACTCTCCCCTCATTTAAATATAAAGGAAGAAAAGAATCAAGTAATTCTTTCCTTCCTATTATTTATGTTCTTAAGAAATTAATTTTTATAATAATTCTTTAGGATCATAATATTCTAAATCATAAGTTTCAGCTACTGCTTTATAAGTAATTTTCCCTTTATAAGTATTTAGACCTTTAAGTAATGCTTCATCTTCTAATAATGCTTGCTTATATCCTTTATTAGCAATATCAATTGCATATGGTAAAGTTACATTAGTTAAAGCATAAGTAGAAGTTCTTGCTACTGCTCCTGGCATATTGGCAACTGAATAGTGAACTACTCCATGCTTAGTAAATACTGGATCATCATGAGTAGTTGGATAAGTTGTTTCTACGCAACCACCTTGATCAATTGCAACGTCAACGATTACTGCTCCTTTTTTCATATCTTTAATCATATCTTCAGTAACTAAATGAGGAGCTTTATCACCAGGAATTAAAACAGCACCTACTACTAAATCAGCTTCTATTATTTCTTCATAAATATTATATTTATTAGACATTCTAGTCTTTATCTCTCCCCGGAAAATATCATCTAAATATCTCATTTTAGCAGGATCAACATCCATAATTGTAACATCTGCTCCTAAACCTTTTGCCATTTTAGCAGCATTGGCTCCTACAATTCCACCACCAATAACTACTACTTTAGCTGGAGTTACACCAGGTACTCCACCAAGTAATACTCCTCTTCCTCCTTTTGGTTTTTCCAAAAACTTAGCCCCTTCTTGAGCAGCTAATTTCCCTGCAACTTCACTCATCGGAGTTAATAATGGAAGTGAATTATCCTCTAATTCTACTGTTTCATAAGCAATAGATACAACATTCCTTTCTATTAAAGCTTCAGTTAATTCTTTTTCTGCTGCTAAATGAAGATAAGTATAAAGAATCTGCCCCTCTTTAAATAAATCATACTCTTCAGGTAACGGTTCCTTAACCTTCATGATCATATCGGAGTTTGAAAATAATTTTTCCTTATTTGCTTCTATCTCAGCTCCTGCTTCAGTATAATCACTATTTGATATTCCACTACCTAATCCTGCATCTTCTTCAATAATTACATCATGTCCTTCACTTACTAAAGCTTCTACTCCTGGAGGAGTAATCCCTACTCTGTTTTCGTTATTCTTAATTTCTGCTGGTACGCCAATAATCATTATTAATTCCTCCTTTAAATAATTACTTTTATTTTAATAGAACAACTACACCTTTATCAGGTCAACAATTTAGATCTGATAAATTTAAGCTATTTTTATACCTCCGTATATATTACTGCTATAATTTCAGCTGTCACTATAATAAATTTCACCCCTTTCCTCATACATAAATTTTTTCTAATCTTTCACTTAAATTACAAACTATCTCATAATTTATTGTCCCACAAATTTCAGCAATTTCCGCTGCTGATATTTCTTTTTCACCCTGTTTTCCAATTAAAACCACTTCATCTCCAACTTCAACATTTTTGATATGGTCAACACTAACAATGATCTGCCCCATACAGACTCTGCCCCGAATTGGAGCTCTTTGCCCATTAATCAAAACTTCACCCTGGTTTGATAAAAGTCTCGGATAACCATCTTTATAACCAATTGGTAAGACTGCAAGTTTTTCTTTGTTTTCAGTCTTATAAGTTGAACCGTAACCAATAGCAGAACCTGCAGAAAGTTGTCTCAGCTGCACAACTCTTGTTTTAAATGATAAAATAGGAGTTAAAGCAGCTTCGTTATTTAAATTTTTGGAGGGTAAAAGTCCATACAGTATAATTCCCGGTCGAACTAAATCTAAAAAACTTTCTTTTAAATCAATTATAGCAGCACTGTTGCCAATATGTATTAAAGGCAGCTTAAAACCTGATTCTCTAATATTATCTAAAGCAGAGTTAAATTTCTGCAGCTGCTGATAGGAATAAGTCTTATCTTTTTCATCAGCTCGAGCCAGATGTGAAAAAATTCCATCTATTTTAATATTTTTTAATTTTTTGGCTAACTGATAAGCTTCATTTAACTGATCTGGAAAAAAGCCTATTCTTCCCATCCCGGTATCAACCACTAAATGAACTTTAACCTTTTTTTTAGCTTTAGCTCCCAATTTATCTAAAGCAGAGATAGTTTCTAAACTAGCTGCCGCCTGAGTTAAATCTCCCTTTACAATTTCAGAATATTGAGTTTCTAAAACTTCAGCCAAGACTAAAATAGGTTTTTTTATACCAGCTCTTCTCAATTCAATTCCTTCATCAGGACTACTAACACAAAAATATTCAACTCCTAATTGAGATAATTTTGGTGCGATTTTAGCTGCACCATGACCATAAGCATTAGCCTTTACAACCGCAGCAATTTTAGTCTTTTTATCAATTCTGCTGCGGATGAAATTATAATTTTTTTCTAAAGCTTTAAAGTCAATTTCTATCCAGGCTGGTCTTTTTAATTCTACTCTCATCTTTTCAGCCTCCATCATCATTTTAATAACTAATTTTAATTATTCTTTGTCATCAGAAAAAACTGTCTGCTCATTAATATCAGTTTGAAGAGCAATTAATGCTTTTTCGACAATATCTTTTCTTAGCTGTTTTTCTTCGGTTTCACCTAAGTCTGGCTGTCCTAATGGATGTGGAATAGCTACAGCTGGAACAATTCTATTTGCTCCTACTGTCATTGAAATCGGAACTACTGTTGCCACATGAACAACCGGAATACCTGCTCTTTCAATTTCTTTCACCATTGTTGCACCGCAACGTGTACAGGTACCTCAAGTAGAAGTTAAAATAACGGCCTGAACTCCATCAGCAAGTAAATTTTCTGCGATCTCCTGGGCATATGCTTTTGCATTGGCCACAGATGTACCATTACCCACTGTTGTATAAAACTTATTGTGAAGCTCACCAATTACTCCTTCTTTTTCAAGATCTCTCATAACATCTACCGGCAGAACACGGTCGGCATCCTTATTGGCGCATACAGGATCATAACCACCGTGGGCTGTTTCATAATTTTCTTCATCAAGATCCATTACACCTTCTAAACTATACTCTCCATATTTGGAAGCACTAGAAGATTCAATATGATCTGGATTCCCTTTAGGAACAATACCTCCAGATGTAACAAGAGCAACTTTTGTCTTAGGCATATCTTTGATTGGATCAACTGGATCTACTCTGTCAAAAACTGGCATTGGATATTCAGTTTCAAAATCTTCTCCATCCAGTTTTTTTAGCATCATTTTGATAGCTCTAGCTGCTCCTCTTTCTTCGGCGAAAATATTTTTTCTGATTCCACGAGGCATATATCCTTCCTCTTCCGGACTGCCTAATTCACCATTTTTATCAATATAACTTTTAACAATCTTTATCATATCGGGAATTGCAGACCTCATTCCTGCTGCAGAATCAGAAGTTTCTACAAAATATGCATACTGTTTAAACATTTCATAACCTGGGTTTTCTGGGTAAATGCCTGAAACTACATCAATTCCTAATTCAGTTTTAGCGATTTCTGCAACAGTTCCACAGGCTACACCATATCGGCCTGCATTAAAGGCAGGTCCTGCAATTAATAGGTCAGGATTTATAGCTTTTAGCATTTTTTTGATTTCGCTTTTGCTTTCTTCCAGATTTTCATTAAAGAATGTATCACCACAAATAATTGTATTAACAATTTCTGCATCTTCACCTAAGGAATTATTTAAAGCAGCTCCGGGACCAATAGGTCCATCTTCTCTGCGTGGTGGAATACCTGCTTTATCTTCGCCCCCAATTTGTCCAAAAAACTGATTTAAATAATGAACAATTTTAAGTTTATTACTCATATCTGGCCCAGGAATTCCATCGCGATCGCCTAAAATTGCAGTTTTTTTACCTTCGAACATTATCTTATACCTCCATATTTTTTATGGGATTATTATTATTATTTCGAATTTTTAATAAATTCTAGCTGTTAAATTATTAAATCCTAATTCATTTGTTGAACCAGTAATAGCCTGGATTTCAACTGAAATAGAGCCATCAGCTTCGAGACTTCCATCAAATCCACCGGCAATTACATCAGCAAAATTTTGATGTCCAATGACTTTTTCCATTGGTAGCAGAGTGATTACTTCATTTGCATTTCCTGCAGTTACAACTGCATCAGCAGAAGGATCTGCATCAGCAAGTGACTGTGACGCTCCATCTCTTCCAGCATATTCATCAGTTATAAGTACAGTTTTAATACCTTTTGCAGCCAACTTTTTACTGTTCATAATTAAATCAGCATCAGGGTTTCCAAAACCTTCTTCAGAAACAACAGCTGCATCTAATCCTAACATTTCTGCTAATTTTGCAGTGAAATTAGATGACCTTTCTTTATCTGCCAGGGTAACATTTTCATTTGTGATAATAACTCCCATAAAGTTGTATTTTTCTCCATGATATTTATAAAGTTCCTCAATTACAGGATTATTTTGATGTACATAAGTTGCATTTTTATCACAGGCAGATACACAATTTCCACTTAAGATAGCTCCATCCATTATTTCTGTTGGAGACATTAATGTTGGAAGGATTTCTTTGGCATCTACTCCGTAAACATAAGTGTCATGCAGTAAGCCCTGACTCTGAAGCATATAAACATATCCTACTTTAGGAAGATCAGGATAGTCAGCAGCAGCTTCTAAAAGGGGCTTATGTTCATAAGTTTCTAGCTCATCTGGTTCTATATCTTTAGCAGCTTTCCCTAAATAACTTGCAGTCTTTAGTCCAACCATTCTTAAAATTTCTTCATGTTCATGCTGTTTGATGTTTTCTTTTACATCACAATCAACAACTAAATTATGAAATCTAGAAAATGGAGTGTACTCAGCTCCAGGACCAGACATATCAATTATGCCTTCTTGAAATCCAACAATCTCTCCCGTAGTAACAACTGCAGCACCTTTAAGTACATGGGTGCGGCCAGAGCCAACCATTTCTTCGCTGCTAATAAAGCCGGGGAATACTCCACCTGGCCCTTTAACTTTAACTCTTGGTTCAATAACGTCTTTGACAGGAATAATTCGAACACTGTCTCCAGGGTGAACTATATCTAAATTAATATTAGTAATTCTGCTGTCTTCACCTATAATTTCTAAAAGCTCTTCCTGATTAATAAAAAGTGTGGAGTCAAAAACTTTAGTTTCAGCAGCAAACTGAATATCTTCAATTTTGATTTTACCTAATTCTAATTGCATTATTTAGCCTCCTTTCTAATAGTGATTTTAATTCTTCAGGGCAGAGTTTATCAATGTTAGATCAATAACCTGATAATCCTCTTTTATTTTTTGCGAATATTCCCTCTTTTTGTGATCTTTCTTAAATTGATTTAGTTTTTGAATAGCATTTTCTATGGTATTTAAACTATAAAAATCTAATTTTTTAGTTGGAGCTAAAATTATACTCCTATAGGGATTTTGTGCAGGTTTAACACTACCTGCCAGCGGGTGAGACATTAATTTCCAATCTTGGTGTACTAAATCCCTACTTTTACTATAGACATCAGAGAGATTATCCACAAAATCAATTTTTAGTTCTTCAAATTTTTCTTTTATTTTAGGATTATTTGTAATAATAACTAAATCTTTCATAAACTCCTCCTTTTTAAACAAAAAAACAGAGCAGCATTGGGAAAATAAACCCATTACTGCTCTGTCCATGAACCTGAGAGATTATCTGTGTAAAACAGACTGCTCCGTCGGTGTTTTGAAATAACAAACTTTCCAGAGTTATGTCCAGATACGGTCCTTTTACCTGAGAGTTTCAATTTTTATTTTGAGCAAATAAAAATTTTACTCCTTCGGCGGCATAAAATCATGCTCTCTCCTGTATCCTTCAACCATAATATTCTACTTTTATATAATATTTCTTCACAATTGATTACATTTGTTATTATACACACCTCAAATTGTTTTGTCAATTTATTTTCAGAAATTTTTCAATATTAAATTTTTATTAAAACCCTGCTAAAGAAAATCCAACTAAATCATAGATTTAGTTGGATAAGTTTACTAATCCCATTTTATCTTAATTCCTTTTTCCCCTTTTTCAGCTTTTGCAATCACAGCTGCCTCAATATCTTCAGTATAAAGATCAATTAATAAATCTGCAGCATCTTCTTCTGCCACAGAAATTAAAAGCCCGCCTGAAGTCTGGGGATCATACATTAAATCATAAAGTGTCTGATCTCTTTCTCCACTTTCAGCCACAAATTTTTGATAGTTATCTCTATTTTTATAAGCACCAGCAGGCAGCAGTCCAAATTCGCTAAATTCTCTTGCGTCTGCAAAAACAGGGATTTCTGCAGCATCAATTTGAATTTCTAAACTGCTGTTTTCAGACATTTCAAGTAAATGTCCAATCAAGCCAAAACCTGTTACATCTGTACAAGCATTTATCTGATACTGATCAAAATAGTTTAAAGCTCTGTTATTTAAAGTTAACATCGACGTCACTGCTGGATTATTCTCAGCATCTGCTATAAAACCACCTTTAAGTGCAGAAATTATAACACCTGTTCCCAGTGGTTTCGTTAAAAGAATAAGATCTCCTTCTTTAATTCCAGAGTTACTGAGCAGATCATCTGGATGAACTATCCCTGTCACAGAAAGTCCATATTTAGGTTCTTCATCTACTACAGTGTGACCACCACATAGATTGGCTCCTGCTTCTTTTACTTTATCAGCACCACCCTGTAGAATACGCGAAAGAATTTCTCCTTCTAAACAGGAAGGAAAACCTACAATATTCATTGCTAAAATAGGCTGACCCCCCATCGCATATACATCACTTAAAGCATTTGCAGCAGCAATCTGACCAAATAAATAAGGATCATCTACAACTGGAGTAAAAAAATCAAGAGTCTGAATTAAAGCAATATCATCAGTTAAACTATAAACAGCAGCATCATCTGCTTTATCTAAACCAATCAGTAATTTTTCAGGATCAGCAGGAAAATCAACGTGACGCAGAACCTGCGCCAGAGCCCTAGGGCCCATCTTGGCTGCTCAACCAGAAGTTTTACTATAATCAGTTAATTTTATTTTTTCCATTATAACACCAACTTTCTAGTTGTAAATTAAATTATCTCAAAAAAGTTAAAGCTTGCTTTAACTTAAATTGTGACAAGATCTTCTCGGTTTAAGTTATCAGCTATTTCAAACATATTACTTATTTCTCCTACCTTTATTTCTTCCTGCAGTCCATAATAATCAACACAGGTTCCACAGAAAAATATTTCAACCCCCAGCTCCTCAAGTTCTTTTAAGTAAAAAATAATATCTTCTTTTGTAGCTAATTTAACTCCAGAATTAAGGAAAATAATTCTTTTAGGTAAGGGGTCTAACTCCTTAATAGTAGAAATAAAACCCTTAATTAAGATTTGACCCAATTCTCGCTCTCCATCTCCCATAGTATCTGCTGAAATTAAATAAATTTTAGCTCCACTATTTTCTGCAGCAGATTCATTGTTTTCGCTGTCACTACTTTTTGATTTTTTAAACATGACTCTAAATTCTGTTTCTGATTCTTCCACAACTGAAACTTCAGCTCCCATTTTCTCTCCTAATTTAGTTAGATTTGAAGCGGCTGTTTGATTGTCAACAATGACTAATACTTGCTGATTAGAATTTATAGCTTTTTTTGCCAGCACAACCGGTTTAGGGCAGGCTAAGCCTTTAGCATCAATTTCTTTCATTATCAATTCCTCCAATTTTCTGATTTATTTTTTTAATTATTAACAGCTTTTTTTTCTGCTTCAACAGTCATATTCAAATTCTGATAGTTTTTATAAAAAAAGCTGCAGTATTTTATGAAAACAAATAAAACCATCACAACCGCCAGCAGTTCAGTTAACCTTGCTGGATATTTAAGCCAGAACAATGTCGAATTAGCATCCCAAAATTTCACAGCCATTTTCAAACCGATTGCACTTATAACATAAGGAAAAGTAAAAGCTGAAAAACTAGGGTAAAATCCAACTTTAAGCATTTTCGGCAAATAAATGGTTACCCCGATTAACATGGCCAAAGTCAGACTAGTAAGTAAACCAACCATCATAATATTTTTTTCAGAAAAGGAACTTAAATAACCTGCCAGACAAAGTCCAGCCGGAGCTGTAAAAATAGTAATCGTTGGCAAAGCAGGATCTTTTATGTCTTTAACCCAAAAAACACGATAAATAACTACTGGTAAAAGCACCAAATAAGCAGCAAAACCAAAATAAAAAATACCCTGACCTAATTTCAAATTATTAAAAGCAGGTGCAGTTACACTGGCAACCACTAATCCTACATAAACAATAAAATAACTGGCAAACACCTGTTGGATTTTAAAATTAAAGATAAAACTGATTGTAAACCAGATAATCCAAACTATATGTAAGATAATAGCGAAATACCAGATAGAAGAAGCCAGATTAGGAATTATATTTAATAAATAAGTAGCAAGAATCATCAAAGCCATAAAAAAAGTAGGAGTAACACTTGCAATAACTGGATTTCTTAAATCAGGCCCAAAACTATCTCTGGCTATTAAAAAACGTCCAACTAAAAATAATGCTGTTAAAACTGATAAAATTCCTGCCAGATAGCGGTAATAGATATTATAACCTGCTACTAAGTTACCTAAACCTGCCAGTCCAAGCATCAGACCAGCAATCGGAATAGGAGTTTTTTTAATTAAATTTTTCATAACAAAAATTCTCCTTTTTAAATTTTATTTGTTTTAATTATTCAACCAGTCCATCTTCAATAAATCTTTCCATTACCCAGGCCGCAACTTCACCAGAAATTTGAATGCAGTGAGCTGCTCTTTCTGGACTGCCAAAATCATCAAAATCTTTAGTCAGGACTCTGCAGCAAGTCGAACCATAAGTCTCCTTTATGTAGTCATGTAGAGAAGCGTTTGCAGGAAAACATTTTTCTGGCATTTCTGCTCCTGGTTCAGTTCTACCATATTTTAAACCAAGGGCCATAACCCCACCGCTGACTGCTCCACATAAACATTTTGATTTGCCAATTCCTATTGGAAATCCAGAAGCCAACTTAACAATTTCTGGATCAACTTCTTTACCTAATAATTCATTTATTGTTGTTAAAACTGCTTCTGAACAATAGAATTCTCCTCTACGAAAATAACCTTCTGCTCGTTCCCTTGCCTCGTTAACTAACTTCTGTTGTTTGTTATTCATTAATAATCTCCCCTCTAAATAAATATTTTTTAATTATCTTATTATAGTCTGAATCAAAATATAATCATGATTATTCTTAATTTCACAATAATTATAGCATAGTTGGTTTTAATTATAAAGTATTTTTATAATTTTTATAACTTTTCTTTATGATTTGGTTTCAAGAAACAGAAAATAAATGTTAGATTATTATGAAAATATAGGCTGCAGGTGTCTATGATATTAATTTCAAAAAACTTAAAGTAGATTTATTGGCTTTTACAGGTCATAAAGCTCTGATAGAACCGACCGAAACCGGTTAAATGTTTTAAATGATATTTTATAAAATATTTTTAGCAGCTTCAATAAAAGTATTAATCAAATAGTCATCATGGCGATTTTTATTATAGGCTAAATAAAAATTTCTTTCATATTCTGCATCGGCAACTTTTATTTCAACAATTCTTCTACAAGCAGCAGCTTTTTTAGCTGCTATTTTTGAAATAAAAGAAATACCAAGTCCAGATTCAACAGCAGAAATAACAGCTTCTGTACTTCCTAACTCACTTATAATATTAAAATCTTCCAGTTTAAAAGCAGCTTCTTTAAAAGCTACAATAGTAGCTTTTCTGGTTCCTGAACCTTCCTCTCTCATTAATATACTATGATTCTGAAGTTCTGCTAAAAACACTTTTTCTTTTCCCGCTAAAGGATGATTTAAAGGTACTATTAAACTCAAGTTATCACTGCAGAGTTCTATTGATTTAAACTTATTGTTTTTGGGTTTATAACCAACTATTATCAAATCCACTTCATTATTTTCTAATAAATTAATCATTGACCTGCTGTCACCAACTGAAACTTCTGTTTTTAAATCATCAATATTTTTATTTAGAATTGAAAGTATCTCAGGCAATAGATATGCAGAAGGAATCGTACTGGAAGCAATTTTCAGCTGCTTGGTCTGCATATTTTTTTTACTTTCAACTTTCTGTTTTAAATATCCCCACCTTTTAACAATTTTCTTACCTTCTTGATAAACTATTTTGCCAGCAGGACTAAGAATAATCTGACCTTTCTCTTTATAAAAAAGCTCTGTATCAAAATATTTTTCAAGCGATTTAATCTGCATACTTACTGCTGGCTGACTAATTTCAAACTTTTCAGCTGTCAGCGAATAACTTTCCAAATCAACTAAAGTAATAAAAGTTTTTATTCTTTCAATCTTCATTTAATCATTCCTTTATTATTAAGTACCAAATTTGATATCTTTGATGCTTTAAAAGATTGTTTAAAGTTCTTAGAAAAAGAAAGAGTTCTGCTTCAGATTATCCGGTGACAGGACAGAATATTATCTGGCCTTAATTTCACCCCTTGGTGTTCTGGCAAACTCTTCGGATAATTTATCCTTATACATCTTATCATCAGCTTTTTTTAATATTTCTTTTATATCCTGTTCTGGTTTTTCTTTTGTTGCCTCACCCAAAGCAATAGAAATAGGAATCGGATTATTATTTATTTTTTTACATTTTTCTTTTATTCTTTTATTAATTTTCTCTGCAGTTTCTTTTGTAGTATTTGGAAGCAAAACTGCAAATTCATCTCCACCATATCTAGCTAATATATCTTCTTCACGCAAAGATTCTTTTAATATTTGGGAAGCTTGAATTAATATCTCATCCCCTTTTTTATGACCATAACTATCATTAATTATTTTAAGTCCATTAAGATCTGCAATAATAATACTTATTGGTAGTTTTCGTTTAGTATCCAATCTCTTTATTTCATTTTCAAAATATCTACGATTATACAAATTTGTTAACTCATCATGAAAAGAAAAATATTTTAAATTTTTTTCAATTTCTTTTTCTCTACTAATGTCATTAGCTGCTATAATAATTTCTGATCCATTTTTTTTAGATAAAATAATTTCAATTTTATATTTCAAAAAGACTTTTTTGCCCCAATTTGTAGTATATTCAAGATTACCCTCAAATATATCTTTATTTTTAGATGATAAAAAATCATTATTCCAAATATGTTTAATTTTTTCAACATTATTTAAATTAAATTTTTTAACTTCTTTTTTATTGGGAGCACCCAATAATTCTATCATTTCCTTATTTACTTCTAGTATGTTTCCTTTTATTTGACCCTCCTCGGGGCAAGCCCTCGAGGATTCCTGCTTCTTAGAAGTGGTAACCCACCATCTCCACAGGCTTAAAATCCTGTTAGCCCAACAGTATATCCTCTAACTTGCCTTTTGCATTTTTAA
>Ga0208154_10008_pt1 | contig 134141 bp, 125 predicted proteins | sample Wag4S2014_11_5_FD_187354 | JGI IMG/M metagenome (GOLD analysis project Ga0208154, IMG submission 187354) | Deep subsurface shale carbon reservoir microbial communities from Ohio, USA - Utica-2 Time Series 2014_11_5 (SPAdes) (version 2) ...
CTTATTTTTTGGGATTTGGACAAAGACTATCCTAATCCCAATTATAAGGAGTTTTTCTATTTTAAGCAAGTATTTTCGTTAAAAACAGAACTTGACTTTTCTTAAATATTTTTATGCAATGCTAGTGGGAAATTATATATAAAGCAGGGCTTAGATAGAACAATAGAAGCTTTAAAAAAGTATCCTTATACTTCACATGAAGACGAAAAAATGAAATTTTATAGACCTGCTGTAAGAAGTTTAGAAGGGATGGTTATAGGCGAAGATACTAAAAATCAAGTTTTTTTAAATGATTTTTGGAAGGAGTTGGGAATGATGTCAACTTGTAATCTAAAGCATATAAAATATGAAGATGATGAAGATAAACCAACAGAGTTTATTAAAGATACTAGAGAGGCATTAGAATATATAATAATAGATAATAAAGAAAAGTTGTTATCTGATGATTCTAAATTCGAGGTTATTATTGGCTCAATTATATATATATTCAAAATTTTCAAAGAAGTAATTGAAAATAACTTAAATAATAAAATTCTTGGACGCCATGCAATAAGGACTTTAATAGAAGTATATATAATGGTAAAGTATTTATTAAAAAAAGAAAAAGATAAACCTAATATATGGCAAGAATATAAATATTATGGAATAAGTAAATATAAATTAATTCTTTTGAAAGCTCGTGAGGACATGTCTTCCAAAGCTCAAGAAAATCATCATCTAGCTACTTCTTTATTAGATGCAATAGTTAATGAAAAAAAATGGGAAGAATTTGTTGATATTGATTTACGATATTTTGATCAAGAATCAATTAGAAATAAAAGTACTTATGTGGAAGAAAAAGAGCTTTATGATTTGTTTTATAATTATGATACAAATTATGTTCATGGGTTTTGGGGGGCTATAAGAGAGAGTTCTATGTTATTTTGTGATAATTCTGCTCATAAATATCATAATGTACCAGATTTTATTAGTGAACAAAATCTTCCTAGTGTGAAAGGAAGTTGCATTATGATAGTGAAAAAGATAATTAAATTATCTTGCGATTTATATGAATATCCAGAATGGTATATTAATGAATACATAAACAGAGATGATAGTAATGAAAAAAAAGATGATTAAAAAAGAAATTTTAAAGTCCCAAGATGATTATTATAGATTACTTTTAAATTATAAAGCTTTAATTGGGCACAGCACAAATATGGCAGAAATTGCTATGGTTATTGATGAAATAAAAATATTTTGGTTAAAAAAGCTGGAAATATTAAATTATGAGTTGGATACTTTGGCAAATATTAATCAATGTTTTTTATTATCAGGAGCAGTTTTTTTAAATATTAAAGAAAATGAGCATTATTATTTTAAAACTTTAGGTGACTATCATATTATTTCAGATCCATTACTAAAACTAGATCCATTATTTAAAATGTCAGGAAATAAAATAGATATCAATGAAACAATAGATTATTTTCAAAAAGCTTATAATGATACGATTATGTTATTAGAAAAATATCAATCTGAATTTTTAATTTTACCTATTAGGGATGTCTTCTGGGAAAATAAAAATGAACAACTTGAATTATTAGATACTTTTTTTTGGAAATTTATATCAGGAATATTTTCTAAAGAGTTTGGTGATTTTGATGAATTTAATAAGGAGTATGAAACTTACGAAGAAATTGAAAATGGTATTATTGAATCTGTATTTGAGAACTTAATATATACTGATTCTTATGATTCTGAATTAAATTTGAAAGAAAGGATAGGAAGATATCTTAAAAATGAAAATAATATGTCAAAATTGACAGGCCAAATGACTGAGACAGAAATATTTTTGACTATAACCAAAAGTCTTATCTCACAAATAATGGATATTTTAGTAACTTGTGTTTCAAACAACCTAATTCCTTACATTCGTTATGAAGTTACTTTTAGATATTTGGCTCTAATAATGTATACTTTTATTGAAGATGAAAAATTAAGAGAAATGCTAGAAAAGACAATAATTTTTTATATACTACATGAAACAACTGAAAAAAATGAGTTTAATAATATTGATTTTAATTTCTATAGTAGTAAATCAAAAGATTATAAATTACTTAAAAAAATTAGAAATAAAATAAATGAATTAAATATTGATATCTTCAAATGTGATACTAAAAGAGTTGAAGAAATTATCGTTAATGAGATGTCCATATTTTTAGAGGATATTTAATAATAATATTTCTTTTTATAGCATCAACACAACATAATCTATCTTAAGTCGCATTAGTTACAAGTTGATTGCTCATTGTCATTACAGGGTTAATAGCAATTCATAAGTAATTTATCAGTTATAAATGAACTATATCATATATACTTTTCCTATTTAATAGTGTATAATGGATCTAAATTATATTTATGATAGGAGATGGGTTTAATGAATAAAGTCGATCCAATCAGAGATAAAAGTTTAATTGAAGAAATTAAGACTGAGCTACTAAAAGACAATTATCGCAACTACTTACTTTTTGTTTTAGGAATAAATACAGGATTGAGAATTGGTGATATCTTAAAGCTAAAAGTTCAGGATGTAAGGAATAAAACCCATATCATTTTAAAGGAACAAAAAACAGGAAAGACTAAGAAGTTCTTTATCAATTCTGTTTTACGAGAAGCTCTGGATAGATATATTAAAAACATGTCCGATCATGAATATTTATTTCAGAGTAGGAATGGAACCAATCAACCATTATCCCGCAGCCAGGCATATAGGGTGTTAAATAAAGCAGGAGAAATTGTAGGCTTGGATAATATAGGCTGTCACTCTACCCGTAAAACATTTGGATACCATCATTATAAGCAGTACAAAGATGTGGCCCTGCTGCAGGAGCTGTTTAATCATTCTGCTCCCAGTATTACTTTAGATTATATAGGCATTAATCAGGATGTCATGGATAATTCGATGAAGAACTTTTCGTTATAAAGGATTGGAGGCTAATTTATGGAATATGACGATATTATTGATTATGAACAAGAAAGCACTAAATTAGACTTTAAAGCGATCCAATATGATAGTCCTAAACATCCAGATTTGTTAAAAGATATTATGTCAATGGCTAATGCAGATGTCGAGGGAGAAAAGCATATTATCGTCGGTGTGAATCATAAAGCAAATGGTGAAAGGGATATAGTTGGTATTGAAAAAGAGACTTTTATAGATGCGTCAATTTATCAACAGTTAATAAGAGAAAATATTGAACCATATATTAAAATTACTTATGAGCCTTATGAATATACTGGAGAAAAAGATAAGTACAAAGGTGACTTAGTAGGTGTTTTCAAAATAGAAGATTGCAATGATAAACCATATATGATGAAAAAGAAGTATAGAAATCTAAATAAGGGAGATGCCTTCATAAGAAAAGGTACACATCAAACCCCTATAACAAGAACTGATTTAGACAAGATTTATGATAAAAAAGGGTCAAATGATTTTGAAGAAAATATAAAAATGGGATTTATAGATACTGAGTTTTCTAACAGAATTAAATTGTCACCTTTAGAAATAAGTGTTCTCCCCTCTGAAAGAGCTGCTGATGAAATAGAAAGAATTTTAGAGGAAAAAAGAAATTCAAAAGATATTCTAAATAATACTGGATTTGGTGATATCCATAAAATGATTCAAGGTTATACTTACCCTTTTTCCTCTGTTCCTTATAAACACCGTAGCATTGAAAGATTAGAAAAAGATTTGGAAAATGTAAAAGAAACTTATAGAGATTATGATCTATATGAAGTATTTAGTAACTCCTATGTTCTTAATTTTGAAGTAATTAATGAAGATAGAAATTATATAGAAGATGCTTCTTTTAGATTAGAAATACCAGATAAAAATGGTATAATCGTTTTTGATAAATATTATGAAGAACCATCAGGTGAACCATTAATTATTGGGATGGAAACCCCTACAAATATCGAAGTAATAAATTATCCTGATATATATAAGGAAGAGGATAAAGTCATTGTAGATGTTGTTATAGGAAATATTAAACATCACATTCCCATAGACATTTATGATGTTTCTTTTCGAATTTGGATTAAACCTTGTTTAAAAGGTGAAACTATTGAGCTTAAAGGTATATTATATGGTAAAAATTTGGTAGAACCTATTGAGAGAAGTTTTTTTATTGATGTAAAATAAATATTATTGATTTGGTATGTGGAATTATTTAATGCTCTTTAAATAGAAAGGAAAGTAATTTAATGAACAATTATATTCATACTTTGATAAAATTTGGTAAAGAAAAACATATAAGAAGTTTGCAGGACGGTATATTATATATGAATCCACTTTCTTATTTTAAAGGCATAGAAGAACAAGATAGATCAAGAGGAGATAAGAATGAGGGACTGGATAGATATATACAGCCTGAATTTGCAAACATTAAGATCGATGATCATGTAGTTGACAATAATGATATTACAAAACCTGTAGAAACAAGAAGAAATAAGGAGCAAGTTGCTAATTTATTTTGCATGTATGCAATTGATTTTAAAAGGCTTCAAAAAAATGAATTCAAATTGAAACTAAAAAAAGAAATGCATGAATTTGGTGACACTGGCTTGATTGTTTTAGATTGTCTTGAATTCTTTAATAGGATTAATACAGCAATTTTTTTGGAAAATAAAAAGTTATATAATGAAGCGATTGAACCTTTAGGAGACGGATTAGTTGAATATGTTGATAAAAACACCTATAGTGGCAGGATGGGTTTATTTAAGAAGTTTAAAGACTATAATTATCAGAATGAGTTCAGAATAGCTTTAGATGTACCAGATTCTTTAGTAGATACAAATGATGTGTTTAAGCTAGATATTGGAGATATAAGTGATATCACAAAAATATTTAAAACCAGTGAATTTGAAAATATAATGGAAATAAGAATTGAATAAATGATATCTAAATCTGAAATTAATCAAACTATAATTATGGAAACTTTAGTCCAAAAACCTCATCCTAACAAGAACAAAAAATCTTGACTTTTTCACCCAAATAATGTAATCTAAATACACGCAGGAATAATAGGATCAGAAGTGTTGATACCTAAAAGATCAGACGCTTTTCAAATTTTAATACTGGAAATCTTACTTAAATAACTCTAAATATTTTCTAAAAATGGTCTTTTTTATTGTCGTCAAGACAGCTTACTTACCAACTTAAACAGCTTATAAATGCTGTCAGATCAATGAATATAATTTTTTCTCATAAACTTCTTGACGATAATAAGAGTAGCTGTTATAATATTTATTGTTGCTTAAGAAAAGTTTCAGCGTGCGCCCGTAGCTCAACTGGATAGAGCGATTGACTACGGATCAGTAGGCTAGGGGTTCGAATCCTCTCGGGCGCGCCATTTTAAACAGGAGATATTCTATGGAAGATGATATAAAATATATGCAGATGGCCCTGGCAGAAGCCAGGAAAGCTTATCAAAGAGCTGAAGTTCCTATTGGTGCAGTTGTTGTCTGTAATGATCAGGTTGTTGGCCGTGGGTTTAATCTCCGGGAGCAAACTCAGGACCCAACTTCTCATGCCGAAATGATTGCTCTGAGAGAAGCTGCCGCAAATGAGGACAGCTGGCGTTTAGAAGATTGTCAGCTTTATGTGACTTTAGAGCCCTGCCCAATGTGTGCAGGTGCAATTTTACAGTCGCGAATTAAACGCCTTGTTTACGGTGCCAGTGATCCCAAAGCAGGAGCTGTCAGAAGTCTGTATCAGCTATTAGATGATAATCGATTTAATCATCAGGTAGAAGTTGAAGCAGGTGTACTGCAAAAAGAATCAGCTCAGCTTTTAAAAGATTTTTTCCGTGAGTTACGACAACGGAAGGATGGGTGAGTCTGGCTGAAACCGCTTGACTCGAAATCAAGTAGACAGTTTTACTGTCTCGGGGGTTCAAATCCCTCTCCTTCCGCCATTAGATTTTGTCATCCATAGAATTATATATAAATTTTCAAAGTAGAGACTTTACGGAGAGGTGTCCGAGTCTGGCTTAAGGGGCCCGCCTGGAAAGCGGGTGTAGGCTCAAACCTACCGAGGGTTCGAATCCCTCCCTCTCCGCCATTAAAAACTTTATAATTTTTGTTAAGATTTGGCCGCACTAGATGGGGTGGTAGCGGTACCCTGTAACCTGCAAACCGCTAAAGCAGGATTGACGCCGTGGCTGAGAATTTTTTCTTTCAGGGTCTGGCCCTGATAAGTAGTGTTGACAATTGGGTCTCGCGCAATGAAGTCTTGTGAACCCCGTCAGGTCCGGGAGGAAGCAGCGGTAAGCAAGTCGCTTCATGTGCCGCGAGGGTGCCTGGTTCGAGCTAACTGTCAGGGTAACGCCTGGGGGAAAATTTTCGAAACACGGTGTGCGGCCACTTTTTTAAAACACCCGGAATAGGGTGTTTTTGTTATATAATACTATTTTAGAGGTGAAAAAAATGTCCTTTCTCTCTCTTTATCGAAAATATAGGCCTGAGAATTTCAATGATTTAATTGGACAGGATCAGGTAAAACAGACTTTAAAAAATGCTCTAAAAAATGACAGAGTTGCTCACGCTTATCTTTTTGCTGGGCCTAGAGGTACTGGCAAGACATCGACTGCAAAAGTTTTTGCTAAATCACTCAATTGTGCTAATCCGTCTCCAAATTTTGAACCATGTGGTGAGTGTAACTCCTGTCAGCGCATAGAAAAAGGAAATTCTCTTGATGTAATTGAAATTGATGCAGCTTCCAATCGTGGGATTGATGAAATTCGAGAACTGAGAGAAAAGGTCAAATTTTATCCTGGTGAAGGTAAGTATAAAGTGTATATTATTGATGAGGTGCACATGCTGACCAAAGGTGCTTTTAATGCTCTATTAAAGACTTTAGAGGAGCCGCCAGAAAGTGTTGTTTTTATTTTAGCAACAACAGAACCACATGAGGTTATTACAACAATTATGTCCCGCTGCCAGCGTTTTGATTTTACCCTCTTAACCTTAAACAATCTAAAGCAGAGGTTAGAATATATTGCAGCTTCAGAAGGATATGAAATAGAAAAAGAAGCTCTTGATATTTTGGCTCGAAGTGCTCGGGGTGGAATGAGAGATGCAATTAGTCTTTTAGATCAGGCAATCTCTTTTAGCGATGGTCAGCTAAGTGCTGAGAAGATCACTAGAATGCTTGGCCGGATTAATAAAACTGATTTAAAACAATTTTTAGTTCATTTAAGTAAAAAACAAAGTCAACAAGCTTTAGAATTATTAAATAAACAGTTAGAATCTGGTTTGGGAATAGAAAGATTCAGTGATGAGCTGATTGAATATTGTCGTGAATTACTTTTGATTAAGGAATGTGGTATTGATTCTGGAATTTTAGAGTATTCCCGCAGTTATTTAGAAGAAATTGCTTCTGCAGCTGCCAATTTAAGTACTAAAGAGATCACTCAGATCATAGATGAATTTGCTTCTTTAAAAGAAAAATTGCGTTCAAGTGCTAGACCCCGTTTACAATTGGAGATAAGTGTTATAAAATTAAGTAGTAGAGAGAGCAGTGGTAGTGGATTAGAAGCCAGACTCTCTGAAATTGAATTTAAATTGAATAATTTATTAACTAACAAAGATAATTCTAATTTCAAAAAAGAACTGACTGCAAAAAAATCGGAGCTTGGTTCTGCAGCAGTGGACGATAATATTCAAAAAAATAAAGAAGAGTCTACAAATGATAGCTCTGATCAGCAAAAAGCACAGATAGAAGAGGACTCTCAATCTAAAAAGGAAATAGAACCTAAAACTCCAGCAGTAAAGGAAAATGCTAAATCAGACAGTTCTGCCGGAACAGGAAATCTTTCTTTGGAACAGGTTAAAGATAATTGGGGCCGAGTTTTAAACGAAATTCGCCAGCTCGATGTATCTGTACAGGCGCTTTTAAGAGAAGGAGAACCACTGGCTGTAGATAAGAAGACAGTCACTGTAGCTTTTCCTGAGACTAAGAAATTTCATTATAAAGGTGCTGTTTCTAATAAAGCTTTGATTTCTCGAGTTTTAAGAAATGTTTTAAATGAAGCAGTAGAATTAGAGCTGCAGTTGGGTGCTAAAAAAAAAGAACTAAATGAAGCAAGGACTAATCAGGCTAAAAAAAATGATGCTGATATTGTTGAAGACAGCAGTAATTCTCAAAATAATAAAAAAACTAAAACACCGGCTTCTAAATCTAAGGAAAATGATAATTTTGCTGGTGATTTAGATATAGAAAATTTAGCCAGAATTTTTTCTGGTGAAATCATTGAAGTTGACCAATCAATATTGGAAAATAGGGGAGGAAAATAAAATGAATATGCAAAAAATGATGAAACAAGCACAAAAGATGCAGGCTAAGATGGCTAAAATGCAGGAAGAATTAGAAGAAAAGACACTTGAAGCTACTGCTGGCGGCGGAGCTGTTAAGGTAGTAGTTAATGGTAAGCAGGAAGTTGTTGATTTGCAGATTGATCCCGAAGTAGTTGATCCAGAAGATGTAGAAATGCTTGAAGATTTAGTGCTGGCAGCTGTTAATCAGGGTATGAGAGAAATTCAAGAAATGGTAAATGAGGAAATGGGTAAAGTAACTGGTGGAATGAATCTACCAGGGATGCCTTAATGAATCCATATCCTAAACCTATGGGGAAATTGATCGGCGAGCTCAGTAAACTGCCTGGAATAGGGCCTAAAACTGCTCGCCGTCTTTCTTTTTATATACTGGGTCAGCCTAAAAATGATGTCAAGAATCTGGCAGATGCTTTAATTGAAGCCCGTGAAAAAATTAATTACTGTTCTAACTGCAATCACTTAACTGAAGGGGAAACTTGTACTTTCTGCCAATCTGAAGAAAGAGATAGAACTTCGATTTGTGTTGTAGAAAGCCCGCGTGATGTGGTAGCAATGGAAAAAACTGGAGAATACAATGGTCTGTACCATGTGCTGCATGGAGCTATTTCACCAATGGATGGAATCGGGCCAGATGAAATAAAAATTAGATCCCTTATTCCTCGGTTAGAGAAAGACAAGGTGAAAGAGGTTATTGTAGCAACAGATCCGAATGCAGAAGGTGATGCTACTGCAATGTACCTTGCTAAGTTAATTAAACCTCTAGGGGTTAAGGTAACCCGTATTGCCCATGGAATCCCTGTTGGAGGAGATTTAGAGTATGCAGATGAAGTTACCCTTTCTAAAGCATTAGAAGGACGAAGAGAATTATAATAAAAACTTTGCGTGTGCACTACTATTTATGGAACCATAAAATGGTAAAAGATTAAGCGAACCCACTATTTTAAACCAGAAATAGTGGGTTTTTAAAAAAAGTTTAGGTTTACTAATTTTTATGGAAATATATGGGTTCGTAAATGGTAAGTGCACGTTTATCCCTTGACATTATCTCTAAGCTTTGTTAAAATACTTAAAATATTAGATTCATTTTTGAACAATAAATATCCAATCGTTTTATTAATTTACATATATTTTAAAATTTTATAAGTATTAATATTCACAAAAATCTAGGAGGTTGGTTATGGAAAAAATAATTAAAGAAGGCTTGACTTTTGATGATGTTCTGCTGGTACCCGCAGAATCTAATGTCGTTCCAAAAGAAGTAAGTACAAGATCTAAACTGACTGATGAAATTTATTTAAACACGCCGATTATTTCAGCCGGGATGGATACAGTTACTGAAGGTGATATGGCAATTTCTATGGCTAGAGAAGGTGGGCTTGGTGTAATCCATAAGAATATGCCGATTGAAGTTCAGGCTGCTGAAGTTGACCGGGTAAAACGTTCTGAAAGTGGAGTTATTGTTGATCCATTTTTTTTATCTCCAGATGCTTTAATTGAAGAAGCAGAAGCCTTGATGTCCAAGTATCATATTTCTGGTGTACCAATTGTTGATAAAGATGAAAAATTATTAGGGATTTTAACAAATAGAGATCTTCGTTTTGTAGAAGATTATAAGCGTCCTGTTTCTGAAGTGATGACCGAGGAAGAACTGGTTACAGCTCCTGTTGGAACTGATTTAGAAGGGGCAAAAGAACAGCTGAGAAAACATAAGATCGAAAAGCTACCAATTATAGATGATGATGGAATTTTAAGAGGTTTAATAACTATCAAAGATATAGAAAAGGCAAAACAGTATCCCTTTGCCTCCAAAGATAAACAGGGAAGATTATTAGCTGCAGCTGCAGTTGGTACAGGTGCAGATACCGACGAACGTGTTGCTGCTTTAGTTGAAGCAGGTGTTGATATTTTAGTAATTGATACAGCTCATGGACATTCTCAAAATGTATTGAATGTAGTAGAAAAAATTAAAAATAAATATCCAGAACTGCCTATAATAGCAGGAAATGTAGCAACTGCAGAAGCAACTGAAGCCCTGATTCAGGCTGGAGCAGATGTAGTTAAAGTTGGTATTGGACCTGGTTCGATTTGTACTACTCGAGTTGTAGCAGGAGTAGGTGTTCCTCAAATTACAGCAATTAACGATGCTGCTCAAGTTGCTCAAAAGTACGGAAAAACTGTCATTGCAGATGGCGGAATAAAATATTCCGGGGATATTGTTAAAGCTATTTCTGCAGGTGCCAGTACAGTTATGGTCGGAAGTCTGCTGGCAGGTACAGAAGAGAGTCCAGGTGAATTAGAGATTTATAAAGGTAGAAGTTATAAAGTTTATCGTGGAATGGGTTCAGTTGGAGCAATGAAAAAAGGAAGTAAAGATCGTTATTTCCAGGAAGATGAAACTGAAGCAGAAAAATTTGTGCCAGAAGGAATAGAAGGTAGAGTCCCTTATAAAGGTACTTTAGCAGAAACAATTTATCAGCTGGTTGGAGGATTGAAATCAGGTATGGGTTATTGTGGAACTCCTGATATTGATGCTCTTATTAAAGATTCAAAAATGATTAAAATATCTGCAGCTGGCCTGCGGGAGAGCCATCCACATGATGTTAAAGTAACAAAAGAAGCTCCAAATTATAGTGTTGATTAAAATTAAATCAGATTTTTAAAGTCAGCTCCCTGCTGTATCCGCAGGGAGCTTTCTTAGGTTTGCTTAAAATTGTTACCAGGGCCGAGGCCTTTGTTGCTGGTTTAACAGAAAAAACGGGGGAATAGTAATACGATAATATTTGAAAGTTGAGATATAAATCAAATTTAAATAAATTTAATTAGATCAAAGCTTTAAACAGGGGGAATTAATGATGAATCATAAAAATAGACAGGAAGAAAATTTAATTATTATTGGTGGTGGACCGGGGGGGTTATCTGCTTCAATTTATGCAGCCAGAAATGGTGTTGCCCCATTAGTCTTAAACGGACCGGAACCTGGAGGACAGATTACAACAACCTCTGAATTAGAAAATTATCCTGGTTTCCCAGAATCGATTGGTGGTTTTGAATTAACTCAAAAAATGACAAAACAGGCTGAAAATTTTGGGGTTCGTCTGGAATATGAAAGTGCTGAAGAAGTTGACTTTTCAGGAGATAAATTCAGTGTAAAAACAGAAGCAGGAGAATACATTGCAGATTCTATCATAATTGCCACTGGATCTGAGCCAAAAACTTTAGGTTTGGATAAAGAAGACAGCTTGCGGGGTAATGGAGTTTCTTATTGTGCAACTTGTGATGCTGCATTTTTTAGAAACAAAGAGGTGGCAATTGTAGGTGGGGGAGATACAGCATTATGGGAGGCAACATTTTTAGCTAAATTCGCCTCTAAAGTATATATCTTACATCGACGTGATAAATTTAGGGGAGCCAAGATTCTTGGTGATCGGGTTAAAGCAAAAGAAAATATTGAAATTTTATGGAATACAGAGGTTAAAAATCTCAAAGGTGAGAAAAAATTAGAAGGTCTGCGTATTTTCAATAATAAAACAGATGAAGAGAGCGGCCTTGATGTAGATGGACTATTTGTTGCTATCGGTCATCAACCAAGAACTAAGTGTCTAAAAGGCCAGATAGAACTTGATGATTACGGCTATATAGTAACAGATAAAAAACAGCATACCAATATTGAAGGCGTTTTTGCCTGTGGAGATGTGCAGGATCCTGACTATAGGCAGGTAGTAATCGCTGCCGGATCTGGAGCTAAAGCAGCAATTGAGGCTTCAGAATATATTGAAGAAAAAGAGGATTCCTTCCCGGCAAAAGAAGTTAAAATTAAAAATTATAATGAAGATAATAAATCTGGTAAATCTGCTGATCAAGAAAAAGAGGAAGGTGGATTAAGTTTAAGTCTTAATTTGGATTAGCTTTTTACAGTTCCAGTTTAGACTTTGGCTGCAGAGAGTTCAGCCTGGGTCTAAAAATAATATTTACTAAATACTAATTAATTAAGAGTCGACAAAACATTTCAGCAGTAGGGTGGGGATGTTTCAGTCGGCTTTTCTTTTATTGCATTAGCCAGTTGATTATTATATAATTAATATATAAATAAGATTATTTTAACAAAGTTTTGAGAGGGGCTGACAGTTTTGGCAGAAGGATTTTTTATTACATTTGAAGGTATTGAGGGATCAGGTAAAACAACACAGATTCGCCTGCTTGCAGATTATTTACAAAATAAAGGATATGAAGTTTTGGTTAGTAGAGAACCAGGCGGCACTCCTTTAGGTGAGAAGATTAGAAATTTACTTTTAGATCCTCAATATGATTTTATGGATTACAGAACAGAAATTCTTCTATATGCCGCTGATAGAGCTCAGCATGTCAAAGAAAAAATAAAACCAGCTTTAGGAAAAGGCAAAATAGTTATTTCCGATAGGTTTGCAGATTCTAATTTAGCCTATCAGGCAGCTGGCCGGGGTTTAGATTATGAGATGGTTTATCAGATTAATGATTGGGTAATTGACTCTACTTGGCCAGATCTAACTTTTATTTTAGATATTGATATTAAAGAAGGCCTAAACAGGGCTAGAGCTCAAAGTTCTGAGGCTGAAGGTGATAGATTGGAAAGAGAAGTAGACGAATTTCACCAGCGGGTAAGAGATGCTTATTTAAAAATGGCAGAAAAAGAACGTTTTGCCTTAGTAAATGCTGGTGAAAGTATAGAAAATGTCCAAAAAAATATAGAAAATATAATTAGCAGGAGGTTATTCTAATGAAAAAAAGAGCAAAAACTGGCAAAACAGTTAAAATGATAATTGCAGTTATTCACGACCACGATGCAGCTGATCTAATGGAGGCTTTAACTACTTCAGGTTTTCAAGTAACTAAAATGGCATCTACCGGTGGTTTCTTACGGGAAGGTAACACTACTTTTATTATTGGCTCTGATGAAGGTCATGTAGAAGAAGTTTTAGATATTATTAGAAAAAACTGTGAAGCACGCAAAAAAACTGTGGCACCAATGTCCCCTGTTGCTAATTCTTTAGAAGGATATTATTCTTTCCCAATGGAAATTAAAATTGGCGGAGCAACTGTATTTATTATTGATGTAGAACAGTTTATTAAAATGTAATTAAAAGGAGTTTTTAAATGAGTTTTGACTCAGTTATTGGTCAGAAAGAAGCTGTAGAAATTTTACAGGATGAAATAGAAAAAAATAGAATCAGCCATGCCTATCTTTTTTCTGCAAAAAAAGGCAGTGGTAAAACAAAACTGGCTTTTGAGTTTGCTAAGGCCAGTTTTTGTGAGGAGTCTAAAGTTGACAGCTGTGGCAGCTGCCTTAACTGTAGAAAAATGGATCACCAAAACCATCCTGATTTTAAAACAATTTCTATTCTGGAAGGCAAAACTGCTATTTCGATTGATCAAATTAGAGAGTTAAAAAAGGAAATAGCTTATAAACCCTATGATAGTGATCATAAAATATATATTATTGAGCCTGCAGAAAAAATGACAAAGCAGGCAGCTAATTCGCTCTTGAAAACTTTAGAAGAGCCACCGTCCTTTGTTACAATAATTTTACTAACAGAAGATAGTGGCAAATTACTACCGACAATTGTTTCTCGCTGCCAACAAATTAAATTAAGTAGTGTTAGTCAGCAAAAGATTAAAGATTTACTTTTAGCTGAAGGATTAAATCAAGAACAGGCAGCTATAATTAGCAAAACTGCTGCTGGAAGTCCGGGCAGAGCTTTGGAAATTATAAAAATAGATGATTATTTTGAACATCGTCAAGAAATTTATGATTTTTTAAAAGATATTAAATCTAAAAACACAATAGAGATCTTCAAAATAACAGAAAAGTTGGTCTCACTGCTTAAAAGCGGTTTTCCCTGTTTTAATTTGCTATCAGACTGGTATCGCGATATAATGTTGATTAAACAGGATTATCTGGATGCAGTGATAAATAAAGACTATTTAGAAGATTTGAAAATTATGGCAGAGAAGTTAAGTTTGCAGAATATCATTCGTAGTTTAGAATTAATAACTGAAAGTGAAGAATATATTGAACGCAATATTAGAGAAGAACTTAGTTTAGAAGTCTTATTTTTTAAACTGCGCCAGCCTGATCAAGAATAGATAAATGAGGTGTGTATTTTAATGAATACGGTAGTTGGAGTTAGTTTTAAAAAAGCCGGAAAAATCTATTATTTTGATCCGGGTGAACTTGAAATAAAAGCTGGAGATTATGTAATAGTAGAAACTGCCCGGGGCATAGAATATGCCGAAGTAGTTGTTGGTAAAAAAGAAATATCCGATGATGAGATTGTTGCTCCTTTAAAAGATGTAATTAGAAAGGCAACTTTAAAAGATAGAGATAGACATGAAAAGAACTTGGAACTAGAAGAAGAAGCATATGATATTTGTTTAAAGAAAATTGATAAGCATAATCTACCCATGAAATTGATAGATGTAGAATATACTTTTGATCACAATAAAATTATATTTTACTTTACGGCAGATGGCAGAGTTGATTTTAGAGAATTAGTTAAAGATTTGGCATCTGTATTTAAAACTAGAATTGAATTAAGACAGATTGGGGTCAGAGATGAAGCCAAAATGCTTGGTGGACTTGGCCCTTGTGGCTTACCAGTTTGCTGTGCTACTTTTTTGAGAGATTTTCAACCTATCTCAATTAAAATGGCAAAAAAGCAGGATCTTTCACTTAACCCTTCCAAAATCTCAGGTCTCTGTGGGCGATTAATGTGCTGTCTGCAGTATGAATCCCAAACTTATAAGAGCTTGAAAAAATTAATGCCAAATGTAGGTGAAAAAATAGATTTAGAAATGGGTAAAGGAAAAGTTGTAGATAGAAATCTTGTTAAACATACAGTAGAAGTTGATATTGGAACAGATGAGAATTTAGAAGTAAATGTAGACGATTTAGATAAATATGATTTAAATTGATTGGAAAGGAAGGAAATTTAATGGATCAGGAAATATTAAGCAGCCTTGCCCATTTTCAGGAGCAAATTGAGGCCCTTTCCCTTCGATTTCATAAGCTTAAAGATATTACCTATCAGCTTTATCAAGAAAACGAAGAATTACAGCGTGAAAACGAAGAATTAAAATCTCTACTTTTTAAAGATCAAGAAAAAGCAGAAGAAGCTGTAGTTAAAAAAGAGGGTTACAGTAATTTAATTCATATTTATGATGAAGGTTATCATGTGTGTCCTTTAAGTTTTGGTGAAAGAAGAAAAGGGGACTGTCTGTTCTGTTTGAATCTGCTGGAAAATCAGGGTAAGGAGAAGTAATTGATGGAAGAGATTCATTATTTAATAAAAGATAAGCTTGAAATTATACAGGATGATAGATTTTTCAAATTTGGAACTGATTCTGTACTTTTAGCAAATTTTGTTGAACTCCGAACTGGAGATAAAGTAATTGATCTTGGTACAGGCAGTGGTGTAATCCCACTGCTTTTAGCATATAAGAATAGGGATGTAGAAGTAACTGGTGTTGAAATTCAACCCGAAGCCGCTGATTTAGCAGAGCGGAATGTAAAGTTTAACAATTTGGAAGGAAAAATTAAGATAATTAATGCTGATCTCTGCAGTCTTAAACCACAGCTGGAGGCAGGAAGTTTTGATATTGTTGTTTCTAATCCACCTTATTTACCTGTAGAAAGTGGCAAGATGAAAGCAAATGATTTTGTAGCAATTGCGAGACATGAAATTCATGCTGATTTAGAAGATGTGGTTGGAGAAGCAGCCCGTCTCTTAAAATATGGAGGTCATTTTTTTCTTGTTCATCGAACTGAAAGACTAACAGAGGTTATTGAGGTTCTTGCTAAATATAACTGTCAGGCAAAGGAATTACGCTTAGTTCAGGCTCGGAGGGATAAGGAAGCTGATATTTTCCTGCTGAAAGCAAAAAAAGGGGCTAATCCAGGACTCAGAGTTAAACCAGTACTTATAATTTATCAGGATGACAGCTGTGAATATACAGCTGAATTAAAAGAAATATATGGTCAAAAATAGCAGTGAATCTAGCTGTTGATATAAATTTACTGTTGATATAAATTTAGCAAATTTAAGGCAGAGATTGGAGGTTATTTTTTGCAAGCAGCAAATCTTTATTTGTGTGGTACTCCTATCGGTAATTTAGACGATGTGAGTCAGCGACTTCTGGATACCTTAGAAAAAGTAGATCTGATTGCCTGTGAAGATACTCGCAGAAGCCAAAAACTTTTAAATTATTTTTCTATCAAAACAAAATTAATCAGCTACCATGAACACAATGAAAAACAGCGGAGCCAGGAATTAATTGAACATTTAAAATCAGGTAGGGAAATTGCCTTAGTTAGTGATGCCGGAATGCCTGGAATTTCTGATCCAGGAGAAATTTTAGTTCGCCAGGCAGTAGCTGCCGGTGTTGAAGTCATACCGATTCCAGGGCCCAGTGCTTTTTTAGCAGCATTAGTAGTTTCAGGATTAGATCTTTCATCTTTTTCATATAAGGGGTTTATTCCCCGCTCTGGAGAAAAAAGACAGAGTTTTTTTGAGGAATTAGCTTTAGCAAAAGATACTACAGTTTTTTATGAGTCTCCTTATAGGATTAAAGACACTTTGAAGGATCTTTGTGATTTTAGTGCTGAATTAGCAGCAAGACAAACAGTTGTAGCGCGAGAAATAACTAAAATTCATGAGCAAAAATATTATGGAACTGCAGCTGAACTGGAAGGGCAATTAAAAAATCAGGAGATCAAGGGAGAAATTGTGATAGTTATTGCTGGCAGAAGTGAAATTAAAGAAGAAAGTGAAGGCTGGGAAGATTTAAGTGTTTTAGAACATCTAAAGCTTTTAATTGAAAACGGAATGACAAAAAAACAGGCAATCAAAAAGGTTGCCAAACTACGTGACCTTCCTAAGAGCGATGTTTATAAAGAAGCAGTTGTCATTTCAGTTGATAAAGATAAATTTGAATAAACAAATTTGGAAAGGATGATTATTTTGAGCAGAGATACTTATTATGTAACAACACCAATTTACTATCCGAGTGACAAATTACATATCGGTCATGCTTATACAACAGTTGCTGCTGATACTATAGCTCGATATAAGAAAATGCGTGGTTTTGATACCATGTTTTTAACTGGTTCTGATGAACACGGCCAGAAAATTGAGCGTAAGGCACAGGCAGCTGGCAAAGAAACTCAAGAATATGTTGATCAAATAGTTAAGACATTTAAAAAGCTGTGGGATAAACTTGATATTGACTATGATTATTTTATTCGTACTACTGAAGAGCGGCATGAAAAAGTAGTACAGAAAATATTTAAAAAACTTTATGATAAAGGAGATATCTATAAAGGTAATTATGAAGGTTGGTACTGCACCCCTTGTGAATCTTTTTGGACAGAAAGACAGTTAGAGGAAGAGAATGGGGAAAAAGTCTGTCCTGATTGTCACCGCTCGGTAGAATGGGTTGAAGAAGAAAGTTATTTCTTCAAAATGGGGAAATACGCAGATAGACTTTTAGAACATATCAAAACTCATCCAGAATTCATTGAACCAGAATCTCGCCGGAATGAGATGATCAATTTCATTGAGAATGGCCTTGATGATTTAAGTGTATCAAGGACTACCTTTGATTGGGGAATTCCAGTTCCAATTGATGAAGATCATGTTATTTATGTCTGGATCGATGCTTTAAGCAACTATATAACTGCAATTGGTTATGAAACTGATCCAGAAAATTTTGAACATTACTGGCCTGCAGATTTACACCTTGTAGGAAAAGACATACTCCGTTTTCACACAGTAATTTGGCCCATTATTTTAATGGGGCTAGATTTAGAACTACCTGTTCAGGTTTTTGGTCATGGTTGGCTTTTGAGTGATACTGGAAAAATGTCAAAATCAAAGGGGAATGTTGTTGATCCAGTAGTTTTAATCAATGATTTTGGCAAAGATGCTATTCGCTACTATCTTTTGCGTGAGGTAGCTTTTGGTACAGATGGAACCTACTCTACTGAAGCTTTAATTCAAAGAATAAATTCTGATTTAGCAAATGATCTAGGTAATTTATTAAATAGAACTGTTTCTATGGTTGAACAGTATTTTGACAGTGAAATTCCTGAGCCATCTGTTGTAGAAGAAGTGGATCAAGACTTAATTAACCTGGCCGCTGAAACCAAAACAGAGGTTGAGTCTCAGATGGATAAATTGAAATATACTGTTGCTTTAGAAAAAATATGGAATTTGGTTCGTCGGACAAATAAATACATTGATCAAACAACCCCCTGGATTTTAGCCAGGGAAGAGAATAAAAGAGAAAGATTAAAAACAGTACTCTATAATTTATTAGAAGCTTTAAGAATTATAGCTGTCATGTTAAAACCATTTTTAACTGAGGCCCCTTATAAAATGGGTGAACAGCTGGGACAGCTGGAAGCAATAGAAAACGCCAGTTGGGATGATAGCAAATGGGGTTCTTTAAAGACAGGTGTTAAGGTTTATAATGGAGAGCCAATGTTTCCAAGAATAGATTTAGAAGAGTATTTTGAAAAAGTTGAGGCTCGTAAGGAAGAATCTGCAGCAGAGGCAGATGATAAGGAGGAAAATAATTTGGAATTAGCAGAAGTTAAAGATAGAATTACTTTTGAAGAATTTATGAATACTGACATTAGGGTTGCTGAAATTATAGAAGCTAAAAAAATTGAAGGTAGTAATAAGCTTCTAAAATTAAAGGTAGATATTGGCTTAGAAAAAAGACAATTAGTTGCTGGGATTGCCAAGCATTTTAGTGCTGAGGATGTGATTGGACGCAAAATATTGATTGTTGCTAATTTAGAACCTGCAACAATTTTTGGAGTTAAATCAGAAGGTATGATTTTAGCTGCTTCAGATCCTGATGGCAATATGGTATTATCAACAGTTGGAGACAACATAGCAAATGGAAGTCAAGTAAAATAAAAATTTATTGGGAGGAATTAAAGTGAAAAATAGAGAGAATATACCTAAAGCAACAATTGAGAGGCTCCCTTTATATTACAGATGTCTTGATAAGATGGATACTTTTGAAGATATAGATGTAGTTTCTTCTAAAGATCTGGGAGGAAAACTGGATATTCCATCAACTCAAGTGCGGAAAGATCTTTCCTATTATGGAGAGTTTGGACGCCGTGGGGTTGGATATAATGTTAATGAGCTGAAGAAATCGGTAGGTAAAATTTTGGGTGTTGATAGAATGTGGCCTGCAATATTAGTTGGGGCAGGTAATCTAGGACATGCTCTAGTTAATTATAAAAGTTTTTCCATGATGGGTTTTGAAATTGCATATGTTTTAGATAATGATCCAGCTAAGATTGGAAATATGATTAATGGAAAAAAAGTACAGGATATTAAGAATATAGATAAAATAGTAGCAGAAACTGATATTAAGTTAGGAGTAATTGCAGTTCCAACAGATGCAGCTCAAGTTGTTGCAGATGAGATGATCGATTCTGGAATTAAGGCTATCTGGAATTTTGCTCCAACTAGACTTCTGGTTCCGCCAGAAATAGAAGTTAAAAATGAAGACCTGGCAGTTGGTATTGTTTCTTTAATTTATCATTTAAGTTGGCAGGAAGAAATGGAAACAAAGGGTGAATAAAGAAGTGAAAATCGAAACAGCAGTTTTATCCAGCGGCAGTAAAGGTAACTCTACCTATATAAGAGCTGGAGAATATTCTGTTTTAATTGATGCCGGTTTAAGCGGTAAGGCTCTAGAGCAGAGAATGGGAACTTTAGATTTGAAGGCGGAAGATTTAAATGCTCTACTTATTACACACGAACATAAAGATCATATCAAAGGGGTAGGAATTTTATCCCGCCGCTATGATATTCCTATTTATGCAAATGATGGGACCTGGGCTGCAGCAGAGTCTGAGTTGGGTAAAATAAAAGCTGAAAATCGTAGAGTCTTTACGGGAGACTTTATAATCGGAGATTTAAAATTTTCACCATATGTAATTTCACATGATGCTTCTCAGCCGGTGGGCTATGTTTGTTATGCCGGCAGCAAAAAGATTGTATTAGCTACAGATACAGGAATCATGAATCAAAAAATGATTGCAAAAATTAGAGGAGCAGATTTTTTTGTACTTGAGTCAAATCATGATTTAGAAATGCTGATGACTGGTAAATATCCTTATTTTTTAAAGAATAGGATTAAAGGTCAAAAGGGTCATTTGTCAAATGATGACACTGCCGCCTTATTACCTGCACTAATAAAAGATAACTTTCCAACAGTTGTTTTGGCTCATTTGAGTGAAGAAAATAATAACCCTAAAGTTGCTTATATAACAGTTAATAATGCACTTAAGGAAGCAGGGTTTAAAGTTGGGGAAGATTTAAGAATGGGCTGTGCTGCTCAGTCTAAGACAACATCACTTTTTAGAATTGATCAAAAGGCAAAGGAAAAGGAAATATTTTAACTATGGATATAAATATCATAACAGTTGGCAGCTTAAAATCTTCATTTTTAGAGCCGGGTATTCAGGAATTCAAAAAACGTTTAAGCCGTTATTGTGATTTGAATATTATTGAAGTTAAAGATGAAGCTGTCCCTAAAAATTATTCTAAAAAAGATATAGAAGCTCTACAGGCTTTAGAAGGTGAGAGAATAACTAAAAATATACCTGAACGAAGTTATGTATTTGCGCTTGAGATAAAAGGTAAACCGATGACTTCTATCGGCTTTGCAAAATCTCTTAATAATTTACAGGTTCGAGGTTATAGTTCTTTTACCTTTATTATTGGCGGAGCAACTGGTTTAAGTGATTTTGTTTTGAATACTGCTGATTATAGATTTTCATTATCACATCTAACGTTTACTCATCAGATGATTCGCTTAATATTATTAGAGCAGATTTATAGAGCCTTTAAAATTAATAATAATGAACCATACCATTTATAAATTACAGCTTTCATTTTTGGAAGCGCTAAAAAAATATTGATAAGAATAAAAAATGCCATTAATCTAAATGTAAATCAAGATTAGAATGAATAATATTAAGCTGTGAGGAGTGGAATTTTGAGCTGTAAAATATGCGGCAGTAATGATTTGGAAGAAATAGAGAACAAAGATACTTATTATTTTTGTAATAACTGTGAAGTGATTTTTATTGACTCTACAGAAATTGTTAGTCCTGAAGCAGAAAAGGAAAGATATCAGGGTCATGATAATAATCATCAAAATGACGGTTATGTTAAGATGTTTAGGAAATTCATATCAAATTTATTAGAGCCAAATATAGATTTTGAAGCCGTTAAAGATGTTTTGGACTTTGGTTGTGGACCAGGCCCAGTTTTAGCGGATCTTTTAAGAGAGAAAAAATTTAATGTTGATCAATATGATCCATACTTTTTTCCGGAAAAAAAATTTAAAAATAAGAAGTATGATTTAATTACATCTACCGAAGTTTTCGAGCATTTTTCTGATCCCATTAAGGAAATGGAACTATTAACTTCACATTTAAAAAAGGGTTCTTATCTGGCAGTGATGACTTCTTTGCACCCGGGACCGGAAAACTTTGCTGATTGGTGGTATAAATGGGATCCTACTCATATTGTTTTTTATAATGAAATTACCTTTAACAAAATTGCTTCAATCTTTGATTTAGAAATTGTTGATATTGATTTTGAAAAATATATTCTTTTTAAAGCTTAGAGGAGGAGAGACTCTTGAAAAAAGTTTTAGTGTCCTTAGCAGTAATTTTTGCAATTGGTTTACTTTTAACAGCAGGAGTAAGTGCTGAAGAAATGGATGTTTGGGAAAAGGCAAAAGCGGAAGGAGTTCATTTCCGGGCAGTTGGTAATGAGCCTGTATGGCTGGTTGAGATAATGGATGATAAAAGAATTAGATTTGTTAATGACTATGGTAAATTAGAAATTAAAGCCCCAGTTGATGATCTATGGGTTGGACCAGCGGGTGAAGATAAGATTTATTATGTTGAAAACGATGCCATTCAATTTCAGGTAATAATTATGAAAAAAAGTTATCAGGATACAATGAGTGGTGAAAATTATCCTTATCAAGTAAGAGTAGTTTTTCCAAACAAGAGCTACATAGGTGGCGGTAGAGTATTAATTTCAACTGATAATGAAAATTAAATAAAAAAAATCCCTGTAGAGTTCTGCAGGGATTTTCATTTTAATTTTAAAAATAGAATTAATGTCTTTACAGATGTCATGACAGATGATAGAATGTTTAACATAGTAGCTAAATTTAATTATTGAGGTGATAAAAATTAAAACTAAGGAAAGACGAGGTAAATTGCTGCAGAGATTAAAAGCATCTCAGCAGGCATTGATTGGTTCTCAATTGGCAGAGGAATTTGGGGTTAGTCGTCAGGTTATTGTTCAAGATATTGCTCTTTTGAGGGCAGAAGGGGAGAAGATAGTTGCTACTTCTCAGGGATATTTCTATGAAAAAAATTTGGGGATGCCAACTGTTAAAGCTTCTATTGCCTGCTCTCACGATGATCAGCAAGAATTAAAAGATGAACTTTTAACTGTTGTTAATTATGGAGGTAGAGTTATTGATGTTAAAGTTGAACATCCAATTTATGGTGATTTAAGCGGTAACTTAATGATCAGCAGCAGAGAAGATGTTGATAATTTCATAAAAAATTACAGAGAAAATGAGGCCTCATTACTTTCTAAACTTACAGAGGGTGTCCATTTGCATACAATTGAAGCTGTTAATAGGCAGGTTTTAAAAAAGATTAAAGAAGAATTAAAAGAAAAAGGATATTTGTTGGAGGAATAATTTTTTATTTTTACTGTAAAGACAGCTGTATATTCAGCTATAATATTGGGGGTTATAAATTTGGGAAATGATAAATTAAAAAAATTAAGATTACTTTATGCGGCATTGATTTTACTGCTTGTACTTAGTGCTTTGACTGTTCCCTATCTTATGTTAAATTCGATTAATCTTTTTAGAGGTGCTTTTCTATTCTGGCTTTTTTTTGCTTTAATTGTTATCTTTTTAACTATAAAAATTACAACTTACTGGAGGGATAATTAATGCCGATATCATATTTATATACAGCAATAATTTTATACATAATAATTGGCTCGATAGTTGCTTTAATGGCCAGACGAGAAATGAATGATGGAGTTGTCGAATATTTTTTAAGTGGTAGGAATACAGGGGGGGTTGTGGCTGCTCTTTCTTATAGTGCTACTACCTATAGTGCTTTTATGATGATTGGTCTGGCAGGCTTTACATATTCAGGTGGAGTTGGAGCACTTGGATTTGAGCTTATTTATTTATCAGGCTTGTCTCTAGTAGCATTTTTTGGTCCCCGGTTTTGGTTAATTGGGAAAAAAAATAATTATGTTTCACCTTATGAAATGTTGGGTGATCGTTATCAAAATCAGTGGATAGCTTTTGCAGCTTCACTTTCGGCCTGCATTTTTTTAATTCCATATCTTGCAGTTCAGCTAATGGGAGTTGGCTATCTCTTGAATGGACTCTCAGATGGTGAAATTCCATTTATTTTTGGAGTCGCAATAGCTGTAATGCTGGCAATCGCCTGGGCCTTAATTGCTGGCATGAAATCTGTTACCTGGACTGATTCTCTGCAGTCATTAATTATGATTGTAATCAGTGTAATTATTTTATTTTATGTAATCTATCAGCATTTGGGTGGTTTTAAAGATTTTTTTGATTCACTTGCAGCTCTGGAAGGAAATGTATTAACTGTACCTGGACCAGGATTTTTTAAATTTAAAACATTTCTTGGGTTGAGTCTGCCCTGGTTTTTCTTTTCTATCTCTAATCCCCAGGTCAGTCAGCGTCTTTTTATTCCCCGAGATTTAAAAGCTATGAAAACAATGATCAAAGGCTTTTTAGTTTTTGGATTTATTTATACTTTAGTTTCAGTTTTTTGGGGATTTTCAGCTAGACTTTTAATTCCTGGACTGAGTAATGCAGATTTGGCAACACCAGAGCTTCTAGCATCTCAATATGTGCCAACTGCTTTAGCACTGGCAGCCATGATTGGAATAACAGCTGCTGCAATTTCCACCATTGATTCAATAATGCTGACTTTATCTTCACTTGTAGTTAGAGATATTTTCAAAAATATGGAGGATAATTTGGATCAGGAGCAAAATTTAAGACAGCTGCGGACAGCTAAAATTGCTATTTTGATTATCGCTCTTTTAGGATTTTTCTTTGCTATTCAGGAGCTCGATTTAATTGCCACTCTCTCAGTAGCAGCCTCAATTGGACTGCTGGTTGTAGTTCCCTCGATTTTTGGTGCTTTTTTCTGGAAAAAAGCTACAGCTGCTGCATCTTTGAGCAGTATTATAATTGGTTCGATTACTGCTTTATACCTCCAGTTTAGCAGCTGGAGTCCACTGGGTCATGGTGCCGGAGTTTGGACACTGCTCGTTTCAACAGCAGTTTTTGTTGTAGTAAGCTTATTTACTCAGGCCCCAACTAAGAAGGCTGAAGAATTTATTGGCTATATTAATCAGGAATTAGATGCTAAAAATATTTTATAAATTTTCTGAGCAGAAATATTTATTTTAAAATATTAGGAGGGTAAAATGTCAAAACTAAGGGAAAAGCTTAAAAAATTAAAAAAGGCTAAAAATGCTGTGATTCTGGCCCATAATTATCAACCTGCAGAGGTACAGGATGCTGCTGATTATGTTGGTGATTCTTTTGGTTTAAGTCAAAAAGCTGCAAAACTTGAGGCAGATGTAATAGTATTTTGTGGAGTAACTTTTATGGCAGAAAGTGCTAAAATTCTTTCACCTGATAAAACAGTTTTGATACCGGAAAAATTTGCCGGCTGTCCAATGGCTGATATGGCAGATGTAGAGAGCCTAAGATGGTTGAAAGAAAAGCATCCGCAGGCAGCTGTTGTAACTTATGTTAATTCTTCGACTGAGATTAAAGCCGAAAGTGATCTCTGCTGTACTTCTTCTAATGCAGTAGATATAGTAAACTCAATTGAGGCTGATAAAGTTATTTTTCTACCGGATCAAAATCTGGCAAATTATGTAGAGCAAAAAACTGATAAAGAAATAATTAAATGGGATGGTTTTTGTCCTGTGCACCATTGGGTACAGAAAGCAGATATCAAAAGGATGAAAGAACTTTATCCAGAAGCTATAATTGCAGTACATCCAGAATGTAGATCTGAGGTTGTAAAAGCTGCAAATTTTGTTGGCAGTACAGCAGCTATTTTAAACTATGCCAAAAATACTGAGGCTCAAAAAATGATTATTGGAACAGAACTTGGATTATTACACCGTTTAAAAGAAGAGAATCCAGCTAAAAATTTTTATCTTTTAAGTCCTCATTTAATATGCCAAAATATGAAAAAGAACTCACTTAAAAAAATATATAAGGCTCTTAAAAACATGAAAACGGTTATTGAAATAGAAGAAATGACAAGATTAAAAGCAGCTTCAGCTTTAGAAAAGATGCTTGTATGATTTGAATTTTGACCTGACTAATCTTTCATTTAAGTTTAAGAATTAAAACATTTGCTGTATTGAGGTGATAAAAAATAATGAAACAATCTACATCTATAAGAAAAGATGATTTAAAAATAATAAAAAGTGACTTTTTAATAATTGGTAGTGGAATTGCCGGACTTTATAGTGCACTTAAATTGAGTGAGTTGGGAGAAGTCTGTGTTTTAACAAAGGCTGATAAAAATGAGAGTAACAGCAGTTATGCTCAGGGTGGTATTGCTGCTGTAATTTCTGAGAAAGATTCTTTTGCAGCCCACTATAATGATACAGTAAAGGCCGGAGCAGGTCACTGTTATCAAAAAAGTGTAGAACTAATGATAAAAAAAGGGCCTGAGAGAATAAAAGAATTAATAGAGCTAGGTACAGATTTTGATATTCAAAACGATGGTTTTGATTTAACTAAAGAAGGTGGACACAGCCGGCGAAGAATTTTACATGCTGGTGATGCAACAGGCAGTGAAATCAGCCAATCTTTACTGACAGCTGTTAAAAAAGAACAAAATATTAAGTTAAAAGAAAATCATTTTGTTATTAAGCTGCTGCAGACGAAAAATAATGAGGATGTAAAGAAAATTACTGGTGTACTGGTTAAAAATAGCGATAAAGACGAACTACTTTTAATTCGGGCGGCGGTGACTATAATGGCAGCAGGTGGCTGTGGTCAGCTTTTTAGCAGAAGCAGCAATCCCGAGCTAACTACAGGTGATGGAATAGCCGCTGCATTTAGAGCCGGGGCAGAAGTGATTGACTTAGAATTTATGCAGTTTCATCCAACCGCTCTGGCTTTGCCTGGGAAAAGAGCTTATTTAATTTCAGAAAGTATTCGAGGTGAGGGTGGAATATTAATAAATGAAAAAAAAGAGAGATTTATGCCTGATTATCATCCTGATGCAGAATTAGCGCCCAGAGATATTGTTGCCAGGGCGATTGTTGATCAGGTTTCGAAATCCAGCTTTGATTATGTTTATCTTGATTTAACTCATCTTGATTCTTCCTATCTGCAGAAACGATTTAAAACAATTTATCAAAAATTATTAGAATTTGATCTTGATATTACTAAAGATTTAATTCCTGTTTATCCGGCCGCCCACTATTTAATGGGAGGAATTAGAACAGACTTAAATGGACGCAGTACAATTTCGGGGCTTTTTGTCTGCGGTGAATCTGCCTGGACAGGTGTTCATGGAGCCAACCGGCTGGCCAGCAATTCGCTTTTAGAAGCAGTTGTTTTTGCTGCTCAAATATATAATTATGTGAAAGAAAACTGGCGCCAGAAAAAAGATAAAAGCACATATTTAGTTACTGAAAAAAGTGATATTTTTAATGATGATCAGATTATTTCACATAAGCTAACAGAGCCCTTAAAAAAAGAATTAGAGAATTTAAAAAATAAAATACAGCAGAAAATGACCCAAAAAGCTTCAATTATTAGATCAAAAGTTGAATTAGAAAATTTGCTTGACTGGGTCAATTTAAATAATAATTATCTTCAGTCAAAAAAATTCAAGAATAACTACAGTCAGCAGTTATGGGAATTAAAAAATCAATTTTTGATAGCAAAATTAATGCTCAAAGCAGCGTTAATCAGAAAAGAAAGTCGAGGTGCTCACTACCGAAAAAATTTTCCTGTTAAAAAATCAAAGTGGGCACAAAAATATATTTTATTTAACAGGGACAGAAGGGAAGGGAAAATAGATGTCATTAAATAAATTTTTTCTTACAGAGATAATCGAAGCAGCTTACAAAGAAGATTTTGGCTATAGTGGTGATTTGACAACTGATAATTTAATTGCACGAAATCATTTAAGCAGAGCTAAAATAACAGCTAAGCAAGCCGGAGTTGTAGCCGGACTGGATGTTGCAGCTGAAGTTTTTCATAAACTAGATAGTGATATAAAATTTATAACTCTGCTAAAAGACGGCAGTAAAATAAAAAAAGGAGATGTACTAGCTGAGCTGGAAGGTTCAGCTTTAAATATTTTAAAAGGAGAGCGAATAGCACTTAATTTTCTGCAGAGGCTTTCGGGTATTGCCAGTCGGAGCAGAAAATTTGTAGATCTGATCAAAGAATATGAAGTAGATATCGTGGACACCAGAAAAACAACTCCTGGATTAAGAATGCTGGAGAAATATGCAGTTAAAGTTGGGGGTGCTAAAAATCATCGTTCTGGTCTCTATGATGCAGTAATGATCAAGGATAATCATATAAAAGTAGTGGGCAGTATCAAAAAAGCTGTTAGCCAGCTCAAAAATTCCATTCCTCATACTGTAAAAATAGAAGTAGAAACTGAAGACCTGGCTCAGGTTGAAGCTGCACTGGAGGCTGGAGTAGAGATTGTAATGCTTGATAATATGGAGCTGCCAGTACTCAAAAAGGCTGTTGGTCTAATTGCTGACAAAGCTGTAATAGAAGCTTCAGGTGGAATAGATGAGAAAAACATTAAAGAAATTGCTGCAGCTGGAGTTGATATAATTTCTTTAGGAACATTAACTCATCAGATTAGGTCACTGGATATTGCTCTGGATTTGCAGATTTAAATATTAAACTTTTAGATTTCAAAAACGGATAAATATTTTTGTTTTGAATATTAAAAAATATATCAAAACCTTGACAAACCTAATTTAATAAGGTAAAATTAATAAAACATGAGTTAAATAAAAAATAATATTTAAAAACATTGATCAGGGAAAGTAATTAAAAATATTTATCTCAGCGAAGCGGGGTTAGTGAGAGCCTGCCGATAACTATTTTAATGAAGTTCCCCTGTGAGTTGTCAGCTGAACTAAAAAGTAAGCTTGAACCGGAGGTCTACCGTTATCCAGACAGATTATCGGAAATAATTTAATTCCTGTAATTGCTGAGTGGGCTTTTTAGCCAAAAAGATTGGTACCACGAGAATAACAACCCTCGTTCTTTAATTAGAACGGGGGTTTTTTGCATTTTCTGGTGAGTTTCTGGGAAGATTAGATAGACTGGCAGCTATTTTATATGTTTAAAAATTAATTTCCAAAAATTGGTTTCGTAAACGGTAGCTGCACAAAAAAGGAGTGAGTAGATGAGTAGTTTAGAATATGGATATTTAGGACCACCTGGAACTTTTAGTGAACAGGCAATTTCAACTTATTGTAAAAAATATGGAGGTGAAACAACTGCCTATCCCTCAATTAGGGATCTTGTAGAAGCTGTAAACAGTGATCGAGTTGACCTTGGTCTACTGCCTTTAGAAAATTCATTAGAGGGATCGGTAAATTTAAGTCTAGATTTACTATATCAGAATTCAGAATTAAAGCTTTATCGAGAAATAATCTTACCCATTTCCCACTATTTATTAGTTCAAAAGGGAACTGCAAAGGCAGATATTGAGGAGATTTATAGCCACCCACAGGCAATTGCTCAGTCTGGTGATTATTTAGCTGAGAAATTTAAAAATGCTAAAATTATTTATACAGATAGCACTGCAGCAGCAGCAGAAAAAGCTGTAGAGGCCAAAAATAGAGCTGCAGTTGGGTCAATCAGGCTTTCAGATATATATGAATTGGAAGTTATTGAAAAAAATTTGCAGGGGAATCTGCCAAATTCTACTCGATTTGTTTTGGCAGCAAAAAGAGATAAAGATTTTTCTAAAAATAATCATTTGGGAGAATTAGCGGAAAGTGATTTTAAAACATCAATTATTTGTGCACCTAAAGTTAATGAGGCTGGAGTTCTTTATCGGATGCTTGGAAAATTTGCTGAGGGAAATATTGATTTGACGAGGATAGAATCGCGACCAAGTCGTCAGCGTTTAGGAGAATATATTTTTTATATTGATTTAAAAGGTTGTGCTGCTGATGAACAACTGAAGTCTGCTCTAGCAGAGGTAGAAACAATGTCTTCATATTTTAGACTTTTAGGTTCATATCCCAAAACAATAATAGATTAATTATGCATTTTGAAAATTGAATAATTGGGCGAAAAAGCAGTATTTTTATTTGACAGAACTAAAATTGCCTGCTATAATATTCATTAAATAAATAAATTCATTTAAAAACTTTGAAAGAGGACCTAGTAAGCATCAAGCCGAAATACACCTCTTGAGTTGCCAGCTGAAAGGAAACAAGTAAGCTTAAAGGCCGTCAGCCGTCGTTACCCGGTGCGGAAGTGTTGGCTTCCAGTAGAGATAATCTGTTATTTAATGAGATTAAAACAGGTGGTACCGCGATATCAATCGCCCTGACTAAGGGGCGATTTTTTGTATTTTTAGAGGTTTTTTAACAATTATTTAAGGATTTGAAAATGGATGTTGATGTTGAATATTTACAAAAGATGGTTGTGTAAACGGTAGCTGCACATTAAAAGAGGAGAGAGGAGAATTCATTATGATAGCAGTATTAAAGAGAAATGCAAGTCAGGAAGATAAAAATAAGGTGATTGAAATAATTCGAGGCGAAAACTTTGAGGTTCATCCAATTCAAGGAGTAGAAAAAACAGTAGTAGGTGTTTTGGGAGATCCTGCAAGAAGATCAAACTTAAAAGAAAAATTACAAACTCTTGGAGCAGTCGAAAAAGTTGTACTTATTTCTGATCCCTATAAACTAACAAGTTGGAATTTCAAACAGCAAAAAACAGTTATTGATTTAGGTGATGGTGTTAAAGTTGGTGGTCCGGAATTGACAGTAATGGCAGGACCATGTTCAGTCGAAAATAGAGATCAGATCATAGAAACAGCCAAGATTGTTAAGGCTGGAGGAGCCCAAATTTTACGTGGAGGTGCTTTTAAACCAAGAACTTCACCTTATTCTTTCCAGGGTTTAGGTGAAGAAGGATTAAAATTGATGGCAGAAGCTAGAGAGGAAACAGGTCTTAAAATAGTGACTGAGCTGATGGATGTTGAGCACATTGATGTTGTCTGTAAATATACTGATATTATTCAAATCGGTGCCCGTAATATGCAGAACTATTCACTTTTAAAAGAGATCGGAAAATTAGATAAACCTGTAATGCTCAAACGAGGGATGGCAGCAACTATTAAAGAGTGGTTGTTGGCTGCCGAATATGTAATGAATAACGGCAACCATGATGTTATTTTATGTGAAAGAGGAGTTAGAACCTTTGGCGAGGAAACAAGGAATACCATGGATCTTAGTTCGATTCCTTTAGTTCAGCAGCTGAGTCATCTGCCGGTAATTGCTGACCCGAGTCATGGTACTGGACGCTGGGAATTAGTAACTCCTGTTGCCCGAGCCGCAGTTGCTGTTGGAGCAGACGGAATTATGGTTGAAGTTCATCCTGATCCCCAGAATGCACTTTCGGATGGACCTCAGTCCTTAAAACCTAAGAATTTCCAACTGATGATGGATGAAATAAATGCTATTTCTAAATCTCTGCACAACTTTGAAACTAAAGAAAGGAAAATAGCATATGCTTAAATTTAAAAAAATAGCAGTTGTTGGAATTGGCCTGATCGGGGCTTCAATGGCTGCTGCTTTGAAAGAATCTGATTCAGAAATTGAAATAACTGCTGTTGATAGAAGTGCAGAGAGTATAAAAAAAGCAGAGAAATTAGGCATTATTGATCAGGGATTTACAGAGATTAAAAATCACTTAAGTGCTTGTGATTTAATTTTTATTGCGGTTCCGGTAGCAGCAATAGCTTCGGTTATTAGAAAGATCAGGGACGGCAGTCAAAAAAAACAGCTTCTGATTGATCTCGGTAGTACAAAAAAAGAAATTATGCAGCAGGCAGCAGAAATTTTAGCTGGAACAGCAAAAATATTTATTGGGGGCCATCCAATGGCTGGATCCCACAAATCAGGTTTAGATTGGCATCAGGCTGACTTATTTAAGGAAGCACCTTTTATTCTTACCCCCTGGATTCAAGCCGATAAAAGTTCACTGGAGCTGAGTGAAGCTTTAAAGGGATCGGGAATAGAGGTAGAACTTCTGAATAAACTACGGGATTTAATTGAGAAGACAGGCGCCAGAGTTCATATTATTTCAGCTGAAGAACATGACCGCTGTACAGCTTATTTAAGTCATCTGCCTCATCTTTTATCTTCAGCTCTGGTTAATTTAAGTTCTGAGAAAGATTTTACAGATGATTTTTTACAGCTTTCCGGAAGTGGTTATCGAGATATGACTAGAATTGCAGGGAGTTCACCAGAATTATGGCAGGATATAATAATTTCTAATAGAGGAAATATAGCAGAATTAATTGCCAATTATATAAATGAATTAAAAGAACTGCAGTTAATTATAGAAAATAATGAAAAAAATAAGATTTTAAATTTTTTAGCAAATGCAGCAGAAATCAAAAATAAAAGTAGAGAGAAACGAGGAGGAAACAATGAGTTATCAAGTTAATCCAGCTTTAAAAATTAATGGCAAAATAAAAGTTCCAGGTGATAAGTCAATTTCACATCGGTCCCTGATTTTGGCTTCAATAGCAGAAGGTGAGAGTAAAATTGAAGGACTGCTGGAAGCAGAAGATTGTTTGAGTACAATGGGAATAATGCGTGATTTAGGAATAAAAATCACAAAAGAAAATACAGGGAATTATACAGTTCAGGGCAGAGGTCTTGCTGGACTGCAGGAAGCTGATAATGTTCTAGACTGCGGGAATTCGGGTACTTCAATGCGGCTTTTAGCCGGACTTTTGTCATCTCAGGATTTTTATTCAGTTCTAACAGGTGATCACTCACTGCGAAAACGTCCAATGCAGCGAATAATTGGCCCACTCTCAAATATGGGAGCTGAAATCTGGTCCCGGAAGGATGGCTTGGCTCCACTTAGTATTAAAGGTCAAAAACTGCAGAGTATGAATTATGAACTTCCTGTTGCTAGTGCCCAGCTTAAATCATCTATTTTACTGGCAGCTTTAAAGACAGAAAGCGAAACAGTAATTGTTGAACCTGCAGTTTCAAGGGATCATACAGAAAGAATGCTCAAAGGGGCCGGTGTGGATTTAGAAATAAAAAAAGATAGAATAATTTTAAAAGAGGCAGCAGAAAGAAAATTAAGTCCCTTTAATATTAAAGTTCCTGGAGATATTTCTTCCGCAGCTTTTTTCATAGCAGCAGGTCTTTTAGCAGACAGCGGCAGTCTTTTAATTAAAAATGTAGGTATTAATCAGACTCGGAGCGGCTTCTTAGAAATAGTTGAGGCAATGAACGGAAAGATTGAACTTTTAAATCAAAAAGACGAGGGCGGGGAACCTACAGCAGATATTTTGGTTAAAGCATCTAAATTAAAAGGTTGTGAAGTTAGTGGTGAGATTATCCCCCGCTTGATTGATGAAATTCCTATTATTTCTGTAATGGCAGTTATGGCAGAAGGTAAGACTATAATTAAAGATGCAGAAGAATTGCGAGTTAAGGAAACTGATCGGATTGCTGCTGTAGTCAAGGAATTTAAACGTTTAGGAATTGAGATCATAGAAAATCCAGATGGGATGGAAATTACCGGTGTACAAAAAGTTAAGGGTGGAATTGAAGTTGAAAGTTACCATGACCACCGGATAGCAATGTCACTGGCAGTTCTAGCTTTAAATACTGAAAAGGGAATAACAATTAATGGTAGTGAAATTATTTCTACTTCTTTTCCAAATTTTAAAGAACTTTTAGCAGAGGTGAGAGGATGAAAAAAATAATAGATAATATTGCAGATGGAGTTAAGGAAATGAACCGTTATCAGGCTGGTAAAAGTATAGAAGAAGTTCAAGAAGAATATGGTTTAGAAAAAATAGTTAAACTTGCTTCAAATGAAAACCCTTTGGGGCCTGCAATTCAGGTGATAGATACAATTCAGTCCGAGGCAAAAAATATTTCGCTTTATCCTGATTCAGACAGCAGAGAGCTGAAAAAGGCTCTTTCAGAAAAATATCAATTAGATAAGGAAAGAATTTTCTTAGGTAATGGATCAGATGAGATTTTAGACCTTTTGATGACTTTAATTTTGAATCAGGGTGATGAGGTGATTCAGGCTGATCCTGCCTTTATTAAGTATGAATTAGCTGTTAAGTCTCGGGGAGGAAAAAGTATAAAAGTTCCCTTAGATACTGACTATAAGCATGATCTTAAAGCAATGGAAGCAGAAATAACTGATAAAACTAAGGCTATTTTAATTTGTAACCCGAATAATCCGACAGGAACAATGCTGAAAAAAGAAGAAATCGAGTCTTTTTTAGAGAGAGTTTCAGATGAAATTTTAATAATGGTTGATCAGGCTTATTTGGAATATATAACAGCAGAAAGTTATTTTGATGGGATAGAACTGCTGGAAAAGCACTCTAATTTAATGCTGATGCGTACCTTTTCAAAAGTATATGGGCTAGCTGGAATGAGAATTGGCTATGCTTTAACAGATCCCCAGCTCGTAGACTATTTGAATCGAATCAGAGGTCCTTTTAATGTTAACCGATTAGCTCAAAAAGCAGCAGTAACTGCTCTCGAGTCACAATCTCATGTAGAAATCTGTCAAAATTTAAATGATAAGGAAAAGAACTTTCTTTACCAAAAATTTGAAGAATTAGAATTGGAATATATAGAAACTCATGCAAACTTTTTAATGGTGGACACTCAAATGACGGCTGCTGAAGTTTTTAGAAAACTGCAGCAGCAGGGGGTAATTATTAGACCAGGTAATCAATTCGGAATGGACAGCTGGATCAGAGTTACAATTGGGACTCGGGCTGATAATGAATATTTTATTAGAAAATTAAAGTCCGTATTAAAAGAGGGGGAATAATTGATATGATAGCTGTACTTAAACATGGATCAACTAAAGCAGATGAGAAGAAAGTAATTAAGTTAATAGAAGCTGAAGGTTTTACTGCTCACCCTGATACAGGAGCAGAAACTACTATTGTTGGTGTTGTTGGAGCTGCACCTGATAAAAAAGTTAATTTGAAAGAAAAGCTGCAGGTGATGAGTGTTGTTGAAAAAGTAGTTGTCATTTCTGACCCCTATAAACTAACCAGCTGGAATTTCAAACAGGATAAAACAGTAATTGACCTAGGAGATGGGGTTAAAGTTGGTGGTGATGAGCTGACAATAATGGCTGGACCCTGTTCTGTAGAAAATAAGGAGCAGATACTGGAAACAGCAAGAATTGTTAAGGCTGCTGGGGCAAAAATACTGCGCGGTGGAGCTTTTAAACCAAGAACCTCTCCGTATTCATTCCAGGGCTTAGGTGAAGAAGGACTGATGCTTTTAGCAGAGGCTAGAGCAGAAACGGGGCTCAAAGTAATAACTGAATTAATGGATATTGCCCATATAGATGTTGTCTGCAAATACACAGATATTATCCAAATTGGTGCCCGCAATATGCAGAATTACGCTCTGCTTAAAGAGATAGGGAAACTGGATAAACCTGTTATGCTCAAACGAGGAATGGCTGCAACAATCAAGGAATGGCTGCTTGCTGCCGAATACGTAATGAATGAAGGTAACCACAATGTGATTTTATGTGAAAGAGGAGTTCGGACTTTTGGGGAAGAAACTCGAAATACTATGGATTTAAGCTCAATTCCTTTAGTCCAACAGCTAAGCCATCTGCCGGTGATTGCTGATCCAAGTCATGGTACCGGGCGCTGGGAGTTAGTTATTCCTGTTGCTAGAGCTGCAGCTGCAGTTGGAGCAGATGGGATTATGGTAGAAGTTCATCCCCATCCTAAAAATGCGCTATCAGATGGTCCTCAATCTTTAAAACCGGCTAACTTTAGGTTGTTAATGGATGAGTTAGATGCAATAACTACCTCTTTAAAAACATTTAAGGTTAGAGAAAAGAAAATAGCTTATAAATAAAATTGAGCAGTTATTAGTAATAGCAGCAATTCAGACTAAGTAAAAAAATGGAAAACAGAGAAATTTGAGGAGGTAGTTAAATGTTCGAATATTTAACAGCTGGCGAATCCCACGGGCCAAGGTTAACTGCAGTTATTAAAAATCTGCCGGCCGGGCTGAGGGTAGAAGTTGAAAAAATAAATGACGAGCTATATAGAAGACAGCAGGGCTATGGGCGCGGGAACCGGATGAAAATTGAGAGTGACAAGATAATTATTAATTCTGGTCTGCGCCATAAAGAAACTCTCGGAACACCTCTGAGCATGACAATTGAAAATAAGGACTGGCAGAACTGGTTAGAAGCTATGGCACCGGATAAAGAACGAGGTGCTGAAGTCGAGGCTCTTACTAATCCTCGACCAGGTCATGCAGATTTACCAGGCGCTTTAAAATATAACCATCGTGATTTGAGAAATGTACTTGAAAGAGCCAGTGCCAGAGAAACAGCAGCCAGAACTGCAGTGGGAGCTGTTGCCAGACAGTTTTTAGAAGAATTCGGGGTTAATGTTTACAGTCATGTAGTTCAGATTGGAAATTTAAAAAGTGAAAACTGGACAGACTTAAAAGCTAAAAATCCAGAGAGTTTTAATGAGCAAGAAGCTATTAATAATTATTTTGAAAAACTAGATCAGACCCCTCTCCGCTGTGGTGACAGCACAAAAACAGAAGCCATGAAAAATTTAATCGACTCCTGGAGAGCTAATGGAGATTCGGTTGGGGGAGTTTTTGAGATTGTCGTGACTGGTCTTCCGGTAGGTTTAGGCAGTCATGTCCACTGGGATTTAAAACTGGAAAGCAAACTTGCTGCTCAGCTGATGGGTATTCAGGCGATAAAAGGTGTAGAAATTGGATCTGGTTTTAAAGGTGCTGGACTGCCGGGATCTAAAGCTCATGATGAAATTTATTATGATTTAAATAAAGGCTTTTACCGCAGCTCTAATCAGGCAGGTGGAATTGAAGGTGGAATGACAAATGGAGAAGAATTAATTATTCGACTGGCAATGAAGCCAATCCCCACCCTGGCGAAAGCACTTCATTCAGCAGATATAATTTCTAAAAAAGAAAGAACTGCAGCTAAAGAACGTTCCGATGTCTGTGCAGTTCCAGCAGCAAGCATTGTAGGTGAGGCTGTTACAGCTATAGTTCTTGCCCAGAGTACAGCTGATAAATTTGGTGGAGATAGCATCAAAGAAATCAAGCGTAATTATAACAGCTACTTAGAACAGTTAAAGAAGTTTTAATCTGATAATTAGTTGATTTTAATCTCATTTTAATAACCACTTATTATACTTTTTATAGATAAGCTGAATTTATTAGTTATTAGCTGATGTTTAACTAATAATTTCAGCAGTAATTATTAAGATTTTTATTTGAAGATGTTATAATTTAAAAAGGATGTGGTTGAAAATGGAAAAGAAAATTTTAGCTCTTATATTAATCATTGTTCTAGCGGTTCCTTTGACAGCTGCTGCACAAAATTCAAATCAGCCAGCAGATTCAAATGTTAAAAGTAAAACGGAAGCAAAAATCGTTGCCCGAGTTAATGGAGAAAAAATTACTAATCAACAATTAGCTCAGAAGACTAATCTGAATCAACTTTTAATGGGAATAAATCGAATTAGTCCACAGTTTGTTCAGACTCTAACTAATACAGAAAGTGGACAGAAAGTTCTGGCAAAATATAAGGAACAGCAGCTTGAGAGTTTGATCAATAATCTTCTATTACAACAGCAGGTAGAGCAAAAAGGAATTAGTTTGACTCAGAAAGAAAAAAATGAAATTTATCAAAAACAAAAGAAAGCAATATTAGAAAGAAACAATTTAAATCAGGAAAAATTTCTATCAATTCTTAAAAAACAGGGTTTTAAAACTGAAAAAGAATATAAACAAAAGTTCGTAAAAAATCCACAGTTAAAAATAAATAAATTAGTTGAAAAAGAAGTGGTTTCTAATCTGGAAGTTTCGGAAGCTGAAATCAAGCAGACTTATCAGGAAAATAAGGAACAATTCACTAAAAATGGTAAAACTCAACCTCTAGAAAAAGTTAAACCACAAATAAAAGAGATGTTAAAACAACAAAAAAGAAATAAGAAAATTAGTCAGTATGTTGAGAATTTAAGAGAAAAAGCAGAAATCGAAAAAAATATTTAATTAAAGCTCTTAAATAAAAATTATATATATTTCAGATCTACGAGTCCTGTCGTGAAAAGCAGGGCTTTTTACTTTTTTTAGTTATTGTAAATTGATTACTTACAATTAATTATATTTACTGGTATACTATTAAAGAGTAATCTAACACATATGGGAGGCATTATTGATGACTAAAGATCAAAAAAATAATAATTTATATCAGGCTAAAAATGCCTGGACAGAGATGGAAGAAGTAGAACGAAATGAAGTTTTTGCTTTTAATGAAAAATATGCTAAATTTTTAACTGAAAATAAAACAGAGAGAGAATTTGCAAGTGCTGCGGTTGTAGAGTTAGAAGCGGCTGGATTTAAAAATATTAATGAATATGAAAAATTAGAAAAAGGCGACAAATTTTATGTGGAAAATCGATCTCGGGCCTTACTGGCGGCAGTTATTGGTGAGAAAGATTTGAAAGAAGGTTTAAAAATTGTAGGAAGCCATATTGATTCACCAAGACTTGATTTAAAACCGAACCCACTCTACGAAGATGGTGAGATGGCAATGTTTAAGACCCATTATTATGGAGGAGTTAAAAAATATCAGTGGGTAACAATGCCGTTAGCTTTACACGGCGTGGTTGTTAAAGATGACGGTAGTCAAATTGAAATTAAAATTGGAGAAAAGGAAGAAGATCCAGTTTTCTTTATTAGTGATGTACTGCCACATTTGGGAAAAAAACAGATGAAAAAATCAATGACTGAGGGAATAAGTGGTGAGCAGCTAAATGTAGTTGTCGGCAGTATTCCTGTTGCTGATGAAGAGGCAAAGGATAAAATAAAAACAGCTGTTTTAAATCACCTGCAGGCTGAATATGATTTTAAAGAGGAAGATTTTATCAGTGCTGATCTGCAGATTGTTCCAGCATTTAAAACCAGGGATGCCGGTTTTGATAGAGCTTTACTTGCCGGTTATGGTCATGATGATCGTGTCTGCAGTTATACAGCGCTTGAGGCAATTTTAGATGTGCAGAATCCTGAATATACTTCAGTTCTTTTATTAATGGATCGTGAAGAAGTAGGAAGTATGGGCTCTACTGGAATGCAATCTCATTTCTTTGAAGATCAGGTGGCTAACCTGGTTGATCTTTATTATGATGATTATAGTGAATTAATTGTCCGCAAAGTAATGCAGAACTCCAAGGTCCTTTCAGCTGATGTTAGTGCAGCCTATGATCCTGACTTTGCAGAAGTATATGCTAAGCATAATTCAGCTTATCTCGGTAAGGGTATTGTTGTTTCAAAATATACCGGTGCTAGAGGTAAGGCTGGAGCTTCAGAAGCAAGTGCTGAGTTCATGGGAGAAATTAGAGGTATTTTCAATAAGGCTGGAGTAATCTGGCAGACAGCTGAGCTCGGCAAAATTGATGAGGGTGGTGGAGGAACTATTGCCCAGTTTTTGGCCAATTATAATATGGATGTAGTTGACTGTGGACCAGCTGTACTATCAATGCATTCACCTTACGAAGTTGTCAGCAAAGCAGATGTTTACCATTCTTATTTGGCCTATAATGTATTTCTAGAAAAATAAATTAATATATTGTGGGATCAGTAAAACCTTTTTCCCAGCTTAATTTATTTTTTAAAATGTTAATTGCTTAACTTTAATTAAAGTTATATCGTATATAATAAATATGATAAGCTAAAATCGAAATTTATATTGACTGCCAACAAGTGAAGTTAATAATTAATAAAACTCAAGGAGTGATATCTAATGGCAAAGATAGACCAGGAAGAAAAAATTAAAATCAAAGAATTGTTCACTAAAAATTTAAAAGACGAAGTTAATTTACTTTTTTTTACTAAAGAAGATGGCTGTCAGTACTGTGGAGATACAGAGGAAATCTTAAAAGAAGTAACTGAACTTGATGAGAAAGTAAATTTTGAAACTCATTTATTAGGCAGCAAAAAGGCGGCTGAATTTGGTATAGATAGAGCTCCAGCAATTATTTTTTTAAATAATGATGGACAGGATAGTGGAGTTCATTTTTATGGGATTCCTTCCGGTTATGAGTTCACTTCTTTAATTGAAGATATTTTAGATATCTCTGACCAAGAGAGAATAGATTTGGCTGATGATATTAAAAAAGAAGTAAAAGCACTTGATTCTGATGTGCTGCTGCAGGTATTTATTACACCAACCTGTCCTTATTGTCCACGAGCGGTTAGAGTTGCTCATCAGATGGCAATGCTTAATCCAAAGATTAAAGCTGAAATGGTAGAGGCGATGGAATTTGAAGAACTTTCAGCAAGCTTTAATGTATCAGGAGTACCAAAAACTGTAATTAATTCCGGTGCTGATGAGCAGGTTGGAGCAGTTCCAGCGAAAACTATTTTAAAGAAAATTCAAAACCTAGCTGTAGCAGCCAGCTAAATAAAGAATTAAAATAATGGTACCAGGTACAAAAAAGCTTTTTTGTACCTGGTACCAATTAATAAGGGACCAATTAATAAACAAAGTAAATATTTAACAAACAGGAGGAAATTCAATAATGAGCAAACCAGTTAAGGTAACAGATGGAAATTTCAACACTGAGGTATTAAGTGCTGACAAAAAGGTATTAGTAGATTTTTGGGCAGAATGGTGTGGACCATGTAGAATGGTAGCCCCTGTAGTAGAAGATATTGCAGCAGAATACGGTGATAAGATTAAGGTAGCAAAGTTAAATGTTGATGAAAATCAATCTACCGCTTCTCGTTACGGTATTATGAGTATTCCAACAATGTTAGTTATGGAAGATGGTAAAGTTATAAATAAATTAGTTGGTTATATGCCTAAGGATAAGCTTGTAAGTAAATTGAACTTAAAATAAATTTTCTTTATTTTTAAAGTCCTCTCTTTTTGTTTTAGAATAAGAAGAGGGGATTTTTATATTTTATTGCAGATAACCCTGTAAAAATATAAAGTTTTGTGATAAAATTAAGATTGATTAAAAAAGGAGGGTTATCAGTGCAGCGTTTATTAATAATATATACCCCTGATGACGATTTAGAAGAGATTGCAAAAGGGATTAAAGCAGGGGCAAAATCACAGGGATTTAGAGTAGATATGAAAAACACTAAAGATATTGGGACCGGTCTTTCTTTTTATCCATATGATTTAATAGCAGCAGGTAGTCCTACAAAAGGTATTTTTAAAGGGAAAATAGATAACTCTTTAAACAAATTTCTTGCTGAGGCAAAAAGAACTGGTGGTAAAGACGCTATAGCATATGTTAAACCTCGTTTTTTTGCTACAAATAAAGCCTTGAAAAAAGTAATGGCAGCTCTTGAATCCCAGGGCTGTATAGTTAAGAATTTTAAGGCAATTAAGGACCACCGTTCAGCAGTAGAATTTGGTAAAAATATTAAAATATAGAATTTAAAAACCGCAGTTAAAATTTGGGCTGTGGTTTTTTCAAATTATAAAATTTGGAGTGAGTTAATAGAAGATGAGTAAAAATGTTTCTATTAAATTAGAAAATGTACAGCAAATAATTGATGATCAAGAAAAACAGCAGATAAACAATAGTTATCAGGGTAAGTTTTATATTAAGAATGATAAATTATATTTGAGTTATGCAGATAATGCCGAAGGAATCGATGGTTCTAAAACTATTGTTAAAATTGATCCTGAGCGGGAGCGGGTTTTACTTTTGCGCCAGGAACCAGCAGCTATGAAGCAGGATTTTGTCTGTGGGGAAAAACAGGCAGGGTATTTTAAGACTGCTTATGGTGAAATTAAAATGGCAGTTAAGACAAAGAGATTGGAAATGGAGATCAGCGAAAAATCTGGACTGATTCGAATAAATTATCAGGTCTTTTTAGGTGGAGAATTAAATGCTGAACACCATTTAAAAATAAATTATAAAATATTAAAGTAAACTTAATAGGAGGTTTATTGTTTTGCAAAAAAATTTACAGGCCGCTGTAGAAGCTGAGCTAATCAGCTTTCTGGTCGAAAGTGTTAAAAAAGCAATTTATGATGGAGAGCTGGACTTGGAAATGGTGCCGGAAGTTTCAATTGAGGTGCCAAGAGAAAAGGGACATGGAGATTATGCAACTAATCTGGCTATGGTCTTAGCCGGACAAGCGGGAATGAATCCGCGCCAAATTGCAGAAATTATTGTTGATAATTTTGAGAGTGAAATTGTAGATGAAATAAGTATTGCTGGCCCGGGATTTATTAATTTTAAACTTAAAAATGCCTGGCTCTGGCATAATTTAAAGATTATCACCAAAAGAGCAGAAGATTATGGTAAAATTGATTTTGGTAAAGGAAAGAGAGTTCAGGTAGAATTTGTTTCTGCTAATCCAACCGGCCCTTTACATGTAGGTCACAGTCGAGGAGCAGTGGTTGGTGATGTAACTGCTGCAATTATGGAAGCTGCAGGTTTCGATGTAGAAAAAGAGTATTATATCAATGATGCCGGTAACCAGATGGATATTTTGGCTGAATCAACTCTTTTGAGATATCGTGAACTCTTGGGTGAAAAAATTGAAATGCCTGAGAATATTTACGCGGGTAATTATATTATAGAAATTGCTCAGGACTTATATGATGAGTATGGGGCAGAGTTAATGGAAAAAGAAGAGTCGGCAAGGCTTGAGATTTGCCGTGAATATGCCTATCAGGAAATGCTAAAAAATATAGAGCATGATTTAGCAGAGTTCGGGATTGAGTTTGACAGCTGGTTTAGTGAGCGGACTTTACATCCTGATAAAATTCAGCAGGCCATTGATCTTTTAAAAGAAAAAGGGTATATTTTCGAAGAAGAGGATGCTCTCTGGTTTAAATCAACTGACTTTGGTGATGACAAAGATCGAGTTATAATCAAGTCAGATGGCTCTCCAACGTATTTAGCTGCAGATATGGCTTATCATTTAGATAAATTAGAGCGGGGATTTGATAAATTAATTAATGTTTGGGGGGCAGATCACCACGGTTATATTCCAAGAATGAAGGCTGTAATTGAAGCTTTTGGTTATCCAGCAGATACTCTGGAAGTAATAGTTGTTCAGATGGTTAATTTACTTCGTAATGGTGAGAAAATGCAGATGTCTAAAAGAGCTGGCAGTTTCGTTACCATGAATGAGGTAAATCAGGAAGTTGGTACAGATGCTGCCCGTTATTATTATGTGATGCGCAGTACTGACAGTCATCTTGATTTTGATTTGGAACTTGCCAAAGAGGAATCAACAAATAATCCTGTTTATTATGTTCAGTATGCTCATGCCAGAATTCACAGCATTTTAGATAATGCTGCGCTTGAGGCTGATGCTGAAAATCTTGATTTATTAACTCACGAAGCTGAGATTGATTTAATGAAGATGCTGGCTAAATTCCCGGAAGAGATAAAGATGATTGCAGAGTCAAGACAGCCACATCATTTAACAACTTATGCTTATGACCTTGCGACAGCCTTTCATTCATTTTATAATAATTGTCGTGTGAATACAGACAGTGATAAATTGGCAAAAGCCAGATTATATTTAGTCAATGCTGCCAGACAGGTATTAAAGAATGTTCTAACACTGCTTGGAATTAGTGCACCGGAGCAGATGTAATAAGAATTTATAAATTAAAAGCGGAGGAGATAATAAAATGACTAAGTATATTTTTGTGACAGGAGGAGTAGTTTCTGCTCTTGGTAAGGGAATTACTGCAGCTTCCCTGGGCCGCCTGCTTAAAAGCAGAGGCCTTAAAATCAGTATTCAGAAATTTGATCCTTATATAAACTATGATCCAGGGACCATGAGTCCCTATCAGCATGGTGAAGTTTTTGTAACTGATGATGGTGCGGAAACAGATTTAGATTTAGGTCACTATGAACGTTTTATTGACACTAATTTAAGTCAGAGCAATAATGTAACTACAGGAAAAATTTATGGGTCTGTAATTCAAAAAGAACGTCGTGGTGATTATTTAGGAGCAACAGTTCAGGTGATTCCACATATTACAGATGAAATAAAAGACAGAATTACTCGAGTTGGTCGTGAGACAAATGCAGATGTAGTTCTAACCGAAATTGGTGGTACAGTTGGTGATATTGAAAGTCTCCCCTTTTTAGAAGCCATTAGACAGCTAAAAAATGATTTAGGTCGGGATAATGTTCTATATATCCACTGTACTTTAGTGCCATATCTAGCAGCAGCTGGTGAATTAAAAACTAAACCAACCCAGCACAGTATTAAAGAGATGCGCAGTATTGGAATTCAGCCTGACATAGTTGTCTGTCGTTCAGAAAGAGAACTAACTCAGGAAGTTAAAGACAAGATTTCACTTTTCGGTAATGTAGAAAAAGAAGATGTTATTAAACTTGTTGATGCAGAACATATTTATGAAGTGCCATTGATGTTAGAGAAAGAAGGAATGGCCGAAAATGTTATTAAAAAATTAAAATTACAAGACCGTGCCCAAAAAGCCGACCTCAAAAAATGGATTGAGCTTGTCGATAAAATTAAAGATCGTGACCAGCAGGTTAAAATAGGTATAGTCGGGAAATATGTTGAACTGCCGGATGCGTACATAAGTATTGCTGAATCATTTACTCATGCCGGAATTGCTAATAACTGTGAAGTTGAAATTGAATATATCTATGCAGAAGGTATAGATTCTTTAGCCCAGGCTGAAAAAGAGCTGGCTGACTTAGATGGTATTCTAGTTCCAGGTGGCTTTGGAGATCGAGGAATTGAGGGTAAGCTGAAAGCAGTAGAATACGCCCGCAAAAATAAAGTTCCTTATTTTGGGATCTGTCTCGGTATGCAGTGTGCGGTAATTGAATTTGCCCGCAATGAATTGGAGCTTAAAGACGCCAACAGCAGTGAATTTGATGAAGATAAGAAGGAACCTGTAATTGCACTAATGCCTGACCAGCGTGATGTTGAAGATATGGGAGGAACAATGCGGCTTGGACTTTATCCCTGCAAATTATCAGAAGGCAGCCTCAGCCGCAGTTCTTATCAGAAAGAAGTTATTTATGAAAGACACCGGCACCGTTATGAATTTAACAACCAGTATCGTGAGCAAATTGAGGCTGCTGGGATGGTCTTAAGCGGTCTTTCACCAGATGAAAGGTTAGTAGAAATAGTTGAAATTCCAGATCATCCTTGGTTTGTAGGTGTTCAGTTCCACCCAGAATTCAAATCAAGACCAAATAGACCACATCCGTTATTTGTAAGCTTCATTGAAGCAGCTTTAGCTAATAAGGAGTAAGGGGGAAAAAATATGGCAGAGGACTTGGTTAAATGTGACTTTGATTCTTCAACAGCCATTGTCAGCATCAATCGTCCGGAAGTTTTAAACGCTTATAATGAAGAATTATTAGATGAATTGTATCAAACTTTGTCAGACGTTTTTTCAGACGATAAAGCTGCCGCAGTAATTTTAACTGCTGAAGGCAATAGGGCTTTTTCTGTTGGGGGAGATATTGATTATTTAGAACAGCTGGATAGTGACCAGGCTAAAATGTTATCTCGTAAAGGCCAGGGTTTATGTGATTTAATTGAACAAAGTGACCCTGTTGTTATCGCAGCAGTTGATGGTTATGCACTTGGTGGCGGAATGGAAATTACTTTAGCCTGTGATTTAAGGCTTGCTTCAACTCGTTCTCGCTTTGGCCAGCCGGAAGTTAAGCTTGGTATCATACCGGCTTTTGGAGGGACTCAGCGTCTGCCGAGATTAATTGGAGATGCAGAGGCTAAAGAGCTATTATACACAGGAGATATAATTGATGCAGCATTAGCTTATGAGCTGGGATTAATTAATAAGGTAGTTACCCCTCGAACTTTGCTAAAAGAAGCAAAAGAACTTGCTTTAGAAATAACTAACCGCTCTACTAAGGCTGTTAAGTTAATTAAAATTGCTATTAATAAAAAGTATACAGAGGCTGAAAAAACTGGCTATGAATATGAAAGTGAAGCCTTTGCTGAATGTTTTAAAACTGAAGAACATCGAGTTAGAATTAGAGAAATCAAAAAAATAATTAAAGAAGATAATTAAAGAATACCTTCCTTAAGTTAATTTTTCAGATTCAAAAAAGGGTTTTCAGAATCAATGAAGAATAATTAGGTTAAGGAGGTGAAGACCTGGTCTCAAGTTTGCAGGCTGGGATAAATAATGTTAATTAATCTTTCTACAACTATCGCTTTAAGCTGTCCTGCCTGTGGTCGTCTGGAAAAGGATGAGATTAATATTTTTGAGCTGCCGGTAGGCAAATTAAAGCAGTTAAGCTGCAGTTGTGGGGCGGAAAAAGCTTCAATTAAAAGAATAGATAATTCTAGACTGCAGATTAATTATTTTTGCTTACACTGTAATAAAGCTCATAAAATTAAAGTATCAAATCATAAATTCTGGTATTCAAAAAAGTTAATTTCTCTTTCCTGTAGAGAGACCGGTCTTAACCCGGGTTTTTTTGGTAGATCTGCTTTGGTTAATGAAGAAATCAAAAAAGAAAAGCAGGAATTAGAATTAATAGCAGCTGAGTTAGGTTTTGATGAATTTAAAAATCCAGATGTAATGCTGCAGGCATTAGACTTTATTCATGATATTGCTGAGGAAGGTGCCTTGAGTTGTGAATGCAGTAATGATATCATAAATATAGAATTGTTTTCTGATAAAATTCAATTAATTTGTAATGATTGTGGAGCACGCTTAAATATAGCAGCTGTCAATGAAAATGATCTTAAAAGATTGAGACAGCTCAATAAAGTGTGTATTCACTCTATTCAGGGAAAACCAAATAACTTTTAAAAGGCCCTGAATTACTATCTAATAAGGAGGAAATAATTATGAACTTAGTTCCAATGGCAGATATTTTACAAGATGCACACAAGAAAACTTATGCAGTCGGTGGCTTTAATATTAATAATATGGAATTTCTACAGGGTATAATGATGGGAGCGGAAGAGCTTAATTCTCCTGTTATTTTACAGGCTAGTGAAGGTGCAATTCGCTACATAGGTATTGATTATGTAATGCAGATGGTAGAAGCTGCAACTAAAAATACTAATATTCCTGTTGCTTTACATTTAGATCACGGTAGTGATTTTGAAAGTGTTATGAAATGTATCCAGGCTGGATTTTCATCTGTAATGATTGATGCTTCTAAAAAGCCATTTGAAGAAAATATAGCTTTGACTAAAAAAGTTGTAGAAGCTGCTCACAGTGTTGGAGTTAGTGTTGAAGCAGAATTAGGAACAATCGGTGGTACAGAAGATGATCATACAGTCGAAGAAAAAGATGCAATGTATACTGATTCAGATCAGGCAAAAGAATTTATTGAGGCAACTGGAGTAGATGCTCTTGCAATCGCAATTGGCACTGCTCATGGTGTATATGAAGGTGAGCCAGAATTAGATTTTGAAAGACTTGATAAAATTAAAAAGTTAATCGATATGCCTGTTGTTTTACACGGAGCTTCCGGTATTTCTGCCAAAGATTTAAAAACAGGTGTTAAATATGGTGTTAACAAAGTTAATGTTAATACTGATTTTCAGCAGGTATTTACTGCTAAGGTTAAAGAAATTTTTGCTGAAAAGCCAGAATTATATGATCCACGTAAATACTGTGGACCTGGTAGAGAAGCTATTGCCGAAAAAGTAAAAGAAAAGATTAAAATTTTAGGTAGTGACGGTAAAGCCTGGTAAGTAGTTGTTGGTGCCGGGTATCTGCGAAATATTTCCAAGTTGATTAACTTATGCTAGAATTTTGGAAATATTTCATAGATGCCCGGTATCTTTATTTCAGCTAAGGAGGATTCAGTTGACACAGCTTTGGTTAGAATTTATTTTGATGGCATTATTCATTATTATTTCGGGAACATATTTATCACGCTTTGGAGATATAATTGCAGATAAAAGTGGTTTGGGACAGGCTTTTATCGGTGGGATTTTAATAGCAATGGCAACTTCACTACCTGAACTGGTAACAAGTATCAGTTCAGCACTTGTTGGTGCTCCAGATATTGCTGTTGGTAATGCTTTTGGAAGCAATACCTTTAATCTTGTTATTTTAGCCTTTGCAGATTTACTCCAGGGCAAAGGTCCTTTACTACTTCGAGTTAACTACAGCCACATTCTTTCCGGCCTTGTTGGTGTTTTACTTTCAGCTTTGGTAGTTTTCAGCTTGATATTATCCCATTTTATGAACTTTAATTTAAATGTTTTCGGAGTAGGATTAGATAGTATAATTTTACTATTAACTTACCTTGTTAGTGTTAGGATGATTTATCGTTATGACCAGAATAATCCTCTTGATGCCAAAGATGAGGAAAAAGAAAACCTAAATTCAGAATATACATTAAATAAAGCTCTGCTTGGTTTTGCTGCCTGTGCAGTTGTGATAGTATTCAGCGGTTATCGTCTAACACTAACTGCAGATCAGATATCAGCAGTGACTGGTATTGATCAAAGTTTTATTGGTTCTATTTTAGTGGCTGCAGCTACTTCACTGCCGGAACTGGTTGCTACTATTTCAGCTATTAGAATTGGAGCCTATAATATGGCGGTTGGAAATGTTTTTGGCAGTAATATCTTTAATATGACAGTTATTTTCTTTGCCGATGTTTTTTATCGTCAGGGAGTTTTGCTGCAGGATGTCCGGATAGTTCATATTTTAACTGCAACTGTTGGTATAGTAATGGCAACAATAATTTTGATTGGTTTATTTTACCGTTCACGCCGTTCTTTTATGTGGATGGGCTGGGATGCAATTGCAGCAGCAGTCGTTTATTTTTTAGGAGTATATTTGCTGTTTCAGCTGGGCTTGAATGTGATTTAAGTTAAAATTATTAGATTTTTAATTATTTTATAAAAACAAGGTAGAATTTAAGAAAGGTGGACTCGATGTGCTTAACATCAGTGAACTAGAGAGAAAGACAATTACAGAATTACATGAAATAGCAAAGGAAATGGATGTCAGCGGTTATTCGCAGATGCGGAAAAAGGATTTAATCTTTGCTATTTTAAAAAAAGGGACAGAAAAAGGGGGTAATATTTTTGCTGAAGGAGTTTTAGAGATTATTCAGAGTGAGGGCTATGGTTTTTTAAGACCTTCTAAATATATTCCTTCCAGTGATGATATTTATATTTCTGCTTCTCAGATTAGACGTTTCGATTTAAGAACCGGAGATGTTGTTTCCGGTCAGGTGAGGGAGCCTAAAGATAATGAAAAATATTTTGCGATTTTAAGAATTGAAGCTGTTAATTATCAGGATCCAGAAAAAGCAAGAGAACGCTCCTATTTTGAAGATTTAACTCCACTTTATCCCGAAGAAAGATATAAGCTGGAATATCACAAAAATGAGATTTCCTCACGAATGATTGATTTGATTTCTCCTATTGGTAAGGGGCAGCGGGGACTATTAGTTTCCCCCCCTAAGGCGGGTAAAACGGTATTGTTAAAGAAAATAGCAAACAGCATCCGTTATAATTATCCAGAAAGTAAAATGATGATTGTACTTATTGATGAGCGGCCGGAAGAAGTTACAGATATGAGGCGCTCGGTTGATGCTGAAGTAATTGCCTCAACCTTTGATGAGCCGCCAGAAGAACATATTCAGGTAGCAAAACTGGTTCTGGAAAAAGCTAAGCGGCTGGTTGAACACAAAAATGATGTAGTGATTTTATTAGATAGTATAACCAGATTGGCTCGAGCTGCCAATGTTACAATTCCACCCAGCGGCAGAACTCTTTCCGGTGGTTTGGATCCAACTGCAATGCACTTTCCTAAAAGATTTTTTGGGGCTGCTAGAAACATTGAAGAGGGAGGCAGTTTAACAATAATTGCGACTTCTTTAGTTGATACTGGAAGCAGGATGGACGATGTAATTTATGAAGAATTTAAGGGCACCGGTAATATGGAGCTGCACTTAAGCCGCCGTCTTGCCGAAAGAAGACTGTTTCCTGCTATTGATATTAATCGCTCGGGAACCAGAAAAGAAGAAATGCTGTTAGAAGAAAAAGAACTGGAAATAATTTGGAAACTTCGCCAGCAAACTGCAGATATGACTGAATATGAGTTAATGGATACTTTTTTAAAGCAGCTGAAAAACACCACAGATAATAAAGAGCTGCTGCAGATACTGGATAAAATATTTAAGAGCTGAGCTTGAAATTTTGATTTGCTTTTTTCCTTGCATAGCGAAAAAGCCTGTGTTATAATAAATCTTAGCTTGAAGATTTATGTCTTCAGTCCGGTTGTTGAGACAGAAGTCAATCGGTGTATCAATAATTATGTGTGCAAGAGAGGTGATATAGATGCGTGAAGGAATCCACCCAGACGTAAAAGAAACCACAATAACCTGTGCCTGCGGCGAGGTTTATAAAACTAAGTCAACTAAAGAAGATATCAGGGTTGAAGTTTGTTCTAGCTGTCATCCATTCTATACAGGAAAACAGCGTAAAGCTAAAAAAGGTGGTCGTGTCGAAAGATTTAATAAAAAATATGGGATTTCAGACGAAAGCTCAGAAGAAGATGATGAGTAGAACGGGAAAGAAATCCTTTTTTCTACTGCAGGGCTTAATTGCTCTGCTTTTTTTTTAGAAAATTTTTTATGAATTGCCTTTAAAACTATATATTTTGATAAAGCTTAAATTCGAAAAAAATATTCATTTGCTTAAATTTTTTCAAAATAGATAAGTAAAAAATGACGAGGTGGCATAATTGTACAAAATAACAAAAAGCGGCTGGTTGGAAGTGATTACTGGTCCAATGTACTGTGGTAAGAGTGAAGAATTAATTAGAAGGCTGAGAAGAGTAAAAATAGCCAAACAGAAAATTAAAGTTTTCAAACCTGTCTTAGATAACCGTTACAGTAAAAAAGATGTTGTTTCTCACAGTGGAGACAGTATAGAAGCAGTTCCGGTTGATCACCCGGAAGAAATTTTAGAGAGAATTGACAATACAGTTGATGTTGTAGGTATTGATGAAGCTCAATTTTTTCATGAAGATTTAGTGCCAATTTGCGAAGAACTGGCAGATCAAGGGATTAGAGTTATTTTAGCCGGTTTAGATCGAGATTTTCGTAACCAACCATTTGGACCAATGCCGGAATTGATGGCAAGAGCCGAATATGTTGATAAACTGCATGCTATCTGTATCCAGTGTGGAGAACCTGCAAGTAGAACTCAAAGACTAATTGATGGTGAACCAGCAGCAGCAGATGATCCTGTTATTCTTGTTGGAGCAGCGGAAGTTTATGAAGCTCGCTGCAGAAGCTGTCATGCCATTAAAGGAGAATAACTTTTTAATTTAAAGATAAATATGAGGTGAAATATAAATGTTTGATTTAAATGACTTAGAAGAAAAGCTGGATAAATTAGTTGATAATTATAAAAAGCTTAATTCTAAACTGAGTGATCCAGAAGTAATTAATGATAGCGATAAATATCAAAAATTATTAAAAAAACATGCTAAATTAAAAAAAATTGTAGATAAATACAAAGAATACAAAGAAGCAAAAGAGGGAATTGAAGAAGCAGAAGAAATGATGGAGCTTGATGATGATCCAGAAATGCAGGCTTTATTTGAAGAAGAAATTGCAGAATTGAAACCTAAAAAAGAAAAATTGCAGGAAAGGCTGCCAATTATGCTGCTGCCTGATGACCCCAATGATGAGAAGAACGTTATTGTGGAAATTAGAGCTGGAGCTGGTGGTGATGAAGCTGCACTCTTTGCAGCAGATTTATATCGAATGTATACCCGTTACGCAGAAAGCAAAGGTTGGAAAGTAGAGGTCATGAGCGCCAATGAATCGGGAACTGGTGGTTTCAAAGAAATTATCTTTACTATTGAAGGTACAGATATTTTTAAATATCTAAAGTACGAAAGTGGAGTTCATAGAGTCCAGCGTGTCCCTTCAACTGAATCCAGCGGTAGAATTCACACTTCAACTGCTACTGTAGCTGTGCTGCCGGAAGCTGAAGAAGTTGATGTAGAAATTAATACTAATGATTTAACAATAGATACTTTTCGCTCTAGTGGCCCAGGTGGTCAGAGTGTAAATACTACTGATTCAGCAATCAGGATTACTCACAAGCCAACTGGACTTACTGTCTCCTGTCAGGACGAAAAGTCACAGCATAAAAACAAGGCAAAGGCGATGCGTATTTTACGGGCCCGTCTGCAGGAGAAAAAAGAGCAGGAAAAACAGCAGGAAAGAGCAGAAGCTAGAAAATCTCAGGTTGGTACTGGTGACCGTAGTGAAAAAATTAGGACCTATAATTTTCCACAGGGAAGGGTCAGTGATCACCGAATTAATTTAACCATTCATCAGCTTGATAAAATTTTAGATGGTGACCTCGATCCGGTAGTTGAAGCTTTAATTGAGGAGGATAATATCAAGAGATTGGAGAAGATCTAAAATGAATATTAAAGAACTTCTTAACCGCAGTGATCAATTTTTAGCTGCAAGAGGGATCGAAAGTTCCCGCCTTGATGCAGAAGTACTGATGGCAGATCTGCTTGATATGGAAAGAATTAATCTTTATGTAAAATATGATTATCCTTTAAAAAATGTTGAGATTGATAATTATAGAGAAAGAATAAAGAAAAGAGCTCAGAGGATTCCTGTTGCTTATATTACTGAAAAAAAAGAGTTTATGTCTTTAGAATTTAAAGTAAAGGAAGGGGTTTTAATACCTCGTCCGGATACTGAAAATCTAGTTGAGGCTGTAATAGAGTACTGCCGTAAAGAGGAACTTCAAAGCCCACAGATTATTGATGTCGGCACCGGCAGTGGAGCAATAGCAGTCAGCTTGGCCCACTATCTTGAGGATGCAAAAGTAGTCGGGGTTGATCTTTCGACAGAGGCGATAAAAGTTGCCCGTCAGAATATGGATGAACATGAACTATCTGAGAGAATGAGTATTTTAAAAAGTGATTTATTAAAAGAATTTATCAAAAGAGAAATCACGGGAATAGATATTATAGTTTCTAACCCGCCCTATATTTCTAAAAGTGAAATGGAAAAACTGCCGCCTGAAGTAAAAAAAGAACCTAAAACTGCACTAGCTGCAGGAGAAGATGGACTTGCTTATTATAAAAAACTTATTCCACAAGCTGAGAAAGTTCTTAAAAATGGAGGTAAATTATTTTTAGAAATAGGTTACCAGCAGGCAGAAGCTGTCAAAGCACTTTTCGGCAGCAGCTGGGTTGAAGTTGAGGTCAAAAAAGATTATTCAGAAAATGATCGGATAGCAGCTGCTCAGTTTAAAAAAGAATAAATTAGTTTACTTTTAAGCTGAGACTGCAGCATTAAAAATTAGGTGAAATTAAATGCAATTTAAGACTGTAATCAAAAAAACTGAATATCAGGCTGAATTAGAAGTGGGGTCTATAAAACTGTTGGCTCTGGATTCTTTTTTTCTAGAGAAATTAAAGCAGGATGCAGCAGTTGCTGAAGCTGCAGAATTTCTGCAGAAGGGGGAAGTTGTTGGTCTGCCGACAGAAACAGTTTATGGTCTGGCAGCTGATGCTCTGAATCCGAAAGCAGTTAGAAAGATATTTCAGGCAAAGGGTCGCCCTCAGGATAATCCTTTAATTGTACATATAGCAAAAAAAATACAGCTGCAGCAGCTGATAAATGAGGATATTTCTGAGAAGGCTGAGAAATTAATGTCTAAATTCTGGCCCGGACCCCTAACAATCATTTTTTCTAAAAATAAAATTGTGCCGAGTGAGACATCTGCTGGTCTGGAAACAATTGCAGTCAGGATGCCTGCCCATCCGCTGATTTTAGCGGTGATTGAAAAGACAGGACTGCCTCTTGCAGCCCCCAGTGCAAATACTTCTGGTTTTCCCAGCCCAACTCGAGCCCGTCATGTTTATAATGATTTAAAAGGGAAGATCCCACTTATTTTAGATGGTGGATCTTGTCAGGTGGGAGTTGAATCTACAGTGATAGATATCAGAAGTAAGCAGGTTAAAGTTTTAAGACCGGGCGGGATCAGCCGAGAAGAGCTTTCTCAATATTTAGGAGAAGAAGTAATTCTGGCATCTGACTTAAAAGATAAAAAAGTATTATCACCGGGGATGAAATACCGTCATTATGCTCCACAAAAAAAACTATATATTTTTAATTTTACTGATAAAAATTACGTATTAAAACAGGCTTTAAAAAAAGCTGAGATAAAAAAAGTAGCTATAATAACTGCTAGAGAAAGTAAATTTGAGGCTGAAGAGCTTGCAGATAAAAAAATTGAGATTTTAAAGGTTTTCAGTCACGATCAGCCGGAAGAATTGGCTCAAAAGCTATTTCATTTACTTAGAAAACTTGATGCTGATGACAGTATTGCTGAAATTTATATTGAAGAATTAAATTCGGAGGGTATTGCTGAAGCTGTTATGAATAGAGTTTATAAGGCTGCTGCTGCCGAAAAATATTCTCAGCCAGGAGGTGGAGACAATTAAAAGGATTTTATTTGTTTGCACAGGAAACACATGTCGGAGTCCGATGGCAGAGTATTTATTTAAAGATTTAATTAAAAATAATAAAGAATTTAAAGAAGAAAACTGGGAAGTTTTTTCAGCAGGAATTTCAGCTGTTAAGGGAGCTGAGGCCCACGATAAGGCAAAATTTGTGATGGAAGAAATCAATATTGATCTTTCAGATCACAGCTCTCATAATATAGATGAGATTGAATTAAAAAAAGAAGACATAATTATCACTATGACCCGCAAACACAGTCGAGCTTTAGTTCTCAGGCATCCTGATCTAGCTGATAAGATATTCACCTTAAAAGAGTTGAGTGGGCTGGAAACTGAATCTAAAGATATTCAAGATCCTTTTGGTCTTTCTAAAGAGTTTTATAGGGAAACTAGAGAGGAAATCAAAGAAAATTTAAAAAAACTTTTAAAAAAATTGAAGAACATTGAGCTGATAGAGAAGGATTAAGCCTCTTTTAGTAGAATAATATTATATGAAGGGAGAAATTATTTTGAGTGAATTACATGTAATGGAACATCCGTTAATTAGACACAAAATTGCAATTATGAGGGATAAAAATACCGGTCCTAAAGAATTTAGAGAGCTTGCTGATGAGGTAGCCACTTTAATGGCCTATGAGGTAACAAGAGATATGCCATTAGAAGATGTAGAAATTGAAACACCAATTACCAAAGGTAAGTTTAAAATGATTGCTGGTAAAAAAATGGGTATTGTACCGATTTTAAGAGCTGGTCTGGGAATGCTGGATGGAGTTTTGAAACTGATTCCTGCGGCTCGGGTTGGTCACATTGGTTTATATAGAGATCCCGACACTTTAGAAGCAGTTGAATATTACTGTAAGCTGCCAACTGATGTTGAAGAGAGAGACCTGCTGGTAGTAGATCCAATGTTGGCTACAGGTAATACTGCTATGGAAGCTATTAAGTTTATTAAGAAGAGAAATCCACGCAGCATTAAGCTGATGGTTTTAGTTGCAGCTCCTGACGGTATAAAAAAAATCCAGGATGCACATCCGGATATTGATATTTGGACAGCTGCTTTAGATGAAAAGTTAAATGATCATGCTTATATTGTTCCTGGTCTTGGGGACGCAGGAGATAGATTATACGGTACTAAGTAAATGAAATTGGCACCGGCTGCTTGTAAAAATATACCAAATTAATAAATTTATAATGGATTATTTTTACAAATGATTTGTACTTTTTTAAAGAGGAGTTGAGGGAATTGCTATATCTAGCTGCTTTTTTAATAGCTTTAGTTTTAGCTTTAGGAATAACTCCAGTCGTAATTAAGCTGGCTAATAGGTTTAATTTTGTTGATAAACCTGGAAAAAGAAAAATAAATAAAAAGATTGTGGCAACAGCTGGTGGTACAGCAATTTATCTTGCCTTTATGATTCCATTAAGATTTTTTATACCTCTTAATCAAACAATCAAAGGTATTATAATCGGCGGCAGTTTCATGCTTGTTTTAGGGCTGCTGGATGACAAATTGGAGATCTCAGCTCCGATAAAATTTGGGGGACAAATAATAGGTGCCTTGATTTTAATTTTTTATGGTGTTAAAATTAATTTTATAACTAATCCCTTTGGTGGTTTTATTTATCTGGGTATTTATACAATACCATTCACTGTTTTTTGGATTGTTAGTATTATTAATACTATCAATTTAATTGATGGTCTTGATGGCTTAGCTGCTGGAGTTTCAATAATAGCAGTTTTAACTCTTTTTGCAGTGGCTTTACAGGAAAATCAGCTTGTCGCTCCGATGCTCGCGGTTTTGCTTGCTGGAAGCTGTCTTGGATTTCTAAAATATAATTTTAATCCTGCTGAAATTTTTATGGGTGACACTGGCTCAATGTTTATCGGTTATATAATTGCGGCTGTTTCAATTACAGGAGCTTTAAAAAGTGCGGCGGCAGTGACGATTTTTGTACCGATGCTGGCCCTAGCGGTTCCGATTCTTGATACAACTTTTGCAATAATTAGACGAGTTTTTAATGACCGTCCAATTGGAGAAGCAGATCACGGCCATATTCATCATCGATTACTGGCTATTGGTATGAACCAAAAACAGGCAGTTATTTCAGTCTATATAATTAGTGCATTTCTTGGGACAGTTGCTTTTATAATAAATGGAATTAAATTTGATCAGGCTTTAATAATTTTTATTGCTGTTATTTTAACTGTTATTTATGGAGCCAAAAAAATAGGTATTTTTTCTGTTGAACTCCCTCAGGAAGGGTGTTCTTTAGAAGATAATTAAAAAGTTTGTTGTTAAATTCACAAATTTACTTGCAACTTTAGCTTTTATATAATAAAATATTAAAAAAAGGTAAGATTAAAATGGATAACAAAGATTGGCGTCAAATTATGAGAGGACTTTCTTTGCTGACTGAAGTTGGATTGATAATAGTTTCTGCTGCCGGAATTGGTTTTGGTTTTGGTTATTTAATTGACAATTTTTTTAATCTTAATCTTTTTTTCAAATTAAGTGGTTTAATTATTGGACTGGCAGCTGGATTTTATTCTGTTTATAAATTGTTGATGTCAACTTTTGAAGATTAAAAAGTTTATTTTCTGATTATTTCATTTATTTAAATTGTTGATTTAAACTCTATTGAACTTTAAATTTAAAATTATTTGAAGAGAGGAGGAAACATTTTGAATCCAGGTCCACAGATACAATTTTATTTATTTGGTAATGAATTATTTCCAATAACTGATACTCTAATTGTTGGCTGGGTTTCTGTTATTATAATTTTGCTTGGAGCTAAGTATTTAACTTCACAATTAAGTATTCGCCCGAATGGGAAACAAAATATAGCAGAATTTATGATAGAGCTAATCTATCAACAGATCGAGCCAATGCTGCCGGGTGAAGGATGGAGATTTCTTCCTTTTATCGCAACTATTTTTATTTATATTGGAGTTGGGAATTTAATTGGAGTTGTTCCTGGTGTTACTAGCCCGACTGGTGATTTAAATACGACACTTGGTCTTGCTCTTGTAGTTTTTATTGTTGTTCAGTATGAAGGAATGCGGGAGTATGGTGTTTGGGGTTATATTAAAGGTTTTGCAGAGCCAGTTATTTTCTTGCTTCCAATTAATGTGATTGGAGAATTAGCAAAACCAATTTCACACTCTTTCCGTCTTTTTGGAAACATAGTTGGTGGTGGAATTATAATTACCTTAATTTATCAGGCAGCACCTGCTTTAATACCAGTTCCTTTACATGCTTGGTTTGGTGTTTTTGTAGGAGCAATTCAGGCTCTAATCTTTGGTATGGTTGCTATTGCCTATATATCAGTGGCCAAGTCTTAACATTTAGAAAGGAGGCAAATTATGATTGAATTTACGCCTGAAGTAGCAAATACAGTTATCACAACTGCTTCTTATGTTGCTGCTGGAGCCGCAATGATGGCTGGTATGGGTCCAGGAATAGGTATGGGTTTTGCCGCAGGAAAAGCAACATCTGCCGTGAGGAGACAGCCTGAAGCCAGAGGACCAATTATCACAACAATGTTATTGGGTCAGGTTATTTCAGCCTCAACAGGTATTTACTCACTGGTTATTGCTATCTTTTTGATTTATGGAATTTAACTTGTATTTTATTAATTAATTCATTTTGTTTTTAATGCTTAAGAGAAGTAAAGAACAAATTATATTAAACTGAAGGAGTATTAGATGAAAAACATTGATGATCCACAGAAATTACAGAAGGAAATCTTGAAAATTACATATTTGATTTCTCTTCTGCCAATAATTTCTTCTCTGCTCTTTGGTGAATATGACATAACCTTAGGTTTTGTTTTTGGCCTGGTTATTGCCACTCTTCTTTTAAGATTAAAATATAATAACATAATTAGGGCATTGAGTATGGAGGAAGATTCAGCAGAAAAATTTATCCGTAACAGGTATTTTATAGAATATGCCCTTTATTTTGTTGTGCTTTTCAGTGCAGCTAAAAATGCAAATTTAAATTTTTTGGCTGCAGCAGTAGGACTATTTATGATAAAATTTGTAGTCATACTGATGTCAATTGTTGATTTACTTAAGGATACTTTTCAAAGGAAATTTGATGAGTATAAATAAGACTTTTTGTTTTTAATATTGAAAGGAGGAAATTATAATGGTAGAGTTTTCACCAGAAGTTATTGACACAGTTATTAGAGCCTCAGCTCTTTTAGGAGCAGGTTTTGCAATGATTGCAGGTATTGGTCCTGGTATTGGTCAGGGTTATGCTGCTGGTAAAGCTGTAGAATCTGTAGCCAGAGATCCAGAAGCTAGAGGTAATATTATTACAACTATGCTTTTAGGTCAGGCTGTTGCTGAGTCAACAGGTATTTATTCACTGGTTATTGCCATTGTTTTAATTTTTACAATATAGTACAGAGTAGATTAAGTCGGGAGATCATTCTCCTGACTTAATAATACTTACTATATTATGCAACTATTTTCCCATCCTATAGATGGGTAATTATATTTCAGGAGGTGAATGTACTCTTGGTTAATATTAACACTACAATGTTATGGCAGTTATTTAACTTTTTTGTTCTTCTTTTCTTACTGCGAAAATTTCTCTATTCACCAGTTAAAGAGATACTTGATAAAAGAGCAGCACAGATTAATGGTGATTTAGATGATGCTGAAGCCCGCAGAAAAGAGGCTGAAGAAATTAAGGCTGAATATGAGCAGAAATTAAAGAATGCTCATACAGAGGCACAGGAAATTGTAGATAAAGCAGAAACTAGAGCTAATAAAAAAGCTAAAAATATTATAAATGAAGCAGAAGAAAAAGCTGAGAACTTAAAGGCTAAGAAGTTAGAAGAAATTGAACAGGCTAAAAAAGAGGCAGCAGCTGAACTTAGAGACAGCATAGCTAATTATACTGTTCTGGCAGCAAACAAACTAATCCGAGAGCAGTTAGACGAGAACAAACATCAGCAGATGATTATGGATTTTATTGATGATTTAGATAAAGAAGAACTAGGTGAGCTGCAATGAGAAATGAAGTAGCCTCAAAATACAGCCGTGCTTTATTTGGACTAGGTAAAGACCATGATAATCTGGTAACTTTAAAAGAAAACATAAATGAATTCTGGGAGCTTGTCTTAGAAAATGAAGATTTAAATGAAGTTCTTTTTCACCAGCGAATCACTCCCGAAGATAAGAAAGGTATTCTGAAAAAGTTATTTGCTGAAGAAATGAATGAGGATGTTTTACATTTTCTTTTTATTTTAATTGACAAAAGAAGAGAATTCTTTTTGGAATCGATTATTAAAGAGTTTAATAATCTTGTTGATGATGCTGAAAGTATCTTACATGTAGAAGTTACATCAGCTGTAGAATTAAATGATTCGATACTTGATAAATTAAAAGAGAAACTGGATTCACTATTAGATTATAATATTCAGATCAAAAATAATGTTGATGAGGAAATTATTGCTGGTATTGTTCTGAAAATTGAAGATTACATTATTGACGGCAGTTTGCGGAATGAACTTAACTCATTGAAGCAAAAACTGCAGGCAATTCCAGTAAGTAAGTTAGGGGTGAATTAATTTGAAACTGAGACCTGAAGAAATAAGTTCTATTATAAAAAAAGAAATAGAAAATTATGGACAGAAATTAGAAGCCGTAGGAGTAGGTACTGTATTAGATGTTGGAGATGGTATTGCTCATGTTTACGGACTTCAAGATGCTATGTCCGGAGAACTTCTAGAATTTCCTAATGAAGTATTCGGGATGGCTTTAAACCTTGAGGAAGATAATATCGGGGTTGTTTTACTCGGTGACGAGACATTAGTTGCAGAAGGTGATGATGTAAAACGTACCGGACGTGTGGTTGAGGTTCCTGTTGGAGATGCTCTCTTAGGTCGAGTAGTAAATCCACTAGGCCAGCCACTTGATGGAAAAGGGACTATTGACAGTGATATATATCGTCCTGTAGAATCTGAGGCTCCTGGTGTTGTTGAGCGTCAACCTGTAGAAGTTCCGTTACAGACCGGTTTAAAATCAATTGATGCAATGACACCAATTGGTAGAGGCCAGCGTGAATTAATTATTGGTGACCGTCAGACTGGTAAAACAGCGATTGGTATTGATACAATTATTAATCAGAAAGATAATGATGTAATCTGTATTTATGTTGCTATTGGTCAGAAAAACTCAACCGTAGCCCAGCTTACAGAAAGATTAAGAGAAGAGGGAGCAATGGACTACACTATTGTAGTTTCTGCTACAGCAAGTGAACCAGCTCCAATTAGATATATCGCTCCTTATGCCGGTTGTGCCATGGGTGAGCATTTCATGTACGAAGATGATAAAGATGTATTAGTTATTTATGATGATCTTTCCAAACATGCGGTAGCTTACCGTGCCATGTCACTTCTTTTAAGAAGACCACCTGGACGTGAAGCCTATCCGGGAGATGTTTTCTACCTCCACTCACGTTTATTAGAACGTGCGGCTAAGTTGAATGATAATTTAGGTGGCGGTTCTTTAACAGCTCTGCCGATCATTGAAACCCAGGCCGGAGATGTTTCTGCTTACATTCCTACCAACGTAATTTCAATTACTGATGGACAGATTTATCTAGAGAGTGAGTTATTTTTCTCAGGTGTAAGACCTGCTGTTAACGTAGGTATTTCTGTATCTCGTGTTGGTGGTAATGCTCAGATTAAAGCGATGAAGGATGTTGCTGGTACACTGCGTCTTGACTTATCTCAGTATCGTGAACTTGAGGCTTTTTCACAGTTTGGATCTGACCTTGATAAGTCAACTCAGCAGAAGCTGGCTCGTGGTGAAAGAATTGTAGAGATTCTAAAACAGAATCAATATTCACCAATGCCGGTAGAAGAACAAGTTATTATAATTTATACTGTAACCAATGGTTATTTAGATGATCTTCCGGTTGATAATCTACAGCGTTTTGAAGAAGAATATCTTAACTTTGTAGACAGTAATTATGTTGAAGTAAAAGAAGAAATTGTAGAAAGTGGAAAATTATCTGATGAACTTAAAGAAAAATTAGATGAAATGGTAAAAGAGTTTAAAGAGATGTTCCAGGTTCAAAAAAATACTATTGTAGATTTGGACACTGATGAATCTGATGATGCTGGAGAAACTGCAGCTGAATCTAGTGATTCTAATGAGTCTGATACCGAAGCAGAGGAAGCTGAGGTGAAATAACAATGCAGAATATGCGAGATATTCAGCGGCGGATAGGGAGTGTTAAAAATACTCAAAAAATTACCAGAGCCATGAAAATGGTTGCTGCCGCTAAGTTGAAAAATGCTCAGGATAGAGCCGAAGATGCCAGACCTTTTTTCAATAAAACAGTAGAAGTTTTGAGAGGTGTTTTTACAAGAACTAGAGAAGCATCTCATCCGCTTTTAGCAGAGAGAGAAGGCGGCAGGCATTTAGTAATTGTTATTACAGGTGATAGAGGTCTTTGTGGAGCTTATAACCACAAGGTAATTGATATAGCTGAAGAAATTGTAGAAAAGGAAAAAGAAGTTTCTTTAATGGTACTAGGTCGTAAGGCCCGCGATTATTTCAGACGTCGTGAAACTGATATTATGGCTGAGTACGTACAGCTAGATGATTATCCAGGTTATGGTTTTGCTAACAATCTTGCTGATGAGATTATTCATCATTTTAAAGCAGAAGATGTTAATAAAGTGTCTATGATATATACTCATTTCAATTCTGCGATTAGTCAGACAGTAAAAACAATGCAGCTTTTGCCTGTAGAAAAGTTTAGCGAAGCTGAAGAGGATTCTAGAGCTGAAAAAGAAAAAGCAGAACAAATTGATGCAGGAACTGCAGAAGAAGAAGTGAAAAGTAAAAAATATGTAGATTATATATTTGAACCTTCTCCGGCTGAAGTTTTTGATAATATTTTACCACAGTATCTAATTAATGTTATTTATTCAGCCCTGCTGGAATCAAAAGCTAGTGAATTTGGTGCTCGAATGACAGCAATGGATTCTGCGACAGAAAATGCAAATGAAATGATAGATAAATTGACCTTGAAATATAATAGAGCCCGCCAAGCAGAAATCACCAAAGAAATCACAGAAATTGTTGGTGGAGCAGAGGCACTTAAATAAAGTTTTATAAAGGAGGAATTTGTGTGAGTGACCAGAACATTGGTAGAGTAGTTCAGGTTATTGGTCCGGTAGTTGATATGGAATTTCCGGATGGTAAATTACCAAAGGTTAAATATGCGGTTAAAATTGAAAATGAAGAAAAAGATATAAATTTAACCTGTGAAGTAATGCAGCAGCTCGGTGATGATCGAGTGCGTTCAGTTGCTATGTCATCAACAGATGGCTTAGTAAGAGGAATGAAAGCTGTAGATCAGGGAGCTCCAATCAGTACACCTGTAGGTGAAGCTGTATTGGGTAGAGTTTTTAATGTTTTAGGTGAGACAATTGATAATCGAGGTGAGGTAGAAACCGATGAAAGAATGCCTATTCACCGTCCTGCACCTAAATTTGAAGAACAGGAATCAACAACAGAACTTTTCGAAACTGGAATTAAAGTAATTGACCTTTTAGCACCATATACTCGTGGTGGTAAGGTAGGACTCTTTGGTGGTGCTGGTGTAGGTAAAACAGTACTTATCCAGGAATTAATTAATAACATAGCGACAGAGCATGGTGGTTATTCAGTATTTTCCGGTGTAGGAGAAAGAACCAGAGAGGGTAATGACCTCTGGCTGGAATTCCAGGAAGCCGATATTTTAGATAAGGTTGCCATGGTTTTTGGTCAGATGAATGAACCACCTGGAGCCCGGATGCGTGTAGGTTTAACAGGTCTAACAATGGCCGAGTATTTCCGTGATGAAGCCGGTCAGGATGTATTATTATTTATTGATAATATCTTCCGCTTTATTCAGGCTGGTTCTGAGGTATCTGCTCTTTTAGGTAGAATGCCTTCAGCGGTAGGTTATCAGCCGACACTTGCTTATGATGTTGGTACTTTACAGGAGAGAATCACTTCAACAAAGAAAGGTTCAATCACATCTGTTCAGGCAGTATATGTACCTGCAGATGACCTGACTGACCCTGCTCCTGCAACCACATTTGCTCATTTAGATGCTACAACAGTACTCTCCAGAGACATTGTGGAAAAAGGAATTTATCCTGCTGTTGACCCACTTGATTCAACCTCAAATATCCTCGATCCCAGAATCCTGGGGGAAGAGCATTACAATGTAGCTCGTGAGGTACAGGAAATTTTACAGGAATACAAAGATTTACAGGATATTATCGCCATTTTAGGTATGGACGAATTATCTGAAGAAGATAAGATAGTTGTAAATAGAGCTCGTAGAATTGAGAGATTCCTATCTCAGCCATTCTTTGTTGCTGAGCAGTTTACAGGAACTCCAGGTCAGTATGTTGAGCTGGACGACACAATTCGCGGATTCAAAGGAATTTTAGAAGGGCGTTATGATGATCTACCTGAAGAAGCATTCTATATGGTAGGGACTATCGAAGACGCAGTAGAAAAAGCTAAACAGCTGGAAGAAGGTGAGTAGCCAATGGCTGCTGCACCAAAAATTCAGTTTGAAGTAGTAACACCGCAAAAATTGGTTTACAGTGAAAAAATTGATAAATTAGAAGCACCTGCAATTGATGGTTTGATTGGTATTTGGCCTAAACATGCTCCTTTAGTGACTGCAATGAAAATTGGAGTTGTTAGAGTTGTAAAAGATGGTGAAGAAATTCAGATTGCAATCAGTGATGGTTTTATGGAAGTTCAACCTGATAAAATTAATTTAGTAGTTCGAACAGCAGAATTACCAGATCAGATTGATATTGACCGTGCGAAATCTGCAAAAGAACGAGCAGAAGAGAGATTGGAAAAAGAGCGTGATAATATCGATTTTGTTCGTGCAGAAGCATCCTATGATCGTGCACTAGCCCGACTAAAAGCAGCTGGACACCAAGATCATGGTTATGACCGTCTATAATCACCGTGCATCTTCCGGGTACGCGACTAATTTATGAAAAAATAATATAAAATTATATTTATCAGCTGAATAACCTGATTTAGGTCAGGATATTTAAAACGCTGAATTAGCAAAAACATACAAGAAGGCCCCTGTGCAGGGGCTTTTTTGTATTTAATTAAGATTACTTAATCCCCAATAATTAATACCATTTATTGGAACGATAAACGGAAGGTGTACATCCTAAACTTAAAATGTTAAAATAATAAAAGGAGGGTAGAATTTATGAAAAACAATAATGGAGAGAGCAAACTTGAAAAAACTGCCCGTGAGGGTGCTTTTGGTTCAAAAGAGATCAAAAAAGGCGAAAAAAATAGATTTTTGGGAGAATTTGAAGAAAGAGTAATTACCTATTTAACTGATAAACAGGTTAAAGAAAAAGCATTATACCCTGAGATTAAAGAAGCCTTAAAAAATAAAGAAGCAGCTAAATTAATTATTAGAGGAGATATTGACAAAGAATATATCTCAGATTATATAAAATGGGCCCGACAAACGGGAGTAAGATTTAATAGGAAAAATTCTCCTGAATTCCGTGGAAATGTAGCTCTGGCAGTAGTTGGAAAAGATGCAGTATCTCAACAATTTGGTGTGATTCCAGAGCGAGAAGAAAAGTTGCAAAAAAAGGGCGTATCTGATAACATTATAGAGAATGCAGGCTCTTTGCTCTGCAGTGATTGTTGGAATGAATTAATGGAAAAAGCGCCGGAAGAAAAAATCAATTATAAAAAAGCCGGCATTTTAGATAAAATAACTGGTACAAGCTGTATAGGCTGCAGGAAAAAATAATTATCATCAGTAAGATGATAAGAAAATGATAAGGTTTGATTGACGCGGCCTTTAAAGGTATAATTTTAGAAAGGGGCTTTTAGAGGTGGACAAGTATATAATTCAAGGTTTGAATCCACTTAAAGGAGAAATTAAAGTTGGGGGATCTAAAAACGCAGCACTACCAATTATAGCTGCATCACTACTTGCTGATTCTGAGGTAGTATTAGAAGATATCCCAAGACTGAGAGATGTTACAAATTTATGTAGTATAATTGAAGATATGGGTGCAAAAGTAATAAGAGACAAAAATCGGATAGAAATTGACCCCAGATTAGTTTCTAAAACAGAGGCTGATCATGAACTTGCTAGAAAATTAAGAGCATCATATTATATTTTAGGAGTGATGCTTGCTAAATCAGGACATGCAAGAACCACCCTGCCTGGGGGCTGTAACATCGGTAACCGTCCCATTGATCTTCATCTTAAAGGTTTTAGAGCTTTGGGAGCAGAGGTTAATCTTGACCATGGAGTTGTGGATGTTAAAGCTGATCATTTAACCGGAGCCGAAATCTATTTGGACTATCCAAGTGTTGGAGCGACAATTAATATTATGATTGCTGCCAGCCGGGCTGAGGGTAAAACAATAATTGAAAATGCAGCTCGAGAACCTGAGATTGTAGATTTGGCAAACTTCCTAACTGTAATGGGAGCTAACATTAAAGGTGTAGGTACAGATATCATAAAAATTGAGGGTGTAAATGAGATGCATGGAGTTGAGCATCGAATTATACCTGATAGAATTGAAGCAGGCACATATATGATTGCATCTGCTATTACTGGTGGAGATGTTTATATCCGCAATGTTTTAACTGAACATGTTAAACCACTGATTGCAAAAATGCATGAGATGGGAATTATTGTCGAAGAAGATATAGCAGGGGTTAAAGTTAAAGCAGACGGTAAATTAAAAGCTGTTGATGTCAAAACTCTGCCCTATCCTGGCTTTCCGACAGATATGCAGTCTCAAATGATGGCTTTATTAACCCAGGCTGATGAGACAAGTTTAATCATTGAAACAGTTTGGGAAAATCGTTTTATGCATGTAGATGAATTAAAAAGAATGGGAGCAGATATCAAGATTGATGGACACAGTGCTCTCGTAAAACCTGGTTGCCTAACCGGTGCTGAAGTAAGAGCTACAGATTTGAGGGCAGGAGCTGCACTTATTCTGGCCGGATTAGCTGCTGAAGGTCAAACAGAAGTTAAAGATATCTATCATGTTGAGCGAGGTTATGAAAATATAGAAGAGAGGCTCAAGGAAGTTGGGGCTTCAATAAATAAAGTATCTGAGTAAATAAAACCTGCCGCTGATATTTCAGCGGTTTTCTGTTTTGAAATTGATTTTGGTTCTTCAATAAAACAAGGTGGTGAATAAAATGATTACAACGGTAACGTTAAACCCGTCAATTGACCGTGAGTACTTTGTTGAAAAAAATGAGGTTATGAAAAACCAGTTTATTTACAATGAAGAAAATCTAAAGGTTTATCCAGGTGGTAAAGGCTTGATTAGTGCGATTAACTTTAAAGAACTGGGTTATGGTGATGTGCAAAATATTGGTTTTGTTGGCGGCAAACAGGGTTTATTTTTCGAAAAAATGGTTCAAGAACATAATATTATAAGCAACTATATTCATACTGAAAGTGAAATAAGAAACAATGTAAAAATTATTGGTAAAGAACCTGCAACCTATACTCAGTACAATGATTATACATTTGAGGTTGAAAAGGAAGAAGTTGATGAGCTGATAATTAGGTTTAAAAGATCAATTTCGGAAAGTGAGTGTATTTTAATTTCTGGATCAGTTCCAGTTGGAGTAGATTTTGATATTTATCAGCGTTTAATTAAAATTGCTAAAGATAAAGGAAAACGTGTTTTTCTGCAGGCCAGTGGTGAAGCTTTAAAATTAGCTTTAGAGTCAGAACCAGATGTTGTAACCCCATATTTCAAACATCATAAAACTATTTTAGATATGGAGATGGAAGAGAAAAAAGATTATATCAAAGCAGGAAAAAAAATGCAGGAAATGGGAGCCAAAAGAGTTATGATTCCCTTCCACTGTGACCGTATACTCTTTGATAAAAATGGTGATGTTTATCAGCTTTCACCCAGAGGATATTGTATCATTAACTGGTTGGGAGCAGGTGATGCCTATAACACGGCCTATTTAGATTATGCTTTTAAAACAGATAAATTTGATTTTATTGAAGCTAATTTAAGAGGGGGAGCTGCTGCCTTATGGATAGCAGAAAATAGAGCAGTTTATCTAAAAGAAAGAAAAGATTATAATGATTGTTTAGATAGATTAGAAGTCACTAAGCTGGAGGTGTAAAAGTTGAGCCTAGTAAAAGATTATATGATTAGAACAATGAATTCAGTAACTCCTGATGATAATATCCGCAAGGCAATAATTTTAATGTATAGATCAGAACAGTCTGTATTGCCGGTAGTAGATCATCAAAACCAGTTTGTGGGAACTATTTACAGTAATAATATCCTTAAAAATATAATTCCTGAGAGCTTTGGATTTTTAGACAGCAGCCGCCTTTTTTATGAAGTAAATGAAGCGGTAGAAAATCTAAAGCATGTAAAAGATGAAAATGTTGATAAATATATGGCCAGCAACAGAGATGCTGTTAAAGAAAATAGTGATATGAAAAAAATTGCTGATATTATGCTAAACAACAAAGAATCATTACTTTTTGTTGTTAATGATCAAGGCTATTTGCGCGGTTTTATTGAAAGATCGAACCTGCTTCACTACTTATTAGATGAGGTAGAAAATAATTCTGAGTAGTTATATTTGGAAATATAGCTTTGGTTAGGCTGCTGATAACTTAATAATTGTATTATAGGATTGCATAAAATGAGGTGTATTTTATGAACGAATTAATTAACTTTTCTGCCCATGAGGTTGAAGAATGGTTGGTTTTAAATAATGTTGCCAATAAAGAACTTTATTTAATTTCTTTATTGTTGTTATTTGCATTTTTAGTAGTTTTACTGGCCAAAAAATATAGAATTCCAATAGTAGTTGGTTATGTATTTTTAGGTATCCTATTAAGTCCAGATATTATTTCTATTTTTCCAGTAATAGATTCGGAAACAGTTAACATGTATACTTTTGTTCTGTCTAATTTAGATTATGTTACAAATATTGCTCTGGCATTTATTGCTTTTACAATTGGTAGTGAACTTTCAATCAAAACACTAAAAAGGCTGGGGAAAAGTATATTTTCAATTGCAATAATGGAATCTGTTTTAGCCTTTGTAGTTGTTACAACAGCATTGTATTTTATTGGCCGTCCGCTTTATATGGCACTTTTATTTGGAGCAATTGCTTCTGCTACTGCACCAGCTGCAACTGTAATGGTTTTAAAAGAATATAATGCTGAAGGTCCGCTAACTTCAACAATTATGGCTGTTGTAGGTCTTGATGATGCCTTTGCTTTAATAATCTTTTCATTAATTAACCCAATTGCTTATTCACAGTATAGAGGAGAAGGAGCAATTAAATTATCAGAGATCATTGTTTCACCTTTAATTGAAATTTTTGGAGCCATAATTTTAGGACTGTTTTTTGGCTATATTACCCAATATTTGCTAACTAAATTTAATGAAAAAACTCGTAAAATATTAACTATTGTTACTTCTATTACTTTAAGTTCTGCTGTGTCTATTTTCTTTGGCTTATCAGCATTGATAGCAAATATGTCAGTTGGTTTTGCAGTCCGTAATTTTGCCAAAAAGAATTTGGAAATTTCTGAAGAGATGGACACACTAACAGTACCACTTTATGCAATGTTTTTTATAATTGCTGGTACAGAAATTCGATTTTCAGAGATGGGTTCCCTCAGTTTTCTGCTGATAGCTTTTACTTATTTAATTGCGCGTATCATCGGTAAGGTGGGGGGGTCAACCCTGGCGGCGAGAATCTCTGGAGCTCCTGAAGCAGTCCAAAAATTTATTGGTTTTGGACTTTTACCTCAAAGTGGAGTAGCGATTGCTTTAGCCTATTCAGTTCAGAAACAGTATGTACAGGATACTAAGGTTGGACTATTGATTTTTAATACTTTACTGCTTACAGCGGCAATGACTGAAGTTTTTGGTCCATTGTTAACAAAATATGCAGTGATTCAATCAGGAGAAGGTAAAATAGATTAGCAGGAGAAGGTACAACAGATTAGTTATTTTGATCTTAACCAAATAATTATATTATTTTAATTTTATTTTAAGATTAATAGTCTATAATGAGGTGTAAGAATGGGAAATAATATAGAAGCAGCAGAATAAGTATTATGGAAGGAGTAATCTATTGAGTTTTCTAAATAAATTTAGCAAAAAAATTGCAATTGATCTTGGAACAGCAACAGTAATTATTTACGAAAGCGGTAAAGGAATTGTTCTGCAGGAGCCTTCCTTTGTGGCTTTGGATTCCAAGTCAAATAAAGTAATTGCTGTAGGAGAAGAGGCGCGTAGAATGTTAGGTCGAACTCCTGCAAACATAAAAGTAGTACGACCTCTAAAAGATGGGGTAATAGCAGATTTTGAAATAGCAGAAATGATGCTTAAAAGTTTTTTGGAAAAAGTGGGTGTTAAAAGTAGGTTTATCAAACCACAGATAATGGTCTGTATCCCGGTTGGTGTAACTGGTGTAGAAAGTAGAGCTGTTTTGGATGCAGCAGTACAGGTTGGAGCTCGCAAGGCTTATCTAATTGAAGAGCCAGTAGCAGCCGCAATTGGAGCTGGTCTCCAAATTGAAAAAGCTGAAGGAAATATGGTGATTGATATCGGTGGTGGAACTACTGAAATTGCTGTTCTTTCGTTAGGTGGAATTGTTGTTGGCGAATCAATTAGAGTTGGTGGCGATAAGTTTGATGCTGCCTTAGTTCGTTATGTTCGAGAAAACTATAATTTAGTTATTGGAGAATCCACAGCTGAAGAAATAAAAATAAATATTGGCAGTGCTGGCCCAGGATATTCAGCCACATACGAAGTTAAAGGGAGAGATTTAATGACTGGTTTACCAAAACATATAGAATTATCGGCTGAAGAAACAACTAAAGCTTTTAAGGAGCTTCTGGATAATATTGCCCAGGCAGCTCGAAGAGTACTTGAGCAAACTCCGCCAGAACTCTCGGCTGATATTGTTGAAAAAGGAATTATTTTAACAGGAGGGGGTTCTTTGCTAAAAGGAATAGAAAGTTTTATTAGCAGCCGAACAGAAGTTGGGGTTTTTGTCAGTGATGATCCCTTAACCTGTGTTGCTGAAGGTACAGGACAAGCTTTAAGTGAATTAGATAAAATTTCAAATGTTTTAAGTACAGGGAATCAAGGCATTTTTTCCTAAAAGTTACTGGAGAGTGATCAAAGTTGAATAAAAACAGAAGAAGAGTTTTATTATATATTTTAATAGTATTAGTTTTTCTTAATGCCCCAGTACTTGCTGCAGAAGATATTATGTCTTTAGAAGAAGTAGAGGCAGGAATGACAGGTTATGGGAAGACGGTTTTTTCTGGCAATGAAATAGAAAAATTTGAAATTGAAGTTATTGATGTACTGGATAACCGCAGTTTAGATGAAGATCTAATTTTAATTAAATTAACTGGTGATAAAGCAGAAGAATTTGGAGGTATTGCTGCTGGAATGAGCGGCAGCCCGATTTACATTGAAGACCGGCTAATTGGAGCAATTGGTTATGGTTGGAATAACAGCAGTCATCGTTATGGCCTGGTGACTCCGATTGAAAGAATGCTTAAACTTTTAGATAAAAATGATGTAAAAGCTAGAAATGATAATCTTAGTGATTTAGAAATTGATATCGATAAATTTACCCCAGATAAAAATTTAATCAGAAGTTCAAGTCCAATAATGGTCAGTGGGATCAAAGGTAGAGCTCTGGATAGATTAGAAAAAACTTTATCAGAACTTAATTTAAAGGTTGTACCATCTTCAGGAATAAAAGAAGAGGATAAAAGTTATAAAGAACCCAAACCAGGGGAAGCAATTGCTGTCCAGCTGGTTCGAGGTGATATCAGTGTTGCTTCTATAGGTACCCTGACTTATATTGACCAGGGGAACTTTTTAGCCTTTGGTCATCCATTTACAAATAGAGGTAATGTTAATTATCTTTTAAGTAGGGCTAATATTAGTGCTGTAATACCAAGTTCAGAACAGCCATTTAAATTAGGTTCCCCCTATCACAGATTATTGGGTTCAGTAACCCAGGATAGAGGAGCGGGAATTGCGGGCAGGATGAATAGTTATCCGCATATTACCCCACTCTATATCAATATTTCTGAAAATGGAGAACTGCTGAAAGAAGTTAGCTTACAGATTATCAATGATGAATATTTATTTTCATCACTTGCTAATAACTCTGCTCTGCAGGCGGTTGACTCTGCTTTGGATAGAATTGGCCCTGGCTCAGCTGAATCAAGGGTTAAGATTATGGGGAGAGGTTTACCACAGCTGCAGATAGAATCAACTGATATGTACTACAGCCAAAATGATATCGGCAGTATGGCACTCTCTGATTTCTCACAACTTTTGGATTTAATCTTAACAAATCCATTTAAAGAAATTAATCTAATAGATATTCGCTTAGAATTAGATTTTCAGAAAAAAGACAGTGTTGCTTTAATTCAGGAGGCAAAAGTTTTAAATGAGGAAATTTATCCTGGAGATGAATTAGAAGTAGAGGTAATTTTACACCGTTATCGAAATGGAACTGAAACTAAAACATTGACTATGAAGGTTCCAGAAGATGTGGAGCCGGGAATAGCGACTCTATTTATTGACGGTGGCTATACAGGAGAAACAATGCGGCCTGAAAACACTGCTCCCACACAAAGTCAGGGTGGATTAAATGAAGCTGAAATATCCGGTCATAAAAGTTTTGAATCAATTTTAAACGCTTATCTTGAGTCACCGGATAATAATGATCTAATATTACAACTTTATCCTTCTTATGCAGCCCCTGTTTATCAAGAAAGCAGTGCAGAAGCACCTGTTAAAAATTCAGATAAAAAGAAGCAGGGAGAAGAATCAAAAGAGCAGGATCCTGATAATAAAAGCAATCAGGATTTACCTGCCGCCGAAAATGAAATTAAAGAAACTTTTGCTACAGAGTATGTTTTAGAAGGAAGCTTGAACCTTGATTTAGAAATTCTAAACCCAGCAGAAACAGAAACTGCTGCAGACTCAGAAGCTGAGTCATCTGAATCGGATTCGGCTCAAGCTCAAGGCAAAACAAAAAACAAACAGTAGAGCATTAATTAAAGTCAGGGCTTTGTGGAGGTTTTTAAATGAATAAGCAAATAAAATATCTTTTGGGGGTTTTGATTTTAATGCTGATTGCAGCTTATTTTTTAAGTCTGTTAAGCGGTTTACCCCAATATTTCAAAAATGATATTATTGCTTTTCTGGAAGAGAGATTTTCAGGTGAAATTTCTTTCAGCTCTGTTTCTTTATGGCCTCTAAATCGGCTCCGGCTTGAATCATTTTCTTTTGCAGATCAAAATGGAAATCTTGTAAAAATAGAGCAGCTTAATCTTGATTATAATTTTAATTTTAGCGATTTTGATAACTTAATCAAAATTTCATTTTTAGAAGCTAAAAATGCAGAAATCATCCTGACTGGAGATTTTTCAGCTGTTGAGAAAGGAAGTCAGTCAGCTAACTTAAATAATCAAAATTCGGAAGCGGGAGAATTTAAGCTTGCTAGTTTTGATTTACCAAAATTTTTGGGAGATATTAATGTCAATCTAGTTAATTCAAAATTAACTATAAAAAATGAAGATTATGATTTAGAGCTTTCCAATTTGAATCTTGGGGCTGCTGCTCAGAGTTCTAAAGATTATGTTTTGAATTTGTCAACTTCTATTTTGATAGATCAGTTAAGTTATAATAATTTTAAATTAAATGATTTTGAAGCAGAAAAACTTGAGCTGCAGCTGAAACGGGAAAGCGAAAGTGCTGATTTATATTTTAAGACTGATAACTTGGCCGTTAACTCAATGGTCAATCTATTAGAGCAAAAAAATTATAATTTTGAAGGTTTTAACATTGACTTAAATACTTTAACTGGACTTTTTTCTGCTAAAGGTGAAATTAAATTTGCTAAAAATAAAATTTTAAATTATAAATCAGAAATTGACTTTTCTGAATTAAAAATGACTGCTTTTTATCAGCGTCAAAATCAAAGTGAAAACTTTAATTTAAGCTTTAATGACTTAAAGCTGGTCCTGTCAGGTCCCAAATTTAATTTGGCAGCAGCAGATAACAGTTTTTTGCTTGACGGTAATCTGGTTGATTTTTCTTTCAAACTGGATCAGAACTATCAGTACCAGCTGCAATTAGCAGCCGCTAACTTTAATTATAACTATGATTTATTAAAGCCGGAGCTTAGCTCGGGGAATATAAGCTTTGCTCTAAAAGTTGAAGGAGATCAGCAGCAGATTAAACGAGCTCAGGCAGATATAACTGCCGAAAATGTAGTAAGCAAATATGCTGAGCTTCAAAACTCACATTTAATTGTAAAATTAGTTGATAAAGAAATATTTGTTGAAAAAGCTGAATTTGAGCTGGCAAACAATTCAAAACTTAATCTTCAGGCAAGCTATAACCTGCAGGATGGCAATTATCTTTTAAGTGCGGAAGCCGCAGAAATGAAAATTTCTAATAACCTGATTTCTCTACTTGAAGAATACAATTTGGCTGCTGATTATTTAAATCAACTGCGAAAAATTGAAGATGACAGTCTTGATTTTATTTTAGATATTGCCGGTTATTATAACCATGAAAGTGGGATTTCTGCTGCAGGTGATCTTGACTTCGACTTCAGCTTTGTCGAAGAAGAGAGCGAAATTCAGCTGGAAAGTAAGTTTTGGTATACTGATCAGAAATTATTCTTTGATTCCTTAAAATTGATTAGTGATTTTGCATATTTGGATTTGTTAGGAGAAATAGATTTTGCAGCAGAAAACTTTGATCTTCGTTATGCTGCTAAAAATATTGAGCCTGCTTTTTTGAATCAACTTTTTGACTTAAATCTTAATTATTTAACTGAGATTAATCCAACAATTAATTATATAGAAGGCCATCTGGCTGATAGTTTCAGCAACCCGACTTTTAGTTTAGATTTGGAGATGGACGAACTTCGCTATCAAAACTATGTTCTAAAAGATATTAAAATGAGGGCTGATTATGCCGATGATAAACTAGAATTAGCTGAAGCAAAAGCTTCCGTTAGTCAGGCGCTGCTGCGGGCAAAGGGTAAAATTACTGATCTCACAGGAACAGCAGCAGTAGATTTTAATATTAGAAGTGAAAACTTATATTTTCAAGATATAGCGGCTGCGGCAGGAACTGAGATCCCTTTAACAGGACAGCTGCAGTTAAATGCTGATTTAAGCGGTCCTCTTAGAGATTATGATTTAGATTTTAGTATCAACACTTCAAATCCTGCATTTACCTTTGGTGATCGGGAATTTGAACTCTCAAATTTAAGCAGTAATATTAAAAAGGAAAATGGAAATTTTAAGATTGAAAATTTTTCTTTTAAATATCAAAATTTAAATTTTAAAGCTGATGGAATTTATAATCCGGCAGCAGGTTTTGATTTGAACTATCAATTAACAGGTTTGGAAATTCAGAGTTATTTAAATAGTTATCCCAACCTGGCTGAAAAAATTACAGGAAGCTTAAATTTAAATGGAAGCTTAAATGGTCCTTTAGAAGCATTAAGTCTCAATTTCAAGCTTGGATCTGAAGCTTTATATTTTGATGGTTTTGAATTAGATATTCAAGAAAATAATTTTGAATATAGTTTCCAGGCTGATCAGCTTGATATTAATCAATTTAACTTTAGTTTTGCTTCAGGCAGCTATCAAATAACAGGTCAGGCCTTTGATTTTAATACAGTACCTCAATCAAAGCTTAACTTTAAACTGCTTGAGGTACCAACTGAAGAATTTTTTCAAAAATATTTAACCTTTTATCCTTTTGCCCAGGAAGTAATTTTAAAGGGAGAAAGCGAGATTGAAACAAACGGCAGTGAATATAATATTTTCTTAGATATTGCAGCTTATTTGAGACAATCAGCTCAAAGTAGTTTTGCTATAAATGGTGAAATAGGAAAAGAGATAGCTTTAAATTTCAGCGGCTCAGAATTACCACTTGCAGTTGCAGCTGATCAGTATGGTTTTAATTTAGATTTACAATCAGATCTTGATCTTAGTGGTAATATAAGTGGTGGTTTAATGACACCAGTTTTAAACTTGAGCCATACTCTGACCAATATTGAAATCAATGAAACTATTATAGAATCAATAACAGGTGATATTTTAGTTGAAAACCGCAGAAGATTTTCTGCCTCCGAAACTGTTAACTTTAGTGAGGGTGGGAATCTAACTCTAGATGGTAGTTATTCTTTAAATGACAAGCAGCTGAGTTTGACTTCCGATCTGCAGTCACTACCTCTGGCCTTTATTTTATCTTTCTTTGGCGAAGAGATTTCCAGTGATGGCCATCTAAATGGTAACTTAAGGGCTGAAGGAAACATTGATGATCTGCAGTTTAGCGGAGAATTAGCAGCACGGGGAGAGACTCTGGAAGTTGGAATCTGGTCCCCAATAAAGAATTTTGAGGCTGAGATTAATTTCCAGAATGAAAAAGCTCTGCTGCAAAATGTAAACGGTCAATTTGGAGAGGGAAGATTTGAAATCGGAGGTGCTTTTAATCTCTTAGATTCAGATAATTTTTGGGATCTAACTCTAACCGGTCAGGATTTATACTTTGACTATGGATCTTTAACTGGAAACTTTGACAGTCAGTTAAGCTTTAGTGGTTCTCTTCAGGATCCACTCTTGGCAGGAGAACTGCAGATATTTGATTTTATAATTGGCATTCCTTTTAAATGGCCTGCTGGGGGAGGAAAAACTGGAGCTGAAGCTGATGGAGCTGGAGGCAATACGTTCATCCCGCGTATTGATTTAAAACTTGTTCCGGGAAACAATGTAAGGGTAAAAAATAATAACATGGATATTTTAGTTCAAAATGGTGATTTGCACCTTGACTTTAACCACCGCCGTGAAAATCGGTTGATGATGGAAGGCAGACTTAGAAGTAGTGAAGGTAGATTTACTTACTATAATTCTCGCTTTACTTTAAATAGTGCAGAAATCACATTTACACCGGTTGATGAGGGAGATATTCCTAACCTACTGGTTAATGCGACAACTTATGCTGGTGGTAGAGAAATTAATATAATCCTTAATGGACCGGCAAACAATATGCGGATTAGTTTTAGTTCGAATCCCGAAATGACAGAAGAAGAAATTTTAAACCTTCTTTCAAGTAGAGGCGCTCTGGGTTCGGCAATAATTGGCGGTGAAAACATTGGAATCCAGCAGATAATCTTACAGGAACTAATTAGAATTGCTAGTGGATTTCTGCAGGAAAATTTAATTTCCGGTATTGAATCCGACTTTAAAACAGTTTTATCATTAGATAGAATAGAAATTGATACCCTGCAGTATGGTACAGAAAGAGAAGTTGCAATTTATCTCGGTAAAAATCTCAGTCAGCGCTTTTATCTTGAGTATGCAGCATTTTTTGGTGAGGAAGAAAGAAATAACGAGATATCTTTTCAATATAGATTAAATGAGATTACGACCTTAAAAGGAAGTTATTTAGGTGAAGATGAATATCAGATAACTTTAGAAAATGAAATTGAATTTTAGGAGGAAAAAAAATGCGGAAGAAGTTGTTTTTGGGTGCAATAATTGTTTTAGCTGCTCTGTTATTTTTTACAGGAATAACTGCAGCGCAAAATATTCCTATTGATGAGGTGACTAAAATTACAGTTGATGGGAATCAATATGTCAGTGATTTTGAAATTTTGACTGCTGTTACAACAGAGGTTGGAGATCAAACTGACCAAGAATCTTTAAGAGCAGATATGCAGTCTATCTTTGAGCTTGGTTATTTTTCAGATGTGAATATTGTTTTTGAAAATTACCAGGGAGGACTTAATGTTATTTTTGAAGTTGTAGAAAACCCGGTTTTAGAAGAAATAGAGATATCGGGTAATGAGCCTATTTACAGTCGAGATAAAATTATCGAGATTTTGGATCTGGAATTAGGTGCTGTTTTAAATGTAAAAAAAATGAATAAAAATCTTAAATCCCTGCAGGAAAAAATGCAGAATGACGGCTATATATTAGCACGGTTTAAGGATGTCAATATTTCTGAAGAAGGAGTATTAACAATAGATATTAGCCCAGGTTATTTAGCCGATGTAAAAATTAAGGGTAACACTAAAACTGACGATAAGGTTATCTTAAGAGAAATTCCGATTACAGCCGGTGATGTTGTTAATATCAACAAGATTCAAAAAGGTTTTCAGAACTTAAGCCGTTTGGGTTATTTTGTTAACCTTAATCCAACTTTAGAGCGAGTAGGTACAGAAGGAAACACAGTAAATTTAGTTATTAATTTAGAAGAAGGGAAAACAGGTAACTTAAAGTTTGGTGGAGGTTATAGCTCCAGTGATGGCTTGATAGGTTTTGTAGATGTCAGCGAAAAGAACCTTTTTGGTAATGGTCAAAATATAGGGGTTAAATGGCAGTTTGGTGATACTACAACTTATTCACTTAATTTTTATGAACCTTATCTCTGGGACAGTGATTTTTCCTTTGGTTTCAGCATCTATGATCGAGAAACAGATAGAACAACTTTTGAAGACTTAGATTACATTAAAAAAAGTAAAGGTGGCAGTATTAGTTTAGGCCATCCACTGCCTAATGATTGGAGAACTTCTTTAAGATATAGAATTGAAGACACAGAAGAGACTTGGGACGAAACAAATCTCAATTATAATGATGTTGTAGAGGGAAATACTTTTTCTGATAATAAACTGCGCTCGATAACTCTTTCTTTTAATCGCGATACTTCAAATAATAGATTTCACCCGACCTCAGGTTCGATAAATAATGTTAGCTTCGAAAATGCTGGCGACTTTTTGGGTGGAAATATGGATTTCACTAAAATTCAATGGGATACCAGAAGATACTTCCCTGGTTTTAGCGATCATGCCTGGGCTCTGAGAATGAAAGTGGGTTTAAGTGACCCACGTACTGATTCCGGAGGTCTGGAAAACGAAGAATATGACCTTGGTGGATCAGATACCCTCAGAGGTTATGACCGAAGTGACTTTGACTTTGAAGACCGTTATAATAACGATCTCTTATTATTTAATGTAGAATATAGAATACCATTTAATGATAGTTTTACTGGAGTTTTATTTACAGATGCTGGTAATGTCTGGGAAGAAAGAGACAGTATCTCTCTAAATGATTTATACTATGGTTATGGATTAGGAGTTCGGATGAATACACCTGTCGGTCAGCTGAGACTTGATTATGGTTGGAATGAAGATTCTGATGGTCAGCTGCATTTCAGTATCGGAAATACATTTTAGGTAGATTATAATTTAACTAAATAAACTTGGCAGTAATCAATCCAGCAGAGTAATAAAATAATTTTTGGAGGCAGATAGTAATGGAATGGAGTGATCGCAAGTTTCAGTTAGCAGTAATTTTACTGCTGCTTGCTATCTTAACATCAATCTTTTTTTTGGACTTTTTAAAGCAGGATGAAAGCGTTGATAGTGTAGCTTATGTAAATTTAAAAAGGGTTTTTGCTGAGCATCCTGCCAAAACAGCAGCTGAAAAAAAGCTGAATCAAAAGGCGGCAGAATACCAACAGCAGCTTGAGCAGAAAGGTGAAGAACTAACTGGAGCAGAACAGAAAGAGCTCCTGCAGTCATACCAAAAAGAGCTCGAGAATTTAGAAGCTAAATTGCTGGCTTCAGTTTTAAACGAAGTAGAAACAATCATTATCGAAACAGCCGCAGCAAAAAGGGTTAAGTTTGTACTAGAAGAAGAAGACGTGCTTTATGGCGGCTATAATTTAACTGATGATGTACTGGCTGAACTAAAAGCCAATTGGTAAAAAGCAAACTTAGAAATTTAAAGGAGGGGGCTTAATGCTGGATGCAAAAGATTATCATCTAATTTCACTTAAATTTTTATATGCCATTTTGCTGGCCCTGTTTTTTGCCTTCCTCTTTGTTTTTGTTTTTATACCAGAGACCAAAGATAGTTATCCGATTTACAGTTTTGAGCGGGAAAACATAGCTGACTCGAAGAAAATTGAGGTTTTTTCAGAGAATAAAAATGGCAGTTTGCTTTTAGATCTTTCTAAGCAGGAGAACTTTGAGACAGAACTTAAAAATCGGAGTTTTCAAATTATGGAAGCAGCTAAAGGAGCAGTTCTAATCGTTTTAACAAGTAATCATTTAGACAGAATCAATGGTTTACAGGAAAAGGAAGAGCTGCTTTTAACCGAACTAAAAATGCGTTTGAATAATGAAAGTGAAGAACTGCTGCAGCAGAAAAGGCAGGAGCTAGAAGCCAAGCTCTCAGATAAACTACAGACTGTTAGAAGAAATATTCGAGAAAAATATTCTGATTACAGTCAGCAGAAAATTAGAGATAATTATTTAAAAATAATTAATTTAAGGATTGCAGTTGAGGTTCTAGCCAGTAATGAAAGTGAAAAAGAAAAATATCAGTCAGAGCTGAAGCAGGTGCAGCAGCAGCAGAATCAGCTGTTGGCAGAAAAAAATAGTGTTTTAAATGAAGATATTTCTGCTGAAACTAGAACTTTAATTATGGATTTCAACCGTGAATATGCTGAATACAGACAGCAGCTTGAAAACAGACATCAGGAATTAATTGCGGCAAGAGAGGCTGAAATTGAAGAAAAAGTAGCAGCCTACAGACAGGAAATCAAGGCAGAACTCAGCACTAAAAGAGAAGCAAAAGTGGCAGCAATGGATCAGCTGATTGCTAAAAGCAGAAAATATTATTAAGAATAAAAAATAGGGGTTAAAGCAAATGGAATATTATCGAAAAGCAGCAGCAATTTTTATTGTAATTATTACACTAACACTTCCCTTTTATTTGGAAGTTGAATCAGAGGTAGCGGTGGTTGAAATTGAAGCTTTGATTGCAGAAAGTAAATACCTCAGTCAACTTGCAGCTCAGGATATAAAAAAAGAGGCTGTTGAAGCTGAGATAATGTCAGTAATTAAAGAATCTGCAGCAGAATATGCGGCCGCAAATAATTACAGCAGTGTGGTTACAAAACATCTTATTTATAAGGGTGGTAAAAATATAAGCAGCCAATTGGCTCAAAAAATTGATGCTGAAAATTAATTTTATCTAAAAATGGGGAGGACATATTACATTGATAGCAGAAAACGTGAAAGAAAATAAATATAAAATATCTAAATTAGCAGAGATGACAAACTCTGAGGTTAAAGGTGATCAGGAAATTGTTGTAGATAATGCATGTGGGGTTGCTGAAAGTATAAACAGCTCTGTCACTTTTGCTGATCAAAAAGAGTATTTAAGTGAAGCTTTAAAATCTAAAGCTGCAGTGATTGTCAGCAGTTATAAAATTTGCGAAGAGATGGAATCTGATTTAAAAGCTAAAAAAACATTTTTATTAACAGATCATCCACGTCGAGTTTATGCTAAGATTGCTGACATTTTAACATCTCGTCCTTATGAAAATGGAAAAATTTCTAAAAGAGCAGTAATTGATCCAAGCTGTCAATTGGGTAAGGGACTTTCTATTCACCCGGGAGTTGTGATTGCAGAAAATGTTAAAATCGGTGATAACAGTATTATTGCCCCAGGAGTAATTATAGGACCGGATGTTGAAATTGACGAAAATTGTCTGCTTCATCCAGGAGTAATAATAGAAAGAGATACTATTATTAAAGATCATGTTATTATCCAATCCGGTGCTGTAATTGGTTCTGACGGCTTTGGCTTTGCTACAGATAAGAGTGGACATCATAAGATTCCCCAGCAGGGTAATGTAATCATTGAATCAGAAGTAGAAATTGGAGCCAATGTAACTATTGATAGAGGTGCAAGCGGCCCCACAATTATTAAAAAGGGAACAAAACTTGATAATTTAATTCAAATCGGTCATAATGTTGAAGTAGGAGAGGAATCTTTACTTGTGGCTCAATCTGGAATTGCAGGCAGCACAAAATTAGGCCGCAGAGTTACCTTAGGTGGTCAGGCAGGAGTTGTTGGTCATATTAATCTGGCTGATAATACTATTGCTGCCGCTAGAGCAATGGTCACTTCCAGAACTAATGAGGGTGATTTCATTTCTGGCGCTCCAGCTCAACTTCACCGTGATGCGCTTAAGGAACAGGCTTATTTAAGGCGTTTGCCCAAATATATTGAGCGAATTAAAGAACTGGAAAAAAGACTTTCTGAATTAGAAAAATAAATAATTCTTGAATTCTACTGTCAGGAAATATATAATAGACTATTGAAAGGCATTAGAAAGAAAGGATGACGGATTTGTATATAGAAAATGAAGTACAGCAGACGCTAAAAAAAGAAATTGTTGTTCAGGGAATTTCCCTGCATTCTGGTAAGGATGCAGAAATTAGACTGATACCTGCAGCTGAAAATACTGGTATAGTATTTTACCGTGCAGATTTAGATAAAAAAATAAAGATATCAGCTGAACCAGCTTCAGTTGTTAACTTAATCAGAAATACTACAATTGGAAGTAAAGAAATAAAAGAAGCTAAAATAAGCACGATAGAACATCTTATGGCGGCAATCTGGGGTAGTGGGATTGATAATTTAGAAATTGAGGTATCTGGTCCGGAAATACCGGTAATTGATGGCAGTGCTTTTCCATATTATCAGGAAATGATCAAAAGTGGTTTAAAAAAACAGCAGGCTAAAAGAAAAGTCTACCAAATAGAGGAAACAATTTTTGCTAGAGAAGAAGATTCATATATAGCTATTCTCCCTTATGATGGTTTTAAAATTTCATATACTTTAGATTATGATCATCCTGTAATTGGCAGCAGCTACTTTGAATTTGATGCTGCAAAAATGAATTTTGCTGAGGAAATTTCTAAGGCTAGAACATTTGGTTTTGCTTTTGAGATAGAAAAACTGCACGAACAGGGATTAGCCCTGGGTGGAAGTCTTGATAATGCAATTTTAATAGAAGAAACGAAAACAGTTAATTCACTTAGATTTGAAAATGAATTTGTAAGGCATAAGATTTTGGATGTTGTTGGAGACATGTTTTTAAATGGTAGGATCAGGGGTCACATTATGGCCGTTAAATCAGGCCACAGGCTCCATGTAAAATTAGCAGAAAAAATCAGAGAAAAAATGCTTGAGGAGGAAAATTAATTTGAATGAGGTAAACGAAATAATTGATATCAGTGTAATAAGATCGATACTCCCACATCGTTATCCTTTATTATTAGTTGATAAAATTGAGGAAATAAAGAAGAAAGAATCTATTGTAGGAATCAAAAATGTTACTATTAATGAGGAGTTTTTTCTGGGACACTATCCAGAACATCCAATTATGCCGGGAGTTCTAATTGTAGAGGCTATGGCCCAGGTTTCGGGCATTTTAATCTATTATAGCTCTGAAGAAATGGAAGGGAAACTTCCAATCTTTACCAGCATAGATAAGGCAAAATTTAGAACACCTGTTAAGCCAGGTGATCAACTAAGAATAAAGGTTGAAATAGTAAGATTACGCAAAAAGATTGCCAAAGTTCGTGGTGAAGCTTATGTGGGCGATGATCTTGCTGCAGAAGCCGAAATGATGTTTACTTTTGAAAAAATATAGTTCGGAGACCTAGGAAGGGGAATGATAGTCTTGGCAGCAGAAAAAAAGGGGAAAGTGCTCCACATGAGCAATATTCATAAAACAGCAATTGTTGCTCCTGGAGCTAAAATTGGGAAAAATGTAGAAATTGGTCCTTATGCTATTATTGAGGAAAATGTTGAAATAGGAGAAGGAACAGTAGTTGGTCCTCACGTTGTAATCAAAGGTTGGACCACTATTGGCAAGAATAACGAAATATTTCATGGAGCATCTATAGGTTTTGAACCTCAGGACTTAAAGTTTGACGGAGAAAAGAGTTATCTCTTTATTGGAGATAATAATACAATAAGAGAAAATGTAACTATTCACCGGGGGACTGCTGATGGTGGTGGGGAGACAAGAATTGGTAATGATAATTTAATTATGGCCTACTGTCATGTAGCACATGACTGTCAATTGGGCAGTCATATTGTAATGTCTAATGCGACAAACTTAGCAGGTCATGTAGTAATTGAAGATCATACAGTTATTGCAGGTATGGTTGGAGTCCACCAATTTGTCCGCATCGGTAAGATGAGCATGGTTGGTGCCCATTCTAAGGTTGTAAAAGATGTACCTCCTTATATTTTAGTAGACGGTCATCCAGCTGGAGTCAATGGAATTAATGTAGTTGGCTTGAGAAGAAATGGCGTGACCCCTGAAAAAAGAAGAGAAATTAAAAGAGCTTATAAAACTCTTTATAGATCTAAATTAAATATTGATGAAGCAATAGAAAAAATGGACCAGGAATTAGATGCCAGTGAAGAAATTGAGCATTTCCTGCGTTTTTTACGCAATGCCAGCCGCGGAATTTGCCGGTAGGTGAAAATAAATGACTAAAAAAGCTTTAATTGCAGGCTGGGGTGATTTACCAGATCTCTGGGCCGCAAGGGCTCAGGCGGTAGGAGAAGATTTTATAATTTTAAAAATAGCAGAAGAAATTACAGCCGATTTTTCTGAGCTGTCTGTGGAAGAGTATACTGTTAATTTAACTCAATTTGCAGAAATCATAAAAATTATAGAAGAAAATAAGATTGAGGAGATTATCTGGCTGGGTAAAGTGCAGAAGGCTCATTTGTTTGATAATTTTAATCCTGATCAGGTTCTACAGCAGATATTGACTGAGCTGCCTGATTATAACGATGATACAATTTTATTAGCTCTGGCCGAAGAATTTATAAAACGAGATATTAAACTTTTGCCTCAAACTTATTTACTGGAAGATCACTTAGCTGAAGCAGGTATTTTAGCAGGTGAACCTGATTCCCAAATAAAAAAAGAAATGAAATTTGCCTTTGAGGTTGCTTATAATTTAGGCCGTTTTGATATTGGTCAAACTGCTCTGGTTAAAGAGGGGGCAGTAATGGCTTTAGAGGCAATAGAAGGAACTGATGCAGCGATCAAAAGAGCTGCCAAATATGGTGGACCGGGTGTTGTGATGGCTAAATGTAGTAAGAAAGAGCAGGATATTCGTTTTGACCTGCCAACTGTTGGCTTAAAAACTCTGGATAATCTGATCGAAGCTCAGGCTAAAGCTCTAATTATTGAAGCAAATAAAACATTTATTTTAAATAAAGAAGAGTTCTGTCAAAAAGCAGCTGCTAATGATTTAATTGTGGCGGCAGCAGAATTTAATAAAGGAGAATTGATTCTACCTTGCTGAAAATAATGGTTTCTGCAGGAGAAATATCTGGTGATATGCATGCTGCTGCAGTGCTGAAAAAAGTAAAAGGAAAATATCCGGAAGTTGAAATTTTTGGGATGGGATCTACTGCCTTAAAAGAAATGGGAGCGGAAATTTTAATTGACCCAACTGAAATTAGTACGATTGGCTATATTGAGGCTCTCAAAAATCTAAGGCAGCATTTTAAGCATTTATCTAAGATGAAAGAACTGCTTCGAGAAAGAAAGCCGGATCTAGTTTTTTTGGTAGATTATTCTGCTTTTAATATGAAATTAGCTAAAGCCTGCAGTCAGGCTGGGGTTAAAGCGGTTAATTATTTTCCTCCATCTGCCTGGGTTTATAATAAAAAAAGAGCAGCTAAGATGGCTTCTTATGGGACTAAAATTGCGGCTGTTTTTCCGATGGAAAGGGAAGTCTACGCAGAAGCGGGTGCAGATGTGAGCTTTGTCGGTCATCCACTTTTAGATATGGTTTCAGTTGAGGCTGAACCCGAAGAGCTGAGAAAAGAATTTAAACTTTCTGATTCAGAGCGGTTGATTGGTCTTTTCCCCGGCAGCCGCCGCGGAGAAATAGAATCATTATTACCTGAGATGCTGAAAGCAGCTTCTGAACTAAAGAAAGAAAAGGACGATCTCAAATTCTTAGTTTCAGCTGCTGATGGAATTAAAGAGGAATATCTACAGTCTTTTGTTGATCAGAGTCAAATTAAAGCTCAGATAATAGGTGAAAGTAATTATAAGATTATGAAGGCAGCGGAATTTATAATTACAGCTTCCGGGACTACTGCACTTGAATCTGCAATTTTAAATACACCGCAGATTATCTGTTATCAGGCAGCCTGGACCTCTTATTTTCTGGCTAAGTATGTTTTTAAGATTGAATTTGTTGGTCTGCCAAATATTATTTACGGCAGTCAGATTGTTCCAGAATTACTGCAGAATGATTTTGAAGCAGCAAAGATTGTAGAAATTGCTTTAGAGTGGTTAAACGATCAAAACCAATTAAATAAAATAAAAAATAAACTGCAGATCGTCCGAGAAAAACTTGGCGGTGGTGGTGCAGTAAATAAAACAGCAGAATTACTGCTAAAAGAAGGAGGGCTAAAAAATAGTGGATAAAAAAAGTATTTTTTTAGTGCTCTTTATTTTTATCATTATAGCCTTGGCTTTTTATTTCAGCCTGGATGAAGTTGGTGTTGTTCCCGAAGCAGCTCCACCAGCAGATAATTCTGCCGAAGAAAAATTAAAAGGTGTTAACTTTACAGTTTATAATGACCAAAAAAATCAGCGGTTAAAGCTGATCAGTGAAGAGGTAGATAATTTTAAGAGTGAAAGCCGGATGGAATTAAAACCTATTAAAGGCGAGGTTTATTCTACTGAAAGTGGAAAACTGCTTTATACCTTAGATGGTGATTTTGGTACTTACTACACTGAACTCAAGTATTTAGAAATTAGAGATAATGTTGTTTTAGCTAGTGAAGAATATCATATTCTGGCAGATGAGCTGGATTATGATATGCAGCAAAACTACCTGGAAGGTAGAGGCTCGGTTAAAATTACGGGCAGTGAATTCAAATCATTTGCTGAGGCTTTTAATTCTAATCTTAATTTAAATGACCTTGAGTTATCCAAAAAAAGCAGCCCGGAAAGAGCAAAAATAATTTTTGATGAGCTGCCGGAGGATTCTAAAACAGAGGAGCCTAATAATGAATAAAAAAATTTTTCTTATTTTATTAGTAATATTTTTAATTGTACCTGCTGGAGCAGATGCAGCCAGAGAACTGAATGGTGACCAGCTGGGCCTGCAGCAGACTGAAGCTGGCCAGGTAATAATTGCCAAAAATAATGTGGAGCTGATCTACGATGAACTTCGGATTACAGCAGAAGATGAGGCTATTTACCGCCGCTATAATGGTGAAATTGAATTCAGAAATAATGTGGAGTTCTTTTACCGCCAGTATGAAGGACAGTCAGTTGAACTAACAGGTAACTTAGAGCAGGAAATTATTCACTTAATCGGTGAAGCTCAAATCACAGGCCCTACTTCTTATATAGAAGCTGATAAAATCGATTTTTATCAGGCTGAAAATAGAATAGAAGTGCAGGGTAATGTTTATCTAGAATATCAAGATTTTTGGGCTGAGGCTGATCAGCTGACATATTATACAGAGCGAAAGTTTATGCATTTAGAAGGAAATGTTAAAGGAGAAAGAAATGGTGAAAGCTTTACAGCTGATGCTGCAGATATAAATCAAAAGACAGAAGAGGTTAAGCTGCAGGGACAGGCACGGGTAACTCTGCCGCGAGCAGAAGAATCAGAAAGCTCTACTGATGAGAATTCGGAGGCAGCAGAGAATGACAATTAGAGCAGAGGCTTTAATCAAAGAATATAATAAAGAAAGAGTAGTTAACGAAGTCGATCTGCAGGTAGAAAGAGGAGAGATCGTTGGCCTTTTGGGTCCCAATGGTGCTGGTAAAACAACAACCTTCTATATGATTCTGGGTTTAATTAATCCTGATGGAGGCGAAATTTATCTTGACCAGCATAATATTTCTAAGTTTCCGGTTTACAAAAGAGCCCGACTCGGTATCGGCTATTTACCACAGGAAGCTTCTATCTTCCGCAAGTTAACAGTTGGCGAAAATTTAAAAGCAATTTTAGAGTATAGAGATTTAAGTAATCAGGAAATGGAATCAATTATTACTGAACTTTTAGCTGAATTTCATATAGAAAATTTAAGAAATCGTAAAGGTTTTCAGCTTTCAGGTGGAGAAAGAAGAAGGGTTGAAATTGCCAGAGCCCTCGCAGCTGATCCGGCTTTTATTCTGCTTGATGAACCTTTTGCCGGGGTTGATCCAATTGCGGTTAATGATATCCAGGAGATTATTAAATATTTAAAAAATAGAGGTCTGGGAGTTTTAATAACCGATCACGGTGTTCGGGAAACCCTGTCGATTACAGATAGAGCTTATATTATGCATGAGGGTAAGATACTTTTATCGGGAACTGCAGACGAAATAGCAGATAATGAACTGGCCCGGAAATTCTATCTGGGCGATAAATTTAAAATTTAGTGAGGTGCATCTTTTTTGAAAACAATTAACAAATATATTTATAAGGAATTGATTGCACCATTTTTCTTTGGCGTAGCAGCTTTTACCGGTATTTTTATCGGGACTGATTTAATTTTTGAGCTGACAGAATTTTATACTGAATGGGGAGTAGATGTTTTTACCCTGATTAGACTTTTCTTTTTAAGTCTGCCCGAAATTATAGTGCTTACCTTCCCCATGGCTTCACTTCTGGGAACTATTATGGCCTATAACCGGCTTTCGGGTGACAGTGAGATTACAGCAATGAGAGCTGGAGGGATCAGTATTATTTCTCTGGTTTTACCTGCTTTAATTATGGGGCTTGTGACCAGTGGGGTGACCATCGGTATTTCAGAATTTCTAGTTCCCAATGCCAATTATCAGGTGGAACAGATAATGTATCGGGCCCGCCACGGAGAGCAGCGGCCGGAAACTCAGTACGATTTGTTTTTAACACCAATGGACAGCAGCACCCGCCGCCCTGATTACATGCTCTATGCTCACAGTTTTAATGGAGATAATGGAGTAATGAAAGATGTAGTTATCCAGAGCTTTGAAGACGGCAGGCCCGATTCAGTGCTGGAGGCAGAAAGTGCTGAATGGTTAAGTGATGGCTGGCATTTCTATAATGGTACGGTCTATTTTTTAGATCAAGAAAACAGACAGCCGGCCCTGAAATTCAGCACCTATCGTTCACGGGAGGAAATTCATTCTCCCTCTCAGACTGGAAAATTGGGTAAGGATATAGATGAAATGAATATTCGGGAGTTAAATGAATATATAGCCTTAAAAGAGAAGCAGGGTAGTACGGCTTATGAGGAGAGAGTTGAGCTGCACCACCGTTTTTCTATTCCTTTGGCCAGCTTTATCTTTGCTCTGCTGGCAGCACCGCTTGGAATTAAACCCCAGCGCTCTGCCGGTTCAGCTACAGGTTTTGGAATCTCAATTATCATCATTTTTATTTATTATGTTTTAATGACAGTCGGTGATGCCTTAGGCAGTCAGGGCAGTATTCAACCCTGGTTTGGTGCCTGGCTGCAGAATATAGTTATCTTTATTGTGGGAATTGGACTGCTTATTAAAACAGCCAGACAATAATTTAGAATAACACAATAGGAGAGGAGGTGGAGATTATTAACGCATTTGTCATTATAATTTCATTAGTTATCTTAAGTGGTTTAATAGCCTTTATTGGTGATAAAATTGGAATGAAAATGGGTAAAAAGAGGGTTTCGCTATTTGGTCTCCGCCCCCGTTATTCATCAATTATTATTACAATTTTAACTGGTGTTTTAATCGCTGTTCTTTCGATTACTATTCTGCTTGGAGTTTATTCTGAGCTGAGAAATGCTTTATTTAATATCAATGATGTTTTAAATAGATTAGAAAGATTGGACCAGCAGCTTGCAGAAAGAGACAAGCAGTTATCGGAAAGAGATCAAAAACTGGCAGCAAGAGACAAAGAATTATCTAAACTGCAGCAGGAAATTGAAAGCAGGGAAGCAGAAATCAAGGCTAAGGAAAATGAAATCGCTGAAAAAGAAGCGGAACTGGCAGTTAAGGATCAGGAGCTGCAGGAGGTAGAAAATGAGCTGCAGCAGCTGACCAAAAATCGAAATGAGCTGCAGAGCCGAGTTAATGAACTGAGCTCCCAGCGAAATGATTTGGAGGAACAGGTATCTGAACTTGAAAATCAAATTGCAGACTTAGAAGCTGACTATGATGATTTAAGAGAGGTTGCAAATCAGCTGCAGGCCGGTGTGATCTATTATATGGGTGAGGATATGGTCTATCAGAAAGGTGATGTTATCTACAGTGATGTTCTGGAAGGCGGCCGCAGTGAGCAGGAAACTATTTCTGCTTTAAATAGATATCTGCAGGAAGCAAATCAGGTTGCAATGGAACAAGATATTCAGGTTAATGAGGAAACAGGAATGGCTTTACGCCTACAGACAGAGGATATACTAAATGCAGCTAGAATTATTTACAATATGGATCAGGGAAGCAGAGTCATTGTTTCTTTAATTTCTCGGGTTAATGTTCCTAAAAATGACTGGCTTTATGCAAACTTTCAGCTCTACGAAGATTTTGTTGTCTTCAAAAAAGATGCGTTAATCAGCAGCCGGGTTATTAGCTCTGCTCAGAGCAGTGAAGAAATAGAAACTGAATTAGAAGCTTTACTGCAGGACGTTAATGAAAAAGCAGTTAATCAGGGCTTACTACCTGATAATTCAGGTCAGGTTGGCTCAATTAACTTCAGTCAGTTTTATGAGCTTGTAAACAGAGTTAGATCCAGTGAAGCTGAGGTTAAAGTTAATGTCTATGCAGCTGCCAATATCTGGCGTGAAGATCGACTGAGCGATAATCTTAAGTTTGAACTGGAAGAAGTTAAAGCTGAGGAGCAGAATAATGATGGATAAGTATTTACTTGCTTTAGATCCCGGTAGTGATAAAGTCGGCACAGCTGTTTTAGATTATCAAGCTCAGGAAAAAGAAAAAACTATTGTTAAAATAGATGAATTAATTGACCATTTAAAGGAAATATTTAAACACTATCAGATAGCAGAGATTATAGTTGGCAATGGGACTGGAGCTGAAAAAATAATAAAGATGGTTAAGAATAATTTTAAGCAGAGTAAAATTTCTTTAGTGGAAGAAGAATTTACTACAGAAGAGGCTCAGGCCCGTTACCTGCAGGAAAAACCAATGTCTAATTATGAGAAGCTGCTCAGGAAGATTGTCAGCTGGAAGCTAAAAAAGCCTCTAGATGACTATGCAGCCCTAATCATTGGCGAAAAATATCTCGAAAAACTTGACAAAAAGCAATAAAACCTTTACAATAGGGGTTGAAGATAAAGTTTATAAAAATTAAATTTGACAGGTATATAAATTTGCTGTTATAATTTAATTTGCAAATTGATAATTTAATAATGCTTATCAACTCAAAGCTAAAATGTGGCGGAAAGGAGGTGCCCCCGAAGCTGCGGAGCTGTAGAGTTATAAGAGTTCTATAATACTTATATTTACATCGATTGGACAGATGAAGAGGAAACTAGGAAACTCGCTCGGATGTCCTCTATGATTGTATAGGTTATATTAGAACTTATATATGAAAAAAGAAAGATTACAAACAATCAAGGGGGATTTTAATAATGAAGAGACTTACAATTACAATTGCTTTAATGTTAGTCGTAGCGTTAGCTATGCCAGCATTTGGTGCTTCTTTCTCAGATGTACCTTCTGATCACTGGTCATATAATGCTATTAACAAGTTGGTTGCTGCTGGTATCGTTGAAGGATATCCAGATGGCGAATTTAAAGGTGAACAGTCAATGACTCGTTACGAAATGGCTGTTATGGTTAGCCGTGCTCTAGATAACATTGTTGATGAAATGGAAGCTATGGGTCAAGGTCTAACTACAGGTCAAGCTGAAGACGTAACTGCTATCGTTAAGTCCTTAATGGAAAAGAACACTAATGAAACATTAAGCGATGCTCAAGCTGAAGAAGTAGCAGATATCGTTGATGCTTTAACATTCGAACTAAGATCTGAACTTAAAGTTCTAGGTGCAGACGTAGATGCTTTAGGTAAAGATATGGACGAATTAGAAGCTAAAGTAAATGCTTTAGAAACAGATATGCCAAAAGATAACATTGAATTTAGTGGTAAAGTTACTGCTGTTTTCCAGGCTGGTGACTATGGTGATGATCCAACTGCAACAGCTGAAGCTCTAGCTGATGGTGATGCACTCGATGTTGATTTACCACGAGCTAAATGGGTTGACATTGATATTGACGGTGACGGCACTGCCGACGCAGGCGGATATGTTTCTACTAATGGTGGTGGCGACTATGATGATTTTCCAGCAGAACAGGCATTTTACCAGGAATTTGACTTTGTTGTAAATGCTGAGGTCAGCGGAATCAATCTGGATTTTGTTGTTGATACTATTACCAATGGTTTTACTGATTACGAAGGTTATAAATATGATAACTATAAATATGTACTTGGTGACCAGGGTGACGGTAAAGATATAACTATGGATACCGGACGTTTAGATATTTCCAAAGATAACTGGATGCTTAAAATTGGAGATATGAATGATTATGATGTAGATGAAAATGCATACTTCTTTGATGTAGAAGATGCTGAAGGTGTAGAATTTACCGGTCCTGTTTATGGTCTGGATCTTAAAGCCTTTGCTATCGGTTTTGATGAAGGTGCTTCTAATGATGATCCAAGCAAGGAAGATGAATATTATGGTGTAGCAGCTACTAAAGACTTTGGTAAAACTCAGGTAACAGGTAAAGTCTATCAGGGCAGTATTGACGGAAAGTCTTTTACTAATAATGGCGAGACCGTTAATGGTGAAACCGTTACTGATGTTGCAGTAGCAGTTCGATCTGCTTTGACTGATGCTCTGACTGTAAGTGGAGAAGCTGTTTATAACCAATTAGATGAAGCTGATACTGATGACAGTTTATTCCAGATTGGTGCAGATTATAAATTGAGTGATATCTGGAGCTTCCGCGGTAGTTACCAAACTGTTGGTGAGGAATTCAATGGTGGTAGTGCTAAATTCACCGATGGTACAGATTATTTCACCGGTGTTCAATCAGATCTGGAAGAAGACTATGATTTTGATAAATATACACTGGGTACTTCCTATGTAGTAAATGACAATAACAGTCTTGATTTTGATGTAATGATGGTTGAACATGAAACAGATCAGCCACCTGTACCTGTACAGGGACTGACAGGAAAAGCTAATGAAGATAAGATGGAATATGGTGTAGGCTGGAATAATGTTTACGGTAAATTCACCAATCACTTCAAGGTTTCTTTTGTAGAAAATGACTATTATACTGATGCGATAGATGATGATGCAACAGTAGTTGAACTGGGAACAGAGTTTCCCTGGACAGAAAAAACTACTGTAAGTGCCAGCATTGTTAACAAAAATGCTGATCTCTATGATAATGAAAAGATCTGGGATCAGGATATGCAGTATACCTATCTTAAAGCCGGTCTTGATCACAAGTTAACCGATAATGTAAACTGGCTGACAGATGTAATGTATATTACCGGTGATGTTGATCAGTTAAATGAACATGAAGCTGATGGTAACATTACTAATGACTATCTTGATAGTGGTACTGGTGATAATGCTGATATCGATGGTAGCTTTATTACAACATCTCTATCAATTAGCTTCTAAATATGGCTTACTGCTAAAAGATAGATAAAAACAACCCGGGGGATTTATTCCCTCGGGTTTTCTATATATATAAGAAAAAAATAACAAAATATAGAGGAGGAATTTAAAAAGTGAAGAATAAAATTATAGTATTAATGATGGCTTTAATGATAGTAGGGCTTGCAGCAGGTAATGCAGCAGCTTCCGAATGGGAAGCAGTTGGTGGACTGGTAATTACAGAAACAACTTTAGATGCCTGGAATGAAAAGATAGATGAAGTAAACAAAAAGGTATTTAGCCAGGTTTCTAACGGCGAAGAAATGGATAACATTGATCGGGTGCCAATGATTTATTTAGGTGCCTGAAAACAGATTAATGAAAAGTGGGCTGGAGTAGTTAGATATGAGCATATTTTTGGTAAGATTGAGGGGGAAGCGACTTTACCAGCAGCATATGGTGGTTATCACGAAGGTGAAATAGAAGTTAAGCTAAATGGGCTAGCATTTTTAGGTGAATATGAATTAAATGACAGATGGTCTTTAAATGGTGGAGCAGCTATCTATAATGGTGATAAGAGTAAAAAGTTTAGTGGGGCCGCTTTTGTAAATGAACCCAAAACACCAGCTGACGAAGAATATGACTTAGATGCTGTTAGCTATAGAGCTGGGGTTAAGTATGCTAAAGCATTTGCAGAGAACTGGGATTTTAATGCAAACTTAGATTATCTCTATATGGAAATAGATGATGCAGATCCAACTGAAACCACCGGTATTTACAGTGCTGGATTTTCATATGGTGTTGGTGTAACTTATAGTTTCTAAATTAGATAAATTTGTATAGTATTGAGAAAAGCCCTTAAGGCAGAGATTTTAGTTCTGCTTTAAGGACTTTTGTACTTAAATTTAATTATAATAGCATTCTATTTAATACTTCCAAATAACCTGTGGCCATCATTAAACCAAATATAATTAAAAGTATCCCAGTTATTTTATTTACTACAGGTAAATACTTATTAAAAGTCTTCAATTTTGGCAAAAAATAATCCATAAAGACTGCTGTTAAAAAGAATGGTACTGCCAGTCCAACTGCATAAAAAAACAAGAGCACTCCACCTTCAGCTATATTAGCTCTGCTGCTGGCTGCAATTAAGATTGAACTTAGAATAGGACCAATACAGGGTGTCCAACCTAAAGCCAGAACAATTCCCATCACAAAAGCTTTGAAATTACCATTTAGATAGGGTGGAAGTTCTAATTTTTTTTCTCGATAAAAATAATTTATTTCAAAAATACCGGTTAGATGAAGCCCAAAAATAATTATTATAATTCCGCCAACTGTTGTTAAAAAATTTTGGTTTTGAATTAAAAACTTTCCTAAAAAAGTTGCTGATAAACCAAGCAGTACAAAAATAACTGTGAAGCCTAAAATAAAACTGATTGAGCTAATAATTAAAGATAAATTTCTTTCTTTTTTCTTAGTTTTAGCATAATCACCCAATAGATATGATAAATAAGTAGGGATTAGGGGTAAAATGCAGGGTGAGAAAAAGGAAAGTAATCCCGCTGAAAGTGCAGCTATCAAAGAGACTTCAACCGCCATTTGATCACTCCTTTTTTATATTTCTTTAATTATAACATAGTTAATTTCTCTTGTATAATATTTGAAAAGTACAATCTGAAATATTTTTTCAACTATCTGGATTATTCTATAAATATCTGTTATACTTAAAGTGTGTAAATAGATTTAGAAAGGAGGCAGGTAGAGATGAAAAAAATAATTGCATTACTAATTGTTTTTCTGCTCTTAGTTTCATTTAATGTTTTTGCTCAAGAAAATGATCAATTAAATACTGAAGCGACAAGTTTAGAAGATCTTAACCTGTCTCAGGAGAAGAATTTTTCTCGATCTGCAAGAGAGGAACTGCTTGGTATTGCCTCACAGTTTGACAGTGCAGAAGATCAGGAAATAGATCAATTAACTTTTGAGAGTGAGAATTTCTCATTAACAGAGTCAACACTTAATAATTCGCAGCAGTTAAATATTTTAAATGACTTAACCTTTGATGCAGATTATTCTAAAGCAGAAGATGAAAAATTGGAAACAGCAGCTGATTTTCAATTAGAATATGCTCTTAACTCCAGAACTTTACTTAGAGCAGGTTATTCCATCTTAAATGAAGAATGGTGGGATGTTCGCAGTAAAACTGCCGCTGCTGAAGAGCCGTCAACAGCTGATGATGGTAGTGATTCTGTTTCTAAAAATAATATTATTAGTGATGGAAGTGCTGCTGAAGATTTCAGTCCAGAAAATGATAATCCTGCTGCAGCCAATAACAATGTGCGTAAGGTTTATCAAAACGAATTGGAGAGCAGCCGCAGTCTTGGTGTAGCTTACAGAACTAACAACCGATTTACTTTATCAGCTGATTTTATAGATAATAATGAATTTGGAAGTTATTATGATGAGGACTGGGAGATTGCGGGAGAATCAACAGTTTTTGGAGTAGAATATAGTTACCCGAAAGGTTCTTCAATTAGAGCTCGTTATCAGGTTGACACTGCAGATGATATTACTCAAAGAGTAACCGGTTTTGATTTTGATTTTAATAACTTAGCAACCTTTAGTGCTTCTTACAAATTACTAGATTTAAATCGATTAGCTAATGATTTAAATCAGCAAAAGACTGCCTGGGATTTAGGTTTGGGAGTTAACATTAGTGAAAATTATGGGTTGAATTTTGGTTATGAGAGAATAGAAGCTGAAGGCGAGGAAGAAGCTGAACAGAAAGTTAGAGCTTCTTTTGAAATAAACTTTTAAATAAATATATAAGGATGGTGTAGTTCTTTGTCATTAAAAATCAGAAAGATAATCAGTATTTTTGTACTAGCAGTTTTAGTTTTCACACCTTTTTTGAAATTTAGCTCTGTTCAGGCAGCAGGGATCATTCCGTTGGCTGAGCTGGGAGAAATTGAAAAAATTCTTTACGGATCTGTTTCTGAAAAACCAATCTTAACTAGAGTTGATGATGTAGAAAAGACGGTTTATAAGACTAATCAGTCAGGTTCAATATTAGAGCGGACAGACAAATTAATTGATGACATTTTAGTTACTACTGAAAAATCTCCTTCACTGTTATTTTTATACAACACCATTGAATGGTCAATTAAAGGAGAACTTGCAGGGGGAAATCTAATTCAGAGATTAGATGGACTGGAAAAAATGGTAAAGGGTGAAGTAAACAAAGGTCCGATCAAAGCTAGGATTGAGGAACTGTATAAATTAACCATTAAGGGCCAGGAAATGCCGATTCAGAAGGTAGAAACTAGAAATAAGCAATTAATCAGGGTCGAATTATTAGATAAAATTAATTCTAATACTGCCCGCCGGGGAGAAAAAGTTTCCTACAAAGTTTTGGAAGATATTAAAGTTAAAAACACTTTAATTATTCCTAAGGGTACTAGAGGTCAATTAGAAATTACGGAAATAGAAGAAGCTGGTCGGATGGGTAAGGATGGGGATATTAAAATAGGTTTCCCACAGCTGGAAACAATAGATGGTACCGATTTGGCTGTAGCCATTCAGCAAGAAGCCCAGGAAAAGAATGAAAGTCAAAAGCTTGCAATTGGAGCTAGTGTCTTAGGTACAGCTATCCTTGGTTTACCAGGAGTAGTTGCCGGTTATTTTGTAGAAGGTAAAGAGGAAGAAATACCTGCGGGTTCTGAAATGTATATTCAGGTAACTGAAGTTAAAGAACTATATGGAATAGTTGTCAAATAAATCTTTAATTATTAACCTGCCTTGAGCTGTTTAACTCGGGCAGGTTTTAAAAATTAATTAGGAGAATTATTGTGCTAAATAATATCTTAAAAAATAAATTAATTTTAATATTTTTTTTCTGCCTAATTTATGCTTTGGCTTTTTCTACAGCAGTCTCAGCTGCAGAGAAGCCAGGAGATAACTATATTTTGACTGCTGATCAAATAACATTTATGGAAGCAGCAGGTATCGTAATTTTTGAAGGTAATGCTTCTTTTAAATCTTCTGACTTTGTGGTGGAATCAAATAAAATGACAGTTGATACAAACACAAAAACTGTTAAATCATCAGAAAAAGTGGTAATTCACTCTGATAAAAATGACATTTATGGAGACAGCTTAACTTATAATTATGAAAGCGAAGAAGGAAAACTCTATGGAGCAGAGGGAAGTTTGGGTGAACTAAATTTTTCCGGAAAAACTTTAAAAATACTTTCGGTTACTCCGATAAAAGCTGAAATTAATTCTGCTGCTTTTACTCCCTGTATCAGAGAGGATCCACACTATCATTATAAGGCTAAAGAAATCAAAATCAATGAAGATGGGACTCTGGATATTTTTCATATAGTTCCTTATCTCTGGAAAATACCCGTTTTTTACCTACCTTATTATTCGGCTACATATGATCCTGATGACGAAGAAAAACCTTTAAAAAGTACATATCCAATGCCTAAGTTCGGTTATGATAGTGACCGGGGAATTACAGCAGAACTTAATTATCCTTATCAGCTGAGTCAGCGCAGCAGTGGGGAAATTTACTATTTAACAGAGGGTAGAGATTATGATCGATATGAGCTCCGCCGTTTTACTAATAATTACAAACTGACAGACCGGCTGACCTTTAAGAACCGCTATGACTATTTATATAATTATGACCTTGATGATGAGGAACTAGACGATCATGAGGAAGAATTTTTTAGTTCCTTAGAATATAATGCCGGCAAATATGCTTTAGAGGCCGGTATTGGGCAAGATTTAATGGCTGAAGATGAAGATAATGAGAGATATCTATTTGCAGGGCACTACTACTTTGATAATGGTTTAAATACCAGCTTCAGACAGGAGTATAATTTCGATTGGAAAAGGGTTAAGGAAAGATACATAATGTCTTACAATCAGCACTCAATCAACTGGAATCTGAAATATATTGATGGAGAAAGCTATAACTATTATCCCTACTTAACTCTCAATTTACCACCGCTAATGGGGGTTAGAACAACTCTTGGTACTGGCCGGGTAGAAAATGGTGGAGTAGAGCTGAATAAAGAAAGAGTTAATTTGCGCTACAACTTTGCTTATCCCTTAGGAGCGGGACTTTCTTATCACTTAGGTTATAGTTATCGCTTGGATCATTACCGCAGTTCTTATGATTATAATTATTATTATACCACTTTAAATACGGGCTTCAGATATAATAAACGTTTAAATCAAAAAGTAGGACTAAATTCTTCTCTCTTTTTTGAAAAAAATTATCCCTGGGGTAAAAGTCCGCTGCCAGATGATAGGGAAGATCAGGATAGATTAATCAAACCTGCTTTGAGTTTAAATATTGACCGTGATTTAAAACAGTCATCTTATAGTATTTCGGTTAATGCAGATTATGATTTGGATTTAGAGGACTGGGATGAAATCAATTTAAGATTAACTCAAAAAGAAGACTGTTACAACCTTTATCTTAACTATGAGTTTATAGATCAAAGCATCAGTTTTGGCTTTGAAATTTAACATTTATGGAAATAATTAAAAATATTTCATAAAAATCACTAAAAAATAAAGGATATTCTTTATAAGTCGGGAACTTAAAAAAGAAAGGGTGATTTTTGTGAAAAAGAACACAATTAAGTTAGGCATGAGTTTTCTTTTAGTTTTAGCTATTTTAACTCTTTCAATTTCGACTTCGACAGCAGTGGCTAAAAAGTACCAGCCTGAAATCAGCGGCAGTATTGAAAAAGGTGATCGACTTTATAGTGACCCTGGTAATTGGGAAAATGATGATCCTTTAGACTATTACCGCTATGATAAACAGTGGCTGAAATACAGACAAAAGCTGGCAGTTGGCGAATACTACTACTTGAAAGTTCAGCGTCAGGAGAAAATTTATGAGCAGAGCCAGAGCTACAACAGCCTTAACTTAGAAACAGAAGCTAATTATACATTCTATTTAAACGATAAATTGAGAAATAGATTTAAAGTATTGGTTAGAGATAAAGATTATCTAGAAGAAAAATATGATTATAAGGATTATCAACTGGCTCGACTGCAGTACACTCTGCAGTATAAAAGAAATAAAATTCATGATTATGAGCTAATCTTACAAAAGCAGTGGACTCAATATCAGCTGAGCCCTGATTCTGACTATCAGCGCGAGCGAATAGCTTTAAAATGGGGCTGGAAGCTGAGTCAGAATTTAGAGTTAAACAGTAAAATACAGTATGACTGGCAGCGAAATGATAATGACTCGAGCCGATCTAATAAAGATGGACGTAAAATTTCAATGAACTTCAAATACAAACTCTAAAATATCTCAAATTTTTTAATGATTTTTTAAAATCGCTGTGATTGTTAAATTGTATAATTAAATGCACGGGCTGATTTGATTTCTACAAAAACTTTATAAAAAAAATTATTTGTGATATAATATTTTCAATGAGTAGAATAATAATTTAGCAGTGTTAATCAACAAAGGAGTTGATCAATTTTGAATTATATGTCTAAATATCGTGATTGGCTTGTAAGTGATTATTTTGACGAAGAAACCAAAAAAGAATTAGAAGCTATTAAGGATAACGAAACAGAAATTGAAGATCGTTTTTATAAAAATTTAGAATTTGGTACCGGTGGAATGAGAGGTAAAATGGGGGCTGGAACCAACAGAATTAATAAGTATGTAGTTCGTAAAGCTACCCAGGGACTAGCAAATTATATAATCAATTATAGTGATAATGGGCAGGACAAAGGAATTGTTATTGCTTATGATTCTAGACATAATTCACCAGAATTCTCTTTAGAGGCAGCTTTAGTTTTGGCCGCTAATGGAATTAAAACATATTTATTTACCGGAATGAGAGCAACTCCAGAGCTTTCTTTTGCAGTAAGAGAACTAGATGCTATTGGTGGAATAGTTATTACTGCCAGCCACAACCCACCCGAATACAACGGCTACAAGCTGTACTGGGAAGATGGGGGTCAGGTTGTACCTGAGCAGGCAAGAGATATTATTGCAGAAATTGAAGAAATAGATGATTTTTCTATTGTTAAAACAATGGACGAAATGGAAGCAGTTAACCAGGGACTTCTAAATTATATTGGTAGTGAAGTTGATGCAAGTTATCAGAAAACTTTAAGAGGAGTTTTACCAGAAACTGGGCTTGCTGCTGAAAAAGGTAGTGACCTCTCAGTTGTTTATACACCCTTACATGGAACAGGAAGTACAGTTGTACCACAGCTTTTAAGTGATTTAGGTTTTTCTAACCTGCATGTTGTAAAAGAGCAGGCAGATGGAGATTCCGATTTTTCAACTGTAGATAGTCCTAATCCTGAAGATCGAGATGCCTTTGAACTGGCTTTAAAACTGGCTGAGGAAAAAGATGCAGATTTAATTATTGCTACTGATCCTGACTGTGATCGAATGGCACCTGCTGTTAAAGATGCTGCTGGTAATTATCAGTTCTTAAACGGGAATGAAGCAGGAGTTTTATTTGCAGATTATCTTTTACAAACCAAAAAAGAAGCAGGTACTTTAGGAGATAATGGGGTAATTGTTAAATCTATAGTATCTACAGACATGGTTGCTGACATTGCAGCTGATTATGGAGTAGAAGTTCAGGATGTTTTAACTGGATTTAAATTCATTGGAGAAAAAATGACCGAGTTTGAAGAAACAGGGGATAAAGAATTTATTTTAGGATTTGAAGAAAGTTTAGGTTATTTAATTGGCAAATATGCCAGAGATAAAGATGCTGCTGTTGCAGCTGGTCTGGCTGCTATTATGGCCTTGAAGTATAAGGAAAAAGGAATGACTCTCCTTGACAGACTGGCCGAGTTGAGAGCTGAATATGGTTATTATTTAGAGGACCTTCACTCAATCAGACTTGAGGGTAAGGAAGGTCAGGAGATTATAACTAAAACTATCGCTCACTTAAGAGAAAAGAGCCCGGAACAAATTGCGGGCTATAATGTCGAGATTGCCAGAGATTATAAGGAATCTAAGATTTCTTATCTTAAGGAAGATAGAGAAGAAGAGCTCAAACTGCCTAAATCTAATGTGCTGCAGTATGTGCTTCAAGGCAATTCTAAACTAACAATTAGACCATCTGGAACTGAGCCAAAGTTAAAGTTTTATTTTGCAGTAAAAGATAAAGATCAGGCTGCTGCTGAAAGAAAACTGGCTGAGTTTAAAGAAAAAGTTATAGCTCAGATGGACGAAATAATGGAGCATGTTTAATTTAAAAATTAAATTTTGAAAATATCATTTGAATATTTATGCTTAATTAAAGAGAGGCTCTGCGGCCTCTCTTTTTTAACATTTATTTAAAAAAATGTTATAATAGAATTGATAATAAAAATGTTAGGAGTGGTATAATGAAAATTAAAAAAGCAGTAATCCCAGCGGCAGGTTGGGGAACCAGATTATTACCTGCAACTAAAGCTCAGCCTAAAGAAATGCTGCCAATTGTTGACAAGCCTGCAATTCAGTATATGGTCGAAGAGGCAGTAGCAGCAGGAATTGAAGATATATTAATAATTACCTCAAAAAATAAACAGAGTATTGAAGATCATTTCGACAAATCTCAGGCCTTAGAACTGGTCTTAGAAAAACAGGGGAAAACTGAACTGCTGCAGGAAGTGCGGGATATATCGCAAATGATTACTATTCATGCTGTCAGGCAGAAAGAACAAAAAGGATTGGGTCATGCCATCTACTGTGCAAAAACTTTTGTTGGAGATGAACCCTTTGCTGTTTTATTAGGTGATGATATTATTCATTCTAAAGAGCCGGTAATTAAACAGATGATTGAGGTTTATGAAGAAAAAGAAACAGCAATTTTAGGGTGTCAAACTGTTGCTAAAAAAGATGTTAATAAATATGGAATTGTAGATTTCAGTCAAAAAGAGGGCGATATTTATAAGGTGGAGGATCTAATAGAAAAGCCAGCTCTGGCTGAAGCACCATCTGAACTGGCTATTTTAGGCCGCTATATTATTACACCTGATATTTTTGAGATATTAGAAAATACTCCTCCGGGTAAGGGTGGCGAGATTCAGCTGACTGATGCTTTAAAAACCTTATTGGACAAACGCGCAGTTTATGGTTATGACTTTGAAGGTAAACGCTATGATATTGGTAATAAGATGGGCTTTCTGAAAACAACGGTAGAGCTGGCCCTGGCCCGTGAGGATTTGGGACCTGAATTCAGAGAATATCTCAAGGGAATAGCCAAAGAGCTTTAATTAGCAATAGATCTAGCCAATCATATTAGTTTTTATGGTTTTAAGTCTGATAAATTTTTAGAATTTAAAAAACTGCTCAAATATTTTAGATTCGAAATTAGCTCCTAAGAGCTGTGTTAGTTCAGATTGTGTTTCAGGTTTTTTAAAAATAATGCGGGAAGCTCTTTTGCTGCCAATACCCGGAATTGATTCCAATTCCTTTTTGCTGTACTCGCTGACCTTTTTTGGCCATTTGAGTGCAGTAATTGATCGATAGCCGTGATCAATAACTTTGACCTGTTCAAAAAAATCATCATTTTGGTCAATAACTGCTGTTAAAATTGGATAAGTTCCCAGCTGTCTGCAGTAATTTAGGCTTCCTTTCTTTTTTTCTGAATAAAGATCTTTTAAAATAACTCCAGTGGGGAAGACTCTTTTCAGCATCTGCTGATTAATTTTCTGATTTATTTTTTCTTTGTATTTTTTAAATTCACCCAGGCTGTATTTAACTTCGGGATAACTGCCCAGTCTTACAACCTGGCGAATATTGATTCGTCTGAGCATTAAATCATCCTGCAGCAGTTTTTTTAGAAATTCATAGTTATAGTTTAGGGTTTCTTTTCTTTCGCCAATTAACCCATGGAGAAAGTTTAATCCCGGCAGCAGTTTAGGAACACCATCTTTGCGTTTGCCGCCAATTTCATTCATTAATTTAATAGCAAAGTAATTTTCTTCAGCTGTACTATCAATATTATTTTTTTTAAGTACCAGGGGGTCAGCAGATTCCAGACCAAAAGCTGCAGTATCACCTGCGGTATTGTATTTAGTGATTATTTCAATTATTTCGGCGGCCTGATCGGGATTTCTTGCTATTTCAGCAGGATTCATATTGTCCATATGCAGAACCTTAAGTTCGGGATCTGCCTTTCTAATTCCCCGATAAAGTTCTCTGATCTGAGCTGGATTTAGCTTAAAATCATTACTTTTTCTCTGTGCACCATAAAGAAGCAGATCGGTTTGGCTGCCAAGTCTGTAGTGGTGCAGACCAGCTGCAGCCAATGCTTTAACTTCAGAACTGACTGCTTCAGGCTGCCGACTGTAGGTTAATTTTTTTAGTCTTTCACTGCAGAAGCTGCAGTGGCTTGCTCTTGGACAGCCCCTAAAAGTTTCCAGTTCTGCTATCAGATGGGGATAGTTAGGGTGTTTTTTAACAACCTGAGCCCCTCTAACTGCAAATTTATTGATATAATCGTTTCTTTCAGCTGTAGATATTTCTGCTGACTGCAGACGCTGGTAAAGGTCTAAGGCTGCAATTTCAGCAGTCAAAATATCATAGTCAGCTTCAAATTTTTCTCTCATTTTTTTAATCAATGTAATCGGTCCAGCTAAAACTTTAGTTGGATAAAATATTTTTTCGCCAATTTCTTTAATTTCAGCTGCTGAAGCTGGTTGGCCGCCTAGATAATGGCCGGGGACTGTAGTTCCGGCAACCAAAATAACAATATCCAGCGCCTCCATTTTTTCTAATTCATCATTTTGGTTCTGACGCAGCTGGTCAATTGTGATATAATTTAAATTGACAGGGCTAATCCCAGCTTCCAAAAGTGCTCCCCAGAGGTAACGAATGTGGGGAGAGATATAGGGAGGGACTCCCAGACAGGAAGGTTCATCTAGATAACCATCGATTACAGTTATTTTTATTTTATTATTTTTCATATTCAAATCCTTTCTTAACAAATTTATTTGATCGATTTTAAATGATTAATTTCAGGTGCTGCTAAATATAGTATAACACAAATAGCTTTTAGTAAAAAAATAGCTAAATAAATGTTTTTTAGGCAGGATTTAGGCTTTTGAGATTAAATATATATAAGTAAGGAAAAAATTTAATTCTTTTATTAATGGAGATGAAAATTTTGAAGAAATTCAGAAAAATTTTATATACAATTTTATTTACTTTAGTTGTACTCTTAAGTTTAAGTGTTCCTATCTCTGCGGAATTTTTTCAGGCCAATTTAGTTGACTTTGTTAAAAGCGAGAGAATAATAACTATCCCGATTTTTGCTCCTGCAGAAAAAATAGAAATAACTGCAGGTAACGATACAGTTTTAGCTGCTGCAGGTAGTGGAGAGTTGAGTTTAGAACCAGGAAAGAAATATATAATCAGCCAAAATAAAATTGAGCTGTCAACAGAAGAACAAACTGCTGTAGAAAATCAAACCAGCACTGAGTTTCCAACTGTTCCAGTTGTGCTCAATCCAGGCTGGGGAATTCAAATCATGGCCAGTTCAACTGAGGAAAAAGCTGCAGCTTATAAAAAAGAAGCAGCAGCGGAGATCGAAGCTGAGTTAAGAATTATCGAAGAAGATCAGCTGTTTAAGGTTATTGCAGGTCTTTATCCAGAGCGGGCTCAAGCTGAAAAACTTCAGAAAGAAATTGAAGCTGAAGGTTATAAGGGTTGGCCGCGAGAAATTGAAATCAAAGGAAAAGAACAGCAGACAGCTCCAGATAAAGTAGAAACTGAGTCAAAAGAACAAGCAGAATTTGAAACAGAAAGCAGTGAAAATAACAGTTCAGATAGTAAAGGATTAATTTTATATAATCAGGACGGCAAAAAACTAAGAGAGGCTTATGTTTTTGAAATTAAGGGTGAATTTAAAGCAAATTCTAAAGAAATGAGGGGCAGCTATCAGTTTGGTCCGTTAGCTAATTCAGTATTATTTTCTTACAAAACTGATATTGAAGAATTGACCGCTCATTTACTTCAGAACTACTTCAGCCCTGCAGCTCCTATGGATGCTTTAAAGGCTCAGGCTGTAGTTTATAGAACTACAATTTTATACCAGCTCGAAACACAGGGAGCAAAACTTGAAAAATTAGGTTATATAGATTTTAGCTCGTTAAGCCCCCTCTTTAAAGAAGCTGCTGCAGCTGCTGCAGACGAAGTTTTAATTAAAGATAATGAGTTTTTTTATAACCATGATTTTTCTTTAAGAAAAATTAACAAACCTAAAACTGGAACTGTGGCTTTGGCCCAGGCTGAATACAGTTATCAGGAGATAATTAATTATTATTATGAAAGATCGAATATAGCTAATTTAAATGATTTAATAGATAGTGAAGAAAAATTTTCAGCTAGGATAACTCAAGGTCTGCATCTAAAAGAAATTAGACAGATGAGCTGGTCTGGTCCAAGAGTGATTACAATTATCGACTATGATTTAAATAATGAGAGCCTAAAATTGAAGCCAGTTTTAGCACAGAGCACTGTTCCCGGACGAGAAGATTTAGCTGATTTAATTAAAGAACATCAGGCTTTAGCTGGTGTTAATGGAGGTTATTTCCATTATAGTGGTAGGCCGCTTGGACTGCTCTATATAAACGGAGAGTTGGTGAGTGAACCGCTATATAACAGAAGTTCTATTTTAATAGATCAAGAGAACAATATTTCTTTTGCTCAGGTTGACTGGCAGGGGGAGCTGCTGGTTAATAATCTTGATTTTAAGGTAAAGTTGGATGGGGTTAATAAAGAAGTTAAAGCAGAAGAAATAATTTTGTTTAACTATTTTTATGGGCCCAGAATGCCGGCTTTAGATAATCAGCATTATGATATTGTAGTCAGAGATGATAAAATTTTGGGTGTGGAAAGTGAAGCTGGGGTCCAGACAGCGATTCCACCTGATGGATTTGTAATTAGATTCCCCACTCAAAGAACAGATATCAGAAATAGGATTTCTGAATTAAAGAATAAGGAGATTACTTTAAATTATAATTTCACTCCTGATTTAAGTGAAAAGAATATAATACATGCGGTTGGTGGGGGTCCTCGACTTTTAGAAGCAGGAGAGCTCAAAATTACCGGCCAGGAGGAAGGGTTTCAAAATGACATTCTTAATGGAAGAGCTCCGAGAACAGCTGTAGCCTTAACTGGAGATAATCATCTTTTGCTTTTAACTATTGATGGCCGACAGAATAACTTCAGTGTTGGAATGACTTTAGCAGAAGTAGCTCAAACCCTTAAAGATTTGGGTGCTGTTGATGCTGTTAATTTGGATGGTGGTGGCTCAGCAAGAATGGTTATTCGAGGTTTTACGATGAATAATCCCAGTGAAAAAAGATTAATTTCTAATGGAGTAATAGTTATGAGGGAAGAAAACTTCTAAAAGTTAAGCTCTAGGGGGATAATATGGATAATTATCAGGCAGAAGAACTTGTAAAATATATTAAAAAATTTAAAAATAAAAAAATTATGGTTTTAGGAGATTTAATTGCAGATAAATTTATCATAGCTGATCCAGAAAGACTTTCGCGAGAGGCTCCAGTTTTAATCTTAAAACATCAGCAGGAAAAAGTACTGCCAGGTGGGGGTGCTAATGCCGCTGCAAATATTGCTAGTTTAGGAGCAGAAGTTGATCTGCTGGGTGTAGTTGGAGATGATCTGGCTGCAGAAGCCCTAAAAAAAGAATTAGATCAGCGTAATATTATAACTAAGGGTATTTTTAAAGATGAGACCCGTCCTACAGCTGAGAAAACTAGAATTTTGGCTGGGGGAGAGCAGATAGTAAGACAGCAGGTTGTTAGGGTAGATAAGGTAAAAAGTTTTGATATTAGTGAAGAATTGAGTCAAAAGCTGAGCAGCTATCTGGAAAAAAACATTGCTGTCAGTGATGCGGTCTTATTTTCTGATTATGGCAATGGTATTTTTAATCAAAAGACCACGCCAAAGTTTGTAGAAACTGCTGCAGCTGCAGGCAAGTATTCTGCAGTAGACAGCCGTTATCAACTGCCTCAATTTAAGGGCTCAGTGATTGCTACTCCAAACTTAGAAGAGGCATCTGAAATTTATGGTTCAAAGCTAAAAACACAAGCAGAGGTCGAAAAAGCTGGTATAGAAATGAGGAAAGAGCTTAAATTGGAATATTTATTAATAACTCAGGGTGGAGATGGAATGACTCTTTTTGCTCCCGGAGATCAGATAGACCATATTCCGGCAGCTAATTTCTCAGAAGTTTTTGATGTAACTGGAGCTGGTGATACAGTAGTTGGTACTTTAATTTTAGCTCTTGCTGCAGGTGCACCGGTAAGAACTGCAATTAGAATTGCAAATTTAGCTGCTGGAATTGTTGTCCGCAAAAGTGGAGTTGCTGTAGTAACCGCTGAAGAATTAATCAAGGAAGTGAATAAAAATGCCGGCTAAAATTATGGAATTAACTGAACTTAAAACCGAAATTGAAGCCAAAAAAGAGGCTGGGGAATTAATTGTTTTTACCAACGGTTGTTTTGATATTTTACATGTGGGACATATCCGCTATTTAAAAAAGGCAGCTGCTTTAGGAGATAAGTTAGTGCTGGCTGTTAATAGTGATAGTTCTGTGAGGGAATTAAAAGGTAAAAATAGGCCCTTTGTTCCGGAAAATGAAAGATTGGAGATGCTGTCTGCTCTAGAAATGGTTGATTATTTAGTTCTTTTTTCAGAAATAGACTGTAGGGCTGTATTGGCAGCAATTAAGCCTCAAATTTATGTTAAGGGTGGAGATTATAGAATTGCAGATTTACCTGAAGCAGAAACTGTTTACAGTTACGGTGGTAAAATAGTTTTGATTACTGAAGTTAAAGGTAAATCGACAACTAATATTATAAAAAAGATAAGGCTGAGTAAGGATGAAAAATAATCAGCTGCATATTCTTATACTGCTGACCCTCTTGCTTTTAGGAGTGACAATGCTAGAATTGGGAATTTCACTTCAGGATTTGCTGAGTTTTTGAGGGAAAAACTAGTATCAGGATGGGGGGATACTCTTGTTTAAAGAGAAAGAAGAAGAAGAGATTATAGAAATGGCCCAGGCTGGAAATGACTTTGCAATTGAATATTTAATAGATCAAAATATGGATATAGTTTATGCCAAGGCCAGATTCTTTTTTATCAAAGGGTTGGATCGAGATGATGTAATCCAGGAGGGGAGAGTTGGCTTATATAAAGCTATAAGAGACTTTAGAGAGGACAAAGGTGCTTCTTTCAGAGGTTTTTCACAACTTTGTGTTCACCGACAGTTGGTTTCTGCAATTAAGAAGGCAAATAGGCAAAAACATATGCCGCTTAATACATCTGCTTCTCTTGATAAAAATCTGGATTATGGGAATGAGACAGGAAGAACTTTTAATGAGATTTTACCAGATGAGGGAGAAGACCTGGAAAGAAAGTTTATCTGTCAGGAAACATTAATTACAATTGTGGGTGAACTTTCAGAGGAATTAACAGATTTAGAATGGAATGTATTTATGCTCTACTTAGACAATCAGTCTTATCAGGAAATATCTGATGAGCTTGATATTAATGTTAAAACTGTTGATAATGCCCTGCAGAGAGCCCGCAAAAAAGTTGATGAGCTCCGTGAACATTACAACCTTAAAGGAGTTGTTAATTAAAATTGAAAGTACTTGATATTTTAAAAGACCTAATCTATCCTGAAAAGCCGGTTTGTCTTGCCTGCGGCCGTAGGTATGATCATTCCGAAATTGAAGGGGTTTGTGATCGCTGTCTTTCTCGTTTTTCATTTATTACAGAGTCCTGTCCTGTCTGTGGTCGAGAAGTAGTGCCTGCAGCTTTAATTGATGGTCAGCACTGTCCTGAGTGTAAAGAGGAGCGACCACCGTATAATTTTGCCCGCAGTGTTTTTGCTTATTCAGGTTATGCACGTGAGGTTTTATTGGAATACAAGTATGGACATCGCCCGGATTTAGCCGAACCTTTTTCCCATATGTTATTTCTTTATTATGAAGAATATTTTAGGGACCAGAATATAGATTATATGATTCCGGTACCGATGCACGGTGAGCGCAAAAATTATCGCGGTTATAATCAGGCAGCAAGATTGGCTCAGGCTCTTTCAAAAAAAAATAAAATTGAATATAAAGATGTACTTTTAAGAGTTAAAAATTCACTGCCCCTCTATACCTTAACTAAAAAAGCAAGAAAATTAGAGCTGGAAGGTGCTTTTGAACTCAAAGAAGATATAGATCCAACAATTTTTAAAGATAAGAATATTTTAATTATTGATGATATTATTACAACGGGTACAACAGCTTCTGAAATCTCTCATTTTGTTTTAGAAGAAATGAAAGCGGCTAATGTTTATGTGCTGACAACCGCCTCTGTGCCGGTAAAAATAGATTAAATTTAAAATACAGGGATTTTATAGCAAAAGCTGCTGCAGAGATTAAAATTTAATTAAGATTTTTAATAATTAGTTTTTAAAGCAGGAATTATATCTGATTTGTAGAATAATATACTATACAGAAGTAAAATATAATAATAATAGTTGTATGAGAGGAGTGAGCTTCATGAAAATTATGACCTATGGTAAAAACATTGATGTTACCCCGGCTCTAAAGAGGCACGCAGAGGAGAAGGTACAGAAGCTAGAGAGGTATTTCAATGGAGAACCGATGGAAGTTCAGATCTCCATGGAAGTAGAGAAAGAAAGACATATTGTTGAAGTAACTGCCTTTGTTAAGGGTTTAATTCTTAGAGGGGAAGAAGCTTCTGGTGATATGTATGCTTCTATTGATGGTGTAATGGATAAACTTGAGCGCCAGGTTAGAAAATATAAAACTAAGATTCATGATAGATATATCGAGAAAAAGCAGGAATATAAAGAGGAATATAAAGAAAAGCGTAAAGAACAGGTAATGAACCATAAACTGGGTGATGATGAGGAAAACATCGATACAGATGTTTTTGAGCCTCAAATTGTAAGAACTAAGCGTTTCCCAATGAAGCCGATGAATGTTGAAGAGGCTTGTATGCAGATGGATCTTTTGGATCATGACTTCTTTGTTTTCCATAATGCTGATACTGAAGAAACTAATGTTGTTTATAAGCGTAAAGATGGACATTATGGTTTAATTGAACCAACCTTTGGTTAGTCTAATTAAATAATATTGTTTTTACAAGGATGCTCGTAATTGGGCATCCTTTTTTGATATTTTGGACTAAAAAGATAAAACTAATTAAATTCTAATCATGAGGGCGGCTGCTTTGATTGAGTTTTAGGGATTAAGATGATATAATTACTTTGATTGAGAAACTGAAAATAGACAGAATAAATTCTTAAAAATTCTTAAAAAGTAAAATCATTTTAAAATCATTTAAAGATAAAAGCTAAAGATAAAAGCGACTTAAATTTAGGGAGGAAGATAAATGTTTAAGTTCCTCAAGAACTTATTTAAAGATGCAAATGAAAAAGAATTAGAAAAATTAGAACCAATTGTGGAAGAAATTAATTCTCTGGAACCTAAAATGCAGGTGATGAGTGACCAGGAATTAAAAGCTAAAACTGAAGAATTTAAAGAAAGACATCAGGCAGGTGAAACATTGGACCAGCTGCTGCCAGAGGCTTTTGCTGTGGTTCGCGAGGCTTCCCAAAGGGCAACTGAGGCTGGGTTTCGTCATTATGATGTTCAGCTTGTGGGGGGGATTGTACTCCACCAGGGTAAAATAGCTGAAATGAAAACTGGAGAAGGTAAAACTCTGGCTGCGACTTTACCTGTATATTTAAATGCTCTTACAGGCAAGGGGGTACATGTAGTTACAGTTAATGATTATCTGGCCGAAAGAGATAGTGAATGGATGGGCCAGATCTATCGTTTTTTAGGAATGTCAGTTGGTGTAATTTTAAGCGGTATGTCTCCTGCTGAAAGGCGTGAAGCTTATAACTGTGATATTACCTATGGTACAAATAATGAGTTTGGTTTTGATTATCTGCGGGATAATATGGCGTATAAAGAAGAAGATTTAGTGCAGCGCGAGCATCACTATGCAATTTTAGATGAGGTTGACAGTATTTTAATTGATGAGGCCCGGACACCACTAATCATTTCGGGACCTGTTCAGGAGAAAAGTTCAGATTACCGTAAATTCAATCGAGTTATTCCCAATCTTAAAAAAGACGAGGATTATGAGATTGATGAAAAAAACAAACTTGTAACTCTAACTGAAGCGGGTGTCAAAAAAGCTGAAAAGAAATTAAATGTTGATAATCTTTATTCAGAAGAAAACTTTAAACTTAATCATCAGCTTAATCAGGCTTTAAAGGCTCATACTTTAATGAAAAAGGATAGAGATTATATAGTTAAAGATGGGGCAGTTAAAATTGTTGATGAGTTTACAGGACGAGTTATGGAAGGCCGCCGCTATAGTGAAGGCTTACATCAGGCAATTGAGGCTAAAGAAGGAGTAGAAGTGCAGAAGGGAAGCCAAACTTTTGCTAAAATTACACTGCAGAACTTCTTTAGGATGTATAATAAGTTGGCTGGAATGACAGGTACTGCAGAAACTGAGGAAGAAGAATTTGTCAAAATCTATGATATGCCGGTAGTGGTAGTACCTACCAATGAACCGATGATTAGAGATGATATGGCTGATTTAGTGTTCACCAACAAAGAAGCTAAATATAAAGCTGTAATTAAAGAGATCAAGGCGAGATATGACAAAGGCCAGCCGGTACTTGTTGGTACGGCTGATATAGAAAATTCTGAGATGCTGAGCCGAGAGCTGAAAAAAGTTAAGGTGCCACATGAGGTTTTAAATGCTAAAAATCATGAGCGAGAAGCTGACATTATTAAAGATGCTGGTCAGAAAAAAAGTGTAACAATTGCTACTAATATGGCAGGACGTGGTACAGATATTGTATTAGGTGATGGAGTAGTAGAACTGGGAGGTTTACATGTTTTAGGTACAGAGCGACATGAGAGTCGGAGAATTGACAATCAGCTGAGAGGTCGTGCTGGACGCCAGGGAGATCCTGGATCATCTCAGTTTTATGTATCCTTAGAAGATGATTTATTGAGGCTTTTTGGTTCAGATAAAATTAATGGTATTTTAGACAAACTGGGTGTAGAAGAAGACCAGCCAGTTGAGCATAAATTGATTTCTAATTCTATTGAGCGGGCCCAGCAGAAAGTTGAGGGACGTAACTTTGATATCAGAAAGGCAATTTTAGAATACGATGATATTTTAAATAAACAGCGTGAAGTTATTTATGATCAGCGGAAGACTCTGCTGACAACAGATGAGCTGGAAGAAAAAATTGCAGGGATGCTGGAGCAGCTGCTGGATGATGTTATGGAAATGTTTATTTCAGAAGATCTTCATCCGGATGAATGGGATTTAGAAGGTATGTTGGAATACCTCAATGGTATAGGTCTTGCCAAAGATATAAGTCTGGCTGATATAGATACAAAAACCAAGGCTGAAATTAAGGAGAAAATAACCTTAAGCTCTTTAGGATCTTATGAAACTAAAAGAGAAAAAGTGGATTCAGATCGCTTTAATAAGATAATTAAATTCTTATCTTTAAGAGTTATTGATCGAAAATGGATGAACCACCTTGATAATATGGATGAGCTGCGTCAGGGTATTGGTTTGAGGGCTTATGGACAAAAAGACCCTCTGACAGAATATAAGTTTGAATCCTTTGATATGTTTAATGAACTGACAGCTTCTATTAGAGAAGATATAGTTGAAACCACCTTTAAGGTTGAGGTTGAAGAGCGTGAAAGAATAACAAAAGAACAGATTAATCAGAACCAGTTTAATTATTCTTCACCGGAAGCAGCTTTAGAAGGTCAGTCAAAGGGCAGCGATAAATCTAATGCTGGTGATGGAAGTATCGGCCAAAATACTGTGGTTAAAGAGGAAGAACCTGGACGCAATGACCCCTGTCCTTGTGGTAGTGGCAAAAAATATAAGAAATGTTGTGGGAGATGATTGGAGTGAATAAGAATTTTAAAGATAAATTTTCTGAATTAGAACAGAGATTTAAGGAATTGAGTGATTTACTTTGACCGGGAAAGACTGCTGAAGGAAAAAAAAGATATAGAAGCAGAAATGGCTGCCGGAGGTTTTTGGGATGATAAAAAAAATGCACGCAAAAAATCACAGAAACTTGATAGGATAAAAAAACGGTTAAAGGTAATTGAAGAATTGGAAGAAAAATTTGAAGAAGCTGAGATTTATTTTGAGCTGGCTGCAGAAGAAGCTGAGAGTTTAGATGCCGAATTAAAAACCACCTTAAGAGAACTTGAAAAAAAGCTGGAAAAGCTGGAATTAAAGCTGCGCCTTAATGAACCTTATGATGATCATAATGCAATTCTTTCTATTCATCCCGGTGCTGGTGGAACAGAGTCTCAGGATTGGGCACAGATGCTGCTTAGAATGTACAGCCGTTGGGCAGAAGCAAATGATTATGAACTGCAGACCTTAGATTTTAATCCTGGTGAAGAAGCTGGTATTAAAAGTGTGACAATGATGATTAATGGTGATTATGCTTATGGTTATTTAAAAGGAGAAAAAGGGGTCCATCGTTTGGTTAGAATTTCTCCCTTCGATTCTTCAGGGCGGCGCCATACATCTTTTGCTTCAGTTGATGTTATGCCGGAGATAGACGATGATTTAGAGGTTGATATTGACGAAAATGATTTAAAAATTGATACCTATCGGGCCAGTGGGGCTGGAGGTCAGCATGTAAATAAAACTGATTCAGCAGTTAGAATTACTCATCTGCCGACAGGAGTTGTGGTGCAGTGTCAAAATGAGCGGTCACAGCATAAAAACAAGGCAACAGCAATGAAAATTTTAACTTCCAAACTCTTAGAATTAAAGGAAGAAGCACAGGCCGAAAAAATTGATGAACTGGGTGGTGAACACAAAGAGATTGCCTGGGGAAGTCAGATCCGTTCTTATGTCTTCCACCCTTATAATATGATTAAAGATCACCGAACTGATTTTGAAGAGGGTAATGTTGATAAAGTTATGGACGGATATCTAGATGAATTTATAGAGGCATATTTGAAATATAAGAGCACACAGTAAATATTTTATAGAAAAGGTGAATTTCTTGAAGAAAATATTGATTGGAGTTATTTTAATAACTTTTATTGCAGCAGCTTTTACTTTGACAGCAAGAGTTGATAATGTAGATCAAAATTATGGTGTAGAGATAGTTATGGATGGAGAAAGTTATGCAGAATTGAAATCGCTGGCTCCGGAAATAAGTCTTCAAAAACTAAAAGATAATGGAATTACAGCTCTAGCAGTATATCAGCAGAGCTTAGAAGATTTTCTGGATAGAGGTAGTCTAAAAAGGTTAGAAGCTTTTGATATATTTTTAGCGGGAAATGAACTGCAGACTAGATTGGAAAATGAAGGAATAGAAATTGATCAATTGGATAATTCGGCTATTTTTGCAGTTTTTAGTGCTTCCTTAAAAGATCAGCTAGAAAATTTAGAGGCCGATCTGAAAGCTGAATATTCAGCTGAGCTGATTAGTACCTCTGATTATGACCTTCTTTATTTTCCAAACTGGCATGAAAGCCTTGAAGATTTAAGTTTAGGCTATAATTCCAATCAGGCAGCAGAGGCTCAGGAGCTGGGCCTAAAAATTGCTTATAGAAGTAATAATAAAGTTAATTCCTTTTCTGCTCTGAAAAATAATCTTGAGCTGTTACAGCCTGAAATTTTAATTTTTGATGGAGAAGAAGTAACTGGTTATCCAGATAAAATAGAAGAAACAGCTGCTTTAATGCGGGATTATAATTTAACCTTTGGTAAAATAGAAGCTTTTATTGCTGCACAGTCTGGAGCGGAAAAGTTAGCTGTTTTAAATGATTATGATCTGCTTCGAACCCACAGTATGCAGCAGGATGAAGTCGAGCAGGCTGATAGTCGGGAGATAATTAATAGATACTTGTTATCAGTGAGAGAACGAAATGTGAAATTGATTTACCATAAACCATATCTAAAAGGAAGTCAGCTGACTTCTAGAAATTTAGATCTTTTAGCTTCACTTTCAACGAGTTTAAAAGCTGAAGGCTATAACCCAGGCAGTTCAGAAGTAGTTAATTACTACAGCAACTCAAACTGGGACCTTTTAGCAATTTTATTAGGAGTGACAGCAGCTGGTATTTTATTATTGAATTATTTTACCACTTTTAAATATTCAAAAGTTATGAATATATTTTTTCTTCTGGCAGCAGGATTTGCTTTCTTTTTACTGCAGCTTGATCGAGAAATTTTATTAAGACAGATAACTGCTCTAGGAGCAGCTGTTATTTTCCCTTCTTTAGCTGTAATTATTTTTTTATTAGAGAAAGATAAGGGAGCAGAAGAATTAGAGGGAAGCTTATCGTTATCGTATATTTTCTTTAATTTCACTGCTGCAGTGTTAACAGCCTTAATTGGAGGAGTTTTTGTCAGTGGGGCTCTTAACACCAGTGACTTTATTTTTAAGATTAATGATTTTAGAGGAGTAAAAGTTGCGTTTTTGATGCCTTTAATCATTATTTCACTTTATTATTTTGTACAGCCCGGCAGTAAAAATCTAAAAAAGGAAATTCCTAAAATATTAGAAAGTGTAATTAAAATCAAACATTTAATTCTTGCTGGAATTTTAGCTTTAATAGCGATTATCTATGTTGGTAGAACAGGTAATTTCCCGCTGCTTCCGGTTCCTGCCTGGGAATTAACTGTCCGCAGTTTATTAGAAAAAATATTATATGTGAGACCAAGATTCAAGGAGTTTTTGATCGGTCATCCTCTTTTTATCTTTTCTTTGTATATAGCTGCTAAGAAAAGAAAAGAGCTTTATTTTTATCCGATTTTAATGCTGGCTTCAGTTGGAGTGATAACTACAGTTAACACCTTTTCTCATCTGCATACACCGGTTATGATTTCGCTGTTAAGAACCTTTCATTCTTACTGGCTTAGTTTTATAGTGGCTTTAATTTTAATTTTATTTTATCAAGGCTTTAATTACTTTTATCAAAAATATTATAATTTATGGGGCTAAATGATGAAAAATATTGTAATTTCTGGTTATTACGGCTTTAATAATCTTGGTGATGAGGCTGTTTTAGCTGGAATAACTTCACTCTTGAAAAAGAAAAATAAGGATTTAAAGATTACTGTTTTATCAGCTTCACCAGCTGAAACTGCTAAGCTGTATAATGTTAAAGCTGTTAACCGCAGCTCAATAATTAAAATATTATCAGTACTGGCAGAAGCTGATCTTTTTATTAGTGGTGGTGGAAGTCTGCTGCAGGATGTAACCGGTAATTTTTCGGTGCCCTATTATTTGGGGTTTGCCTGGTTAGCTAAAATGCAGGGAACAAAAACTATTTATTATGCTCAGGGAGCTGGGCCTTTAAATAAAAAATGGAGCCAAAGGCTAACTGCTCTGACCTTAAATAGATTTAATTTGTTAGGAGTTAGAGATCAGGAATCAAAAAGGCTTTTAAGAGATATTGGAGTCAAAAGAGATATTAAACTAACTGTTGATCCGGTATTTGCTCTCTATGATCCCCTGCACAACAACCGTCAGAAAATAAAAGGAAAAGTAGAAATTGGCATTTCTGTCAGACCCTGGTCTGTAGATTATATTGATCAGCTTGCTGCTGCTTTAAATAAATTTTCTCAGTCTAAAAATATTAAATTTATTCTATTTCCTATGCACCAGGGATCAGATGAAGGAATATCTAAGCAGCTGAAAAATAGATTAGAAGCTGAAGCCGAAATTTTTGAGCTGCCAGCAGCACCTGAAAAAGCATTAAAGGAATTTTCACAGCTGGATTTATTTATTGGGGTGCGTTTGCACAGTTTAATCTTTGCCCTTTTAAATCAAATACCTCTGCTGGCTTTAAGTTACGATCCTAAAATAGAGGGGTTGATGTCAGAGCTGGATTATCTTCCATTAATGAAATTGGAGGCTCTAGAAGTAGAGACAGCTGTAGAGAAATTAGAATACATATTTTCTGAAAGATATACCCTTCGCAAAAAGATTAAGGGATTTTTGCTTAAAAAAAGATCTGAGGCAGAAAAATTTGCTGAGCTTGTTTTGGAGGAGGTTGACTCTTGCGGAAGCTGATAAAAATACTTGATGTACATATTGATCAGGCCAATATGAGTCAGTCAGTAAAAAGAATTAGGGAACTAATTGCTGATCACAATCAACCTTCTTTAATTGTTACTCCAAATTCAGAAATGCTGGCAATGGCAGCTGAAAATTCAGAACTGGCTAGAATTTTAAACTCAGCAGATCTAGCAACTCCAGACGGAATAGGTGTTGTTATTGCTTCTAAAATTTTAGGTCAACCTCTGGAAGAAAGGGTTGCTGGCTTTGATTTGATAAGCAATTTATTTAAAGAATTTGCAGGAGAAGAAATTAATTTTTATTTTTTAGGTAGTAAGCCTGGAATTGTTGATCAAGCAGTAGAAAATTTAAAAAAAGATTATCCAAATTTAAATATTTTAGGTTATCACCATGGATATATAAACCGGGATGATCAACAGAAAATTATTGCTGATATTAATTCCAAAAATATTGATTTGCTGCTGGTGGGCATGGGAGTTCCACTTCAGGAAAGATTTTTGGATAATAACTTAAAAAACTTAAAGGTAGGGGCAGCGGTTACTGTTGGTGGAAGTTTTGATGTTCTAGCAGGAAAGGTAAATAGAGCTCCACTCTGGATGCAGAAAGCAGCTTTAGAATGGTTTTACAGGCTGCTGCAGGAGCCATCTCGCTTTGGCAGAATGCTGGCCCTACCCAAATTTATTTTTTTAGTACTTAAATCTAAGTATCTAAAATAAGTCTATAAGCTTACAAGGGAGGTATAAAGATTGAATAAAAAAACTATAATTGAGTATATTGGAATTACAGCTGGCTCACTTTTAATTGCTCTGGCTTTAACTTTATTTTTAGTTCCTAATAGAATTGCTGCTGGTGGAGTTAGCGGTTTAGCTACTGTTATTTATTATCTAACATCATTTCCAATTGGGCTAACAATGCTAATTATTAATATTCCGCTTTTTTTAGCAGGGCTAAAAATTATGGGGAAGAGTTTTGGTATCAGAACAATTTACGGTATTGGATCACTATCACTTTTTACTGATCTGCTGCAGCCACATATGACTTCTTTAACTAATGATTTGCTTTTAGCCTCCATTTATGGAGGAGTTATTGGAGGAATCGGTCTTGGTTTAGTTTTCCGTTTTAGGGGAACAACAGGAGGCACAGACTTAATTGCATCTTTAATAAATTATTATACAGGAATTTCAGTAGGGGAAGGACTTTTAATTGCAGATGGAATTGTAGTTGCTTTGGCCGGTATTTTCTTTAATTTAGAAGTGGCTCTTTATGCTGCAGTTACAATCTTTATTAACTCCAAAACTATTGATGTAATTCAGGAAGGTTTGAATTTTAAAAAGGGATTACTTATTATTTCCGATCGAGCAGAAGAGATTAATCAGATGGTTGTTGATGATTTAAATAGAAGTACCACTGAGTTTGCAGCTAAGGGTGGTTATACAGGAGAAAAAAAGCGGGTGCTGCTCTGTATTATTTCTCGTTCTGAAGTTTCAGAAGTGAAAAGGGCGGTAGCTGATATTGATAAAGATGCTTTTGTAATTATTAGTAATGTGCACGAGGTACTTGGAGAGGGTTTTACAGAAATAGTTCATTAAGCCAGAAATTTATTTTTGACAGTTTAAGAATATTTATTAATGCAATTTAAGAATATTTATTAATTTTGTTTAATATAATTTAAGGAAGTAGGTGGCAGATTTTATGGATAAAATCAGAAAAATATTAAAAAACAGAAAGGTATTTTTAAGTTTAACTTTATTAATCTTATTTTCTTTCACTTTTGCAGCAGCTGCCCAGAATGGAGCAGTTCAGGAACAGATTTCAGAAAAGCAGCAGGCAGACGATTATACTAAGGCAGATGCTTTTCAGGATGTAATGTTTCTACTGCAGAATTATTATGTTGAAGATGTTGATTTTGAGACTTTAATTGAAGGTGCTATTGACGGCATGTTGAATAAAGTTGACCGCTATTCGTATTTTATGTCTCCATCAGAATACAAAGAAATGCAGCAGGAGTATGAAGGTCACTATGGAGGAATTGGTATTGTAATTACAATGCGTGATAACAAATTGACAATTGTTTCTCCCATTAAAAATACTCCGGGAGAAAAAGCCGGCTTAAGAGCTGGGGATATTATTTCTGCTATTGATGGAAAAGAAACTACAGAAATGTCACAGATGAAAGCTGTAGATATGATGAGGGGAGAAGAAGGCACTGAAGTCACTTTAACTATTGATCGAGGTGATGAAGATCTTTTTGATGTAAAAATAACTCGTAAGGATATAGAAGTTCCTTATGTAGAAACAGAGATGAAAACGGAAGAAATTGGTTATATTTCTCTGGCCCAATTCATTGAAAATGTAGGTAAAGATGTTGAGAAAGCTGTTGCTGATTTAAAAGCTCAGGGAGCTAAGGGAATTATTCTAGATTTAAGAAATAATCCTGGAGGTCTGCTGAATGAGTCAATTGATGTTGCTTCAGTATTTTTGGATAAGGGAGTAGTCGTGTCAGTTAAACAAAAAGATGAGACTGAAAGAATATTAGAGGTTAATCAGGAAATAAATTCTGATACTCAAATTCCACTAATTGTTTTAATAAATAAAGGTTCTGCTAGTGCTTCTGAAATAGTTGCAGGAGCTGTAAAGGATTATGGCCGTGGTAAATTAATGGGAACAACTACTTTTGGTAAAGGAGTTGTTCAATCAGTAGTGCCGCTGGAAGATGGCTCAGCAGTTAGTTTAACTACAGCTCGTTACTATACTCCTGATGGTAATTATATTCATGAAAAAGGAATTGAGCCTGAAACAAAAATTGAATTAGATTTAGAAGCTGCTCAGGAGGACGGCAGTGACAATCAATTAGATCGGGCTATAGAAGAAATGAAGAATATGATATTTGTCAGAGAATTTCAGGATAAAAAAGCTGCTGGCGAATAGGAAAATTACATGCATCTGAAGCAACAATTTATCTAAAACTGCCAAGAAAACTCCATCCAAGCTATGCATTGGGTGGAGATGATTTGGCTATTTACTTTGATTTTCAATATTTTTTTGATTATCTCAATAGTAGCACCACCCGTAGATACAATACAGCAGCTCCTAGACCAAAAAGCAGACTTCCAATAATATTTTTTCAAATATTGTTCATATTGCTTTTTGATAAGTCTTGAAGATACAGTTTTTAATGTATTGACTAACTTAGATAATTGTTATTTAAGTCTCTATTCATAAAAATTAAACCTCCATTTTTTCTTTTACATACAAACATATGTATGGTATAATTATAGTAGAGTGGAGGTGAAAAATCAATGCGGTTATCATTTAAATTTAAGCCTAAATTAAACCATAAGCAGTTAGTGATAATTAGGGAATTAGCCTGGCATTGCTCTAAATTATATAATACAGTTAATTATAAAGTAAAAAATAATAAAGAGCAAAAACCTGTCTATACTCAATTAGAAAAACAGTTTAAAAATAACTGGCATAATGAATACCTTCATTCTCATAATAGGCAGCAGGCATTAAAACAGTTAGCTCAGGACTGGAAAAGTTTTTTTGCTTCTCTCAAAGATTATAATAAGAATCCTCAAAAATATAAAGGTCAGCCAGGACCGCCAAATTTTAAACATCTGAACAGCAATCCCTGCGAAATAATATTTACCAACTTAGCTATTAGAATTAGAGATGATAAATTGCTTTTGTCCTTATCTAAAAGGATACAATCTAAATATAATGTGAAAGCTCTTAATTTTGAGCTGCCTGAAGCAGTTCAAAGCATTGTAGATTCAGATGCTGTTCAGCAGATAAAGATCAAGCAGGATCACATCTCTAAAAAATGGTATCTTTTAATTATCTACAAAGTTAAAGAAGCAAAAGAAAGTAAGAAATCCAACATGATGGCAGTAGATTTGGGGCTTGATAATTTAGCTACCTTAACATTTAAAAATAATTCTGAGTGTTATATTATCAATGGCAAAACTATTAAATCTAAAAATGCTTACTATAATAAAAAAATTGCAAGACTTCAGAGTATTAGAATGAAACAGCTGGGTACCAGTAAAATTAAAGATACCAGCGAGATAAAAAGACTGAGATTAAAGAGAAGAAATTATATTAGAGATTATCTCCATAAAGCAAGTTGGAAAATAGTTGATTTAGCAGTTGGAAATAAGGTAGCTATTATTGTAATTGGAGATATAAAAAATATTAAGCAAAGCAGCAAGCTTAAGTCTTTTGTCCAAATACCAATTCAGAGATTAGTTGAACTAATTAAATATAAAGCTAAATTAAATGGTATAAAAGTTGTTAAAATTAATGAAAGCTATACTTCTGGCTGTAGTGCACTAGATCTAGAAAAAATAAATAAAAGCAACTATAATAAATCCAGAAGAATTAAAAGAGGTCTCTTTAAAACTAATCAAGGTCTATTAATTAATGCAGATCAGAATGGCAGTCTTAACATTCTTCGCAAATACCTAAAAAATAAATGTATTCTCAGACCTATTAAACAGGCGAGAGATAATGGATATGTGGCCAATCCGTCAAGATTAAGGGTATCCTAATAACTTAGGCGGCAACCTTAAACAGTGCTTGTATGTTCTGTTTAGATAGGGAGTGCCTCTGGTGCGACTTAAAAACCAAACATCTTGTAAACTAACCTAGTAATATAGGTTGAGTTTTAATCTATATGAAGTAGTTAGAAGAACCATCTACATCTATGATTTAGATGGTGAGGTTCACAGATATTTGAATGACTAATCACAAATAATAGTTTAAAAGGATAAAAGCAAAACTGTAAGATTAAATTACAGTCTGTTTTTATCCTTTGTTCTTTTCATAAACGATTTATAATTTCTCCTACATCTTCAAAAACATAGTTAAAATATTTTTCATTATCTTTTAAGTCCTCTCTTTTAGTTTCTCCACTTAAGACTAAAATTCCGGTGATGCCGGCCTCATAAGCCATTTTCATATCAGTATACAAACGATCTCCAACCATCGCCACTTCCGATTTCTTAAGCTTAAATCTCTTTAAAATAAATTCTACAGTTAATTTAGATGGCTTACCGATTATCAAAGGTCTTTTACCAGTTGAAGCTGCTAATAATTCTATCATTGCCCCGGTGTCCGGCTGAGTTTTATCTCCTTTTAACGGGCAGACTAAATCAGGGTGGGTCGCCACATAATTTACACCAGATAATATTAGTTCATGGGCATCCCAGAGCTTTTTATAAGTTAATGTTTTATCAAAACCTAATACTACATAATCAACTTTTTCCGGTTTTTTTCGAATCTCTTTTTCTTTATTTACAATTTGATGACCAAATTTCTCCATTTCTTTTTTTAAAGATTTTGTTCCTAAAAGATAAATTCTTTTCCCCTGTTTTCTTCCCTGATCTGCAAGATAAGCAGCTGTAGTTTCTCCTGAATTAATAATTTTTTCAGGTGGAAGATCAATTTTCATTTTTGAAAGTTTTTGCTGATAATCATCTCTGTTTCTTGACGAATTGTTAGTTAATAAAATATAATCCCGGTTTGCTGCTTCTAGTTTTGTTAAAAAATCAAGAGTTCTTGGAAGTATTTTGTTTTCTAAATAAATTGTACCATCCATATCTAAAATAAAAAATTTTATATCTTTTAAATCACTCATCAGCTTCTCCTTTCAAGCAGTAAAAAATATTTTTAAATCAATAAAACGACTATAAGAAGAGAGCCCGGGCATAACAGCTCAGGCTCCCTGGCTTAAAATTCTAATTCATATTTCTACAGTCTTTAAAATCTAATTTCCAAACAGCTCTGTATAATCCTGCAGAACACTATCTGCCTGAACATCTGCTTTATTTAGAGCATCTTCCGCAGAGGATACACCGGTAAATGCTTCTTCTACGGCAGTATCGACTATGTCTCTGATTTCTACAAAGTTACCAAGTAGTACACCATTAGCTGCAGGTGATTGAACACCACTTAATATCTGTAGAAAAGCTGTTAAATAATTTGGGTGATCGCTGAACCAGCGATTATCCATTAGAGTTTTTACAGCAGCATTTGTAGATGGGAAATAACCGGTATCTTTATGCCACTGAATAGTTACATCAGTTCTGCTTAAATATTTAAAGAATTCAACAACAGCTTCATATTCCTCATCACTGTGACCCTGCATTACCCAGAGTGAGGCTCCACCAATTACAGAGTTACCAATTCCATAACCCTCAAAGCGAGGTAAGAAAGTAGTTCCTACTTCAAAATCAGCAGATTCTATAATAGAGCTTAGAGAAGAAGTTGACTGAATTAACATTGCAACCTCGCCAGCTAAGAAATCCTGGTTTGCAGAATATTCACGACCACCATAAGCAATAACATCTTTTTCAACCAGGTCAGTCCAGCTTTCTAAGACCATTTTAGCAAATCTCTTATCAAGATATACTTCACTGGCTCTTCCTTCGCGTCCATTAATATTATTTGCATAAGGAACATTATGATAAGCATGCATCTGTTCTAAAATCCAGGCAGGCCAGCCAAAAGATAGACCATGATTAGCTGCTCCGCTTTCAATTATTTTTAAACCCATTTCTTCTACATCTGTCCAGGTATCAGGAGCTTCCATAATACCTGCTTCTGCAAAAGCATCTTTGTTGTAATAAAGCATTGCGGTTGAAGAGTTAAAAGGCATAGAGTAGAGATTTCCGTCAACACTGTAATAGTTTAAAATAGGCTGAATAACACTGCCGAAGTCAATTTCACCTTCTGCAATTTCATAAACAGGAACAATTGCTTCACTATCTAACATTGTTTGAGTACCAACTTCGTAAACCTGAATTATGTGAGGTGGATTTCCTGAACGTACAGCTGAGATTCCCTGAGTTAATGTTTCTGCATAACTACCGGTAAATTGAGCTGTCACATGAATATCAGGATGTTCTTCATTAAATCCATCAACAATTCTTTCTACTGCAGCCGTCCGGCCACCACTCATAGCGTGCCAAAATTCTAGTTCGATTGTCTGGGCTGAAACCATTGCTGCACTAAAAGCAAAGAGAGTGACTAAAGTTAAAATAATAATAGTTTTTCTGAGCATAAATTTTCTCCATTTATTTAAATAAATGAAGATTACACCTCCTTTTTGTGATGAAAAATGATTCAGCGATATAAACTTAAGATCTAATCAAGTTTGACTTTGGACTCACCCCCCAGTTTTAAAATTAATTTATTGAGTTTACTTTTATTTATCCCTCCTTTGATAAATAACAATCCCTATAAATTATATATTATTTATCCTGCTGCATAGCAAAGCCTTCGACAAGACTTTTCTGCAGAGTTAAATAAACTAATAGTGGTGGGATAACGCCAATGATCAGAGCTGCCATAATTACATTCCACTCCGGTTGTGCATCTGAAGGAATTAACATTTTTAAACCTATTTGTACTACTCGAACCTGAGCACTGTTGGTAGTTACCAGCGGCCATAAATATTGATTCCAGACCCAAATAAATTCGATAGTAAAGAGAGCAACTATATTACTTTTAGAAAGTGGGATTAAAATTGACCAGAGAAATCTCAGTGGAGTAATGCCATCTATTAAGCTGGCCTCCAGCAGTGACTCTGGAACTGTCATGTAAAATTGTCTAAATAAAAGCACTCCGGTTGCACTGGCGAAAAAAGGGATGGTTAGTGCATAGTAGGTATCAAGCCAGCCTAAATTATCCATCAATTGATATGTCGGTACAATCCGAATTGGCAGAGGCAGCATATGAGTAATTAAGATCAGAATAAAGAGAATGTTTTTGCCCGGGAAATCCCCAAAATAGACAAAGGCAAAGGCTGCCGAGACTGAGAGAATAATTTTTCCGACTGCGGTAACAACTGAGATAAAAGCACTGTTAAAAAGTAGTTTGCCCATATTTGATCGCTGCCAGGCTTCGCGATAGTTATTAAGCATATTATCTCCAAATTGTAATTTAGGTGGAGATGAATAGACCTCATTTATATTTAAAGTACTAACCATAAAAGCATAAATTATGGGAAATGAGACTAAAATTACAGAAATTATTAAAAAAAGATGAATAAAAATTGTAGTTGATTTTTTTCGTTTCATCCTAAATTCGCCCCTTTACTGATAAAATACTTTTTCGCCGGCATATTTAAATTGAATGATTGTTATAATTGCTACAAAAACAAAGAGGATAATTGACTGAGCTGATGCATAACCGGTCCTCATACTCAAAAATGCATCTCTAAATAATTTATAAGTAACTATATCTGTGGCTCGAGCTGGTCCTCCTTGAGTTAATACATCAACAACTCCAAAAGTTAAAAAGAAGACCTGTAGAGTATTCATAATCAAGAGGAAAAATGTAATTGGCGAAATTAAAGGAAAAGTTATTTTCCAGAATTTTGTAACCGGACTGGCACCATCAATATCAGCTGCTTCTAAAAGTTCAGGAGAAACATTCTGCAGAGCAGCAATGAAAAAGATAAAATTATAACCGAGCATTCTCCAGCTGGAAGCAATAATTATTAAGGTAAAAGCTGCTGTACCATTGTTGATCCAGTTGAAATCTAGAGTAGTTAACAGTTTAATATAATAAGACATGATACCTACATTTGGGTGCAGCAAAACCCCCCAGATAATACCAGCAAAGGCAAAAGAAAAGGCAAAGGGCCAGATCAATAAACTTTTATAAATTTTTGCACCTTTAATTTTTTTATTAGTAACTACTGCCAGAATTAAGGCAGAAGAAATTGAAATAAAGACTGTAATTGCTGTAAAAACAAGTGAGCGAGTTAAACTGTTCCAGTAAGCCGGTGAAGTTAACAAGCGTTGGAAGTTTTCTATTCCCACAAAAATCTGTCTGTTGCCAAAAGGAGTAGAGCGAAAAAAACTTAAGTAAAGTGATTGAGCTGAAGGATAAATTAAAAAGGTTGTAACAATAATAATAGATGGAGCAATTAAAAGATAGGCCAAATATCTGTATTTTTTAGCAAACTTACTATTCAATCTGATTACCCCCGTTTTTATAATATTTTGAATTTTTAATATAAAAAAGTTACTTACATCAATATATTTCTCTATGTAATTAAAAAGACCTGCTAAAAAAATAAAATTATTATCATTTATAATTTAAATTTATTGATATAATTTGCAGCTGCATTCAAAAAGTTATATTATATAAGTAAATTAAATTATAATTAACTTAAGCAAATAATGATAGAGGGAAGTGAATATAATGAAAACAAAAATTATTGGTCATCGTGGTGGAGCGGCTGGATATCCAGAAAACACTTTAATTGCTTTTAGAAAAGCGGTGGAATTGGGAGCAGACGGAGTAGAATTTGATGTGCAGTTAACAAAAGATGGAGAAGTTGTAGTTATTCATGATGAATTTATTGATCGGACAATGAATGGCAGTGGTTTGGTTAAAAATCATACATTAAAAGAGTTAAAAGAGATGAATGTAGGAGAATTTTTCAGCAGCGATTTTAAAGAAGAAAAAATACCAACTTTAAAAGAAGTGCTGGAAATTGTAAAGGGCTTAGAAATTATCAATATTGAATTAAAAAATTATCTTAGCTATCCCAAATTAGAGGAAAAAGTTTTAAAGCTTGTGGATCAATTTAAAATAAGAGATAAGGTTATCATTTCTTCTTTTAATCACTATAGTCTAGAAAAGGTAAAAAAATTACAACCAGCAGCTAAAACCGGTGCTTTATTAATGTCTAAAATGATAAATCCTTCCGATTATGTATTTAAACGGGGTTTTAACAGTTTACATATGCATTTTTTAACTTTTGATCAAAAAATAATAGAAAAATCACATTTTATGGGAATAGAAACCTGTGCCTATACTGTGAATTACCCTTCAGCAGCAGCTGATCTATTAAAAAATGGAATAGATATGATTATCACAGATGATATTGAAATGGTTCAAAAAGTACGAGAAAAGAATGATATCATTTAGATAAATACCAAGTCCAGTAAATAATAAAATTTGAATTTTTTGACTATAAATAGTATAATTAAAAAGTAGACAAAAAAGTAGACAAAAAAGCTATAAAACAATTAACTATTAAATAAATAATTCGAAAATATCCAGTTGTTTTTTTGTCACGTTTTTTTGTCACTTGGTTTAGTCAAAAAAATATAAGAGGTGATCAAAATGTTAAGAAAGCTCCATTCTCTTAAATCATTTGAGGTCCACGGGCGAGATGCGAAATTAGGTAAAGTCGATGATTTTTACTTTGATCAAAGTCAATTTGTAGTTCGTTATTTGGTTCTTGATACGGGGAACTGGTTAAAACAAGAAGAAACTTTGATTTCAACTCATGCCATTGATAATATTGATTATGACAGCAAAAAAATTATGGTTGAGTTAACAAAAGATCAGCTTGAAGATTCTCCAAGTATTAAAAAGAACGAACCAATTTCGAAAGTAAAAGAGCAAGAAATTATTGATTATTTTGGTTGGCCTGATTATTGGGAAAAATCTCATTCTAGTGATAGTGAACTGATTCATGCTGGTATAAGTGAACGCAAAAAACTGCTTGATTTTAAAGTTCTTGAAAAAGAAAAAGAAGCTCAAGAAAAAGCAGAAATAGCTAAAACAAATTTAAGAAGTGTGGAAGAAGTTAGGGGTTACAAAATTCACGCTAAAGATGAAAACTTTGGTCATATAGAAGATTTTTTTATTGAAGAAGAAGATAGCTGGATAATAAGATATATTCTAGTCGATACTGGAAAGAAGATTGAGGGTAAGAAATCTGTTTTAATTTCACCTGATTGGATTCACAGTATTAGCTGGCATGGTAAAGAAATTTTTGTAGATAAAGACAAAGATCAAATAGCTTCAGCACCAAAATATGAAGAAGAAAAATCAAAAAATGTGCTTCCTAAAAGCTATGAAGAAATGCTCTATGATCATTATGATGAAGATAAATATTGGTAAAATAGATAGAATTACGAAAAGAGTCCCGTACGGGACTCTTTTTTTTTAGACTATTTTAGGGATTTAAAATTAAATACTTTAAATTAGTAATGATTATTGCTATAATTAAATAGCAGATTAAACATATATTCACTTATTTAAAAATGTCTTAAATTTTACTGATATTTTTCTAAGTTAAGAGTATAATAATTTTAACTATATTAAAAAGTTTAGATGATGTCTTTAATTAGAAATATTTTTTTAATAAAAATGGAGGGGATATTTAGTGAAGGATGGTAAATTTAAATTAAAGGCCCCTTTTGAGCCCAAAGGTGATCAACCCGAAGCTATAGAAAATTTAGCTAAAGGAATAAAAAAAGGATATCGCCATCAAACCCTGCTTGGCGCTACAGGTACTGGTAAAACTTTTACAATGGCTAAACTGGTGGAAGAGGTAAATAAACCAACCCTGGTTATTGCCCATAATAAAACATTGGCAGCTCAGCTGACCAGTGAGTTTAAGGAATTTTTCCCAGATAATGCAGTTGAATATTTTGTGAGTTATTATGATTATTATCAGCCTGAAGCTTATGTACCTCAGACTGATACCTATATAGAAAAAGATGCATCGGTAAATGACGAAATTGAAAAACTTAGGCTTTCTGCTACTACTTCACTTTTTGAACGACGTGATGTTTTAATTGTAGCAAGTGTATCCTGTATTTATGGCCTTGGTTCTCCTGATGATTATCTAAATTTATCCTTAGATTTAGAAGTGGGTAAAATTATGGACCGTAAAGAAATTACCAGGAGCCTAACTTTTATGCAGTACAGCCGCAATGATATGGATACTTCCCGCGGTCACTTTCGAGTTAAGGGTGATGTTATTGATATTTTTCCGGCTTATAGAGATATTGCAATTAGGGTTGAACTTTTTGGAGATGAAATTGATAGAGTTACTCGGATTAATACTGTGACCGGTGAGGTTGAGGCTGAAATAGATGAGATGACAATTTATCCGGCCAGTCACTTTGTTACTCCAGAAGCTAAGGTTGAAAGAGCAATTAAAACAGTTAAGTCTGAGTTGGAGGAGCGATTAAAAGAACTGCGGGCAGAAAATCGCCTAGTTGAAGCCCAGCGCCTAGAACAGCGGACTCGTTATGATTTGGAGATGCTGGAGCAGATGGGATTTTGCTCAGGAATTGAAAACTATGCCCGCCATTTGGCAGGACGTGAACCCGGCTCCAGACCGATGGCTCTGTTGGATTATTTTCCAGATGATTTTATGGTTATTATTGATGAGTCACATATGACAGTTCCTCAAATTGGAGGAATGTTTGCCGGTGACCGTTCACGTAAGGAAAAATTAGTTGAATATGGATTTCGGCTTCCTTCTGCCTTAGATAACAGGCCGCTTAATTTTGAAGAATTTGAACAGGTTGTGCCGCAGACGGTTTATGTTTCTGCAACTCCAGGACCTTATGAGAGGGAGCACAGTCAGCAGATAGTTGAGCAGATTATCCGTCCGACCGGACTTGTTGATCCGGAAATTGATGTCCGGCCGACAAAGAGTCAGATTGATGACCTGCTGGAAGAAATTCGACAGGTTGTAGGAGATGGAGAAAGAGTTCTAGTAACAACTTTGACTAAGAAGATGTCAGAAGACTTGACAGAATATCTGGCTGAAGCTGGAATTAGAGTCCGCTACCTTCATTCTGATATTGATACAATTGAGCGCTCAGAGATTATTCGCGATCTGCGCTTGGGAGAGTTCGATGTACTGGTAGGTATTAATCTTTTGCGGGAGGGGCTTGATTTACCGGAAGTTTCTCGGGTAGCAATTTTAGATGCTGATAAGGAAGGGTTTCTTCGCTCACAGCGGGCCTTGATTCAGACAATTGGTCGTGCCGCTCGTAATGTTGGCGGTAAGGTTATTATGTATGCCGATAAAATAACTGATTCAATGAAGTTTGCTATCGATGAAACTGAAAGAAGAAGAGAAATTCAGATCCAGCATAATAAAGATAATAACATTACACCAGAAACTATTATTAAACCAGTTCGTGATGTTGTAAAACCGGTGGATATGGTAGTTTCCGAAGATAAAAGCCGCTATTATGACAAAAGTCAGGACAACGAAAATCCTGATGATAATACTCAAAATTATAATAATATGACACGCAAAGAGATTCAGCATTTAATAATAGATTTAGAAGCTGAAATGGAATCAGCAGCAGATAACTTAGAATTTGAGATTGCTGCTCAGATTAGAGACGAAATAGAAGAATTAGAATCAAAATTGGAAGAATAATAATAAATATTTTTAGGTACCAGGTACCTAAAACGATTTCTTGTACCTGGTACCTATTAAATAAAGAGGTGTAATTTTAATGGGATTAGAACGTTTAATAGTAAAGGGTGCTGAAGAGCACAACCTTAAAAAAGTAGATATTGATATACCACGAGATAAACTGATTGTAATTACAGGTTTAAGTGGTTCCGGTAAGTCTTCACTGGCATTTGACACCATCTATGCAGAAGGCCAGCGCCGGTATGTAGAATCACTTTCCGCTTATGCCCGCCAGTTTCTGGGCCAGATGGAAAAACCCAAGGTGGAATATATAGAAGGTCTTTCTCCTGCAATTTCAATTGATCAAAAAACAACCAGCCGTAATCCGCGTTCAACTGTAGGTACGGTAACCGAAATTCATGATTATCTGCGTTTGCTCTACGCCAGAGTAGGGATTCCACACTGCCCTATCTGTGGTAAGGAAATTAAATCTCAGACAGTTGATGAGATTGTTGATCAGGTACTGGAACTGCCGGAGAGGACTAAAATCCAGATTCTGGCACCAATTGTTCGAGGCCGCAAAGGTGAGCATGAGCGCACTTTTCTGCAGGCTCAGAGAGATGGTTTTGTCAGAGCCCGGGTCGATGGTGAGACAATTCTTTTAGAAGAAGCAGAAAAGCTGGATAAGAATTTTAAACATGATATAGAAATTATTGTTGATCGTCTGGTAGTTAAAGATGGGATTAGAGAGCGTCTGGCTGATTCTGTAGAAACTGCTCTTGAATATACTGAAGGTCTGGTAATGATTGATCAGATAGATGGTGAGATAACAACTTACAGTGAAAAATTTGCCTGTCCTGAGCATAATATTAGTCTGGAAGAAATGTCACCCAGAATGTTTTCCTTTAACTCCCCCTATGGAGCCTGTGATAACTGTGATGGTCTGGGAGTGAAAAAAGAATTTGATCCTGATTTAATACTGGATAAAGAAAAATCGATAGCTGATGGAGGAATTATTCCCTGGGCCAGCTCATCCAGCCGCTACTATCCTGCTCTTTTAGAGGCAATGGCAGAGGAGTATGATTTTAGCCTGGAGACAAAAATTGAGAATCTTGATGATCAAATTTTAGAAAAATTACTCTATGGTGATAACAAGAAAATTACCTTTCCCTATACAAATCGCTATGGTAAAACAAGAGACCATACCACCAGGTTTAAGGGAATAACAGGTTATTTAACGGAAAGAATGGATAAATCTGATAGTCCAGGGACACATAAGAGGATGGAAAGATATATGAATGAAATTCCATGTCATGTCTGTCATGGTCAGCGTCTCAAACCAGAAGTGCTGGCAGTAACAGTTGGTGGAATTTCTATTGCTAAATTTAGTTCCTTTACAATTAAAGAAGCCCACGAATTTATAGAAGGGGTGGAATTGGATGACCGCCGGACTAAGATAGGTAAGGAAATTTTGAAAGAAGTAAGAGAAAGACTGCGCTTTTTATTAGACGTTGGTCTTGATTATTTAAGCCTGGACCGATCTGCCGGTACACTTTCAGGTGGTGAAGCCCAGCGGATTAGATTAGCAACTCAGATTGGCTCAGGTTTAATGGGTGTCTTATATATTTTAGATGAGCCGAGCATTGGCCTGCATCAGAGAGATAACAACCGCCTGATCAGTACCTTAGAGCATATCAGGGATTTAGGAAATACTGTAATCGTGGTTGAACATGATGAAGATACAATTAGATCTGCTGATTATATTATTGATATGGGACCTGGAGCTGGAAAACACGGTGGAGAAATTGTAGCTGAGGGATCTCTGGCTGATATTATAGAGGAAGAGCGTTCACTTACCGGACAGTATTTATCAGGGAAAAAGAAGATTCAGGTACCTGCAGACAGGTATCCGGCTGGAGAAAAGTGGCTCAGTATCAAAGGTGCCAGGCAGCATAATCTAAAAAGTATAGATGTGGACTTTCCTTTAGGCACCTTTACCTGTGTGACCGGAGTTTCCGGTTCGGGTAAAAGTACTCTAATTAATAATACTCTCAAGCGAAAGATGATGCGGGAGCTTCACGATTCAACTCTGCATCCGGGTGAGCATGATGAAGTCCAGGGAATGGATCAGATTGATAAAGTAATCAATATTGATCAGTCACCAATTGGCAGAACTCCTCGCTCTAATGCTGTAACTTATACAAAAGTTTTTAATTATATCAGAGATGTTTTTGCGAGTACCCCGGAGGCCAAACAGCGCGGCTATGAAATTGGACGCTTCAGTTTCAATGTTAAAGGCGGCCGCTGTGAAGCCTGTAAGGGTCAGGGAATTGAAGAAATAGAGATGCACTTTTTACCTGATGTTTATGTCCCCTGTGATGTCTGTAATGGTAAACGTTATAACCGCGAAACCTTAGAAATTAAATATAAAGGTAAAACTATTGCTGATGTGCTGGATATGACAGTGGAAGAGGCTGTCGAGTTTTTTGAAAATATAGAACCAATTCGCCGTCGGCTGCAGACACTTTATGATGTCGGTCTCGGCTATATAAGACTTGGTCAGCCAGCCACTACATTTTCTGGTGGTGAAGCACAGCGAATTAAAATTTCCAAAGAGCTTGGAAAAAGAAGTACAGGAGAAACCCTCTATTTGCTGGATGAGCCAACAACCGGTCTTCATTTTGCTGATATCAAGAAATTGTTGGAAGTACTGCACCGCCTGCGTGAAGATGGTAATACAGTAATTGTCATTGAGCACAATCTGGATGTAATTAAATCGGCAGATTATCTAATTGATTTAGGACCAGAAGGTGGAGAAAAAGGTGGAGAGGTAGTTGCCACCGGTACTCCAGAAGAGGTAGCTCAGAATGAAAATTCTTATACCGGTAAATTTTTAAAAGAAGTGTTATAGAGTTAAAACGTTAGGTACCAGGTACAAATGGGCCCATTTGTACCTGGTACAGAAGAATAAATTCACAAGTTTAAATTATCCCTTCCATTATATGGATAAAGATGATATAATAATATTACTTTAAATCCAATAAATGGAAGGAGATATCAATATGCCAAGAAAAAATCGTGTCTGGTATCCAGGAGCTATTTATCATATTGTCAGTAGGGGTAATCGACAGGGTCACCTATTTAGAGATAATCGCGACTATACTTTTTATTTAGAAATACTAAAGAAAATAAAAGAGGAATGTAATTATTCATTACTGAGTTATTGTTTGATGACAAACCATATTCACTTACAAATTAAAACTGAGAAAGATCCAATTTGGAAGATTATGCATCGAATTAATCTATTCTACGCAAGATATTTTAATTATAAATATGATTTAAAGGGGCATGTGTTTCAGGGGCGATATCATTCAAAGGTTATTGAAGATGATTTTTATAATATTGGTGTCAGTAGATATATTCATTTAAATCCAGTTGAAGCCTCCATTGTTGAAAATGCAGATGAATATAATAGGAGTAGTTATCCGATTTATTTAGCACAAAAAGATAGTGAGTTGGTAGAAACTGATCATATTTTAAACTTCTTTGAAAATAATTGTAATTTATATAAGAAATTTGTTGAATCAAATGAGATTAATAAGGAGTTAGATAAAGAAATAAAACTTGAAATAGACTTGTGATTAATTTTACTTGTACCAGGTACAAAAAGGCCTTTTTGTACCTGGTACCTATAAGTGATAGAATGAAAGTCTGCTCGCAAACCTCGAGGGCTTGCCCCGAGGAAAGAGAAGACGGTATTGAATTTTAAGTATTATATTTAGATATTAAATATTCTAAAAACAAGAACAAATGTTTGTCTA
>Ga0208154_10012_pt1 | contig 110092 bp, 94 predicted proteins | sample Wag4S2014_11_5_FD_187354 | JGI IMG/M metagenome (GOLD analysis project Ga0208154, IMG submission 187354) | Deep subsurface shale carbon reservoir microbial communities from Ohio, USA - Utica-2 Time Series 2014_11_5 (SPAdes) (version 2) ...
TAGACAAACATTTGTTCTTGTTTTTAGAATATTTAATATCTAAATATAATACTTAAAATTCAATACCGTCTTCTCTTTCCTCGGGGCAAGCCCTCGAGGTTTGCGAGCAGACTTTCATTCTATCACATCTCATTAGTCCAATTGGACTTTCTTCAAACAAATTTTTATATTTTATTTTGCTAAATTCCAGTTTTTTATTAGTTTTATAATAACTGAATAAAAGTACTAAAATAATAAAAAAAGATATTAAGAATAAAGAAATAATAATTTTATTCTCTGCTAAAAATTTTATTTTTTCTGTCCAGTAATAACTTGAAATCCCCAGATTATTTTTTCTTTCTGGAGTTGGAGAAATAAAATATACCCATTTGGAAGGTTTATTTAATTTTCTTCCAAATGAAACATCTGTCATTATTTGAGGAAATTTAACTTGATTTACAATACTAACTCCATCAGGTTCTGTTAAAATAATCATTTCACCACTGCTGCTTAATTTGAAATTAGTATGCAGTTTCCCTTCACCAGGTTCCTCATCTGCCCAAATTAATAAATATCCTCCTGGAGGAATTATAAAATCTTTGTTTGGATCAAACTGCCAACTAGTTAATTTATCTGTCTTATCGCTAAGATAGTATCCTGATAAATTAAGCTCTTCTTCCCCAACATTTTTTAGTTCCAGCCAATCATTAAAATCTGAATCTTCATCTTTAATAGTCTCCTGGTTTGATGACATTATTTCGTTAATAATAATATCTTGAGCTCCAGCTCTAAAGTTAATTAAAAAAACCACTATTAAAATTATAAATACAATATTTTTATTTTTTAAATCCAATTATAAACCTCCCTCAATAAATTAAAATTATGGACAAAATATTAGAGATTCTATTTATATCTAATTTATTATTTTCATATTATTATATCATGTCTAGACAAAAATGTTTAATTAATTATATCTCTTATCCAAACATTAAAATTCACAATTTCAAGTTAAAAAGCTTAGCTTTATGATTCTTAAACAATATTTTTTAATTAAACTAAATTAAGCATATTATGTAATTTACTTAAACAAAAAAAAGATCTCGCTTTAAAATATAAATAATAAAGCAAGATCTAATATTAGAATATTCACTTTAACTTAAATTAGTTTCTAATTCTTTTTTTCTGGTTATTAATTCCTTTTCTTTTTTGACAATTCTTTCTTCATAGACATCTATCTTATAATTTAAACGGTCAAGTGACTGCTGCATTTTGTTTATTTTTTCAGCAAGTTTATCTCTTTCCTCAGTCAAAAGTTCTTTTCTTTCTTTAATAGTAGAATCTCCCTCTTGATATAACTTTAAATACTCAATTAAAGTATTAATTGACAGTCCGGCATCACGCATATATTTAATAAACTCTATCCAATTACAGTCTTCTTCTTTATAGTCCCGATTACCACTGCTGTTGCGCTTGATTTCGGGGATTAAACCAACTCGTTCATAATAGCGAAGTGTGTCTTTGGTTAGGTCAAATCTCTTACTAACCTCGGAAATTTGCATTATCTAACTCCTCTCTGGACTAATCATCTTAAAATAACTTGTACAGCTGTCTTCTAACAATATTTTCGCCTAACATCATAGTATATCTAAGAATTTAGGATTCTATTATGTTATTCTAAAGCTTCTCTAACATTTTTCAATTCTTTTCTAATAGGAATATCCTGGGGACAATGACTCTCACAAATTCCACATTCTATACAGTTTACAGCCTTAGCTTCATCTGCTAAAAACATCTCATATTGTGTTTTTGCTCCCTCTAGATTATTAAATAAATAAGCCTTATTATAAATGTCAAAATTATATGGTATATCTACTCCTTGAGGGCAGGGCATACAGTACCTGCAGCCTGTACAATTAATTTTCATTTTATCATTAAATACTTTTTTTGCATAATTAACTAATTCAATTTCTTGTTCAGTCAAGGAATTAACCTCTCCCTTTTGGGCAGTATTAATATTGTCTTTCACATGCTCCATGGCGGTCATCCCACTCAAAACTACTGAAACTTCTGGATGGTTCATTACCCATCTGAGTGCCCATTGTGCTGGTGTTCTTTTTACTGGTGCTTCCTCCCATTTCTTCATAATTTCCTCGGGCATTTCCCCGGCTAAGCTGCCACCTCTAATTGGCTCCATAACAACAATCCCCAGTCCTTTATCAGCAGCATATTGTAAACCTTCTTTACCCGCTTGATAATTCTCATCTAAATAATTATATTGAATTTGACAAAATGACCAGTCATAAGAATCTACAATTTCTTTGAAAGAATTAACATCACTATGAAAAGAAAATCCAGCATATTTTATCCTGCCATCTTCTATAGCCTGATCTAAAAATTCCTCTATACCTAATTTTTTTAAATTTTCCCAGGTACTTTTATCTAGTGAATGGAGTAAATAAAAATCTATTTTATCTGTTTCCAGGCGTTCAAGTTGTTCTTCTAATAATCTATCCATATCTTCTCTAGTTTGGACTAACCAGATTGGAAGCTTTGTTGCTAAATTTACTTTTTCTCGATAACCATCCTTTAAGGCTCTTGCTACAAATGGCTCGCTTTCTCCTGGTTTATCAAATCCTGTACCATGATAAGGATATGCTGTGTCAACATAATTTACTCCATTATCAATGGCATATCTCAGCATTTTTGTTGCTTTTTCCTCATCAATATTAGTTGGTTCACCATCAATAACAGGCAATCTCATACAGCCAAATCCTAAAACAGAAACCCTTTCATTTGTTTTTCCCATTTTTCTGTATAACATCTTTATCAGCTCCTATATATTTTTTAGCTCTTTTAAATAATCTAAAGCAGCTTCGCTCATGACTTCACCATACACTTTTTCTACTCCAGCAAGAGTTGTAATAACTGCAGCTGCTTTTCCAGTTTCAATAAATTTCTTTGCTTTTTCTAACACCTGCATTTTAATTCAACTTCAATTTATAGTTTGAATATTTTTTTACAGAATATACTATTATAGGAATTAAAATTAACTGTATTTATTATAATGAACTCAAACTTCGCACATAAATAAACATTTTGCAGGTGCGAAGTTTGAGATAATAATTAAAAGAAGTCAAGATAATAATTTATTAAATATCCAGCTCAGCTGTCCCCAGCCGCTCTACCATTTCTGGATCACGGTGGGAAAAGAAGAGAGTCTCACCTGTATCAAGTTCAGATATTTTTTCAATATCTTCTACAGATAGTTCAAAGTCAAAAACATTGAAGTTTTCTTCCATTCTTGCTTGATGCACAGTTTTAGGAATTACTACTACATCTCGCTGAATTAACCAGCGAAGTATAACTTGAGCAGCAGTTTTGTCATATTTTTTGCCGATTGCAGTTAATATCTCATTATTAAAAATATCATTTTTACCTTCGGCAAAAGGACCCCATGATTCATGTTGAACTCCCTCTTCCTTAAGAAACTTGTGTGCTTCTTTTCTTTGATAGAAAGGATGTGTTTCAATCTGATTAACAGCTGGAACTACTTTATTATGAATTATCAGATCCTTGACTCTATCAGGATAAAAATTACTGACTCCAATCGCTTTAATTTTACCTTCTTCATAAAGTTCTTCCATGGCTCTCCAGGAGCCATAAACATCACCAAAAGGCTGGTGGATTAGATAAAGATCAATATAATCAGTATCCAGCCTCTGTAGAGATTTTTCGAAAGCTTCTGTAGTTTTTTCATAACCTGCGTCCTGAACCCAAAGTTTGGTTGTCAGAAAAATGTCTTCCCTATCAACATTGCTGCGGTTGATTGCTTTCCCTACTGCTTCTTCATTCTGATAGACAGCAGCTGTATCAATCAGGCGATAACCTGTCTCCAGAGCGTTATATACACATTCTTCACATAGTTCCAGATCATCAATCTGATAAACACCATAACCTAAAATTGGCATTTCTAAACCGTTGTTTAGTTTTACTGTTTCCATGCTTTTAACCTCCATTTTAATTTTTATATCCTCTTATTTAATAGTTTATCACCTTGAGTTAACTCCAGGTCAAGCTTTTTTAAAAAATAATTTATAAATTTAAACAAAAAAACCAAAAACTCTTCACAATTCAGCTGATAGATTTATTAATTTTTAACCTGGCTAAAACATTTATTATTTTGACAAAATAAGTTTAAATATGATATCTTTATTTTAATCTTTATAGATTTATTCGGTTTTATTTTGGACTGGTCATCAGAGATATTAAATCAGAGTTATTAAAAAAGTATTTTATGGAGGTTATTTAAATTGAAAGAGCTAGAAAATAAATTTTCAAAACTAAAAGAAATATTAAAAGAAATGGAATCGACTGCTATCGCTTTTTCGGGAGGGGTTGACAGCACTTTCTTATTAAAGACAGCTTTAGAAGTCCTGGGGAAGGAAAATGTACTTGCTGTAACATCCTGTGCAGAAACCTATCCTTCGGAAGAAGAAAAAGAAGCAAAAAAACTTGCTCTTGAGATCGGAGCTGAACATCATTTAATTCACACAACAGAATTAGATAATAAAAACTTTGTAAAAAATGATCAAAAAAGGTGTTATTACTGTAAAAAAGAGCTTTTTTCAGAAGTTATAAAAGTGGCTGAGGAAAAAGGATATAACTATGTTTTAGATGGTTCAAACTATGATGATCATCTTAATGATTATCGCCCGGGTATGCAGGCGGCCAGAGAAATGAAAGTAAAAAGTCCTCTCAAAGAAGCCGAAATGACTAAAGATGAGATCAGAGCTTTATCAAAAGAATACAATTTACCGACCTGGAATAAGCCAGCTTTTGCCTGCCTTTCCTCTCGTTTTCCCTATGGTGATCAAATTACTGTTGAAAAACTCGAAATGGTAGATCAGGCGGAACGGTTTATGCGCAATCAGGAAATTAGTCAATTTAGAGTCAGACATCATGATCAAAACACTGCCAGAATTGAAGTATTACCCGAGGATCTTCCTCTAATGCTCAATAAGAAGGAAAAGATTGTCTCTAAATTTAAAGATATTGGTTATACCTATATCACTCTTGATTTAGAAGGCTACCGAAGCGGCAGTATGAATGAAGTTTTGGATAATTAATTTTTATTACTTTTAAAATATTTTTTATAAAAAAATCCCTGGAATTGCTCCAAAATGGAAGCTCCTCCAGATCTAATTAATAAAATCGGTTTTTCTCCGTTTCCGTTGGTGAAAAATAGCTAAAAAAGAAGGACATTAGCATCTTGACCTCTAATGTTTTTATTAAGCGATAAAAACTTAAAGAAGGTCCAGCTAATGTCCAATTTTAGTATATCATCTTTATTCCTCTTTCGTCGAGTGAAAATTGAAGATTTCAATCAAATAGTTGATTCTCCTGATATGCAGGAATAAGGTTAAAAATACCAGAATGTTAATAATAGGTATTAATTATCTTATTCTTAACTTAAGTAAATAACCACATAAAGAGTTAAACTGTGCATAAATTTCCCCATCTCGTTAGATTTTGTTATCAATTGATAACATTTTTTTGCAAATGTGCAGAAAGTATAATATAGCTGAAACTCTTTTATTAAAAAAATCTTTAACTGACAACTTCATCATAAAGAAATTTTATTCACTGGCCACATGGTCCTGTTCCTAAGAGAATATATGCACTTCTTGATATTTTAATTGAAGATTATAAGGCAATTGAAATGCAGGATATTAGTGATCATTATGAAGGTAGTATAATAATAAATAAAAAAGATTTTAATCCATCTGTTTTTTCTAAAGAAGAACTAGAAACACTGAATTTAGTTTTGAATAAGTTTAAAGATTATTCATCAAAAGAATTATGTAATCAAACTCATAAAGAAGCAGCCTATCTACAAACTAAACATAATGATTTTATTTCTTATGATTATGCAAATGAAATTAGAATATAAATTTCGAAAAGCTCCAACTACTTTTACTGAGTAATTGGAGCTTTTTAAATACTTCATTTTTTTATTAATCTTTATTTAATAACATCTGCCAGGGGATCAATTTCTTTAAATATCATTGGATTATCCAGATTAATTACAGCAATTACTGGTTTATCTCCCATGGCTTTTTTGGTAGCTAAAAGCTGTTGATATTGGCCAAAGTTAGTGGTTGGTTTTCTTTTTAAAGTTCCTGAACCATCATCATGCTTGTCTACATAAATAAAGCTGTAGCGTTTTTTCATTTCACCAGTTGATGCACTGACAAGATCAATACAACCCCAGGAAGTATAAGCCTGTAAGTCTACCCCATCTTTAATAGCTTCTTACATCTGTTCAATATGGCGGCGCAGCCATTATACTTTTCAGTAAGAGCAAAGCCCATCTCTGCCATTAAAGCAATATTCTCTTTATAATGATGATAAAAATCAATAGCCTCATGTGAGGGATAAAAAGTATCATCTTCAATTTCTTCCACTGCTAGAGCTTTTCTAAAAGCAAGATAAGAGGATTTTCCTTTTTTTACATTGTAGTGAGCTTCTTTGGTCTTTTTATAACTGGAAAATAAATTTGACAATTAATATATTTTTATTATAAAATATTTATAGACACGAAATATTAATAATATTAATTATGAGGAGGGGTTTTTGATGAATTTAAATCAAGAAATAATGAATTTAAACAAAGAAACCAGGGATATTGATAATCTTATCCGGGATATTAATAAATATTTAGTGCAGTTTACTAAAAGAAATTTAAAGAAAAATGGATTAACAATGCCGCGTTTTAAGGTTCTCTGGAACATAAAGAAAAACCAACCGGTTAACATGAGTTTTTTGCATAAAAAAATGTATATGGCAAATAGTACTCTTACTGTTATAGTGGATAAACTTGTTGATGAAAAATTTGTAAAACGCTATAGGAGTCCTGAGGATAGAAGAGTAGTATTGCTGGAATTAACAGAGAGTGGAGATAAACTTCTCTGTAAAATGATTTATGTACGTCAAAGCTTTCTGGAAAAGGCTTTAATTGATTTGGATTTACAGGAACAGGATGAAGTAATTGAATCTATTAGTTCTGTTCGTAATAATCTGGAAGGTTTGTTGAAAAAAGGAGATGATGTGGATGAGTGTAGATGATAATGAAGCTTTGGATTTTGAAGAAGAAGAAATAATAAATAGTCCACAATTGGGAAATAGAGAGCATATAATAAATGGTCCAATAGTCAGGACTCTTTTTAAACTAGCCTGGCCGGTTATGATTGGTAATACTATGCAGGTTGTATATAATCTTGCTGATACGTTCTGGTTGGGAAAACTAGGAGCTGACTCAGTTGCAGCACTTTCTGTTGGTTTTCCTCTTGTTTTTCTTATGATATCCATAGGTGGAGGTATTACTGTCGCTGGTACTACGCTAGTTGCTCAGTATATGGGGTCTGATAACCAGAAAATGGCTAATAAAATTACAGGCCAGATTTTTGTTTTTGTAATGGCTCTTTCGCTTGTTCTGGCTACAATTGGAGTTTTATTCAACAAGAATATTTTGCATTTGATGGGAGCTCCTGCCGGGATATTACCTGATGCATCTTCATACCTAACAATTATTTTTGCAGGACTGCCATTTATGTTTTCATTTTTTATATTTTCTGCTCTGCTTAGAGGTTATGGTGATACCAAAACACCAATGAAAATGGTCGTTTTTTCTGCAATATTGAATATAATTTTGGATCCATTACTAATTTTTGGAGTCGGATTTATTCCAAATTTAGGAGTTAGAGGAGCGGCTATTGCTACAGTTTTTTCCAGAGCAGTTGCTGGAGTTATTGGTATCTATATTTTATTTACAGGTAAAAAAGGTTTAGTTCTTTCCTTGGACTCACTTAAGCCAGATTTTAAGGAAATTAAAAAGATCTTAATTTTGGGTTTGCCTTCTGCGGGAGAACAGTCCATTGTGGCTCTAGGAATGACACTTTTAATGAGTATAGTTTCTCAATTTGGGACAATAGCAGTTGCAGCATATGGGATAGGTTCTCGTATTTTGTCGGTAGTTATGCTTCCTACTAGAGGTTTTGCGACTGCAACAACGACAATGGTTGGTCAAAATTTAGGAGCAGAACAATCTGATAGGGCTGAAAAAAGTGCCTGGGTTAGTACAGGAATTATATTGTTCTTATTAACACTGCTGGCCTTTTTATTTAATCTTTTTCCAAAAGCAGTGATTTCTATATTTAATTCAAATCCTGAAGTGATTAAAATAGGCACATCATTTTTACGGATTGTCGGTTTTTCATTTGGTTTTCTTGGAATTAGATTTATTCTTGGCGGTTCTTTCAGAGGGGCAGGTAATACTGTTATTGCAATGCTCCTGGCAATAATTGCTCTCTGGGGAATCCGTCTGCCATTGGCTCATTATCTTAGCATAAATTTAGGCTGGGGAACAAATGGTATCTGGTGGGGGATGTTTTTCTCCAACTTTATTACTTCAATTATTGCTGTTATCTGGTTTAAAAAAGGTGGATGGAAAGAAAAAGCTATTGAAGAGTAAAGTGTGATAAAGCCTTCACCAACATAAGAGGCTGCTACCTGTATTAGATAATCGAAACCAGCATGTTTTAATGCATAAGATATTGCATCTGCTGCTGGAAGGTTTGTATTCCTCGAGAATACACAGCAGCTGTTCCTTATGGTTATTATAATCTTTATTTTTTATTCTGAATTTACTTCTTCATATATGTTTTCTAACATTCGATCTAGCAACTCCCGAATAACAACATTTTCCTTTTCTGTAAAATCAGAAGCTAATATCTTTGTAGTACTTTTCAATATATCATTTATTTCCTTTTTTATATTTTCTCCTTTTTTAGTAACATATAAATTTTTAACTCGTTTATCATTTTCATTTTTCTTTTTTTCTACATATCCTTCTTTCACTAAACCATTTAAAAGTTTGGAAATAGTTACTTTATCTGATTTAAACATATCTGTTAGTTCTTCTTGATTAATGCCTTCATTAGTGTAAAGAGTTTTTAAAATATGGACCTGCTTTATATTTAAATTAAAGTTATTTGCTCTTTTATTAATATAATAATTTATATATTTGGAAATTCTAGTAATATATCTTCCTAGAGATTCCTTCATCATAATCCCTCCTCTTTTTTAATAATTTACCTTCTATGATAATTTTAGCACACAACCTAAATAGTTGCAATCAAAAACTATATTTGCTATAATAATAGTTGATATATGAAACTAATATAAAGTTTGTAATAAATATAATGTCTTAAAAGGGAGGAAAAATTATGGATATTTTAAATATTATAATTGGTAAAAGTTGGGGTCAGAGAATTGTTGTGTTAGGTGCAGCTATTTTATATTCATATTTATTTATTACCAAACCTAATGTTGCAAAAAAAGGGGTTATTAATTCCTTTCAAACTTTTACTAGCTTATTTACTTTAATTATAGCTGCTTTATTGATTTCACAAGCTATTGGATTACTGATTCCTGAAGAAAGGGTTATTGATCTCTTAGGAGAAGGTTCAGGTTTAAAAGGTATTGCCACAGGTGGACTTTTAGCTGGACTGTTACAGGGAGGGCCTTATGCTGCTTACCCTATCATTAAATCTCTTTATGATAAAGGAGCTCATATAAGTGTAGTAATAGCAATGTTATTGGGATATGGTGCTATTGGAATTGGTAGAGTTGCTTATGGTTTGATGTTTTTTGGACCTAAAATTGTAGGCCTTAGATTACTTCTAGCGCTTCCAGTGCCTATTTTAGCAGGGTTAATAGTTTTATTATTTGTTTAAAAATTACAAAACAAAAGCTTGACACAAATTTATTGAAACAAGTAGTTGATTAAATAAGCTTTCTGTGATATTTTTTTCTATAAGGTGTTGCATCATTTATAGATTAGGATTAGTGAATAAAGTTGTTTTATCTCTATTTGTATCACAGCATTGCTACGAAAAGGAGGTTAAAATGAAAAAATTCAGAATGACAATCATGTGCAGAGATCTTGAAGCATCAAAGAAGTTTTATCAGGATTTTGTTGGATTGAAACCATTCAGAGAACTCTCGGTAGGCGAAGAAACTCTGGGAGGGGCATCACTCTGCTTCTTGGAAGATGAAAGTGGGGAGATTGAAGTGGAACTTGTATGTGCATCCAAAGGTGACAAGTGCACAACAAAAGGTTTGGTAGCCTGCTTCTTCACAGATGAAGAAGGCATCGTTGCAAAACGGCAGCAGGCACTCGACATGGGATACAATGCTACAGAGATCAGAAAACCCGATGAGAACAGCACATATTTCTATGTCTATGACCCAGACATGCTATCAATTGAATTTAGAGTCAGATAACAGAAGGTCCAGCGAACATAGAAATAACAGAGGCAGAAATTGATTTCTGCCTCTGTTTAATTACAGCAAATTTTTTATAATCTTTTTTTGGTGCCAGACAGCAAATTTGGGCTCTCATGTTATTTTCGTATTTTTTAACGTCTCAGCTTCAAAACTATTTAATTTTCGCTGCCAGCTTTTAAAAAATTAGCTGGGGATTTTAAAGGAGGTATAAAGTAGTGCATTTACCGATTTATTTATTACCTGTGGCAGGACTTGTCATAGGGGTTCTAATTTCTTTAATAGGTGGGGGTGGAGGAATATTTTATGTTGGAATGCTGACAGGATTGTTTGCTATTTCAATGGATCAGGCTGTGTCTGTATCTCTTGCAACAATTATCCCGACAACCTTGGCTGCTTCAATAAGTCACTACAGGGCAAAAAATGTAAAGCCAAAAGCAGGATTTCTACTTGCAGCAGGCGGGATTGTTGGAGTAGTTGCCGGTTCCTATCTTGTCACAATTATTCCGGTCAAAGTTCTTAAAATAATATTTGGGATTTTTCTTCTAATCATGGGAATCGGGATGATTATTTCAAGAAAGAAAAAGCAAGATAAAGAAGAAATATCAGAAAACAGACAATTTGAAGAAGTTAATGCTAATAAAGGTAAGCCTATTTCAAAGCTTTTTATAGTAAAAGGCCTGATATTTGGGGTACTTGGCGGGCTAATGTCAGGTATGCTCGGTACAAGCGGCACACCTCCAATCCTTGCCGGACTGAACAGCATAGGTCTTTCCTCTCTGGAGGTAGTGGGCACATCAGTCATGGTACTCTTTTTTATAGCTATTACAGGAGTGATAACCCATAGTGCATTTGGAACTCTGAATTGGCTGTTGGTAATTTTGCTTGCATCTGGCACTATAACCGGTGCAATTTTTGGACCTTTATTGGGTCAGCGAATAAACAAAAAAACTTTGGAAAAATTCTATGGTCCGTTTTTTATTGGACTTATTTTATTAATGGCAATTTCGATGTTCTTCTAATATTTTGTCCTAAATGTAATTTTTTAAAAAGAAGTATTGAAATATAAATTCAAATTGATGTATAATAAAGTTAAGAAGAACATTTAGATTTGACGCAACGTAATCTAACAAAGGAGTGATATAATGAAAGTCAAGTGGTGGGGACATTCTTCGTTTTTAATTGAGCATAATGGAATAAAGATTATTACAGATCCTTATGATGATAGTCTGCCTTATCAAAAAATAACAGATAAAGCAGATTATGTTACAGTTAGTCATGGACATTTTGATCATAATGCAGTTGAGCGTTTGGATGGGGATTTTAAAGTTATAGATAGTTCAAAAGGATTTAAAAATAATGAAATAGAAATAGAAGCTATAAAATCCTATCATGATAGTCATCAGGGAGAAGATAGAGGTGAAAATTTAATATATTTAATTCAGTTAGAAGATAAAAAAATCTGTCATTTAGGTGATTTGGGACATGATTTGGATAATAAGAGCATAAATAAGCTTAAAAACATTGATCTTTTATTGATACCAGTCGGAGGAAATTATACTATAGATGCTGAAATGGCCTATAAATTAGCTGAAAAAATTAATGCTAAGTTAACTATTCCAATGCATTTTAAAACTGACATATTGGACTTTCCTATCACCGGAGTAAATAAATTCACAGATAAATATGATAAAAATGAGGTTGAATTTGCCAATAAATCTGAAATAAATACTGAAAAGATAAAAAATAAAAAAGTAATAGTACTTGATTATAATTAAATTTCAAAATTGGTAAATGATTGAATGATGTCAATTTAATCACCTCCAACTATTTTTAATAACGACCACCTCTAATGAGGTGGTCGTTATTATTTTTTACCTTATTCTGGTTTTAAATCAATCCTGATATCTACTCTTTCCTCCAGCCAGTTTAAAATATCATTGATCACGGTTTCTTTTTCTTCCGAATTCAATATTTCATGGTAGAGTTCAGGGTAGGTTTTTAGACTCTTATCCTCAGAAGCAATTAGATCATAGAACTTTTCCGAACAGCTTGGGTCAACTATCTTATCTCCCTCACCATGCAGGATTAAGACTGGATAATTATACTGATCAAGGTTGTCAACCAGCCAGGGTATTCCTTCGTCTATAAAAACAACTTTAACCAGTTTTAAAGTAGTAAATTCTGAAACATAAGGATCTTTTTTATAATCATCAACAACATATTCTGACCTCGAAACAAATTTACCGAGTTCATTGGGAAGTTTCATCTCCGGATTATCTTCGAGGCTTAGTTCTTCTAATTCGCTAAAGGAATCCAGCTTATTGGTAGCAGCAGCACTTAAGATCTGCCCATCTAGTTTATCCGGATACTTAATCCCATAACCGGCAGTAATAAAACCACCCATGCTGTGACCTAACATAAAGATCGGCAGCTCAGGATTTTCATTTTTGACCAATTCATAAACAGTGTCCGCATCATCCAAATAGGTATTAAAGTCTTCAATATAGGACTGAGCTCCATCAGATCTACCGTGGCCGCGATTATCAAAGCGATAAACCGAAAAACCTTCTCCATTCAACCTGCCGGCAAAATAATCATAGCGTCCCTGATGCCCATTTAAACCGTGAATAATGATTACTACAGCCTGAGGATCATCAACCAGATCCCGGCGCAGAAAAAGCTTCTTCGAATCAAAGGTCTCAATGAATTGACTATTATGCATTATAAAACCTCCCTATAATATTTTATCATCTTCTATTATTAATATTATTCATTTAAAAGAAAACTCCTTTAATTTTCAATCTTTAAAGTCTGCATAAATTTATTAAATACACTTCTTCCCTCCTGATCATAATCTTCCTTATCATTTTACTTCATTTTTTGATATAATCTGTCAGTATCTTCTTTAGTACAGAGCTCAGTTCCCGGAGTCATTACTGCTGCTGATCCAGCTGCTAGTCCGTAATGAAATGAATTTTCTAAACTTTCTCCACGGGCTAAGCTCAAAACTATACCTGCAACCATGCTGTCTCCTGCTCCTACCTTGCTTTTAATGGGAACAGTAGGCGGCCGTTTGAACTCTGCCTGCTCACCATGAACTAAAAGGGCTCCTCCAGCTCCAATAGAAATCACAATCGCCTGACAACATTTATCTTTGATAAAATTTAAAGCTGCCTCTTTGATCTGATCTTCATCTTTTAATTCTCTGCCGACAAGATCCTGAAATTCTCCCAGATTTGGTTTAATTAAATATACACTTTCTTTAATTACTGCTTTTAAAGGGGAGCCGGAAACATCAACTATTACTTTTGCCTTTCTTTTTTTTGCAAAAGCAGCCATTTCTGCATAAATATCAGTGCTTACTCCCTGAGGAATACTGCCGCTGATTACAAAATAATCAGGAAAAGGATCAAGCTCAGTCATTATCTTAAAAATTTTATCATATTCCTGCTCAGTAATTTTAGGTCCGGGCATTCCAAATCTGTACTGCAGATTTGAGGCTTTTTCACTGATAATTAAATTTTCTCTGCTTTCTGCCTCAATTTTTATCGCTTTTTTATTTAAATTTTCTTCTGCCAGAAGTTTATCCAGTTTTTTACCGGTAAAGCCTCCTGATGTATAAAGAAGTAAGGAACTTCCTCCCAGTTTTTTGATGGCTCTGGAGACATTAATTCCACCACCACCGGGTTCGAATATTGGTGGATCACAGTAAAGCTTATCTTCTGCTTTGACATGGTCAACACTGGAACTCTTATCAATGGTCGGATTTAAAGTAAAGGTTGCTATTGTATTCATCTTAAGCTCCTTTCTTATTCTATGTCTTTAAACAACAGATAAATATTTAATTACTATTCTCTTCACTACCTTCTCCATGGGCATAACGGCTGGCTGCTGCTGAAGCAACTCCGGCAACTAAATCATCTAAAAAGGTATTAACCTTTCCATCCTGTTTTGTATCTAATTTCTTAATGATTCCAGTTTTTTCTTTGTCTAAATAACCGTAACTAGTTAGACCGATTGTTCCATATAAATTTACAATTGAAAGCGGCAAAATCTCGTCAATACCATAAAGTCCCTCATCTCGATCTATAATGCTCTGAATGGGCTCCGGCAGCATTTTCTTTTCAGCCAGCTCATCAATTGCAACCCCGGTTAAAATTGCATGGGCCACCTCTCTTTTTTTTAAAACATGATTTACATTTTTAATACATTCATCCAGCTTAATCTCCGGATTATATGGCTCCTGCAGTTTTTTAACGAGTTCTGCAATATTCTCAATTGTAACTCCTCTCATATTTAAAATTTCCACTGATTTATCATATAATTCCTGCATCGACTCATTCATCATAACACCCCTCATTAATTTAATTTTATCTATTAAACAAATTTTTTCTAATTAACTCTTTAAAACTATTATACAGTTTTAAATTACTGCTGACAACAAAGATGAAATTAAAAAAGTTCTTCCCGCTGCGAGAAGAACTTTTAGTTGGCAGTAAAATACTAACATAGATCTCTGCTTTTTAATTATTTAATTTTTCTAATCCAGCCCTCTGGAGCCTCAATTACTCCAAGCTGCATCTGAGTTAAAGTTTCATAGAGTTCTTTAATAACCGGACCAACCTTATTCATTCCATTAGAAAATTCTATCTCCTGCTCACCATTAACAATTTTTCCAATCGGTGAAATAACTGCTGCAGTCCCACAGAGTCCAGCTTCTGTAAAATTTTCTAGCTCATCAAATTCAATTCTTCTTTCAATAACTTCTAAATCTAAGTAATTTTCAGCCAGATAAATAATTGATCTTTTGGTAATTGAAGGTAAAATCGAATTAGATTTTGGAGTTACCAGCTTCTTATCATCTGTAATTAAAATAATATTAGCGCCTCCACTTTCTTCAATATAGCTTCTGGTGGCAGCATCTAAAAATAGATTTTCATCAAAACCATCTTCATGTGCTTTAACTGTTGTATTTAAACTCATTGCATAGTTTAAACCAGCTTTTAGATGGCCGGTTCCCCGAGGTGCTGCTCGATCATATTCACTAACGGTTAGAGTTATTGGTTTTGCTCCCCCCTTAAAATAAGGTCCAACCGGAGTTGAATAAAGTCTAAACTGGTATTCTTCAGCAGGGTTAATACCAATTACTGGGGTTAAAGCAAAGATATAAGGTCTTAAATAAAGGGAAGCTCCTGTTCCATATGGTGGTACCCAGTCCTGATTGGCTTCTACCACCTGATCTACTGCTTCTAAAAATCTCTCTTTTGGAAAGGGGGGGATTCTTAAGCCTTCAGCTGATTGAACCATCCTTTTTGCATTTAAATCCGGCCTGAATGTAACTATACTGCCGTCCTTAGCTGTATAAGCTTTTAAACCTTCAAATACCTGCTGACAGTACTGTAAAACCCCTGCACTTTCGTTGATTACTATATTAGGGTCAGAAATCAACTGGCCCTCACCCCAGCTGCCGTCCTCATAATTTGCTATGTACCTCTTGTCTGTTTCATGATACTGAAATCCTATGTTTTCCCAATCTAGATTTTTTTTAGTCATCTGCTATCTACTCCCTACTTTTTATTTTTATAAACTAAAATGTTATTATTATCATACCATTTTATTAACTATTATTGCAAAAAAAGAGACCAATTTTTGGCCTTTTATATTTTAGGAAACATAATCTTTATTTTTCTGCACCTTTCTCAACTTTTTACCTGCTTTTAAAAATTCACTTAAATAATCTCCAACTACTTCTAGATGCTGCTTTTCTTTTACTAGATCATCAATCAATTCTTTTATTTTTTCAAGTGAATCTATATTATTTAACGAAAGCTTAGCTACCAACTTTTTATCAACCAGCAGTTTGCTGCAGTTAATAAATCTAATTATGTCTTCCTCAGTAATTTGATTAGGATGACTGCCTTCAAGTTCTAGACATCTCCTGGCTGAAGCAATCTCTTCCAAGCTATACTTTTCTCGCAAAATGATAGCTGTTAAAATCTCAGCACTTACAATATCCGGATATAATGCAGTTCCAGAATCAACTTTAATGCGAGAAATTACACCCTTTCTAATCCAGTCCTGCAGAGTCAAATCCATATAAATAACCGGTAGTTCCTCTCCAATAACTTCTTCAACTAAATTTCTAGCACTGCTTAAGGAAATCATTTTTACCCAATCCTTTCCTGTGCTCTTAACACGGGTTGAGAAGATTATTTTATGTTGTCTACATCTCTAAAAAAATCCTTCAAATAATGCTCTGTAATTCTCCATTTTCTAGCAACCTTTTTGGCCTTTAACTCTCTTTGATTGATTAGTTTCAAAACAGAATCTCTGGAGATTTTTAGCATATCAGCTACTTCGTCTGTTGTATAAACCTTCATCTAAATCTCTCCTTTCTCTGTAATTAAATTATATCACACTCTTCTGTCTTTTTCAACTTTGAATACCTTTTGAATATACTTTGAAATAGTTTTAGAATTGTTTTGAACTTATTTAAATTTTGATTTAAATATTTAATTTATTATATAATTCTAGATATTAAAAATTAGACATTTTTAATAAAAACAAAATGTCCTTCGTGTAATACAGTAAGGTTAAATTTTGTTGATAGCGGAAATTATGAAACTATAAATATTATCCCCAACAAACCACCAGGTATAATTTCCTGGTATTATATAATGTTGATAGATAAGAAAAAAATCCCCGACTGAGCTTAAATACCCAGCGGGGATCCTGACTTTTATTTTAGTAATTTGTGGTAATCCTGGATTGCTTTCAGCTCATAGTCACTGTTAATTTCAGCTTCAATACCTGCTGCACTGGCTCGAGCAGCATTTGTAGTTGTAATATATGGTATCTTATACTTAACAGCTGCTGAACGGATGTAGCTGTCGTTTTCTATTCCTTCTTTACCAATTGGGGTATTGATTATCAGCTTAACTTCGCCATTTTTAATGGCATCAACTATATTGGGACGGCCGTGACCCAGTTTATTAATCAGTTCACTTTCTATTCCCTGCTGAGCCAGAAAATCACCTGTACCCTCAGTTGCCAGAATTTCGAAACCAAGCTCTTTTAATTTCTGGGCTGTGTCCACTATTTTCTCTTTATCCTTATCATTAACTGTAATTAAGACCTTACCTGAAGTTGGCAGCTCAAGTCCGGCTGCTGTCTGAGCTTTGTAGAATGCCTGAGCATAAGTGCTGGCAATTCCCATTACCTCTCCGGTCGCCTTCATTTCTGGTCCTAAAACAGTATCGATATTCTCAAACTTATCAAAGGGAAATACCGCTTCTTTAACCCCGGTATAGGGAATTTCTTTTTCCTTTAAATCAAGTGAAGCAAGAGATTCACCTAACATCAATCTAGTTGCCAGCTGAGCCATATTAATTCCTGTCACTTTACTGACCAGGGGCACTGTTCTGGAGGCTCTTGGGTTGGCCTCAATAATATAAACTTTTCCCTGGTAGATAGCAAACTGGATATTCATTAAACCGACAACATCTAAAGCTGATGCAATTTTAGCAGTATAGTCTTTGATTGTTGCCAGCTGCTCATCTGTTATCTCCAGTGAAGGAATGGCACAGGCACTGTCACCTGAGTGAATCCCAGCTTCTTCAATGTGCTCCATCACTGCAGCGACAAAGGTGTCTTCACCATCAGTTAGAGCATCAACTTCAGCTTCTAAAGCATCTTCTAAAAACTTATCGATTAAAACGGGATGCTCGGCTGAAACTTCTGCTACCTGTGATTTCAGATAATTTTCTAAACTCTTTTGGTCATAGACGATTTCCATCCCCCGACCTCCAAGAACATAGGAAGGTCTTAGCATCAGTGGATAACCAATCTCTGCTGCAATTCGATGTGCTTCGGCAGCGGATCTTGCTATATCACTTTCAGGCTGTGGAATTTCTAATTCGTTCATCAGCCTTCTAAATTCTTCTCTATTTTCAGCAAAGTCGATACTGGCAGGTGAGGTTCCTAAAATATTGACACCTGCCTTTTCTAATTCTTCTGCAATATTAAGGGGAGTCTGACCACCAAACTGGACAATTACTCCTTCAGGCTTTTCCTTCTCGTAAATTCTTAAAACATCTTCAGTTGTCAAAGGTTCAAAATATAATTTAGTAGAAATATCGTAATCTGTGGAAACAGTCTCCGGGTTGCAGTTGACCATCACTGAATCATAACCTAATTTATCCAAAGTAAAAGAAGCATGGACACAGGCATAGTCAAACTCGATTCCCTGGCCAATTCTATTGGGACCTCCACCTAAGATCATTACTTTTTTGGAATCTGAACTCGGGATCTTTTCTTCAGCCAGATTGTAGGAAGAATAATAGTATTCTCCCTCAGCTCCACTAACTTTGACTAAATCGAAGTTATCATTTTTAACTGCATATTTGCGTGCTTTACGCAGCTGTTCTTCATTGTGACTTAAAATTTCTGCCAGATATTTATCTGAAAAGCCATTTTCTTTGGCTTCCACTAAAACATCTGCAGGCAGGCGCTTACCCTTATATTTAAGCAGCTTATTTTCTAAGTCTACTAATTTTTTCATCTCATCCAAGAACCAGGTTGAAATAAAGGTGATTTCTTCTATTTCTGAAACTGCAGCTCCTTTTTTCAGGGCCTCATAAATTAAAAAGTGTCTTTCACTGGAGGGGGTTCTTAAGCGATCTAAAATTTCTTCTTTTTCCAGTGCCTGAAATTCTGCTATATTTCCAAAACCCGATCTGCCGATTTCCAGAGAGCGGATTGCTTTTTGAGCGGCCTCAGCATAAGTTTTACCGATACTCATTGCTTCACCTACCGCTTTCATTTGAGTCCCCAGCTTATCTTCAGCTCCCGGGAATTTCTCAAAGGACCAGCGGGCATATTTAACTACTACATAATCTCCACCAGGTTTATATTCGGAAAGATTGGCTCCATTGTAATATGGGAGCTCATCTAAGGTAATTCCGACTGATAATTTTGTTGAAATTCTGGCAATTGGAAAGCCTGTTGCTTTAGAAGCCAGAGCAGATGAACGTGAGGTTCTGGGGTTCATCTCTATAATTACAAGTCTATCTTCTTCTCGATTGTAGGCAAACTGAAAGTTGGCACCTCCGATAACTCCAATTGCATCTGCAATTTTATAGCTGTGCTCTTCAATTCTTTTTTGTACCTCTTCATCTATGGTCAGCATTGGTGCAACACAGAAACTATCGCCTGTATGTACTCCCATTGGGTCAACATTTTCGATAAAGCAGATCGAAATCTTCTTTTCTTTTTCATCTCTGACCAGTTCAAGCTCCAATTCCTGCCAGCCTAAAACTGCTTCTTCGATTAAAATCTGATCGATCATGCTGGCTGCAATTCCATTTTCTGCAACATTTTTGAGTTCCTCCAGGTTGTAGACTAAACCTCCACCACTTCCACCCATTGTGTAAGCCGGTCTAACAACTACAGGAAAACCCATGTCTTTGGCTATTTTTACTGCCTCTTCTACATTATAGGCTGGTAAACTCCTGGGCATCGGAACATCCAGCTTTTCCATTTCTTCTTTGAATAAAATTCGGTCTTCTCCCCGCTCAATTCCTTCGGGCTGAATTCCAATAATTTCTACTCCATATTTTTCTAAAACACCTGATTCATAAAGTTCTGAAGACAGATTAAGTGCTGTCTGTCCACCTAAATTAGATAAAAGTGCATCTGGCTTTTCCTTTTTTATTATCCGCTCAATACTCTCTGCTGTCAGCGGTTCAATATAGGTTCGGTCTGCCATTTCCGGGTCTGTCATAATAGTCGCCGGATTCGAATTAACAAGTACAATTTCATAATCTTCTTCCATCAAAGCCTTACAGGCCTGAGTTCCGGAATAATCAAACTCACAGGCCTGTCCGATTACTATCGGGCCAGAACCAATGATCAAAATCTTATTTAAATCTTTTCTTTTGGGCATTAATTCATCCTCCTCAAATTCTTTTGCCTTGTATATACATTTTAGATTAAATCCCATTTTCCTGCCTGAAGCTAAATGTTTTTAATTAATTTAATATTTGAATAATTTAAAAATAAATAAAAGCACCTGTGACTAATTGTTACCTTTTCATCAATCTCAAATTCTCTCTTGTTCAGAGTATTAAATTGATTAACAGTAATTTCATTTCCATCTTATCTTTGACCGCCATATATTGTTATATCTTTTATTTGAACAAAATGTTCTTCGGACAATCTGTAATATAGTAAGGTTAAATTTTGTTGATAGCGGAAATTATGAAACTATAAATATTATCCACAACAAACCATCAGGTATAATTTCCTGGCTAATAAAAAAACCGCCCTATATTGGACGGCTTGAGAGGTAAAAAGTCAATTGTTGATAACTAATTTCTTGAAATCTTCAGTCTGCTTTTTGATTGCAGCTTCGGTAGGCAGCCTTTCAATACTGGAAGCTCCAAAGAATCCAACTACATTTTCTGTGTTTTCTAAAACATACTTAGCATCATCTGGCATTGCAATTGGACCACCATGACAGATAACCATTACATCTTCGTTTACACTTTTTCCGGCATCTGCAATTCTTTGAACTTTTTTAGCACTTTCTTCTAGGGTCAGAGCAGTTTCTGCACCAATGCTGCCGCTGGTTGTTAAACCCATATGAGCAACTAATACATCAGCTCCGGCTTCTGCCATTGCTTTGGCATCTTCTTCACTGAAAACATAGGGAGCGGTGAACATGTCGAGCTGATGAGCTTTTCTAACCATTTCTATTTCTAAATCATAGCCCATTCCTGTTTCTTCAAGATTCTGTCTGAATACACCGTCAATTAAACCAACTGTTGGGAAGTTCTGAACTCCTGAAAAGCCCATATCCTTTAGATCTTTTAAGAAATTGTCCATTAATCTAAAGGGATCTGTACCACAGACACCTGCCAGTACAGGAGTTTCTTTGGCAACCGGCAGTACTTCATCTGCCATTTCTACAACTATTCCATTAGCATCACCATATGGAAGCAGCCCAGCTAATGAACCTCTGCCTGCCATTCTGTAGCGGCCTGAATTATAGATAATGATCAAATCTACTCCGCCTTTTTGAGCAAATTTAGCTGAAATACCGGTTCCAGCACCAGCACCAACTACACTTTTACCCTTTGCAATTTCTTTTTCCAATCTTTCCCGAACTTCTTTCCGTGTAAAAGCCATTATTTAGTCCCCCTTTAAAATTTTAAAGATAATATTAACATTTACATGAATATGTGAAATTATAGTTTTAATTATCTTCTTCAATCAGTTCTATCATTTTTTTAGCCAGCGCCAAAGCATATTCTTCATCATTAATGTGGAGGTCTTTTTCAATAATTTCCACCTTTTCCAGATCAATATTTTTTCTCAATGTTTCAAATAACATCTTATCTTCATCAGGACCGTAAAAGGGCTGACCTTCTGCATCAATCATAGAAACACCTTTGAGCGGCAGGAACAATGCAGTTTTTGATTCAGCTTTATTTAATTTTTCTGCAATGATCTCAGCCAATTTCTTGTTTTCTGCAGCTGTTGTTCTCATTAAGGTTACTGTCGGATTATGCTTATATAAATTCCGATCTTTGAACTCTTTCGGTACTGAATCAATAGGACCAAAATTAACCATATCCAAAGCTCCTGTGGAAACAACCTGAGGTACTCCTTCTTTCCCAGCAGCTTCTAAACGATCTGGTCCGGCTGAAAGCACTCCTCCAACAAGTTCATCACAGAGTTCGGTTGTGGTAATATCGAGAACTCCACTAATAAATCCTTCTTCAACTAAGTTTTCCATTGCCTGGCCACCGGTTCCGGTCGCATGAAATACTAAAACTTCATAACCATGATTTTCTAAATAATCTCTTGCCTTTTCCACACAGGGAGTTGTAACTCCAAACATAGTTGCAGCAATTAACGGCCGTTTCTCCTTAGGTTCCGGTTTTTTGCCTTTAACCATCCCGGCAACAGCAAAGGCTGCATTTGATAAGATTTCAGATGATAAGGAATTAACCCCCAGGATATCAACAACAGAATACATCATTGTAATGTCTTTAGTTCCAACATAGGGTCTTGTATCACCAGAAGCAAGAGTTGAAACCATAACTTTAGGAATTCCAACCGGGAGTCTTTTCATTGCTGTTGTTCCAATTGTTGTACCAGCAGAACCACCCAGGCTAATTATTCCAGCAACTTTTCCTTTTTGATTAAGTTCTTCAACAATTTCTGCAGCACCATTCGACATGATTTCCATTGATCTACCCCGATCAGCAGCCTCAACCAAATCTTTTATATTGTCCCCACCAGCTTCTGCAACTTCTGACCGGTCAATATCAGGTTCAAAATATGGCTCTCCCAGCACTCCAACATCGATGACAACGGTTTCTAAACCCTCATTTTCAATAATATCTTTGACATACTCAAACTCTTCACCTTTAGTATCCAATGTTCCCACTATAACTACTTTACTCAAAATATCCCTCCTTTTTCTTTTTTTTAATCATTTAAAAGTATTGTATAATAAGTTGTGTAAATTAAATTTAACGATTTTTTTAAAATAAAAAAGAGGAATCCTTCTTTAAGTGGTTGAATTATTTATTAGCGAAATAAAAACCAAACCACTAGGAGGACTCCTCATGAAAAGTATAACTGATAACCCCAATAATGGTCAAGTGAATTTTGACGATATGATTAATGATTTGATCAAAAATTTTATCGAAAAAATGCTTAAAGGTGAATTAACTGAATTTCTTAATTACGATAAATATGAATCTGCTGGTAAGAACTCTGGCAATAGCCGCAATGGCAACTATTCTCGTAATTTCCAAACTAAATATGGTGTCATTGAAAAACTAGAAGTCCCAAGAGACAGAAATAATGACTTTCAGACTGCTCTATTTGAGCCATATAAACGCCGTGATGACTGGCTGGAGCAGACTGTTATCCAAATGTATGCCAGAGGTCTATCCACTCGAGATATAGCCAATTTGATTGAGCAAATGTATGGTCAAAAATACAGTGCTACCAGTGTCAGCAATCTAACAGATATAGCAGTAAAAGAAATTGAGCAATGGAAAAACAGACCCTTAGAAAAACGCTATAGCGTGCTCTTCATTGATGCTCTAAGCATCAAGATTCGCCGAGAGCATGTTGGTAATGAATCAGCATATATCATTATTGGAATCAATGAAGAAGGTTATAGATAGATTCTAGACTTCTACATTGGCGTAACAGAGTCAGCTACACTCTGGGAAGAAGTACTGATGAACCTTAAATCCAGAGGCGTAGAGCAGGTGCTTTTAGGCGTTATGGATGGCCTACCAGGTTTAACTGACGCATTTCTTAAAGTATATCCAAAAGCTGATGTTCAACGCTGTGTAGTTCACAAAGTCCGTAATACACTTCATAAAGTTAAGAAGAAACATACAGATGAAATTGTTACTGATCTTAAGAAAATTTACAAAGCTCCCAGCAGAGAGTATGCAGAGCAGGCCTTAAATGATTTCAGTTCAAAGTGGGATAAACTCTATCCTCACCTGGCTCAAAGCTGGTTTGAAGATAAAGATGAATTATTTGCTTTCTACAAATATCCAGATAGTATTCAGAAGTCAATTTATACAACAAACTGGATTGAAAGAGCCAATAAAGAAATTAGAAAAAGACTTAAAACAATGAACAGTTTACCAAATGAAAAAGCAGCAGAAAAAATCTTATATCTTAAGATCATAGACTACAATTCTAAATGGTCAGAACGAAGATTAAAAGGATTTTTAGCTGCTAGAGATAAGCTAATTCAACTATTTGAAGAAAGATATTAATTTATTTACACAAAATACTTGACGTTACCCATTTAAAGAATAATAATTATAATTTTCATTAATATATAATGCATTTATCATACCAAAAAATTATAAATACTAAATAAAGTTTAAATTTTTAATATTTTATTAAAAATTTTACTCTTATATCAAATAAAAAAGATAATTTTAGCCAAAGGAAATGATAGACAAAAAAATAAAGTGTAAAATATTACTCATAAATTATTTTTTTATCTGGTTTAGATATAAAATAAGTAATTTTTTACACATTTCTTTACTGAAAAGTTTTAAAAATTAACTAAGAAATTAATATTAGAATTTTTTTAAGTTTATATTATATTTTTGAATTTTATTATAAAGGGTTTTACGACAGATTCCCAATTCGTCAGCTGTATTTGTTTGATTAAAGTCATTTCTTTTTAAAGTATTTATAATGATTTGTTTTTCATATAAGCCTACATGTTGATTTAAATCTTCGGGCATATTTTTATTATTCAATGGTGAGATTTGATCAGATAGATCTTTGAAGCTTCGAGGAAGATTTTCAACTTTTATTATATTATTTTCTGATAAAATTGCAGCTCTTTCAATAATGTTTTTTAATTCCCGCACATTTCCAGGCCAGTCATACTTCATTAAAATATCAAAAACTTCAGATTCTATTTTTAAAATTTCAATAGAAAATTTTTCCTTAATTAACTCAATAAAATTATTAACCAATAAAGGTATATCTTCTTTGTGTTCCCTCAGTGAAGGGGTATTAATAGAGACTACATTAAGTCTGTAAAATAGATCTTCTCTGAAGTCACCATCTGCAACAGCTTGTCGCAAATTTTTATTTGTTGCTGAAATCACTCTAACATCTACATTAATTGTTTTATTACTTCCAACTCTTTCAAACTCTTTTTCCTGCAGAACTCTCAGTAATTTAGCCTGGAGATTAATATCTATCTCACCTACTTCATCTAAAAAAAGTGTGCCTCCATCTGCTAGTTCAAACTTACCTATTCGCTGTTTTTCAGCACCAGTAAAAGCTCCCTTTTCATGGCCGAATAACTCACTTTCTAATAAATTTTCTGGAATAGTAGCACAGTTAATTTTTACAAAAGCTTTATCACTGCGGCTGCTATTATAATGTAGAGCCCTACACACTAATTCTTTTCCTGTTCCACTTTCTCCAAAAACTAACACATTAACATTTTTATTTGCAACTTTATCTATTAAATCATACATTTCCTGCATAATATTGCTGTGTCCAACAATTTTATCAAAGCTTTTCTTTTTTATTAATTCTTTTTTTAGTTTTTTATTTTCTCTTTGTAATTTATAAAAATTCTTAAAACTGCTAACAGTATCTTTAATGCTAATTTCTACAGGTATTCTCTCAAAACTTGAGCCACCAATATACCCAATAGTATCAGATTTTTGATAAAAATTATTTACTGCAGCAGGATCTTTAATATCTCCACCACCATATATCATATGTAAAATATTATTATTTACTTTTTTAGCAGCATTAAAAATTTCTTTAACGAGTTTTATATTCTCAGATAATTTATCATTATTTTTAATTCCTTTTTCTCCACCAGCTGTCCATCCTAAATGAGCACAAATTATATTAACTCCTACTTCAGCCATAGCTTTTGCCTGTTTTTTATTAAAAACAAAGGCGACAGTATATAGCCCCTTCTCTACTGCTTTATGCATAAATTCTACCTCGCGTTCAAAACCGAGATTGTTTTCTTCTAATGCTTTCCTATAATTACCATCTATTAATCCAACAGTAGGAAAATTATTTACTCCTACAAAGCCAGAATCAGAAATTTCTTTAATTAATGATTCATCAGTTTTTGTTATATCAGAGGCGAAAGCCCCAAAAATGACTGGGGTGTTTTTAACTCTTGGTAGTATTTCTTCTTTAGCAAATTTAAGGTTCATGTCATTACTATTTCCAAATGGCATCATAGATCCCATGGAAGAAACACCTGCATTTCTATATAAGCCAGCACTCAAAGCTAAAATAAAATCTGCTCCACCTTCTGCGACCTGTTTAGCAGACAATCCGCTGCCAACAGCCACTCCAATTACCGGGTTGTTTTTCTTAATACTTTTTTTGATTCTTTTATTTATATTCATCTTCACTGCTCCTTAATTTTTATATTTCTTTAAGTTTAGAAAATAATAAACTAAATTTCAGCAAAGTTATCTTTAAAGACATAGGCAAAAACTAAAGTACAGAGTATTGTTAAAATAGATAGAGCAAACCAGCTCATTTGATAATTGTTATTTAAGTCTGCTAGAAGTCCAAATAAAGGTGGACTTAAAAGAACACCTAATCTAATAAAAACAAGTGCTAAACCAGTACCAATGCCAGTTAATTTTTCACTAGCAAGTTCTACTACAGCAGTAAAGTAAAGACCCATCCATCCCAGTGTTAAAAAACCTAAAACTAAAGAACTTAGATAAATTAAATAAATTGACATTTCGAAAACACTTATGACATAAGCATAATAGATATTAACGGCTGTCAGTAATAATCCAACCAATACTAAGCCCATTGTTCTACTACTATTTAAAAGTTTATCATTAAAAAAACCTAGAAGTGGTCTTCCAATTATGCCTCCAACCTGCAGCAGGCCAAAAGCAAATCCGGCAGCTGTTCGACTCATTTGAACATCCTGAGTTAAATAAAGTGTATAGTGTGTTGGTACTGCTCCAGAATTAAAACCGAGAATCAAACCAAAAAAACAAATCAAAAGTAAATTTTTATTTTGAAAAAGTTTAAGTAATGAATCTTTAAATCCAGCTTGGCTCTCACTCGACCTAATATTTTCTACATTGTTTTTATCTTTTTCTTCTTTAAAAAATATGTAAATAAACAAAGCAACTAATACTGCTGTCAAAGCAGAAATAGAAACAGAATTTCTCCAGCCTATTTTTTCTGCTAAAAAGGGGAGTAAGATGGCTCCAGTAAAACCCCCAATACCACCACCCATCTGCATGACCCCCATGGAAGTTGCTCTATTTTCCGGGGTAGTTTTTAACATCACTGCTTTATTTAAAGATGGGGTAATTATGCTAAAAAATAAGCCGCTGACTAATGCTAAAAGTAAGATCAAAGAAAAACTCGGTGATCTAGCCTGAAAAAACATTAAAAAGCCGAGAACTGTAGTCCCGACGACAAGACCCTTTTTGGAACCTATTTTATCAACAATCTGGCCGCTAAACACCGCAACTATAGTTGCCAGTAAATAATGGAAAGTAGAATATAAACCGGCAGTTGAGCTGTTTAAGGAAAATTCTTCTCTAATAAAAGGCATTAAAGCTAAAAATCCCTGGATATTGATATCAACCGCTAAATAGGCAGTTGAGATTATAATTAAAAATTTATACTGTAATTTATTTTGCTTTTCCAATTTAAACACCTATTCTCTATCTGTATTTTCTTTCTATATTAATGATATTAGGAATGGTGTATATTGTCAATGACTATATTTTCTTAATTTTTGAATAAAAAAATCCCCTGCTACAGAAATAGATTAAAATCTGTCAGCAGGGGTATTTATAATTTTTAAATTTTAATATTTAATTTAAACAGTGCCTTAAAGAGCATCAACTGCAAGAATTGCATCTTTAACCATTTCTGCATCTACAGCAAATGGCATATTATGAATTGTCTCATCTTCAACACAGCTGGCTTCAGCTACTTTAAGAATCTTTTCATCGCTAACATCTGTGATACCTAGTTCAGCTAATGTTGTAGGCAGTCCAACTTCCTGACAGAAATTCATAACTTTTTCAATTTCTGCTGGATCTCTATCTTCCAATACCATCTGAACTAAGGTAGAATAAGCAACTTTTTCTCCGTGAGTTTTAGCATGTGTTTCATCTAAAACTGTAAAACCATTGTGGATTGCATGAGCTGCAGCTAAGCCTCCACTTTCAAAACCTAAGCCACTTAATAAGGTATTTGCTTCTACAATTTTTTCTAAAGCTTCTGTTACCACACCAGCTTCAGCAGCTTTTTTAGCACTAACTCCGTATTCCAATAAAGTGTTGTAGCAGAGCTCAGCTAAATTTAATGCAGTCATTGTTGGTGCTCCACCTGACATGGCGGTTGTTCTAGTTAAGGCAGAAGCAGCAGCCTCAAAATATGTTGCCAGTGCATCGCCCATTCCGGAAACTAAAAATCTAACAGGTGCCTTGGCTACTATTTCAGTATCGATCATTACCACATCGGGGTTTTTGGGTAAGAATAGATATTCTTCAAAAACTCCCTCTTCGGTATAAATAACAGATAGTGCACTACAGGGAGCATCTGTTGCTGCAATAGTTGGAACAATAACTACAGGTAATTCAGAATAGTGAGCAACTGCTTTAGATGTATCTAAGGTTTTACCTCCCCCCATTCCAATTATCATTTCTGCATCTTCTGCAGCAGCTTTTTTATTTAATCTTTCGATCTCAACTTTTGAACACTCTCCATTAAAAAATTCTATTTCATAATTAAGCTCTTTCAGACCGGCCTTTAGATCATCTAAAAATAATTCTTCTACTATAGGATCAGCAATTATTAAAGCTTTTCCTCCAAGCTCTTTAATGTAATTTCCCATTTCTTTAATTACCTTTTTCCCCTGAACATATTTTCCTGGTGATGTTAAAACTTTTATCATTAAAATCACTCCTTTAATTATTTTGTTATTTTTATCACAATATAATTATACTACATTGATTTTGGAATATCAAATTAAAATTCCATTAGAAAATATGCCCGGCTTTAATTCAACAAAAAAACTTCCGCTGCCTCAACAATCTATGGACAGGGAAGTTAGATATATCAATATTATATTTTCAATATTTATAATGAATTTTGCAGCAGTTCTTCCTTTATTTTACAAGCGGTTGGTGTAGCAGCCAAACCACCAAGTGAAGTTTCTTTAAGTGAATCTGGCAGAGCATCTCCAACTTTTTTCATAGCTACTATAACTTCATCAGCAGGGATTACACTTTTAACACCAGCTAGAGCCATCTCGGCAGCGGTTACAGCATTACTACTACCGATAGTGTTTCTTTTAATACATGGTACTTCTACCAGGCCTGCCACTGGATCACAGACTAAACCGAGTAAGTTTTTGAGTGCAATTGCGGCCGCAGCTGCAACTTCTTCATGACTGCCCCCCATCAAATATGTAATAGCTGCAGCAGTCATACTCGAAGCAGAACCACACTCAGCCTGACAGCCACCAGCAGCACCCGAAACAGAAGCCTGCTTGGCAATTACAACTCCAATACCTGAAGCTACAAATAGCGCATCAATTATCTCTTCATCAGAAAAATCATTTTCAGCTGCTATTGTAATTAATGAACCCGGCAGAATGCCACAGGAACCTGCTGTTGGACAGGCAACTATTTTCCCCATAGCTGCATTTAATTCTGAAACCGCTAGTGTATTAGCAAGAATTCTAGAAAATAGATCACCTGTAAGGCTTTTTCCCTCTTTTCTCGCCTTTTCAACTTTTTTCGCATCACCACCGGTTAAGCCACTCATTGATTTCACATCTTCATTTAAACCTTTTTCAATTGACTCTCTCATAACCTGTAGTGAATACCGCATTTTATCTCTGACCTCTTCTTCACTCTTTTCAGTTAAGTCAATTTCTCTATTGATTACAACCTGGGCCAGTGAAATATTATTTTTTTCAGCTATTTCAATTAATTCTTCTATTTTATCAAAATCTTCCATTTCAAAACCTCCTTAGACTAATGGCTTAACCAATTTTAGACTCTGAATCCCTGGAATATCTCTTAAAAGCTGTAATATATTTTTTTCTACCTTTTGATCTAAGTTAATAATTGCTGTTGCCTGACGTCCTTTTTCTTTTCTTAAAACTTCCATTTCTGCTATGTTTAAATTATATATTTGTAGTATTTCTGATATTTTTGCGATTAAGCCAGGTTGATCATTATGGAAGGTAATTAAAGTGTAGTACTCGCCTTTTAATTTAACCTCTGTTCCGTTCAATTCAGTTACAATTATATTGCCTCCACCAATTGATGAAGCAACAATTGGTGTTTTTATATCCTCCTGATCAGTAATTTCTAATTTCATAGTATTTGGATGGACATCATCAAGATCTACCGGAAAAAACTCAAAGCTAAAACCTTCTTTTTCAGCCAATTTGAAAGAATTTTTAATTCTACTGTCATCAGTTTTAAGTCCTAAAAGCCCACCAATAATAGCTTTATCTGTCCCATGTCCGCGGTATGTTTCTTTAAATGATCCGTGAAAATAGATTTTAACATCCTTTAATTTATTGTCTACAATCTCTTTTGCCAGGTTGCCTATTCTACAGGCTCCTGCGGTGTGAGAACTGGATGGTCCAATCATTACCGGCCCAATAATATCAAAAGCACTTAAATTATTCATTTAACCACCACCTAGTTGTGATATTTTAAATTTTTAAAATTTTTGTTTAACTCTTACAATAATATTGTAGATGAAAGGCTTTTAAAAGTCAAGGTTAATCTACAAAATTTTTTTAATGATTAAAATATTTTTTTAATTACCCTACATTAGATAAAAAAAGCCAATTGATTTTCCAAGTGAAAAAAATTACATAAAAAACTTGACATTTTTTTCACAAGTTGTTAAACTATTAATTGTCAGTTAAAACTGATCATGAATACTGATTATTCTCTAGGCCTAGAATAATATCAAAATATATAAATAAAGGAGATATTAGCTATGAAATCATTTTTAGTTCCAAAAGAAATTCATTTTTCAGAAGGTGCTCTAAACTATTTATCGAATTTAGAAGCAAATAAAGCCGCAATAGTTACTGATGAGGGTGTTATGGAAGAATTAGGCTTCTTAGCAAAAACTGAAGGTAAATTAGCAGAAGCAAAAATAGAAACTATTGTGATTGATGGTGTGGAAGCGAACCCTTCCGTTGATACTGTACTTAAAGGTAAAGAAGCTATGCTTGATTTTGAACCTGATTTAGTAATTGCTTTAGGTGGAGGTTCCACAATGGATGCTGCTAAAATAATGTGGACTTTTTATGAATACCCTGAATTAAAATTTGAGGATATCATTGAAGTAGCTTCAATTCCTAGTCTTAGAAATAAGGCAAAGTTTATCGCAATTCCATCTACTAGTGGAACTGCTTCTGAAATTACCTCTTTTTCTGTTATCACTGACACTAAAAAGAAAATTAAATACCCTATTGTTTCTCCAGAAATTGTACCAGATGCTGCAATTATAGATCCTGCTATTCCTGCTACTATGCCTCCTCATATCACAGCAAATACAGGAATGGATGTTTTGGCACATGCAGTTGAATCATTTACTTCAACAGGAGCCAGTGATTATTCAGATCCTCTTGCTTTAAAAGCGATCAAGATGGTTTTTGAATACTTACCAAAAGCCTATAATAATGGTGATGATCTGGAAGCTAGAGAAAGAATGCATAATGCTTCTACTATTGCAGGTATGGCCTTTTCTAACTCTTCACTGGGGATTATTCACAGTTTAGCCCATAAAATTGGTGGGGAATTCCATATCACTCACGGTTTAGCTAATGCAATTTTATTACCTTATGTAATAGAATATAATTATCAAGCTGCTGAAGCTAAATTCAAAGCAATTGAAAAAAGCCTTGAGATAGATAATTTAGCCGATTCAATTAGAGCATTAAATAAGAAACTAAAGATCCCTTCTTCTTTCTCAGAAATTGAAGGAACAGACTACAGTAAAGAAGATTTTGAAAAAGTTTTAGCAAGAATGTCAGAAAATGCTCATCAGGATCCCTGCACTTTAACTAATCCGAAAGAGCCAACTGTTGAAGATATGAAAATTCTTTACAAAAAATCTTTTTATGGTGAATAATTAGGATTTTTTGTTTTTAATAAACTAAATCAATAATTGAGCCTATATTTTGCTCAATCTATTTTATCTTCCAGCCTCTGCTGAAATTTCCAGATTTCAGTAGGGGTTTTTTGTTTTTTAACTGGCGATATTATTGTTTTCTAAAATTATATTTACTGCTGAATTAAATTTGCTGATAAATAGTAATAAATTTAAGCAGTTCTAGATATGACTTTTACTAATATTTCTGCTATAATAAATGTATAAAATTAGTAAAATTTTAATTTGGGGGGATTCTAATGGACAAAACAATTGCACTCATAACTGCTGGTGGTAAACTCGACCTTTTATCAGAAACACGTTCTAAAGCGGCTTTACCTTTTGCAGGGAAATTTAGATTAATTGACTTTACTTTAAGCAACTGCATAAATTCGGGCCTAGAAAACATAGGTGTTATTACTCAATATATGCCCTATTCATTACGTGAACATTTAGGAATAGGTAAACCCTGGGATTTAGATCGCGCAAATGGTGGTATTACTATTCTACAGCCCTATCGGGGGAATCCAGGAGAAGATTGGTATATCGGGGATGCACAGGCAGTCTATAGAAATATTCATTATATTGAACAAAAGGCTCCTGAAGAAATTATACTGCTGCCAGGCCATTTAGTTTATAAGATGGATTATCAGAAAATACTGAAAGAACATAGAAATAATGCGGCTGATATTACTATTGCAGCCAACAACATACCATATGCTGATGCCAGCCATTTTTCAACTCTTGACTTCGATCAAAATAATAAACTAACTGCTATCAAACAGGAAAAAGAACCGGCTAAAAACGTGGTTTCAATGGGTATCTTTGTTTTTAACAAGAATATTTTGGTCGATACATTAAGAAAATACTGCAGTCAAGGAGCAGTAGATTTTCATTCTGAAATAATTCCTGATTTAATTTCAGAAAACAAAAATATCTATATCAGCAGATTTGAAGGTTACTGGCGGGATATTCGCAGTGTTAAGTCTTATTGGGAAGCAAGTATTGAAACAACCGAAAATCTACCAGAAATCAATCTTTATGATCAAAACTGGCCTGTTTATACCCGCAGTGAAGAAATGCCTCCTGCCAAATTTGGAGCTAAAAGCTGCAGCACAAAATCTCTGGTTGCCAATGGTGCAGTTGTCAACGGTCGGGTTGAAGATTCAGTCATTGCCCCAGGTGTTTTAATTGAAGAGGGTGTTTTAGTTAAAAATTCTATTATTTTAAATAACTGTACAATCAGAAAAAATGCCATGGTTAATAAAACTATAATTGATAAAAATGTTGAAATTAAGGAAAATACACAGATTGGTTCCGGAAGTGATTTTACTATTAACTCAGATTCTGAAAGCAGACTTGAAAATGGTTTAAATTTAATCGCCAAAGATATTACAATTGCTGCTGATCTAAAAATTAATAGAAATTGTCGAATCAAAAAGGATATTAATTTGGGAGATTTTGAAAATAATGAAATTCCAAGTGGAACTACAGTCGAATAAAGTTAAATTAGTTATAGCCGAGCTTGACATAGCTCGGCTATAATTTATCTTAATTTATTTAGATGTTCATATCAATTTTAAATCAAATTCTTAATATTATTTTTAATAATCATCATTGCTAATATATAATTTTAGCCGTTTTAGATAATCAATATCATAAGGTGAATCATCTTTGAATATTAAAGCCCTTATATAAGCTATTTGAGGACTGAGAGATTTTTCAGCTTTCTTATTTTCTGCAAGAGTTATCTGGTAACGTCTATCCTGGCTGCGGGTAATTATAACAAAAGCATCTTCTTTCTCAGAGAGTGGATAAACATAATTTTGAGAATTAAAGACTATTTCATCTTCAGCAAAGGCAATATAGTAAAACTGACTTTCATTAAACTCAAAGGTTGCCAGTTTATAGTTTTCTATGATACTGTCAAGACGCTGCTGGTTTAGTTCTAACTCAATTCCTTTTAAATAAGCATTTTGATCAAGATCATTTTGAAATTCTTCTATAAAATCCCCATCCATCAAAGCATCTATATATTTTTTATTTGGCCAGTTAAGTTTATTTAATTTAAGATAAATATTATCAATTACTTCAATCGGCTGAGCTGATGCAATTAATCTACTTTTATCAAAATCTTCTTTTTGATGCTGTTTAAACTGCTGTAAATATATATATCCCATATCACAGCTTTGATCACATGTAATATCCATATTTTCAGCCTCCTCATCTATATTAATTCTCTGTTTTTATTTAAAACCCTGCCTAAATTTGATATTTATTCTCAAATGAAATAGTTAGATTGATTTTTCCTGGTATTTTAAATAAATGTGAAATAATGAAGTTTAAATAAAGAAGCCATAGACTCATGATTTATGCTTTTTGATGAACATCAATGAGAATATTCCTTAACAGTGGTTAAAAACTTCTCACCATAACGAGAATATTTCACTTCCCCAACTCCGCTTACTTTAAGCATCTCTTCTTTACTTTGAGGTAATAGTCTACACATATCTTTGAGACTGCTGTCATGGAAAATTATATAAGGGGGAACTCCCTCTTTTTCTGCAATTTCTTTTCTCAAATCTTTTAAGATTATAAAAAGCTCGCTATCTTCACTGACCCGCTGCTGCTTAGCTTCTATTCTTCTTTCAACTTCCAGTTTACCCTGCATGACCTGGTATGATTTCTGATTTAGTTTTAAAAGCGGATATTTAGCTCCTGACTGGCTCAAATATCCATCTGCAATTAATAGGTTAATTAAGTTTTTAATTTCTTTGATTGTATAGTCAGACATAATAGCATAGGTTGAAAGTTGATCAAAATTTGACTCTAATATCTTTTTGCTTTTGGATCCTGCAAGAACTTTTGCAGTTACAGTAATTCCCCAGCCTTGATCTAGGCGGTAAACACAGGATAAAATTTTCTGAGCTTCAACTGTAATATCCTGCAGCTGGCGCTGATCATTACAGCTGCTGCAGTTAGCACATTTTGAAGGTACATTTTTTTCACCAAAATATTTTAAGATATAGGCGCGCAAACATCTGCTGGTATGGCAGTAATCAACCATCTGCTGCAGTTTTTTTAACTGGTCTTCTTTTCTGGGAGCTGATGCATCAACCTGATCAATTAAAAATTTCTGGATATGTTTATCACCTGGAGCATAAAGTAGAATACAATCTGCAGGCTCCCCATCTCGTCCTGCTCTACCGGCTTCCTGATAGTATGATTCCATATTTTTGGGCATATTATAGTGAATTACAAAACGGACATTTGACTTATCAATTCCCATCCCAAAAGCATTTGTGGCTACAACCAGCTGGATTTTATCATAAATAAAAGCTTCCTGAGCCTCTGTGCGTTCTTCATCTGAAAGTCCTGCATGGTAACGGGCTGCCTGATAATCTAATTTCTCTAAAAGTTCATAAATTCTGTTGACTTCTTTTCTGGTTGCTGCATAAATTATACCTGGCTGATCAGAGTTGACCTTCAGATAATCTTTTAAAAACTGATCTTTGTCAATTCCCTTACGTATTTTGAAGCTCAAATTTGCACGGTCAAAACCACTGGTATAAATTAGGGGATCATTCATTTTCAACTGGCTACTGATATCTTTTTTTACTTTAGGAGTTGCAGTAGCTGTAAAAGCTGTTAAAACAACTTTACTTTTTAATCTGTCCACAATCTGAGCTATATTTAAATAGCTCGGCCTAAAATCATGCCCCCAGTGGGAAACACAGTGTGCTTCATCAACTGCCACCATTGCAATGTCTAATTTCTGCAGCAGCTTAAGAAAACGATAAGAGTTTAATCTTTCTGGAGCAATATACAGCAGCTTATATTGCCCGGCAGCAGCTGACTGCAGGCGTTCTTCCAGCTCTCGATTGCTGATTGAACTATTGATATAGCTGGCGGCAACCCCCATTTCCTTTAAGGCATCTACCTGATCTTTCATCAGTGAAATTAGGGGAGAAATTACAATTGTCACTCCTTCAAAAATTAATGCCGGAATTTGGTAGCAGATGGATTTACCTGAACCTGTAGGCATTACTGCTGCTGTATCTCGACCGGCTAAAATACTTTCTATAACTTTCTTTTGTCCTTTTCTAAAACTATCATAACCATAATATTTTTTTAAAATTGTTTCTATATTCTTAATTTCTGCAGACATAAAAAATCCTTTCTCTGCTTTATTTAATTATTCTAGAATTAACTTTTCCACTTGTTTTATTTTGATTAATCTTCTATAAAAATCTCATAGTCTCGACCATTAACTTTTAAAGTTGAATAATAGTATTCATCGTAACCATTGTTGATAATTAAGTTATATCTACCTCTTTTAGCGTGATAAATATCGTCATTTAAAGTTACTATTTCAAGTGGATTCTGGCTTGAATTTTTTCTTAAGTTTATTAATTGATCCAGCTTTTCCTTCAAGTCATATTTAAAGTAATCATTCCAATAAATAACCGCCGGATTATCCTGAAATAGGATATAGGCATAACCTAATTCTTTATTGGTGATAATTGCATCTTTATTAAAGTCCCTTTCTTCTCTTTCTATATCGTGGTTGGAAAGAAAATTGACTTTATTCTTTTTCGAAATCCCTTCTAGACTCTGCATCGGAAAAAATGGATCCATACACATTTCTTTAATGCTGTAGTATAGGGGGAAGTTGAATAAATTAATCTGACTGTGGTCGATAAACTCCTGCAGAATTCTGTCATCACCATTCCAGTATTCACCAACCATAAAGGTATTATCCCGGAATTGATCTGCAAATTCTTTGGCAAAATCCCAGCGCATATCTTTTAAATTATCCAGTCGAAAACTGTCGAATCCAATTCCTTTTTTAAGCCAGCTGGCCCAATTTATCAACTCATCTTTCATATACTCCTGATCGGAATAATAGCAAATTGTTTCACCAAAACTGTTGCGGCTGCTGCAGCCTCCACACTCATGACAGAAATGCAGATGATTTTTAGGAAATTCTTTTTCTTCAAATTTAGTATAAGTTTTTCTTTCAAAATGAGGATTCCACTCTTTTTTACCACCAAGCATATGGCCTAAGACCAAATCTGCCATAACTTCTACCTTATTTTTATGAAGTTGTTTGATTAATCTCTTCAAAGTTCGTTTATTTCCAAATTTTGATTCTAAATTATAGTGTTCTTTGATATCATAACCCATTGAATTTTTGCCGTTCATTCCTTTAGAAGGAGGAGGTAGCCAGACTGTATCAAAACCTTTAATTGATATTTCTTCTGTAATTGAACTAATTTCATTCCACCAGTCATCTAAGCAGTTCCAATAAAAAGCCTGAAGTATCAACATAATTTTATCTCCTAGTAATCAATCATTTATTTTAATAATAATAATTAGTATTATTTATTATACCACATGATTCGACAAAAAAACAGAAAACCTCAATCCATAAAATCTTGACTGAGATTTTCTGAAAGCAAAATTAGAGATTAGTTCTATTCTAATTATGCTTATGCTATATTTATTTTATAATTTTTAAAACAAGAATTCAACTCTGCCATCTTCTTTGCAGATGGTGGTTCAACAGCGGCTAGTTTATATTCGAGGCCTAAGTTTTCCCATTTGTGTTTTCCTAATTCATGGTAGGGCAGCAGTTCAACTTTTTCTAAATATTTTTTGTCTCTTAGATACATAGCAAATTTCTGCATTTCTTGAAAGTCATCAGTAATCCCAGGGACAACAACATGTCTGACCCAGTAAGGCTGTTTTTCTGCTTCTAAAAGTTCTACAATATTTAGGGTTTTTTGATTGCTGACTCCGGTTAAATCCTGGTGTTTTAGATCATCCATGGTCTTAATATCTAAAAGTACCAGATCTAGATAAGGCAGCAGCTGCTTAAATTTTTGGGGATCTATATAACCTGAGGTATCAATGGCAGTATGCAGACCCTCTGCTTTGGCTTTTTTTAAAAGATCAAGGCTAAATTCCAGCTGCATAGTTGGCTCTCCACCGGAGATAGTTATTCCACCACCTGAACGCTTAATATAAGGTTTGATTTTAACTATTTTTTGCATTAGTTCTGCTGTTGTTGTCTTCTTACCATCTTTTAATTTCCAGGTATCCGGATTGTGGCAGTACTGACACCGCAGTGGACATCCTTGAGTAAAAATAACAAAACGGATTCCCGGGCCATCAACTGTTCCCATACTTTCTGTTGAGTGAATATATCCTTCAGCCATATTTACCTCCTTTACTAAGAGAATACCGGACCGTTAAAAATAATTTTCAAATTCCCGGTATCATTCATACAGTTAAATCCTGATTAAATACTTTTGTGGAAGGTTCTTGCGATAACTTCCTGCTGCTGTTCCGGTGTCAATTTAATAAAGTTAACAGCATAACCTGAAACTCGAATTGTCAGCTGTGGATATTCTTCCGGATGTTCAACTGCATCGAGCAGAGTTTCTCTTTTTAAGACGTTAACATTCAAGTGATGTGCTCCCTGATCAAAATAACCGTCCAGGATTGAAGTTAAATTATTAATCTGAGCCTCTTCTGCTTTACCGAGAGCCTCCGGCACAATTGAAAAAGTATTAGAAATTCCATCCTGGCAGTACTTATAAGGTATTTTAGCAACTGAGTTAAGTGAGGCTAAGGCACCTGAGTTATCTCTACCGTGCATTGGGTTAGCTCCGGGAGCAAAGGCCTCTTCTGCTTCTCTACCATCTGGTGTGGCACCTGTCTTCTTTCCATAAACCACATTTGAGGTGATAGTCAGCACTGACATAGAATGAACTGCATCTCTATAGAGCTGATGCTGTTTTAGTTTATTAATAAAGAGTTTAACTACTTCTACTGCCAGCTGATCAACTCGGTCATCATCATTGCCGTATTTAGGGAAATCACCATTGATTTCAAAATCTATAATTAAGCCATCTTTATTTCTAATCGGTTTAACTTCTGCATATTTAATTGCACTGAGGGAGTCAGCAATAATTGAAAGTCCTGCTACTCCAAAGCCCATTATCCGCTGAACTTCAGTATCATGTAGAGCCATCTGTACAGCTTCATAGGCATATTTATCGTGCATATAGTGGATAATATTTAAAGCATCAACATATTTTTCGCTCAACCAGTCAAGGAAACGATCAAAGTTTTCCATTACCTTATCATATTCTAAAACGTCTCCCTCATAGGGCTTAAATTTAGGACCAACCTGAGTTCCGCTGACCTCATCCTTACCACCATTTAAAGAATAAAGTAGAGTTTTAGGCAGGTTACATCTGGCACCAAAATACTGAATATCTTTACCCGGTGTCATTGCTGAAACACAGCAGGCAATTCCATAATCATCGGAGAAGTTAAGGCGCATCAGATCATCATTTTCATACTGCAGAGAACTTGTATCTTTTGAAATTTTGGTGCAGTAATGTTTAAAGCTTTCCGGCAGCTGTTCTGACCAAAGCACAGTCAGATTTGGTTCCGGTGCCGGACCTAAATTATATAGGGTATTTAAGATTCTATAGCTTGTTTTAGTAACAAGTGGTCTGGTGTCGATACCTATTCCACCTAAAACAATAGTAACCCAGAGTGGATCTCCGCTGAAAAGTTCGTTATAGGCGGGAGTTCTCAGCTGTCTGGCCAGTCTCAGTTTAATTACAAAATCATCTATAATTTCCTGAGCTTCTTTTTCAGTCAGCAGTCCAGCTTCAATATCTCTTTCAAAATAAATATCAAAGAATTCTGCTACCCGGCCAAAAGACATAGCTGCTCCATTGTTTTCCTGAATGGCTCCTAAATAAGCAAGATAGGTCCACTGCACAGCCTCTTTAGCATTATTAGCTGGACGACTTAAATAACAGCCATATGTTTCTCCAAGTCCCTTTAACTTTTTGAGAGCCTTAATTTGGTCACTAACTTCTTCTCTTAAGCGAATTGTTTCTTCGGTCATTGGACTTTTAAGATTTGCCTTATCCTCTTTTTTTACTTCAATTAATCTATCTATACCATAAAGTGCTACTCTTCTGTAATCACCAATGATTCTACCGCGTCCGTAAGCATCAGGCAGACCTGTGATTACTCCAGATCGTCTAATTTCTCTAATTTCTGGAGTATAAGCATCGTAAACACCATCATTATGAGTTTTTCTATATTTAGTAAATATCTCATCTATATCCGGATCAACTTTTTCGCCGTAGGCTTCTGCTGCCTGACGAGCCATTCTGATCCCACCATAGGTGTTTAAAGTTCTTTTTAAAGGTTGATCAGTCTGCAGACCAACTATTATTTCTTGATCCTGGTCAATATAACCAGCATCATAGGCATTGATATCTGCAACTGTTTCTGTATCTATAGCGAGTACACCATCATTTTCTCTTTCCTGTTTGAGAAGTTCTGAACTCTGGCGCCAGATATCTTTTGTTCTTTCAGTTGGATCAGCTAAAAAATCAGCTCCACCTGTATAAGGAGTATAATTCTGCTGAACAAAATCCCGAACGTCAATTTCTTCTTCCCACCTTTGACCCTTTAGTTCTAAAGTATCAAATTTCATTTAAAATCCTCCCTTTTAGTCTTATAAGCTTATTGGCTGCTCAAAAGATATTGTTTTATGAGTTAAGAACTTAATTTTTAAATATCCCTTAAGCTGAATTCTACTCTCATCTTAGCAGAATATTTTTCCAACGTCAAATCCTGAGTACTTTACTATGTTTTTAAATTTCCAGCTCATTGTAAATTAGATTACATTTACTTGATTTAAGACTAAAATCTGCAGCTAAACAAAAAAATCGCCCCCCGGATAAAGAATTAATTCAATATCCAGGCGGGCGACTTAATAAAGATTATATTCCCCTATGGTTAAACCCATATTTATCCGCCAGTCATATAATCCATATATTCAAATTTTAATTACAATTTATATATTAGCAGATAGATTTGAGGCTGTCAAATTAAATTTCTGCTGCTGCACGACAGGGAGCTGCTTCTGCTCTGACTTTAAGTGGAAAAATAATTAATTTAAAAGTTTTTGTTTCTAGTAATTTATCTAAATTGATTAAATTTTCTGAATATAGTTTTTAAGAGCTAATTTTGGTTATTATAGCTAAAAAATGATTTTCATTTTTTTAATATTTTTTCTGCAGCTTTTTTGTATTCGTTAAAATCTCTGCTGCTGTATAGTACAAAACGAATTAGTCTGATTTTTTTTAGTTCTCCGGCAATTTCTTTAATAGTGTTCAAGGAAATCTCTGCAGCCTCTTTAATTGGATAGCCAAAAGCACCGGTTGAAATAGCTGGAAAAGCAACGCTTTTTAACTGACACTCCTCACCCAGATGTAAAGAGTTCTGATAGCATCTGGCCAGCAGTTCTGCTTCTGGTTTATCCTGACCATAGATAGGACCTAAAGTGTGAATAACATATTGATTTGGCAGCTCAAAAGCTGATGTAATTACAGCCTCTCCTACCTGAATCGGGGCCAGCTCACGACAGGCCTCTTCTAATTCCGGGCCAGCTGCTCGATGGATTGCCCCTGCAACTCCACCTCCAATTTTCAACTTAGCATTAGCAGCATTGACCACAGCTTCAATATCCTCTTGAGCTGCTATATCTCCCTGAATCAACTGCAGTTCAATTCCAGCTACATTATATTTCATAAAAGCTCCTCCTCGTATAATATACTTAGTGATATAAAATGAAACTTAGTCCTGATACTGTTAACATTATTATAATTATAATTCTAGAAGCAGATGATTTATCCTTTTTTAAGCTGAGAAAAGCAAATTTTTGTATAGGTCAATTTTCAAAATATTATTCAATTAAACTACAGTCTTAAGTTTCAACTACTTAAAATGAGGGTGGATTAAATCCACCCTTTTTTGCTTTTTAAGTTGTTTTTAAATATTTTCCAGATAATATTCCCGTACCCGGAAGGGGCATGTTTTTACTCAAAAAGATATTCGAACTCCTCATAACCCTCTGCAGCTAAGTCTTCAGCTGGAATAAATTTTAAAGCGGCTGAATTTATACAGTAGCGGAGTCCGGTTGGTTGAGGACCATCTTCAAAAACATGTCCTAAGTGAGAATCTGCATTTCTGCTTCGAACCTCGATCCTTCTCATCCAAAAAGAGGTATCTTCTACTTTAACTATATTTTCTTCAACCAGGGGTTTGGTGAAGCTCGGCCAACCTGAACCAGACTCAAATTTATCTGTTGAAGAAAAAAGCGGCTCTCCTGAAACTACATCAACATAAATACCCGGCTCTTTATTATCCCAATATTTATTATTGAATGCAGGCTCAGTTGCATCAAGCTGAGTTACCTTATACTGCAGATCTGTTAAACGTTCTCTTAATTCAGCATCGGTCTCTTCTTCATTGATCACAACCGAATCAGCATCTTCAGTTTTACAGAAAGTTATACATTCTTCCGGATTAATTCCATTCACTCTTAAAAGTTCCTCCTGCAGTTCAGATGTCAGTGCAAAGTCACCAATATTTTGAATAATATTATCTCGCTCACCCTTACCGCTAACATACCCATTTATTTTACTGATAGTTGGAGAATTTATAAATTCCTCAATCTTCATCATTTCAAAGTAATGATCTCTAAATTCAGTTTTCTGCTGTAATCTAAATTTCTGATGATAATTTTCAGCTAAATAAAATCTATCTAATTCTTTAATCATTGTTTTGACTTTACGATTTCTTTCAGCTTCTAAATTTTCTTTCACCTCTACAGCGGTTTGCCGCTGATCTTCGTTGTGATAGAGAATTAATGAAGCATACTGTCTTGAATAGGCTTCAGCAAATGCATTGTGGCTGTTGAAAAAAATCTTCACCAGCTCCCGATAAGAAATCTGATCTGGATCATAATCAATCTGAACAGTTTCTGTGTGGTCACCTATTTTTGTATATCTTGGATCTTTCATTTCTCCACCTGCATAGCCAACTCGGGTTCTAACTACTCCTTCTAAAGCACCAAATGATCCGTCAGGGCCCCAGAAACAGCCGAGACCAAAAGTAGCAGTCTCAGTTTCTAACTCATTCATCTGCTGATCATAGAAAATTGCTTCCTGAGCCAGAACATTGGCACTTAGACCAAATACCGCCAGTAATAAAATCGAAGTTACAAACAAATAATCCATTAAATCTACCTCCCTATTTATATCAAAGATATAATATCCTGCCCTGCAATATATGATAATATTTTTTAGATATTTTAAATAGTAAGTAGATTACTCAGGATTATATTTTAGTGGTAAAGAAAGACAAAATCATTAAGTCCGACATCTAAAACTTCTGCTGAGGACTCTTCCATCAGCATTCCCGGAGCAGTTGTGCCGCTCTTAATTATTTCCGCATATTCGCCAATTCCAAGTTCTTCAGCTTTTCCTGCAGTAATATCGTGTAAAATAGGAAGCTGCCTCACTGCATATGTAATCTTTAAATTATATGGTTTTAACTCTTTTAACCATCACTGCCGATTGCATCTGCCATTATTACCACTCCTTTTAATTTTAACTGTCTACCTTAATTTTATTCATCTACCTAAATGAATTATGAAATTTTTCCGAATATTTGTCAAAAAAATTAATTGTTGTTGTATGTTTTTCCTTAATCTAAAACAGTTTCAAAATTAATTTTGACTCGTATATAATATTTAATTCTCCCTTGATTTTAAGCTGTTTAAAAGATATCATAAATATAGTGTAAAATTTAACTAATATGATAAATATATAATGAAGGTGGTTAAAAAATGAAAAAAAGTGAAATAAAGAAACCCGCTTTAAAAAGTGCTGTAACTGCATTGACTACAGTTATTGCAGTTATTTTAATTTCGATTAGAACAATTTTAGTTTTAGAAAGCGCTCTTGTTTTAGGTGCAATGACTGCTGCAGTTTTTGCTATTCTTATGGGCTTAAGCTGGCATCAGATTGAAAGAGGTATGATTTCAGGGATTAAAAATGCCATTGGAGCCTCTTTGATTTTGATCATAATTGGAATGGTAATTGGAAGCTGGATTTTATCTGGGACTATCCAGACAATGATCTACTACGGCTTAAATTTTTTAAGTCCAAGTATTTTTTTGCCGGCAGCATTTATTTTGGCAGCTATTACTTCTATTTTAATTGGAAGTTCTTTTGGGACCATTGCTACAATGGGAATTGTTCTGCTGGGAGTTGCTGAGGGACTTGGAGTGCCAAAGGCTATAACGGTTGGGGCAATAGTCTCCGGAGCCATGTTGGGTGATAAAATTTCACCAATGTCGGATTCAACTAATTTAACGGCTGCCATGAGCAGTACAGACTTATTTGAACATATTAAATCAATGCTTTACATATCAGCTCCAGCAGCTTTGATCAGTTTGATTCTTTATTCTATTCTGGGGGCCTCTTATCTTGATGGTGGAGCCGATCTAAATCAAATTTCAATAATTATGGAAAATCTAAGCAGCAATTTTAATATTTCTTTGTGGACTTTAATTCCACCAGCTTTAATGCTGCTGCTTTCATTATTTAAAATGCCTGCTATTGCCTCACTTTCGATCAGCTTTATTACGGCTTCTATTTTTGCCTTTTTAACACAGGGGGCGGGCTTTGCAGAAATTTTAAATGCAGCTGCCAACGGCTACCAAGCAGATACAGGAATGGAGCTTTTAGATAACCTCTTAACTCAGGGTGGAATCAATAATATGATGAGTACAGTTGCCATCATTATGGCTGGTACTGCGATGGGTGGGATTTTAGAGAAGGCGAGAATTTTGGAAGTATTACTGGAATCAATGTTAAAAGTAGTTAAAAAACCAAGAGATTTAATTTTAATTTCCTTAACCTCAGCCTATGTTATGCTTTTAGCTACCGGAGAAATGTTTGTTTCAATAGTTATTCCTGGACGCACACTGGCTCCTGCCTATCAGGAAATGGATATCAATACTAATGTTCTTTCTCGTTCTCTGGAAACCGCATCAACTCTGGGGTGCTCTATTTTACCCTGGGGAGTTGTTTCAGTCTATATTCAAAATGTGATGGATATTGGCTTTAGCTATATTCCTTATACATTTTTGTCTTTTCTGGCCCCAGTGATTGCTGTTATTTATGCTTATACAGGTAAATTTACTTTTAGAAGTAACTAGGCTGGAAAGAATTTGCTTGATCAAATGAAATTATAAAAAGTTGAAGCGCTGAGCCTTTAAAATTCGGGCCAGCGCTTTTTAATTTATTTATTATTCTAAATAAATTTTATTAATTTTTAGCTCAATAATTTATGCTTAAAATAAAAGTGAGGCAATTGGATTTTTATCACTTGTGTTGTAAACTTTTTTAGTATTTAAATCAACAGCACTTAAAATTCCACCCTTACCTGATCCGGTATCCACTAAAATCTTATTTTCGTCAAATTTAACTTCTGCAACCGGTGTATGTCCGGCAACTATCGTTCTTTTTTCTTTGAAATCATCACTTTTTGCTCCTAAAAATTTATAGCGAATCCAAATCAAATCATGTTTTGTCTGTTCTTCTAAAGTCAGTGCGGGATTAATCCCTGCGTGCACAAATATATATTCCTGATCTGCATGATAATAAGGAAGTGAGTCAAAAAAGTGAGCAGCTTCTTTTAGCTCTGTTTGATTTGGAAAACTGGCTTCTGTTTTTCGGCCTCCATTCTGATACCAGAGATTAATATTATGATTGTTTAAAACAGCATCGATCATCATTTCCTCGTGATTTCCTCTTAAAAAAATATTTTTGCCATTGTCTAGTTCTTTGATATATTTATAAATCTGATAGGAATTAGCACCACGGTCAATATAATCTCCCACAAAGATTAATTTGTCCTGAGTTTGGTCATAATTAATTTTATCAATAATTGTTTTTAACTCATCTATTTCTCCGTGAATATCACCGATAACATATTCAGCCATTTAAGCCACCTCCACTCCTTTCTTTAAATAGATTATAACATAAATCTGCTGGAATCTTTAGTTTGAGCAGAGCAAATTAATCTTTTTTAATTAATCATTAGTGAGCTAATCAAGCAGTTCTTCCGTTTCCTCAAAATGAGAACCCTTCCAGTAGATTTTGTCACACTGCTGACAGTATTTAAACTTCTCAAAATATTTTTTCGTTTTCGGCTCCAGTCTTTCTATAATTTCTTCTTTTTTGATTTCTATTAATTTACTGTTACAGTTAACACAGCGGCTTTCTTGACCCGGATAATATTGATCTAAATTAAATCTTAGAAAAACTTCTTTAAGCTGTACCTGAGGGTCATCATGCCAGATAAATTTGGCCCATTTAACTTTTTTTCGCATTAAAAGACCTAAATCTCTGCTTAAAATTATTCTTTTATCTCTGACTGCCTGTTCTACAATTTCTTGGTCCTGATAATCATTTCTATAAGCTGTATCAAAACCAAAGCGTCTTAAATAGCGGGCCAGCTTTCCCAAGTGAACATCAAGAATAAACTTTGGTTTAGCTGGGTATTTAGGCAGCAGAGATTTAGCTGTAGGCAGCTTTAAATTATATAAATGGGGATAAACTGAAAAGAAATCACCGGGCTGCACCAGATAAGAAAAATCTATAGCTTGAGAGTTTCTTAAAATCAGAGCAACCTCCGGGTGGGGAATTCCCAAACTTTCTATGCGATCTTTAATAGTTTGCCGCCCTCGATAATGATGCAGATAATAGCGCTGATCTACCAGCTGTAAATTTTTCTGCTCAGGGTCAATAAATTTATTTAAATAACCATAAAATCTTAATTTAATAGTTTTGATAATAACTCCTCCCGTTAAATTTTTGCTAAAATTTTAAAAATTATATATACTAGTTTTAAACCATACTATCTTAAAAAAGGAGCCAAAAAAATGGGACAAAAAAAGATGAAATCCTGGAATGGACAAAGTAGGGGCTTTTAATTTGAATATTTCTTTTTGATAAATTCAGTATAATTTAGGCTTAACTTCCATTTTTCGTTCTGTAATTTTTCTAAATCAAGAAATTCATAATTTTTTACAGCAGATTTTTTCATTTCCATAATTGGATTATGGGGATTCTCAGTTAATACTGCATAGGAGAGATTATAGCTCATTTCTTTTAAATCACCTTTAAAAAGAACTATCTGATCAAAATCTGCAGTTTTAATCTGAGCCGAACCACAGTTATAAATTATTTCAACTAATGCTTCCAGCTGTGATTGAGATAGAACTGCATCAAACCTTTCTAAAAATTCTGCTCCCTTTTCTTTTTTTACTGCCTCTGCTGCAGCTTGAGCTAACTTAGTTTTGACAACTGTCTGCAGTTTAAAGTTTTTAATTATTTTTTTTATTTTATCCAGACGTAAATCTCTCTGCTTCAGCATTCCAATTTTGTTTTTTAGCTTAAAATCATATTTTTTTTGAGGATCATAATCAAACTCAACTAAAAGAGTATTCTGCTCCTGGTCATAATTTAAAGTAAATTGATTTTGCTTAGATTGATTAACCTGCTTCTGATCTATTAAAATTTCTAAATCTACCTCGTTGACAGCTCTAAATTTAAGTTTCAATCTTCGCTCTGCAGGTAAAACCTCGGTTGAGCCAACTAGAGATTCTATTTCAAAATGCTGCTGATCTTCCTGCCAGCTGTTTTTAAAAATCGTTTCTGCTTTTTTTAATTCTGCATCCACTGCTGCTCCATTATCTTCATAAAGTTTAAACTCATTATCTGCACCTGGAAAGATCTCTATTTCTAAAATTTCTGGATTGCCAGTTTCTCCGAATTTGCTCTCTCCAGCTAAAGGAATGACTGCTCCTGCTTTTGCAAATAAAGGAAATTCTGATAAATCTCCATAAATATTATAGAATTTATTGCCCTGATAATATTCCCCATTAAAATAGTTAAACCATTCTCCCTCAGGCAGCCAGACAGTCTGTTGAGACAGCTCTGTCATTTCATCTGCTGGATCTAAAAATGGAGCCGCAATCAGTTCACTGCCAAAATAATATTGATTGGGAACCCTGTAGGCTGCCTCTTTTTGCGATTCATAATACATTGGGCGAATTAAGGAAATGGACTTTTCTCTGGCCCGGTAGCTGTGTGTATAAAGATAGGGGATTAATTGATGTCTGAGCTGCATATAATCTCTTGCAATCTCTAAAACATCTGCCCCATGACCCCAGGGACTTCTGTCTAAATATGGATCTTTGGTGGAATGAAGCCTCATTATAGGAGAAAAAACTCCAAACTGCAGCCACCTGGTATATAGTTCTCTATCTTCAGTACCAAAGAAATGACCACCTATATCGTGACTCCACCAGCCGTAAAGAACATTTGATGCAGTCGCAGTAAAGTAGGGCTGAAACTTGAGAGAATCCCAGCTGACTACTGTGTCACCAGAAAATCCAATCGGATAGCGGTGGCTGCCGAGTCCTCCCCAGCGGGAAAAGATAAATTTTCGCTTGTCATTATTACGGGCTAGGTCATAAAAATGAAGGTGGTTAAGTCCCCAGAGTGGATCAAGTCCTTCTAAACCGCTATCATGGCCCTGCTGCCAGTCAATCCACCAAAAATCAACACCATCTCGATCTTCTAATGGATTATGCAGCAGTTTAAAATAGCCATTTATAAAATTAAGCTTGCTTAAATCAAATTCTATTCCTTTTTTGCTTTCCGGATCAATTCCCATATATTCTGCAAACTTTTGATATTGATCTTCGTGAGGCTGAACTCCATCTGCCGGGTGTAAATTTAGAGCAGTTTTTAAACCCTTATTATGCAGCCAATCTGTAAACTCTTTGGGCTCTGGAAAAAATTTTTTATTCCAGGAATAACCGGTCCAGCCGCTTGTATATTCATTTTCTACGCGATGCCAGTCCATATCCACAATACAGACTGAAAGTGGAATATCTTTATTCTCAAACTTCTGCATCAGTTCTTTTAAGTCTTGATCTGCATACTCCCAGTATCTGCTCCACCAATTGCCTAAAGCCCAGCGGGGAAGTAGGGGAATTTCACCTGTTATTTTAGTAAAATCTTTTAATGCCTGCTGATATTGATCACCATAAGCTATAAAATATAAGTCCTGATATCCTGCAGACATATTGCGAGCTTCAAGCCAGCCGGTATTATTAAAAACAAGGCTCTCAGTGTCATTAACTAAAGTCCAACCGGATTTAGAAAGCAGACCCCTGTCTAATTCTACTTCTCCATCAACATCATCTAAAGTCCGATAAGTCCCTTTTAAATTTTGATCATCTTTTTTTCCATAAAACCATTCTTCTTCATTTGCTTTAATTTTAATCTTTAAATTATCTTTAGATAATTCTCTGCCATCACGTAAATATTTAAGTTTTATTTTTTCAGTTTCTATAACTAACTTATTTTCATCTTTTACCAGATTAAAATTAGGTACATCCAGCTTCCGGGTCCAGACCAGCTGAGTTGGTCTGTCATCAAACTCCTGCTCGGGATCGTACTCCAAACGCAGCAGCCCGTCTGTTAAAACTGTAACTCGTAAATTGTCGGCTGCAGCCTGAGCTTCCTCTGCCGCAGCTGCTTTAAAGTCAAGCTTAAAATGTTCTGCCAGTTCTGTCATAATTTCAGCTCCTCTGTAAGATGCTTTTAAATTATTATATCACTGTCAAATTGCTTAAACAAATTTCAGTCTTCATGTTCGGCATACCCAGAAGGTGCACATAAACAGACAAAGACCCATCACCTGTCCAAAATGATGGGCCTTTCAATCTATTGCTGCTGTAGCTTTATAATTAAATTAACCAAATTAAAACCGGTAAGCCGAAATAATATACGAAAACTGCTACCAGAATTATTTATTAGCTAATTTAAAATCATTTTTTACCAGCTCAAGTAATGAGTTAACTGCTTCTTCCTCATCATTACCATCTGCCTGAATTGTAATCTTATCGTTTTGAGTTGCCCCCATTGTCATGATCGAAATTATACTTTTAGGATTATATTCTTTATCTTCATTTCCATTTTTAAAGAGTACAATATCTGCTTTAAATTTACTTGCCTGCTTTGAAAAAACACCGGCAGGTCTGGCGTGAAATCCTTCCTCATGTTCTAAAATAAAATCTGCTTTTTTCATACTAATTCACTCCTGTTTATTTTAACGTTACGTCAAATCTAATAGTTTTTTTAGTTTATCTGCCTATTTCCTAAAATTTTCAAGTAAATAATTTTCTGCTGCTGCTGACCAGAGGCCATTATTATCTGCTATGATTTCTGCCAGTTCAGCAAATTTAGGATTGTCTTCTCCTTTTTTAGCAAAGTCTGCTAAAGCTGTTAGCTCCATATCAATTGAAGTATAGATTAACTTTTTGCCGCCTGGAATTTTTGGTAGATTCTGAATAGTATCTGCTGCACTGTCCAGTCCTCCAACATGAGTTATCATTGTTGCCGGATTTAACCTTCCTTCAGCTGATAGCTTGAGCGATTCTCGCATATCATCATCATTACCACCAGTTGAACCCATAATGTGAGTTGGAGAATAATGAATGTTGTAAAGGTTAAATTCAGCAGAAAGTTCTTTATCTGTAGGACCGGCAAAAAAGTTCATACAGCCGTCCTTACCTAAGATCTGATCTCCCTGTTCTGCCAGTTCTCTCACTGGAGCATAGACAAAAACATCATCATAACCTTCTCCTCCAACCAGTTCTTTAAGTTCAGCCGGCACATCATCCATCTCGGCAGTGTTGACAAAATGCAGTTCAACACCCTGTTTTTCTGCCTCTGTCTGAGTAAATAAAGAAGCTGCTCTATCAAGTCGATCCTGGTTAATATCGGTTACTACAACTACCGAAGGTTTGCGATCTGCATGAAGGGCATAATCAATTGCTCCTAAACCCATTGGTCCAGCAGCACCTAAAAGGGCAACTTTTCCATCTTCTACAATTCCCATTTTATGAATGTAATTATTGCTTTCTGTATGGTAAACTGCATGGTAGCCCCCTACAATACAGGACATTGGCTCCGAAAGTGAAGCTTCGTAAAATCCATCTCCCTCATATTTTAAGAGATAACCTAATTCCATAACTTCCTGAGGAATAATTGTATATTCTGTATTACCGCCAAAGTATTTATAGGAATAACCTGGAGCATAAGGACTACCCTTATAGTTTAATGCAGGCTGTACTGCAAATTTTTCTCCTGGTTCAAACTGATTCTGCCATTTTTTACCTACCTTAACTATCTCTCCGGCAAATTCGTGCCCAGTAATTGTAGGGTTTTCTGCAACATCATCGGGAACTCTTTTGTGGCGTCCACCCTGAATTACCGCTTTATATGTCGACATACAGATACTGTTAGAAACAATTCTTGCTAAAATTTCATCCTCTTTAATTTCTGGAAGCTCAAATTCCTCTAATCTAAGATCATTTTCACCATATATACGTACTGCTCTTGTTTTCATTAGTTGACCACCCTTTGTTAAAATTTTATTTACTTTTTTAAATATTTTAAAGAGTAAATTTTTCGTAAATATAATCGACATCATCTGTGGTTCTCAGTTTCTCCGCTGCCTCATCTTCTTCAATCAATTCTGAGAGGTTGGCCAGTATTTTAAGGTGTTCATTACCAACTCCTGCAATTGCAATTACTAGATAAGCTGTTTCTCCTTCAAAGTCAACTCCATCTGGAAACTGAAGTATTGAAATCCCTGTTTTATTAATCTTTTTCTTGGCAGCTCCTACTCCATGAGGTATTGCAACTCCCTGGCCGATATAAGTTGTCATTTCTTTTTCCCGATCCAGCATTGCATCTACATAATCTTGATCAACATATCCACTATCTACAAGCAGTTGACCTGCCATCTTAATAGCTTCATTTCTTTTAATACTCTCTAAACCCAGTTTTATATTTTCCTTTTTTAGAATTTCTTTATTTGCAGCAGAACTGCTCTCAGTTTTTGCTTCTGCTGCTTCTTCTTTTCTATTATTTGCTTTTGCTGAATTATCTGCTTCTGCACTAAGTCTATTTACTAATTGATCGTAAACCGGTGTCTGCAGAAAATCTTGAATTGAAATATGCTCTGCGTGTGGTGCCTTGTTTTTAGCTCTTTCAGTTAAATTCTGATGGGTAATTACAATCTGAGCATCTTCGGGAATCTCATTAACTGCTTTATTAACAACTGTAATATCTAAACCAGCAGCTTCAATTTTTTTACGCAATCTTCCTGCTCCCATTGCACTAGATCCCATACCTGCATCACAGGCAAAAACAATTTTATCTACTTCAGCAGCAGTCATTTCTTTAGTTTTTTTGTCCAGATGAAGTTCTTTACCTTTTTGTTCTCTCACCTTAGACTGAGCTGATTCAAATTCCATTGTATCTCCTCTGGCAACTGATCTTTTAATTAAAGCCGAAGCTATTAGAAAAGATACTGCTGTTGCAACTAAAATACCGGCAAACACTCCCAGATAATTCCCTCGTGGTGTCATTGCCAGATAAGCAAAGATACTACCAGGAGAAGGTGTTGCTACTAAACCTGTGCTAAATAATCTAAATGTAAAAATTCCACCTGCACCTCCACCAATGACTGCTAATAAAAGGGAAGGCTTCATTAAAACATAGGGGAAATATATTTCGTGAATTCCTCCAAAAAAGTGAATAATTATTGCACCAGGTGCTGATTGTTTAACCATACCCTTAGCAAAAATCCAGTAAGCTAAAAGAATACCTAAACCAGGACCAGGGTTTGTTTCCAGCATAAAGAAAATTGACTTCCCAGTTTCAGCTGCTTCTTGAATTCCTAAAGGACCTAAAACTCCATGATTAATTGCATTATTTAAAAATAATATTTTGGCAGGCTCAATAAAAATTGAAGCTAAAGGTAATAAACCGCGACTCACAAAGGCATTTACTCCCAATCGTAAAACTTCATTTAGTCCACCAACAATAGGTCCAATAATCTGATAGGCTAAGATAGCGAGTAATCCACCAACTATACCGGCTGAAAAGTTATTAACCAGCATTTCAAAACCGGATTTTATTTTACCTTCAAATAACTGATCAACCTTTTTGATTGTCCAACCACCAAAGGGTCCCATGACCATTGCTCCAATAAACATTGGAATATCTGAACCAACAATTACTCCCATGGTAGCTACTGCACCAATTACTCCACCTCTTATTCCCGCGACCAAGCGTCCACCAGAAAAAGCTATTAATAGCGGCAGAAGATAAGTAATCATCGGACCTACCAGACTTGCCAGACCTTCATTTGGAATCCAACCTGTTGGAATGAAAAAGGCAGTTATTAAACCCCAGGCGATAAAGGCACCGATATTAGGCATTACCATTCCACTTAAAAATCTACCAAAACTCTGCACATTATTTTGAAAACTGCTTTTTTGCATTTAATTTTCCTCCTTGTGATAATTCACCATACTTTTCTGCTGTAAAAAATAATCGAAATGCTCTGCTAAACCGTAATAAATATCTTCTTTACTTCCACTTTTTACAGCCTCTATAAAATCCTGATTTTCAATTAACAAATGACTTATTTCACTCAATACTTCTCTGCCCTGAATACTCCCTTTTAGTGGAGCTGCCATCAAAATAACAATCTTAATTTCAGTTTTTTTATCAGCTTCAGTTTGAATTTTAAAAGTTGATTCTGGTCTAATTACCGCAAAATATAATTCTTTAACCGCACTGCTCTGACAGTGTAATAACATAATTTGATTATGTTTTAAAACTGTGCTCCCCTTTTCTTCCCTTAAACTTAAATCAGCTTCAATACCTTTTCTTTTTTCTTCTAAAGGTGTCAACATTTGGGCAGCATCTTTAATTAACTTCTCAATATTTTGATAGTCATAATTGTTTTGCAGCTGAAAATTATTTAAAACTTCTAAAATTCCCTGATTATAGTTATTGATCATTTCTAACTTTTCTTTTAAAGTAATTTGCTTATTATTATTTTTCTTTTTTGCTTGATGGCTTAAAAGAAAGTCATTGATTTCCTGCTGCTGTTTCTCATTTAAGAGAGGATTAACGACAATTACCGGAACTTTACTTTCTGGAATTGCAACAGTTGAAATTATTAAATCTAAGTTCATATTTTCAATTTCTTGATTATCAAAGTCTAAAGTTGAAATTAAGGAAGTTATCTCTATATTTTCAAATTCTTTGCTCAATCTTGAAGCTAAAAGCCTTGAAGCGCCAATTCCACTGGTACAGGCAACAGCTGCTCTATACTTTTGCTGAGGTTTTCTCTTTCTTTCAACAGCTGAACCTAAATGCATTGCTATATACGCAGCTTCAGATTCAGGCACTTTAATTTTTTCTTTCTCAGCCAGAATTTCAGCACACTTTTTTGATACTTGAAAAAGCTTTGCGTACTTTTTCTTAATCTCTTCTAAAAGTGGATTTCGAATGTCTAAATTAAGTTTAATTCTATTTATCGTTGGTTCTAGATGTCGAACAAGACCAATTAATAATTCCTCATCATCTTCTAAATAAATTCCTAATTCTATTTCAGCAGTTTCTATCATTTTTCTTGTGATATGAACTAAATGATAATCTTCGGTCATTGATATCTCATCATTATAGATTCCTCCACGCCCTTTACTGCCCATTAAATGCATCGTGACATAGGCAACTTCAGCTTCTGGAATTTCCACGTTAAAAGCATCGGCTATTGAAGTAACCAAATTTCTGGCAATCAAAAATTCATCATTTGTCTTAATTTTTTCTAAAAGCTTCTGGTCAATTATAATTTGATCTCCATCTTTAATCCTTTTTAAGGCAATTGCCAGGTGAACCATTAACGCTGCATAGGAGTCATCAGCCAGTCTGTAGTTCATTTTTTCTTCTAATTCTTTGATATAGTTGTCTAAGAGGTTAATTGTATCCAGTCCAATTAAATTTAAAAGCCTATTTTTAGAAAGTGTTTTTCTTAATGACTGTTCTTTCTCAGAATACTTATCCTGCAGCAGCAGCAATATTTCTTCTAAATCAAAATTTTGATAAAGAAGGTTAATACTTGCCTTTCTAATATCTCTTTCTCTTCCATTAATATAAACTCCGAGCCCCGGCTTCCTGATTAGTCTTAACTGATATTCTTTGAGCCAATTTTCAATCTCATCCAGATCATTGCTGATTGTTGCCTCAGAAACATTACAGACTCTGGTAAAGGCATATAATTTATTTGGCCTCTGATCTTTTAACAGTTCTGCTAAAATAATCATTTTTCTTTCAGCTGGTGAATAGTGTTGATCAACATTTTCAAATTCTAAAATTTCTTTTATTCTTCTTTTTTCAGCTGGACTGCAGTCCAAACGAATTCCGGTTCCTTTTTTCTTTTCTAGTAAAATATTATTTTTTTGAAGCCACTTTTCTACTTTTTTGAGTTCTCTTAAAATAGTTCTGGAGCTTACATCCAACTTTTCTGCAATTTGTTCAGTTACAATATAATCAACATTATTAATTAAAATTTTAATTATTTTTTTTGTTCTAGAACTAATTTTCATAATTATTACTCCTTTTGGCCAAAAGTGTTAATTTTAAACTGATAATTGCAAATTTTTAAAATTCAGAAGTCATAAGTTATAAAGTTATGCTGCTCTTATTAAATTATGTCAGTTAAATGCAGAATTATTTCTTTGCTCTTCTCAATTTCTAAATTAATTTTACTCTTTTAACTCTTAAATGGCAAGGAAAAGAAAAATAGTTATGGCAGCTGTAATAAATGACAGAATTTATAATCTTCAGTTTTGTCTTTTATATTAAAGCCTTTCATTGCTGGTGATTAGATTATCTATTTATGTTCACGTACCCAGTAGATGAACATAAAAATACCAGAGGATTTTATCCCTCTGGTTCTGAAATTTAGTTATATTTTTCTTTAATAATACCATCTTTATAAGCCTCAAGCAGCTGCATTAAATACTTTACATCTTCACTTAATTTTTCACCAATATCTGTATCAGCAATTTTTTGAGGCCGATCAAACTTTAATACTTCTACTGCTGAAATTGTATCCCTGCTGTCTTTATGCAGAGCATCCTGTTTACTGATAAAGGGCTCATGTGACATCAAACGCATTTTAGTGTTGCTGTAAGTTAGGGTATAGCCGGCAATTCCGGTTTTTTCATGATAAGCAGCTGCAATTCCACCATCAATCACCAGCAGTCTTCCATTACCTTTAATTGGACTTTCACCCATCTTTTCTGCTACAGGAGTATGTCCATTAATAATATGTCCTTTTTCGGTATCCAGACCGAACTCAGATAGAATTTTTTTACAGATAAATTCATTTTCTCGAGCCTGATAATATGGGTTTTTATTCTCCTTATATAGCTCAGGCTCATCTTCGTCAGTAAAGTATCTTAAAAATGTTGTCATCCGATCCTTACCAAATAAAGGAGAGAGCTCTCCCCGCCAGAGATACCAGAGCCAGTCTTTAAAATCGGCTTCTTCTTCCTTATTTGAATAACTACGGCGTACAATATCATCAAAAAAGTCCATTAATTTTTTGCCTTGATATTTCCCTCCATTTACCTCAATAGTTGAAAAATCACCATCTTCTGTTAGGGGTACACAGCCGTGAAATAAAAGATTACCATTATATTTTTTGTACATGCTGCCATTATTAAATAGAAATTTAATGTCTTCCTGCAGTTTATCATTATTTTTAAAAGAATAACTCAATTGATCTATAACTTCCTCTTCCCAGGTACTTAAACTGTAAGGATCTTCTGATTTTATAGTTGGAAAGTTTGTATCAGTCAATTGATATTTTTTCCCATCAAGTTCTAATATTGAGTTATCATAATCAATTTTTTCTAGATATAAAGCTTCATTCATCTTAAATTCTGGGTGTTTTTTTATTAACTGTCCTTCCAATTTAAATTGGATTACTGCTATAGCTTTCTGCATCTGAGCCATAATTTTAATTTCATTTTTGTCTAATTCTTTATTAATCAGCTGCGGTTCAAATAGTTCAGGATCAGGCTCCGGATAGTAATTCATTGCAAATCTAGAAAGTGGTCTCATATTAACTCCATATCTTTCTTCTAAAAATTCTAAATTACCATAGCGGAGTGCAATTCTTAAAGCAGTGGCAACCAGAGACTTTTGACCTAGAGCTGCTCCCATCCATAAAATATCGTGATTTCCCCACTGAATATCAACATTGTGGTGTGATTTTAAAACATTCATAATTACATCTGGCGATGGGCCCCGATCATAAATGTCGCCAATAATATGAAGTTTATCAACTGCAAAACTCTGAATTAATTCTGATAGGGCGACAATAAAATCCTTTGCTCTACCAATTTCAATTATGGTTGTTAATATCTTATTTTTATAAGCTTCTTTGTTAGGATCACATTCTTTAATATGCAGCAGCTCTTCAATAATATATGAAAATTTTTCTGGCAGAGCTTTTCTAACCTTTGATCTGGTATAAATCGAAGAGACCTCCTGAGTAATGCGAACCATATAGTCTAAAGCCTCTTTGTACCATTCTGGTGGAATTCCACCTCTTTCATTTAACTCTTTCATTTTTGTTTTGGGATAAAAAATCAAAGTAGCAAGTTCTCTCTTTTCTGTATCTTTTAGCCGATTCCCAAAGATCTGATCTATTTTATATTCAATAACCCCTGAAGCAGTTTTCAACATGTATTTAAAAGCTTCAGCCTCTCCGTGTAAATCTGTCAAAAAATGCTCTGTACTTTTAGGCAGGTTTAAAATAGCCTTTAAGTTAATAATTTCTGTGCTGACTTCTGGTATATTTGGAAACTGTTCTGACAATAGTTTTAAATATTTTAAGTCTTTCATTTGTCCCTCCTTTTGCAGCAGTTATTTTCAAGTACTGCTAAATCCTAAATAAGTTTTAAGTTTTTAAAAAAATTAAATTAATTTTTCATAAGCAAACCTTTTGCTGTCATCTTCAGTATAAATAATACCACAATATTTAAACCCTTCTTTTTCTATTGCCCTCTGCATTGCTTTGTTGTTTGGGTGAGTATCAATTCTGATACTTGTGATACCATCTGCTGCTGCCAGTTGATAAGTTTGAACAAATATTTTTGAAATAATACCCTGGCCCTTATAAGTTTCGGCAACTGCAGCACGATGAACAACTCCATAATTACCCTTACTAATCCATTTTCCACCTTCAATGTAGCTATAAGTAGGATCATCGCCAAAAATAATTGCAGCTGTGGCCACTATTTTATCTCTATCTTTAATTAAATAAGAATTATTATTTGTTATATCCTCTTTTAACGAATCAGGATTAGGATAATTATTCTGCCATTGGTCAATTCCTTCCTGTTTTAAATACTGCTGAGCAGCTTGAATAATTTCCATAATCTGAGGAATATCTTTCATTTCTGCCTGTCTAAACTCCATTTTTTCACCTCTAAATTATTTTAGTATATAATAATTATTATTTTTTATCCAGTGAATAATCTTTTCTTTACTGCCTGGCCTGGCAAAATAATAGCCTTGGGCAAAATCACAACCTAAATCATTTAAAAAATCTAACTGAATTTGATTTTCTACACCTTCAGCAACTACTTTTAAATCTAAAGCATGAGCCATATTTATAATTGAATAAATTATGTTTTCAGCAGACTCTTCAATAGAAATTGAGCGGATAAAATAACCATCAATTTTTATGAAATCAACCGGCAGCTCCTTTAAATATTTCAAAGAAGAATAACCTTTGCCGAAGTCATCTAAATAAATTTGAATTCCATGATCTTTTAAACGCTTCAGTTTTTTAATATTTTCTTTAATATCCAACATTAATTCCGTCTCAGTAATTTCTAACCTAAGCTGACAGGGGTCAACCCCCTCTTGCCTCAGCACTTTTATTAAATTATCTGTGAACTCAGGCTGCTGTAAATTTCTAGCTGAAATATTGATTGCTAAATTAATTTGACTGGCTTTAATTTTTTCTTTATAAATATTTAAGTCAGCTGCTGCTTCCTTTATCACCCAGTTAGTAAGTGATTCAATTAAACTGCTCTGCTCAACTATAGAAATAAATCTATCAGGTGTTAAAAATCCTTTTTCAGGATGGTGCCATCTAATTAAAGCTTCAAAAGCCTCAATTTCATTAGTTCTTAAATTTATTTTTGGCTGATAATAAAGCTCAAAGTTATCTTCAGTAATTGAATTCTTGACCTGGGCCAGTATTTCTATATTGCTATCTGAATACTCAAGATCTTTTTCTTGTTCCTTATAAATCCAATAATTGATTCTTTTTTCTCCCGCTTTTTCTAATGCTAAAAAAGATTGATTGATTAGCTCATCAGCAATTTGGCTCTGCTCAGGTGAAGTTGAAATACCAAGAGTTATTTCATTAAATATTGAGACATGTTTAAAATCAATAGCCTGCTCTAGATAAATAACAAATTCTTTCAAAAAAAATTCAAAATTATCAACTTTATTTTTATCAATAGTTAAACCATATTTATTCTCATTAATTTGATAGATACTATCTTTGATATTTTTAAAGTCTCTAATGTGTTCTACAAACTTATTTATATAATTAGAAAAATTTGTAAAACCAATCAGTTTATAAATATCTAAAAAATTATTGATGTTGATGATTATAAGATAGAAATCCCCATCATTTTCTATTTTAGCTTCTAAATCTGATTTCATTTTGATTAAATTTGCCAATCCCGTTTCCTGATAATAATAGGCTATTTTATTTATTTCCTCTATTTGGCTTTCTAAAAAAGAAAATAAAGCGCCTGAAAAAGAACCAATTATCATAAATAAAAGCATTCTAAAAAACCAGTTTTCAAAGCTCTGCATTACCATAGTTGCCGTGTTAAGCGGCATCAAAGGTCCCAAAAAAAGACCCCCTATCAAAGCAGCCAAAAGACCGCCTTTGATATTATAAAAATAGGCAGCTAAAATTATTGGAATATAAACTAAATAGGTATAGCTAAACCTAGTCCCCCCACTTTGATAAACAAAGAATGTAATAAAAGTTATTAATAGAAAAATAGCTGAAATCAAAAGTACAGTTCTATTTTTTAAATATTTAAGTTTTAAATATATTTCCTGTCTTTTAATCATTATGATTCTCCTCAGACAAAATCTATTTATTTATAATTTTTAAATATTATAGTTAAAATCTTTCTCTATCATATATTTCTTTCTAAATTAATTAAAACCTGCATCAATTACCATAATTTCTTCTTCGATTAATTAAAATATAAGCTTTAGCTATCCAGTCATTACTTAAATATTTTCGACCTATCCAGAGCGCTCTACTAAATAGTGTGAAGCAAAAAAATTAAAGATTAAGCAGCTCTTCTAATTTTTCTTTTACACCGTCCTGACCACAGCTCTCCTGATGTTTGGACTCCATATTTTCTAGACCTGCCAGACCTCGGTGGATTTTAGCTGCAGTCATTTCTTCTAATTCTTCTATAATTCTGTACTCGTCTTTTTTAATTTCTTTATCTTTTAATGATTCTAAAACAGCCCGACTAAACTTATAAGGGTTAGCTGTAGAATCGACAACGGCTTTGCTTTCATCTCCACTTTCACTGCGATATTTAAAAAGAGAGTCAACTCCAACTGCTGTATGTGGATCAATTAAATAATTATAATTTTGATATGTTTTTTTAATAGCTTTTCTCGCTTCATCTTCACTGCTGAATTTACCGCTGAACATTTCTCTGATTTTTGTGAAAGTCTGCCCATCTATTTTAAACTTCTTATTTGTTTGCAGCTTTTGATACCACTCGTTAATTTTACCGCTGTCATGTCCGTTCATTTCAAAAAGAAAGCGCTCTAAATTTGATGAAATTAAAATATCCATTGAGGGGCTGATTGTTTTTTTGAAATCACGGTTAATATCATAAATTCCTGTTTCTAAAAAGTCGGTTAACACCTTATTATCATTTGAGGCACAGATGAACTTATTTACCGGAAGTCCCATTCGATAAGCATAATAGCCGGCAAGTATATTACCAAAGTTACCAGTCGGAACAGTAAAATTGATCTTTTCACCTGCTTCAATTTCTTTATCCTGCAGTAGTTTTAAATATGCTTTAAAATAATAAACAATCTGAGGCAGCAGCCTTCCCCAATTAATTGAATTAGCAGAAGAAAATTGATAATTATTTTCCTGCAGCCTCTGCTTTAGTTCTTTATCAGCAAAAATTTCCTTAACTGCATTTTGACAATCATCAAAGTTTCCCTTAAGCGAAACTACCTCGGTGTTTTTTCCACCAGTTGTCTTCATCTGGTCTTCCTGGACTCTACTTACTCCAGCTTCTGGATAAAAAACAATGATTTTTACTCCCTCTACATCTTTAAAACCCTCGAGAGCAGCCTTACCTGTGTCACCTGAAGTTGCTACAAGAATTACTATTTCATTTCCAATTTGAAGTTTTTTTGCCGATTCAGCAAGCAGATGTGGTAAAATCTGCAGAGCCATATCTTTAAAGGCTGCTGTTGGACCATGCCAGAGCTCTAATATATATGTATTTTGATCAAGCTTTACAAGTGGTGTTTTTTCTGCTTCCGGAAAACTTTGATCATTATAAGCTGCCTTTACAGCTGACTCTATTTCATCCTCACTAAAATCAGTTAGATATTTCTTAAATATCCAGGCTGCCAATTTTTGATAGCTCTCATTTTTTCGGACTGTAATTTCTTCTAAATTAAGTTTAGGTATTTCTGCTGGGACAAAAAGCCCTCCTTCAGGAACCATCCCTAAACTAATTGCTTCAGCTGAATTAACCTGCTTATAATTACCTCTAGTACTCATATACTCCATACTCTCTACCTCCACTAAATATTATATTTGTCATGTTTTTAATAACTATAACTCATTATATCGAAAGAATATAACTATGTCTATTAAATAGGCTATATCTTTAAAATTTATAGAAAACAAAAAGTCCTGAAGCTTTTGATATTGCTGCAGGACTTTTTAATAATATATTTTAGCTGTCTATTTCAACTCTATTCTGCCATCTTTTTACTCTGTATAGAACATCATCTTGTTTTTTAAATCGAGTTCAGTTTAATCTAAATTTTCAAGTTTTTAATTACTTCATCAGATTTTTTGGTTAACTCTGTCATTTCGGCCTTTGTTAGGCTGAAATCTGCTGCCTCAGCATTTTCTCTAGCTTGTTTTTCATTTTTGGCACCCACTAAAGCGGTTGTAATTCCTGGACGATTAATCGACCAGTTAATTGCTGTTTGAGCCGGTGATTGTCCATTTTCTGCAGCAATTTCTTTTAATAATGTAATTAAGCTCTGAGTCTGTTCCCAATTTTCTTCTTTAAAAAATGGATAAAAGCCAGCTCGATTGTCTTTTTCATCATCAAATTGAGGTCTTTCCTGATACTTACCGCTTAGAATCCCACCCCCAAGAGTTCCGTAGCTTAAGGTCCCTAAATTATTATCTAAAAGGTAGGGAATAATCTTATTTTCTATGTCTCTTTTAAGCAGTGAATATTGAGGCTGCAGTGAAATTATATCAGTCATCTCAGATATTTCCTGCATCAGCTCTACTCCAAAATTACAGACTGCCAGATATTTAAATTTACCTTCTTTTTTTAGCTTTAATAATTCTTCTACACTTTCTTCTAAAGGAGTATCTGGATCAGGCCAATGAATCTGATAAAGATCTATCTGCTCAATATCTAACCTTTTTAAAGAGTTTTCAATTTCTGTTCTAATTCGTTCCGGGCTTAAATCTCGAACATATTTAGGTCCATCCCGGTGGGTTCCACATTTTGTGGCGATAACAACCTTATCTCTAATTCCTTGAATTGCCTTACCTACAACTTTTTCTGCATGTCCATCACCATAGGCTGGAGCTGTATCGATCAAATTAATACCGGAATCAACAGCTGCTCTAACTGCCTTAATTGACTGCTGATCATCTACCTCACCAAAGGTATCATTACCATAAGCCCAGGTACCTAAACCAACTGCAGAAATTTTTAAATTTGAGTTTCCTAAATGTCTATACTTCATTATTAGCCTCCTGATTATAAAATAGATTTTAATTGATTATAATTAGTTAAAAATTCTCGTAAACTATCTAATATTTCTTCTAAATCCTGCTCCTTGTCACACTCGAGATTAAGCACTAAAACAGGATCGTGTAAAGACATTCTTAATAAAAACCAATCATTACCACCACAATTTACTCTTAACCCCTGATAATTTTTAGGTGCAATTTCCCAATTCTCACTTTCTTTAACAAAATCTTCTAAATCACTAAGGATTCCCTGACCATAATCTTTAAAATTATCCAGGTCAATTGTCATTCGGTATTCTTTTTTAATTTCAGCTTCTTTTAAATCAGCAATTAAATCCCCAATTTTTTGATTTGACTCTGCTTTTAAATTAGCCATTTTGATTAAAATTTTTGCTATTAAATAAGCACCATCATCAAGAAAATAGTTTTCCTTAAAAGCTGCATGACCGGAAGTTTCTATCGCCAGCGGTGCATTAACTCCTTCTGCTTCAAGTCTTTTAGCCTCATTAATCACATTTTTATATCCTCTTTTAAATCTGTGGTGTATTCCACCTAACTTATCCTCAATAAATTCTTTTAAGCCAACAGAAGTAACGGAATCTGTGACAATAGTAGCTCCAGGATTATTTTCTAAAACTATTGTTGAAGCAAGGGCAATTAATTTGTTTCTATTAATTTCCTGACCTCTGCTGTCTACAACCGCAGCTCGATCAACATCTGTATCAAAAATGATACCTAAATCCGCATTATTTTTTAGAACTGCTTTTTGAATTGAATGCATTGCTTCTTTATCTTCCGGATTTGGAGCATGATTGGGAAAGTTTCCATCTGGCTCTAAAAATTGACTACCTGCTGTATCGGCTCCCAAAGCTTCTAGAATTTTTTTAGCAAAAAACCCTCCGGCTCCATTACCAGCATCAACAATTATTTTAGAACCTGCCAGAGGTTTTTTTTGGTCAAGTTCCGGCTTCAGATTTTGCCGGATAATAGTTTTTATATGCGCGGCATAGTCTGAAATTAAATCAATATTTTCAATTTCAAACTTCTTATCTTTTATTTTAGCTTCATCTAAAAATTCTTTTTCTGATGCTGCTGCTATTTTAAGAATTTCCTTTACATTTTCCTTTTCTAAACCACCTTTATTTGTAAAAAATTTGAATCCGTTTTTATCAAATGGTAAATGACTGGCTGTAATCATAATTGCTCCCTCATATTGATGTTCTTCTAAAACAGTTGACATAAACATCGCTGGAGTGGAAGCTAGACCTGCAGTTAAACACTCAGCATCCGCCATTTTAATTCCTCCGCCAAGAGCATTCTGTAATTTCTCAGCACTTAATCTTGAATCATGGCCGATCGCTATTTTAAGCTGATTACTTTTCTTATTCAGGGTATCAGTCAACCACTGCACAAAAGAAAAACCGATTCCAAAAGCAGCTGCTTCTGTTAAATTTGCTTTTTTCTGCTCATTTGAGATTGCCTTACCTCTCACATCTGTACCACTTAACAATCTTTCCCATTTTATTTCTGACATTAAAATCACTCCATTTTATTTTTTTCACTTTTTATTTCATACATTGCTTTATCTGCTTTATTTAATAATTTTTTTAAGGAATCTGCAGTATTATTTGCTATACTATAACCTATACTGCAGCTAATATTAATTTTATGACCGTCAATTTGATATGGTTCTGATATAATATCCTCAATTTTATCTATTATTATCTCAACATCTTCGGAGTTTTTAATGTTGGGTAATAAAATTGTAAACTCATCTCCACCAATTCGTGATACTTTATCTTTAGGTCGGATTGAATTTTTTAAGCGACCCGCCACAATTTGAAGCAGTTTATCTCCAATTTCATGACCATAATTATCATTAATTTCCTTAAATCTATCCAAATCTAAATATAAAATTGCTGTTTTTTCTTTTGCTTTTCTAATGTTACTTTGATTAAAATATTCCTGAAAAGCCTGCCGATTTGGAAGACCCGTTAAACAGTCATGATAAGCAATAGTTTCCGTATTTTTTATAAAATAATGCATTATCATTGAAAAAATAATAAAAGAAATAAGAACTATGATTATTTTAAAGATAATATTTTTACGTTCCTGACTTAATTCATTGAGTAAATTTTGATTATCGTAACGAACCCTTACTACAAATGAATTCCACCACTCGGAATCGGTTTCTTCTCCTTTAACTAAAAAAGGTAAATAAAAATCAGTAACTTGATAGTCATTTTCTTTAAAACTTGAATTTTGAATTTTATTTTCTAGGACTGTTTTTTTAATTACTGCCTTTACCTTTGCAGACACAGGCTCCAATTCATCTGGGTTGCTGCTTTTTAAGATTCCAACTCGGTTACTATCCTGGCCAAATTTATAAAAATTAATACTCCGCAGCTGCTCATATTTATGCACTAATTCTTCAGCCTTTGCAAAAATATTAAAATCTCCAAGTATCGGAAATCGTTTGCTGATATCAATGCTCAGTTCAAACAGATATCTGCCGTCAGAAGTTGCTTGATAACTATATTTATTAATTAAACCAGTATTCTGGGCAAGATCTAATTTATCAGCTGCAAATCTTCCACTTTTCAGCCTGGAATACAGCAATTTAGAAAACTCTCTATATTGTGAAAAATCCATCCCCAAATCTGCCTTTAAAGTAGTACTGATAATTTTTAGCTGATCATTAATTATGTAGATCTCATAATCAGGCATTTGTGCTTTTAATTCAGTTAAGTTCCAGCTTATAGGATCCTGATTTTCGGCATATTCTGCTAATAATATCTGAGAATTTTCTTCCATTTCCTGATTTAAAACAATTTCGGAAATAGAATAAGCAGCAAAGGCGTTTTCTAAAGAATTAAAAACATTGTTTTTAATTAGTTCAATTTCTGTCTCAAAATTTTCTCTAACAATTTTTTCTGTTCTGCGATAGCTCTGATAATTAATCCAGATCATCATAATAAACAGCAGGATAAAAAATATTAAATAATATTTTCGCAGATATTTCATCTTAAACTCCTCTCTTAAAAGAGGGCTAAAGGATCCCAATTATATTAATATAATTCGACGCTTAATTTGAATTACCTGCAATATTTTGCTAATTATAGGTTATTTCTAAAAAGATTTTGTAATTTGATATTCACTTAAGGGTTTGTTGAATAAAAATCCCTGTATAAAATCACAGCTGTGATCTTCCAAATAATGCAGCTGTTCAACTGTTTCCACACCTTCTGCTATAACCTTTACCTCCCACTGATGTGACATTTCAATTAAAGGTGCAACCATCATTTTTTCTCTGGCTGAGTTGTGAGATATTAAATCAATAAAAGATTTATCTATCTTCAATACATCTATTGGAATATGCTGCAGATAACTTAAAGAAGCATAACCCGTCCCAAAATCATCTAAGGCAATACTGATTCCTAAATCTTTGAGTTTATATAAAACATCTATTACATATTCTTGATCAGAAATAAAGTGAGATTCTGTTATTTCAAATTCAATTTTAAATCCCTCTGGTTTTTCTTTTTCTATAATATCTTCTACCTGAGCTAAAAATTGAGGATCTGTGAGCTGAACTACTGAAATATTAATTGACAAAACCAATTCCTGCTCAAAATGATTTTTAAGACTATTGAATTTCTGAATTGAGCTTCTAATCACCCAATCTCCAATTTCTTTTATTAAACCACTTTTTTCAGCTTCGGGAATGAATCTAACAGGACTGATTGTACCGAATTTTGATGAATGCAGACGCAGAAGAACCTCAAAACCCCGCAGCTCTTTCCCATTTGTTTTATACTGAGGCTGAAACATAAGATAAAATTCTTCATTTTTAATAGCCTTTTTCAAGACATCTTCCAGCTGAACATCCATGACAACCTCTTTTTCCATATGTTCAGCAAAAAATTCTATTTCTTTATCTACATTTGTTTTAGCTTTATACATTGCAATATCAGCACTTCTAATTATCTCCTTACTGTTTTTACCATCCTGCGGAAAAGTTGAAATTCCAAAATTGCTGTTCAATAATACTTCTCTGCTTTTGTATTTATATGGTTTTTCCAGTTCTCTCTTGATGCTCCTGATATATCTATTTAATTGTTTCTCTTCTAACTGCTGATGAACAACTACTGCAAATTCATCTCCACCCAAACGTCCGATCAAATCGGAATCATGGACAATTTTCTTCAACCTTTGGGCAGCTTCCTTCAAAATATAGTCACCAATATCAAAACCCCAAGATTCATTAATTCTTTTAAAATTTTTGAAATCAATAAAAATTAAGGTATAATTGATTGATTTTTCATCAGATAAAGATGACAAATAATCAAGTTCTTTAATTAACATTTCTCTGTTGGCTGTTTTCGTTAAGCTGTCATAATATGCCAAATGCTGCAGTTTTTCTTTTTCTGTCTCTAACTCTTCTACTTTTGAATTAATTTCTTGCTGATAATTATGAATCAAAAAGATTACAATTAAAAATGTTGTATAAGCAATTATCCCCGGCATATAAATAAATGTATTTTCCATAATCATGATTGCAATCATTGAAGACTGAGAAAATACATTTAGTGCTAAAGCAGCTGCTATTCCAGTTTCTTTAAAATTTAAACTTAGATACAAAAGTGTTAAAATCTGAAGCTGTGATATTAATCCTTTGGTGGTATCAAGCGAAATATTTAATCCTGTTATATTTATCGAATTAATTAAAATTAATAATACTGCACCAATTATATAAAAACTGCTTAGAAAAACAAAGAACATATTGTTTTCTAAACTATTAAAGCTGATGCTGTTAATTTCATTTTTTAAGAAAGAAAAAAATCTTTTTTTCTTCATTATCCAACCTACCCTCGTTTTATACTATTTACTTACTAGTATAACTAATTTTAAGCTTTAATTCAATAAAGAAAAATTAAAAATCCCCTTTCGGAGAAAACAGATTATTTTGACTTAATCTGTTACCGTCAGGGGATTATATTATTAATTTAAATAGTTTAACTAATTTAGCCTATTTCTTTAAAAAGATTAACCATTTCGATCATAGAAACAGCTGCATCATAACCTTTGTTGCCGGATTTAGTTCCTGCTCTGGAAATAGCCTGCTCAATTGTATCAGTTGTTAAAACTCCAAAAATAACTGGTTTTTCGGTATCCAGACCTGCTTTAGCAACTCCTTTAGAAACTTCTGCAGAAACGTAATCAAAGTGTGGTGTTTCACCTCTAATTACTGCACCTAAGGCAATAACTCCATCATATTTTTCTTTTACAGCCATTTTTTTTGCAGTTAATGGTATTTCAAAAGCACCGGGTACCCAAACTACATCAATATCTGCTTCGTCCATTCCGTGTCTTTTTAAAGCATCTACTGCCCCTTCTAATAGTTTGCCTGAAATAAATTCATTAAAACGGCCTACTACAACTGCGGTTTTTATACCTTGTGCATTTAATTTTCCTTCAATAGTTTTCATTTTATCATTCTCCCTTTTTAAATTTTTTTATAATTATCTTAGTTCTTAATTATTATTTTTGTAAATTTATTTCTTTAATATTTATAAATTATTCGAAAATTTGTTGATTTAATGGTCAAAATCTAAAAGATGACCCATCTTATCTTTTTTTACTTTTAAGTAGGACTCATTCTCATGATTGGGATCAATTTCTAAAGGAACTCTTTCGGTAACTTTAAGTCCATAACCTTCTAAACCTATGATTTTAGTTGGATTATTTGTCAGGAGACGAATTGTAGATAAACCAAGTTCACTCAAAATCTGAGCTCCAATTCCATAGTCTCTTAAATCAGGATCAAAGCCTAAGGCAACATTAGCTTCCACAGTATCCATTCCTTGATCCTGGAGCTTATAGGCCTTAATTTTATTAACTAAGCCAATACCTCTTCCTTCCTGACGCATGTATAAAACAACTCCACTGCCTTCATCCTCTATCAGCTGCAGGGCTGCTGCCAGCTGTTCACCACAGTCACATCTTTTTGAACCAAAAATATCACCAGTAATACACTGTGAGTGGACTCGAACTAAAACATCTTCTTTATTTTCTATCTCACCTTTGATGATAGCGATATGCTCTTTATCATCAATTTTTGTAGTGAAGACTTTGATTTTGAAATCACCAAAATCAGTCGGAAGCTCAGCTTCTGCTGCTAAATTAATCAGCTTGTCTTTTTCTTTTCGGTAATTAATTAAATCTTCAATAGAAATTAATTTCAAATCGTGTTTTTGGGCAAATTCTTTTAAGAACGGAAGTCTCCCCATTTCTCCATCTTCTTTAATTATCTCACAGATAACACCGGCTGGCTTCAGACCCGCTAACCTTGCCAGATCAACAGCTGCTTCTGTGTGACCAGCTCTTCTTAAAACTCCACCCTTTTTAGCAACCAAAGGGAATATATGACCAGGACGCATAAAGTCCTCTGCTTTTGCAGCAGGAGCAATAAGTTTTTGAATTGTTAAAGCTCTTTCCTGAGCAGAAATTCCTGTTGTAACATCTGTATGATCAACTGAAACAGTAAAAGCTGTGCCATGAGTTTCTGTATTATTTTTTACCATCATTTTTAAATCTAATTTTTCACTTAGAACCTCTTCTATTGGAGTACAAACAAGACCTCTTGCTTCTTTAATCATAAAATTAATGGCCTCTTTATCTACTTTTTCAGCAGCCATCAAAAGGTCCCCCTCATTTTCTCTATCCTCATCGTCAACCACTACTACCATTTTCCCAGCTCTTATGTCTTCTACTGCAGCTTCTATTTTATCCATATCAAATCTCCTTTCTAATAATTATTTTTGAATTTGAGATTAAATAAATCCATTTTCGGCTAAAAAACTTTTAGAAATCTTGACTTCATTAGTTCTCTGTCCATTTAAATTATTCAACATCTTATAAACATATTTTCCTAACATATCAGTCTCTATATTAACTCTATCACCAGCACTTAAAAGTGATAAGTTTGTTTCAGACCAGCTTTCAGGAATCAATGATATTTTTAAAATTCCATTTTCAATTCCCATTACTGTCAGACTGACACCGTTTAAAGCAACTGAACCTTTTTGAACGATAAACTTTTCTGTTTCTTGGTCTACTTCCATTTTAATTATTTGAGCATTGTTTTCTCTTTGAATTGATTTAACCACAGCTGTAGAATCTACATGACCCGTTACAAAATGTCCGCCAATAAAATCATTTGCTTTTAAAGATTGTTCTAGATTGAGGACTGAATCAGTTTCTAAATCACCTAGGTTGGTATCTTTTAGCGTTTCAGGCATTACATCAGCTCTAAAATAATTGCTGCCATAATCCACCACAGTTAAACAAACTCCATTGACTGCTATACTGTCACCGGTTTTAATATTTTCTAAAACTTTTTCTGATTTAATTTCCAATTGATATTTATTATTTCCTTTAAATTTTCTTAAAAAATTACCTTTTTCTTGAATTATCCCGCTAAACAATAAATCCACCTCCTGAAAATAGATGCCACATAAATCTATTTTAAAAAATTATTTTCTTTCAGCAATTAGTAAAATATTGTCTTCCAATAATTTTTGTTCTAAAATTTTTAATTCAACAGTATCTGACATCAGTTTTGGACCTTTACCGCAGAAAGATGCTATTCCATCACTACCACCATAAATTTTGGGAGCAATAAAGTAATAAAATTTGTCAACCAAATTTTCTTTTAGAAATGTATGGCTGAGTTTTGCGCCTCCTTCAACTAACAGACTACTTATTTTTCTTTTCTTTAAGGTTTTCAAAATTTCTCTGAGATCAAAATATTTATTTTCAGCTGCAAATGATATAATATCGACCTGTTTCAGTTTCAATAATCTTTCTTTTTTTGCTAAAATATCAGGCTCATCATTTTGAGCTGTAATAATTAAAGTCTTGGCTGTTGACTTTTGATTTATAATCCTGGCATTTATTGGTATTTCTAAGTCGGGATCTAAAATAATCCGCAGAGGATCTATTCCTTCTCTGGTATCTAATCTTGCTGTTAATGAAGGATCATCAGCTAAAACAGTTCCAATACCAACCATAATTGCATCAATTCGATGTCTTAATTTATGGCCTTCTAATCTAGCAGCTGAATTAGTTATCCATTTTGAATCACCAGTTTTGCTGGCAATATAGCCATCTAAAGTTTGGGCTTTTTTTAAAAAAACAAAAGGATAATCGCTTTGAATATATTTCAAAAATATTTCATTTAATTTTTGAGCTTCATTTTTTAATAATCCAAGCTCAACTTTAATACCAGCTTCTCTGAGCATCTCAATTCCTCGTCCGGAAACCTCTGGATTCGGATCAACCATTGCCACTACTGCTTTTTTTATCCCCGTATCAATTAGTTTTTGAGCACAAGGAGGTGTTTTCCCATAATGACTGCAGGGTTCTAAAGTAACATAAATATCTGCTCCTACAGCTTTTTTCCCGGCCTCTTCAAGTGCAAATACCTCTGCATGTGGGCCACCACATTCCTGATGATAACCTTCTCCAACTATTTCACCGTTTTTAACTACTACTGCTCCAACCATTGGATTAGGTGAAGTTTTTCCTTCACCTAATTTTGCTAACTCCAAGGCTCTTTTCATGTGCTTGTAATCGATACTAGAAAATTTCTGCATCATCTACCCCCATACCCCCATTTTTATAGTTTAATTTTTAGCCTAAAATTCAACTGCTCCGACTCAATAATTTTATAATTCCTCGGAAATTAGAAAAAGTCCTTCCAGAACTGACCAAAACTGGAAGGACTTTAATAATCAAATATTATAATATAAGTTAATTATAACTATTTATTCAGCACTATAGATTTAAAATATTTAAAATCTATAAATTAAATGACAAATAAACAAATTAGATTAATTAACCCATAACCTAACTCCCTTCCAGACTTTACTGTCGGTTCTGCATTTCATCAGATCAATCCTAATGGATTTGTGGACTTTACCACCGGTAGGGAATTTCACCCATCCTCGTTAGTTATTAAATTTACTAGTTATATTTTAGCATCTAAATTAAAGTTTGTAAAGTAATTTCACATAATTGTTTGTTTTTCCTATTTGAAACAGCTCTTTCTAATAATTTAGACTGTTTTGCTCTTTACTCTAAATTTAAAGAATCTATTGGACCCCAAAATTTAAGCTGATAAAAACCATCTTCATTTCTAGTTATTCTTTCACTTAACACAAGCTGCAGAAAAGAATTAAGCTGTTCAGCTTTAGCAGTTTGCGGTTTATATCTTAATTCACCACTGCTGATATATGGGATTTCTTCACTATAATTATATTCAGCATCTAATTCAGCCAACAGTATTGAAGAATCTAATTCCGAATGACTGCTGCCATTAGGATGACTGTACTGCTGCTGATAAGAAAATTTGTTGATTAAAATTTCAAATTGATTATTTTCAGCTAAAATACCAAAACTATTTTCATTTAATTGTTGAGCCATGATTTCTGCCAGCACAAGTTTCAATTCATTTAAATTCAAATTAAAATCAAGCTGATTTACCTTAATTCGATTATTCTGATTTGTTAAATCAAAGCTTCCATTAAAATCAAATTGGTTAAATTCAAGGTCCTGATAAAAAGCATTAGCTGAAAAATTCAAATCTGATGCTGTTAAATGAAAATCATAATTACCTTTTGCTTCTTCAACATAAATTTGCTGCTCTTGCTCATTATAATCAATTATTGAATCAAAATTATAAATTATTTTCAGTAATTCGCTGCTTAAATTAAATTCTTCCAGTTTTAAGTTTTGATTTGCCTGATCATAATCTACCCTTAATTTAAAATCACTAAATGTCGACAATCTATTCCAATCCTGTTCACTGAGACCATAACTTCTATAATAGGGAAAATTATACTTTAATTCAGCTGCAGTAAAATCTAAATTATGATTATCTTCTAAAAGAAGCTGAAGATCATTTTCATTTTTGATAGCTAAAATATTTTCTTCTGTTAGATTACCCTGGTAATGAAGTTCTGCACCTTTTATATTAATTTGATAGTTTTTATTTAAATTAGAATAATTAATTTGAGCAATCTTTGTCTCTAAATTCTTATTAAACTCAAAATTCTGATTACGAATATAATTAATTATTTGCTGCCAGTTAAAACTAATTTCTGCCTGATTAACAATTAAATTAAATTGATCTCTTTTTGTTATACTAGCATCTCTGATATCTATTTTTTGAAGCAAAGGATTGCTTTCAACCTCCAAACTGCGGAGCTGATAGTCATTAGCCGCTGCTGTTTTTCTGATTTCAATTTCCACATCTTCTGCTATTTTTTGTCCATAATAATAATTAGCTGTAAAAATAACTGCAGCTGCAAATAACATTACTAAAATATAAATTGAAGCTTTTTTAATAAATTTGTTCATTACTTGGACCTCCCTATTCTTGAGCATTTTCTTCTGAAATATTTTTTTCCATAACAAATTCTCCAGCTGAACTGTATGTTTCTTTTTTTATATCAGAACTATGATTAGAGTAAAAGACAAAAAGAGTACCTTGGTATAAATCTTTTCTTTAAGTTTTTCAAAAAAATGTTTTATTGACTGATCAGTAAAGTAAACTGAATTAAAGTAATATTTTACAATCGGAGGTTCTAAATCCTCAAATTCCTCCTGGCTATATTCTTCTGGATAAAAATCAAATGGCATATGACTGGTTACCGTTATATAAAAAGCAAAAAATGGCTCTGCTGCCTGCTCTAAATAATCAATAGACTGGTTGAAAAAATCGTAGTCGTCAATTCCGAGATAACTTTCTTCAGCAATTTTGGCATTTTCAATTTCAAAATCTTCTCTACTGTAAAATTTATCAAAACCTAGTTCCGGATAAGCTTTATTTCGATAAAAGAAATCACCGCTGTTACCATGAAAAGCTAAGAATTGGTAGCCTCTTTTTTCAAAACTTTAACTATTGAATTAAACTTTGACATATCATTAGTTTTAAAAGCATAATTCTTATTTCTAGGATAAAGGGAGGTCAAAAAAGAAAATTTAGCATCAAAACTTTCATTAACATGTTGGGCATAAATATTATTAAAATAAAGAGAATTTTCCTTAAGCTTATTTAAAAAAGGAGCTACTTTTCTATTGTTATGGCGGTAATTAATTATTTTTTGATCAAAAGACTTTAGTTGAATAACTATAATATTTTTAATATATTCTAGTTGATGGTACTGGCTTAAATCTTCTTCTCCAACAATTTCTGAATCGGTTATTTGTTCAATATCCTCTTTTTCCTGGTTCTGCATGCTAAAATATAACGTCTATATCCTTTATTATTGGCCATTGATATTTTTACTGTCCTGAAATTTGAACTATAAAATAAGAAAAACAATAAAATTGCTATTTCAAAAATGAAAAGCAAATCTAAATAGCTAATTAGCTGTCTGAATAAAACTTTGAATGGTCTTATTCCCTGCCCCATAGTAATATCAGCAACACTTAAATAGTTAGAAAAATACCTATTATACCATAAATTTGCAAAGAAAAATGAAGTGACTAAGAGATAAAAGAAATATAATTTTTTTCTTAAAGCTTAAATCATTAAAATATCTCAATTTATACCTTTCCCATATATTTTCTCTTACTTTAATAGTATGTTGTTTTTAGAAAATATGCAATTAAATTAGAAAATATTTTTTAAATTTTTTGTGATAAGACGATAATTGATATAAATTGAGATAGATTAAATTTATTTTTTCTGATTATCCTTTCTTAAAATCATATCTTCCAAACTCCCACCAGCAGAAACCATAGGAAACACATTCTCTTCTTCTTCGATTATAAAGTTTAAAATATAGCTTTCTTTAGCCTTAATAGTTCTTTCAATTGCTGATTTAATATCTTTTCGTTCAGTAATAGTTTCTCCTTTAATTCCATAACCTTTTGCTACCTGAATAAAATCAGGAATCATTTCTGGACATTCTGAATTAGGGCCGGAACATTTAGGCGGGCAGTCACTTTGTCTTCTTAAACAGGTAGCGGAATAGCGCTTGTCATAAAATAGCTCCTGCCACTGCCTTACCATTCCAAGATACTGATTGTTAAATATAATAATTTTTACTGCTACATGGTTTTTAGCTGCAGTTGCTAATTCCTGAATATTCATTTGAAAACTACCATCACCAACAAGTGCAAAAACCTCTTTTTCTGGATTAGCAATTTTAGCTCCTATTGCAGCTGGAAAACCATAGCCCATGGTTCCCAAACCACCTGAACTGATGAAGGTTCTAGGTTTTTTATATTTATAATACTGAGCAGCCCACATCTGATGCTGACCTACACCAGCAGTAATTATTGCCTCTCCAGCTGTTAACTCATAAAGAGTTTCTATAATCTCTGATGGTAATAATTTTTGACTTTTTCCAGGATCTGATTTTTGATCAATTTGCTTCCAGTTATTGATTTTTTTGATCCAGGCAGGCCTTTTAACCTTTTTAATTTGCGGTATTAATTCTTTTAAAGCGGTCTTAACATCAGCTGTAATTGGGATTTTTGTTTCTATAATTTTTGCTATTTCTGCAGGATCAATATCAATATGAATCACATCTGCATTGACAGCAAAGTCTTCTATTTCCCCGGTAACTCGATCATCAAAACGAGCTCCTAAAGCAATAATTAAATCAGAATTTGTAATTGCTAAATTAGCTTCAGTTGTCCCATGCATTCCTAACATTCCTAAGGATAAATAATTATTTTCATCAAAAACCCCAATTCCATTTAAGGTGGTTGTTACAGGTATTTCAGCACTTGCTGCCAATTCTGCTATTTCTTTTTCTGCTTCCGAGATAATAGAGCCCCCTCCAGCATAGATAATCGGCTGATTGGAATCGTTTATTAGTTCTGCAGCTCTTTTCAACTGCAGTTTATTTGCTTTATAAGTTGGTTTATAGCCGGGAAGATCAACTTCTTTTGGATAATTAAATTCTGCTTCCTCTTTTAAAATATTCGAAGGTATATCAACCAGTACAGGTCCAGGACGTCCAGTAGAAGCGATATAGAAGGCCTCTTTAATTATTCTGGCTAAATCTTTAACATCATTAACAATATAGTTATTTTTGGTGATTGGCATAGTTACCCCTTTGATATCAGCTTCTTGAAAACCATCAGTACCGATCATATTATTTGGCACCTGACCTGTAAAAGCAACAAGGGGAACTGAATCCATATTTGCGGTTGCTAAGGCAGTAACCATATTTGCTGCACCGGGTCCTGAGGTCGCAATACAGACTCCTGTCTTTCCACTCGAACGAGCATATCCATCAGCCGCATGAACTCCTCCCTGCTCGTGATGTGGCATAATATGTCTAATTTTTGAATCATATAATTTGTCATAAATATCTATTACCTTTGCCCCAATATAGCCAAATATAGTATCTACACCTTCTGACTCTAATGACCTCACAAAAATTTCTGCTCCACTCATCATCTTTTTATCATTACTACTCATGCTGCTCACTCCTTCTTAAAATAATGAATTTTAATTAACATTCTCAAAATCAAAAAACTCTCATCCCTACTAATAGTTGAACTATTAATAGGGACGAGAGTTATCTCACGTGGTACCACCCGAATTTGCTGTTAGACAGCCTCTTCAGTACTCCTGATATTAATCATTTATACTTCTGCATGTGATAACGGATGCATTTAAACAAAGATTCCGACAGTACTTACTTTATTCGGTACTGCAGTTCAAGGGCTACAAAAATAATTTTTTTACTATCGGGTCTCAGCATTCCGACTCTCTGTAATCATTAAATATTATTTTCCTCCCTCTCATAACTTTTAATTATATAATTGTAATTTGTTTTATTATATATTGTTTTTAGAAAATTGTCAAGAATCAGAATGGTCATTTGAGTCAATTTCAAATACTGGTTCTTTTATTTCAACAACTACTTTATGGCTGTGATAATAAAAATCATTATTTAATTTCTTATATCTCTTCTCATTTCCTTCGAGTCTAGACACTCTTATATTAAGCTGTTCTAACATTGCTCCATGATTATCAGTTCGAGCAAGTAAAGTCCTAAGCATCTGAGTATTTTCTTCTAGTTGAGGCTTCATTTCTGCTACATCATTTTTTAGTGAAGATACATCATTTTTTAGTGAAGATACATCATTTTTTAGTGAAGATACATCATTTTTTAGTGAAGATACATCACCTTTTAGTGAAGATACATCATTTTTTAGTGAAGATACATCACCTTTTAGTGAAGATACATCACCTTTTAGTGAAGATACATCACCTTTTAGTGAAGATACATCATTTTTTAGTGAAGATACATCATTTTTTAGTGAAGATACATCATTTTTTAGTGAAGATACATCACCTTTGACTCCAGATATTTCTTCTCTGATTATCTGTCTAATACTATCTAAAAGTTCCTGATTCACAATTAACACCACCTATCTCTTAATGGTTTCCATGAGCGGCATTTATCTCTATATTTAATAATTTCAGTCACTGGCACTTATTTAAATTCTATATGACTAAATTATACCATAATAGGTGATTATAATCAAAGAAAATGTTAGTTTAAAATTAATATACTTCCTCCCTATTGTGTTATTCTAAATTATAGAAACTAATCAAACTTAATAATTTGTACTTCATTTTGTCTTTTGATATAATTTACCTGGGATGGAAGTACATTGCGGCTTTATCTATCAGAGTAACGCTTTAAATGAAACTGCAATTCACCTATTACTATCATCAGATCAGAGACGTCAAATAGGACGCTGCGAATCAACGCTAATCCAATAAGGCACGCCTGATGATAATTTAAATTCTAATTAAGATGAAATTGATGCTGAAGCCATTGCCAATGTATTGTTGGCAGATTTCAATGAGCTTCCTGATGCTATATCTATGATGCTAATTTTAAAGCAATCAGACAGCTAAATAACCAGCGTAAGACTCTAGTTAAAGAACAGACAAAACTTAAAAACAGATTCCATAATCTAATTCACCAGCAGTATCTTGAATACTAAAATTTTTTTAGTGATCCCATCGGTAAAACTGTTATAGCTTTTTATGAGAAATTTCCTCATCCCTCAGAGCTTGACTATTATGGAGAAATCAGGCTCCAGGATTTTCTAAATGATCTCAAGTTAAATCTATAGGCAATGATAAAGTTGAAACTATACTTTTTCTGGTAGATAAGAACAGGAAAAAACTGCTGATACCAAAGCCCCAGAAATATTATTATCAAAAGTACTATTGTATTGAACATTTGAAACTGCTTGAAAATCTCTTGAGAAAATCAATAGTCAGCTTAAAAAAGCAGTTGAAAAAAGCCAGTATCAGCTGACATCCATGCCGGGCACCTGTAGAACATAGCTCTGGCACCTCTAAAAACTTAAGCTACAAAAAGCACGGCTGTCGTGATTTAAACCATGCTTTTTACTTACTTGCATTCCAACAAATTGGCGGCACCATAAATGGTAAAATCAAGAGTACAAATTATCAGAAAACATTGATTATGAAGTGCTTGATAAAGCAAGCTAAATTAATTTCCATAAATTGGTTTGGTAAACGGTACGTGCAAATATTTATCTACTTCCCTAGCTGCTTTTCGACCCTCATCAATTGCATTAACTACCAGACTCTGGCCTTTACGCATATCACCAGCAGCAAAAACTCCTTTAACATTTGTTCTAAAATCACCATAATCAGCATTAACATTAGACCGCCGATCCTGTTCTATACCTGCTTTTTCAATCAGAGTCTTTTCTGGCCCTAAAAAACCCATTGCTATTAAAATTAGATCAGCAGACCAGATTTTTTCTGTTCCTGGTTTTTCTATTGGCACAAAACGATTTTCATCATTTCTTTCCCAGTTAATTTTAACAGTTTTAACTCCACTGACAACCTTTTCTCCGTCAATTTTTTCTGTCATAATTTTTTCTGTCATAATTAGAAACTCTCGCGGATCAGAACCAAAAACTTCAATCGCTTCTTCCTGGCCATAATCGACCTTAAGAGTTTTGGGCCATTCAGGCCAGGGGTTATCTGCCTGACGCTCAGATGGTGATTTAGGCATTATTTCAAACTGATTTACACTTTTTGCACCCTGTCTAATAGCAGTTGCGGCACAGTCAGTTCCCGTATCTCCACCACCAATTACAATCACATCTTTATCCTCAGCAGAAATATAATCTTCATTCTGGTCACCCAAAATATGCTTTGTATTTGCTTTTAGATAGTCTACAGCAAAATATACTCCAGCTGCCTCTCTTCCTGGGACTTCAAGATCTCGAGGCTTAGTTGCTCCACCTGTCAGTACTACAGCATCAAAATTATTTTCAAGCGCTTCCAGACTAAGATCTTTACCAATTTCAATCTCTGTGATAAATTCTACTCCTTCAGCCTCCATAATATCAAGCCGACGTTTGAGAACCAGTTCTTTATCAAGCTTCATATTAGGAATACCGTAAACTAAAAGGCCACCTATTCTATCCTGACGCTCATAAACTGTTACCTTGTGTCCCAATTTGTTTAGCTGATCAGCAGCAGCCAGACCAGCAGGTCCAGAACCAACTACTGCTGCTGATTTTCCTGTTCTTTTTTCTGGTGGCTCAGGCTTGATCCAGCCTTCGGCAAAAGCCTTTTCAATAATCTGATACTCATTTGCCTTAATGGTTACTGCCGGGTCATTCAGCTCCACTGTACATGAACCTTCGCAAGGAGCCGGACAGACTCTACCCGTAAATTCGGGAAAATTATTGGTTTTTAAAAGTCTTTTAACTGCTTCTTCCCATTTATCTTTATAGATTAGATCATTCCACTCCGGAATCAAATTATTTACAGGACAGCCAGAAACCATACCTCCAATTTCCAGGCCGCTGTGACAGAAGGGAATTCCACATTCCATACAGCGGGCTCCCTGAATTTTAGCAGCTTCTTCGCTAAATTTATTTTTAAATTCTTTCCAGTCTTTTATTCGCTCTTTCGGCGGGCGCTCTTTCGGAGTTTCCCGCTTATATTCCATAAATCCAGTTGCTTTACCCATTTTATCTCCTCCTCTGTCCTAATTACCGCTGACTCGAGCTTTATCATGAACATTTTTCTCAAAAGCCTTCATCAAAGCATCATCTCTGTTTAAGCCCTGTGCTTCAAAGTCAGCAATCGCACTAATCATCCGCTGGTAATCACGCGGCATTACCCGAATGAATTTTGACTTATATTCCTGCCAGTTATTCAAAATCTCAGCGGCTAGATCGCTGCCGGTATATTTTAAATGTTTTTCAATCATTTCTTTAACTATCATTTCATCTTTCGTTTCAGTTAAATAGTCAAGCTCAACCATTTCTTCATTCACTTTATCCTTAAATTCAGCTTCTAAGTCAAATACATAGGCAGTTCCACCTGTCATTCCAGCAGCGAAATTACGGCCAACCTGACCGAGAACTACAACTTTTCCACCGGTCATATATTCACAGCCATGATCTCCAAGACCTTCGACAACAGCATTTACTCCACTGTTTCTCACACAGAAACGCTCACCTGCTTTTCCTTCTATATAGGCATTACCGGAAGTTGCACCAAAGAAGGCCACATTACCAATAATAATATTTTCTTCAGCTTTAAACTTTGACATTTCTGATTTCTCAACTATTACCTTTGCTCCTGATAGTCCTTTACCAAGATAATCGTTGCTGTCTCCTTTGAGCCTAAAAGTTACTCCTTTAGGCAGATAAGCGGCAAAACTTTGTCCAGCAGAACCGGTGAAGTTAAGCTGAATTGTATCTTCTTTGAGTCCCTCAGCTCCATAAAGTTTTGTTATTTCACTACCCAAAATTGTTCCGACAACTCGATCTGTATTATGAATCTTTAGGTCTTTTTCGAGCAGAATGCCATTTTCTACTGCTTCTTTTGTCATTTCCAGCAGTTCTCTTGAGTCCAGACTTTTCTCCAGTCCGTGATCCTGCTTTTGCTGACAGTAAACAGCTTTTTCTTTTGCATTTTTAGGCTGATATAAAATAGCGGCATAATCAAGACCCTTGGCCTTCCAATGATCTTTAGTTTTATCCTGTCTTAGTTTATCAACTCTACCTACCAGTTCATTTACAGAGCGGAAACCTAAGGCTGCCAGCTCCTGTCGGAAATCTTCAGCCATAAAGCGCATAAAATTAACCACATGCTCAGGTTTACCCTGAAACCTCTGCCGCAGTTCCGGATCCTGAGTTGCAACTCCAACCGGGCAAGTATTCTTGCTGCAGACCCTCATCATAACACAGCCTAAAGCTACCAGGGGAGTTGTAGCAAAACCAAATTCTTCTGCTCCCAACATTGCTGCCACTGCTAAATCTTTACCGGTCATTATCTTACCGTCTGTCTCTAAAGTTACCCGGTCTCTGAGGTCATTTAAAACAAGAGTCTGATGAGTTTCAGACAGACCTAGCTCCCAGGGAAGTCCGGCATGGCGGATACTGGTCCGGGGAGAAGCACCTGTTCCACCATCATAACCGCTGATTAAAATTACATCTGCTTTACCTTTAGCAACCCCAGCTGCAACTGTACCAACTCCTACTTCAGATACCAATTTAACGTTAATTCTGGCCTCACGGTTGGCATTTTTTAAATCATGGATCAGCTGAGCTAAATCCTCAATTGAATAAATATCATGGTGTGGTGGGGGTGAAATTAGCCCTACTCCTGGAGTTGTTCCTCTGCATTCTGCAATCCAGGGATAAACTTTTTTGCCAGGCAGCTGTCCACCTTCACCCGGTTTTGCTCCTTGGGCCATCTTGATTTGAATTTCTTTAGCATTAACCAAATAGTGAGAATTAACACCAAATCGGCCAGAGGCAACCTGTTTAATAGCACTGCTCCTTAAATTCCCATTTTCATCAGGAGTAAAGCGCTCTGGATCTTCTCCACCTTCACCCGTATTACTTTTACCACCGATCCTATTCATAGCAATCGCCAGTGCCTCATGTGCTTCCTTACTGATCGAGCCGTAGGACATCGCTCCTGTTTTAAAACGCTTCATGATTGCTTCTGCCGGCTCAACCTCTTCGATTGGAATTGGTTCTGACTGATATTCAGGTTCTAATAGTCCGCGCAGAGTCAGCATTTTAGTGCTCTGATCATTTATCTTTGCTCTGTATTCTTTAAACAGCTCATAATTATTTTCTCTCACTGACCGCTGCAGTAAATAAATAGTCTCAGGATCATAAAGGTGTTCTTCTCCATCTTTTCGCCAGCTAAAATTACCACCTGGATCAAGTGTTTCCTTTTCTACTTTAACTCCCTTAAAAGCACTATCATGGCGCATTATGCTCTCTTTTTCAATCTCCTCAATGCCAATTCCACCGATGCGGGAGGCTGTGCGGCAGAAATATTTATCTATAACTGCTTCAGAAATTCCAATAGCCTCAAAAATCTGGGCTCCTCGATAGCTCTGAACTGTGGAGATTCCCATTTTGGCCATTACTTTAACAACACCCTTTACAGCTGCTTTGATATATTTCTGTACAGCCTTTTCTTTGCTGGATTCAAGGTGGCCTTTTTCAACTAAATCTTCCAGAGTTGCAAAAGCTAGATATGGATTTACTGCATCTAGTCCATAACCGATTAAAACTGAAAAATGGTGGACCTCTTTCGGCTCACCTGATTCTAAAACCAGACTGATTTCTGTTCTTAAACCCTTTCCAATTAAATAATGATGGAGTCCGCTTACTGCTAAAAGTGCAGGTACAGCAACTTTGCTGCCATTTACTCCTCGGTCAGAAAGAATTAAAATATTTACTCCCTCAGCAATTAAAGCTTCAGCTTCTTTAAATAGTTCAGTCATTCTTGTTTCCAGACTCTCTTCTTTTTTATCAAATATAATCTTCAGTATCGCTGTTTTAAAGCCCGGCTGGTCCATTCCTTTAATTAACCTAAGCTCCTCATTACTCAGCAGTGGATGATCCAGCTCCAGCTGTCGGCAGCTTTTAGCATCCGGCTTCAGTAAATTAGATTCCGAACCTAAAAAAGTATTAGTCGCTGTAATCAACTTCTCTCTAATCGAATCAATGGGAGGATTTGTTACCTGTGCAAAGCGCTGCTTAAAGTAATTATATAAAAGCTGAGGCTGGTCAGATAAAACTGCCAGTGAGGCATCATTACCCATAGAGCCAATTGGATCAACTCCATCGCGGGCCATTGGAATTAAAATCTTCTGTAAATCTTCATAGCTGTAACCAAAACTTTTCTGCAGCTTAACCAAGGTAGAGGACTGCAAATCCTTTATTCCAGTTCTTTCATCTGCAGCTTCTAACTTCTCTAACTCTGCTTTTAAATCTTTGAGCTCTATTAGTTCTTCTTCAAGCCATTTTCCATAAGGCTCAGCCGCTGCAATCTCTGCCTTCAGTTCCTGGTCATTAATAATTCTTCCTTCTTCAGTATCTAAAAGCAGCATCTTACCCGGCTCCAGCCTCTGTTTGCTAATAACTTTCTCCTCCGGCAGATCAAGCACCCCAACTTCTGAAGCTAAAACCAATAAATCATCATCTGTCAGATAATAGCGGGAAGGGCGGAGGCCATTTCGATCAAGCACAGCTCCCACCTGAGTTCCATCGGTAAAAGCCATTGCAGCAGGGCCATCCCAGGCTTCCATAATTGTACTGTGGTAATAATAAAAATCTCTCTTTTTTCTTTCCATCTCTTCATTATTCTCCCAGGGTTCGGGAATCATCATCATCACAGAATGAGCCAGCGAGCGTCCGTTTAAAGCTAAAAACTCTAAAACATTATCAAAACGAGCTGAATCACTGCCTTCAGGTGCAATAACCGGCAGCAGTTCTTTTAAGTCATCGCTGAAAATATCACTTTCAAAAATTCCTTCTCTAGCCCTCATCCAGTTCTGGTTGCCCAGCATCGTATTGATCTCACCATTGTGGATCAAATATCGGTTAGGATGGGCTCTTTCCCAGCTGGGAAATGTGTTGGTGCTGAAGCGTGAATGCACCAGGGCAATCGCTGTCTCCATTTTTGGGTGACTTAAATCAGGGAAAAACCCTTCCAGCTGCTCGGGAGTCAGCATTCCCTTATAGACTAAAGTACGGCTGGATAGGGAAGCAAAATATAAGTCTCCTTGATACTCTGAATTACGAATTTTATTTTCTATTTTTTTGCGGATTAAATATAATTTTCGTTCAAAATCTATTCCCTGCTCTACTTCTTTTGATTTTTCAATAAAAACTTGATAAAAATCTGGCATTACTTCCAAGGCGGAGTTTCCAATTCCAGCTGGATTTATGGGCACCTTTCGCCAACAAAGCAGCTTCTGACCTTCTGCTCTTATAGTATTTTCAACTAATTCCTTAATTGCTTCTCGCTTCATTTTATCCTGCGGCAGAAAAATCATTCCTACTCCATACTCTCCTACTTGAGGAAGTGGTACCCCCTCTTCAGCTAGCTGCTTCCTTAAAAAATTGTCAGGAAGCTGAATAAGTATCCCGGCACCATCACCAGTATTTTCTTCACTACCACTTGCTCCCCGGTGGCTTAAATTAACCAACACTTCTAAGGCCTGTTTAACTATCTGATGGGACTTTCTACCTTTAATATGGCTCACAAATCCCATACCACAAGCATCGTGCTCAAATTCCGGACTATATAACCCCTGTTTTTCAGGCAGTTTTGTAAAAGTCATAAAAATCATTCCTTCTTTTTTAGATTAGTTTTGAACTAAAGGCTCAGGCAGCTGAATATTTTTTGTGATTGAAATTTAAATAACAAAATATAATCAGATGTCTCTGCTAATGTGTACTTTAAAGTATAGAGCTAAAGAAGTGCTCTGTAAATAGATTTGAAAATTTCTATACCTGTATACAGGGATTATATTGCTGGAAAGCTTATTTTGATGAATTTAGAAACCATAATATCTGTATACATGGATTAAAAAATGAGAGTTATTGAACTTAATTTTAAAAAGGAATATACTGAAGTCAGAAATCAACAATCAAATAATTTAGGAGAGTGATTATGATGTCAAAGTACAGCAAAGAAGATATTTTAAAGATGGCAGAAGAAAAGAATGTTAGGTTTATCAGAATGCAGTTTACTGATATCCTCGGGATAGTCAAAAATGTTGCAATAACAGTTAAACAACTGGAAGATGCACTTGATAACAAAATTATGTTTGATGGTTCTTCCATTGATGGTTTTACCAGGATTCAGGAATCTGATATGTATTTAAGACCAGATTATGATACTTTTACTATTTTTCCCTGGCGTCCGGAAAAAGGTGGAGCAGTTGCCCGCTTGATCTGTGATGTTTATATGCCAGATGGTACTCCTTTTTCAGGCGGTCCGCGTAATGTATTAAAAAAAGCTTTAAAAGAAGCTGAAGAAATGGGTTATGAAATGAATGTTGGTCCAGAACCAGAATTTTTCCTTTTCCAATTAGATGAAAATGGTGAGGCCACTACCAAAACTCACGATAATGGTGGTTACTTTGATTTAGGACCAATTGATAAAGGAATTAATGCCCGCCGCAGTATCGTTTTAGCTTTAGAAGAAATGGGTTTTGAAGTTGAAGCATCTCACCACGAGGTAGCTCCAGGTCAGCATGAAATTGATTTTAAATATGCACCTGCTTTAGAAACCGCTGATAATATTGCTACTTTTAAGTTTGTAACTAAATCTATTGCTCACGAACACGGTTTACACGCTACTTTTATGCCTAAACCTATTTTTGGTGAAAATGGTTCCGGAATGCATGTCCATCAATCATTATTTAAGGATGGAAAAAATGTTTTTTATGATGAAAATGACCGTTTAGGTTTAAGCAAAACTGCTTATCACTACATTGGAGGATTATTAAAACATGCTAGAGCCATTACTGCAATCACTAACCCTTCAATTAATTCATATAAGCGTTTAGTACCTGGCTATGAAGCTCCAGTTTATGTAGCCTGGTCAAGTGCCAACAGAAGTGCCTTAATCAGAATTCCAGCCGCTCGTGGTGCAGGTACAAGATTGGAATTAAGAAATCCTGATCCCAGTGCTAACCCCTATCTAGCAATTGCAGTTATGTTAAAAGCCGGTCTTGATGGAATTAAAAATGAAATTGAACCACCTGCAGAAGTTTTAGAAAATATTTATGAAATGTCAGCTGCGAAAAAAGAAGAAAGTAAAATTGAAAGTCTGCCGGCAAATATCGATAAAGCTGTCAGCCTACTTTTAAAAGATGAAGTTATTACAAGTGTTTTAGGTGAACATGTTTTAGAACACTTTGTTGCTGCTAAAAAGGTTGAATGGGATGAATATAGAACTCAGGTCAGCCAGTGGGAATTAGATAAATATCTTTCTACCTTTTAATTAGCGAGAATTGAGAACAAAAGTATATAATGCAGATACTCACTCTACAAAAGCCTTCCAGTTGAATATTTCACAGGAAGGTTTTTGTTTTATAACTCTTTTTAATTTTATAGACTTATTTAAAATAATAATTTAGTTACTTTATAAGATGAGGTGTTAATAATGTTAGACAGAAATTATAAAAAAATTGAAAGTAATTTAATAAATTGGATCAGAGAAAAAGTTCATGATGCTGGATGTCAGGGAGCAGTAATTGGTTTATCAGGTGGGATTGATTCTTCTGTTACCTCTCTCCTCTGCCAAAAAGCTTTTCCAGAAAACACTTTGGGAATTATTATGCCCTGTTTTAGTAATCCAGAAGATAAAGTTGATGCTGTTAAACATGCAGAAAAGTTTAGTATTAAATATAAGGAAATTGATCTAAGTGCTCCTTATCAAAAATTACTCCAAACAATTAATAAATATGATTCGGAAGCTGTTTTAGAAGAAGTGATAAATAATAAAAATTTAGCTGCTGCTCAGGGCAGTCTTAAATTAGCTCTTGCTAATATGAAGCCCCGATTGAGAATGACACTGCTCTATTATTACGCAAATTTAAATAATTATTTGGTAGTTGGAACTGATAATCGCAGCGAATTAAAATTAGGTTATTTTACTAAATATGGAGATGGTGGTATAGACATTGCACCTCTAGGTAATTTAGTTAAACTCGAAGTAAGAGGTCTGGCCCGGAAAATGGGGATTGACCAAAAAATAATTACCAAAAAGCCTTCTGCTGGACTCTGGAATGGACAAAGTGATCAGGATGAGATTGGATTAAGTTATCGAGAAATAGATTACTACATTGTAGACGGTAAAGCTGATGTTAAAACTTCAGACAAAATAGAAAAGATTGCTGCAGCCAATCAACATAAATTAGAGCTACCTGCAGTTCCTGATTTTTAATTGAATTACTGTATACTGTTATATAAACTGCAGAATCCTTGCTTTTTATGTGAGCTATCTATATAATTTACTCATAGTTAACATATACCTAACACAAGGAGGAAATTATTATGAGTAGTAGAGAAGTAAGTAGTGGTTTTTTTAAGAAAGTATTTATGACATTAATGCTGGTGATTTTATTCAGCAGTCTGGCTTTAGCACAAGAAGATCAGGCGGCAGCAAATGCGGTTGCAATTGACACAATTTGGACTTTAATCGCGGCTTTTTTAGTTTTCTTTATGCAGGCTGGATTTGCAATGGTTGAGGCTGGATTTACCAGAGCAAAAAATGCAGGTAACATTATCATGAAAAATATAATGGACTTTGCATCTGGTTCTTTAGTTTTCTGGGCTGTTGGTTTTGCTTTTATGTTTGGTTCCGGCAACAGTTTTATCGGAACTACAGGTTATTTTCTGCAGGATACATTCGCAAATCTTGGCCTTGAGATTCCAATTGCAGCTTTCTTTATCTTTCAGACAGTTTTTGCAGCAACAGCAGCAACAATTGTTTCTGGTGCAATGGCTGAAAGAACTAATTTTTCCGGTTACTTAGCTTACAGTGTTGTAATTACAGCCTTTATTTATCCCGTAGTTGGACACTGGATCTGGGGTGGTGGCTGGTTAGCAGAAATGGGAATTATAGACTTTGCTGGATCAACGGTTGTTCACTCTGTTGGTGGCTGGGCTGCTTTAGCCGGTGCCATTGTTTTAGGTCCTAGAATTGGTAAATATAATGAAGACGGCAGTGCTAACGCTCTACCGGGTCACAACCTTTTAATGGCAGCCCTTGGTGTCTTTATTCTCTGGTTTGGCTGGTTTGGATTTAACCCCGGTTCTACTGTTGCCGGTACTGATTTATCAATTGCCTCAATAGCAGTAACAACTAATCTAGCTGCAGCAGCCGGTGCTGTAATGGCCATGAGTGTCAGCTGGATTAAATATGGAAAGGCAGATGTAAGTATGACTTTAAATGGTGCTTTAGCAGGTTTAGTTAGTATAACAGCCGGCACAGCAAATGTTGGTAACCTTTCAGCTATAATTATCGGTGCTATTGCTGGTATGATAGTTATTTATTCTGTTGAATTCTTTGATAAATTACAAATTGACGATCCTGTTGGTGCAGTATCTGTCCATGGAGTTTGCGGTGCTTTTGGAACTCTAGCAGTTGGAATTTTTGCAGCAGAAGGTGGACTTCTTTTTGGTGGTGGAATTAGTCTTTTAATCACTCAGTTCATTGGTGTAATAACTGTCTTCTTCTGGGCATTTGGACTTGGTTTTGTGCTCTTTAAAACAATTGATGTAGTGATTGGACTTAGAGTTTCTGAAGCAGATGAGATTGAAGGTCTTGATTACTCTGAACACGGTGCTCAATCTTATCCAGATTTTATGATCAATATTAACGCTCAAAATTAAAGGAGGAGAATGCAATGAAAAGAATTGAAGCAATTATTCGCCCTGACAAAACAGATAAATTAATTGACAGGTTAGAAGCCATAGGTATCAACGGTTTAAATATTACAGAAATTAAGGGCTATGGTTCTCAAAAGGGTCATTCTGAAACTTACAGAGGTGTGACTTATAGAATTAGACTCCGCAAAAAAATAAAGGTTGAAATAATTGTTGAATACACAGAAGTAGACAAAATTGTTGAAGCTATTAAAGAAGCTGTACAAACTGGTGAAGTTGGTGACGGAAAAATATTTATCTCTGATATTGAAAATGCAATCAGAATCAGAACTGGTGAGGAAGGAACAGCAGCTTTATAAAAGTTTGAAATCAGAAATAAAAATTATATTCAAAAAATCAAAAACCCCCTGCTTAAGAAATTATAACAGGGGGCTTTAAATTAATCAGAAAATATTTTAACAAAAACATCTGCTAATTCGGGATCAAATTGTGTCCCAACACAGGAATTGATTTCTTTTAATGCTTCTTCTTTTGTAACAGCTTTTTTATAGACTTGATCATGGGTCATTACATCATAAGCATCTATAATTGCAATTATTCTGGCTAATAAAGGAATTTTTTCTCCTTTTAAACCTCTGGGGTAACCACTGCCATCCCAATGTTCATGGTGTGATAAAACATCCTCAGATATATGAGAATAATCTTCAGTAGCATTTAATATTCTATGGCCGACAGCTGAATGAGTTTTAACTTCCTGCCACTCTTTATCTGAGAGTTTTCCTTTTTTGTTTAAAATTCTCTCTGGTATGACAGTTTTTCCAATATCATGTAACTCTGCAGCCGAGATCAGTTTTTCCATTTCAGCTTGACTTAAATTTAAAGCCTCTGCAAATTTTTTAGCTGTAGCGATCATTCTTTTTGCATGATCAGCTGTTTCCTGGCTTTTTTTATCTAAACTTTTCAATAATGTACTTACAATCCTGTTTTTAATATTTCTACTTTCAGTAAGTTTATTTTTATACATTTTCGATTCTGCTTCATTTAAAATATCAAAAAAATCTTGATAATTATATTTTTTTACAGCATATCCCAAGGCTGTAGAAAGAGGTAATTTATTACCATTTTCAAAATTTAAATATTCATCTGCAATTTTTCTATCAATTCTTTGGACTACTTTTTTAACTGCCTTTAGGTCAGTTTGAGGAAGTATGATTACAAATTCATCTCCACCCCAGCGGGCTATTAAATCTTCTCCACGGCAGCTGCTTTTTAATATTTTAGCAGTTTTAATAATTAACTTATCACCCTGATGATGGCCATAAGAATCATTTATTAGTTTGAGCGCATTTAAGTCAGCCATTATCACTGCTAACGGTAATTTCTCTTCTCTATTAATTTTTTGAATCTGCTTTTCAATATATGATCGATTATATAAATCAGTTAGACTATCATGATAACTTGCATATTTTATTTTGTTTTCACTTTCAACTTTATCAGTCACATCACTTTGAATAGAGATGATTCCACTTTCACCATTTGGCAGCTTAATTCTTTTTTCATGCATGCGAGAATAACTTGTTTCCCCATTCTTTTTTGAAGTTATAACTTCATGAGTTAAAGTTTTTCCACTGATAATTTTTTGGATATCCTTTTTTGCCTTTTCTATATTTTCTGCCAGGACTACTGTTTCAAAAATACTGTTACCGACAAGTTCATCTTTACTATAGCCGGTCATTGATTCAATAGCATCATTCACCTTAAGTATTTGACCCTTTTGATTAATTATCATTATTCCTGCCGGCAGACTATCTACCATCTTTGAATAGTATTGATTCAAATTATAATTTATTTGACTTTGATAAAGGCTTTTAAGATTATTTTCCACTAAATCTTTGACAAATTTGAGCTGTTTCTTTAATTGAGAACTAAAATCTCTTTTTTGATTATCATGAAGACAAATAGTACCATAAACTTCACCATTTGGCCATAAAATAGGATAACCTAAATAAGCAACCAGGCCATTTTCCATATAAATAGAATTTTTCCATTTTTTAATTTCAGCTGCGTTTTTAACCTCTAAACTTGATTTGCTTTCAATTACATCTTCACAATAAAGACCCTCAAGCTTAAACTGCTCTCCTTCAAAAAATAAATTATCTGGATTTGAGCTAGCTTTTTTTACTTCTAAATATGGTGCCTGATAATTATTAATGAGAATATCTTGAACACCATAAAATTGAACAAACATATCTAATAGTTCCTGCCACTGATCAACAATTTTCTCAGGAATCTTAATATCTTCTGTTTTTATATCCATTTTTTTAAATAGATCATTCATAATTTTACCTCACATCTTTTAGTCCGTTACGTCAAATCTAACATAAGGCTCACTTAAACTATTTTTTCCCACTCCTGATATAAAGTTTCCAACCTACTATTTTGTTGTTCATATTTATCTTTTAACTCCTGCAGCAGTTCAAAATCATTAATATTTTCTTCAGCTGTCATTTGACTTTCTAAATCACTTAAATTCTTTTCTAAAGCTTCTATTTCAACTTCAATTTCTTCTAGCCGCTTTTGTCTTTTTTGCTCACGACTGCGTGCCTCTTTCTGAGCCTCATAATCAAGTTTTCCTTCACTTTTATCTTCCTGCTCATCTAAGTCCTGCTGCTCAGAAATTTCGTTTTTCTTTTTCTGCTTATAATAACTATAATCTCCAAAATACTTATTCAGTTCTTGATTTTCTAACTCATAGATATAATCAATAACTTTATCTAAAAAATAACGGTCATGTGATACAATTAAAACTGTACCTGAATAATCTTTTAAGGCCTCTTCCAGCACCTCACGGGAAGCCAAATCCAAATGATTTGTTGGTTCATCCAAAATTAAAAAGTTATAATTACCGCTCATCAGCTGCAGCAATCTTAAACGACTTTTTTCGCCCCCACTCAGCTGTTTAACTTTTTTAAAAACATCTTCTCCAGTAAAGAGAAAGGAAGCCAGCATATCTCTTGCTTTAGAATTTGTGACAGCAGTTTCACGCTGTAAAGCTGTAATTAAATCATCTCCAGGGTTAAAGCCTTCAAATTCCTGACGGTAATAAGCAGGATAAACATTTGTTCCAATCCTAACCTGTCCCCTATCTGCTGTTATTTCGCCCATTATAATTCTCAAAATTGTTGATTTACCTGTACCATTATCACCTATAATTGCTGCTTTATCAGTTCGATGCAGTTCAAAATTTAGATCCTGGAATAAATTTAAATCTTCAAATCTTTTACTTAAATTTTCTACAAATAGAACATCGTCTCCACCACGAATCTCAGTCTCAAGTTCTAGCTTCATCTTTCTTCCCTTTAGCTGAGGTTTTTCCAGACGATCAATTTTTTCTAAGCGCTTTTCCATGGCCTTTGCCCTTTTAAACATTTTTTCGCTGTCACGAGAGCGGCCCCAGATATAGAGCTGTTCTATTGCATCTTCCAGCTGTTTAATTTTTTTCTGCTGGTTTTTATATTCGCGCAGACGCTGTTCGTACCTTCTTTTTCTTTCTTTTTGATAATAGCTGTAATTACCGCTGTAATCTTCATTTTTACCATTTTTTATTTCTACAATTCTTTCGATAGTATTATCCAGAAAATATCTATCGTGAGAAATAATTAAAAGACTTCCCTGGTAAGAATTAAGATAATTTTCAAGCCATTCAACAGATTTTAAATCAAGATGATTTGTCGGTTCATCTAAAAGTAATAAGTCAGGCTCAATTAAAAGTAATTTGGCCAATCCGACTCTGGTTTTTTCACCACCACTTAGCTGATCTAAGGTTTTTTCATGAATCTCTTCTTCATCAAAACCCATACCAGCAGCTACCTGACGGATCTTACTCTGATATTCATAGCCTACTCCTTTTTCAAACTCTCTCTGTAGAGCACTATATTCCCTCATAGTTGCTTCTAAATTATCAGAATGGCTTGCAGACTTATCAACCCGCTCACCATGATGAGTAATTTTTTCCTCCAGCTTTTTCATTTTCTTGATCTGCTGTTTAACCTCTGCAAAAACTTTTTCTAGTTCCTGATAAATGCTGAGTTCAGATTTGAAATCCGGCAGCTGATCAAGGTAACCAACTTCAATATCATTTCTAACCGAAACCGTACCGTCAGAATAATGTTCCCGGCCAGTTATAATCTGAAAAATTGTTGTTTTACCAGAGCCGTTGGGGCCAATTAAAGCCACCGACTCACCCTCATTTACATTTAGAGAAAAGTCTTTCAAAACAGTCTCAATTCCATATTCTTTTTTTAAGTTATTAATATTTAAAATAGCCATTTATAACCACACTTTTCTTTTAGCTTAATCAGATACTAGTAAAATTCTGGTCAGCAATTTTTTATTGTTTTTAAAAACAACCGCCAGTGAAGCTCTCCCCCCGGATCTGATATTTAGTTAAAGTTTAAAATTAGAGTCTTCATCTCGTTGACGGAATAATACAGCAATTCCTCCGATTACCTGAACCACTTCTGAACCAGTTGCTGTAGCAAGTTCTTCAGCAGCAGAACGAGTTGTTCTACCTGTGCTTTCTAGAATTCTGACCTTTAAAAGTTCATGATCTTCTAAGGCTTCATCAAGCTGTTCGATTACAGATTCTGTTATTCCATCTTTACCAACATGGACTATTGGATTTAGAGAATTTGCTTCTCCTCTAAGATAACTTCTATTTTTTCCTGTTAACATTATAACACCTTCTTTCTTTACTAATATTCTTGTTATATTATAATTTAATTATCATTTTATAAATCAATTTTGTCTATTTATTCTACATAATCAAATTCTAAAGGACCAATTACTACGGTGTCCCCTTCTTTGACTCCCTCTTTTTCCATCATTTCATTTAAATCATAATGTTTTAAAACCCTCATTAACCTCTGGACTGCTGCATCATTGTTAAAATCAGTTTTTTCAAGATATGAATCAAGGAGTGTTCCTCTGACTTCATATTTATCTTTATTCAACTTTTCTATATATAGTTCATCTACAAAATCAGGTCTAATTACTACCTCTTCTTCTTTAGCTATCTCTCTTTCTGGTAGTTCCTGCAGCCGCTCTCCTAAATGATAAATTAATGGTTTGCATCCCTCGCCGGTTACTGCAGAAATAGGGAAAACAGTATAACCACGCTCATTTAGTTCTGATTTAACAGTTTCTATATTTTGTCGGCCTTCTTCTAAATCTATCTTATTTAAGGCAACTACCTGTTCTAAAGAAGCTAAATAATCATTATATTTATTGAGCTCATTATTAATTGTCTCAAAATCTTCTACGGGATCTCTCCCTTCAATTCCTGAAACATCAATTACATGAACCAGTAATCTTGTTCTATCTAGATGTTTTAAAAATTCATCTCCTAAACCAGTTCCCTGATGTGCACCTTCAATGATTCCTGGAATATCCGCCATCACAAAAGATTGATATTCACCATATTGAACAACACCTAAATTCGGATGTAAGGTTGTAAAATGATAAAAATCAATTTTGGGTTTGGCATGTGAAACCTGAGAAATTAGAGTTGATTTACCTACATTTGGATAACCAACTAAACCTACATCTGCCAGCACCTTTAATTCTAGTCTAATTTTTTTTAGTTCACCTTTAGCTCCATTTTCTGAAAAACGTGGGGCTTTACGGGTAGATTTTTTGAATCTAGCATTACCTTTTCCACCTTTTCCACCTTCAGCAATTACATATTGATCTCCTGCTTCTTTTAAATCTGCTAAAAACTGGTCTGTATCTGCATCATAAACCATAGTTCCTGGTGGAACATCCAGTACAGTGTCTTCACCATTTTTTCCGTGCATCTTTTTTCCCTGACCGTTCTGTCCGCGGTCAGCTTTATAAATATTATTATAGCGGTAATCAGCTAGGGTATTCATCCCCTCATTAACTTTAAGAATAATACTGCCACCATCTCCACCATCTCCACCATCAGGTCCTCCCTGATCGATGTATTTTTCACGGCGAAAACTGACAACTCCATTACCACCATCTCCTGCTTTTACCTTAAATTCCACTTCATCTATAAACATATTATTCACCTCCGTTTTAAACTTTCGTTACGTCAAATCTAATTTAAATAATTATATATATTCTTATCCACAGGAAAACATTTGAAATGATCTCTAATATGAAAAAACCCTCAGCACCTAAAGCACTGAGGGACATTATACAATAATATTAGTTAGCAATAGCTGCTACTTGATCTTCTGTATAAACACTGATCTGACGATTCTTTTTACCTTTTCTTTCAAATTTAACATAACCGTCAACCTTGGAGAATAAAGTATCATCATTACCACGGCCAACATTTAAACCTGGCTTAAACTTAGTACCTCTCTGACGTACTAAAATACTACCAGCTGTTACGAATTCGCCGTCGAATTCCTTAACACCAAGTCGTTTCGATTCACTGTCACGACCATTCCGGGAACTACCAACACCCTTCTTCTGGGACATTTAACTCCACCCCCTTAGAAAATAAATTTTTTAAAATATTTATAAGTTAAATACTAGACTAAAATCTAGTATTGCTGCTAATTTATAATTTATAAAATTAAGCATTAATGTCTTCGATTAAAACTTTAGTGTAAGGCTGTCTGTGACCAGTTTTCTTGCGATATCTAATCTTTGGCTTATATTTGAAAACAACAATCTTTTTATTCTTGCCCTGCTCAATTACCTTTCCCTTAACAGAAGCTCCTTCAATCATTGGAGAACCTGCTTTAAAACCATTTTCATCAGATAAAGCTAAAATCTGATCAAATTCAACACTATCGCCTTCCTCAGCAGAAAGCTTTTCAATTTTTAAGATTTGACCTTCTTCAACGCGGTACTGTTTACCGCCAGTTTTAATAATAGCATACATTATATGTTACACCTCCCTTACCTCAGACTCGCCGGATGAGGCACTCTTCTTAGAAGAGATTTTACGGCCTATACCGTGCGGTTTTGGCACCTTCAAAATGAAGGCTGGATAAATAACTCCAGATATAAATTCTAGCATAAATCAGCTCTATAGTCAAGGAAATGACTAAAATGATTGGCTTTATTTTATCAGCTATCTAAAAAAATCAAATTTTTGATAATCACTAAGCAAGATGGGCTCTAGCGTAAGTTCGATGCATATCATCAATAATTATCTCTACTTCATTTTCCACCATATTCCCAGCCCCGTTGACGATTATTATATAACCATCAATTCTTGCAATTCCTGCATTTTCATTGCTGGCATGCTGATCTTCAATTTTAACAGTAATTCGATCACCGGCATCTAAATCTAAAATCTCAGGCTGCAGATCTTCTTTTGATCCTTTTTCAATAACCATGTCTTCATATTTAAGCTCTGCATTACCGCTGATAAAAATATCGATTCCAAATTTATCTTCCAGTTCCTGCAGCTTTTCTCCTCCAGCCCCAATTAAAACTGCTGCCACTTCTGGATGCAGTTCTAAGGATACAGCTGGATATTTTTTTCGGCTGGTTATCTCATCAATCTTGCGGATTACTTTCATAGCCACTGTTGATTCAGATAAAACCTTACCAGTTCCTCCACAGACAGGACAATCCTTCTGCATCAAAGAGCCAAAACCTTCTCTAACCTTTTTTCTGGTCATCTCAAGCAGTCCCAGCTGGGTAAAACCTAAGATAGAAGTTTTAGTTCTATCTTTTGCCAGCTCATTTGCTAAAAGATCAGTTACAGACTGCTGATCTGATTGATTATTCATATCTATAAAGTCAATGATAATGATTCCACCAATATCTCTCAGTTTAATCTGACGGGCAATTTCGGCAACAGCTTCTTTGTTTGTTTTAACAATTGTATCCTGCAAATTTTTCTTACCGGTAAATTTACCTGTGTTAATGTCAATTGAAACCAGGGCTTCAGTTTGATCTATAACCAGATATCCTCCCGATTTAAGCCAGACTTTACGCTGCAGTAAACTCTCAATTTCTTTTTCAATATTATAAGCAGCCAGAATTGGTATATTGCGCTGATAAAGTGCAATTCTATTTTTTAAATCTGGTGCAAAAATTGAGGTTAAATCAATTAACCGCTGATAATCTTCTTTATCATCTACAACTACTCGATCTATATTTTCATCTAAATAATCTCTAATTAAATTTTTAAGCAAATCTTCTTCCTGATATAAAATATCTATATCATTTTTCTGGAAAAAATCATTACGAATTCTTTTCCAGGTTCCTGATAAAAAATTATAATCATTCTGCAGCTTGGTATAACTCTCATCTCTGGCATTTGTTCGAATGATTAAACCTTCTTTGCCATCTTTTAAATCCTGAGCTATTGATTTTAAACGACCCCGCTCACCATCATCATTGATTCTGCGAGAAATACCAATTTTGTTGTCAGATGGGATATAAACAAAAAATCTACCTGGTATAGAAATTTTACAGGTTACTTTTGCTCCTTTGCTGCCCATTGGCTCTTTGACAACCTGAACCATCAGCCACTGTCCCGGCTGTAATACATGCTTTACATTTAATTCCTTTTTACTCAACTTCTTTTTCTGCTCACTATTTAAAATTGGGTATAAATCATTTAAGTGAATAAAAGCATTGCGTGCTATTCCAATATCAACAAAAGCTGCCTGCATCCCCGGCAGCACATCCTGTACTCTGCCGCGGTAGACGTTACCAGCTATTTTATGATAGGTGTCTCTTTCAAAAAAAAGGTCTTCCAAAGAATTATTATTTAATAAAGCTGCTCTTCTTTCTCTATATTCCGAATTTATTATTATTTGTCTGCTCATCTATTTCAACTCCCGATGAATTTTTCTGCATAGGGAGGGTAAAAGTCTGCTTCATCTCTAACAAAAACTCCCTCTCTTATAACCTGTAGAGGTGAAAAACCCTTAACTTCTGAAAACTTTTCTCTTAAAGCTCTGTTTAGTTCTTCAGGTCTCACATTACCTCTACTCCCTGTTACAACTGCAAATTTCCATTTGTTTTTATCTATAATTTCTGCAGAAAATATTCTTTTCTTTAAATCAATTTTTCTGTCTGATTTTTTTCTCCGATGTCTGATAATCATAATCTCCGATTGTGCCATAAATTCCTCTAACATTTTCTTTTCTTCTTCTAAACTTTTGGCTGAGGTGTATTCAAAATTTATTGTATAAATAGCAGTATCTAAAAGAGATGAAAGTGATCGAATATCATCCGGTATTTTTACTGCCTTTTTAAATCTTAAGTCAGTTGGTGAAACAGCATTTAAATCTGAAACTAATTTTTCAGGATCCATTTCAGTTTCTAACTCAAGATCAAAATATTCTCCCCTGCTGATTAAACCTACCGCCAGTGGTGGCCCGATTGCCAAATTAATTCTAGGATTATATCCCTGAGAAAAAGCTGCCGGTAGTTCTGCCCTTCTAATTATTCTTCTTAAAGTTTTAATAACCTCTAAATGAGAAATATACATTAAATCTTCCAGTTTAGCAAATTTAATTCTGTAATTCATTTGTTTTTCCACCTACTAACTCTAAATCAACCTCAAAATTACCACAAATTGCACAGCTGTGACAATCAGCAAATCTGCAGTCATCAATTAATATTTCAGCCTGTGCATTTTTGTATTCTTTTAATAAAAATGATTTTGGAATACCAATATCTAATTTTTCCCAGGAGAAAATTTCTTCTTCTCCTCTTTCTCTTAAATAATCTTCTGGCTGGATATCATTTTCTCTAAAAGCCTCTCCCCAAATTCTTGGTTCAAAACACTCATGCCAGCCTTCAAAACGGCTCCCTTTTTTCCAGGCGGTGGCAATCACCTTCGATAACCTTCTATCACCTCTGGCAAGTACTCCTTCCAGACGAGAAAGTTCTGGATCATTCCAGCTAAAAGAAAAACTCCTACCTTTTATATTATCTCTTAAATAATCGTGTTTTTTAATAATCGTCTCTACATCATCCATTTGGTGCCACTGAAATGGTGTGAAAACCTTAGGTACAAATGTTGATACACTAACTGAAACTTCGATTCGGCGCATTCTTTTTTTAGTATTTTTGCGTACTTCCTGACCGATATTTCTAATTTTCTTTGCCATTTCTGCAATACCTTTGACATCTTCCATAGTTTCAGTAGGCAGGCCAATCATAAAATATAATTTTATTTTGGACCAGCCATTTTCAAAAGCAGATCTTGCTGCTGAATAAATATCGTCTTCATTAATATTTTTATTAATTACATCTCTTAAGCGCTGGGTTCCAGCTTCCGGAGCAAAGGTTAAACCTGTTTTTCTAACCTTATTAACTTCTTCTGCCAGTTCAACCGAAAACTTGTCTACCCGCAGAGAAGATAAAGAAACACTGATCATCTGATCACTAAATCTCTCAGTCATTGCCTGAACTAGTTTTTTAGCCTCTGTGTAATCAACTGTACTTAATGAAGTTAAAGAAATCTCATCATAACCAGTTGCTTTCAGAGCTTTTTCAGCCAGATCCATTAAACGCTCAACACTTCTTTCTCTTACTGGTCTGTAAGCCATTCCTGCTGCGCAAAATCTGCAGCTTCTGGTACAGCCGCGCGAAATCTCCAAAACAACTCTTTCATGAACCGTATCTCGGTAGGGTACAATAAAATCTGTTGGATAAAAAGCCTGATCTAAATTTTGGACAACCTGTTTTTTGACTCTTTCTTTTTCTCCCTCAGCGGAATTTAGAGATAAAATTTCCCCTTTTTCTCCATATTCCTCACTATGGAGGGAAGGAACATAAATGCCAGGTATTTTATTCAAACTTTTTAAAATTTCACTTTTAGACAAACCTTCTGCTTTTAGAGTCTTATATTTATTTAAAAGTTCTATTAAAATGGACTCTACCTCTCCTACAAAAAATAGATCTATAAATTCAGCAATTGGTTCAGAATTAAAAACAGTTGAACCACCAGCTATAATTAAAGGATCTTCTTCTTTGCGTTCTGAAGCGTGAATAGAAAGCCCGCTCAAATCGAGCATATTTAATATATTTGTATAGCTCATTTCGTACTGTAAAGTAAAACCTAAAATATCAAAATCTTTTATTTCATGATAAGATTCTAGGGTATAAAGAGGAATTTCCTCTTTTTTCATCAAATCTTCCATATCCTGCCAGGGAGCATAGACTCTTTCCGCCAGCATATCATCTTCTCTATTAATTAAATGATATAAAATTTTGAGCCCCAAATGAGACATACCAATCTCATAAACATCTGGAAAGGCCAGGGCCACCTTCAGCCTTTCTGGATCCCAGTCCTTGATAATAGAATTCCACTCATTACCGGTATATCTTTCCGGACTGGAGATTTTATATAAATTTTCCATAATTTTTTCTTTATACTGCAAAAAACCACCTCATATTAAAACATCAATTTATTTTTCCTCAAGTTTATATTAATTGCTATTGCAACTGCAGTCAGTGAGGTCAACATAAATGTACCTCCATAACTGATAAAGGGTAGAGGAATACCAGTGATTGGCATAATACCCATTGTCATTCCGATATTCTCCAGCACATGAAATAAAAACATAGCTATAATTCCTATCATAACTAAATAGCCATATCTATCTCTTGCATTTTCTGCAATACTTAAAAACTGCCAGAGCAAAAATAAAAATAATGAAATTACAACTGCTGTCCCTACAAATCCAAATTCTTCCCCAATTACTGAAAATATAAAGTCAGTATGTTTTTCTGGTAAAAAATTAAGCTGATTTTGAGTTCCAGCAAAAAGTCCCTTTCCAAATGTTCGGCCTGAACCTAGGGCAATAATAGATTGAATAATATTATAGCCGCTGCCGTGGGGATCAATATTAGGATTAATAAAAACTATCAATCGATTCAGCTGATATTCTTTTAAAAAAGGAAGTGGAGTATTAAAAAATACATGTGCTGTAATTAATGAGACAATAAATAAAAAACCTCCACCAAAAACAGAAGCCATATATTTAAAATTACCACCACCAGCAAAAAGCATCAGCAGATAGATAAAAAACAAAACCAAAGCTGTACCCAAATCATTTTGTAAAATTACTAATGCAAAAGGTATAAAAGCAATGATTGAAGGTAAAAACATACCCTTTAAATAACCCATATCATCTGAATTATTATCGATAACAGCAGCTAAAACTAAAATTAACATTATTTTTGATAATTCTGAAGTCTGCAGGTTAAAACCACCGATACCAATCCAGTGGGCTCCACCTGAAACCCCTCTGCCTAAAAATAAAGTTGCAGTTAAAAGTACTAACATAAAAACATAAATCAAAACTGCATATTCCTTAAAGATCCTGTAATCAAAAGCCTGGAGAATAAAAATTATCAGCAGCCCCAGCCCTACTGAGACTGCCTGTTTTTGTAGAAATCTTAATGCACCACTATCTACCTGATTAATTTCTACAGCAGAACTAATACTGATAAAACCAATAATAATCAGCAGTATAACAGCAAAGGGTACATTAAAATTTAGATAACGCAATAATTTTTTATTCCAATTCATAATGGAGCAACTCCTCTACTTAGAACCTTTGAGGGGAAAATTCGCAACTAAGGCTGTCATGTCATCTTCTCGCTTAACATCCATTTCAATTTTCTGAGAATCAACATCTATATATTTGCTTAAAACACCTATTAATTCGTCACGCATTGCATCCATTTCATCTGGAGTTAGTTTTACTCTATCTTGAACAAGTATAAATTGTAATCTTTCTTTTGCCACACTCTTACTTTTTTTGTCTTTATCATCATTTTTTAAACCAAGCCACTTTAATATATCGATTTTACTCCCCCCTTTGTATTAAGATAAACCAACTAACTTTTTAAACCTAGTTATAAAACTATCTTTTTCTAACGGCATCATCGGTAGATCTTCACCCATAATTCTGCGGGCAATATTTCTATACGCCTGACCAGCCTTTGCCTTATCATTTAAAGCAATGGGTTCACCTTTATTGGTAGAAACAACAATACCCTCATCTTCCGGTACAATACCAATCAGATTAATAGCAAGAATTTCAATCATATCATCAATACCCATCATATCACCGCGGTCAACCATATCTGCTCTAATCCTGTTAATTATCACTTCTGGATCACGCAGACCTTCAGCTTCTAATAAACCAATAATTCTATCTGCATCACGAACAGCCGAAATTTCTGGAGTTGTCACAATAATAGCCCGATCTGCTCCGGCTATTGCATTTTTAAAACCCTGCTCGATCCCAGCTGGTGAATCAACTATAATATAATCCATATCCTCTTTTAACTGATCAATAAGCTCCTGCATTTGAAAAGGAGTAACAGAAGTTTTATCTCTGGTCTGAGCAGCTGGTAGAAGATATAAGCCATCATAACGCTTATCCCTGATCATAGCCTGTTCTAATCTGCAGTTGTTTTCAACTACATCAACAATGTCATAAACAATTCTATTTTCCAGTCCCATCACAACATCCAAATTTCTAAGTCCAATATCAGCATCAATTAAACAAACTTTATTACCATGCATTGCTAGAGCAGTACCGATATTAGCCGAAGAAGTAGTTTTCCCTACTCCACCTTTACCTGATGTAATAACAATTGTCTTACCTGCCAAATTTCATCCCCCCTGAATTTATAACTAAATTTTTTCTACAATAATCTGATCATTTTCAATAAATGCTCTTTCCGCCTGAAGCTTAGAACTATCAATATCATCAGGTGATCTTGCAATTAATGATGCTATCCTCAGCTGAGTTGGATCCAGCTTTAGAGCAGCCACCTGGGCTTCTTTACTGCCGCCTGCACCTGCATGAACAACACCTTTTAATCTACCAAAAACTATAATATCTCCTCCAGCAATTACTTCTGCACCTGGGTTTACATCACCAACAATTACAACATTAGCTTGATGCTTTACTCGCTGACCGGATCTGAGTGTCCTATTAATTATTACTGCTTCAGACGTACTTTCGGTCATTTTTTCTTCTATCTCAATTTTTTTAGCTGTAAAATAAATCTTATTAACCTGATTATAGTTTTTAACTATTTGCATCAGTTCTTCCAGCTGTTCATAAGCTAATTCAAGTCCACTTAAATTTAAATATAAATTTATTCCTGTAAAAAAATCAGAAGCTTCAGCAGCGTGAAGGGTGACAGCCTTTTTGATGCTACCAAAGGTACTGCCATCACGAAAGTTCATCACTACCCCATCTGAAACTGCCTGAAAAGAAAACACAGAAGCCATAAAATCTCCCCTCATTATAAACACTTTTTAATATATTCTTTAATAAATTTTAAATTCCTGCCTTTAATAATTGAAATATCCTATTAAGCTGCTTAAGATTGTTTTAGTGCCGCAAATCCAAGATTACTAATAATTAGTTTTCATTTCCACGGCTGTAATAATATATTTTATCTCTACTGTTTTGATAATTTTTAAAACCAAAATAATATTCCATTATTTCTCTAGCAATTGGTACTGAATAGGCACTTGAGCCACCATTTTCAATAAAAACTACTACTGTAATTTGGGGGTCTTCATAAGGAGCAAAGCCACCAAACCAAGCATGGTTAGCTCCACCAGTCTGAGCCGTACCAGTTTTACCGGCAGCATTTAAGGGAAAATCTCTAAAATGTCTGGAGGCTGTACCATAGCTTTTATTGACAACATCATGCATTCCTTTTTTTAGAGCAGCAAAAACCTCATTATCAATTTCCTCGCGTAAATCAATAACTATTTGCGGCTCAAACTTCTTAACAATTTCGCCATCTGCCCCTCTGATTATTTTCACCAACTGCGGCTTATACGAAACTCCCTCTGCTGCTACTGTAGAAATCAAGGATGCAATCTGAAACGGAGTTGTTAATAAACTACCCTGGCCGATTGATAAATTAACTGAATCACCTGGATACCAACCCTGATTTAAATTTTTTCTTTTCCACCTGTCATCAGGAACCAGGCCACTTTTTTCTGACGGTAAATCAACACCAGTTTTAGTTCCTAATCCATATTTACGAGCATATTCTGACAGTTTATCACCATTAAATTCTTTATATAATTCATAACCAAGCTCATAAAAAACAATATTATTAGAGCGAGCTATTGCTTTAACAAAATCAAGCTTACCCTCACCCACAGGATTCCAATTTCTAAAGGGTCTGGACCAATTTGGAATATAGAAAGTACCATTAGAATCATAAAAGCTTGTATTTGCTCTAACTCCTAACTCCTCCATTGCCGCTGTACCTGTTACCAGTTTGAAAATTGATCCCGGTGGAACAGCAGTCATTGTATTGCGGTTGATCATCGGACGCAAAGGATCATTAATCAGCTCCTGATAATCACTATTACTGATTCCCTTAGCAAATAAATTTAAATTATAATCTGGAAGGCTGACTGCAGAAAGAATACCGCCGGTATCAATATCCATCACCAGAGCAGTGATACCCGTAGGAGTTGATCTATTTTCATTTTCTGCTGCTAAATCTCTTAATTCATTATAGTTTCTTTCTAATAATTTTTCTACTGCTGACTGAAGTTTGAAATTAATATTTAAAATTAAGTCACTACCTGCTTCAGGGTTTTTAATCCCAATTGTCTTAATCTTTTGACCTCTACTGTTAACCTCAATCTGTTCTGCTCCACGTTTTCCATTTAAATAAAACTCATATTCCTTTTCAAGCCCACTTTTCCCAACAAAATCTCCACCACGATAATTATATCCTTTTTTATTAAATGAAATTAATTCATTTTCATTAATTTCACCAATATAGCCTGTAGTATGGACCATTTTATTGGGATAAATATAATCTCTCATAGAAGATTCTTTAACCAACAGTCCGGGCAAAATATCTCTATTTTCTGCGATAATTACCATATCTTCTTTGCTCAGATGTCTGGCTAATAGAATCGGCTCCACAGCAGTATTTACCTCGGAGTTATTATAGTTTTGAAGCAGACGAGATTCAGCTAAACTACTAATAGACGAAAGTTGATTTACTATCTGCTCTGCCGAACCTGTAGAGGGGATTTCATTCTGCATTAAATAAAGATTATAACTTAACTTACTTGATACAATTATTTCTCCCCGTTTATCATAAATTTTGCCTCGTGGTGCATTAATTGGTCTAACTGAAATCCGATTACCTTCTGATAGTTCATAATAATAATCTCCCTTTAGCAGCTGTAAATAAGCAGATCTAGAAAATAAAATAACAAAAATTATAATAATCATTATCTTTATAATTTTATGTCTGTCCACTTAAATCACGCCTTTCCCAGAAAAAATAAATTAAGTAGACAAAAAAGGTAATCAGTGCATTTAGGGCTGCCAGCGGCAAAATTAATTCTTTAATTAAGGTTAAATAATTTGCTGCAAATAAATAATTATCTTTTAAAAGCAAATACAATAATTCATGAACTATTGTTGCTAAAAAGACTCCAAGTGGTGGAATTAATAAGTTTTCCGGAAAAAACCTACCGGATAATAAAGCAGCTAAAAAGGTAACTGCTGTTTTTACAGGTGTAAAAAGACCAATAAAGGAAGTTATAAAAACATCCTGCAGCAGACCTCCAATAGCTCCATAAACCATTGCATCTTGAGCCCCAAAAATTATGGCTCTAATAACTACATAAATTAAAATAAAATCAGGTATTAATTTTAAAGATGGAAAAAATATTGGTATTGTTAACTGTAAAATCAAAAGAAAGATAAGTACTGGAATGTTAAATAAATATTTTTTCAATTTAAACTCTCCATTATTAAGCTTATGCCTTTAATTTGCTTCACTTTCAGAATTCCCATCATTTGTTTCACTTTCCTCAGCCACATTAATTTCAGCTTCATTTTCTGCTTGATTATTTTGAGCAGTGATTTCAGAATTAAAGTTTTTGATGATCATAACTTCTTCTAAAGTTATCTGATGCATAAATAAATTTATATCAGCTTTTTGGGAAAGCCCATAATTATCTGTTTCAACTTCTGCAACTTCACCAATTTTTAATCCCGGAGGAAAATTATTTGATAAACCAGATGTCAAAACAACATCTCCTGCTTTTATATCTGCATCCCAGGCTATGCTGTCCATTATATTAGGCCTGTCACCTCGGCCGCTTCCTTTAACCAAGCCAATTTCTCTTGAGTCAGTTCGCGCTACAATTCCTCCCACAACAAAATTGTGATCGATGATTAATCTTATCTGGGCAGAATTACTGCCGACATTTTCTACTCTCCCAACCAAGTATCCCTGATAGGTTATAACAGGCATTCTCGGTTCCAGACCATCTCTGCTGCCTCTGTTTACTGTAATAGTTTTTTCCCAGATTGAAGGAGAATTTGCAATTACTTCAGCTCCAATCATCTGATAATCAACTTTATCTTTAAAATCAAGCAGTTCTCTTAATCTTTTATTTTCTCTATTAATATTTTCTAAAAATAATATCTGTCTCTCTAAAACACTATTTTTTTGTCTTAAATTTTTCAATTCCTGATTTACTTCATCAATAGAAAATAAGGTAATAAAAAAATCTTTAATACCTTCTATTAACTGATGCAGAATATTTATAATTGGACTAATCAAATTATAAAGGATATCACTTAACCAGTTAAATAATGGTAAATCTATTTCTGTAAAGTAAATAAAACTAATAAATAAAAGCATTATAATTATTACTGCAGCTGTGATTAATGTATTCCTGTTAAAGTTAAACAACAGGTACACCCCCTATGATAGTTTTTTGGGTGTAATTAAAATTTTTTTCAAAGAATCAATTTCTTCTAAAGCCATACCGGTTCCTTTAGCTACACAGTCTAAAGGTTCATCAGCAATATGAACAGGCATTTGAGTTTGATCAATCAACAATTTATCTAAGCCCTGCAGTAAAGCTCCACCACCGGTTAAAATTATACCTCTATCCATTACATCAGAGGCTAGCTCCGGAGGAGTTTTTTCTAGAGTCATCTTGACAGCATCAATTATATTTACAACTGGTTCTTCTAAAGCTTTTTGAATTTCTGCACTATTAATCTCTATAGTTTTAGGAAGACCACTCACCAGATCTCGACCCCTAATTTCTTTTACGCCTTCAGGATTATCGCTATAAGCAGCTCCAATATCTATTTTAATTTCTTCTGCAGTTCTTTCACCGATCATTAAATTATACTTTCTTTTCACATACTGCACAATAGCAGCATCCATATCATCTCCACCAATTCTAATTGAGCGGCTGGTTACGATCCCACCTAAAGATATAACTGCAACTTCTGTAGTACCTCCACCAATATCAACAATCATATTTCCTGTTGGTTCATGGACTGGTAAACCAGCACCAATAGCTGCTGCCATAGGTTCTTCAATCAGATAAGCTTCTCTAGCTCCAGCATGAACAGCTGCATCAATAACAGCTCTTTTTTCAACTTCTGTCACTCCAGAAGGAACACAGATTATTATTCTAGGTCTAACCATTCTACTTCTCTTATGAGCTTTAGTTATGAAATAGCGGAGCATTGATTCTGTAACATCAAAATCAGCAATTACTCCATCTTTCATGGGCCTTACTGCAACAATATTACCAGGTGTTCTACCAATCATTCGCTTTGCTTCGTCACCTACAGCAAGTACTTCCTGCTTATCTTTTTTTAGGGCAACTACAGAGGGCTCTCTAATTAAGATCCCCTTTCCCTTAATATAAACTAATGTGTTTGCCGTCCCAAGGTCAACACCCATATCCCTTGAGAATGGTGCACTTAAAAATTTAAAAACCATTACTTAAACCCCTTTCAAATTATATAAAACTTAGATTAAAAACTTAAATTAAATCTTAGCTTAAAAACAAAATTTATATAAAAATTAAAATAAACCTTTTTCTTTAAAGCTCAAATATTTATCACCTGCAATAACGATGTGATCAATAACTTCAATTCCAATGATTTTTCCTGTTTTAACAAGTTTTTTAGTAATACTCAGATCATCAGCACTTGGAGTTGGATCACCACTCGGATGATTATGGACCAATATCATTGCAGCACTGCTGCGTCTAATAGCCTCTTTAAAAACTTCTCTAGGATGAACGATTGAACTTGAAAGTCCCCCCCGAGAAATTTCTGGTACAGAAATCACCTTATTTTTTACATCTAGAAGTATGACCCTCAGCACTTCCTGTTTTAAAAATCTCATCTCACCGGCTAGAAGTTCTGCTGCTTGAATTGGATTACTAACCAAATCTTTCTGCTGATTTTTTAAGGCTGTTATTCTAGAACTCAGTTCGATTACAGCTTTAATTTGAGCAGCTTTAGCAGTTCCTATACCATTAATCTGCTGCAATTCTTCACAGCTTAAATCCTGAATTCCTTCTAAACCTCCATAAAAGTTAAGTAGATCTTGGGCCAGCTCAACTGCAGTTCTTTCGCGATTACCTGTTCTAATCACTAAAGCCAAAAGTTCGGCTGTTGATAAATATTTACTCCCCTTTTTCAAAAGCTTTTCTCTTGGTCTTTCCTCTACTGGTAATTCTTTGATGGTAAAATTGGTCTGTAGACCATCCATCAAAATTAGCTCCTTTCTCTTATAGGATTCCATAATTAAATTTGTCTAATAACTTTGCCAGTTGATGGATCGGTAAACCCATAACTGAATGATATGAACCACTTATTTCTTCAACAAAAAGACCTCCAAAACCTTGAATAGCATAAGAACCTGCTTTATCCATTGGTTCTCCTGTATCCACATAACTATCAATTTCTTTTTCAGTCATATTTGTCATTTTTACATCCGTTATATTATATTCAACATAACTTTTTTTGTTTTGCGAATTCAAAACTGCGATTCCAGTAATAACCTGATGGTGCTTATCACTTAAAGTCTGCAGCATTTTCTTGGCTGCTTCTTCATCTTCAGGTTTGCCAAGTATTTTTTGATCATAAACTACTACAGTATCTGCAGCAATCACTAGTGCATCTTCTACTAGATTTGAGACTGATTTAGCTTTTTCTAAAGCCAGTGTTTTTACCAGTTCAATTGGGTTATTATTAGTAAATTCTCCTTCGTCAATTTTAGAAGGAACTATTGTAAATTTTAAGTCTAGTTTTTTTAAAATATCTTCTCGTCTTGGAGAAGCAGATGCTAAAACTAATTTCAAATCGTTTGTAACCTTATTTGCTTTTTTAATCATTAAAAATTACCTCCAGTAATTGAAAATGGTAAATGTTTAAGAGTAAAATAGCTAACCAATCCAACTCCAAATCCAGTTGGCAGAGCCAGCAAAATTAAAAATGGCAGATAATAAAAGATACCAAGATTAGATATTATTATATATGCTGCTGTTATTTGAGCAGTGTTATGAGCTACAGCTCCAATAATACTAATCCCAATCAAAGACAGATAATCTTCGAAAAAATAATAAGCTAAATACATCAAAAAAAAGCTTAAAATACCACCACTAAAGCTCAAATAAAAATTTATTGTCATAAAAGTCCCAGCCAGCAGTGAACCCAATATAACTCTGAAGATCACAACTTGAAAAGCTGCTGGAAAACCAAATAACGAAATTGCAATCAGTGAAACAATATTGGCCAGTCCTAACTTTGCCCCAGGTACAACAGCACTTAAAGGAAAAAAACTTTCTACTAAATGTAAAACAAGACCTAAGGATATTAATAATGAAATTACCACAATTTTTCTAGTTTTTGTCATTTTACCAGCTCATCCCATCTATGTCCGAGTCTGAACTTTCCAGCCAAAGGCTCAAGGAATTTGGTACACAAACAATAATTGGTCCTTCTCGATCAATCCAACCTGTTTTTTCACAAATTTTAAGTGGATCATCTGCAGGTGCTTCTAAAACACGCGCTCTGCCCTGGTTGAACTCAATAATATGAATTCCTATTGGACCTTCCACTTCAAAAATGATAGGCTCCTCATAACTATCTGCTGCAGCAACAGTTCTAATCAGTTCGTCATTCTGCTGAACCTTGAGGACTAACTCTGCTTCGGAATCAGGGCTGAAGTAATAAAAAGGAATTACTAACAGTGCCAGAGCCAAAATTATTACAAAGATAATTAAAATTTTATCATAAAATGTTAAAATATCAGTTATTTTCAATTAAATTCACCACAAATTTCTTTTTTACTACCATTACTATATATTTTAACATCTTTAAGAGCTGATGTCCACAATTTAAAGCTATAGAGTAGGACCAGCCTTTCAGCTGGGACCCCTCGTCAAACTGCACGTACGGTTCTCCCGTATACAGCTTTCCGTCAGTCGTTGCCCCGTCTCAAGGAATAAGTCTTCGTCGCTGTGTTACCACAG